>Ga0265798_10000024_pt1 | contig 391774 bp, 333 predicted proteins | sample P3T30metagenome_FD_192430 | JGI IMG/M metagenome (GOLD analysis project Ga0265798, IMG submission 192430) | Plant litter microbial communities from East Loma Ridge, Irvine, California - P3 T30 | ecosystem: Environmental > Terrestrial > Plant litter > Unclassified | place: USA: California...
CGCTTTTTCGCGGAGCTTTTGGTTTTCATTTTCGGCATAGTCATCTGCCCTTTTATAGGCAGCCTCATATGTAACAGGATTGCAGGTGGCAGCAACGCTGCTCTTGGATGCCTGCTTTCACTTGTTTATGCAGCGGAAGCGAGTCCACTACAGTATTGCATTCCCGCATCATCAGACACGGGAACCGCAGATTCTAGCACAGGTTTCGCGCGCCGTGGGCATTACCTGGCCATGCGCAAGACATGCGGCGCACCGGCGTGACGCGCGGGCCACAGGCAAGCGCAATAGGCCGGGCCCGGGGCCATGGGGCGAACCCAGGCCCGGGCCCGGCCCGGCTTGACTGTCACGACGCACGCCCGATGCGTACGACGCTGTCGCAGAGAAGCGGAAGAATTACTTCTTCTTCTTCGGACCGACGATCATGATCATCTGGCGGCCTTCCAGCTTCGGGAACTGCTCGACCTGGCCATACGGCTCGAGGTCGCCGCGCAGGCGTTCCAGCATGCGCATGCCGATGTCCTGGTGGGCCATCTCACGGCCACGGAAACGCAGCGTGATCTTGGTCTTGTCGCCTTCTTCCAGGAACTTGATCAGGTTGCGCAGCTTGATGCTGTAATCACCTTCGTCCGTACCTGGACGGAACTTGATCTCCTTGACCTGGATGATCTTCTGCTTCAGCTTCGCCTCGTGCGCCTTCTTCTGTTCCGAATACTTGAACTTGCCGTAGTCCATCAGACGGCAGACCGGGGGCACCGCGTTCGGTGCGATTTCCACCAGGTCCACGTTCGCAGCTTCAGCCAGACGAAACGCTTCGGCCAGGCTCACAATGCCCAGCGGCTCGTTGTCCACCCCGTTCAGACGCATTTCCGGGTGGGTGATTTCGCCATTGATGCGATTGGACGACTTGTCAGTAGCTATGTTAATTCCTTTTAAAGTCTGATAAATATGGCAGCCGGCTTCAGCCTGCCTGCACGTGTTTCGCCTTGGAAGCCACCTCGCCGAGGAGACGTTCCAGCAGCGCATCGACGGACATCACGCCCAGATCGAGATTGCCGCGGGCACGTACGGCCACCGTGTTCGCATCCCGCTCCTTATCGCCGACAACAAGGATATACGGCAGTTTTTGGACGGAATGTTCGCGAATTTTATAGGTAATCTTCTCGTTCCGCAAATCAGCGTGAACGCGCAGACCGGCCGCCTTCAGGCGCGCCTCGACCTCTTTCACATAAGATGCTTGCGCATCCGAAATATTCAAGATGGCGACTTGCACCGGCGCCAGCCACAGCGGCAGCGCACCGGCGTAGTTCTCGATCAGGATGCCGATGAAGCGCTCCATCGAGCCGACGATCGCGCGGTGCAGCATCACCGGCACCTTGCGGGTATTGTCTTCCGCAACGTATTCGGCGCCCAGGCGGCCCGGCATCGAGAAGTCGACCTGCATCGTGCCGACCTGCCACGGACGGCCCAGGCTGTCCTTCAGGTGGTACTCGATCTTCGGACCGTAGAAGGCACCCTCGCCCGGCAGCTCGGTCCACTCCACGCCGCAGCCGCGCAATGCGGAACGCAGCGCTTCCTCGGCCTGGTCCCAGACGTCGTCGGCGCCGATGCGGTTCTCCGGACGCAGCGCGATCTTGACGTCGATGTTCTCGAAGCCGAAGTCCTCGTACACCTGCATCGCCTGCGCATGGAAGGCGACCACTTCCGGTGCGATCTGCTCTTCGGTGCAGAACACGTGGCCATCGTCCTGGGTGAAGCCGCGCACGCGCATCAGGCCGTGCAGCGCGCCCGAGGACTCGTTGCGGTGGCACTGGCCGAATTCGCCGTAGCGCAACGGCAGGTCGCGGTAGGAACGCAGGCCGGCGTTATAGATCTGCACGTGGCCCGGGCAGTTCATCGGCTTGAGCGCATAGGTGCGGCTTTCCGACTCGGTCGTGAACATGTTTTCACGATAATTGTCCCAGTGACCGGTCTTCTGCCACAGGGTGACGTCGATGATCTGCGGCGCCTTGACTTCGTTGTAGCCGGTGACCTGGTAGGTCTTGCGCATGTACTGCTCGACCTGCTGCCAGATGGTCCAGCCCTTCGGGTGCCAGAAGATCAGGCCCGGCGCTTCGTCCTGGAAGTGGAACAGGTCGAGCGCCTTGCCGAGCTTGCGGTGATCGCGCTTTTCGGCTTCTTCCAGCATGTGCAGGTACTGTTCCTGGTCTTCCTTTTTCGCCCAGGCGGTGCCGTAGACGCGCTGCAGCATCTCGTTCTTGGAGTCGCCGCGCCAGTAGGCGCCGGCCAGCTTCATCAGCTTGAACACCTTCAGCTTGCCGGTCGAGGGCACGTGCGGGCCGCGGCACAGGTCGGTGAACTGGCCTTCCGAGTACAGCGACACGTCCTCACCCGCCGGGATCGAGGCGATGATCTCGGCCTTGTAGTCTTCGCCGATCGACTTGAAATAGGCCACGGCTTCGTCGCGCGGCAGCACCTTGCGGGTGACCGGCTCGTCCTTCTTGGCCAGTTCCGCCATCTTCTTTTCGATCGCCTTCAGGTCGTCCGGGGTGAACGGGCGCTTGTACGAGAAGTCATAGTAGAAGCCGTTCTCGATGGTCGGGCCGATGGTGACCTGCGCCTCCGGGAACAGTTCCTTGACGGCATAGGCCAGCAGGTGCGCGGTCGAGTGGCGGATGACGTCCAGGCCTTCCGGATCCTTGTCGGTGACGATGGCCAGGTCGGCATCGGACTCGATCAGGAACGAGGCGTCGACCACCTTGCCGTCGACCTTGCCGGCCAGCGCGGCCTTGGCCAGGCTGGGGGCGATACTTTGCGCCACCTGGGCGACCGTCACCGGCCCTTCGAATTGACGGCTGGAGCCGTCCGGGAGTCGAACATTCAGCATCTTGATCTCCATTGCCGGCGCCAGTTGCGCCCGCTAAGCTAAAGTTAAGGGATGAGTTAAAAAAATTGAAACAAAAATCCGCTGGACGAAAAAAAACGCGCACCAGGCGCGTTTTCTTCAGTGTTGTCGAGCTCGTTGGGCTGTTTTCTCGGACAAAATGACACCGTACCGCGTCTAGCGATTCCCCCACAACCAGGTTGTAGTTCGCGGTGTCATAACCAATTTTGCCTTTCTCGCCCTTACTGACGACAAGAGCGGAAAACCGAAGTTTCCCGCACTCGTCTTTGGTATTCTGGTGGGCGGTGCAGAATTCGAATCTGCGACCCCTTGGATGTCGACCAAGTATTCTAACCAGCTGAACTAACCGCCCGTATGCCGCTATTATAGGGAGTCGCCGCCAGTTGCGCAAGGGCACACAACAGATGAGCCGAGAAACGCCTGCCGGCGCCGTTTGATTCCCTGTCCGTATCCATTACACTGCGCGGCTGCCCCACCCTTGCACCCTGTCCCCATGCCCCGATCCGACGCCTCCTCTTCCGCCCACCTGCACGCCCACCTCGACGGCGATGCCCGCCATGCCCACACCATCGAAGGCCGCAGCCAGAAGGCGCTGGCGTTTGCCCTCGGGCTGACCCTGCTGTTCGCCCTGATCGAAACCGTTACCGGTGTCATGTCGAATTCGCTGGCGCTGATTTCCGATGCCGGCCACATGGTGACCGACGCCGCCGCCCTCGGCCTGGCGCTGCTGGCCCAGCTGATCGCCAAGCGCCCGCCTTCCGCCCGCCACTCGTTCGGCTTCGTGCGCGCGGAAGCGCTGGCCGCCTTCGTCAACAGCCTGGCGATGCTGGCGCTGGTGGCATGGATCGTCTACGAAGCCGTGCAGCGCCTGCTGCATCCGGAAGCGGTGGCCGGCTTCACGGTGTTCGTGGTGGCGACCATCGGCGCTGCCATCAATATCCTGGTGGCCTGGATCCTGTCGCGCGACGAGCAGAACATCAATACCCGTGCGGCGCTGGTCAACGTGATGGGCGACCTGCTCGGCTCGATCGCGGCGATCGCCGCCGGCGCCATCATCCACTTCACCGGCTGGACCCGGATCGACCCGATCCTGTCGATCTTCGTGTCGCTGCTGATCCTGAAATCGACCGCCGGCATCCTGCGCGAGTCCTACCACTTCCTGATGGAAGGCGTGCCGGGCCAGATCGATTACCTGGCGGTGGGCGCCGACCTGGCACAGGTGCCGGGCGTGGTCTCGGTGCATGATTTGCACGTGTGGGACATGTCGCCGGGCGAACCGGCCCTGATCGGCCACCTGGAAATCGACGACCTGGCCGGCTGGCCCGGCGTGCTGCGCGCGGTCAAGGACATGCTGCTGGAAAAGCACGGCATCGACCACGTGACGCTGCAGCCGGAACCGGCGAGCGGCGCCGCTTCTGCATGTAAGCACGGTCCGACTCCGGCGCGAGAGGCGCGCCGATAGGCCGGCCAGCCGTGCGTTCCGGATAATCGGACCATGGCTACTCCACTTCCCTCTTCGCTGGACACGGTCCACGACACCCTGATCATCGGCGGCGGTCCCGCCGGCCTGACCGCCGCCATCTATCTGCGCCGCTTCACGCGCAAGATCGCGCTGGTCGACAAGGGCAACAGCCGCCTGCGCCTGATTCCCGTCTCCCATAACTACCCCGGCTTTCCCGAAGGCGTGCCCGGCCACACGCTGCTGGGCAACCTGGGCGCCCAGTTGCAGCGCTACGGCGGCTCGGTGATGCCGGGCGAAATCACCGACCTGCGCATCGAGGACGGGTTGTTCGTGGCCGATTACGTACCGGAACATGCGGAAGGAGACGCCGACGGTACGTCCGGCGCCGGCGCCAGGCCGGCGCCCATCCAGCTGCGCGCCCTGACCGTGCTGCTGGCCACCGGCGTGGCCGACGTCGGCCTGCCGGTCGAGAACTGGCGCGAGGCGGTCGCCTTCGGCTCGGTGCGCCTGTGCCCGGTGTGCGACGGCTTCGACGTGATGGACAAAAGCATCGCGGTCGCCACCGCCGAAGTGAATCCGGTCGGCCACGCGCTGTTCATGCGCACCTTCAGCGCCGACGTCACGCTGTTCGAGCGCGGCCCGTCCTCCATTTTGAGTATGGAGGACCGGCGCCGCCTGGACGCGGCCGGCGTGCGCTACGTCGATTCGCCGCTGCTGTCGGTGACGCTGGACGCGTCGATGAAACCGGTGATGCACACCGCCGACGGCCAGGACCATCCCGCCGACGTGTTCTACCCGATGCTGGGCGAAAACGCCCGCTCCGGCCTGGCGGCGAACCTCGGCGCCCAGACCGCCCACTGCGACGAACTGGTGGTCGACAGCCATGGCGCCACCACGGTGCCCGGCCTGTACGCCATCGGCGACGTGACCGTCGGCCTGAACCAGATCGCGGTGGCCACCGGGCAGGCGGCGCGCGCCGCCACCCACATCCACAACCGCCTGCCGCCGGCATTGCGCCCGCGCGCCGCGCCCAATCCGCTGGCGCTGCAGGCCCTGCAGGCCACCTCCTGATGCCGAGCACGGCTGAGAGCACGATCGGCAAAAACACGGCATCATGCGCATATCGATATTCAATCTTGATGCGGAAAGATATGTCATGGCGGCGATAGACCTGTCCGATTACAGCCTCGGCGAGCTCAAGGGCTTGCAGTTCGACGTCGAAAAAGAGATCAAGCAGCGCCAGAAGCAGGAAATGGGCAAGGCGCGCGCCCGCATCCTGGAAATCGCCCAGGGCGCCGGCGTCGAGGTCGGTACCCTGCTGACCGACGGCGCCAAGGGCGCCGCGCGCTACCGCAACCCGGACGACGACGCCCAGACCTGGAGCGGCCGCGGGCGCCAGCCGAAATGGATCGCCGAAGCACTGGCCAGCGGCCGCACCCTGGCGGACTTCAGGATCGGCGGTGAAGCGGGTGACTGACGCAAGCTGGCTGGAACGTAGCTGGATCACGGTACAACACGAATTCTCGGACCTGGGCGATCCCGAAGGCGTGACCCGCATCGTGGTGCGCCTGCTGGTGGCGGTGCTGCTGGGCGGCCTGATCGGTTATGAACGCGAATCGATCGGCGCCCCGGCCGGCCTGCGCACCCACATGCTGGTGTCCCTGGGCTCGGCATTGTTCGTGCTGATTCCGCTGCAGGCCGGCATGGACGTCGCCGATCTGTCGCGCGTGCTGCAGGGTGTCACCGCCGGCATCGGCTTCCTGGGTGCCGGTGCTATCCTCAAGCAGACCGACCGCAGGGACGTGCACGGCCTGACCACGGCGGCCAGTGTCTGGTTGACCGCCGCGATCGGCGTCGCCGCGGGCATGGGACGCGAAATGACGGCGGTGGTCAGCGCCCTGTTCGCCTACGTGATCCTGGCCATCCTGCGGCGTGCGACGAAAACGGACCCGGCGAAATCGGACAGGTAACGAGCGAAACAGTAATCAGCGCCTGCGTAATGACTGAACAAGTAATACTACGCTGTCAGGGCGACATCTGAACTTTCAGATTGTTAAGTTTTCGTTGGAAATCTGCCATACTTGGTTGCTTTTTTACCTGTTTAAAATCTTGATTGCCAAGAGGCAAGTTAGAATTTGCGGCTTCTTTCTGCCTCTTATTTCAGCACATGGCTTCTTTCTCGCTTTCGAACATCCGTATCGGCAGGCGCCTGGGCGCCGGCTTCGCGCTGGTGCTGGCACTGACCGTGATCATCGCCGTCGCCGGCATCTCGCGCCTGGTCGAGGTCGCCGAATCGACCCGCACCCTGATGTCGGTGCCCCTGACCAAGGAGCGCCTGCTGGAGGAATGGCACACCCAGACCTTCGCCGCGATCCGCCGCACCGCAGCCATCGCCCGCAGCAGCGACCCCAGCCTGGGCGAGTACTTCAAGGAAGACGCGGCCACCACCTCGGCCCGCTCGACCGCCCTGATCAAGCAGCTCGAACCGATGCTGACCGGCGACAAGGAACGCGCCCTGTTCGACCGCATCGGCGCACAGCGCAAGGCCTATACGGCAGCCAAGGATGCGGCGATCAAGGCGCGCGCCGACAGCAGCAGCGCCGAAGCCACGCGCATCTTCGACCAGCAATACGTGCCGGCGGCCAAGGCCTACGAGGCATCGCTGGCCGAACTGGTGGCCCTGCAGCACAGCGCGATCGACGCCACCGCCCAGGCCATCGACGCCAACACCCGTGCCAGCGCCTGGATGATCGGCACGCTGACCGCGGCCGCGCTGCTGATCGGCGGCATCTGCGCCTGGGTGCTGACCGCCGGCATCGTGCGTCCGGTGCGCCAGGCCGTGGAACTGGCCGAGGCGGTGGCCGGCGGCGACCTGACGCGCTCGATCGAATCGCATGCGCAGGATGAAGTCGGCGCCCTGCTGCGCGCCCTGCGCCACATGAACGACAGCCTGGTGGGCATCGTCGGCCAGGTGCGCGGCGGCACCGACACCATCGCCACCGCCTCGCGCCAGATCAGCGCCGGCAACCTGGACCTCTCGAGCCGCACCGAACAGCAGGCCAGCGCGCTGGAGGAAACCGCGGCCTCGATGGAAGAACTGACCACCACCGTGCGCCAGAACGCCGACAATGCGCGCCAGGCCAACCAATTGGCGATTACCGCTTCGGAGGTCGCGACCCGGGGCGGCGCCGTGGTCGGCGAAGTGGTCACCACCATGGGCGCGATCAACGCATCGGCCAAGCGCATCGCCGACATCATCTCGGTCATCGACGGCATCGCCTTCCAGACCAACATCCTGGCCCTGAACGCGGCGGTGGAAGCGGCGCGCGCCGGCGAACAGGGCCGCGGCTTCGCGGTCGTGGCATCGGAAGTGCGCAGCCTGGCGCAGCGCTCGGCGGCCGCGGCCAAGGAAATCAAGGAACTGATCACCGCCTCGGTGAGCAGCGTCGATGCCGGCGCCCGGCTGGTGGACCAGGCCGGCGCCACGATGGAACAGGTGGTCGCCAGCATCCACCGCGTGACCGGCATCATGGCCGAGATCACCAACGCCAGCCAGGAACAGACCGGCGGCATCGAGCAGGTGAACGGCGCGATCGGGCAGATGGACCAGGTGACGCAGCAGAACGCGGCGCTGGTCGAGGAAGCGGCGGCTGCGGCCGCGTCGATGCAGGACCAGGCGGCCAGGCTGGCCGAGGTGGTCAGCGTGTTCAAGCTGGACCGGATGCAGGCGGCTGGGGCGACCATGGCAGCAGCTGCGGCGGCACCCGCGGCAAAGCCGGCGCCAACCGTGACCCGGGCAGCCGCGCCGGCGCGGCCGCCGGTACGCCGTGCCACCCCGGCGGCGCCGAAGGCGATCGCCGCCAGCAAGCCTGTGGCGTCCGGCGCCGACGATTGGGAAGAGTTCTGATCGCCTGCAAACGCAGCGCCCGCAGCAAAAATCAAAGCGCCGCTTCCGAGCGGCGCTTTTGCTTTTCCGGCCTCCCTGCCTATTCTTCCGACGCCAGCGCGATCCGGCGCCGGATCCGCTCTACCGCCGCCGTATCTCCCAGCGCCCGCGCCCGCTGTTCCTGCACGCCGAGCCAGGCCAGCAGCGGGCGGCGCCAGCCTTGCGTTGACGCCGTCTCGGTGGCGCTGCCGATGTCGGCAGGCAGGATGCGGCCGGCCTTCAGCAGCGCCCCGGCCGCCACCAGGCGCGCCAGCGGGTCGGTCACGCCCGCCAGCGAACCGGCGCCGGGCACGCCGCGGTGCTGCTCGGGCAGCAGCGCCGCGTCCAGGCCCGCCCAGCGGCCGTCCAGGTAGGCGGCGTAGGCGCGCTGCGCCGGCGTGGCATCCTGGGCGATGGCAGTAAAACCCGGGCAGGCATAGTCGAGGGCGGCGACGCGCACCCCGCAGCGCACCAGTTCGGCCTGCGCCACCAGGTCGAAGCGGCCGGTGGCGGCGGTCGCGCGCCGGGCGCGCGCAAAGTCGGCATCGGCGGCGGCCGTGTCGCCATGCAGCCAGGCATCCTGGAAGCCATCCAGCGCGTCGCGCGCATCCGGTTGCCAGGCGGGCGGCTGGGGTTGATTTGCGCAGCCTGCCAGCAGCAGGGCCAGCGCCAGCGCCGGGGCCACGGCGGTGAATCTGATGGTCATGGCAGCTTGATCTCCGTATCGGCCTTGAACGGCCACTTGCGGTTGATGTCGTCGACCAGCCGGTTCACCTTGCGCAGGCTGGCGTCGACCTCGCCGCGCAGGCGCCCCAGGTCCTGGGTCGCGCCGCGCGCGTTGGCGCCCACCGCCTGCGCCTCGACCAGCACCGCGTCCACCTTCTGCAGCGTGGTGCGGGCATCGGCCAGCACGCCGTTCAGCTGGCGGATCGCGGCCTGGCTGTCGTCCATCACGCCGTCCTTGCCGAACACGCGGCGGTCGGCCTTGGCCAGGATGACGTCGACCCGTTTCAAGGTCTGCAGCAGTTGCTGCGCTTCGGCGTCGCCGCCCAGCGCCGTGCCCAGCACGCCGTAGCGGCCGGTCAGCTTGCCGGTCAGCGTCTCGACGTTGGCCAGGCTGTTGCCGATCGAGGAATCGGCGCGCGTCAGCGCTTCCAGGTTTTCCAGCAGCGTGCGCGCGGTGGCCAGCAAGCGCGGGATCTCGGCCATGGCGTCGCCGCGCAGCACCGGACGGCGGGCGCCGTCCGGCAGCGCCGGATCGCTCAGGATACCGCTGAAGGCGCGCAGCCGGGTTTCGCCGACCACGCTGCTCTCCAGCGTGAACACGCTGGTGGTGCGCAGCCATTTGGCATCCTTGCGCGGGATGTCGACCAGGATTGCCACCTTGCCGTCCGGCGCCAGGCTGACCTGGCGCACGCGCCCGATCGGGAAACCGGCGAAGGTCATGTCCATGCCGGGGATCACGCCTTCGGAATTGTCGGCTTCCAGCACCAGCTGCTGGGTCTTTTCAAACACGCCGCGCGCATACATCACGTACACGAAAAAGCCGGCGATCAGGGCGCCGATCACGACCAGCAGGATCAGGGCCTTGGCTTCGACGTGCTTCGGTTCGTCGGGCGGCACGGGAACCGGCGGCGGCGTGGAGGGGACTTCAGCCATGGACTTCCTTTTCTATCAGATGTATTTCACGGCCAGCGAACTGGCTTCGATCAGCAGCAGCACGAACAGCAGGCGCAGCGCGCCCGGCTGCACGCTGGAGACCTGGCGGCGCGGGCGGCGCAGCAGTTCGAGGATGGCGGCGCTGGGGATCACCGCCACGGCCAGGCCGAACAGCACCGTCTTGAACACGAAGCCGATCGTCACCGTCGGATCGAACACCCGGCCCACGGTGCGCGCGTAATCGTTCAGGCCCCACGGCGACAAGCCGTAGACGTTCAGGTAGGCCAGCACCAGCACGATCACGCTGGTCGTCATCGCCAGGCTGAGCACCGAAAAGGCATTCGCCAGCAGTTGCGGCACCAGGTCGCGACGCAGGCGCAGCAAGGCTTCGCCGGCGGCCGCGCCGATGTCGACGCCGCTCCTGGCCAACCCCATGGCGCTGGCGTCGAAGGCCATGCCGGCGCGCAGCGCGGCGAACAGCGCGGCCGACAGCGGGATCAATTCCAGCACCAGCACCCGCACCATCATTTCCAGCGCATAGCGCGACAGGCCGTAGCTCTGCGCCGTCACCAGCACGATGCGGATGACGACCACGCTGACCAGCGCGGCCAGCAGCGTGAACCAGGGCAGCACCTGCCAGGTACTGGCGTAGATATGGCGCGCGGCCGCCAGGCGGTTGGCGCGGTGCCAGGTGGACGGCGACAGCGCCATCACCAGCGCCACCGCGCCCAGGTGCAGCATGCGCCACCAGCTGGCCAGCCAGCGCGCGGCGTGGCCGCCCCAGTGGCGCGGCTTGACATACAGGAGAGAGGAAATCGGCATAATCACACGATACGGTTTTCACGGGGTGCCGCCCTAGGGTGTATCACGTCGACGACCACCCGCGGCATCACGCGTCACTGGCGGCGCGCCTCCTGCACCCCGCCCACCTCGGTGATCGCGCCGATCGCCTTCTGCAGCTGGCCGGTCGAACTGATCTCGGCCGTGAACACCATGCGCGCGGTGCCCCTGGCGCTTTGCGTGTTCACGCCGATCACGTTGATCTTCTCGCGCGCCAGCACTTCCGAGATGTCGCGCAGCAGGCCCTGGCGGTCGGCCGCCAGGATGAAGATGTCGACCGGGTACACCGTGTCCTGCCCGGTGCGGCCCCACTCGGTTTCCAGCACGCGTTCCGGCGCCTTGGACGCCATCTCGCCGAAGTTCTTGCAGCTGGCGCGGTGGATCGAGACGCCCTTGCCGCGCGTGACGAAGCCGACGATCGGGTCCGGCGGCGCCGGCCGGCAGCAGCGCGCCAGCTGGGTCATCAGGCCGTCGGTGCCGACCACCAGCACGCCCGACTTGGCGCCCTGCTCCACGCTCGAGGCGCGGCTCTTGTTGACCACCGCCGCGTCTTCCGGCGGCGGGATGTCGCCCGGGTCGTGCAGCGCCGCTTCCACGTGGCGCAAACTGAATTTTTCCTTGCCGACCGCGATGAACAGGTCGTCGACCTTGGCGAAGCCGAGCTTCTGCGCCAGCGCTTCCAGGTTGACCGCGGTCTTGCCTTCGCGCTGCAGCGACTTTTCCACCGCGGCGCGGCCCTGGGCCAGGGTCTCGGCCAGTTCCAGCGCGTGGAACCAGGCGCGGATCTTGGCGCGGGTGCGGCTGCTGACCGTGTAGCCGGGGCTGAGCCAGTCGCGCGACGGCCCGGCGCTGCCGACCGGCCCCTTCGCCGTGATGATCTCGCAGGTCTGGCCGTTCCTCAGCGCCGTGTTGAGCGGCACCATCACGCCGTCGATGCGGGCGCCGCGGCAGCGGTGCCCGACCTCGCTGTGCAGGTGGTAGGCAAAGTCGATCGGGGTGGCGCCGACCGGCAGCTCGAGCACGCGCGCCTGCGGCGTGAGCACGAAGATGCGGTCGTCGAGCGTGGTCGACTTCAGCTTTTCGACCCACTCGCGCTGCAGCTCTTCCTGGCCGGCGACGGCGTCGGCGACGTCGCTCTTCCAGGCCAGCAGCTGGCGCAGCCAGGCGATCTTCTCGTCGTACTGCTGGCTCTTGAAGTTGGAGCCGCCCTCTTCCTTGTAGCGCCAGTGCGCGGCCACGCCGTATTCGGCGAAGCCGTGCATTTCCTGGGTGCGGATCTGGACTTCCAGCGGCCGCCCGTCGTCGGCGTTGACCACCGTGTGCAGCGACTGGTAGCCGTTCGGCTTCGGGCGCGAGATGTAGTCGTCGAATTCCTTGGGGATCGGGGTCCAGATGTTGTGCACCAGCCCCAGCACCGTGTAGCAGGTCTTGACGTCGGCGACGATCACGCGGAAGGCGCGCACGTCGTACAGAGCGGTGAAGTCGAGCTCCTTGCCGCGCATCTTTTTGTAGATGCTGTAGATGTGCTTGGGCCGGCCGCTGACCTCGGCCTTGATGCCGGCCGCGGCCAGTTCGTGCTCCAGGCGCTGGATCGACGATTGCACGAAGCTTTCGCGCAGCATGCGCTTTTCTTCGAGCATCTTGGCGATGCGCTTGTAGGTGTCCGGCTCGATCATGCGGAACGCCAGGTCTTCCAGCTCCCACTTGAGCTGGAAGATGCCGAGCCGGTTGGCCAGCGGCGCGTACAGGTCGAGCACTTCGCGGCCGTAGTTGCTGGTCATCTCGTCGAAGCGCTTGCGCTCGGCGAAATGGCGCAGGCTGGTGACGCAGGACGCCAGGCGCACTAGCACCACGCGCATGTCGGGCGCCATCGCCAGCAGCATCTTGCGCAGGGTTTCCACCTGCGCCATGGCTTCCTGGGCCGCGTTCTTGCCGCGCCCCACCGGCGCCTGGGCGGCGGTGAGGTCGCGCAGGCGGATCAGCTGGTGCACGCCGCGCACCATGTCGCCGACTTCCTTGCCGAAGCGCTCCTCGATGCGGTCGGCGCGGCCGGGGTCGGTCAGCGCCAGTTCGAACAGCAGGCCGGCGATGCGCGTCTCGGCGTCGCTGCGCAGCATTGCCAGGGTGCCGGCCACGCCGAGCGAGAACTCGAACGCGCCCTGGCCCCAGGCCGTCAGGCGCTCGCCGTAGGCCTCGACCGCGAAGTCGAGGGCGCCCTGGACGCGTGCGCAATCGTCATGGCCGAGGCCATGGACCAGGGTGGTGGCGTCACCGGGCGCGACAATCGATACCATGCCGCCCTTTTCTTACGCCAGCGCGGCGGTAACCACGACCTCGACCAGGCAGGCCGGATTGGCCAGCTTCGCTTCGACGGTGGCGCGCGGCGGGGTGTGGCCCGGCACGACCCATTCGTCCCACACCGAATTCATGCCCGGGAAGTCGGCCATGCTGGCGATGTAGATCTGGCAGCTCAGGATGCGGGTCTTGTCGCTGCCGGCCTCGTTCAGCAGGCGGTCGACGAAGCCCAGCACTTCGCGCGTCTGGCCGACGATGTCCAGGCCGGTGTTCTCGGCGATCTGGCCGGCCAGGTACACGGTGCCGTTGTGGATCGCGGTTTCGGACAGTCGTTTGCCTACGTGCAGTCGTTTGATTTCCATTGGTCTCTCTAGGTTGAACAGCGGGGTTGCGGGGTGACTCGGTTAAATGCTTGAACGATCAAGCGGCTAAAAATTCGCGGGCGATCGCGATCTGGTCCGGCTGCAGGAAGGTCGGCGCATGGCCGACGCCCGCGATCTCGACCAGCTTCGGCCGCGGTCCGCGGCGCGTCATTTCCTCGGCCGCCGCACGCGACAGCAGGTCGGAATGCTCGCCGCGCACCAGCAGCGTCGGGCAGCGGATCGCGTCAAAGGCGGCCCACAGGCGGGCCTGGTCCTGCATCGCGCGCTCGGGCGTGAGCGCGGCGAACGATCTGGCCAGGCCGAGGTCGTAATGGCGCGCCCACTGGCCGTCCGCGCCCTGCACCAGCACGTCGGCGGCCAGCTTGTTCCACTGGTCGTCGCTGTGCGGGCCGAACGAGGCGGAAACGTCGCGCACGAAGGCGGCGCCGGCCTCGAAGCTCGGGAAGCGCAGGTCCTGGCCGATGTAGTCGCCGATGCGCGCCATCGCCACCGGGTCCAGCACCGGCCCGATATCGTTGAGCACCAGGCGGCGCACCGGGCTGTCCTCGAACGAGGCCAGCACCATGCCGATCAGGCCGCCCATCGAGGTGCCGAACCAGTCGACGCCTTCGTCGTCGCGGGTGACGCGCGCGACCAGGGTCACCATGTCGGCCACGTACTGCGGCACCACGTAGTGCTCGGGGTCGCGCAGGCGTCCGGAACGCCCGCGCCCGGCCACGTCCGGGCAGACCACGCGGTAGCGGTCGCACATGGCGCGCGCCAGTTCGTCGAAGTCGCCGGCCACGCGGGTCACGCCGTGCACGCACACCAGCACCCGCGGGTTGGCCGGGTCGCCCCATTCCTTGTAGGCCATCCGGTGCAGCCCGGCGGGAGAGCTGCATTGCACGGATTTCAGCCTTGGTTCGCTCATGTCTGTTTCGCCTGTCCGCATCTGTTTCCTGCTACGTTGCCTGCGCGCTTATACCATTCCCGGCCGTCCGGCTTGAATCGCCGCCAACATTTTAACCGGCCAAGCGATTAGAATTCTACCAAGTCTGGCCGGGGAAGACCCGACACATCACTCACCGTAGCTTTCTCCATGAGGATCGAATGAATTCCACTATGTTAAATGGCAAGACTGCACTCGTCACCGGCTCGACGTCCGGCATCGGCCTGGGCATCGCGCGCACGCTGGCCGGGCAAGGCGCCAACATCGTCTTCAACGGCTTCGGCGACGCCCAGCAGATCGAAAAGCTGTACACCGACATCGGCCAGGAATTCGGCGTCCAGACCGCCTACCACAATGCCGACATGTCCAAGCCGGCCGAGATCGAGGCGATGATGCGCTTCGCGGCCGGGAAGTTCGGCGGCGTCGACGTGCTGGTCAACAATGCCGGCATCCAGCACGTGGCCAACGTCGAGGATTTCCCGCCGGAGAAGTGGGATGCGATCATCGCCATCAATTTGTCCTCGGCCTTCCACACCAGCCGCCTGGCCCTGCCCTGGATGAAGCAGAAGAACTGGGGCCGCATCATCAACCTGGCCTCGGTGCACGGGCTGGTGGGCTCCGCCGCCAAGTCGGCCTACGTCGCGGCCAAGCACGGCCTGGTCGGCCTGACCAAGGTCACCGCGCTGGAAAACGCCCACACCGGCGTGACCTGCAACGCGATCTGCCCGGGCTGGGTCCTGACCCCGCTGGTGCAGAAGCAGGTGGACGACCGCGCCGCGCGCGAAGGCATTTCCAACGAGCAGGCGAAAAAGGCGCTGCTGCTGGAAAAGCAGCCGTCCGGGGAATTCGTCACGCCGGAAGAGCTGGGCGCGCTGGCGGTGTTCTTCTGCTCGCCGGCGGCCGACCAGGTGCGCGGCGTGGCGTGGAACATGGACGGGGGCTGGGCCGCGCAGTAAGCCGGCGGCGGCAGGCCTAGAACACGACGATGGATTTCATGCCGATCACGAAAGCGTCGCTGTTGCGGGTCGTGCCGCCCGGATGCCGGATGTATTGCAGGTTGGGACGCAGCGACACCGCCGGCACCGGCACCCATGCGTAATACAGCTCGCCCACGTATTCGTAGCTTCCGCTTGCGATGGCGTCCTGGCCGGTGCGCACGTTGTTCTGCCGCGTAAAGTCGGCGAAGCGCCCGTTGTTGTGGGTGGCGCCGATGGCGAAGCCGATCGAATCCTGCCCGCGGCCCTCGAACGGGCCCTTGTACTGCACGCCCAGCGCCAACTGGTGATCGAGCCGCGCCGTGTTGCGGTCCGCCTGCGTGAAGTTCAGGAACACGGTCGCGCCGCCGCCGCCGCCGGTCACCTGCTGCTGCAGGCTCAGGTAGACGCCGAACCGGCCGTTGCGCTGCAGCGGCGCCAGGCCGGTGAGGCCGCGCGGGGCGTGGTCGACGTCGAAATACAGGTCGTCGCCGTCCGATGTGTTGTACCAGGCGCCCACCTTGTAGGATCCCGGCAGGCCGCGCCAGCTGGGCTGCCACCCCGCCTCCAGCGGCATCAGGGCGCCGGTCGTGCCGCCGGGGAAGCCGGGTTCCCAGCCGTGGCGGCGCGCATAGCGGTCGTCCACGTACTTCGGGTTGACCTGGTACACGCCGAATTGCAGGTAGCTGTCCCTGGACGGGAGGTACTTGACGCGCGCGGCCCACTGGCTGGTCGGCCAGTTGACCCAGTAGTCGCCGACCAGGTTGCCCGGCTGCGCGCTGCAGAAGCTCAGGTTCTGGAAGTCGCAGGAAAAGCTGAAGAAATCCTCGCTGAGGGTCATGCGGCCGAACTTGGCTTCCACGCGCCCGTCGAGCAGCGTCTGGTTCAGCCACAGCTGCGTCAGGTGCCAGGTCTGTCCGCGCCCATACACTTCCTGGATCAGCATGTTGTTGCCGATGTTGGCGTCCGCCCCGAGATCGCGGCCGTTACGGTCGGTCATGGTGACGTGAAAAGTACCGCCCTTCCAGCCCCAGCGCCTGTCCAGGTCCAGCGTGGCGCCGAACTCCCACTGGTCCGTATAGCGCGTCAGGCGATCGGTGCCGCCGCTGAAGTTGTGGGCCACCTGGCTGCCGTAGGCGAAATTGAATGTCAAGCCCTGCTCGGCCAGGCGCTGGCGCTGGCCGCCCCAGTCCCCCGACAGGTGGGGACTGGCCGTCACCTCGTCGGCATGGACGTGGGCGGCAGCCAGGCACGAGGCCGCGGCGGCAATGGCGCCGCACCTGGCCAGGTTGCGCCGGAACGGCATGGGCTTGTTATGCGTCGACATGATCGGAGCCTGGGCGGAGGTTCGCATGAAAGCTTGGATCGGCTTTGGCGCGGCGGAGTTCATCGGTACCGGCCCACATCCGATGATGCAGGTCCGGCATGCGGCATGTTCCGTTCCCATATGTCCCTCCTACGGCAGCGCGTAGGCGATCACGTAGTCGCCGAGCCGGGTGCCGAACGAACCGTGCCCGCCGGCGGCGATCACGACGTACTGCTTGCCGCCCGCCGAGTAGGTCATCGGCGTGGCCTGGGCGCCCGCCGGCAGGCGCACCTGCCAGAGCTGTCTGCCGTTGTTGACGTCGAACGCGCGCAGGTAGTAATCGGCGGTCGCGCCGATGAAGGCCACGCCGCCCGCGGTCACGATCGGGCCGCCCAGCATCGGCATGCCCATCTTGAACGGCAGCGGGACCGGCGCGCTGTCGCGCGTCGTGCCGATCCGCTTCTTCCAGACGATCTGGTTGGTCTTCAGGTCGATCGCCGCCATGTAGCCCCAGGCCGGCTGCCGGCACGGCAGGCCCAGCGGCGAGAGGAAGGGGTTCAGGGTCACGCCGAAGGGGGTGCCGTACTGCGTCTGCAGCCCCAGTTCCGAGCCGCCGCTCTTCGTGCCCGGCTTCGGCTCCACCGGATTGTCGGGGCCGCGCGGCACCAGGCGCGAGACGAAGGGCAGCGAGATCGGATTGGCGATGGCGATCTGGCGGTCGGTGTCGACGGCCAGGCCGCCCCACTCGAACATGCCCAGGTTGCCGGGAAACACGAGCGTGCCCTGCACGGAAGGCGGCGTGAAGGTGCCTTCGTAGCGCAGCCTGTGGAACATCACGCGGCACACGAGCTGGTCGTACATCGTCGCGCCCCACATGTCGGCATCGGTGAGCAGCGCCTGCGGGCGGAACGTGAGTTCGGAAAACGGCTGGGTCGGCGAAACGCGGTCGCCCGGCGCCGCGCCCTGCGGCACCGGCTTCTCGGGCGCGGGCACGACCAGCGCGCCGTTGCGGCGGTCGAGCACGAACAGGTTGCCGGTCTTGGCCGGCACGTACACGACGGGTACGGTCCGGCCGTCCCTGGCCGTGATGTCGGCGAGCGTCGGCTGCGCAGGCAGGTCCATGTCCCACAGGTCGTGGTGCACCGTCTGGTAGAACCAGGCCAGCTTGCCCGTCGACGCATGCAGCGCCAGCAGGCCGGATGCATAGCGCTCCTGCTCGGGCGTGCGGTGGCCGCCCCAGATGTCCGGGGTCCCCACGCCCATCGGCAGGTAGACGATGTCGAGATCCTTGTCGTAGGCCGCGGGTGCCCATGAGTTCGGCGAATTCCACGAATAGTGCTCGCCCGGGCCGGGGATCCTGTTGGGATCCTGTGCGCCAGGATCGAACGCCCACAGCAAGGCGCCGGTGCGCACGTCGTAGCCGCGGATCACGCCGGAGGGTGCACGCGTCGAGTAGTTGTCCTCGACCGCGCCCGCCACGATGACCACCCTGCCGGTGACGACCGGCGGCGACGTGGGCTCGTACATGTTGCGCCCGCCAGTTTCCGGCATGGCGTGCTGCAGGTCGAGGTCGCCGCGGTTGGCGAAGTCGGCGCAGCGTTCGCCGGTGAGGGCGTCGAGCGCGTACAGGTGGCCGTTGTTAACCGGCAGGAAGATGCGGCGCGTGCAGGCCGCGGCGGTGCCGCCGGCGGCGGCCGGTCCGGCCGCCGACGCCTGCGCCGCGAGATCGATATACGACACGCCGCGGCAGGTCACGTGCTGGAAGGTCGGATCGGTCTTGAGCCGGGGATCGAATTTCCACTTGAGCGTGCCGGTCCTGGCGTCGAGCGCGAACAGGATCTGGTGCGGCGAACACAGGTACAGCAGGTCGCCGATCTTGATCGGCGTCACCTCGTCGGTGATCTCGACCGGGTCGTCCGGACGCTTCATGTCGCCGGTGCGGAAGGTCCAGGCCACCTGCAGGTCCTTCACGTTGTCCGGGGTGATCTGCTGCAGCGGCGAATAGCGGGTGCCTTCCTGCGTGCGGCCATAGGCCGGCCACTCGGAAGCGGGGATCGCGTCGGCGTTCGCGCCGCGCGCAGCCGCCGCGGTGCCGAAGCTGCCATTTACGGTCTGCGGGTCATTGAAGCCCGCGTAGACCAACACGCCGGCCCAGGCCACCAGCGCGCCCAGCAGCGGGCCGAGGTCGAGCCTGCGCGCCATGCCGAGGCGCATGCCGGCGAACAGCAGCCAGACGCCGAAAATGACCAGTACGCCCGAGCGCGGCGCGAGCGCCCAGAAATCGGGCCCCGACTCCCACAGCGACCAGATGGCGGTGCCGACCAGCACCAGTGCATACAGCGCCAGCGCTCCGGGGCGGCGGCGGTACAGCAGCCATGCCACGCCCAGCAGCGCGGCGCCGGTCACCACGTAATACCACGATCCGCCGAGCGCAAGCAGCCATATGCCGCCGATCAGCAGGTACAGCCCCGTGAGCGCGCTGAACAGCAGACTGACGATGCCGACGAATCCCAACGGTCCGGCTGGCTTGGACATGGTGCCTCCCACGCGAAAACATGCAGACCGGGTCAGCATACGCTGCGCAAAAAAACAACGCGCACGCATGCGGGCCCAGCCGGCCGCGACAGGCGGGCGACACCATCGCCCCGCCGGCCCGTGCTAGCATGCCGCTCGACTTTGCAAAGGAAGCGGCATGAACGATCCCATCCACGTACCCGGCCTGCATGAAGCCTGCGCCGATCTCGCCCATGTCGTGCTGGCCTCGATCCAGCCGCGGGTCTCGCGCGACATCCTGGAAACCCTGGCGGCGCGCTTCGAACAGGAAGCCGCCGACTTCGCGCCGGTGGTCGCCAGCAGCGGGCGCGACACCACCCTGCTGGCGCGCGCCGTGCATTACCTGATCGACGCGCACGCGCTGCCGCTGATGGGGACCGACATGGAATGGTTCCGCCAGGCGCTGGCCTGCCTGGTCGAGCTGGCGGTGCCGGGGATCGCGCTGTCGGCGAAGGGGGCGGCGTTCCTGGAGGATGTGGCGGTGGGGATCGAGCAGTCGATGCAGGATCTGGAGTGAAGTCGTCCCCGCGCAGGGGGGACCCAGGCCGAGCATCCGAAGTCGCTCAATTTGCGGCTGACATGCTCGGCATGGGTCCCGCCTGCGCGAGGCGTCGTTTCCGGCAATGCCGGGAACGACGAACTGCTGATTTACGCTGCGACTGCGCTGCGGCGGCGGCGCATCGCGCCGACGGCCAGTGCGCCGATGCCCAGCAGCGCCAGGCTGGCCGGTTCCGGCACGTCGCCGACCGGCGGGTCCACCGGCGGGACGTCGGCCAGCACGGTCAGGCTGCCGTTGACGACGGTCGGGACGATTTCGGTCGGGAAGCCGTCGGCGCCGGTGACGCTGCTGGCCAGCGACACGTCCGACAGCGTCAGCGCCGAGGTGCCGGCGATCAGCGATTCGAACGTGAAGTAGCCCAGCGTGCCGTTGCCGCTCACGCCCGACAGGTCGCCCACGATCGAGCCATAGGCGTACTCGATGAAGCCGGCGCTGCCCGAGCCGATGATGCCCTGGTCGGTGTCGGCGCCGCCGCTACCGAGGAAGGCGCCGCCGCTGAAGCCGGTGAAGCGCAGGATGCTGGCGTCGTAGCTCAGCGAGAAGCCATAGGCGGCCAGGCTGGCGACGTCCGTGACGTTGACCGCGACGCTGACCGAGGATCCCAGGTCGACCGAAGCCGGCGTTGCTTGCACCGACAGCGTGGCTGCCCACGCTTGTGCGCAGGCAAGGCTCAGCAGCGCCACACCCAGGTGTTTTTTCCATCCCATCATTTTTTTCTCCTTTGCCCAATGGGCAGTATTCAGTATTCATTGCTGGCCGGCCGGAGCGGACCCCGGCCGGCACTGCCCATCATCAGTTGCAGCGGGTGCCTTGCGGCAGGCGCGCATTCACGTACGACAGGTCGATCGCGTTCACGATGTTGTCGCGGTTGACGTCGGCGCGCGCATCGAAGCCGGCCTGGCCGAGGCGCTTGTTGAGCGACGCCTTGACGATGCCCACGTCCACGCAGTCGACCACGCCATTGCCATCGACGTCACCGGCCACGGCGACCGGGGCCGCGGTGATGGCGAAGTTGGTGTTCGAGACGTCGAAGAACACGTTGCCGATTGCTTCCACCTTGATGCGCGCGGTGGTGGTGGCGACCGACGGGATGGTCACGGTGGCGCTGCCGTTGTTCGGCACGCTTTCGGCCAGCACGGTCGGGAAGGTCTCGCCGCCGTCGGTCGACAGCGAGATCTTGACGTTGGCCGTGTTCACCGGTGCGGCGTTGGTGTTGGCCACGTCCCAGGTGACGGTGGTCGGTGCGCCGCCGGTCAGGGTCGCCGCGCTGCTCTGCGAGGTGACCAGGAACGGACCTGCGCCCGATGCCAGGGTCAGGGTCGTGGTGGCGCTGTTGACGCCGCCGCGGCCGTCACGCGCCGTCAGCTTGAAGTGCAGCGACGCCGGCGAGGCGTTGACGCCCGAGAAACCGACGTAGGCGGCGGTCGGCAGGTACTCCGAGAAGCACTCGATGTCGGTTGCGGTCGGGGTGGCGGCCGCGGTCGGGCACGCGCCGGTTTCGGCGTTGGTGTTGTTGGCCAGGATCTGCTTCATGTCCGGGAATACGCGGGTCGGGTTGCCGTCCACGTGGTTCTCGCCCGGCGAGTTGTACAGCAGCGTGTCGGTGGCGCTGACGACGGCGCGGGTGCCGAACTGGCGGAACAGCGGGCCGTTGGTCTTGGTGTTGCTGATCAGGCTGGTGCCGGAAGCGGCGCCGCGGTCGTTCTGCTCCCACAGGTAGGTGAGCGCATCGCCGTCGACGTCGGTGGCGCTGCCGGTCAGGGCGAACGGGGTGCGCACCGGGATCGTGTAGCCGGCCGGGACGGTCACTTCCGGCGCATTGTTGCCGGTGGTCGAGACGGCGCCGCGGCGGGTGGTCAGGCCGCCGGCGGTGATCTCGCCGACGTAGCCGGTGGCGCCGCCGGTGACGTTGCTCATGACCAGGTTCGGCACGTTGACGCCGGCCAGGGTGCCGCCGAAGGTGATCGTGAACGCGGTGTCGCCCACGGTGCTGGCGGTGACGGTGGCGCCTGCCGGCCAGCCTTCGATGCCTTCGATCGCGGCCTTGATGCCGGCAACGGTGAAGTTCGAGCCGCGGATGATCGGCGCCGACAGGTTGCCGTTGTACGACAGCTGGAACTGGCTGGTGCCGCTGAAGCCGGTCAGCACGCCCATCTGGATTTCGTTCAGGCTGTTTTCGGCGCCCGAGGTGTAGGCCGTGATTTCGTCGAAGCTGCGCTGCGACCAGTACGGATCGCTGTGGGTCTGCAGGTTGTCGACGCCGCAGATGCCGGCGTAGGCCATGATCGACGAGCCGCTGCCCGGTTCCACCGAGGTGGTGGCGCTGCGGTTGCCGCCGGAGCAGCTGCCGACGGTGCCGTTGAAGGTGTGGTTGCCGGAGAACTGGTGGCCCATTTCGTGCGCCACGTAGTCGACGGCGTAGAAGTCGCCCACCGGGGTCGGGATGCCGGTGCAACCCTGCGCCTTGGCGTCGCGGCCGACCACGCCCAGGCTGGCGATGCCGCCGCCGTTCAGGCCCAGCGCGATGTGGCCGATGTCGAAGTTGCTGGCGCCGGCCAGCAGGCCGGCCACCACGCGGTTGCGGCTCAGCAGGCTGCTCGAGCAGGTCGATGCCTGGGAGGTGGTGAAGCAGGCGGCGCCGCCGCACGGACCGTTGGTGCCGGTCATCTCGGCGGCGGTGTCCAGGTTCAGGGCGTCGGTGCCTTCGATCAGGACCAGGCGGATCGAGGTTTCTTCTTCGTAGATCTGGGTGACGCGGTTCATCAGCGTGACCTTGGCCGCGGTCACGTTGTTCGCGCCGACGTAGCTGGCGTACGACGGGTCGGTGACCAGCGCCAGGCGGTAGGTGCGCAGGTTACCGCCGACGGCGACGTTTTCCGCATCCGCGCTCAGCACGTGGAAGCTGGCTTCGCTGGTGTTGGTGCCGTCGCTGGCGATCACGCCGTAGGCGCCGGCACGGCTCGAACCGGCCGGCAGCTTGGCCACGACGTTGCCCTTGCTGTCGGCAACGGCGCGCACGCTCTGCAGTGCCGTATTGTCGCCATCGGCATGCACTTTCAGCTCGACGCTGGCGCCCGGCGCGAAGCCGGAACCGCGCACTTCGACGGTGTCGCTGCCTTTATAGAAGCTGCGCGACAGCGACAGCTGGGCTTCCTTGATGTCGCCTTCGACCAGCGGACCCTGCCTGTTGACCAGGTCGGCGCGGCCGTAGCTGGCGTAGGTGGTGGTGTCCTGGCGGTAGTACGGATCCACATAGAAGCCGCCGTTCGGCGAACGCACCGAGGCGTGCAGGCCCAGCGGCGTGATGTCCATGCGCAGCGTGGCGCTCGGATCATCGATGCCCTTGCCGCGGTAGGTCTTGATCTCCGGGTGCTTGGCGGCCAGGCCCGGTTCCATGATCGACGATTCGGACACGATGAAGCGCTGGTAGGTGCCGTCCGGGGCCGGCAGCGAGATGGTCAGCGTGCCGGTGACGCTGCCGTCGCTGCGCTCCTGCGGGGCGCCTGCGACCAGCGACTGCATGCCGGCCAGGTCCAGCGTGGCGGCGTGGAAGCGCGTCAGGCTCAGGGCCGTGACCTTGCTGCTGCCGGCGCGGGCCGCGGTGGCGGCATTGGTCACGCCGCTGCTCTGCCAGAACGGCGCGGCACGCTCGCCGACGACGGCCTTGGCCGATGCTTGTGCTTGTGCGTGCGCGGCCGGTACGGCGGCGCCGAAGGCGAGCGCGATGCACAGGGCGATGGATGTCAGGCCCGGTGCGTTTCGCGCCTGTTTGAGCCCACCTTGTTGGGGCGGGTTCGAAAACTTCGTTTTCATGCGGTGTCCTCTCTCGACTGGGTTGTGCTCTGCGGTGTCGTTATGCGGGTACTACCAGGCTTCCATGCAAATAATGCAATGCATAAAATTTATGGTATTGCTTGATTTGCATTAACACAAGGAATTTTATTGAAAGTAGTAAATATTTGAACACGGCTATGCAAACGTTGCTTTTTGTTTAATGTAAGAATTATGTAAGCAACTGACTATAGGCATGATGCAAATATGCAACACACATGAAGATGATCATTGTGACAACACAAGAGGGGTGTCGCTCGGCTATGATGACGCTTCCATAATTTCATACTGACAAGAGGAACGTCCGATGCCGACCTGGACCAGGAAGCTCGCCTTTACCGCCCTGGCGTTCGCCACCTTTTCTGTTCAGGCGGCCGAACGCGCGCCCGGCCTGTCCGGGCAACGGCCGGCGCTGCTGGTGGCGGACCGGGTCTGGACCGGCGACGGCAAGCCGCACGCGGGCTGGGGCGTGCTGGTGGCGCGCGGCCGGATCGAGGCCGCCGGCCCCGTCGACACGCTGGCGCTGCCGGCCGACGTCGAGCGTATCGCCCTGCCCGGCAAGACCCTGATCCCGGGCCTGATCGACCTGCATTCGCACGTGCTGCTGCACCCGTACAACGAAGCCACCTGGGATGACCAGGTGATCAAGGAAGCGCCGGCCTACCGTACCGCGCTGGCGGTGCGCCATGCGGCGGACACCCTGCAGGCCGGCTTCACCACCCTGCGCGACCTCGGCACCGAGGGCGCCGGTTACGCCGACGTCGGCATCAAGCGCGCGATCGAGGACGGTTCGATCCCGGGTCCACGCCTGCTGGTGGCCACGCGCGCCATCGTCGCCAGCGCCAGCTACGGCCCGGCCGAGCGCAGCTACCGTCCGGACATGGAGATTCCCTACGGCGCCCAGCAGGCCACCGGCGTCGACGAAGTGACCAGGGCCGTGCGCGAACAGTCGGCGCACGGCGCCGACTGGATCAAGTTCTACGCCGACTACCGCACCGGCGTCGACGGCAGTACCCGGCCCACGTTCACGCTGGAGGAAATGAAGGCGATGGTGGCGGCGGCCCACGTCAGCGGGCGCAAGGTGGCGGCGCACGCCAGCAGCGACGATGCGATCCGGATGGCCGTGCTGGCCGGCGTCGACAGCATCGAACACGGCTACGGCGCCAGCGAAGCGACCTTCAGGCTGATGCTCGAGCGCGGCACCGCCTATGTGCCGACCCTGACGGCGCCGGAAGCCATCGGCGAATATTTCCAGAAGCACGTGCGCGGCGGCACGCCGACGCCGGCCATGCAGCAGGCGGCGCGCGCCTTCCAGCTGGCGCGCAAACTGGGCGTCAAGATCGGCAACGGCAGCGACGTCGGCGTGTTCGCCCACGGCGCCAACGAACGCGAACTGGAATGGATGGTGCGCCTCGGCATGACGCCGCTGGAAGCGTTGCGCGCCGCCACCGTGACGGCGGCCGACATCCTCGGCCGCAAGGACCTGGGCGCGATCGAAGCCGGGGCGCTGGCCGACGTGGTTGCGGTGGAGGGCGACCCGACGGCCGACATCGCGGCCTTGCGCCGGGTCGGCTTCGTGATGAAAGGTGGCGTCATATACAAGCGCGACGCCGCCTGCCGGTAACAGCATCATTCACGGAACGAAAGTGTGGTTATCAGGTTTGGTGTTGCGGTTTTCCACAATAGATGGCGCAGATATTTTGCGTAATGATGACACCACTATCGTTAGCGCATGAAGCCTAATCATGAAAAAACCTTTCTATAAAGTACTGTATATCCAGGTCCTGTTTGCGATCATCGTCGGCGTCCTGCTCGGCATGTTCAATCCGGAGCTGGGCACCGCGATGAAGCCCTTGGGAGACGGCTTCGTCAAACTGATCAAGATGATCATCGCCCCGGTCATCTTCTGTACCGTGGTGGCCGGTATCGCCGGCATGCAGGACATGAAAAAGATCGGCCGCGTCGGCGGCAAGGCCCTGCTGTACTTCGAGATCGTCTCGACCTTCGCGCTGGCCATCGGCCTGGTCGTGGCCAACCTGGTGAAACCGGGCGCCGGCTTCAACGTCGACCCGACCACGATCGACACCCATTCGATCGCCCAGTACACGGCCAAGACCCATTCGCTGACGACCACCGACTTCCTGATGAACATCATCCCGACCACCTTCGTGGATGCGTTCGCCAAGGGCGATATCCTGCAGGTGCTCCTGATCGCGATCCTGTTCGGCTTCGCGCTGTCGATGATGGGCGAGCGCGGCCGTCCGATCGCCCACGGCATCGAGACGCTGTCGCATGCCGTCTTCGGCGTGGTGAACATCATCATGAAGGTCGCCCCGATCGGCGCCTTCGGCGCGATGGCCTTCACCATCGGCAAATACGGCATCAAGTCGCTGATCCCGCTGGCCTCGCTGGTCGGCTCGTTCTACCTGACCTGCGCCCTGTTCGTGGTGCTGGTGCTGGGCACCATCGCCAAATTCACCGGCTTCTCGATCTTCCGCTTCCTCGCCTACATCAAGGAAGAGCTGCTGATCGTGCTGGGTACCAGCTCGTCGGAAAGCGCGCTGCCGGCCATCATGCGCAAGCTGGAAAAGCTGGGCTGCCCGAAATCGGTGGTCGGCCTGGTGGTTCCGACCGGCTACTCGTTCAACCTGGACGGCACCAACATCTACATGACCATGGCGGCCCTGTTCGTTGCCCAGGCAACCAACACCGAACTGACCCTGACCCAGGAACTGACCATCCTGTTCGTGGCGATGCTGACCTCGAAGGGCGCGTCCGGCATCACCGGCGCCGGCTTCATCACCCTGGCCGCGACCCTGGCCGTGGTGCCGACCATCCCGGTGGCGGGCATGACCCTGATCCTGGGCATCGACAAGTTCATGAGCGAGTGCCGCGCCCTGACCAACATCATCGGCAACGGCGTCGCGACCATCGTCGTGTCGAAGTGGGAAGGCGAGCTGGACAAGGAACGCATGGGCGCCGAACTGGCCAACCCGGGCAGCGCCGACCAGGCTGCGGAACTGCGTCCGGTGCGCGAAGCGGCGTAATCGACGCTTCCCCTGATGCACATGAAAACGCCGGGTTCGCCCGGCGTTTTTTCATTCCCCCTCCTCATCCTTCTTCTGCTGCAGCCGCCACAGGCGCGCATACATGCCTCCATGCCGCAGCAGCACGGCATGCGTCCCCTGCTCCACGATCCGCCCGCGGTCCATCACGATGATCTGGTGCGCATGCACGATGGTCGACAGCCGGTGCGCGATGATCAGGGTCGTGCGCTGGCTCGACAACCGTTCCAGCTCCTGCGCGATCGCGTGCTCGGAATCCGAATCCAGCGCCGACGTCGCCTCGTCGAAGATCAGGATCGGCGGGTTCTTCAATATCGCGCGGGCGATGCCGATGCGCTGCCTTTCACCGCCCGAAAACTTGACGCCGCGCTCGCCGGACGGGGTGTCGTAGCCCTCGGGCAGCGCCGCGATCAGCTCATGCAGCTGCGCCGCCCGTGCCGCCGCCTCCACCTCCTCCTGGCTCGCGCCGATGCGCGCATAGGCGATGTTGTTGCCGATGCTGTCATTGAACAGCGCCGTGTCCTGCGGCACCACGCCGATCGCGCGGCGCACGCTGGACGGGCTGCGGTGGCGGATGTCCTGGCCGTCGATCAGGATGCGTCCGCCGTCCGGGTCGTACAGGCGCAGCAGCAAGCGCGCCAGCGTCGACTTGCCGGACCCGCTGCGCCCGACCACCGCCAGCGTGGTGCCGGGCGGGATGCGCAGGCTGACGTCGAACAGCACCGGCCGCTGCGGGTCGTAGTGGAAGCGCACGTGCTCGAACACGACGTCGCCGGCGCCCGCGTGCAGCGCCGGCATGGCGGGCGCATCCTCGATCTCGGGCCGCTCGCGCAGCAGCGCGAACAGGCGCTCGGCGTTCACCCAGGCGTCGCGCGATTCGCGGTACACGAAGCCGAGCGCGTTGAGCGGCAGGCAGACCTGCAGCGCATAGGCGTTGATCAGGACCAGGTCGCCCACGCTCATCTGGCGCGCCAGCACGGCCTGCCCGGCCAGCACCATGATGGCGGCGACTCCTAACGCGATCACGCCGCTCTGCCCCACGTGCAGGATGAACAGCGCGCGCTGGTTCTTGATCCCGGCGGCCATCCAGTCTTCCATGGTGGCCGAAAACTTGCCCGACTCGAGCGCTTCGTTGGTAAAGGCCTTGACGGTGTCGTAGTTCATCAGGCTGTCGGCCAGCCGCCCCTTGGCGCGCGAATCGAGCTTGTTGACGCGGCGCTGGTAGATCACGCGGCGCGCCGTGAACACCAGGGTGAAGCCGGAATACAGGAAAAAGGTGGCCAGGATGATGATGGCAAAATCCGCCGTGTAGCGGCCCAGCATGATCGCCAGCACAAGGCCGATCTCGACCAGCGTCGGCACGATGGTGAACAGGCCGACCCCGAGGAGGAAGGCGATGCCGCTGGTGCCGCGGTCGATGTCGGGCAGCAGGGTGCCGACCTGGCGCCCGGCGTGGAAGCGCGGCCCGAGCGCGTGCAGGTGGGCGAAGGTCTTTTCGGCGTAGGCCTTGACGGTGTTCAGCGTGACGCGCGCGAAGATCAGGTCGCGCCACTCGTTGAACAGGGTCGAGGAAAAACGCAGCAGCGCGTAGCCGGTCAGCAGCGCCAGCGGCAGGCCGAAGCCCAGGCCCGGCGGCAGCGGCGCCTGGGAAAAGGTGTCGATGATGCGCTTGAGCAGCAGCGGCACGGCCACGGTCGCCACCTTGGCCACCAGCAGCAGGACGACCGAGAACCCGATGCGCCAGCGGTAGCGGCGCAACAATTGCCACAGTTCGGCGATGAAGCGCCCGGTGTCGCCCGTGCCCCTTCCGTCGCCCCCGCCCTTCCCGTCGCCGCCCTGCTCCTGCTTGCTGTCGGCAGTGTCCGCCATTGCGCATGCTCCCCGCTGGTTTCCCATTGGACCGGAGCAGCGCCGGCTTGACTCCCGGCGCCGGCAAACATATGCACTGCGCATAAAGTAGACAGTTTTTTCTAAAAACTTCCCATCCGCTCTCTTTGCACTAATCTGATATCCGAATATTTTTGTAGACAACCCATTCTAGACAAGATAGTCTACAAGTACATTTTTGATATCGAGGATCGCCATGGCCAAGTCTCCCGCCCTTCCCAAGCCGACCCCGGCCGAGCTCGACCTGCTGCAGGTGCTGTGGCCGATGGGTTCCGGCACCGCGCGCCAGGTGCACGAGGCGATGATCAAGGACCGTCCCGACGCCACCTACGCCACCGTGCTGCGCCTGCTCCAGATCATGCATGGCAAGGGCATCCTGATCCGCGACGAAAGCGAGCGTTCGCACGTGTACGCGCCGGCCCAGGCCCAGGAATCGCTGCAGACCAGTTTGATCAGGGACCTGATGCAGCGCGCCTTTTCCGGCTCGGCCAAGGCGTTGGTGCTGGCCGCCTTGAAGACCGGCATTTCCAAAAAGGAGCGCGCGGAAATCGAACAATTGCTGAAAGACGAGGACAAGCAATGAGCGCCGCGCCGCTGGTCACCGTCGCCGGCTGGGTGCTGGTGCACTTCCTGTGGCAGGGTGCGCTGGTCGGCTGCGCCACGGCGCTGGCCCTGACGGCGCTGCGCAATGCGCGCCCGGAACTGCGCTATGCAACCGCCTGCGCCGGCCTGCTGCTGTGCCTGGCCTGGCCGGCGGCGGCGCTGGTGCAGGCGCTGCAGGCGGACCCGGGCGCGCCCGGCCCTTCGGCCAGCCTGCACGGCCTGGCCACGGGCATGGCCATCAACGGCGCGGCTGGATGGCTGGCCTGGCTGCAGGCGCACCTGGGCTGGATCGTCGCCCTGTGGGCAGCCTGTGCCGGCGCCCTCGCCCTGCGCATGGCGCTGGGCCTGGCCTGGATCGGCCGCGCCGCCCGCCTCGATACCACCGATCCGGCCTGGCAGGCGCGCCTGGACGCCCTGGCGGCGCGCTGCGGCGTCAAGCGCGCGCTGCGGCTGCGCGTGGTCGACAGCCTGGCCAGTCCGGTCACGGCCGGCTGGTGGCGACCGGTGGTGCTGGTGCCGGCGGCGCTGGTCTCGGGCATGGCGCCGCCATTGCTGGAAGCCCTGCTGGCGCACGAACTCGGCCACATCCGGCGCCACGACTATCTGGTCAATTTGCTGCAAAACATGATCGAAACCCTGCTGTTCTACCACCCGGCGGTATGGTGGATCTCGCACCGCATCCGCGTCGAGCGCGAGCAGATCGCCGACGATTTCGCCGCCCGCCGCCTGGGCGAGCCGCGCCGCCTGGCGCTGGCGCTGTCGGAACTGGAACGCCTGCAGTTTTCCGGCCCCCACCTGGCCCAGGCGGCCAGTGGCGGCGAGCTGATGGCGCGCATCCGGCGCCTGCTGCGGCCCGACGTGCAGGCGCTGGACTGGAAGGCGGCGCTGCCGGTCTTCGGCCTGGCAGTCGCTGTCGCCATCGCCTGCGCCGCCGGCGCCCATGCCTTTACCGCCCTTGGCGCACGTGAGGCGGCCGCCACCCGGGCCGAGCCGGCAAAGACCCTGGTCACGCGCACGGCGCTGGCAGAGTTCGACAGTTGCGCCAAGCCACACTATCCGGAGGCGGATATGGCTGCCAGGCACAGCGGCACGGTCACGCTGGCTTTCCTGGTCAGCCGGGAGGGCGCCGTGCTCAGGTCGAAGGTGTCCAGGTCGAGCGGCCATGCCAGCCTGGACGAGGCGGCGCGCCGCGCCATCGACAAGTGCAGCTTCCGCCCTGCGCTCGTCAACGGGCAGGCGGTCGAGCGCTGGACCGGCGTGCAGTATGTCTGGAGCCTAGATTAAATATTTTTAAAGGAGGAATGCCATGTCCCATATCAACCAGTGGAAAACCTTGCTCACCGTGGCCGGCCTGGCCGCCAGCTGCGCCGCCTGCGCGCAAACCCCGGCCGCAAAGCCTGCCGGCACGGAAACCGCGTTGCTCGACTTTAACAGCTGCGCCAAGCCGATGTATCCGCACGCCGAACTGGCGGCCGGTCACGAAGGCACGGTGTCGCTGCAGTTCCGCGTCGAGGCCGACGGCAGCGTGGGCGACTCGAAGATCAGCACCTCGAGCGGCTATCCGGCGCTGGACGACACCGCCCGCAACGCACTCGTGAAGTGCCGCTTCAAACCGGCGATGGCGGCCGGCAAGCCGATCCAGGCCTGGACCGATGTGCAGTACGTCTGGAAAAAGTAAGCCGCAGCACCGGCCTACGCTTACGGCAATTGCTTGCAGCACCTGTCGCCGCACCTGTCGCAGCGCCTGCTGCAGTCACTGAAACGACAACGGCCCCAGGCACCACACTGGCGGCGCCCGGGGCCGTAATGGATCGGTGGAGGCTCAGACCGCCGACACGTCCAGTTCCGCCTCGGTGGCAGCGAGCAACTGCTCCTTGCTCACGCCCGGCGCCAGTTCCACCAGCTTGAGGCCGGTGTCGGTGACGTCGATCACGCCGAGGTCGGTGATGATGCGGTCGACCACGCCGACGCCGGTCAGCGGCAGGTCGCATTTCTTCAGGATCTTGTGGCTGGTGGAGCCGTCCTTGGCGGTGGCGACGTGTTCCATCACGACCACCACGCGCTTGACGCCGGCGACCAGGTCCATCGCGCCGCCCATGCCCTTCACCATCTTGCCTGGGATCATCCAGTTAGCCAGGTCGCCGCGCTCGGACACCTGCATCGCGCCCAGGATGGCGAGGTTGATCTTGCCGCCGCGGATCATGCCGAAGGAATCGGCCGAGCTGAAATAGGCCGAGCCCGGCAATGCGGTAACAGTCTGCTTGCCGGCGTTGATCAGGTCCGCATCCACGTCCGCGTCAGTCGGGAACGGACCGATGCCCAGCAAGCCGTTTTCCGATTGCAGGAACACTTCGATATCGTTGGGAACGTAGTTCGCCACCAGGGTAGGCAGGCCGATGCCCAGATTCACATAAAAGCCGTCCTGCAGTTCTTTCGCCGCACGCGCGGCCATTTCATCACGAGTCCATGCCATGCTTGCCTCCTGGTCTTAGGCTTGGCGCACGGTGCGCTGCTCGATGCGCTTTTCCGGCGTCGGGTTGTGAACGATGCGGTGCACGAAGATGCTGGGGGTGTGCACCTGATCCGGATCAATCTCGCCGATCTCGACCAGCTTTTCGACTTCCACGATGCAGACCTTGCCCGCGGTGGCGACGTTCGGGTTGAAGTTGCGCGCGGTCTTGCGGAACACCAGGTTGCCGGCGCGGTCGGCCATGTAGGCCTTGACCAGCGACACGTCCGGCACCAGCGAACGTTCCATCACATACATTTCCCCATCGAATTCACGGGTTTCCTTGCCGTCCGCCACGATGGTGCCGAAGCCGGTCTTGGTGAAGAAGGCCGGGATGCCGGCGCCACCGGCGCGCAGCTTTTCGGCCAGCGTGCCCTGTGGCGTGAATTCCAGCTCGAGTTCGCCGGCCAGGTACTGGCGGGCGAATTCCTTGTTCTCGCCCACGTACGACGAAATCATCTTCTTGATCTGGCGCGTGGTGAGCAACTGGCCGAGGCCGAAGTCGTCCACGCCGGCATTGTTGGAAATGGCCGTCAGGTTCTTCACGCCCGAATCGCGCAGCGCCAGGATCAGCGCCTCGGGAATACCGCACAGCCCGAAACCGCCCACGGCGATGGTCTGGCCGTCCTGCACGACACCGTCGAGCGCGGAGCGCGCATCAGGATAAACTTTATTCATACCCGTCCCTTTAATAGTTAAGCAAAGAGCTCTTTGTGTACAGCAGAGTAGAATCTCAGAATAAAATAGCTCGCTTCAGAGCACAATACCGTAGAAATACCGGCAACGGGCCATGCGCCGACACACCTGGAGCCGACCCGGAGACCACCGCTTGCATCAAGCCATGAACACATCATACGCCATCGATTACGAGATGATTTTCCAGCACGCGCCGGTCGGCATGTGTATCTCGATCAATCGCGTCATTCAATCGTGCAACCAGGCGCTGGCCGAGATGTTCGGCTACGACTGCGCGCGCCTCAACGGCCAGTCGTTCTCGGTGCTCTACCCGACCCAGGATGAATTCCTGCGCACCGGCGACCGCATCATCCCGATCATGAACCTGCGCGGCCGCTATTCGGACGAACGCATCATGCGCCGCGCCAGCGGCGAACTGTTCTGGTGCCACGTGACCGGGCGCGCGCTGGACGCCCGGGACGCGCTCGGCGCCGGCGTCTGGACCTTCGAGGACGTCAGCGAAAAACGCCCCGTCACGGCCGAACTGACCCCGCGCGAGCGCGAGATCGCGGCGCTGCTGGTGGAAGGCAAGACCAGCAAGGTGATCGCGCGCGAGACCGACCTGTCGCCGCGCACGGTGGAAATGCACCGGGCCAAGCTGATGCGCAAGTTCTCGGCGTCGACCTCGTCGGAGCTGGTGCACAAGCTGGTGGGCATGACGCGCTAGCCCGCGCAGGCGCGTTGCGCGGTCCTCGAATCAGGCGCCGGGCAGCCGTACCCGCATGGCCTCCGGCAGCGGCCTGGATTTCTCGGCCGCGAAATCGACCCACACCACCTTGGCGCCGCCCTCGGCATACACGGTATCGGCGGCGCCGTCGGCGTCCACCAGGCGGATCTCGTGCGTGATCTCGACGCTCGAGCGCCCCGGCGCGCCGGCGAAGGTGCGCACTTCGATGTCGCCCGGGTACTTCAGCTGTTTGGCGAAGCTGCAGTAGGCGGTGACGATCACCGGCCCCTCGCCTTCGATGTTCAGATTGCCCACGGCTTCCTCGAGGAAGGCGATGCGCGCGGTTTCCATGTAACGGAAATAGACGGTGTTGTTGACGTGTCCGAACGCATCCATGTCGCCCCAGCGGATGGCCTGGCGCATCACATGCACTTGTTTGCGGACTGGTTTCTGCTCACTCATTGTTGCCTTGCCTGCCACGTTGAAAAATACTCATTGTACGGCGCCGGCGCCGTCGCTTTCGACGATGGACCCGACGATGCGGCAAAAAGTCTGCGGATCCTCGAGCATCATCATGTGGCCCGCCTTCGGCTGCACCAGCACCTGCCTCGCCGCCGCCAGCACCCATTCCGGCACGTCCCAGCCGGCGGCCGACTGTTCGCCGCCCAGCAGAGTCAAGGGCGTATCGCGCACCAGCACGCGCCGCACCAGCTCGGGCCAGTCCGGCGCGCCGGTGACCTCGATGACCGAGCGCGCCATGCGCTGCACCGTGGTGTAGGGCTGGTTGGCCAGGATCCGGCGCGCCCAGGCGATGCGCTCGTCGAAAGCTTCGATGGCGTTCTTGTCGAGCCAGGCGGCGGGTGCGTCTTCCATGGCGCCGTATTCGGCGGCCCACTCTTCGTCATCCAACTGGGCGATGCGCGCGCACCAGAACGCGTCGCGCAGCGTGAAGTTGCCTTCGACGCTGACCAGGCCGCGCACCAGTTCCGGCGCCCGGTCGGCCACCATCATCGCCAGCGCCCCGCCGACGCTGTGGCCGAGCAGCCAGGCCGGCTGGCCGATGTGTTCGCGCAGATGGCGCACCAGCAGCGCGGCCTGGCCCGCCAGGTCGATGCCCGCCTCGTCGCTGCGGCGGCTGCCGTAGCCGGCCAGGTCGGGCGCATGGACGTCGATGCCGGGCAGGTAGCGGCCGGGGTCGAAGTAATCGATCGGCCCGAGCAGGCCGTGGATCATCAGGAGTTGCGGACGGGGGACGGCTACATTCATTGCGCCGTCATGCCGTCGTCGGCCGTGATCACGGCGCCGTTGATGAAATGCGCTTCCTCGGCCGCCAGCAGCAGCAGCAGGCTGTCCAGGTCTTCCGGCTTGCCCACGCGCCGGCGCGGCAGCATCTCGATCAGTTTCTTGCCCTGCTCGGTGCCGAAGTAGTCCTCGTTCATCTCGGTGGCGATGAAGCCCGGGCAGATGGCATTGACGTTGATGCCGTAGCGGCCCCATTCGACCGCCATCGCCTTGGTCATCTGCACCACGCCGGCCTTGCTCATGCAGTACACGCCGATCTGCGGCAGCACGCGCAGGCCCGCCACCGAGGCGATGTTGACGATGCGGTGCTGCTTTTTCGGGTCGCCCTTGGCGCGCTGGATCATGCGCCTGGCGGTCTGCTGGGCCATGAAGAAGGCGCCGCGCAGATTGGTGTCCATCACGTAGCCGTAGTCGTCCTCGGTCACGTCGAGCAGGCGCTGGGTGTTCGACACGCCCGAGTTGTTGACCAGGATGTCGATCGGGCCGGCCTCGGTCTCGGCATGGGCGATGGCCGACTTGATGCTGGCCAGGTCGGTTACGTCGAGCGACACCACGTGGGCGGCGCCGCCGTCGGCCTCGATCTCGGCGCGCAACTCCTTCAGGCGCTCGAGCCGGCGCGACGCCAGCACCACCTGGGCGCCGGCACCGGCCAGCGCCTTGGCGAAGCGCGCACCGAGGCCGCTGGAGGCGCCGGTCACCATTGCGATCTTTCCTTCGAAATTGACTTCAATCCCCACAGCCTGCTCCTGTTTTCGGAAGATTCGGAAGCTTCTTTGCAAAGCCGTTATCTTGTTGGCACAGGCACCATGATTACACAATTCACCAGTATTAGATTGCCCCATCTAATAGTTGCCCTAAAATGGCGCTCATCGTTGCAAACAATTGCGAAAAAGTGCACACTCGTGCTTAAATTTTTTTACCCCTACAAGACATGACCCAGACCAACAGCATCCTCGAACAATACGGCCCGCGCGAAGCGATGGAATACGACGTCGTGATCGTCGGCGGCGGCCCGGCCGGCCTCGCAAGCGCGATCCGCCTGAAGCAGCTGGCGGCCGAGCAAGGCCGGGACGTGTCGGTCTGCGTCCTGGAAAAAGGCGGAGAACTCGGCGCCCACATCCTGTCCGGCGCCGTCATGGACCCGCGCGCGCTGAACGAACTGTTCCCGGACTGGAAGGAGCTGGGCGCGCCGCTGAATACTGCCGTCACCGAAGACCGCGTGCTGTTCCTGACCGAGACCAAGTCCTACGCCACGCCCTCGTTCATGGTGCCCAAGGCACTGACCAACCACGGCAACTACGTGATCTCGCTGGCCAACGTGGTGCGCTGGCTGGGCCAGCAGGCCGAGGCGCTGGGCGTGGAGATCTTCCCGGGCTTCCCGGCGGCCGAGGTGCTGTACAACGACGACGGCTCGGTCAAGGGCGTCGCCACCGGCAACATGGGCATCAACCGCCACGGCGAGCCGACCGACGCCTTCCAGCTCGGCATGGAACTGCATGCGAAATACACGCTGTTCGCGGAAGGCTCGCGCGGCCACCTGGGGCGCCAGCTGATCGCCAAGTACCAGCTGGACAAGGGCCGCGATCCGCAGACCTACGGCATCGGCATCAAGGAGCTGTGGGAAATCGACCCGGGCAAGCACCAGCCGGGCCTGGTGGTCCACACCGCCGGCTGGCCGCTCGATTCGAACACCTATGGCGGCTCCTTCATGTACCACCTGGAGAACAACCAGGTCGCGGTCGGCTTCGTGGTCGGCCTGGCCTACCAGAATCCCTACCTGTCGCCGTACGAGGAATTCCAGCGTTATAAGACCCACCCGGCGATCCGCCACTTCTTCGAGGGCGGCAAGCGCATTTCCTACGGCGCGCGCGCGATCACCGCGGGCGGTCTGCAGTCGCTGCCGAAGACCGTGTTCCCGGGCGGCGCCCTGATCGGCTGCGACGCCGGCTTCCTCAACACCAGCCGCATCAAGGGCAGCCACGGCGCCATCAAGACCGGCATGCTGGCCGCCGACGCCGCATTCGCCGCTCTCGGCCAGAACCGCCAGCACGACGAACTGGTCAGCTACCCGGCCGCCTTCGAGCAATCCTGGCTGCACGAGGAACTGCACGTGGCGCGCAACTTCAAGCCGTGGATGAGCCGTGGCCTGTACCTGGGCACCGTCATGACCGGCATCGACCAGATCCTGTTCAAGGGCAAGGCGCCGTGGACGCTGCGCCACAAGCATGCGGACCACGAATGCCTGCGCCCGGCGTCCGACTTCAAGCCGATCGTGTATCCGAAGCCGGACGGTAAGCTGACCTTCGATCGCCTGTCCTCGGTGTTCATCTCGAACACCAACCACGCCGAAGACCAGCCGGTGCACCTGACCCTGAAGAATCCGAACGTGCCGGTCGAAGTCAACCTGGCCACGTACGCGGGTCCGGAACAGCGCTACTGCCCGGCCGGCGTGTACGAGTACGTGAAGACCGACGCGGGTGGGGACCGCCTGCAGATCAACGCCCAGAACTGCGTGCACTGCAAGACCTGCGACATCAAGGACCCGACCCAGAACATCGTGTGGGTGACGCCGGAGGGCGGCGGCGGGCCGAATTATCCGAATATGTAATCATGGATGCGTCGTCCCCGCGAAGGCGGGGACCTGTGCTGAATAACAGAATTCGTTACATTGGACACACTGCAATACCTTTGAAACGCTGACTTCGGAAATTCGGCATGGATCCCCGCCTATGCGGGGACGACGGACACGGCCATCGCCTCCACCTCCCCCGCCGTCATCGGCCTGCCGAACATGTAGCCCTGCGCGAAATCGCAGCCCGCCGCCTTCAGCAGCTCGCGCTGCGCCGCCGTCTCCACGCCCTCCGCCACCACTTCCAGGCCCAGCTTGTGCGCCATGGCGACGATCGCCTTGACCAGCGCCAGTTCGCCGCCGTCGCCCTCGGCCAGCGCCGTGAGCGAGGCGTCGATCTTCACGAAATCGAGCGCATAGCGCTTCAGGTGCGCCAGCGAGGCCTTGCCGGTGCCGACGTGGTCGAGCGCCACCTGCAGGCCCAGCGACTGGTAGTGCCCGAGGCGCTCGATTACCTGCTCGGCGCCGTCCATCAGCATGCTCTCGCTGATCTCGACCACGATGCTGCGCGGCGGCAGCGCCAGTTCCTGCAGCGCCGCCAGCCAGCCCTGGTACAGCGCGGCGTCGCGCCGGAACTGGACCGGCGACTTGTTGACGCTGACCTGGAAACCGGGCGCGATGCTGCGCTGCCAGCAGCCGGCCTGGCGCGCCGCCTCGCGGAACACCCAGTCGCCGATCTCGACGATCAGGCCGCTGCTCTCGGCAAAGGGAACGAATTCGGCCGGCGCCAGCAGGCCGCGCACCGGATGGCGCCAGCGCAGCAGCGCCTCGGCCTTGCGCACGGCGCCGGTGCCCAGCGACACGATCGGCTGGTACAGGATCTCGAACTGCCTGTCCTCCAGCGCCCGGCGCAGCTCGATCGCGATCGCCTTGCGCGCCAGCGCTGCTTCCTGCAGGTCGGGCGTGAAATAGCTGTAGCGGTTGCGCCCCGCGTTCTTCGAGGCGTACATCGCCTGGTCGGCATACGACAGCAGTTCGGACAGATCGCGCGCGTCGGCCGGGTACAGCGCGACGCCGACCGAGGCCGACACCGCCGCCAGTTCGCCGCCCAGGTCGAACGGGCGCGCCAGCACGTCGACGATGTCCTGCGCGATGCGGTCGACGTTGCCGACCCGGTCCAGCCCGGCCAGCACCACGGTGAATTCGTCGCCGCCCAGGCGTGCCAGCGTGTCCGTGGCGCGCACGCTGCCCTTGACGCGGCGCGCCGCCTCGGCCAGCAGGGCGTCGCCCATCGCATGGCCGAGGCGGTCGTTGACTTCCTTGAAGTGGTCGAGGTCGATGAACAGCAGCGCGATGAAGCCGGCGCCGCGGTCGGCCTTGTGCATTTCCTGGCGCAGGCGGTCGCCGAACATGTGGCGGTTCGGCAGCCCGGTCAGCTCGTCGTAGTTGGCCTGGTGCCAGATCCGTTCGGCCGAGGCGCGCTGGCGGGTGATGTCGGTGACCAGCGCCAGCGCGCCGAGGTAGTGGCCGGCGGCGTCGAACAGCGGCGTGGTGGTGGCGCTGGTCCACACCGGTGCGCCGTCGCGCCGCACGAACTTCAGCTCGGCGCGCTCGCCCTGCGCGTGCGGGCGGCGCACGTCGTGCGCCTCGAGGCGCGCACGCCCCTCCTCGTCCATGAAGCGCACCAGCGGCTGCTCGAGCAGGTCCTCGATCTCGCCGCCGAGCAGCGCCGCCATGCGCGGGTTGACGAAGGTGATGTAGCCGAGCGCATCGACCTCCCAGATGCCTTCGTCGGCGCAATGGACGATGCGGCGGAAGCGCTCCTCGCTGTATTCGAGCGCGGCCAGCTTGCCCTGCGCATCGAGCGGCTCGACCAGGATGCGGCAGGCCTGGCCGCTGCCGTCGGCATTCGCCAGCAGCAGCACCGGTGCCGGGATGCCGTTGTCGACGCAGGTCATCTCGAGTTCGTGGCGCTGCTGCGCGCGGCTGTTGAGGGCGGCCTCGAAGAAGGCGTCGAAGCCGGGACGCCAGGCGCGCCGCACGAAATCGCGCAGGCGCAGGCGCGTGGCCCCTGAGCGCGCCACGCCCAGCATGCGCGCGCCGCTCACGTTGGCCTGCAGGATGCGGCCGTCGAAGCCGACCACGAAATAGCCGGCCGGCGCCAGCAGGTACAGCTCGTTGTAGCGCGCCTGTTCCTGCTCATGGCGCAGGCGCTCGGCGCTGACGCCGCTGTCGAGCTGCTGGCTGGCCAGCAAAGCGGCCGGCAAGTGCACGTCCTTGTCCATCTCACCCCGCAATAAGCCTGGTCGAGTTGCACTATCTTTTCATTGTTGCCTTGATGAAAAGCCTAGCATGGCCGTGCGAGCGATGTCGAGCTCGTGTTGCTGATGGGCGCGATTCAGGCGGCGTCCGGTGCGGCGATGCAACATCCGGCAGACGGATGCGCAGTCACCTGCAGGGTGATGTCGGCCTTGACGGGATCTGGCAGGTTGGCGGCCCGGACCGGCAGCGCCAGGCTGGAGAGGAAAAAGGCGCCGAGCGCGAGGCTGGCGGTAACAACCGCTACCTTGGCACGGCGGCGGCGGCGGACATTCAGTGAACCAGTTCGCATGCGGACTGCACTCTATTCAAAGACACAGTCCCATTTATAACTGAAAACCCGACGCTACGGAAAAGAAATTTCAACGCGACGGTTGTCAATATGCACGGCGGCCGTGCTTGCCGAAATTGTGGCCGGTGACGATCAGCGAGCTTTCGACCAGCGTCGACAGACCCAGCAGCAGCTGCACCAGCTTGTTGTCCGGCAGCACCCAGACCTGGCCTTCCGGCTGTTCGGCGCCGGTCGCCGCCATGATCAGCGGCGCGACCCAGCCGGCGTCCGGCTCGACGTCGAGGATGACGGCATCCATCGTGGTCTGCATGTAGATGTCGCCGCCGACCGCCAGGCGGAAGCGCACGCCGACCCCGGTTTCCTGCGGCCGGATGGTTTCCTGCATGGTCTGGTTGTGCTCCGCGATCCAGAGCTCGACGTCCTGCGGCGTTTCCAGCGGGCTCCAGGGTACCGGGCGGAAACGGGGACGGTCGGGATTGTCGGTGGGGCGGTCTTGGCTCATGGCGGGATGCGGAAAAATGGAAGAAACGGCGCGTATGCTAAGGCATTTTGGATGGGCTCGCCAGCACGGCTGCGCGCCGGCGCCGTGCATCTGGCCCGGCACCTTGTTCGACACCCGCCTATCCCTGGACCAGCGTGACCAGGTTCGCCCTGACCGTTGCGCCGTCGATCCGCAGTTCGGCCGCCGCGACCGGCAGGCTGAAGCGGCGCCGGCCGGCGCTACCCGGGTTCACGTACAGCACGCCGCCGCGCTCGACGCAGGCCGGCTTGTGCGAATGGCCGGACACCACCACGCGCACGCCGGCGCCGGCCGGGTCGATGTCCAGCGCCTTCAGGTCGTGGATCACGTACAGCGCCACCTCACCCAGTTCCAGGCGCAGCGTTTCGGGAATCGACGCGGTCCAGGGCGCGGTGTCGTTGTTGCCGCGCACCACGCTGAGCGGCGCAAGCGCGGACAGGCGCTCGAGGATGTCCGGACCGCCGATATCGCCGCCATGGACGATATGGTCGCATCCGGCCAGGAACTCGAGCGCCTCGGGCCGCAGCAGCCCGTGGGTGTCGGAAATCAGGCCAACCCGCATCAATGCCTGTCGTGCCGGCCCATCTTGAACGCGGTATAGATCGAATACAGCGCCGCGAGTCCGACCAGTACGTAGACCAGCCGGCTGGCCGGGCTGCCGGCGCCGAACAGGCTGGCGACCACGTCGACGTCGAACAGGCCGACCATGGCCCAGTTCAAGCCGCCGACGATGAGCAGGGCCATGGCGATGTAGTCGACTGCGGACATCGCCGAGTGGCCTTCACGTATGGACGCCCGCCGTTCGGGCAGGTGCCGGCGTTCCATGGTTGGTGCATTCACGCTTGCCATCATGTCCTCCTTTGCTGTGGAAAGGTCGATACGGCGAGAGCCGTCAACTCCAAGATAGCAAAAACGTGCGAGGACGTGCGCCGTCTATCCGGCCGGAACGTGCCAAGCCCGGTCGGCGCCCGGCACCTCAGCCTTTCCAGGTGCGCTGCAGCCCGGTATCGGCATGGATCCAGCCGCCGCGCGGACCGGAGCGGTAATAAAAGCCGACGCCGCCCTTCTGGAAGCTGCGCACCAGGCCGCCGAGCACTTCCTCGGTCAGGCCGGCGATGCGCACGTCGGCCGCCTTGCCGGACATGTGCAGCGACTGCCGCGCGGCCGGGATGCCCTGCTCGCGCAGGCGCGCGTTCGAGGCCGGCGTGCGGTAGCCGGACAGGATCTCGAGCGGCTTCTCGAGGCCGTAGCGGGCCACGAAGGCCTGGGCGGCCCACAGGGTCTCGAACAGCTTGGGATCGATCGCGGTCGATGCCTTGCCGTTGACGTCGCGCATGATATGGCACAGTTCCTGGTAGGCGGAATCGATGATCTCGCCATCCTTCCAGAACAGTACCCTGGCGCGCTCGCCGCTGGCGGGACGCACCACGCTCAGGGTGCGCGGCTTGGCCCAGAAGTCGATGTCGACCACCTGGGCGTCGAACAAGTCGGGCGGCGGCTCGAGGTTGGTGCTCGGCGCGTTATTGGGAACGTTCGACGCGGCGCCCTTGGCGGCGGCGCGGGCATCGATCAGCGGGGTGGCCACCAGCCCGAGGGCGGTGAGGCGCAATCCATGGTGAAGAAAATTTCGGCGGGAAGACATGGCGAACTCGACATTGCAATTTGCGTACTATATCGCAACGCACAAGCGCACAAAAGATGAGTTCGTGTTGCGGAATGTAACCGCAACATATAGGAACTTCGATAAACCGTTGCGAGCGGCAGCAGTGTTGGTCGAGAAGCGCAGCTGTACAAGAGTACGGCGGGCATCACAAACCAACAATGCAACGCGCACCAGGTGTTGCGGAGTTCCTATTCGCCGCAGTTGCAGAAACGCTTCTTCGCAGGCGGTTGTGCTGCGTCAAGTTTTTTCCAGAGGAAATCACACTCGAGACCGAAGCAGGCCTTGTCCTTGCCCGCGTTGACGTAGCCATTGCGTTCGAAAAACGGGCTGGCCGAGGTCGGGCTGTGCATGTGCACCTTGCTGATGTTCCAGGCGCGCGCCTGGGCTTCGATGGCTTGCACCAGCATGCGTCCGACGCCGCTGTGCAGCAATTCGGGCACCACGTAGCACAGGGCCAGCTTGCCGGCCTGGGTCAGCAGCGCAGTGCCGACCAGTTCGCCTTCGCGCTCGGCGACGACGGCGTAATTGCTCGGCGACGAAAACCAGGACAGGACGTTTTGCGGCGTCTTGTTGCCCAGCCAGGTCTGCAGGACGTCCGGCCGGCCGCTGTGGTCGAGCGCGCAGCCTTCCTCGATCGACCTGCGCAGCATGGCGCAGGCCGCTGCCGCGTCGTTCGGTGTTGCCTGGCGAATTTCAATACTCATGGTCTTGCACTTGCGCTCAGAGAAAAGATCTGTACAAAAAGCCCGCTTTTGACGGCAAGGCCGGACTATAACCCAAAGCGCGCATCTCTGCTTTGGCGGCTTCAGCGGGACCCGATCGCTTCATTGAACACCTAAGCTTATGATAAAAATGTACTTTTACTTTACGCCAGGCTCGGAGATGATGCACCTGTCCCTTTTTAGCTGTTGACAGGAAAAATAATATGACCCAACCCATTTCCGCCCTGCGCCGCCTGGTGCTCGCGTTCGCGCTCGGCAGCGCCGCCCTGCCCTTCACCGCCCAGGCCGCACAGGTCGAACTGCTGAACGTCTCGTACGACGTGGCGCGCGAACTGTACAAGGACGTCAATCCGGCCTTCATCGCCGAGTGGAAGAAGAGCAGCGGCGACGACCTGGTCATCAAGCAGTCGCACGGCGGTTCCAGCAAGCAGGCGCGCGCGGTGGCCGACGGACTGGACGCCTCGGTGGTGACCATGAACCAGGCCAACGACATCGACATGCTGGCCGACCGCGGCCTGGTGGCGAAGGACTGGGCCAGGAAATTCCCGAACAACGCGGCGCCGTATTACTCGACCATGGTGTTCCTGGTCCGCAAGGGCAACCCGAAACAGATCCGCGACTGGACCGACCTGGCCAAGCCGGGCGTGAAGGTCGTGATCCCGAATCCGAAAACCGCGGGCAACGGCCGCTATACCTACCTGGCGGCCTGGGGTTCGGTGCTCAAGAAGGGCGGCAACGACGCCCAGGCGCGCGACCTGGTCGGCCGCATCTTCAAGAACGTGCCGGTGCTGGATGCCGGCGGGCGCGCCGCCACCACCACCTTCACCCAGCGCCAGATCGGCGACGCCCTGGTCACCTTCGAGAATGAAGTGAACCTGGTGCGCGCCGAATTCGGCGACAACTTCGAAGTGGTGTACCCGGCCATGTCGGTGCTGGCCGAATCGCCGGTGGCCGTGGTCGACAAGGTGGTCGACCGCAAGGGCGTGCGCAAGCAGGCCACCGCCTACCTGAATTTCCTGTATTCGGAAACCGGCCAGGCGATCGGCGCCAAGCATTACATGCGCGTGCGTAACGAAAAAGTCATGAAGCAGTTCGCCGCAAATTACAAGCCGATCCAGCTGTTTACGGTCGACGATGTATTCGGCGGCTGGCGCGCGGCCCAGAAACGCCACTTCGACGACGGCGGCGAATTCGACAAGATCTATCAATCGAAATAATAGTTCGTCATTAAGCGACGATTAAATAATGAGGAAATGGCATATTAATCCGATAAATGGCTGTATGCATATACAGTTTTATTGAATTAAACTGCAATGCAGTTCGAATATGCCAGCCACATCGTCCGGAATTTCCGTTCATAAATAAGGCCTTGCGACAACGCGAGGCTTTTTTTTCTTGTAGAATCTTGCCGTTCGTTCTGATTTCCCGTAAGACATAGACATATGTCAATCACTGTCCTATGGGCTAATGGAACATTTGCTGGGTAGCTTGACGCTACCGGCGTTTCCTGACGTTTTGACGTTTTGATGCTCCGCCGCCTTTCGGCGCCCGACCATTAACCGTACTCAAACATATTCCATGATCAAAAAATTCCTCGCTGCCGTTCTGATGACGATTTCCAGTGCGGCGGCCCTTGCCGTGCCGTTCGGATCGCAATCGGTGCTGGTGGTGGAAGACGATACCGGCAAGGTGCTGTTCGAAAAGAATGCGTCCACCGTCGCCCCGATCGCTTCCCTGACCAAATTGATGACCGCCATGGTCGTGCTCGATGCCCACCAGGACATGAACGAGCCGATCGAAATCGACAAGAGCGACGTCGACACCCTCAAGCACAGCAGCTCGCGGGTGCCGGTCGGCGCCACCATTCCGCGCCGCGACGTGCTGCAGCTGGCCCTGATGTCCTCGGACAACCGCGCCGCCGCCTCGCTCGGCCGCACCTACCCGGGCGGCATGGATGCGTTCCGGCTGGCGGTCAAGCGCAAGATCGCCGCGCTGGGCATGACCCAGACGGTGATCGAGGAGCCGACCGGCCTGTCGCCGCATAACAAGTCGACCGCGGCCGACCTGGTCAAGATGGCGACCGCCGCCTCGAACTATGCGGAAATCACGCGCATCACGACCTCGACCGATCACCTGATCAACATCAAGGGCCGTGACGTCGAGTACCACAACACCAACCGCCTGGTCGGTGCCAAGGGCTGGGACATCGGCCTGTCGAAGACCGGCTACACCCAGGAAGCCGGGCGCTGCCTGATCATGCGCGTGAAAGCCGCCGGCAAGAACGCGACCATGGTGCTGCTGAATGCCGGCGCCTCGTCGGTGCGCGTGCTGGACGCCCTGAACATCCGCCGCCACGTGCTGGGCGACACCATTCCGGTGGTGGCCGCGGCGCCCAAGGCGCCGCGGGTGCGCTCCTCGCTGCGCGCCGCCGTCGGCGGTCCCCGCATCAAGGCCAGCGTGGGTGGTCCGCGCATCAAGGCCAGCGCCCGCGGCCCGCGCGTCAAGGCCAGCGCCGGCGTGCGCGTCAAGGCATCGGCGGCGCGTTCGGCGCGCGTGAAGAAGGCAGTCGTGGTGTCGCGCCACCGCCGCCACCGCTGACCGACTGCGCAGCAGCGCTCGATCGCCAAGGCCGGGACAGGAAACTGTCCCGGCTTTTTCTTGTGCGGAATGCGATAATCCGGCGCTATCAAGACCACGGGTATTTCCATGCAACGAACCAGCGCCTACCTCCACATCCCTCCCGGCACCGACCTGCCCGCCATGCAGGACGCCTCGCCCTTCACCGCCATCCTGGTCGCCGACGACGAGGTCGCGCAGATGTGGCAATGGGAAGCCAGCCGCTGGCTGGTCGAATCCGGCTGCCGCTACCTGCTGGCCTGGGGCAAGGACTGCGCCGCCTGGGAAGAAGCGGTGCAGGAAGCCAACCAGGAAACCTTCGATTACGAGGACATCCCGGAAGAGCGGCTGGTCCTGACCACCGCGCACGAGGACGAGGACCTGGAAGAAGTGTTCTGGTTCGCCAAGCACCGCGCCGCGCATCCGGCCCTGAGCCTGAACCGCACGCTGATCGTGCACGTGGCGCAGCAGCCGCGGCAAGAAGAGATCGAGGCCGCTTATGCCGATGCCTGAAGGGCGGGCCTGACGCCAAGGCCCGGGCCTGGCGGCCGGGAAGCGCCCTGCCCGGCGCCCCTGCCGGATGGCTGCAGGCTCAGCCGCCGCCGAGGGCCGCCAGCGCGCGCTCCAGCACGAGGTCGCGCCCGGCGCGCGCCGCCTGCACGGTCTGGCTGGCCGGCACATCGGGCGCGATCCCGGTGCCGACGAAGTCACGCCCGTCCGGCGCCAGGTCGCGCTTGACGCAGATGCGCGCCATGCCGCCGCCGGGCAGCTGCATGAACAGCGGCTGGCCGGTGCTGCCGGCGGTGCTCTCCCCCACCGTCACGCCACGCTTGAGCCCGTTGAAGGCGAGCACGAAGTCCTCGGCCGCCGAAAAGGTCCGGGGGCCGGTCAGCACCGCCACCTTGCCGCCGAAGACCTGTGGCCGCGCCGGCACCGCCGCCCTGGAGGTCGATGACGTCAAGGGCTTCCAGATCACCACGCCGGCGCCGCCCTGGGCGCGGAGGTAGGGATCGTCGGCGCGCACGTACTGCGGCGCATTCGGGATCGGCGTGCTGCTCAGGTAACACAGGATGTCCCAGCCGAAACCGGTCGAGCCGCCGCCGTTGGCGCGCACGTCGATCACCAGCGCCTTCGCTTTCATGATCTCGGGCAGGGCTTGCTCGAAGGCGCTGACCGCGGCCTTGCTCTCCAGGTGGTCGAGCGCGAAATAGGCGATGCCGCCGGGCAGCATGCGCAAGGCGAACGGCGCCGGCTTCTTCACGTCGCCGTAGCCGCCGCGCGCCACCTCGACCGTGCGCTCGCGGCCGGCGGCGTCGCGCAGGGTCAGCGCCACCGGCCGCGCCGCGTCGCCCGCCAGCAACTGGTAGCTGTAGGTCCGTACCTTGCGGTCCTGCCCGGTGGAGGCGCTGACATAGGGCGCCACCCGCTCCTCGGCATAACGATGCACGGGCATGCCGTCGATGGCCACGATCTCGTCGCCGGCCGCCACCTTCGCGCGCAGCGCGGCGCTGTCGACCCGTTCCACCAGCACCCGGTCCTCGACCAGCACGGTCGCCAGCGGCGGCCGGGTGAAGAAGCCTGGCGCCAGTTCCTTCGGTGGATAGATGTTGGTGTGGCCATCCCTGAGCAGCGGCGCCAGCTGCATCAGCACCTGGTAGTAGTCGCGCGTGCTCTCGGCCGCCATCACCTTCGGCAGGTAGTCGAGGTAGACGCGGTCCCAGTCGAGCTCCGGCACGTGGTCGAAATACGCGAAACTGGCGCGCGCCTCGCTCCAGAACTGGGTCAGGCCGGCGATCCTTTCCTCGACGCCGAGCTTGTCCCGGTACGGGACGTCGGCGGCCGGCCCCTTCCACAGGCGCCCGGCGATGTCGCTCCTGCGCAGCACCTGTTCGAAGCCGGGTTCGCCGCGCAGGCCGGCGAACGCCTCGTCCTTGGCCAGACGCGCGGCCATGTCCGGCATCCAGACGTAACGCTGGGCCGCGTCCAGCGCCGCGATCGCCTGCGCCTTCATGCCGAGCCGGGCGTACAGCCGCGCCAGGTCGTAGCGCACGTCGTGCCCGCGGAAATACAGGTAGGGACTGCCGGTGCCCAGCTCGCGCACGTCCGGCCGGTCCAGGTAGACCAGCGCTTCCTCGAGCCGGAGCGCCCCTTGGCGCAGCGCGTCGGCGCCGGCCTCCTTGCCGGTGGTCTTGCCGACCTCGTTGCGGATCGTCTGGATCTGCTCGGCGCTGGTCCAGGCCGCAGGTGCGGCTGGAAGCGCGGCCGGCTTCGGGTCGGCGGCGCCGGCGATGACGGGACAGGCGCCCAGCAGGAACAAGGCCAGGCCACAGGCAGTAAAACGCAACATGCTGATCCTTTCCGAAAAGAATCAGCTTAGCAAATTATGCCAGTCAAAAACTCACGCTTTATTGCAGCTTGACGCGCGGCTAGCGCGACGTCAGCTGGCGCACATGCCCGTCCAGCTCGGCGACGATGCCGAAGGCCGGCATGCCGTCGGCCAGCTTGTGGATGGCCTGGACCGGGATCTCGGCGTCTTCCTGGTTGGTGACGATCTCGTTTTCCATCAGGTTCTCGAGCTGGTGGGCATCCATCGTGCCGGACACCATCAGGCGCAGGTAATCGGAAATCCAATGCGGATGGCGGCCGGATCGGCGGCTTCCAGCGCGGTATTTGCTGGCGCAAACCACAGCCGGTGAGGACGCGATGAGGGCGGCTAGTTCTCGATCATCCCGCGCAGGCCGCTGGCGCGGTGGGTGCGGCGCAGGATCGCTTCGCCCAGCACCGCCGCGCCCGGCGTCAGCAGGGTGAATTCGGTGCTGGCGCGGGTGATGCCGGTGTAGACCAGCTCGCGCGCCAGCACGGCGCCGCCCTCCTTCGGCAGGGCCAGCACGGTGTGCGCGAACTCCGACCCCTGCGATTTGTGCACCGTCATAGCGAACGCGGTCTCGACGTGGCGCAGGCGCGTGGCCAGCACGCTGCGCACCTTGTCGCCTTCCAGGAAGTAGACGCGCAGCGAACCGGGACGCGCCGGATCGGGCAGGGTCAGGCCGATGTCGCCATTGTAGACGCCGGTGCCGTAGTCGTTGCGGGTCACCATCACCGGGCGGCCGACGTACCAGTCGGCGCGGCGGATCAGGCCGGCCTGCTCGAGGCGCTGCTCGATCGCGCCGTTCAGGCCCTGCACGCCCCACTCGCCCTCGCGCACCGCGCACAGGATGCGGAAGGCTTCGAAGCGCTGCAGCACGGCGCGCACCCAGTCCCCGTGCACCCCGTCCGGCCCCGCCTTCAACAGCTCCAGATACGGGCGATAACCGTCGCCGGCCAGCACGATCGCATGCTGCTGCTGGGCGTGTTCGATCCAGCGCACCGGCCCGCCTTCGCGCAGCACGGCCACCGCCGCGTCGACGTCGCCGCGGTTGACCGCCAGCGCCAGTTGCCCGATCGGCCCGCCGAAGCGGCGGCTGTGGCGCAGCATCACGGTCTGCTGGGCCAGCGCGCCGCCGTCGCCGACGAAATCCGTCGGGATGGTCTCGCCGCTGGCGGCCTGGACGTATTCCAGGGTCTCGCCGTCGTAGCGGCCGGCCTGGGCATCGTGGCACAAATCGCCCAGGACCGCGCCCGCTTCCACCGACGCCAATTGATCCTTGTCACCGAGCAGGATCAGGGTCGCACCGGCCGGAAGCGCATCGAGCAGCGAAGCCATCATCTCCAGGTGCACCATCGAGGCTTCGTCGACGATCAGGACATCGACATCGAGCGGATTGCCGCGGTGGTGGGCGAAGGCGCGGCTGTCGGGCCGCGCGCCGAGCAGGCTGTGCAGGGTGCGCGCGGCACCCATGCGCAGGGTCAGTTCGCGCAGCGGCAGCTTGTCGCCGACCCGCTCGGCCAGTTCGGTCAGCGCCTTGTCGATCGACTGCTTCAGGCGCGCCGCCGCCTTGCCGGTGGGCGCGGCCAGGGCCACGCGCTGCTGCGCGGCGTCCGGCGCCACCGCGAACAGCAGCGCCAGCAGGCGCGCCACCGTGTAGGTCTTGCCGGTGCCGGGGCCGCCGGTGATGATCGCCACCGAGCCACGCAGCGCCACCGCGCAGGCCAGCTTCTGCCAGTCGGGCTTCTCGACGCCGTTGCTGCGCTGCGAGGCGAACAGGATATCCAGCCATTCGCGTACGCGCGCGGTGTCGATGTCGTCATGGCGCTCGAGTGCGCGCTCGCGAATGCTGGAAGCGACCAGGGTTTCGTCGCGCCAGTAGCGGCGCAGGTAGAGGCGCGAATCGTCCAGCACCAGCGGCTGGCCGTAGTCCAGGTTCCCCACCTGCCACACCTGCTCGCAGCCGGCCAGCTGGGCGATCCAGCCCTTGGCGGTCTTGGGCAGCGACGCTTTCGACGCGCGTGCGGCGCGCGCCAGCGCCTTCCAGTCGTCATCAAGCCAGCCCAGCAGCGTGGCCGGGGCCGCGGCCAGGTCGGACAGCAGCAGGCAGCTGTGGCCGCGCCCTTCGAGTTCGGACAGCACCAGCGCGGCCAGCAGCAGCACCGGGTTCTCGTCCTTGCCGGCGCCGAGCGAGGCGATGAAGCGGGCAAAGGCGCCGGACAGGCGGCGCAGCTCGCCGGCCTCGGTCAGGCGTTCGACCTCGCTCCAGAAGGCGGTCTCGCCGTCCAGCGGCAGGCTGTCGACGTCGCGGTCGTTATTTGTCATGTACTTCGTCGTGTGTCGGGTCGTCTGTTTCATGCGCTTTCCCCATCTGCACTGCGCCCATCGCCCAGCAGGCGGTCCAGGCCGTCCAGCAGCGCCAGGTCCGGCTCCAGCAGGTAGCAGCCGTGCGTGGCCGGATTGGCGATCCCGCGCAGGAACAGGAATACGGCGCCGCCCAGCTGGGCTTCGGGCCGGTAATGCTCGCCCAGGCGCGCGCGCAGCAGCCGGTGCAGGGCCAGCAGGTAGATCGCGCCCTGGATGTCGTAGCGGTGCTCGGCCATGCCGGCGGCCATGGCGGCCTGGGTGTAGGCGGCGTCGCCCGGTCCCAGCGCGTTCGACTTGTAGTCCAGCACCCAGTAGCGGCCTTCATGCTCGAACACCAGGTCGGTGAAGCCCTTGAGCATGCCGTGCAGCTGGCGTTCCGGCAGCACCGGACGCGGCGTGGCGCCGAGCAGGCGCTGGCGGCACAGGCGGTCGAGCGCACCCACGTCCAGGTGGCGGCTGGGGAACCAGAATTCCATCTCGGGCAGCACGGTCCCCTCCTCCTGCGCCAGTTCGGCCAGCGCGGCGCCGACCGGCGGCAGCGGCGTCGTCGCGATCGCCTGCAGCCAGGCCAGCGCGTCGTCCATGCGGTTGGCCCAGCCGGCGCGCTCGATGCGCTGGGCCAGGCGCGCGTTGAGGGTGTCGTCGTCGATCTTCTCGAAGCCTTCCTGCGCCATCCATTCCAGCTGCTCGTGCATGAAATTGCCGGGCGTGGCGCCGCGCGGGAAGCGGTGCCAGGGCGCGTCCTCGGCGCGCGTCACTTCCACCGTGCCCGGCTCGGCCTCTTCCAGCAGGTTTTCGTCCTGCGGCCGGGTGGGCGGCGCCACCGTGTGGCGGGTCAGCGAGGTGAACGAGCCGACCGCCCAGTTGCGCTCGAACGGACGGTGGTAGGCCGGCGCCTCCACCAGTTCCGGGCGCACGTCGTGGCGCTGCAGCAGCGTACGTCCTTCCGGCGCATCGAGGTCGTGCAGTTCGATGCCGGACGCGTCGCCGCGCAGGCGCTCCCAGCGTTCGCGCATCGCGCTGGCCGGGATCGGGTCGCCCCCGGTCAGCAGGTAGCCCAGCGCCGATTCATGCAGGCGGTTCTCCCCTTTCCTGCCGGCCGCTACCGCCGCCACGCCCAGCCACAGGAAGTGGCGCGCGCGCGTCAGCGCCACGTACAGCAGGCGCAGGTCTTCTTCCAGGCGCGCGCGGTCTACCGCGGCCAATGCTTCGTCGCTCAGCGCCAGGTCGATGCGGCGCACGCCATCCTCGACCACGTATTCGAAGAAGGCGCGGTTGCGGCGGTCGGTCTTGCGCGCCGTGACCGCGAACGGCAGGTAGACCAATGGATACTCCAGGCCCTTCGACTTGTGCACCGTAACCACCTTGACCAGCTCGGCGTCGCTTTCCAGGCGCAGCACGCGCTCGTCGCCGCCTTCGCCCATGCCTTCGATCTGCTCGGCGAACCAGCGGATCAGCGCCTGCTCGCCATCGAGTTCGCGGCTGGCTTCCTGCAGCAGTTCGGCCAGGTGCAGCAGGTTGGTCAGGCGCCGCTCGCCGCCGCTGGCGCGCAGCAGCGCCGCGGGCAGGCCCAGTTCGTGGATGAAGCGGCGCAGCATCGCCAGCACGCCCTGGCGCTGCCAGGTGATGTGCAGCGCCTTGAGCTGCTCGACCCGGATCTCCCAGGCCTGCTCGTCGCTGGCCAGGCGCGCCAGCTCGGCCAGCGGCAGCGCGCAGGTGGCGGTAGCGAAGGCCGCGCGCGCCAGGGCACCGTCGAGCGGATTGGCGACCGCCTGCAGCCAGCGCAGCACATCGGCCGCTTCCAGGCTCTCGACCACCGAATCCTGGTCCGACAGATACACGCTCGCGACTTTCCGCTGCACCAGCGCGCGCCGGATCGAGGCCGCCTCGCGCCGGTCGCGCACCAGGATCGCGATATCGGCCGGCATCAGGCGCTTGAAGCGCCCGGCCTGGTCGCGAAAGCCCACCTGCTCGTCGTTCAGCAGCGTGACGATGTGCTCGGCGCAGTGGTGGGCGAAGAATTCGCGGTAGTCGTCCGCGCGCAGATCGTCGCGGTCGGTGGCGCAGATCGCCAGCGCCTGGCAGGGACCGTCGACGCCGACCAGGTCCTGCCCGCGGCCTGCAGCCTTGACGGCATCGAAGGGCAACGGGTTCTCGCCATTCTTGCGGAAGCGGAAGGCGCCGGCCGCGTAGCCCGGGTGGCCTGCGTGCCCTTCCGCGTGGCGGAACAGCTGGTTTACCGCTTGCACCAGCTGGTGCGTCGAGCGGTAATTGGTGCCCAGCTGGTAGTGGCGCCCCGCGGTGGCGCGCCGCGCCGACAGGTAGCTGTGGATGTCGGCGCCGCGGAAACCGTAGATCGACTGCTTGGGATCGCCGATCAGGAACAGGCCGCGCGCCGGATCGTTCTCGGCCACCCGGTACAGCAGATCGAAGATGCGGTACTGGTCGGGCGAGGTATCCTGGAATTCGTCGATCAGCGCCACCGGGAACTGGTCGGTGATGCGCTTGCGCAGCGCCTCGCCGTTCGGGCCTTCGAGCGCATCGCGCAGGCGCACCAGCATGTCGGCAAAGCCGAACTGGCGGTTGCGCCGCTTCAGGTCGGCCATGCGGCGCGCGATGTGGCCGGCGGCGTGGCGCAGCAGCGCGTGCGTCAGCGGCCCGATCCGGCCCAAGGCTTCCTGCAGCGCGCAGGTGTGCTCGAAGCACTCGGGCACGTCGGCGCTGTAGTCCTTGCTGAAGGCGTCGACAATGCCGTCCGGGGTCAGGCGCTTCCACGCGGTGTCGGTCAGCTCCGGCAGGTGGCGCGCCGGGTCTTGCGCCCAGCTGCGCAGCGCCTCGAACCACTTCACCAGCGAATCGGCGCGCATCTTGTTGCCGTTGAAGGCCTTGGCATGACGCGCGCGCTGCTCGGCAATCCAGCGCTCCATCGCGTCGGCGCGTTCGGCCCAGCCCTCTTTCAGCTTGGCCAGTTCCGCGCGGCGGCTCTTTTCGGCGCGCTCGATCAGGGCGCCCAGGGTCTCGCCGGCAGCCGCATTTGCATCCTCGGCCAGGCCGCCGGCGCGCTGCACGAGGTCGCGTACCGCGCGTTTCAGGGCTTCGACGTTGTCGAAGGATTCACGCAAGGCGTTCAGCGCCGGCCCGCCCAGCGGGTAGACCTGCTGGCGCCAGTAATCGTGGGCGGCATCCTCGAACAGGCCGCGCTCGTCGCTGACCAGTTCCTCGTCGAACAGGCTGCCGCTGTCGAAGGCGTGCTCGCGCAGCATGCGCTGGCACCAGGCGTCGATGGTGAAGATCGCCGCTTCGTCCATGGTCTCGGCGGCCAGCACCAGGCGGTGCGCGGCGCGCTCGCGCTGCGCATCTTCCCGGTAGCTGTCGGCCAGCTGTTCCAGGTAGGGGTCGTCGGCATCGCTTTCGCCGCGGAAGTAGGCGGCCGCCTGCACCAGGCGCTCGCGCACCCGGTTCGACAGCTCGCGCGTGGCGGCGCGGGTGAAGGTCATCACCAGGATCTCGGGCGGCAGCAGCGGGCGGGCAAAGGCGGTGGCCTCGCCTGGCGCTGCGGCGCCCTGGCGGCCGTTGCCGCCGTCTTCGTCTTCGTAGCCCTCGTCGGCCTGGTAAGCGTCGTCGCCCTCGCCGCCGAAATCGTAGGCGTCGCCAGGTGCGTCACCGGCGGCCTCCGCGCCCACCCTGCTTCCGTGTCCCAGCACCAGGCGCAGGTACAGCGCCGCGATGGTCCAGGTCTTGCCGGTGCCGGCGCTGGCCTCGATCAGGCGCGAGCCGGACAAAGGAAAAGTCAGTGCGTCCAGCAGTTGGCTCATGCCTGGCCTCCATCGAAACGGGTCACGCTGACGCCCTCCTTCACCCATGCCACCAGCGGCCCGTACAGCGCCTCGGCCACCGCCGGCCAGCCGCCGGACGCGCGCAGCAGCGCGAACTCGGGCCACAGCCGCGCCAGGCAGGGATCGGCGACTTCGCCGTCGGTCTCGAAGCCGCCGTCATAGGTTTCGCGCGCGTCGCCGCCCTGCAGGTGTGCCAGCGCGGTCTTGCACGCCACCTCCAGCGGGCGGTCCAAATTGTCGCGCCACAGCCGGGCCAGGCGCTCGAGCGCGGCCAAGGCCTCGTCCTGCGCGATCGGCGCCATCTCGACGATGGCGTCACGCGCCACCAGGTAGCCGGCCACCACGTTGCCGGTGGCGCCGGCCGCCAGCTGGCGCAGCCAGGGCGCGATCAGCTTGTCGGCGCGCGGCTCGCCCTTGCGGTCCAGCACCTTGGACGAGATCTGCAGCAGCCACACGGTGTGTTCGCCGTTGCTGCGCAGGCGGTCGATCCAGTCGTCCAGCTGCAGCGGCGCGGCGCCGGCATCCGTACCGGACAGGACGAGGCTGACGGCCAGCTTGGGCGCCGCCTGCGGATAACGCGCCCCCAGCGCCAGCCAGCTTGACCGCACCGGCACCAGTTCTTCCACCAATTGCTGCTGCCACTGGCGCCCGACCAGGCCGATCGGCAGCACGCCTTCGCGCGCCAGGCGCCCGGCGCGCGCTTCCAGCACCTGCCGCACCTCGCCCTGCGCCTCGGGGGTGCCGCTGTCGTCGAGCAGCGTGTCTTCCAGGAAGTAGCGGTCCAGGGCGTCCAGCGAGAACGGTTCCTCGTCCTCGCCCACGACTTCCAGGTCGGTGAAATTGACGCCCAGGCGGCGCCGGAAGAAGTAGCGCGCCGGCTGGCGCAGGAAGCTGTTCAGTTCCCCCAGTTTCAGGCGGTAGTCCGGTTCCAGCTCGTAGGGCGGCAAGGCATCATCAGCGGCGTTGGCGGCATCGGCGGCATCGGCATCGTTCTCCGAACCCGCGCCCTCGCGGTGCGCCGAGCGCCACTCGCCGGCATAGGTAAGCAGGCCGCCGCGCTCGAAATAGCGGCGCGAGAACGGCTGCAGCGCATGCACCGTGGTGCGCTCCTCCAGGTCCAGGTCCCAGCCGGCCGCCAGGTAATCGCGCAGCTGCGACACCAGCACCGAGGCCGGCTGCTCGGTGTTGTCGCGCACGTTGCGCCCGACCCAGCTGACGTACAGCTTGTCGCGCGCGGCCAGCAGCGCTTCCAGCATCAGGTAGCGGTCGTCGTCGCGGCGCGAGCGGTCGCCCGGACGCGCCAGGCCGGGCAGGTTCAGCAGGTCGAAATCGGCATGCTGGGCGCGGCGCGGGAAATCGCCGTCGTTCATGCCGAGCAGGCACACCACGCGGAACGGCACCGCGCGCATCGGCATCAGGGTGCAGAAGGTCACGCCGCCGGACACGAACTGGTGGGTCAGCGCCGGCTGGTCGAGTTCGCGCAGCCAGGCTTCGCGCATCACGGCCAGCGGAACCGGTTCGTCGAACAGCGCGTTCTCGCAGATCTCGAGCCAGCACTGCAGCGCTTCGTCGAGCTGGTTCAGCATCAAGCGGTCTTCCTCGCTGCCGGCGCGGAAGAAGCGCGCCATCATGGCCCGTGCGCGCTGGCCCCACTCGAGCGGACGCAGGTCCTGGTCGAGCTGTTCGCGCCAGGCCAGCAGCGACTCCACCAGCTCGGCCAGCGAGCCGGCCAGCGCGGCATCGAGCCCGCCCACTTCCGGGTACGGTTCGATGTCGTTGAAGCTCACCCCGGCGCCGGTGGCGTAGCCGAGCAGCATGCGCCGGATGCCGAACAGCCAGGAATTCTGTTCGCCGGCAGAACCCAGGCCGAGGCCGGCGCGGTGGCGCTGGTCCAGCCCCCAGCGCACGCTGGCGCCCTCGATCCAGTGGCCGAGGATGGGGAGGTCGTCTTCCTGGATGCCGAAGCGCGCCGCCACGGCCGGCACGTCGAGCAGGTCGCGCACCTCGCTCTGGCGGCAGCGCTGCTGCGGCAGGCGCAGCAGCCATTCCAGCGCCACCAGCAGCGGATTGACGCTGCGGTCCTTGACGTCGCCGATCTCGAACGGGATGTGGCGCGGGTCGCTGCGCTTGTGCTGGTCGAACACGGCGTGGATGGCGGCGGTGAAGGCGTCGATGTCGGGCATCATCACGACCACGTCGCGTGGCCGCAGGGGCTCATCGGCGTCTTGCGCAAACCAGGACAGCAGCTGGTCGTGCAGCACCTCGACCTCGCGCTGGGCGCTGTGGGCGATGTGGAACTCGATCGAGCGGTCCTCGGGCGGCGGCGGCATCTTCGGGTGCTCGTCGGGCGGCAGCAGGTCGCGGATCGCGGCCTGCACCTGGTTCAACAGGCATTCCCCTTCGCCATCCGAGAACAGGTCCACGCGCAAATTGCCGAACTTGCTGCCCTCGCCGCCGTCGAACTCGTCCAGCATGCGGATGAAGTCGCGGCCCTGCCTGCCCCAGCTGGCCAGCAGCGGGTGGCAATGCGCGTGCAGCTGCTCGGCCGGGATTTCCGCCAGATTGGCGCCGCCCCGCGGCGGCTGGCGTTTATAGGCGGCGCGCAGCAGTTCGCGGCCCTCGATGATGTCGCCCCAGTAGAACTGGCACGGGTTCGGCACCGCCAGCAGCACCTGCGTATGGCGCGACAGGCCGGCCATGGCCTGGATGGTCTGGTACGGCAGGGTCGACATCCCGAACAGCACCACGCGCCGTGGCAGGCGCTGCACCGGCTGGCAGTCTTCCTCGACCGCCGCCATGAATTGCTGGTGGATGGTGGCGCGGCCGGACCAGCGGCGCTCCGGTGGCATGCTGTCGTGGATTTCGCGCCAGAGCTGGGCCTGCCAGCACTGGTCCGGGGTCAGGGCCAGCGGCTCGGCGCCCGGCCGGCGCAATTGGTCGCGGCCCTCGGCCCAGTCGGTCAGCCAGTCGGCGCGGTAGACCTGGTACTGGTCGTACAAATCGGCCAGGCGCTCGGCCAGCTGCAGGCGGCGCTCGGGGTCGCCATCGTTCAGGAAATGGCGCAGCGGTTCGAATTTTTCCTTTTCCAGCAGGTCAGGCAGCAGGCGCATCAGGCGCCAGGTGAGCGCGTCCTTGTCGAAGGGCGAGCGCCTGGGCACCCGTTCCGGCCCCAGCATGCCGCGGTAGGCCTGCCACAGGAAGCGCGCCGGCAGCGCCACGCGGGTGGCGGCGCACACGCCGAGTTCCTCGGCCAGCGCGATCTTGAGCCACTCGGCCACGCCGTTCGACTGCACCAGGATCAGTTCTTCTTCCAGGGGGCCGAGCGGATGGTTGCGCAGCCAGTCGAAGACGGCGGCGCGCAGCAATTCCATCTGGTTGCCGTGCAGGATGAGGAGGCCGGGGGTGATCGGGGATGGCATAGGCTTGTGTGGTGGGGTCGTGCGCAGGGATGCCGGCAGCATACTACTTATGCCCGCCCTGCGGTAGAGCTGAGCTATAGCTATTCAACCCTGGATATTGCTATGCAGAAATTCCCGAATCCCTCGTCATGATTATTGCTAATATGCGCCCATCCGCCGCAAGGCCAGCCAGACACAAGGAACCCCCGATGCAAGACCAGGCCAACGCCCCCTCCACCACCGCGCCGGGCGCGGACGACGACAGCTACCTCTGGCTCGAAGACGTGGCCTCCGAGCGCGCGCTCGGCTGGGTCGAAGAACGCAACGGCCACAGCGAACGCGAACTGACGGCCCATCCGCAATACGCCGCCCTGCGCACGCGCCTGAAGGACATCCTCGATTCCAAGGACCGCATTCCCTACGCCGGCAAGCACGGCGACTTCCTTTACAACTTCTGGCGCGACGCCGACCACGAGCGCGGCATCTGGCGCCGCACCACGCTGGACGAATACAGGGAACGCGAACCGCGGTGGGAGACCGTGCTCGACCTCGACGCGCTGGCCCGCGATGAAGACGAGAACTGGGTCTGGGCCGGCGCTTCCTGGCTGGAGCCGCGCGGCGACCGTTGCCTGGTGTCGCTGTCGCGCGGCGGCGGCGATGCCCACGTGGTGCGCGAATTCGATGTGACCAGCCTGGCCTTCGTGGCCGACGGTTTCACCGTGCCGGAAGCCAAGACCAGCATCGGCTGGATCGACCGTGACACCCTGTTCGTCGCCACCGATTTCGGCGCAGGCTCGATGACCAGTTCCGGCTACCCGCGCATCGTCAAGGAATGGAAGCGCGGCACCCCGCTGGACGCGGCGACGCTAGTCTATGAAGCGGAGGAAGACGATCTGTCGGCCTCGGCCTGGCAGGATGCGACGCCCGGCTTCGCGCACCAGTTCGTGCAGCGCCAGGTCGACTTCTACAGCAGCGAGCTGTTCCTGCGCGAGAACGGGCAACTGATCCCGGTGCCGAAACCCGAAGACGCCAACGCCTTCACCGTGCGCGACCAGGTCGTGATCGAACTGCGCTCGGACTGGACGATCGGCGCCAGGACCTACCCGCAAGGCGCGCTGCTGGCCATGGACTTCAGGCAGTTCATGGACGGCGCGCACGATTTCGCGGTGCTGTTCGAACCGACTCCGACCAGCTCGCTCGACGGCCTGGCCGCCACCCGCAACGCGATCCTGCTCACCGTGCTGGACAACGTCAAGAACCGCATCGTCGAACTGCGCCACACGGATGACGGCTGGCAGCGGCGCGACATCAATGCGCCGCGCATGGGCGCGCTGGGCGTGTCCAGCGTCGACGAATACGAAACCGACCAGTACTTCCTGACCGTCACCGATTTCCTCACCCCGAGCAGCCTGTACCTGTGCGACGCCGGCAGCGACGCGCGCACGCTGCTGAAGTCGATGCCTGCCTTCTTCGACGCCAGCCCCTACGTGGTGACCCAGTTCGCGGCGAAATCGAAGGATGGCGTGATGGTCCCCTACTTCGTGGTGCGGCGCCAGGACGCGGTGCTCGACGGCAGCAACCCGACCCTGCTGTACGGCTACGGCGGCTTCGAAGTCTCGCTGACACCGTTCTACAGCGGCGTCACCGGCGCGGCCTGGCTCGACCAGGGCGGCGTGTACGTGCTGGCCAACATCCGCGGTGGCGGCGAATTCGGGCCGCGCTGGCACCAGGGGGCGCTGAAGGAGCGGCGCCAGCATGCGTTCGACGATTTCATCGCCGTGGCGCAGGACCTGGTGCGGCACAGGATCACCAGCGCGGATCACCTCGGGATCATGGGCGGCAGCAACGGCGGCCTGCTGGTCGGCGCCGTGCTGACCCAGCGCCCGGAACTGTTCAAGGCGGTGGTGTGCCAAGTGCCGCTGCTCGACATGCGCCGCTACCACCAGTTGCTGGCCGGCGCGTCCTGGATGGGCGAATACGGCGATCCGGACGACCCGGCGCAATGGGCCTACATCGGCAAGTACTCGCCCTACCACAACGTGCATCCGGGGCGCAGCTACCCGCGCGTGCTGTTCACGACCTCCACGCGCGACGACCGGGTCCACCCCGGCCACGCGCGCAAGATGGCGGCGCGCATGCAGGAGCAGGGACATGACGTGCTGTATTGGGAAAACACCGAAGGCGGTCATGCCGGCGCGGCTAACAATGAACAAACCGCAACAATGTGGGCGCTAACGTATGCATTTCTTTTGATACAGCTCAAATAGCGAACTTTTATTTGGATGTATTGACAAATGACCGCCCTTGACTGATGCTTACGGGAACTAGCAGGTCTGCTAGGTCGCGAAATGAATGATGCATGGAATACTTGTTTTCCACACATCTTTCTACGGAGGATCAGGCGATGGCGAACGATTTCGTGAACGAAGCAACCCTGCGCGAACCACTTGCAGGTCATGCAGTACCGTTGGCGTCGCTGGCGCCCTCTGTGAACGATCTGAAGAAGTACCGGATCAGCAAGCGCGAGAGCCAGGAGAAATTCTGGGGCCGCTTCGGCGTGACGCAGTCGAGCGGCAGCCGCTTCGAGACCGGACTGGCCATCCCGGCCCCGGTGGCCCTGCTGTTGAAGCTCTATGTCAACGGCAAGCTCAACGATGGTGATCTTCTGGGGTAATCAAGCCCAGTGAAATCGCTCGCACGACCGCCTGTTGCCGGGTGTTGACGTTGAACTTCTGCCGGATATTACCCATGTGGAAGTTCACCGTTGCCTCGGAACAGCCGGTGATCTTTGAAATCTCCCACGACGATTTGCCCACCATGACCCAGTTGAGCACTTCCAGCTCGCGCGGCGTCAGGCGCGGGGCCGTTTCGGTCACCGTGGACGGGCAGAACCGGATCCCGGACGCGAACGCATAGTCACGCACCAGCGAAAGAATCGGCAGCGCCGTACCCACCCGGCGCATGAAGGCCGCGTCCGGCGCCGCATCCGCCGCAAAACTCAGCAAGCCGAATTCCCCGTTCGGTCCATGGATCGGAAACGTCACCCCGGCGCGCAAGCCATGGCCGCACGCTTCCTTGTACAGCAGTTGCTGGGCCGTGCTGCGGAACAGCTCCGGCTGCCACACCAGCGGCAGGGTGCTCGACAGGCAATGGGCAACCACCGGATCGACATAGGCATAGCGCTCGGCATCGTAGCGTTCGCGCCAGGCTTGCGGGTAGTTGGTCTGGACTAATGCGCTTTCCAGGCGCGCATGGCGCGAACTCGCCATCCCGAACAGCACCTTCTCGAATCCATGGCGCCGCCCCACGGCAAACAAGGCCTCTCCCCATGCCGTTGCAGTGTCCCGGTGCAACAGTTCTTCCAGTTCGACGCTTGTCATGTCTTCCTCGCGTTCTTGATGTAGTGACATCATATGCTAGATGACTTGTAACCAGAAAGCACGAAAAATTAACTTTTTATTCACGCCGCTTAACGCTGCATGCTGATCAGTTGTCAATCAGACACAGCACTAACACTAACAGGAAATTCAACTGTGCGCTGCTACAACAGCATTTTGAATAAAATCGCGCGAGTTTCCTAAGTGAAATTTCAAATAAGCAATTGCGCTGCTGTGTTGTATTTCGTGCGTGCCCGTCAAGCTTCAGGGCGAAGCAGCGGGTTCCGGCCACGCCTGTCATCCAGGCGCGCTGGGCCGAACCGCCGGCCAAACTTGACTTAAGCGAACACAAGAGTATCTTTACTTTTTCCCATATTTAACAAATCGCGTCCTTCCATGAACAACATGACCGACATGGCCGAGCAGCTCGACGTCAAGCTGCTGCTGTCCACGCTGATGGCCCTGAAAAAAGGCGACTTCTCGGTACGCATGCCGTCCGACTGGACCGGCGTGTCCGGCAAGATCGCCGATACCCTGAACGACATCATCGAGACCAAGCAGAAGATGGTCGAGACGGTGACCGAGGTGTCGCGCGTGGTCGGCCGCGAAGGCCACCTGACCCAGCGCGCCGATTTGCCGGGCGTGGTCGGCGGCTGGTCGACGATGATCAGCGCGGTCAACACCCTGATCGACGACCTGGTGCGCCCGACCACCGAGATGGCGCGCGTGATCGGCGCGGTGGCCAAGGGCGATTTGTCGCAGACCATGGCGCTGGAAGTCGACGGCCACCCTTTGCGGGGCCAGTACCTGCGCGCGGCCACCACCGCCAATACCATGGTCGAGCAGCTGTCCTCGTTCTCCTCGGAAGTGACGCGGGTGGCGCGCGAGGTCGGCACCGAGGGTAAACTCGGCGGCCAGGCGCAGGTGAAGGGCGTGGCCGGCACCTGGAAGGACCTGACCGATTCGGTCAACTCGATGGCGGGCAATCTGACCTCGCAGGTGCGCAACATCGCCGAGGTCACCACCGCGGTGGCCAACGGCGATTTGTCCAAGAAGATCACGGTGGACGTGCGCGGCGAGATCCTGCAGCTGAAGGACACCATCAACGTGATGGTGGACCAGCTGCGCTCCTTCGCATCCGAAGTGACGCGCGTGGCAAGGGAAGTCGGCACCGAGGGGAAACTCGGCGGCCAGGCTTACGTGCCGGGCGTGGGCGGTACCTGGAAGGACCTGACCGACAACGTCAACTTCATGGCCTCCAACCTGACCGGCCAGGTGCGCAACATCGCGACCGTGACCACCGCGGTGGCGAACGGCGATTTGTCCAAGAAGATCACCGTGGACGTGAAGGGCGAGATCCTGGAACTGAAGAACACCATCAACGTGATGGTGGACCAGCTGTCCTCGTTCTCCTCGGAAGTGACGCGCGTGGCAAGGGAAGTCGGCACCGAGGGCAAACTGGGCGGCCAGGCGCAGGTGAAGGGCGTGGCCGGCACCTGGAAGGACCTGACCGACTCGGTGAATTCGATGGCGGGCAACCTGACCGGCCAGGTGCGCAACATCGCCGACGTGACCACCGCGGTGGCCAACGGCGATCTGTCCAAGAAGATCACCGTGGACGTGAAAGGCGAGATCCTGGAACTGAAGAACACCATCAACGTGATGGTGGACCAGCTGAACTCCTTCGCCTCGGAAGTGACGCGCGTGGCGCGCGAGGTCGGCACCGAGGGCAAGCTCGGCGGCCAGGCCAACGTGCCGGGCGTGGCCGGCACCTGGAAGGACCTGACCGACGGCGTGAATTCGATGGCGGGCAATCTGACCGCCCAGGTGCGCAACATCGCCGACGTGACCACCGCGGTGGCCAACGGCGATTTGTCGAAGAAGATTACTGTCGACGTGAAGGGCGAGATCCTGGAACTGAAGAACACCATCAACGTGATGGTGGACCAGCTGTCCTCGTTCGCCTCGGAAGTCACGCGCGTGGCAAGGGAAGTCGGCACCGAGGGCAAGCTGGGCGGCCAGGCCTACGTGCCGGGCGTGGGCGGCACCTGGAAGGACCTGACCGACAACGTCAACTTCATGGCCTCCAACCTGACCGGCCAGGTGCGCAACATCGCGGCGGTGACGACCGCGGTGGCGCGCGGCGATTTGTCCAAGAAGATCACCGTGGACGTCAAGGGCGAGATCCTGGAACTGAAGGACACCATCAACGTGATGGTGGACCAGCTGTCCTCGTTCGCCTCGGAAGTGACGCGCGTGGCGCGGGAAGTCGGCACCGAGGGCAAGCTCGGCGGCCAGGCCAACGTGTCCGGCGTGGCCGGCACCTGGAAGGACCTGACCGAGAACGTGAACCAGCTGGCGGCCAACCTCACCAACCAGATGCGCGCGATCGGCGAAGTGGCGACCGCGGTGACCCGCGGCGATTTGTCACGCTCGATCACGGTGGAAGCGCGCGGCGAGATGTCCTACCTGAAGGACAACATCAACGAGATGATCCGCAACCTGAAGGAGACCACCCAGAAGAACGCGCAGCAGGACTGGCTCAAGACCAACCTGGCGCGCTTCACGCGCCTACTGCAGGGCCAGCGCGACCTGGGCGCGGTGACCAAGCTGATCCTGTCCGAACTGGCGCCGCTGATCTCGGCCCACCACGGCGTGTTCTACATGATGGATTCGCAGGCGCTCGATGCGCGCCTGCGCATGATCGCATCGTATGGTTATCGCTCCAGCCGCAAGCTGCCGACGTCCTTCCTGCCGGGCGAAGGCCTGGTCGGCCAGTGCGCGCTGGAGAAGAGCCGCATCTGGCTGACCGACGTGCCGCGCGATTACATCCAGGTGTCGTCGGGGCTGGGTTCTGCGCCGCCGACCAACATCGTGGTGCTGCCGATCCTGTTCGAACAGCAGGTCAAGGCCGTGATCGAGATCGCCTCGCTCGACCGCTTCACGGAAACCCATTTGTCCTTCCTCGACCAGCTGATGGAATCGATCGGCGTGGTCCTGAATACCATCGAGGCCAACAGCCGCACCGAATCGCTGCTGACCCAGTCCCAGTCGCTGGCACAGGAACTGCAGCAGACCAACCAGGAACTGGCGGAAAAGGCGCGCCTGCTGTCCGAGCAGAACATCGAGGTGGAACGCAAGAACCGCGAGGTGGAACAGGCCAAGCTGGCGCTGGAAGAAAAGGCGACCCAGCTGGCGCTGTCCTCGAAATACAAGTCCGAGTTCCTGGCCAACATGTCGCACGAATTGCGCACGCCATTGAATTCGCTCCTGATCCTGGCCCAGCAGCTGTCCGACAACCCGGAAGGCAACCTCTCGGGCAAGCAGGTGGAATTCGCCAAGACCATCCACGGCTCCGGCTCCGACCTGCTCACGCTGATCAACGACATCCTCGATTTGTCGAAGATCGAGTCCGGCACCGTCACGCTGGATGTGTCCGAATACCGCTTCTCGAACCTGCGCAACTACGTCGACCGCACCTTCCGCCACATGGCCGAAGCCAAGCACCTCGGCTTCCAGGTCGAGCTGGCCGAGAACCTGCCGACCGCGGTGATGACCGACACCACGCGCCTGCAGCAGGTGCTGAAGAACCTGCTCTCGAACGCCTTCAAGTTCACCAGCCACGGCCAGGTGGCCCTGAGCATCAGCCTGGTCACCAGCGGCTGGACCGCCGACCACCCGCACCTGCTGCACGCCGATGCGGTGCTGGCCTTCTCGGTGGGCGACACCGGTGTCGGCATCCCGTCCGACAAGCTGCAGCTGATCTTCGAAGCCTTCCAGCAGGCCGACGGCTCGACCGCGCGCAAGTACGGCGGCACCGGCCTGGGCCTGTCGATCTCGCGCGAACTGGCGCGCCTGCTGGGTGGCGAGATCCGCGTGGAATCGACGGTCAACGCCGGCTCCACCTTCACGCTCTACCTGCCGTACAACCGCGCCGGCTTCATCAACTACGAACAGGCGCGCCAGCCGCAGCCGGCGCGCCTGGCGCCGCCGCAGGGCTCTGGCACCGCTGGCGCCGTCCCGCCGCTTCCCTCCCCTTTGCATGGCGCAGCGCGTGACGGCGCCTTCGATAACGGGCTGGACGCCGGCCTGGCCGCCATCGCCCTGCCCGAAGTGACTGGCGTCGTGACCAATTATGCCGCGGCGATGGACGACCGCGGCCTGATCGCGCCGGGCGACCCGTCGGTGCTGATCGTCGAGGACGACGAGCGCTTCGCCACGACCCTGCTCGCCTTTGCCCGCGAAAAGGACTTCAAGGGCATCGTCACCTACCGCGGCGATTCGGCGCTGTCGCTGGCGCGCGACTACCTGCCCTCCGCCATCCTGCTCGACATCGACCTGCCCGACATCGACGGCCTGACGGTACTGGACCGCCTCAAGCGCGACCCGGGCACGCGCCACATCCCGGTGCACGTGGTCTCAAGCATGCGCGAGCGCGAGCGTGCACTGCGCCAGGGCGCGATCTCGTACATCCACAAGCCGGTGTCGCGCGACCAGCTGGCCGAGGAATTCACGCGCATCCAGAAGTTCCTGATGGGCGGCAAAAGGAGCCTGCTGGTGGTCGAGGACGACATGGCCCAGCGCGAGGCCATCGTGTCCCTGATCGGCGACGCCGACGTCCACATCGTCGTGGCCGAGGACGGCAAATCGGCGCTGGAAGCCCTGACCTGCGACCGCTTCGACTGCATGGTGCTGGACCTGACGCTGCCGGACGTCTCCGGTTTCGAACTGCTCGACCAGATCGGCCGCCAGCCGCACCTGCGCGATTTGCCGATCGTGATCTACACGGCGCAGGAACTGTCGCGCAAGGACGTGACGGCACTGAAGCGCTACGCCAAGACCATCGTGGTCAAGGATGCGCGCTCGCCCGAACGCCTCCTGGACGAGACCGCGCTGTTCCTGCACCGCTCGCACGCCAGCCTGCCCGAGGTGCAGCGCCGCATGCTGGAAGAGATCCATGCGCAGGACGGCGGCCTGGCCGGGCGTAAGGTGCTGATCGTCGACGACGATTTGCGCAACATCTTTGCCCTGTCCTCGCTGCTCGAGCGCCAGCAGATGCAGGTATCGTTTGCCGAGAACGGCCGCGACGGCATCGAAGTGCTGGAAAAGGACCCGACCATCGAGATCGTCCTGATGGACATCATGATGCCGGAGATGGACGGCTACGACACCATGCGCGCCATCCGCCGCATCGCGAAATTCAAGTCGCTGCCGATCATCACCCTGACCGCCAAGGCGATGAAGGGCGACCGCGACAAGTGCATCGCCGCCGGCGCCTCTGACTACATCACCAAGCCGGTCGACGTGGCCCAGCTGCTGTCGATGATGCGGGTTTGGCTGCACTGATACATCCGTCGTGCCCGCGCAGGCGGGGACGACGGCAGGTGCAGCCTCTTCAGATGGCCTTCGCGCTTGGCCGCTGCGCCACCATATCGCGCCACGCCTGCAGGCAGCCCATGCCCTCGTCCCCCGGCCTGAATTTCATCAGCCCGCGCGCGAACTCGAGCGCGCAGAACGCCGTGATGTCGGCGATGGTGAAGCGCTCGCCGGCCACGTAGGGCTGGGTCGCCAGCACCCCGTCCAGCCAGCGCGCGGTCTCGCGCATCCTGCTGCCCTGCGCCGCGCCAAAATCGGCGAACTGCGGCTGCTCGAGCGGCGCCAGGCCCGGATGGGTATGGCGCACGGCGTTGGCGATGCGCAGGAACAGCTGCAGCTCGCAACGCCGGTCCACCATCTCGATGAAGGCGCGCTCCTCGAAGCCGTCGCCCATCAGGTTCGGCTGCGGGTGCAGGCCTTCGAGGTAAGTACAGATCGCGCGCGTCTCGGCCAGCAGGCGGCCATCGTCGAGCGCCAGCAGCGGCACCTGCCCCATCGGATTCATCTCCAGGAACACCTCGCTGCGGTGCTCGCCCTTGCCCAGGTCGACCTGGACCACCTCGATGCCGCCAATGCCCTTCTCGGCCATGAACATGAGCACGCGGCGCGGATTCGGCGCGCGCGGGCTGGTGAACAGTTTCATGCAGTCCTCCTGTGGTTGCGTTGGGCCGATCATAGCCGAAGTGTGCGCCATTGCCACGTTGACACCGCCCGGCGAAGCCCGTAGATTCACGGGTTGGCCTTGCGACGCGTGCGCAAGTTCGGCATACATACATATAAATACTTCAGGTACCCCCATGCATCGCAGTCTGATCTCCGCAGCAGTCGCCCTGGCCCTCGCGGCCTTCCCCGCCCTCCATGCGCAAGCCGCGCCCGCGTCCGCAAAGGCGGCCACGCCCACCAAAGCGGCCGGTCTTGAGACCACCAGCCAGCTGCCGCGCGGCGTGGCGCCGAGCCACTACGACATCTCGCTCACGCCGGATGCCGCCGCCGGCACCTTCGCCGCGAAAGCGACGATCACGCTGAACGTCGCCAGCGCCACCGACAGCATCACCCTGAACGCCGCCGACCTGAAATTCGCCGGCGCGACGATCGCCCCGGGCGCCGGCGGCGCCGCCCTGCCCGCCACCGTGAGCGTGGATGCCGCCGCCCAGACCGCGACCTTCCGCTTCGAGCGCCCGCTGGCGCCCGGCATGTATCGCCTGGCCATGGACTACACCGGCGTGATCGGCACCCAGGCCGTGGGCCTGTTCTCGCTGGATTACCCGGGCGCGGACGGCAAGACCCAGCGCGCGCTGTACACCCAGTTCGAGAACTCGGACGCGCGCCGCATGATCCCCTCGTGGGACGAGCCGAACTACAAGGCGACCTTCTCGCTGGACGTGACGGTCCCGGCCGGCCAGATGGCGGTCAGCAACATGCCGGCCACGAACACGGCCACGCTGGCGGACGGCCGCCGGCGCGTCAGCTTCGACAAGTCGCCGAAGATGTCGACCTACCTGCTGTTCCTGGGCGTGGGCGACTTCGAGCGCGCCACCGCGAAGGTCGACGGCACCGAACTGGGCGTGATCACGCGCCGCGGCGCCATCGACCAGGCCCGGTTCGCGCTCGACTCGTCGAAGGACATCCTGCGCGAATTCAACGACTACTTCGGCGTGCGCTACCCGCTGCCCAAGCTCGACAACATCGCCGGCCCGGGCCAGAGCCAGTTCTTCGGCGCGATGGAAAACTGGGGCGCGATCTTCACCTTCGAATACGCGCTGCTGCTCGACCCGGCGATCTCGACCCAGCACGACCGCCAGGAAGTGTTCTCGACCGCCGCCCACGAGATGGCGCACCAGTGGTTCGGCGATTTGGTCACGATGCGCTGGTGGGACGATTTGTGGCTGAACGAAGGCTTCGCCTCGTGGATGGAAAGCCGCACCACCGCGCGCCTGCACCCGGAATGGAAGACCCACCTGAACGCGGTGAATGGCCGCGACGGCGCCATGCAGCGCGACTCGGTGGCCGCGACCCACCCGGTGATCCAGCATGTCGAGACCGTGGAACAGGCCAGCCAGGCCTTCGACAGCATCACCTACCAGAAGGGCGAGGCGGTGATCCGCATGCTCGAAGCCTACGTCGGCGAAGACGCCTGGCGCAACGGCGTGCGTGCTTACATGCAGGCCCATGCCTACGGCAACACGGTGTCCGACGATTTGTGGAAGCAGATCGAAAAGGCGGCGAAGAAGCCGGTGACCGCGATCGCCCACGACTTCACGCTGCAGCCGGGCGTGCCGCTGATCCGCGTCGGCGAACCGGTATGCAAGGGCGGCAACACCACGGTGAGCTTGACCCAGGGCGAGTTCTCACGCGACCGGCCCGAGAAGAAGCCGCTGGCCTGGCGCGTGCCGGTGATCGCCCAGATCGGCGGCGGCGGCAAGCCGGCCAGCACGCTGGTCGCCGGCGGCAAGGGCACCATCACGCTGCCGGGCTGCGGCGCCGTCATCGTCAACGCCGGCCAGAGCGGCTACTACCGCACGCTGTACGCGCCGAAGGAATTCGCGGCGCTGGCGCAAAGCTTCGCCAGCCTGGCCCCGATCGACCAGATCGGCCTGCTGTCGGACAGCGCCTCGCTCGGCATGGCCGGCCTGCAGCCGGCATCGAGCGTGCTCGACTTGGTGAAAGGCGCCCAGCCGGATGCCGAACCGCAGGTGTGGCAGCGCATCGCCGGCGTGCTGGGCAGCCTGCACCACCGCTACGACGCCGACGCCGCGCGCCAGCGCACGTTCGACGCTTTCGCGGTCGCGCGCCTGGCGCCGGTGATGGCGCAGGTCGGCTGGACCGCGCGCACCGGCGAAGCGTCGACGGTGGCCAACCTGCGCGAGCAGCTGATCGGCGTGCTGAGCGAACTGGGCGACCCGGCCGTGATTGCCGAGGCGCGCCGCCGCTACGCCGCCATGGACAGCGATCCGGCCGCGGTGCCGGGCGCGCTGCGCAAGACCATCACCGCGGTGGTCGCACGCCACGCCGACGCCGCCACCTGGGACGCCCTGCGCGCCAAGGCCCAGCTTGAAAAAACGCCGCTGCTCAAGAGCTACCTGTACGTCCTGCTCGGCATCAGCGCCGACCGCCATCTGGCCGAGCGCGCGCTGCAGCTGGCCCTGACCGACGAACCGGGCCTGACCAGCAGCGCCAGCATGATCGGCGCGGTGGCGCAGAACTACCCGGACATGGCCTTCGACTTTGCGCTGGCCAACCAGGAGAAGATGAACCAGCGCATCGACGCCACCTCGCGCAGTCGCTACTACGCGCGCCTGGGCGGCGGCTCGTCGGACCCGGCGATGGTCGGCAAGCTGAACGCCTACGCCGGCGCCAACCTGGCCCCGACCGCACGCGGCGACGTCGAAGCGGCGATCGCCTCGATCCAGGACCGCATCAAGGTCAACGCGGCGCGCCTGCCGGAGATCGACGCGTGGCTGGCGAAGAACGCGAAATAATCTGCCTCTGAACCACCCCTGAGCCGGCCGTGAGCCGGCATCGAACCGGTCCGATGCCGGCCGCCAGCGATGGCGGCCGGCATCTCCGCAACATCGCGATGCCACACGCGACGCGCCTCTGCATGCGTGCGTGGCGATATTCTCAGCAGTGGCACGATGCAATTTTTACAATGCATCACCGCGAATGAATCCAAGGCGCCCGGTTCGACACCACGACGATGTCGTTGCCGCAGCCGAGCTGCCCGAGCAGCCGCGCCAGGCCGGCGGCGTCGCGCACGCCGGCGGCGGTCATGCCTGCGGCGTTATCGCCCTGTTCGTCCTGTGCAGGTGCAACGCCGGTTCGATCATGCCGCTTTCCTTAACTTGCTGAATTGATAAGGCAAGGGTAAACGTTGCGTTGCAGAAGCGAATGTTCGCTTGCGCACCCAAGGGTGCAGTTCGTTCGGGCGGCGCCGGGAATTTCAGGTAGATTCGGCCGGATGGATTCGGTGAGATGCACTCAGCCGGATGCGATATCCTCATCTTCAATAATCCATCGGCAAGAAACGAAATGCAAAAAACCCTGATTGCGCTGGGTATGGTCGCGCTGCTCGTGTATGCGGGCGCCTGCCTGGCCCTGTTCCTGATGCAGCGCTCGTTCATCTATTTTCCGCGGGCGGTCGCGGCGTTGGCCGCGCCGAAAACATCGACGCTGGCAGTGCCGGGCGCCCTGCTCAGGGTTTCGGAGCGTCCTGTCAGCGGGCCACGGGCCGTGCTCTACTTCGGCGGCAATGCCGAGGACGTATCGGCCAGCCTGCCCCTGCTGGACCAGGCGTTCCCAGGCCATGCGCTGTATCTGATGCACTATCGCGGCTATGGCGGCAGCACCGGCACGCCGACGGAAGACGCGCTGGTTGCGGATGCGCTGGCGCTGTACGACCGCGTGGCGGCCGGCCATGCCGACATCGTCGTGATCGGGCGCAGCCTGGGCAGCGGCGTGGCGGTGCAACTGGCGAGCCGCCGCAAGGTGGCGAAGCTGGTGCTGGTGACGCCCTTCGACAGCCTGGCCGGGCTTGCAGCGCAACAATTCCCTTACTTTCCGGTGCGCTGGCTGCTGCAGGACAAGTATGAATCGTGGCGCCACGCGCCGCTGGTCAAGGCGCCGACGCTGATCCTGGCGGCCGGACACGACGAGATCATCCCGGCGGCGAGCACGGAGGCCCTGCTGTCGCGCTTTGCGCCGGGCCGCGCCACCAGACGCGTGATCGAAGGCGCCGGCCATAATTCGATCTCGGACAGCCCGGCATACATCGCTCAGCTCGAATGGGCGCGACAGGATGACGGACAGGCGACAACCGGCCGGCGACCGTAGCGTGGATTCACGCGGCCGACCTCAGGCGGTATTCGCACCGCCCGGCACCGGCGCTGCCGCCGGCATGCGCGCCGCTGCCCTGCCCGTCAGCCAGGCATCCACCTTTGCCGCCGCGCCCGGCGGCACGTGCAGGCCGAGCTTGCTGCGGCGCCACAGCACGTCGTCGGCGCCGAGCGCCCACTCGTGGCGGCGCAGGTAGTCCAGTTCCACCTCGAACAGATTCGGCGCGATTTCTTCGCCCATGTCGGCGCGCGTGCGGCAATGCGCCAGCAGTGTGCCGAGCCGGGTGCCGTAGGCGCGCGCGTAACGCGCCAGCAGCGCCGGCGCCAGCCAGGCGTACTGCTGCTGGCGGGTGCGCGTCCAGGCGTCGAATTCGAGCACCCCGCGCACGTCCGGCACCTTGCCGAACAAATCGCCGCCCGGCAGGCAGGCCTGCGCGGTCCAGCCCGGCACGCGGCGGCCCAGCGCGGGCGCGATCCAGTCGACCGCCTGCTCGGCCAGCCTGCGGAAGGTGGTCACCTTGCCGCCGAACACGGACAGCAGCGGCGCGCCATCCGTATCGGTCTCGAGCCGGTAGTCGCGGCTGGCGGCGGATGCGCTCGGCGCGGCGCCGGGCCGCTGGGCGCCGATCTCGTCGCCGATCAGCGGGCGCACGCCGGCGAAGCTCCACACCACGTCCTCGGGACCGATGCGGCGCTCGAAGCAGCGGTTGGCCGCTTCGCACAGGTAGATGACTTCGGCGGCGCCCGGCGTGACGCGGTCGAGGTCGCCGGTGTATTCGACGTCGGTGGTGCCGATCAGGGTAAAGGCGCCTTCATACGGCAACGCGAACACGATCCTGCCGTCGGGCTGCTGGAGCAGGTAAGCCTGCTGGTGGGTGAACAGGCGCGGCACGACGATGTGGCTGCCTTTGACCAGGCGCAGCGAGTGTGGCGTGCCAGTGGGCGGGCCGCCGATCGGGCTACCCAGCGCCACCTGTGCTTCGATGGTTGCCAGGAAGTTCGCCGCCCATGGCCCGGCGGCATTCACCAGGCAGCGCGCCTGGACCCGGGTTTCGCCGCCGGGGCCGAGCAGCGTGGCCGACCAGCGCGCGGCCTCGCGCCGCAGCGCACTGCAGCGGGTGCGCGTGAGGACGGTGGCACCGCGCGCTCGCGCATCGACGGCGGCCAGCACCACCAGGCGCGCATCGTCGACCCAGGCGTCGGAATACGTGAAGGCGCGCGCGAAGCGCTTCTGCAGCGCGGCGCCGGCGGGATCGGTGCGCAGATCAATGCTGCCGGAGCCTGGCAGGAAATCGCGCCGCGCCAGGTGGTCATACAGAAACAGGCCGGCCTGTATCATCCAGGCCGGCCGCTGGCCCGATCTGCCCTCGCGCCCGCCGGCCGCATGCGGCATCACGAAGCGCAGCGGATGCATGATGTGCGGCGCGCTTCTCAAGAGGATTTCGCGCTCGGCCAGCGCCTTGCGCACCAGGCCGAACTGGTACTGTTCCAGGTAGCGCAGGCCGCCATGGATCAGCTTGCTCGATGCGGACGAGGTATGCTGGGCCAGGTCGTCCTTTTCGCACAGCACCACGCGCAGGCCGCGCCCGGCGGCGTCGCGCGCGATCCCGGCGCCATTGATGCCACCGCCCACCACCAGCACGTCACAATCGATACGCTTCGGATTGTTGCCCATCTGCACCCCCGTCGCTTTGCCGCCACCATCGCCCGTTTGACCGCAGCCTAGTGTAGTGCGCTCCCGCGCGCCGATGTTCGGCCATATCAATCTCGCGGAGAGCACACGCGGCAATGTGTAAAATCAAGGCATGAGCCTTTCCCCCGCATACCGCTGAGATGGCGCCCGAGATGCGCGCCTGGGTCCGCATGCCGTCCGGCAAGCGGCTTGACCTGCTGAATCCGACCCCCTTCGACTGGGACGACGCCGACCTGGCGCTCGGCCTGGCCCGCACCTACCGCTGGGGCGGCCATTCCGCGTGGCCGCTGCCGCTGTCGGTAGCCCAGCATTCGATCGCCGTGATGCTGCTGCGCCGCGCCGCCTCGGCCACGCCGCTGTCGCCGCTGGTCGAATTGCGCGAACTGCTGCACGACGCCGAGGAAGGCCTGCTCGGCTTCGACGCCGTGTCGCCGATCAAGCCCTTCCTGGGCGACGGTTTCCGCGCGCTCACGCGGCGCCTCGAGCAGGCGGTGTTCTTGCGCTACGGCCTGCCGGCCTGGACCCCGGCCGAACACGAGCGCCACAAGCGCGCCGACCGCCTGGCCGCGGCCAGCGAAGCCGTGCACGTGGCCGGCTGGTCGGAAAAGGAAGTGCGCGACACGCTCAAGATCCGCTCGGCCGTGCTGGAGGAAGACCCGCTGGCGGCGCGCTACCGCTGCCGGCCGTGGGAGCCGTGGTCGCCGACGGTGGCGGCCGAGCGCTTCCTGGCCGAGCTGGAAGCGTTGAAGCGGCGGATCGATGGCGAGGCCGCGGCCTGAGCCGGTTCATCTCGCCGATACTGGACAATTTCCTGAAAAATCTTTTCGAATGCAGTCCAGAGGCCCTAGGTAGGAAGGGACTTGGGCAGCCCTGTACTCTACACCGTCAAAAACGAATTTCGTCGACTCATCAATGTTTACGCCGTCTGCTTTACCTGCAGCATCGACGATGATATCGAACATACCGGGCGCACCCTGTTCGATGCGCATCTTGGCATGCCATACCGAACTGCCCGCGAAGGAGGGCGAAGCCTGACTGTCGTCGGCACCTGAGTAAATATGCAAGACCTTGACATAACTGTCGGCAAGCTTGGTCCATACTGCGGTTGCCAACCCGATTTCTCCACCCATTCCATAGCCCAGTTCGAAAAAAATCCCGTACTGGTTCCAGCCAATCACCTGCGCCCGCACGTCCGCCGCATCCATGGTTCCCCAAGATCCCCATGCGAAGGCCGCAGGATCCGATTGCGCGAGCGACCAACCACCCTTCTTTTTTTCGAATTCAAACAAGCTGATATATGGCATGCAGGCATGACATTCATCGCCAGCAGCGATGGAATCGATAAGAATCAGATTGACTTCCTTGTGTTCCTGAATCAGGTGGTATTCCCCGATTACATGGTGCTTGACCTCACAACCAGCCTGATCCCGGCAAAAAATCATGGGATTATTGTTGATCGCATCCTGCATTGATCGGCTGACAATTTCGCGTGCCGCTTTGTCATCCCATCGCCCTGTTATGTCAACAGGGTCTTCCGCCGGGCGCTGATAAACGCTCACGTCCCCGTTCACGACGCCAATTTGAGCGGCATTGTTCCCTGCACTCTGCCGTGACACAGTCGATGAATCCTTGCATCCGCCGACGATCAAGAAACAACACGCTGCCAAAAGCACGGCCCGCATCATTTATCTTGCTTCTCCGCGTTCTTTTTTTCTTCCGGCCCACGTATATCCACGTTGCCTCTGGCGATCCCGATTTGCGTACTCATGTTTCCAGCCTTCTGCCTTACACTTTGAGACGGACTCGTGTCTTCAGCCTGCATGAAGGCAAACACGAGGCCGACCAATGCGACTACAGTGCCGATGATTCCTGCGATCCATGCAATCATTTCGATTCCGGCGCGGTTCATGGGATTCCAAGCGATTCATATGATGGGAAGTCCGCTCGATGCATATGCACAACGATGTGTGTTCGGGCAGCGTTAAATCGAAATACATATAACCAGGTTTAGACAACACGCCACATGAAAAAATCACGGCTTTTGAATAAATTCCGGTTGTCAGAGTTGGCCCGTCGCTTGTATTTTCCCTGACGACTGATGTAAGCGGACCTCGCCCGTATCACCATTAAAAGCACTCACTTCGGCGTCAGCACCACCGAAAAGAACACATATTTCGGCCCGTTCGACAGTTTGACCAGCATCCGGTTGACGCCTTTCCGGAACCGGACCAGGCGCCGGGTTTCGGTCAGGTTCCAGTCCTTGATCAAGCGTTGCTGGTCGTTGCCATGCGCCGCATGGAAAAACCACAACTTGTCGCTCGGATCACCGGCATAAGCCAGTTCGTCGTTGACCCACAAACGGATGTGGTCGTCCCCGCCCAGCCATACCCACATGTCGCGTTCGGTGTCCATCCTCACGTCGGTGTAGGCGTAGTACACGGCATCCTCGGACAGGATGGGCGGCGTGATCGGGTAGCGCGCACCCTTTACCGGTTCCCAGCGCAGCAGGCGCCCGCCCTTGCCCTCGTACACCGCATCCAGCAGCACCGCGCGCTCGGGCGGGTAGACCGGGTTGGCCGCATAGTTGCGGGCGAGGTTGCCGGCGAAGGGGCCGATGATGTGCCAGCTGTCGAGCAGTATGCGGCTGCCGAATTCGCCGCCGGGACCGATGGTCGTTGCGCGCACCCGGTGCGCCGCCCCGTCGATGTGCGGGATGCCGCCGGCGCCGTGCGCGTCGTCCCGCCCAGCGCCTGCGGACGGCTGGCCGCCGTTGCCCCTGCCCCGTCCGCTGCCGCCGCCATTGCCGCTGCCATTGACATTTTCCTGCCCGCGCCCGTCGCCGTTCAGGTTGCCGAGGCCGCTGCCGGATGCGGCTGCCGGCGCAGCGCCGGCCCTGTCGCCGCGGTGTACGGCGGCGCCGGCATCCCGCGACATGTCCAGCGCCACCCCATTGCGCTGCCGGTCCAGCGCCCGCCGCACGTCGCGCAGCGCCTTGTCCGCCAGTGCGGCTTGGTGCGCTAGCTGCGCCGTGGCTGGCTGCATATTTGGCTGCAGACTTGGCTGAATGCGTTCGGCGCGCTTCGCTTGTTCGGCTTGCCGGCGCTCCTGCGCCAGGACCATCTTGCGCGCGTCGCGTTCGGGCACCCGCAGCAGGGAGGCCAGCTGCCTGGCCTGCTGCTCGCGTGCGCTGGCCTGGATCGCGTCGCTGAGCCGTTGCGCTTGCGCCGCCAGGGCCGCCGGCTCGCGCGGCAGCGAAGCAGCATCCTGCGAAGGCCGCGGCGGCGCGCCCAGGCTGGCGTCCAGTTCGCGCTTGACGGCCTCGAGGCGCCGGACGTGCTTCTGCAGTTCGGCCACCTCCGTGCGCCGCATCGACGCTTTGACCTGTGCAAGCTGCGCAGGCCGGGCGGCGCTGCCAACGGCGCCGGGGACCGCTTCGAGCGTCCCGAATGTGGCCGCCGACAGCCACCAGAACAGCGCCGCGTGCGCCAGCACGGACAGGGCCAGGAACGGCGGCCGGAATCCCCCTCCCAGCGGCGGTTCCAGGCCAGCGTAGCGAGCGTCGCGCATCGTCGTCCCCGTGTCTGCGCCCGCATCGACCGGGCCGGTTCAGATATATTACCGGAATGCCAACGGAGACACGCATGGATCTTGATCACCTGCCCGATTCTTCCCACGATGCCGCCATCGCCCAGGCCGCCCAGTGGCTGCGCGAGGCCGACGCCCTCCTGATCGGGGCCGGCGCCGGCATCGGCGTCGATTCCGGCTTGCCGGACTTCCGCGGCGACCACGGTTTCTGGCGCGCCTATCCACCGCTGGCCGCGCTCGGCATCCGCTTCGTCGAGATCGCCAACCCGGCCAGCTTCGAGGCCCGTCCTGAACTGGCCTGGGGTTTCTACGGCCACCGGCTGGCGCTGTACCGGGAGACGGTGCCGCACGAAGGCTTCGCGATCCTGGGCGACATCGGAGCGCGCCTGGCGCATGGCGCCTTCGTCTTCACCAGTAACGTCGACGGCCAGTTCCAGCGCGCCGGCTTCCCCGATGAGCGCATCGTCGAATACCACGGCTCGATCCATCACCTGCAATGCAGCCGGCCCTGCGGCGACCAGATCTGGGACGCGGATGCGGTATTGCCGCGCATCGATCCCGCCACCTGCCTGATGGCGCCGCCGCTGCCGGCCTGTCCACGCTGCGGCGCGCTGGCGCGGCCGAACATCCTGATGTTCAACGACAGCGCCTGGCTGGAAGCACGCAGTGAAGCCCAGCTGAACCGCTTCAACGACTGGCGCGCGCAGGTGCGCAAGCCGGTGGTGATCGAACTGGGCGCCGGCACCGATATTCCATCGGTGCGCCGCCTGTGCGAGACCCAGCGCGCGCCGCTGGTGCGCATCAATCCGCGCGAATCCAAGGTCACGCAATGCAAGGGCGTCGGCATTGCGGCTGGCGCCCTGCAAGCGCTGCGGCGCTTGCATGAGGCATTGGCGGCCTGAACTGCCAAATTCCGGTCTGAAATATTATTTCAGAAAACACCGGTCCATGAAATTTAGTTTCAGAGAAAATTTACCCGTACCAAATATATTTCAGTTTCTGCAAGTAATAATTGACATTACGAAAATGCTAATGCCTATCTCAACATTCTTGCCTAAGGCATTGATTCCACAACATTTATTCTAATATCCACAAGAAATGTGGATAACTGTGTGGACAAACGCCTCTTGACAAGCCGGAAGCGCAGTATTGATGCGGGTTTCAACAAAATGCCCGTTCAAGAGGCAAAATCGAACACCTTTAAAATCAATGACTTGCACATGCCGTACTTTGATGCAGAGCATAGTTATGCGGCAAATTCCTACAAAAATTACTGCTGGGGGATAACTTCCTCCAACCACACTTCATTTCCACGCATTCCGCGCTCTTTCACGCACCATCATGCGTACCGTGTCCGGCATCGGCGTGCGGCTGTGCCGGGTTTCGGCACTGGTCCAGACACACTCCTCGAAATGCTTCAGCATGGCCGGCGTGATGAAGCGCGTGCGCTGCGCATACACATGGCGGTCACCCATCTGCGCCTGTTGCCGGATGAAAAAGCGGTTCGGCAGCACCAGTTGCAGGTGTTCCTTGGCGCGCGTCATCGCCACGTACAGCAGGCGCCGCTCTTCCTCGATGTCGTCCCCGCTGCCGGTCGACATGTCGGATGGAATGCAACCGTCGACCACGTTCAGCACCGTCACCGCCTTCCATTCCTGGCCCTTGGCCGAATGGATGGTCGACAGGATCAGGTAATCCTCGTCCAGCAGCGGCGGGCCGGCGCGGTCGCTGGTGGCTTCGGGCGGGTCGAGCGTGAGTTCGGCCAGGAAGGATTCGCGCGAACCGTAGCCGCCGGCCAGTTGCACCAGCTGGTCCAGGTCGGCGCCGCGCACCGGCGCGTCGTCGTACAGGCGCTCCAGGTGCGGCTGGTACCAGTCCAGCACCAGTTCGATGTCCATGGGCCAGCGCAGGGCGGGCGCGCGCAACGCCCGGAACAGCGCGGCGAAGGCCCGCCAGTCGGCCTCGATGCGCGCTGGTACCGCAAAGGCATCCAGCGCCGCGACCGGATCCGTGGCCTGCCCCACCGCATCCAGCAGGCGCGCGGCGGTGGCCGGGCCGATGCCCGGGATCAGCTGGGCGACGCGGAATCCCGCCAGGCGTCCGCTCGGGTTCTGGGCAAAGCGCAGCACGCCCAGCACATCCTTGATGTGGGCCGCTTCCAGGAACTTCAGGCCGCCGAACTTGACGAACGGGATGTTCCTGCGCACCAGTTCGAGTTCCAGCGCCGCGCTGTGGCTGGCGGCGCGGAACAGCACCGCCTGCTGGGTCAGCTTGACGCCGGCTTCGCGCCGCTCGAGCACCTGGTTGCAGACCCAGCGCGCCTGCTCGGCCTCGTCCGGGATCAGCACCAATTGCGGCTTGGCGCTGGACACGCGGTCGGTCCACAGCGTCTTGGCGTGGCGCTCCAGCGCGGCCGCGATCACGGCGTTGGACGCGTCCAGGACCGGCTGCGTCGAGCGGTAGTTGCGGTCCAGCGTGATGGTCTGCGCCGGCCGCGAGAACTGCTGCGTGAAATCGAGGATGTTGCGCACGGTGGCGCCGCGGAAGGAATAGATCGACTGGGCGTCGTCGCCGACCACCATCACCCCGCACCCGTCCGGTTTCATGCCCCGGATGATGGCGGCCTGCAGGCGGTTGGTGTCCTGGTATTCGTCGACCAGCACGTGGTCGAACAGCGCGCCCAGTTCGGGACCGAGTTCGGGATCCGCCGCCATCTCGGCCCAGAACAGCAGCAGGTCGTCGTAGTCGAGCACGTTCTGCGCCTGCTTGGCGTCCACGTAGGCGCCGAACAGGCGCTTGAGCTGCGCTTCCCATTCGACGCACCAGGGAAAGGTCGATTGCAGCACCCGGTCCAGCGGCTCGCGGCTGTTGACCGCGCGCGAATAGATCGCCAGGCAGGTGCCCTTCAGCGGAAAGCGCTTCTGGCCGCTGGTGGCGCCCAGGCCGATCTCGTGGCGCACCATGCCCATCAGGTCTTCGGCGTCGGCGCGGTCGTGGATCGTGAACGACGGCTCCAGGCCGATGCGCCCGGCATATTCGCGCAGCAGGCGCGCGCCGATGCTGTGGAAGGTGCCGGCCCAGGGCAGGTTGGCCGCCGCCTGGGAGCCGCCCCGCCTGGACAGCCCGAGCACACGCTGCAGCACGCCGGCGGCGCGCTGCCCCATTTCGTTGGCGGCGCGCCGCGAAAAGGTCAGCAGCATGATGCGCTGCGGATCGGTGCCGGCCTGGATCAGGCGCGCCACCCGGTGCGCCAGCGTATTGGTCTTGCCCGAGCCGGCCCCGGCCACCACCAGCAGGGGCCGCGGCTGCACCGCGCCGACGTCGTGCTCGACCGCGGCGCGCTGCTGCGGATTCAGGCTGTCGAACGGATCTGCAGCAGCGGAATCTGCAGCTGCAGGATCTGCGGCGGCGGGATCTGCAGCAGCACGACCGGCAGCCGTGGGCTCGGCGGCAGCATCGGCAGCATCGGCAGCGAAGGAAATGGAAGCGGTGGCGGCAGGCATGGCAATCCGGATAAAGTGGCTAGACTGTACATTTATCCAGTATTGTTCAGCAAGTAGCGCCGTCACATCGCGAACGGGCTGTAGCGAAAGAACATCACGCCGGCCGTGGAAAATATGGTCGATAAACCATTTTTCCTCAAGATAATGGTTTTAAAGGATTTTGTCAGATATCCACAAAAATTGTGGATAACGTTGTGGAAAAGCACCCCCTTGACACGCCAAAAGCGAGCAGGAATGCGGCTTTCAACAAATTGCCCATTGCGCGGGCAATCTGCAAGCCACACAAAATCAAGGGGTTACGATGTCAAGTAGCGCACAAATCAAATAAATATGCAAGATGCAGATTGGAAATTTTTGTGTATAACCAGTGCGCTCAAACTCTTGCTCACATGCTCCAGGAACGCCTGCGTCCCGGCTCGGTCAGTACCCGTTCGATAATTTCGTTGCTGACCTCCTGGGACCGCAGGTACTCGAGGGCCGACATGGTATTGCTGCGCTGTTGCAGGGCAATCCCAAGATCGACGATGTCCTTCTGGCGTGCATCGCGCCGCTGGTAGGGAACGGTGTCGTCGCCGTCGGCTCGGGCAAGGGTATCTTGATTCATCGTGGCTCCTGACTTTGATGGAGGTTAAGAAGTTTGACGCCTTACGAGTATTTCCCAGTATTTGCCAAAGTCAAGGCTAATTTCGCATGATTGCGTGAAACGCTGATGACAAATCCATGCGCGCCGCATGCGGCGCGGTCGTGCGCCACGGCCGCGCTGCTGCGCCTAGAATTGTCCCGTCATCCACTCTACAGCGAGGCAGCCATGAGCATTACTCCCGATCCCGACCTGAAGCCGGGAGACGAAGCCGAGCCGGGCACCCCGGGCACCGGCGAAGACCTGTGCGAAAGCTGCGGCGGCAGCGGCAAGCTGGCCGACGGCAAGACCTGTCCCGAATGCGAGGGCTCGGGGCGCGTGGTCCGCGGCGTCGGCGGCGGCTGAGCGGCGCCCCAAAGGCGTCTGGCTGCAGCCGGGCGGCACCTTGCAGCGCACACGGCCCCTGCGCCGTGCGCGCCCCATCTGGCAGCATCCACGGCGGCAGTGCATACTTGCGCTTTCATTACATGTTGAACACCGATGGATACCGCCATGCCTGAACTCCTCAGCGAACACGCCTGCTTCGGCGGCACGCAGCGCTTCTACAAATACGATTCCGACGCGATCGGCCTGCCGATGCGCTTCTCGGTCTTCCTGCCGCCCGGCGCCGAAGGCAAGCGCCTGCCAGTGCTGTTCTACCTGGCCGGCCTGACCTGTACCGAAGAAACCTTCATGATCAAGGCCGGCGCCCAGCGCGTGGCGGCGCAGGAAGGCCTGATCCTGGTCACGCCGGATACCAGCCCGCGCGGCGCCGGCGTGCCGGGCGAAACCGACAGCTGGGACTTCGGCGCCGGCGCCGGATTCTATGTCGACGCCACCGAAGAACCCTGGGCGCGCCACTACCGCATGTACAGCCACATCCTCGAGCTGCGCGAACTGGTGCTGTCCGAACTGCCGGCCGACTCCGCACGTGTGGGCATCTTCGGCCATTCGATGGGCGGCCACGGCGCGCTGATGCTGGCGCTGCGCAACCCGGATCTGTTCCGTTCGGTATCGGCCTTTGCACCGATCGCCGCGCCGACGCGCTGCCCCTGGGGCCGCAAGGCCTTTACAGGCTACCTGGGCGCCGACCAGGCCGCCTGGCGCGACCACGACGCGACCGAACTCATGGCCCGCAGCGGCGCCGCTCCCTTCCCGAACGGCATCCTGATCGACCAGGGCCTGGCCGACAAATTCCTGGCCGAGCAGCTGTACCCGGAAGCCTTCGAGGAAGCGTGCCGCAGCGTCGGCCAGCCGCTGGAACTGCGCCGCCACGAAGGCTACGACCACGGTTACTACTTCATCCAGACCTTCGTCGAAGATCACCTGCGTTTCCACCGCCGCAACCTGGGCTGAACGGCGCCGACTGAACTGGCACGGCTGAACCATGGCCGGATCTGCCCCGCGGCGGATCCGGCGCCGTCCTTCTCCTCCACCTCAAACCTGTAGAGCGCAATCGGCGCCGCAAATTCCCTGCTTCCGTCCGCATGCTGGCATGCGTCAAGCCGGCGCGGTGCGGCTGCGCCCGCGGCGCGAGCGCGCTTGCAAACCGGTCTCGCCCGTCCTATAAATGGAGTGCGGCGCCGAGGTGCCGCATCGGGCGCCACAACGGCGCCGTAGCGAACCATCCTTTACAGTCAACGAACAGGGAGCTCATCATGAACCTGATCAGACGAGGCAATTCCCCATTGGCCGGCCTTCGCCCGGGCTCGATGGAAGACCAGTTCGGCCGCATGGTCGAGAACATGTTCCAGGATTTCTTCGCGCCGCTGGCGCAGGGCGGGCGCATGCTGGGCGAGGGCCTGAGCGTGCCGCGCCTGGACGTCAGCGAAAACGAACAGGCCTTCGAAGTCCACGCCGAGCTGCCGGGCGTCAGGAAGGAAGACATCAAGGTCTCGATCGACGGCCAGCAGGTGATTATCGAGGGAGAATGCCAGCAGGCAAACGAACAGCGCCAGGGTGAACAGGTGGTGTACTCTGAACGTTCGACGCGCAGGTACCAGCGCATTTTCACGCTGCCGTCCGAGGTCGACGACGCCACCGCCGAAGCGAAGCTCGAGAACGGCATCCTGATGCTCACCCTGCCCAAGAAACAGGGCAATGCCGCACGCCGGCTGACGATCCAGTAGCACCGCGCCGGCCCGGACGTGCGCCACCGCATCCCGTCCGGGCCGGCCCTGCCGATTGGTCCACCCTTGCGAACCGTTCTCCGGGAGCCGCAGCTGCATGGCTGAAATCCGCCGCTTCAAGAACCGCACCCAGGCCGGCACGCTGCTGGCCAAACGGCTCGCCCGCCATGCGCACTCGCCCGATGCCATCGTGCTGGCGCTGCCGCGCGGCGGTGTGCCGGTTGCGTTCGCCATCGCACAGCGGCTCGGCATCGGACTCGATATCCTCATCGTACGCAAGCTCGGCATGCCGCGGCATGAAGAGTTCGCCATGGGCGCGGTCGGCAGCAACGGCGTGCGCGTGCTGCAGCCCGGCCTGCCCGGCCTGATAGGCGTCACCCAGCAGGACATCGACGCCGTCACCGCCCGTGAACTGGCCGAGCTGGAACGGCGCGAACGCGCCTACCGCGGCAGCCGTGCGCCGCTCGCGCTGGCCGGGCGCTGCGCGATCCTGGTCGACGACGGTGTCGCGACCGGCTCGACGATGCTGGCGGCGATCGAGGTGGCGCGGCGCATGCGGCCGCGCACGCTGGAGCTGGCGATTCCGGTGGCCCCGCCGGACACCGTGGACGCCTTGCGGCCGCATGTGGACGCGTTGGTCTGCCTGCAGGCGCCGTCGCTGTTCCGCTCGGTCGGGCAGTGGTACGAGGAATTCGGCCAGACCAGCGACGAGGAAGTGCAGAATTTACTGGCGCGCGCCTGGGCCGCGCCTCCGCCCCAACCAACCGGAGAATCGAACGATGAAGCCACAGATGACGGACACCAGCCTTGACCTCGCTAAACTGCTGGGCGGCGCCGCAGCCGGCGCCCTCCTGATGTACATGCTCGACCCGGACCGCGGCGGCGCGCGCCGCGCGCAATCGGCCGCTGCCGTGCGCAGCGCCGGCAGCCGCACCACGGGCGCGCTCGGCAATGTCTGGCATGGCGCCGGCGCCCGCCTCGGCCTGGCCGCCGACGATGCGCGTGCGCAGGCGAGCTCATCGGCCAGTGACGTGGCCAATGAGCTGGCCGAATCGGCCAGGCCCGACGGCGCGGTCAAGTCCTCGCTGTCGCGCCTCGGGCAGGCCGCCGGCGACATCCTCGACGACACGATCTCCAAGGCAAAGAGCGCGGTCGGCCGCGCGGGCGACGCCGCCGGCGACATCGCATCCAGGGCCGGCAGCCTGGCGAGCCGCGCAGGCGATGTCGTCGAACACGCAGCCGGAGACGTGGCGTCCAGCGCAAGCAGCGCAGCGCGCCGCGCCGGCAATGCGGTCGGCGACGGCTACGACGAAGCCGGCAGCAGTGTCAGCCGCTTCGGTTCGCGCGTAAAAGGCGCGATGCAGTCGGCCGGCGCCGGCGACTGGCAAGCCACGGTGCGCAACCCGGCCGTGATCGGCGGCGGCCTGCTCGGCCTGTACGGCCTGGCGCGCCGCTCGCCGCTGGGCCTGGTGCTGGGCCTGGCCGGGGCCGCGCTGGTGGCGCGCAGCGTGACCGGCAAGCCGCTGCGCAGCCTGCTGTCCGGCAGCAGCCTGACGAGCGGCATCAGCAACGGCCTGAGCCAGACCATCGACTTCGAGAAATCGATCCACATCGACGCCTCCCCGGAAGAGGTGTACGACCTGTGGAACAATTACGAGAACTTCCCGCGCTTCATGTCGCACGTGGTTGAAGTGCGCGACCTCGGCCGGCGCCGTTCGCACTGGGTGGTCAAGGGACCGGGCGGCACCGAGTTCGCGTGGAACTCCGTGCTCACCGAGCAGAGCCGTCCGCACCGCCTGTGCTGGCGCAGCGAGCCCGGCGCGGAAATCCCGCAGAGCGGCTCGATCCAGTTCGAATCGCACCGCGGCGGCACCCACGTGACCGTGCGCATGTCGTATACGCCGCCGGCCGGCGTCGTCGGCCACGGCCTGGCCACGCTGCTCGGCTCGGATCCCAAGTCGCAGATGCACGACGACCTGGCGCGCATGAAGGCCTTCATCGAGCGCGGCGCGGTGCCGCGCGACGCCCAGGCGCGCTCCTCGCGTTCCTCCGGCGCATCCGGCTTCAGCCGTTTCCTGCACTGAACCGGCACCGCGTCATGGCGAACCAGGACACCATCTCCGCCATCCGCGCCGCCGCCGTTCCCCTGAACGGCGGCGCACACGACTACGACGCCCTGCTCGACCTGGTCGGCGATGCGCGCTTCGTGCTGCTCGGCGAGGCCACCCACGGCACCCACGAGTTCTACGAGGAACGCGCGCGCATCACCCGGCGCCTGATCGAGGAAAAGGGATTTCATGCCGTTGCCGTCGAGGCCGACTGGCCCGACGCCTATCGCGTCAACCGCTACGTACGCGGCCAGGGCGAAGACGGCAACGCAAAGGAAGCGCTGTCGGGCTTCCAGCGTTTTCCGAACTGGATGTGGCGCAACACCGACGTCGAACGCTTCGTCGAATGGCTGCACAAGCACAACGCGAAAAGCGGCGCCGCCAAGGTCGGCTTCTACGGCCTCGATTTGTACAGCATGTTCACCTCGATCAATGAAGTGCTGGGTTACCTGGACAAGGTCGATCCGGAAGCGGCGCGCCTGGCGCGCGAGCGTTATTCGTGCTTCGACCATTATGAGGAAGACAGCCAGCACTACGGCTACACGGCCAGCCTGAGCCTGTCGGATTCGTGCGAGAAAGGCGTGATCGCACAGCTCAACCAGATGCAGCAACGCGCCTTTGAATACATGCAGAAGGACGGTGCCGAAGAAGCATTTTTCTATGCGCAGCAGAACGCGCGCCTGGTCAAGAATGCCGAGGAATACTACCGCACCATGTTCCGTGGCCGTGTGTCGTCATGGAACCTGCGCGACAGTCACATGGCCGAGACGCTGGACGCGCTCGCCCAACATTTAAGCAAGGATGGCGAACCGGCCAAGATCGTCGTCTGGGAACACAATTCCCATATCGGCGACGCGCGCGCGACCGAGGTCGGGCAACTGGGCGAGTGGAACGTCGGCGAACTGGCGCGCAAGGCCTACGACGGACAGACCCGCCTGATCGGATTTTCCACCTACGACGGCTTCGTGACCGCGGCGTCCGAATGGGATGCCCCGGCCGAGCACAAGCGGGTGCGTCCCGGCCTGCAGGGCAGCTACGAGGAATTGCTGCACAATGTCGGCATCCCACGTTTCCTGCTGCCGCTCAACAAGGAAGGTCCGGCGCGCGACGCCATGATGGATGGCCGCCTGGAACGCGCGATCGGCGTCATCTATTTGCCGCGCACCGAGCGCCACAGCCATTATTTCTCGGCCCGCATGGCGCGCCAGTTCGATGCCGTGATCCACATCGACCGCACCAGCGCCGTGACGCCGCTCGATCCGGGCGGCGGCTGGCACTCGGCAGAGCCGCCGGAAACCTATCCGGGCGGCTTGTAAGCGTCAAGACTGAACCAACCGGCAGGCCGTCGCATCGCAGGGTGCGGCGGCTTTTTTTCGTGTGCGGTACAAGCAAACGGCCACACGAAAACGACCATACCGCTCCACGGCTCCACGGTTCCACGGTTCCACGGTTCCACGAAAAAGTAATATGTAATGCTATTACATAGCAAAAATATTTTCTATATTGTCGTTGTTATTTACTTCAGTCTGGCATATTGTTAACTCATCATCATGAATTTTATATGCCACCGAGAGGTAATATGCCGCCCTATCCTGCTTCGCGCCGCCTTGCCGTTTTCAGCGCCCTGGCCGGCGCCACCGTCCTTGCCCAAGCCCAGCAGACCCAGCAGATCCAAGCGGCCGCTCCAGCGGCCAACCCCCTCACCCAAGTCGAAATCAAGGGCGCAACAGCAAGCTACGACGCGCGCCGCGACGACACCGCCATGAAGTTCACCCTCGAGCGCGCCGACATCGAGCGCTACGGCGACAGCAATTTGTTCGACCTCCTCAAACGCATTCCCGGCATCACGGTGGCCAGCACCAACGGCCGCGACGGCACTATCCAGATGCGCGGCCTCGGGCGCGGCTACACGCAGGTGCTGGTCGACGGCGAACGCACGCCGCCCGGGTTTTCGATGGACACGCTGGCGCCGGACCTGATCGAGCGCATCGAGGTCATGCGCGCGCCGACCGCGGAATTCTCGACCCAGTCGATGGCCGGCACGATCAACATCGTGCTGCGCCGCGCCGTGCGCAAGACCGAGCGCAAGGCCAAGCTCGGCTACCTGCTGGCGAGCGACTTCAAGGGCCCGACCGCGACGCTGGACCTGGCCGACCGCGGCGACAAGTTCTCGTATTCGCTGGCGGCGAATGCCAACCATGACCGCCTGTACCGTCCGGACGTCTATGGCATCGAGGAAATCATTGCGCCCGACGGCACGGTCGACACCCGGCGCCGCACCGCGGTACCCGAGCGTGGCCGCATGAACCGCTTCAGCGTCAATCCAAAACTGAACTGGAACCTCGACGGCGGCGACACCCTGGCGTGGGGCACGCTGGTGAACGGCAGCCGCTTCCGCAACGGCGCGCGTGCCTTGGTCACGACCGAGGCCGGCAGAGCGCCGCCGGTGCCGGACCTGCGCAGCGCCTACCGGGCCGACGATACCTCGCTGCGCTCGGAGCTGGCCTGGACCCACGCATTCGGCTCGGGGGCTACGCTGGACATGAAGATCGGCGTCGAAGGCATGGAACGGAACAGCCGCGCGCTGCGCTATGGCATGGACGGTGGCACCAATGGTGGCAATGGCGGCAGCAGCAACGGCGCCGGCCTGCCCGTGACGGACGGCAGGATCGATGTCGACACGCGCGACCGCGGCGTGAAATCGACCGGCAAGTACCAGCGCAAGCTGGACAGCGGCCACGCCCTCACCTTCGGCTGGGATGGCGGCGTCAACAAACGCGAGGATGCGCGCGTGGAACGCGACGCCATTCGTCCCCTGCCGCCCAACCTGTCTGGCGACGAAAGCTTCGACGCCCGCATCACGCGCCTGGCCCTGTACGGCCAGGACGAATGGCACATCGATGCCGCCTGGTCGGCCTACGCCGGGGTGCGCTGGGAAGGCATCCGCACCTGCACGTCCGGCAATACCTTCGACGCCGCGCGCTCGCGCTCCAGCGTCTTCAGCCCGCTCGCCCAAGTGCTGTGGAAAATCCCGGACAGCAAGGGCAGCCAGCTCCGCCTGGCCATCAGCCGCACCTACAAGGCGCCCGAGCTCGACAGCCTGGTGCCCAAGCGCCAGACCTGGGAAAACAACAGCGCGACCGAGGCCGACTACCAGGGCAATCCCGACCTGAAACCCGAGCTGGCCTGGGGCCTGGACGCCGCCTGGGAGCATTACTGGGCCGAAGGCGCGATGTTTTCCATCAGCGCCTCGATGCGGCGCATCAGCGACATCATCAGCAACCGCGTCTATTTCGATGGCTACCGCTGGATCTTCACGCCAAGCAACGTCGAGCGCGCCGACACCCGCGGCATCGAACTGGAGACCCGCTTTCCCCTGAAGACGCTGGTGGCGGACGCGCCCGCGCTCGACCTGCGCGCCAGCGCCAGCCGCAACTGGTCGCGCGTGCCGTCGGTGCCGGGGCCGGACAACCGTGTCGGCGAACAATTGCCGCTGTCGGCGCAAGTCGGGATGGACTACACCGGGATACGGGTCACCACCGGCGCCAGCTTCGCCTTCAAGAGCGCATCGCCGCAGCGCACCGACGTCGACCGCTGGCTGTACTCCCCGGCGCGGCGCGACCTGGAAGCCTACGCCTTGTGGAAGGCCAGTCCGAAGCTGCAGCTGCGCGTCGCCCTGTCCAACCTGCTGAGCCAGGACGCGGGCTTCGAAGTGCGCTACATGAACGCGGCCGGCGGCCTGGAAAAGCGCCGCTGGACCTACCCCGGCGGCGTCCAGTTGCGCACCACGCTGGAAGCCACATTCTGAGGCTGGGCGCACATTTTCTTGGTTTAAAACCCTTGCTTTGGTTTACGATGTTGCAGCCACTACATAATATCGAGACAAAGCAAGCCATGAGTAAATACACCCTGAACGTCAACGGCAAAGCCCGCACCGTCGACGTCGAAGCGGACACCCCGCTGCTGTGGGCGCTGCGCGACACCTTGAACCTGGTCGGCACCAAGTATGGCTGCGGCGTCGGCGCCTGCGGCACCTGTACCGTCCACATCGACGGCCAGCCGGCGCGCGCCTGCCAGATGCCGGTGTCGATGCTCGGCAAGCACAAGATCACGACCATCGAAGGCCTGGATGCGCGCGCCATGCACCCGCTGCAGCAGGCCTGGCAGGAACTCGACGTGCCCCAGTGCGGCTACTGCCAGTCCGGCCAGATCATGTCGGCGTGCGCGCTGCTCAAGCAAAGCCCGAAGCCGACCGACGCACAGATCGACGAGGCCATGGCCGGCAATTTGTGCCGCTGCGCGACCTATGTGCGCATCCGCGCCGGCATCCACCGCGCCGCCGAGATCGCCCAGGCAAGCACCACCGGAAAGGGCAAGAAATGAAAAACCATAATCCGCCTGGCAACCACGATTTGGCCAACAAGCGCGGCCTGCCGCACGATGCGCCCGCGCCCGCCTCCGCCGCCCGCCGCGGCTTCCTGCGCCAGTCGGCGGCCGGCGGCGCCTCGCTGCTGCTGAGCCTGCATGCCGGCGGCGCCATCGCGGCCGCGGCGGCCGATGATGTCAATACGGACCGCGGCGGCGACTTCGTCCCGAATGCCTTCATCCGCATCGGCCAGGATGGCCGTGTCACCCTGGTCTCGAAGCAGCCGGAAATCGGCCAGGGCATCAAGACTTCGTTGCCGATGATCATCGCCGAGGAACTCGACGTCGACTGGAAGGACGTGGTCGTGGTGCAGGGCGACCTGAACCCCATCTACGGTTCCCAGGGTGCCGGCGGGTCGACCTCGACCCCGACCAACTACGACAATTTCCATAAACTGGGCGCCACCGCGCGCGCCCTGCTGGTCGAGGCCGCGGCCCGGACCTGGAACGTGCCGGCGGCCGAGTGCCGCACCGCCGGGGGCGCCGTGTCGCACGCCGGCAGCGGCCGCAAGCTGGGCTACGGCGCGCTGGTCAGGACCGCCAGCGCCCTGCCGGTGCCCGACGCCAAGGGCGTGGCGCTGAAGGACCCGTCGGCTTACCGCCTGCTGGGCACGCGCATCGGCGGCGTCGACAACCCGCTGGTGGTCAGCGGCAAACCCCTGTTCGGCATCGACGTCCAGGTGCCGGGCATGCTGTACGCGACCTACGTGAAATGCCCGACCCTGGGCGGACGCCCGGTCAGCGCCAACCTGGATGCGGTCAAGGCGATGGCGGGCGTGAAGGATGCGTTCATCATCGAAGGCACGGCCAACCTGAACGGCCTGCGTCCCGGTGTCGCCATTGTCGCCAACTCGACCTGGAACGCCCTGCGCGCACGCAAGAAGCTGCAGGTGGTGTGGGACGACGGCGAAGGCGCGAATCACAGCTGGGCCGGCTTCGTGGCCCAGGCCCAGGCGCTGTCGAAGCAGCGCGGCGCGGCCGTGATGCGCAAGGATGGCGACGTCGACGCGGCCCTGGCCGGCGCCGCCCGCACGGTCGAGGCGGCATACACTTACCCGTTCATCTCGCACGCCAGCATGGAGCCGCAGAACTGCACCGCCTGGGTCAAGCCGGACGGCGCCGTGGAGCTGTGGGCGCCGACCCAGAACCCGGGCTCGGGGCAGGCGCTGGTGGCCAGCACCTTCGACATTCCAAAGGAAAAGATCCAGCTCCACATCGTCCGCAGCGGCGGCGGTTTCGGACGGCGCCTGTCGTCCGACTTCATCGTCGACGCGGTCGCGATTTCGCAAAAGGTCAAGGCGCCGGTGAAGCTGACCTGGACCCGCGAGGACGACCTGCAGCACGACCACTTCCGCGCCGGCGGCTTCCACTTCCTGCGCGGCGGCGTCGATGCCCAGGGCAAGCTGACGGCCTGGCACAACCATTTCGTGACCTTCGCCAACCGCGTCGAAAAAGGCGATGGCAGCGTGCTGCAGCCGGGCAGCGGCGGCAATTTGTCCGGCGACGAATTCCCGGGCCGCTGGGCCGCCAGCTGCCTGCTGGAACAGACGCCGATCGAATGCCGCATCCCGATGGGACCGTGGCGCGCGCCGGGCAGCAACGTGTTCTCGTGGGTGTTCCACAGCTTCATCGACGAGCTGGCGCATGCCGCCAACCGCGATCCGGTCGAGTTCCGCCTGGAGATGCTGGGCGACAAGGACATGGTGCCGGGCAGCGGCGAGCGCGGTGCGCCCTACAACGTGGCGCGCATGCGCAACGTGCTCAAGGCGGTGGCGGACAAGGCCGAATGGGGCAAGCGCAAGTTCCCGCGCGGGAAAGGCGCGGGCGTGGCCTTCCACTTCAGCCACCGCGGCTACGTGGCCGAAGTGGCCGAGGTGACGGTGAGCAAGGACGGCAAGCTGACCGTGGACCGCGTGGTGGTGGTGACCGACATCGGCGCCCAGATCGTCAATCTGTCCGGCGCCGAGAACCAGGTCGAGGGTTCGGTGATCGACGGCCTGTCCACGCTGATGTATCCGGCGCTGAACTTCGAAAAGGGCCGCGTGGTCGAAAGCAATTTCCACGATTACGCCCTGCTGCGCATGCCCGATACTCCGGCAAACATCGAGTCGCACTTCCTGAAGACCGATTACCCGGTCACGGGCCTGGGCGAACCGGTGTTCCCGCCGCTGGCGCCGGCCGTCTGCAACGCGATCTTCGCCGCCACCGGCAAGCGCGTGCGCGAACTGCCGCTCAGCAAAACCGACCTCAGCTGGAGCTGATGCCGGCAATGTCACCGCAAGCCAACACCCTGCTCCAGGACGCCCTGCGATGTCACCAGCAGGGCAGGTTCGACGCCGCGGCAAGCCTGTACCGCCAGGTGCTGGCCCTGGTCCCGCGCCAGTTCGACGCCCTGCATTTGCTGGGCGTGATCGCGCGCCAGCAGGGCGATCCTGGCCAGGCGGCGGTATTGATCCGCGATGCCCTGCAGGTGTCCCCGGACCAGGCGCGCGCCCACTGCAACCTGGGCGCGGCGCTGCAGGACCTGGGCGAACCCCAAGCCGCGCTGGACAGCTACGAGACCGCGCTGCGCCTCGATCCGCAGTACGCGCTGGCCTGGGACAACCGCGGCAATACGCTGCGGCGCCTCGGGCGGCTGCCCGAAGCGCTGGAGAGCTACGAACGGGCGCTCGCCCTGCGCCCTTCTTATCCGGAAGCCTGGTGCCACCGCGCGCTGGCGCTGCACGACCTGGGCCGCTTTCCCGAAGCCGCCGCCAGCGCCGAACAGGCCCTGAAGGCGCGCCCGGCCTATCCGGATGCCCTGCTGGCGCTCGGCAACGCGCTGCAGGAAATGGAATATTTCGATGACGCGGTGGCGGCCTATGACCGTGCACTGGCGACGGCTGGACGCGCGGAAATCTGGTGCGCGCGTGGCGCCGCGCTGAAAAAATCCGGCGCGCTGCAAGATGCACTGCACAGCTACGTGCGGGCGCTTGCCCTGCGTCCCGACTATGCGCCGGCCTGGCACTACCGCGCCAACGCGTTGCGCGCGCTCGGGCGCAAGGACGAGGCAGTCGCCGCCTACCGCCAGGCGCTGGCGCTGGGAGCGGATGCCGCCGAAGTCGGCTTCGCGCTGGCGGCGCTGGGCGACGGCGCCCTCCCCTCCAGCGCGCCCGCCGACTACGTGAAGAACCTGTTCGACCAGTATGCCGGCCACTTCGACCGCCACCTGGTCGAGGTGCTGGCCTACCGCACGCCGGATCTGCTGGCCGCGCTGCTGCGCAGGCATGTGCCGGTATCAGCGGCTGCGCCGCCGGACGCATCGCACAAGTCATCGTCCAATTCATCGCTCGGTACAGCGCTGGACGCGGCGCTCGACCTGGGCTGCGGTACTGGCCTGTGCGCGCCCCTGCTGCGGCCGTTGGTGCGCCGGCTGGCCGGGGTCGACCTGTCGGCACGCATGCTGGACAAGGCGCGCGAAACCGGGCTGTACGACGAACTGGCCTGCGCCGACATCGGGGCTTACCTTGAGGACCAGGCGGCCTGCTGGGACCTGGTGCTGGCGGCCGACGTCTTCGTCTACTTCGGCGACCTGGCCCCGGTGTTCGGGCAGGTGCGGCGCGCGCTGCGCCCGGGCGGGCTGTTCGCGTTTTCGGTGGAGGCGCTGGAGGCTGCGGCGCGGCCGGGCGATGCCGGCGCCAGGGCCGGCACTGAAACCGGAGCCGACGCCGGTGCCCGGGCCAGGATCGGGCAGGATGCCGATTATGCCATCACGCCCGCGAACCGCTTCGCCCACGCGCTGGCCTACATCGAAGGCATCGCGCACGATGCCGGCTTCGCGCTGGTGGAACACGCCGGCGCGCCGCTGCGCAGGGAACACGGCGCGGACATCGTCGGCCACCTGGTGCTGCTGCGCGCCGCCTGAGCCAGGCGTCGGCGCAGATCGCGGACGCGCTCCACCAGCACGACCTGGCGCGCCTGATGCCGACACAACAGTGCCGCCACAACAAGCTGGCCCAGCGTTAATCCGGCTTCATTCCGATAATTGAATCGACCGATAGCCATTACCAGCTCGATCGAAATCGATAGCCTGCTTATAATTCATCAGAATAAAATCGGAAAGGTTGTTGCGTTGGAAAAGGTTGTCACTGTCAACGTCGTACACCCGGCCGGCAGACTGGCCGGGCCTGCCGGCATGTTTGCCGTACTCGTCCTGATCGCCACCTCGCTCGCCAGGGCACTGGGCGCCGATTCGAACGGGCTCGCAGCCTGCATCGCCGCCGCGCTCGGGCTCCTGATCGCCGCCGGCTTCCACAACGTGCCGCCGCGCCTGCGCACCACCTGCCTGGTGCTGGCGCTGTGCGGCGCCGCGGTCTGGCCGCTCGCGCCGGAACCGCTGCCCGCGCTGCGGCGCGGCCTGTACGTGGGCGGCACGCTGGTCTCGCTGACGGCCAGCGTGATGCTGATCGCCCATTGCGCGATGCGCGATCCGCACATCGAGCGCCTCGGCGCCGCATTGCGCAAACTGCACGGCATGCAGCGCTTCCTCGCCTTTACCATGGCCGGACAGTTCCTGTCCGGGATGCTGGGCCTGGCCGGCGCCAACCTGATGTTCATCATGGCGGCGCCGCAGGCCGGCGACGAGCCGCCGAGTAGCGAGCGCACCGATACCATCGTCGCCGTCTGCCGCGGGTTCTCGGCATCCAATTGCTGGAGTCCGGTGTTCGGGCAGATGGCGGTGCTGCTGTCGCTGTACCCCGGGTTGCACTGGGCCCAGGTGTTTCCGGTCGGGGTGGTGCTGGGACAGCTGGCGGCCGGCGTCAGCCTGCTGCTGGCCTGGCGCACGGTCCGCGCGGGCCTGGCGCGACGTCACGGCGGCGGCGGCGACTGGAGCGAGGTGCTCAAGCGCGCCGGTCCGGTCGCCGTGGCGCTGCTGGCAATGCTGGGGATGATCGTGGCCTTGAGCCTCGGCTTGCATATCGTCGTGACGGCCGCCATCACCCTGGTGGCGCCGGTCGTGGCCTGGCTCTACCATGCAGCCATGGCGGCGCCCGGCAACCGCTTGCGCCAGGGCTGGCGCGGCCTGGGCGCCGGCATGCAGCGCTTCGGCAACCTGTCCAGCGAAGCCAGCCTGTTCCTGGCGGCCGGCTGTGCCGGCAGCCTGATGGCGGCGGCGTTTCCAGCCGACTGGGTAACGGCCATTGGGTCCAGGCTGAGCGTGGCGCCGGTGGCCGGCCTGGCATTCCTGATGCTGAGCATCCTGGCGGTGGCGCTGGCCGGCATCCATCCGGTGCTGACGGCGGTGTTCCTGGCCAGCACCTTCACGCCGCAGGCACTCGGTTTGCCGCCGCTGGCGCACATGGCGGCCGTCCTGGCGGGCTGGGCGCTGTCGAACAGCCTGACCCCGTTTTCCGTGCTGTCGCTGACGGCCAGCCGTTACGCCGGCCTGCCCTCGTCCGCGATCAGCATCGGCAGGAACGGCATGTTCGCCCTGCTGAACGGCGGCATCGTCATCCTGGTACTGGCGGCGTATTGCGCGCTTTGAGCAGTCCGCGGCATGCGGCTCAGGCGGCACGAGGCGCCGGCACGGCAACGGGAAACATCCGGTCATACACGATGTTGAACAGGAAGCCGTACACCAGGTAGAAGATGACGATCGCGACGTCCATCAGCAGCGCCGCCCACAAACCGATGCCGAGGTACCAGGCGATCATCGGGATCAGCATGACGACCAGTCCCGCCTCGAACAGGAAGGTGTGCGCGATCCGCAGCGCCATCGTTTTATGGAGGCTGCCGCGCAGGCGCAGCATGGCGCGGTCGAAGACCATGTTGAACACGAAGTTCCAGAGCGTGGCGATGGTCGCCGAGGCGATGCCGATCACCCCCATGTGATCGACCGGCTGGCCGAACACGGCGGCCGAGCCGGGGATGAAAATGGCCAGGGCCATGGCTTCGAACAGGAGCGCGTGTCGAACGCGGTCGCGGAAGGTACGCATGTGTATTCTCTTTCTGCGGGCCGTCGCGGATGCAGTCCGGCGACGGTCGATGTGATTGCAATCGCAGACAGGCCGGGGCGGCCTGGTCCGAAGTCCGATTGACGTTTCAGGAGATCATCGCATATGCATAAACTTGCGCATAGAGGCAAAATCGGGGCATCATGCTTCAAATATGAAACATACCAATTGGGATGACCTGCGCGTGCTGCTGTTCATTGCGCAGGAAGGCACCTTGCGTGGAGCCGCCAAGAAGGCCGGGCTGAGCGCGGCCACGCTGTCGCGCCGCCTCGACGACCTCGAGGAAGCGCTCGGGCAGAAACTCGTCGAACGCTTCCAGGGCGGCTGCATGCCCACGCCGTTCGGCGCCGAGGTCATCGCCTGGGCCGGGCAGATGGGCGAGATCGCGCTGGAAATCGAACGCACGCGCGACCAGCAGGATGCGCAGGCCGCGTCCGGCGTGGTGCGGATCAATACCGACGAATGGCTGTCGTATTTCCTGACCACCCGGTTCGCGCGCTTCCACGACGCCTATCCCAACGTCGAGGTGGAGATCGTCACCTCGCACCGGCCCTACAGCCTGGCGCGGCGCGAAGCCGATATCGCCATCCGGCCCTACCGCCCCGAACAGCTCGACCTCGTCACCCGCCACATCGGCACCCTGTCCTTCGGCCTGTATTGCAGCCGCAACGTGGCGGCGCGCCATGCGGCGGCGCTGGCGGACCGGGACTGGGCACGCCTGCCGTTCGTGGGTTTCGACGAGCCGCGCTCGGAGTTCCAGTCCGACCGCTGGCTGCGCGCCCTGCCCGGCGCGCCGGCGCCGTGGATGCGCTGCAGTTACGGACTCGGGATCCTGGATGGCGTGGCCCATGGCGCCGGCCTCGGCGTATTGGCGACGTTTCTCGCGGGCGACGCGCCGGACCTGGTCGCCGCCATTCCGCATGTTCCGGAACTGGACCAGGATATCTGGCTGTCGATGCACAGCGGCCTGCGTGCCAGCGCGCGCATCCGGGCGGTGGTGGATTTCATGGGGCAGGTGTTCAGCGAATACCGGCAGACCGGTCGCTGAGGCGCGCCCGGCATTTCATGGACGTCAAGGCTACATTTCCATACCGAACGTCTTCATCACGAAGAAGGTGACGAGTCCCAGGCCCACGAGCAACAGCACGAAGGCGACGGCGATCTTGCCGGCCGCGCGCAGCACCGCGCGCCGCTCCTTCTTGCTGTCCTCGTCCTTCTTCCCTTGGTCGTAATGCCACTTGACGGCGTAGAACATGCCGGTGCCTAACACGAGAAACTTGAACACAACTAAAACGATCGGGATCCAGTCCATTTGATTAATTCCAGGCTATGACTTGCACTATCTATCGTGAGGTCTTGCTGCACGTTCCGGGGCATACTACTTTAAAGCAATTTCCATACATCGAGACAAAATGTCCCAGTTGAAAACCATACAAGATGAGCCTTTGCCAATCTGGTTGCCGCGACTGGCCGGGAACAAAGGACCACGTTTCCTGCAGATTGCCGATGCCCTGCAGGCGGCGGTGGCGGACGGATCGTTGAAACCGGGCGACCGCCTGCCTCCGCAGCGCCAGCTGGCGGCACAATTAAACGTCGACCTGACGACGGTCACGCGCGCCTACGACGAAGCCAGGCGCCGCAACCTGCTCGAGGGCCGCGGCGCGCGCGGCACGTATGTCGCGGCGCCGAAAGTCGAATTGACCTCGGTCCTCGACCTGAGCATGAATACCCCGCCGCCGCCGGATGGCGTGGACTTCGACGACATGATGAAACAGGGTTTGTCGCAAGTGCTGATGAGGTCGGATAATGAATTGCTGATGACTTACCACCTCGGCGGGGGCAGCGATTCCGACCGCAAGGCCGGCGCCAGATGGCTGGCGCCGATGTTCGGGCATCTGGATGCCGGGCAACTCGTTGTCTGTCCGGGTGCGCAAGCGGCGATCGCCGCATTGATCCTCGCGCTGAGCGAGCCTGGCGATGTCATCCTGGCGGAGCCGACGAGCTATCCCGGCTTGCGCGCGGCGGCGGCCCAGTTCCGTCGGTGCCTCGTTGCGGTGGAAGCGGACAGACACGGGATGGCGCCCGCGGCGTTCGAGGAAGCATGCCGCCGGCACAAGCCTGCGCTGGCCTACCTCAACCCGACCTTGCAGAACCCGACCGCCAACACCATGCCGGAACGCCGGCGCAGGGAGCTTGCCGGCATCGCCAAGCGCTGCAACGTCCGCATCGTCGAGGACGATCCCTACTGGCTCCTCGCCGATGCCCCGCCGCCGCCTGTCGCCACGTTCGCCCCGGAGCAGGTGGTCTACATCTCGACCCTGTCGAAATGCCTGACGCCCGGCCTGCGTGTCGCCTTCGTGCTGGTACGCGACCCGCACGAGCGCGAATGCTTCCTGGCCGCGCTGAGGTCATTCGCGCTGATGGCCGCGCCCTTGAGCGCCGCGCTGGCCACCCAGTGGATACTCGACGGCTCGGCCGACCGGTTGATGGAAGGCGTATGCAAGGAGGCGCGCCTGCGCCACCGGATGGCGCGGGATATCCTGGCGGGGCGCTACAGCGGCGCGGGCGACGGCCTGCACGTATGGCTCGAGTTGCCGGCGTACTGGCACTCCGCGCAGCTTGCGCGTGCGGCCGCCAGCGACGGCATCGCGGTCACGCCGGCGGAGGCATTCGCAACCGGCAGCGCAACCGTGAATGCGATCCGGATCTCGCTGGGCAGCATCAAGGACCGTGGACGCTTGCAGGCGGGCCTGCAACGGCTGTCCCACCTGCTTGCACGGCGACCCGAGCCGTTCAGCGCCGCCGTGGTTTAACTGTCCCGGAAACGCCGTGCTTCATCCGGGCATTCCGGCGTCAGAATGGCCATCGACGACGATGCAGAACTCTTCACCGCCCCACCGGCATGGCACGACATGCGCACTGCCAAGGCTGCGCATGACGCCTCCCATCGTGACCAGTACACCGACAGGGATGCGCGTGCCCACAGCCGTACGCCGGCCATGTGGCGGGCAGAGGCATGCAACGCGAAAAACATGGCGCTGGCCGTGATCGACGTCACGCCGAGCACCATCGACAAGGTCGATTCATCAATCGTCATTGCACTGACTGGACAAGAAGTCCGACCAGCTTAGCGCCCGGCCTCCAGCACCGGGCCGGCATACTTCATCAGCAGTCCCTTCGCCCCCACCGCCCAGCCACTCGACGGCCCGGCAAAGCCGACCGTGTTGACTGGCGTGCGGTCCAGCACGGTCCAGCTCCTGCCGCCATCCAGCGAATACCCGGAGCCGGCCAGCCCACCCGCCACCAGGCTGCGCGGGGCGCCCGGCACCGGCGCCACCACCGACATGTAGCCGGCCGGCTGGATCTGCGCCGGCGTCCAGGTCGCGCCGCCATCCTCGGTGCGCGCACCGTTCAGGCTGGCCAGCTGCGGCTGCTTGTAGTCGCCGCCGGCGGCCACGCCCTCCTTCGGATTCAGGAAGGCGACCGAGAACACGCCCCTGGCCGCGGCGCCGGCCGGGATCGGGGTCCTGGCCACGCGCCAGGTGCGGCCGCGGTCGGAAGAGTGGAACACGCGCGACGACGCAGCGCCGCCGGTGGCGATCCAGGCATCGTTCGATCCCGCCACGCTCAGGCAGGTGCCGCTGGCGGCGAACGCGCCTTCAAGCTCGAGCGCATCGAGGCCGCTGGCCTGCACGTCACGCCAGCTCGCGCCGCCATCGGCCGTCACGTAGACCTGGAAGCGGCCCTTGACCGGGTCGCCGAACAGGATGCCGTTGTCGGCGTCCCAGAACGCCATCGCATCCCAGAAGCCTTCCGCGACATCGTTGGCCGCCACCAGCTGCCAGCTGGCCCCGCCGTCGCGGGTGCGGTAGATGCGCGAGGCGGCGCCAGGACCGGCGCCCATGACGAAGGCGGTTTTCTCGTCGAGCGCGTGGATGTCGCGGAAGTCGAGCGCGCCGGCGTCCGGGACGTTCAGCGCCTGCCAGGTCGCGCCGTCGACGGTGCGCAGCACGGTGCCCCTGGCGCCGCTGGCCCAGGCGACCTGGCTGCTCACGACCGACAGGCCGCGCAGTTCGGCGCCGGTGCCGCTGGGCGTCGGCTGCCAGGACTGGGGGCTGGCGGCGCCGGCGGCGCCGGCGGAAAGGAAGAAGGCGGAGAGGACGGCGAGCGCGGGTCGGGTCATGTCGGTGAACGGCAATCGTGATGGATGATTGCCGATCTTACATTGTCTGCCCGTTAGCGAGTAGACCAATTGCGGCGCCGGCTGGCATGTCAGCTCACTGAGTCAGGCCACCGACAGCGCCATCATCCCGACTTCGCCCAGGCGCACCGGCACCGCGCCGCGCGCCACCATGCGGTCCATGGCGCGCGTGCCGTCGCCGGGGTTGACGTCCACCGCGCGCATCGCTTCCGGCACGATGATGGTGTCGAAGCCCTCTTCCAGCGCGTCGGTCACGGTTTCCAGCACGCAGTAATCAGTGGCCAGGCCGCACACCGTGACGCGTTCCACGCCGCGCTCGCGCAGCTGGCCGGCCAGGTCGGTGCCGCCGAAGGCCGAGTAGGCGTCGGCTTCGGACGTGTGGGCCTTGGAGACGATGATGGTGTCGTCCGGCAGCGCCAGCTCGGCGGCGAAGTCGGCGCCCGGGGTGCCGGCCATGCAGTGCGGCGGCCAGGGTCCGCCCTGCTCGCCGAACGAACAGTGGTCCTGCGGGTGCCAGTCGCGCGAGGCGACGATCGGCAGGCCGGCGGCGGCGAACAGTTCGATCAGGTGGTTGATCGGCGCGATGACCTCGTGCCCGTCCGGGACGCCCAGGGCGCCGCCGGGCAGGAAGTCATACTGCAGGTCGATGACGAGCAGGGCATCGCCCTGCTCGAGGTGGATGGCACTCATTGATGTTCTCCAGATGGTCGTGGGGAAAGCGCCATTGTCGCGCAAAGTTGCTTGATGTGAATCGTGGCCGTCGTTCCCGCGGAGGCGGGAACCTATACACAGCAGCAATAAATGATACGGCCGAGCTCACGGATACTCGGCATGGGTCCCCGCCAAGGGGGCCGCCGAGGCCGGGGGCGACGAGAGATTGCATCAGTGCCGATAGCCCGCCCGCGTCGCCGGATCCGGATCCAGCGCCCCCAGCCGGTCCAGGATCGCGGCCGCCTGCTCGGCCTGGGCCGCATCGGCGGTGACCACCGTGATCTGGCAGTCGCGCACGTCGTCCTGGGCCACCGGCGCGTAGGTGTGGGTATAGGCGGTCTTGCCCTTGACTTCCGGGCTGTCGCCGATGGCGAAGTTGCCCTGCACCGGGCCGGTTTCGTCGATGCGGACGTTGATGTCGACGTTGTCGGCGGCAATGCCGGCGGCCAGCAGTTCGGCGCGGGCCTGCTCGGCTTCCGCGAGGTGGACGAAGGTGCGTACGATCGGATTTTGCATGATTTCCCCTTGCATGGTTTCGCTTGAAGCCACCGTACCAGAAACCGCGCCGCCATGGCGCTCGCCCGGCTTGCCGTGACTGTTCTTTCCTCAGGCGCAGCGTGTAATGCGTGCGGCATGCTTTTACAGATTTAGTACAATCCGGAAACATCTCTTCCGTTGCACCCGTTTCATCTGACTTTTCAGAACATTCATACACAATACAGATAAGACAACATGAAAATTTCAGCCCGGATTGCTTCTTCCCGACCGCTTGCCACGACCGCCATGCACGGCCGTGTGGAGACCTTGCGCAACGAAGGGCAGTCGGTGATCGATTTCTCGATCGCGATCTCGCATTTCCCGGCGCCGCGGCCGGTGCTGGATGCGGTGGCCGGCGCCATCGAGCGCCAGCGCACCATGCCCTACACCAGCGTGGTCGGCGCCCTCGACGTGCGCCAGGGGCTGGCGGCCAAGCTGCGCAAGGAAAACGGTATCGAAGCAACGGACGGCGAAATCATCGTCACCAACGGCGCCAAGCAGGCGCTGTACGAGGCGCTGTACGTGATGAGCGATCCGGGCGACAGCGTGCTGGTGTTCAAGCCGCACTGGCCGGCATATGTTGCTACGGCGCAACTGCTGGGTTTGCGTCCTGTCCTGGCCGATCTCCCCGATGAAATCACGCCGGAATGGCTCGCCACCCTGCCAGCGGCGCAGATCGTCATCATCAATAACCCGCACAATCCCACCGGCAAGGTGTACACTCGCCGGGAACTGGAATACCTTCGTGCCTGGGTGGAACGCACCGGAGCCCAGGTGATCGTCGACGAGAGCTACGAACACCTGATCTTCGAGGGCGCCCACACCAGCCTGGCAGCCCTGTGCGACTGGCGCAAGATCGGCGTCGTGACGATTTTCTCCGCTTCGCAGAGCTATGCCATGATGGGTTGGCGCGTCGGTTTCGCGCTGGCGCCGGCCGAGGTGGTCAACGCGATGCAGACGCTGCAGGGTCCGATCACGGCAGCCGCGCCCCACCTGTCGCAGGTGGCCGCGGACGTCGCCTTCGCCACCGGCGCGCCGACGGCAATGATGGCGGATTACCGTGAGCGGCGCGACCTGGCGGTGGCGCTGTTTGCCGGGATTGCCTGGATCGTCATGCACGCGCCGGCCTCCGGTCCGTACCTGTGGGGCGACGTGCGCAGTCTGACGATGGACAGCGTCGGCTTCTCCGAGGCGCTGCTCGAGGAACAGAAAGTGGCGGTCATGCCCGGCGATGCGCTGGGGGTGCCAGGCTTCATCCGGCTCGGCTACATCTCGGACGACGTGGCGACACTGCGCGAAGGCGTCCGCAGGATTATCGAATTTGGTGACGCGTACGCGGCAAAGAACAGTAAGAAGTAAACAATAATGACATCCGGGTTGAGCCGCAGATTGGGTCGTTTCAGGCTGAACAGCCTGCGCAGCAGGTTGATGCTGCTGGTTGCACTGGCGATCACGCCGCTGGCGGTGATGACGATCCTGTCCGGGGTGCGCGAACGCGAACATGCGGTCAAGCAGTCCGAGGAAAACCTGCGCCGCCTGACCGGCATGGCCGCCGTCAACGAAGCCCAGTCGATCGACGGCGCGCGCCAGATCCTGGTCGACCTGGCCAGCGTGCCCGACCTGATGGGCGACACCGCCAAATGCACCTCGCTGCTGTCGGACGTCCTCGACCGCAACGAGGGCTTCGTCAACTTCGGCCTGATCCAGCTGAACGGCGACGTGACCTGCAGCGCGGTGCCGCTGCTGCATCCGGTCAACCTGGGCGACCGCAGCCACTTCCGGCGCGCCATCTCCGAGCGCCGCTTCATCGCCGGCGACTACGTGTTCGGGCGCGTCATCAAGAAGCACACCATCAACCTCACCTACCCCGTGATCGACCGCGGCGGCAAGGTGCTGGCGGTGGTGTTCGCGGCAATGGACCTGGAAAGCCTGGACACCTTCATCAACGACATCAATTTGCCGCCGGGCTCGGTGCTGGCGACCGCCGACGCGCGCGGCACGGTGATCTCGCGCCGTCCCGATCCGGAACGCTATTTCGGCAGCCGCCTGTCGAGCGTGATGCTGGAAGCGATGGCCACCGCCGGCCAGCGCGCCGTGACCATCCGCGGCGAGGACGGGGTCGAGCGCCTGCACACCTTCGCCCGCGTCGGCGCGCCGTCGCTGACCGACTACACCGTCACCATCGGCATCCCGACCGAGACCATCATCTCGGCCGCGCGCCACGACCAGGTCATGTCGCTGCTGGCGCTCGGCGCCACCAGCCTGCTGGCCCTGCTGGCGGCCTGGCTGGTGGGCGACGTGCTGATCGTGCAGCGCGTGCGCAAGCTGATGGGCACCGCCGAGCGCATCGCCGCCGGCGACCTGGAAGCGCGTTCGGGCATCGACCATGGCCAGGAAGAGATCGGCCACCTGGCGCAGGCGCTGGACCAGATGGCGGCCGCGCTGCAGAAGAAGGAAGCGGCGCGCTCGCTGGCCGAACGCGAGCTGCGCGCCGCCGACCAGCGCAAGGACGAGTTCCTGGCGATGCTGGCGCACGAGCTGCGCAATCCGCTGGCGCCGATCAGCACCGGCGCGCACCTGCTCAAGCTGCTGCACTCGGATAACGCCCAGATCACCCAGACCTGCTCGATCATCGTGCGCCAGGTCGACCACATGACCGGCCTGGTGGACGACCTGCTGGATGTCTCGCGCGTGACGCGCGGCCTGGTGACGCTGTCGACCCAGGTGCTGGACCTGAAGCGCGTGATCGACGACGCGGTCGAGCAGATCCGCCCGCTGATCACGGCGCGCCGCCACCGCGTGGTGATCGACCTGCCGCCGCTGCCGGCGCACGTCAAGGGCGACCACAAGCGCCTGGTGCAGGTGGTCGCCAACCTGCTCGGCAACGCCACCAAGTACACGCCGGAAGGCGGCAACCTCCAGCTGCGCCTGGCGCCGGACGGCTACGACTACGTCCTGAGCGTGGCCGACGACGGCATCGGCATGGACCCGGTACTGGTCGAGCGCGTGTTCGACCTGTTCACCCAGGCCGAGCGCACGCCGGACAGGTCGCAGGGCGGTCTCGGGCTGGGCCTGGCGCTGGTCAAGAGTCTGGTCGAGCTGCACGGCGGCACGGTGGGCGCATGGAGCCCCGGCGCCGGCCAGGGCTCGACCTTCACCGTGCGCCTGCCGCGCCACACCCAGGACGTGGTGGTGACCCCGGCGCCTGTCGGCCGCGACCACCAGGACGACGGCATCCCGCTGCGCATCCTGCTGGTGGACGACAACGTCGACGCCGTCCACACGCTGCAGCTGTTCCTGCGCTCGGCCGGGCACCGGGTCGAAGTCGCCTACTCCGCCGGCGACGCCCTGGCCCTGGCCAAGGTGCTGGTGCCGGAAGTCTGCCTGCTCGACATCGGCCTGCCCGACTTCGACGGCAACGAACTGGCGCGCCGCCTGCGCCAGCTGCCGCAGGCCGGCGGCAGCACCCTGATCGCCATGACCGGCTACGGCCGCCAGCAGGACCGCGAGACCGCCATGGCCGCCGGGTTCGACCATTACCTGGTGAAGCCGGTGAATACGACGCAGCTATCGGACATCCTGGCTGGGGCGGCGGAGACAGGGGTCAAGAGGTAGCGAAGGCGCACCGCTCACCGCTCCCGCATAACCCGTCGTTCCCGCGCAGGCGGAAACGACGGAAAGGTCGCCAATCTGGCAACCAGTTGTAACCCCAGTTGCCGCCCCAATGTCTTTATGGCAAGTTATTAGAACAATAAAACTTGTCGGAGACATGCCATGAAATCCTCCATCGCCCGCTCGTCCACCGTGGCCTGCGGCCTGCTCCTGCTCGCCGCCTGCAGCGGGCCCATCACGCATACCGGAACGCCCCAAGCCAGGGACGGCATCGTGGCCGAAGACGTCGGCGCCGCCCCTGCACTGCCCCCGCCACCGCCGGCGCCCGTGGTCGAAGCGGCGCGATCGGTCACCGTCACCGGCGCACGCGCCAGCCAGCCGTCGGCCATTGGCAGGTACAAAGCCGCGTCCTCGCCGCTCGCCTACGCCGTGCCGCCGCCGCAGCTGCGCATCCTCATCCCTGCCCCGCCCGGCGCCGACAGGTTTCCCGACAAGGAAGCCAACCAGTCCACTCTGGTGGCCGAGCAGCCGGTATCCACCTTCAGCGTCGACGTCGACACCGCCTCCTATGCCTTCGTGCGCCGCATGCTGACCGCCGGCCAGGTGCCGCGCCCGGACGCGGTGCGGGTCGAGGAAATGGTGAATTACTTTCCCTACCACTACGCGGCGCCGCGCAGCCGCGACGTGCCGTTCGCGGTCGCCACCGAAGTCATGCCGAGCCCGTGGAAGGCCGGCAACCAGCTGGTGCACATCGCCGTGCGCGGCTACGACATCCAGGCCGCGGCGCGGCCGCGCGCCAACGTCGTGCTGCTGGTGGACATATCCGGTTCGATGATGGGACCGGACCGCCTGCCCCTGCTGCAGCAGGGCTTCCGCCTGTTCGCCCAGCAGCTGCGCGACGACGACCGCGTCGCCATCGTCACCTACGCCAACGGCACCCACGTGGCTTTGGCCCCGACCGAGGGGCGCGACAAGGACAGGATCATCGACGCCATCGACGCCTTGCGGGCGAGCGGCGGCACCGCCGGCGGCGACGGCCTGCAGCGCGCCTATGCGATGGCCGAGCGCCACTTCGACCCGAAGGCGGTGAACCGGGTGATCCTGGCCACCGACGGCGACTTCAACATCGGCATCACCGATCCGAAGCAGCTCGAGAAATTCGTCGCCGACAAGCGCAAGACCGGCGTCTACCTGTCGATCTTCGGGGTCGGCATGGGCAACCTGAACGACGCCCTGATCCAGCGCCTGGCCCAGTCCGGCAACGGCAACGCCGCCTACATCGATTCGCTGCTGGAAGCGCGCAAGGCGCTGGCCGACGAGCTGGGCTCGACCATGTTCCCGATCGCGAGCGACGTCAAGGTGCAGGTCGAATTCAACCCGGACCAGGTGGCCGCCTACCGCCTGATCGGCTACGAGACCCGCATGCTGCAGCGCCAGGACTTCAAGGACGACAAGGTCGATGCCGGCGACATGGGCGCGGGCCACACCGTGACCGCGATCTACGAGATCACCCCGGCCGGCGCCGCGAGTGAACTGGTCGATCCGCTGCGCTACGGCCAGCCGAAGAAGGATGCCAAACGGGCGGCCGGCAAGGACAAGGGCGAACTGTGCTTCGTGAAGCTGCGCTACAAGCTGCCCAGCGCCGCCACCAGCCGCCTGGTCGAGCACCCGGTGCCGGCGGCATCGAGCCGCGAGAGTTTCGAGGCGGCGCCGGACGACCAGCGCTTCGCGGTGGCGGTGGCCGCCTTCGGCCAGCGCCTGCGCGGCGAACGGCAACTGGCCGACACCAGCTACGCCAGCATCGCCGAGCTGGCCAATGCGGCGCGCGGGCCCGACCCGGAAGGCTACCGCGCCGAGTTCGTCAAGCTGGTGCGCATGGCGGAATCGCTGGACAAGGCCGGGCCGGCAAGGCAGGCCGGACAGCCTTGAGCGGGCCGGGCGGCCGTCAGGGCCGCTCAGCGGTGGCCACGTCCACCGCCGCCGCCGCGGTAGCCACCAGGGGCGCCGCGGCCGCCGCCACCCGAACGTGGACCGCTCCAGCGCGGACCGCCGCTCCAGCCGGGTCCGCGCCAGCCCGGTCCGCCGCCACGCCAGCCGCGATGACCGTGGACGTCATGGCCGCCGTGGTAGCCGCGATAACCGGGCCCGCCGCCGCGATAGCGGTGCTCGTAGTAGCCGAAGTTGAGGGACAGCGGCGGGCCGACGTAGGCCGGGCGGCCGTACGCGTAAGGCGAGTAATACGGAGAATAATAGGGAGCGGCGACCACCGGTGCAGGGTCGTAGGCGCTGGCGTACGGCGGTCCGTAGGCGACGCACCCCGTCAGGCCCAGCACGGCCGCGCTGGCCGACAGCGCCAGCAGCAGGCGCTTCGCCACGTTGTTTCTGCGCATTTTCATCGCAGTCTCCTCGTGTGAACTTCCTGCTTTCATTCTAGGCCGGCCGGCACTGCCCGCAATTGCTGTTACCGTTTCTTGCAAAGACAGTGCATTGGCAGCGACTCTACAGCGCGTTGCTCTGGCCCGGCATCGCATTGCTGCCGGTGTCCGGACCGCCGGGCCCGCCCACGGTGGCGCCGCCGACCGTGCTCGCGCGCGTATCGCTGCCGGTCTTCGATTCGGGCGGGACCCGGGCCGCTTCCGATTTGCCCAGGTCGCTGCCTTCCGGCGCTGGCGTCGGCAGGTCGTCGTTATTCTGGATGTCGATGCCCGGGTTCTTGCTCTGGTTGTATGCCACGATAGCCTCCTTTGCATGCGTTTCGATGACCATCATGCTAGACCGTCATGGGGCGCGCCCGAATAGGACCACGGACCGGACGCGTGTAGGACGGATGGCAAAATCCCAGGCAAATAGAATTTGCCAAAATGAAATATCTAATTAATAATATTGGCACCCATGGCGTCCTGATCGGAGAGCCTCATGGAGCGCGTAACTGGTATTGGCGGCATCTTTTTCCATGCGAAGGATCCGGTGATGCTGCGCGCCCGGCACCGCATTCATGGTCAACTACCGGGTCGACGACCTGGCTGCCCTGCTGCGGGCGCTGCGCGACGAAGGTTGCCAGGTGCTGGACAAGCTCGATGATTCGGAATACGGCAAGTTCGGCTGGGTCATCGATCCCGAGGGCAACAAAGTGGAACTCTGGCAGCCGCCTGCCGGACAATGACAAAGGAGAACGATTTTGAAATACGACGACGCATCCTGGCACTACGGCGGTGAATTCCCCAAGGACCTGCCCCACGAGGCCGGCGCCACCCACATCGGCATGTACGTGGCCTGGTGCGCCCTGAACGGCATGGTCGGAGAACTGATGGCCGGGGATTTCGCGGATGACCTGGAACAGCTGCGCAAACGCGAAGTCACGCCCGGCGCGTGGTTCCTGAATACCTGCGACGGCAAGTTCACCAACGAAGAGCTCAACGACGAAGGCAATGCCTTCACGACCGACTACTACGCGGAGGAGCTGGCGACGTTCGTCGTGCATTACGAGGAGACCCTGGGCCAGGGGCGCCCGTCGATCTATCACGTGCCCGATACCTGGCAATCGTACGATCTGCTGGCGCCGGTCATCAGCCAGCAATACCAGGCATGGAAACAGCTCGGGCATTGATGCGCAGTCCGGGTTGACAGCTGCACCTTGAGCATGCGGTTTTCGTGTTATAAATAATGCACAAAATCGCCAGAAACTCAGGGGGTGGATGTGATCAAAGTCCTGGTTGCCGAGCGCAATCTGATCGTGCGGTGCGGCTTTCAATCAGTGCTGGCAAACGCGCCCGAATGCCGCATCGTCGCAGACGCATCGTCGCCAGGACAATTGTTATGGTGTCTTGCCGGCATCGCCTATGACATCCTGCTGATCGAAGCCGGCTTCCTGGATCAGGTCGGCCTGGCAACCCTCGAGGAATACGCGATCGACGTACCCGTGCCGAGAATGATCGTCTACAGCCATGGCCACGATACGGCCCAGGGCATCGTCATGCTGCAAAATGGCGTCCACGCTTACCTGACGAACCGCTGCTCGCCGCTGGAACTGCGCGAAGCGATCTCCTGGGTCGCGACTGGAAAAAGCTACATCGACGGCGCCCTGGCCGAAGAATTCGCAAGCTATGTGGCAGTGTTGCCCAGCGCCCTGCCGCAATTGCTGTTCTCCCCGTGCGAACTGCGCATCTACAAGATGCTGGCACTGGGATTGACCTTGCCCGGCATTGCCGCGCAGTTGAATTCGAGTGTGGTGGCCATCAACGCCCACCGGGCGCGCATCCTGAAAAAGATGGCCCCGGATGGCATTGCCGAGCTGGTACGGCGCGCGGGCGCCACGGAATGGTCGATCCACGCCGGCAAAAGCGACGCGGCCTGCCTTGTCCAGTAAGCGCCGGCAAGCGCGCCTGATACATGAAATAGTGATGGGAAAGTGGCGGGCGCGCCGCTAATCCGCTATCGTTGGCCTTCAGTTCAATTTCCAGGGTCAGCCGCCGCCGCGTGGGTCATCTTCTTTCCATCCTGTTCCAGTCCGTCCGCCGCAACCTGACCCTGTTCGTGGCCATCCTGCTCGTTCTCGCTTCCGGCAACTGGATCCGCGGCGAATGGAAGACGATCCAGGGCATCGTCGACGAACTTCCCGCGCTGCGCAGTGCGCACGAAGCCGTAGGCGCGTATCGAGCGGAGATGACGCAGGGCGTCGTCCGGCAGGTCAGGCAACTATCGGGCGCCGCCACGCAGCGGCTCGACACAAGAATCCGTACCCTGGACGACGAGATCCGGCAGCTCCAACTGGACCAGGACAAGGTCTCCTTCGTGTCTGCCGCAGTCGCGGGCGGCGACGCGGTGCCGGCCGTGCTGGCGCAGACGGCCAGGCGCAACATCGACATTGAATTGCGGCGCCAGGAACGCGCCTACCTGCTTGCCTTGCGTGCGCGCGTCGACGCCATGGTCAATCGCCAGGCCGCATTCGACAAGCTCGAACAGATCCGGCTGGCCCACGTGACCGTCTACACTGCCCTGCAGGCCGCGCTGAAACAGCGCGCCGCCATCCAGGCCAATGCCGGCCTGCGCGCGAGCATCTTCTTCACCGAGCCTTACCGGCAGGTGCAGGCGCTGGAGCGGCAGATACAAACCCTGCGCATCGCCAACGATGGCGCGCACAAGGCGTATCTAGCGCAGCGGGCACTGCTCGATCAGTTGCCGACGCTCCCGGCGCGTGCCGACTTCCGGATCGACGAACAGCGCCTTGCCGCCATCGCCGCACCGCTGCGTGAGCGGATCGTCCGGGCCGAGGCGCTGGCGGCCAGGAACGTCGTCTGGCAGGCATGGCAGGCGGTGCAGCCGCTGCTGCCGGCGGCACTGGGCGTGCTGCTCGGCTGGTGGCTGGTGCCGGCCGCGATCCGCGCCCTCTTTTATTTCGTGCTGGCGCCGCTGGCGGCGCGCAGGCCGCCGGTCGTGTTCGCCGCACCGGAGCGCGGCGCGCCGGCATCGGCGCCTGCCGAACCGCATGCGGGCCGCGACGGTGCGCGCATTTCCGCCGTATCGCACAAGGTGGCGCTGGCGCCCGGCCATGACATGCTGGTGCGCCCGGATTTCTGCCAGAGCCAGCCCACCGGCGTGCGCATCACGACCAAGGTGCTGTTCGACTGGCATTACTGGCTGACCAGCATCGCCGCCCATTTGTGGATGCTGAACCGGATACGTAACATCGAGCGCACCGCCGGGCCGGCGGAGATCGTCGTGTCCTCGACCGTCGATGCGCTCGATGAAGTCGCCCTGCTCCACATCCAGCCCGGCGAGGCCTTCGTGCTGCAGCCGCGCGGCCTGGTCGGCATGGTGTACGAGACCGGCCGGCGGCCGCGGATCCGCAGCCACTGGCGCCTGGGCACGCTGCACGCCTGGCTGACGCTGCAGCTGCGCTACCTGTCCTTCGAAGGCCCGGCCACGCTGATCGTCAAGGGATGCCGCGGCGTGCGGCTGGAAGACGCGTCGTCCGGGCGCACCATCAGCCAGGACGCCACCCTGGGTTTCAGCGCCAACGCCCGCTACCGCACCGTGCGCGCCGAGCCCTTCATTCCCTACCTGCGGGGCACGCAGCCGCTGCTGCACGATACCTTTGCCGGCGACGGCGCCTGCTACCTGTACGAGGAAGTGCCGCGCAATGCGCGCCCGGGCCGGAGACGGGACAATCCGCTGGAAGTGCTGCTGGACGCCGGACTGAAGGCGTTCGGGATCTGATATCGAATGCAAGCTTGACAGCAGACCCATGTGATCTTAAAGTGATATCACTTTCATATAACAATGGGGATCACGGCATGTCCACTCACGTACGCCAGGAAACAAAACTCTCATCGTTGAACGGCTACGCGGCCGTCCTCGGCGGCGTGCTTGCCATCATCGCCGGCCTCCTGTTCGTCCGTGCCGCCGCAGGGCAGACCGCGCCGGGCCTGCTGGTGATCGCCGGCGCGGTGCTGGTGCTGGCCGGCATCTTCATGTGCGCCGGCTTGTACATGCTGCAGCCGAACGAAACGGCGGTGCTGACGCTGTTCGGCCGCTACGTCGGCACCGACCGCAACGAAGGCCTGCGCTGGGCCTTCCCCTTGTACCGCAAGCGCAAGCTGACGGTGCGTGCGCGCAACCTGAACATGCCGACCCTGAAGGTCAACGACAAGCGCGGCAATCCGGTGGAAATCGCCGCCGCCGTCGTCTGGCGCGTGCGCGACACCGCGCAGGCCCTGTTCGAAGTCGACGATTTCGAGCGCTACGTGAACGTGCAGGCCGACGCCGCGCTGCGCCACCTGGCCGCCCAGTATGCCTATGACGAAGGCGATGACCTGCTCGAGGGCGAGATGACCCTGCGCGGCGGCGCGGCCGAGGTGGCGCTGGCGCTGAGGAACGAACTGACCGCGCGCTTCGAAGCCGCCGGCGTCGAGACGGTCGACGCCAAGCTGACCCACCTGGCCTATGCCCCCGAGATCGCGCAGGTGATGCTGCGGCGCCAGCAGGCGCAGGCGATCATCAGCGCGCGCGCCCGGATCGTGCACGGCGCGGTGACGATGGTCGAAGACGCCCTGCGGGCACTGGCCGAGCGCGAGATCGTCGAGCTGGATGCCGAGCGCAAGGCATCGATGGTCAGCAATTTGCTGGTGGTGCTGTGCTCGGACCGCGAAGCCCAGCCCATCATCAACACCGGCACCCTGTATAACTGAGTTGTAGAACAAAGGCCGTCGCATCCATGGCAAGTCCCGGCAAAAAAGCGTACCCGCTGCGCATCGATCCCGCGTTGTGGGAGCAGTTGCAGCGGCTGGCCGCCAACGATTTGCGCAGCGTGAACGCGGAAATCGAGTTCCTGCTGCGCGAGGCGCTGGCGCGGCGCGGCATCAAGATCGCGCCGGGCAAGCCGGACGACGACGCCGCCGGCTGACAAGGCGCGCCGGGCCGCCGCGCACTCGCCATCGACGAACGCACCAGCGATGGCCGGGGCAATCAAAGCCTGCGCCGCTTCGACGAGCGCGACGACAGCCGCATGAGCAAACTGACGCTGGCGCCGCGCATGGACACCACCCTGGCCGGCGGCGACACGTTCGGCCTGCAGGGCTTGTTCGACCTGTCGCGCAGCAGCTTCAGCGGGCGCCAGCTGGAAACCACGCTGCTGGGCACGCCCACCGCGTCGCCCGATGCGCGCTGGCGCGGCGTGTACGACACCTGCTCTGAACAGGTCCACCCAGACCCACCAGCGTACGCCACCGAACAACGCCCCGGCGCACATTGCTTTATGATCCGGTTTTAACAAGATCATGAAGGAAAAGGATGGAGTCTATCCAGGTCGTTCTGGCGATGCTGCTGGCCGTAATCGTCAGCGGTTATCTGGGGCGGATGCTGCCGTTTGCTGTGCCGCTGCCGCTGATCCAGATCGCGTTCGGCGCGGTCATCTCGGGCGTGTTCCAGCATGGCGTGGCGCTCGACCCGGAAATCTTCTTCCTGCTGTTCCTGCCGCCGCTGCTGTTCCTGGACGGCTGGCGCATCCCCAAGGTCGGCCTGTTCCGCGACAAGGGCACCATCCTCGAGCTGGCGCTGGGCCTGGTGGTGTTCACGGTGCTCGGCGCCGGCTTCCTGATGCACTGGCTGATCCCGAGCATGCCGCTGCCGGTGGCGTTCGCGCTGGCGGCGATCGTCGCGCCCACCGACCCGGTGGCGGTGTCGGCCATCACCAGCCGCATCCCGGTGCCGCCGCGCCTGATGCACATCATCGAGGGCGAATCGCTGCTCAACGACGCCAGCGGCCTGGTGTGCTTCCGCTTCGCGGTGGCCGCGGCCATGACCGGTACCTTCTCGCTGGCCGAAGCCGGCGTCACCTTCCTGTGGGTGGCGCTGGGCGGCATCGCGGCCGGCGTGGCCGTCACCTTCGCGATCGCGCGCACCCACAGCTTCCTGCTGCGCCGCTTCGGCGAGGACGACGGCATGCCGATCCTGGTCAACCTGCTGACCCCGTTCGGCGCCTACATGGTGGCCGAGCACGTGGAAGCCTCGGGCATCCTGGCAGCGGTGGCGGCCGGCATCACGATGAGCTACGTGGAGCTGGGCGGCTCGGCCACGCCCTCGACCCGCATCCGCCGCACGGTGGTGTGGGACACCCTGCAGTTCACGCTCAACGGCGTGATGTTCGTGCTGCTGGGCGAGCAGCTGCCCGACATCGTGCGCGGCTCCCTGCACCCGGCCGGCGGCTCGCCCTTCGATCCGTGGTGGCTGGTCGGTAACGCGCTGGCGCTGAGCCTGGGCCTGATCCTGCTGCGCTTCGTCTGGGTCTGGGTCTCGCTGCGCCTGACCATCCTGAACCGCCGGCGCCAGGGACAGCAGATCCAGGTGCCGCACATGCGCCTGATCCTGGCGACCTCGTTCGCCGGCGTGCGCGGCGCGCTGACCATGGCCGGCGTGATGACGCTGCCGCTGGCCCTGCCCGACGGCACGCCGTTCCCGGCGCGCCACCTGGCGATCCTGCTGGCCTGCGCCGTCATCGTGGTGTCGCTGGTGCTGGCCAGCATCGCGCTGCCGCGCCTGCTGCGCGGCTTGCAGGTGCCGGAAGAATCGTCGGAGGCGCTGGAGGAAGACCAGGCGCGCCACGCCGCCATCGTGGCGGCGCTGGCGGCGGTCGAGCGCGAGGCACACGAACGCGGCAGCGGCGACGAGGCCGATGTCCATGCGAATGCCTCGCTCCACGTGGCCAACATGTACCGCCACCGCTTGCGCGACATCCAGCACGGGGATGGCGACGGCGACGGGGCCAGCGTGGCCGCCCACCAGGCGGCGCGCGAGGCCGAGCGCGAATACCGCCTGACCGCCCTGCGCGCCGAGCGCGACACCATCCTGCGCCTGGGCCGCCGGCGCGAGATTTCCGATGAGACGGCGCGCAAGCTGCTGCGCGAGATCGACCTGGTCGAAGCGCGATACCGGTAAGTTATCTCCCGTACGGTACGCTTTGCGCAAACGGGTAGACTCGTGCCAGCCAACTGCCACTTGAACGGACGACACGATGAGCACCGAAGCGCACCCAGCCAGCCCGATCCCGAACGCGGATCCGCCCACCGCCGCCAAAGCGGCCGGGCTGCGCTACGTGCACGACGACCGTCCCGGCATCCGCCGTGAACCGCTCAAGGAGGGGGACGGCGCCAAGGGCGGGTTCCGCTACCTCGACGCCCGCGGCGACATCATCGACGACGAAGCCACCCTCAAGCGCATCAAGTCGCTGGTGATCCCGCCGGCCTGGACCGACGTCTGGATCTGCCCCCAGGCCAACGGCCACCTGCAGGCCACCGGCAAGGATGCGCGCGGGCGCAAGCAGTACCGCTACCACCCGAAATGGCGCACCGTGCGCGACGAGGTGAAATACGAGCGCATGATCAACTTCGGCAAGGCCCTGCCGCAGATCCGGAAGGAGGTGGACCGCGCCCTGCGCCTGCCCGGCCTGCCGCGCGAAAAAGTGCTGGCGACCATCGTCTACCTGCTCGAAGCGACCATGATGCGCATCGGGAACGACGAATACGCGCGCGAGAACAAATCGTACGGCCTGACCACGCTGCGCAACCGCCACGTCAAAATCGACGGCAGCGAGGTCGAGTTCCGCTTCCGCGGCAAGAGCGGCGTCCACCACGACGTCAAGGTGCACGACCGGCGCCTGGCGCGCATCATCCAGCGCACGCGCGACCTGCCCGGCCAGGACCTGTTCCAGTACCTGGACGAGGATGGCGAACGGCACACGGTCGGCTCCAGCGACGTCAACGACTACCTGCGCACCATCACCGGCGAGGATTACACCGCCAAGGATTTCCGCACCTGGTCAGGTACGGTGCTGGCCGCGATGGCGCTGCAGGAATTCGAGAAGTTCGATTCCGAAGCCCAGGCCAAGAAGAACGTGGTGCGCGCGATCGAAGCGGTGTCCGAAAAGCTCGGCAACACGCCTTCGGTGTGCCGCAAGTGCTACGTGCACCCGGCCGTGCTGGACGCCTACCTGGACGGCACCATGCTGGAAGGCCTGCGCGCCCGCGCCGAGGAAAAGCTGGTCGAGGACCTGCACGATCTGCAGCCCGAGGAAGCCGCCGTGCTGACCATGCTGCAGGCGCGCCTGGCGCAGGAAATCCCGGCCGACGCGAAGCTGCAGGTCAGGCGCCGCGCGGCGTGAGCGCCGGACCCATGCCCCGGCACCCCGAACCCCAACAAGAAAGGAACGACGATGACGACATCTTCCACGCCCGCGGGCGCCTGCACCCTCGAACTGGTGGCCGACTTCGGCCACCAGGTGACCGGCGTCTCGGTTTCCGAGACCGGCCGCATCTTTGTCAACTTCCCGCGCTGGACCGAGGACACGGCCATTTCCGTGGCCGAGCTGGCCGACGGTTCGCTCAAGCCCTACCCGGACGAGGAATGGAACGCCTGGCGCAACGCGAAGAAGGACGATGTGACGCCGGACGACCACTGGGTCTGCGTGCAGAGCGTGGTGGCGGACGGGCGCGGCAACCTGTGGGTGCTGGACCCGGCGGCGCCGGCCCAGGCGCACATGGTGGACAAAGGCCCGAAGCTGGTGCGCATCGATTTGTCGAACGACAGCGTGGCCCAGGTGATCGCCTTTGACGAGGACGCGGCGCCGCAAGGCTCCTACCTGAACGACGTGCGCTTCTCGAACGACGGCAAGTACGCTTACATTACCGATTCCGGCGTCACCGGCGCGCTGCTGGTGGTCGATATCGCCGCCGGGAAAACCGTGCGCCTGCTCGACGGCCACCCGTCCACGCAGATGAAGAAGGGGCTGGACGTGAGCCATGAGGGCGAGGTGCTGCGCCGCCCGGACGGACGCGGCGTCGAGTTCTCGGCGGACGGCATCGAACTGTCCGGCGACGGCAAGTACCTGTACTGGCAGGCGATCAAGGGCGACCAGCTGTACCGCATCCCGACCGACGCCCTGCTGGACGCCGGCCTGCGCGGCGAGGACGTCTCGGGCCAGGTCGAGCACTACGGCACCAACGGCGTCAACGACGGCCTCCTGGTCGCCCGCGGCACGGAAGACATGTACCTGACCTCGGTGCAGGACAATGCGATAAAGGTGCGCAACCTGGCCGACGGCCCCTCGAGCGAAGCACGCATCGTGGTGCAGGACGAGCGCCTGCGCTGGCCGGACACCTTCACCCAGGGCCCGGACGGCACGATCTACGTCACCACCTCGCACATCCAGGATTCGGCCTTCTTCAAGCCGGATGCGCCGGCGGCGCTGCCGACCCAGTTGTGGAAGCTGAGGTTCGCATCCAATTGAACGCGCGTTTCGACTTCCTCGCCGGCGGCGGCGAGATGGGCGCCCTGATGCGCGCCCACGATTGGGCAGGCACGCCGGTCGGGGTGCCCGACACCTGGCCCTCGACGCTCAAGACGGTGGTCCGCCTGATCCTGAGCAGCAACCACCCGATGTTCATCTGGTGGGGCGACGACCTGATCCAGTTCTACAACGACGGCTACCGCCAGACCATGGGCCCGGAACGCCACCCGATGGCGCTCGGCCAGCCCGGCAAGGCATGCTGGGAAGAGGCCTGGGACCTGATCGGACCCGACATCGAGCGCGTCATGGCCGGTGGCGCGCCGGCCTGGTACGAGGACCGGCTGGTGCCGCTGACCCGCTTCGGCCGGCGCGAGGATGTCTGGTGGACCTACGGCTACAGCCCGATCGAGGACGAAACCGGCATCCACGGGGTGCTGGTGATCTGCAACGACGTCACCCGGGACCACGAGTTGCGCGACCGGCTGGAACAGACCAACCACGCGCTGATCGAGACCATGGACGACGGCTTCTGCCTGATCGAGATCCTGCGCGATGCGCAGGGCCAGGCCGTCGATTACCTGTTCGTGGAAGCCAACAAGGCCTTCGCCCGCCACACCGGCCTGGTCGACAGCGTCGGCAAGACCGCGCGCCAGCTGGTACCGGGCCTCGAGCAGCGCTGGATCGACATCTATGCCGACGTCGGCGCCACCGGCGTGCCGCTGCGCTTCGTGGAAGAGTCGCCGGCGATGGGACGCTGGTTCAACGTGTATGCCGGGCGCATCGACCACCCGGCGCGCGAACGGGTCGCGCTGCTGTTCACCGACATTACCGACCGCAAGAAGGCCGAGCAGGCGCTGCTGGAAAGCGAAACCCAGGCGCGCGCCGCCGCCGCCCGGGCGGAAGCCGACCGGCGCCGGCTGGACGCGCTGCTGGCCTCGGCGCCGGTCGGCATCGTGTACGTGGACGAACACGGCGCCATCTCGGCGTCGAACCGAATGAACCATGAACTGTGGGGCGGGCACCGCACGACAAGCCACTGGAACGAATACGGCGAGTGGCGCGGCTGGTGGGCCGACGGCTCGGACAGGCACGGCCGGCGCCTCGAGTCGCACGAATGGGCGCTGGCGCGCGCGCTGCGCGGCGAAAGCGTGGAAGCCGACGTGGTCGAGATCGAGCCCTTCGGCCGGCCCGGTGAACGGCGCACCCTGTTCATCCGCGCCGCCGCGATCCGCGACGAGCATGGCGCCGTCACCGGTGCGGTGGCGGCCTCGATGGACACCACCGAGCAGGTCGGCACCCAGCGCGCCCTGCGCGAAAGCGAGGAGAAATTCCGCACCATTACCGAAGCCATGCCGCAGATGGTGTGGTCCTGCCTGCCGGACGGCCGGAACGATTACTCGAACCGGCGCTGGCACGAATTCACCGGCCTCCCGGGCGATCCGATCATGGGCACCCCCTGGGAAAGCGCGGTCCACCCGGACGATCTCCCCGCCCTGCTGGCGAACTGGCGGCGCAGCCTGGGCGACGGCAGCCTGTTCGAGTTCGAGCACCGGCTGCGCCACCACGGCGGCGCCTGGCGCTGGGTGCTGAACCGCGGGCTGCCGGTGCGCGACGATGCCGGCCGCATCATGCGCTGGATGGGCACCGTGACCGACATCCAGGACCAGAAGCTGGCGGTGGAAGAACTGCGGGAAGCCAACGCGCGCAAGGACGAGTTCCTGGCGATGCTGGCGCACGAGCTGCGCAATCCGCTGGCGCCGATCAGCACCGCGGCCCAGATCCTGAAGCTGTCCGGCGCCGACGCCCGCCGCAGCGCCCAGGCCGGCGAGGTGATCGCGCGCCAGGTCCGGCACATGGTCGAGCTGGTGGACGACCTGCTCGACGTCTCGCGCGTGAACCGCGGCCTGGTCGAGCTGGAGCATGCGCCGGTCGACCTCAAGGACGTCGTCAGGCACGCCATCGAACAGGCGCGCCCGCTGATCGAAAGGAAGGGGCATACACTGGCCACGCGCCTGGGCGCCGCCGCCCCGGTCGTGATGGGCGACCGCAAGCGCCTGGTGCAGGTGATGGCCAACCTGCTGAACAACGCCGCCAAGTACACGCCCGAGGGCGGCGAGATCACGGTGTGCCTGAACAGCGCGGCGGACGAAGTGACGTTCAGCGTGCGCGACAACGGCATCGGCATCGAGGCGGCGCTGTTGCCGCAGATCTTCGAACTGTTCACCCAGGCCAAGCGCACCCCGGACCGCGCCCAGGGCGGCCTCGGCCTGGGCCTGGCGCTGGTGCGCAGCATGGTCGGGCTGCATGGCGGCCGGGTCGAGGCGCACAGCGACGGCCTGGGCCGCGGCAGCTGCTTCAGCGTGGTACTGCCGCTGCACCTGGCGCCGGCGCACGAGCCGGCGACCGACGCGTCCGGTGCCGGCGCCGGCGGCGCGCCCAGAGCGCAGCGGCAATTGCGCATCCTGATCGTCGACGACAACCGCGACGCCGCCGAATCGCTCGGCATCCTGTTGTCCAGCATCGGCCACGCGGTCACGGTCGAGGACGGGCCGCTGGCGGCGCTGCGGCGCATGGAAACCGGGCGCTTCGACCTTTGCCTGCTCGACATCGGGCTGCCGGACATGGACGGCTATGAACTGGTGCAGCGCCTGCGCATGTTGCCGCAGGCGGCCAATACTGTCATGATTGCCCTCAGCGGCTACGGCCAGCCGCAGGACGTGAACGCGTCACTGCAGGCCGGGTTCGCCATGCACCTGGTCAAGCCGGTGGACATCGCGCGCCTGCTGGCCGTGCTCGACACATTGGAACCGGCGTAGCAATCGGGAACCGCGAAAGGAGACGAGATGGGTGCACCTCCGGACATCAACCGACGCAATATCGTCGTCATCGGCGCCTCGGCGGGCGGCATCGATGCATTGAAAAGACTGTTTTCACGCCTGCCGCCGACCTCGTCCGCAAGCTTTTTCGTCGTGCAGCACATGGCGTCGCACTACCCGAGCGAACTGGACCGCATCCTGCAGAAAGTCACGCCGATGCGGGTGGCATTCGCGCGCGACCGCCAGCCCATCCTGCCCGATACCATCTATCTCGCACCGCCGGACCGCCACCTGGTCATCGACGGCGAAGTGGTGCGCGTCACCCGCGGCCCCAAGGAGTGCCGCGCCAGGCCGGCGGTCGACGTGCTGTTCCGCTCGGCGGCGCTGGCGTTCGGGCCGCGCGTCATCGGCGTCGTGCTGACCGGCGCCCTCGACGACGGCACCGCCGGCCTGTGGCAGATCAAGGAGAGGCAGGGGCTGGCGCTGGTGCAGGATCCCGAACAGGCAGAGCATGCGTCGATGCCGTCCAGTGCGATCGAACACGTCGACGTCGACTTCATCGGCGGCATCGATACGCTGGCGCAGGAAATCGTGCGCCAGGTCGCCGGCGCTCCTCCCCTGCCGCCTGCCGCAACGCCGGATCGTGGATTGCTGGTCGAGAACCTGATTGCAATGGAGGGCAACGGCATGCAAGCGGGAGTCATGAATCTAGGGAAGGTCTCCAAGTACACCTGCCCGGAATGCCACGGTGTGCTGGTACAGATCGAAGAGGGCCGGATCGTGCGTTTCCGCTGCCACACCGGACATGCCTATTCGCCCCAGTCGCTGTCCGTGGAAGTCAACAGCGCCATCGACGAGTCCTTGTGGAATACCCTCAGGGCGATCGAGGAACGCATCCTGCTCCTGCGGCAGCGGGCTGACCTGGCCGATGCCGCAGGACACGGGGACGAAGCGCAGCGCCTGCGTGCGAAAGCCGAGGTGGCCGAGGAAAAATGCCAGCCACTGCGCGAACTGGTGCTGGATGCGGATTTCTTTGCCGCCGACTGAAGCCGGCTGAAGGCCCGCGGCCGCTCAGGACCGGCGCAGCACCGCCGCGATCGTCGCTTCCAGCTGGGCCGTCGTGAACGGCTTGGGCAGCACCGCGTCGAACGGTACCGGGTCCACCTTTTCCGCGCTCCAGCCGGTGCTCAGCACGATCGCCGACCTGGGCTGGATCGCGCGGATCATCGCCGGCAGCGACAGGCCGTTCTCGAACACGCTGTGCATGCGGCAGGTCAGCACGATGTCGATGCGGTGCCTGGAGAGCACGCTCAAGCCGTCGGCCGGCACGCCGGTCGCGATCACGTGGTGCCCGGCGCTTTCCAGCATGCGCCGGACCGTGTCGCGCACCTCGTCGTTGCGCTCGATGACCAGGATCGTTGTCGGTGCGCCGTGCATGGCCGTCAGGCGCCCGCGCAGGCCAGGGATGCCAGCGCCGCGTCCAGCATCTCCAGCGTGTACGGCTTGGGCAGCAGGTCGACGCCGCCGATCGGTGCGCTGCCGAAGCCGCTCGCCAGCAGCACCTTCAAATGCGGGAACTGGGCCCTAGCCAATTGCGCCAGGTCGTCGCCCTGGATGCCCGGCAGCTGCAGGTCGGTGACCAGCAGGTCGATCTCCGGCGTCAGGTGCCGCAGCGCGTCTTCCGCGCTGGCGACGGCGATCACGTGGTGGCCCAGGTATTCGAGCATGTCGCGGGTGTTGTCGCGGATATCGGATTCGTCTTCTACCATCAGGATGCGCAGTGCGGCGCCCGCTGCGGCAATTCCGGGCACGGCGGCCTCCGGCTGCGGCAGCGGCGACGCGGTCCTGGCGCCCAGCTTCTGCTTTTCGTTGGCCAGCACGTGGCGGATCTTGCGCGCCAGGCTCTCCTTGGTGTAAGGCTTGCCGATCAGTTCGACGCCGCGGTCCAGCCGACCGCCATGCACGATCGCATTCTCGGTGTAGCCCGAGGTGAACAGCACGGCCAGTTCCGGCAGGCGCTCCCTGGCCTTGCGCGCCAGGTCCGGGCTGCGCAGCGGTCCCGGCATGACGACGTCGGTGAACAGCAGGTCGACCGGCACGCCGCTTTCGATCACGGTCAGGGCCGCGCTGGCGTCGCAGGCCTTTAGCACGCGGTAGCCCAGTCCGGTCAGCATGTCGACCACGGTGGCGCGCACGGCGTCGTCGTCTTCCACCACCAGCACCGTCTCGGTGCCGCCGACCACCGGCTGGGTGTCCAGCGCCACGTAGGTATCCTCGGCCTCGCGCGTGCGCGGCAGGTAGAGCTTGATGGTGGTGCCCTCGCCCGCTTCGCTGTAGATCTTGACGTGGCCGCCGGACTGCCTGACCAGGCCATACACCATCGACAGGCCCAGGCCGGTGCCCTTGCCTTCGGCCTTGGTCGAGAAGAAGGGTTCGAAGGCCTGGCGCATCACCTCCGGTGTCATGCCGCTGCCGGTATCGCTGACGGCGATGACGACGTACTGGCCCGGCGCCACGTCCGGGTGCGAGGCGCAATAGGCCGCGTCCAGCAGCGCGTTGTTGACCTCGATGGTGAGGCGGGCGGCGCCCTCCACGCAGTGTTCCATCGCGTCGCGTGCATTGATGGCCAGGTTCAGGATGGCATTCTCCACCTGCGCGACGTCGATCGAGGTGCTCCACAGTCCGCCAGAGATGACGGTCTCGATCTCGATTTCCTCGCCCAGGCTGCGGCGCAGCATGTCTTCCATGCCGGTGATCAGGCGCCCAACCTTGATCACCTTCGGCTCGAGCGGCTGCTTGCGCGCGAACGCCAGCAGCGAACTGGCCAGCCTGGCGCCGCGCTCGACGCTGGCCAGTGCGTTCTCGACGCGGCGGCGGCAGGCCGGCAGGTCGCGCACCTGCGGCGCCATCAGCTGCAGGTTGCCCGAGATGACCTGCAGCAGGTTGTTGAAGTCGTGCGCCACGCCGCCGGTCAGCTTGCCGATGGTCTCCATCTTCTGCGACTGCTGCAGCGCCGCTTCGGTGCGGCGCATGGCCTCGGCCTGTTGCAGGTCCGCCGTGATGTCGCGCCCGATCGCGTGGATGTGGCCCTCGCCCGGCACCGCGGTCCACGACAGTGAGCAGTAGCTGCCGTCCTTGCGCCGGTAGCGGTTCTCGAAGCGGTACACGTGGCCGCCGCCGCTCAGCGAACCGACCTGCTGGAGGGTCGACTGCACGTCGTCCGGGTGCACCAGGTCGAGGAACGAGGTGCCGGCCACGTCCTGCTCGCGCCAGCCGAGCGTCGAGGTGAAGGCCGGGTTGACGGTCACCAGTTGCGAATCGAAGTCGGCAACCAGCATGATGTCCTTCGACAGGCGCCAGACGCGGTCGCGCTCGGCCGTGCGCACGGCCACCTGCGCTTCCAGGGTCGCGCTCAGCGCGCGGAACCTGGCTTCGCTCTCGCGCAGCGCCGCTTCGGCGTGCACCTTGGCGCTGGTCTCGACGACGATCGAGATCACGCCGGCGATTTCGCCATCCCCGAAGCTCACCGGCGAATAATCCAGGTTCATCCACACCTGTTCCGGCTGGCCGTTGCGGTGCAGCGTCAGTTCCTGGTCGGTATAGCTGAGGGTCTGCCCGCGCATCACCACGTTCATCACATTGTCGTTGAACGCCGCGATTTCTTCCCAGCCCTCGCGCACGCGCGAACCGAGCAGTTGCGGGTGGCGTCCGCCGGCAAAGACCGAGTAGGCGTCGTTGTAGATCATGTAGCCGTCCGCCTGCCACAGGGTGACGATCGGCACCGGCGAACGCAGGATCATGGCGACCACCGTCTTCAGGCCGTCCGGCCACCCCTCGAGCGGACCCAGGCCCGTCTTGCCCCATGAAAAGGAACGAATGAGTTCGGCGGTCTTGCCGCCGCCATCGAGGAAAGTCAGGGCATTGTCGGACATGGGACGTGGAATGCGGTGCGATGAGATTGGATATTGTACTTGTGAACCGGCATCTTGCGAGATTAACACTTGCGTCGATGGGTGTTATCTGCCCGTCGATACCGCATATTCCCAGGCGCTCCGCCACACCCGCATCGGGTCGGAATCCGTCTTTATTTGTCATCCAATTCTCAATGCATAACCAGCGGACGCCTAGGCTTAAGCCGATGCCGGCATGCCAGAATCGGTGTCACTGGCGCCCTGCAGCGCCTGTTTCCAAGGACCGAGCAGATGAGGATGACTTTCGGATTCATTGCGTTCGCGCTCCTGCTTGCGGCGGCCGTCGGTGCGCAGCCGGCGGGCCGCGCCGCCAATCCGGGCGCGCCGGCGCAGTCGTTGCAGCCGGCGCCACGGCCGGGCATCGAGGTCGGCCACTCCGGCCGCCACGCCGGTGGCAGCGTCGCTGTGCCGCAGGCAGTTGCGCAATTCGAGCACCAGGTCACCGGCGTCACGGTAAGCGAGCGCGGCCGCATCTTCGTCAACTTCCCGCGCTGGACCGAGGACACGCCGGTGTCGGTGGCCGAAGTGCTGCCCGGCGGCGCGCTGCGGCCCTACCCGGACGGCGCGTGGAATGCCTGGCGCAACGTGCGCCGCGACGAACTGAGCGCATCCGACCACTGGGTGTGCGTGCAGAGCGTGGTGGCGGACGGCCGCGGCAATTTGTGGGTGCTCGATCCGGCCGCGCCGGCGCTAAACGGCATCGTGCCCGGCGGCCCCAAGCTGGTGCGCATCGACCTCGCCGGCAACCGCGTGGCGCAGGTCATCCGGTTCGACCAGGACGTGGCGATTCCCGGCTCCTACCTGAACGACGTGCGCTTCTCGCGCGATGGCCGCCATGCCTACATCACCGATTCCGGCCAGCGCGGCGCACTGGTCGTGGTCGACCTGGGCAGCGGCACGGCCCGGCGCGTGCTCGACGGCCATCCCTCCACCCAGCCGGAACCCGGCGTGGTGGTGCGCACCGACGGCCGGCCGCTGCGCTACCCGGACGGCCGCAAGGTGCTGTTCGCGGCCGACAGCATCGCACTGTCGTCGGACGGCGGCTGGCTGTACTGGAAGGCGCTGACCGGGAACACGCTGTACCGCATCCAGACCGCCGTGCTGGACACGCGCGGCCTGGCCGGCGACGACGTGGCCGCCAGCGTCCAGCCCTATGGCCAGGTCGGACCGAGCGATGGCTTCTGGATCGGGCGCGGCACCGACACCCTGTTCATCACCTCGATGCAGGACAACGCCGTCAAGGCGCGCGACCTGGCCCAGGGCCCGGGCGGCGGCCTGCGCGTGGTGGCGCAGGATGCGCGCCTGCGCTGGCCGGATACGCTCAGCCAGGGACCGGACGGAGCCATCTACGTCACCACCTCGCGCATCCAGGATTCGGCGTTCTTCCGGCGGGATGCACCGCTGGCGCTGCCGACGCAGTTGTGGCGGCTGAATCTGCGCTAAACGTCGTCACCGCCTCGGTCGTCGTCCCCGCGCAGGCAGGAACCCAAGTTCTGCCGGGTCGCCCGGCTGCAGCAGCGGTCCTCTCAGGGTGGCCTTGAATTGCTCGACCACCTCGCTTCTCATGTTGGTCATGGCACCTCCGCGCAGTTCTTCATTGCAGAATAGGAGGTGGGGCGGGATGTGCAAGCGTGGTCGGCGCTCGGCGCACCTCCATGACCCGGGCCACGGCGCCGGCCAGGTCCGACAGCTGGAATGGCTTGCGCAGCACCGCGTTGCCGCCCAGCGCACCCTCGATGGCGGTCATGTCGGCATAGCCTGTCGCCACCAGCACGGGCAGATCGGGGTACTGCGCGCGCGCATGCGCCGCGAGCTCGGCGCCGGTCATGTCGGGCATCAGGTAATCCGTCAGCAGCAGATCCGGCCTGCCCCGTTGCAATGCCTGCAGACCGTCACTGCCCGAGCCGGCCTGCAGGACCTCGCATCCGAACGAGACCAGTGCGTCGGCCATGCCGGCGCGCACCAGTTCATCGTCTTCGACCAGCAGGATGTTCAGCCCGGCCAGCGCATGGGATGCATGGTCCGGCAGGTGGTCGTCAAGCGCCTGCGGTACGGTGCGGCGCAGCCAGATGTCGATCGTGACGCCTTGTCCCTCCACGCTGCGCATGAAGGCGCCGCCGCCGGATTGCTGCGCCATGCCATACACCTGGCTGAGGCCCAGCCCGGTACCCTTGCCGACACCCTTGGTGGTGAAAAACGGTTCGAAGGCCCTGGCGGCCACCTCCGCGGACATGCCCGGCCCATTGTCGGATACCGCGATCCTGACATAGTCGCCGGCAGGCAGCGTGTCCGGCGCCGGGCGGGCGGCAGACGCGTGGAACTCGAGGCGCCCTTGCCCGTCCATCGCATCGCGCGCATTGATCGCCAGGTTCAGCATGGCCATTTCCATCTGGTTCGCGTCGGCCGCGGCCCATGCCGCATCCTCGTCCACCGAAGCGGCGATCTCGATGCCCGGCCCCAACAGCGGCCTGACCAGGTCCACGACATTGTTGAACAGGGTAGCGATCGACAGCGGCCGCAGGTCGAGCGTCTGGTTGCGCGCAAACGCCAGCAACTGCCCGGTCAGCTTGGCCCCGCGCACGCATGCCGCCTTGGCGGTTGCGACCCGGCGCCGGACGGCGTCATCCGGCTTGCTCATCAACAGCAGGTCCATGCTGCCCTGGATCACGTTGAGCAGGTTGTTGAAGTCATGCGCCACGCCGCCGGTGAGGCGCCCCAGCGATTCCATCTTCTGGTAATGCGCCATTGCCTGCTGTGTGCGCTCGCGCTCGATCACCTCGGCGGTGATGCGGTCGTTCGCCTGCGACAGCGCCCTGGTGCGGTCCTCGACTTTCGCTTCCAGCGTTTCATTCAGCACCGCCAGCTCGTCCGACGCGGCCTGCCTTGCCGCCAGCACCTCGCGCGCCTGGTACTGCCTGCGGCGCGCGCGCAGGGCGGAGCGCGCGGCGCTGCCGAGCGTCTCGGCACTCAAGGGCCGTTCCAGGATGATGACGTTGCCGAGCACGGCGATGGCTGCCTTCAATGCGGCGTCGCCCTTGCCGAGCCGGCGCGACAACAGCACGATGAAGGGAAAATCGGACCAGGGTTCCTGGGCGGCCAGCCACGCAGCCAGCGGCCCCAGGCCGGCGCCGGCCAGGGCCTCGTCCGCGACCACCGCCGCGGCGGCGCCGGCCGCGATGCGTCCGGCAAGCGCCCCGAGATCCGCCACCGGTTCGCCGACGACGCCGTCCCGGCCGATGACACCCGCGATGACCTCGGCATCGCGGCCGCGCGGCGCCAGGATCAGTACGCGCTCCTCGGCTGCCCTAGTCGCCGGCATGGTCGGGCGACACCATCATCTTGGTCTCGCCCCGGTAGATGGGCAGTCCGGTAAGCAGGCCCTCGAAGCCTTTCAGCGGCTTGCCGATCTCGATGCCCTCGCTGTGCAGGATGAGTTCGTGGATCGTCGGGGCATGGCTAGAGGTGCGGCTCTTGGTGACCGTCACCGCCCGGCGCAGTTCACCGTCGGATTCGAAGAAGCGCAGCAGCATCGTGGTGTCGCTGAGGTAGCTCAGGTCGACATCGCGCTGCAGCGTTCCCATCAGCCCGTGCTCGCCCAGGATCAGGATGGTCGTGACCCCTTTCTGGTTGAGGAAGGACAGGAGTTCGTGCATCTGCAGGACTAGGTACCGCTCTCCCGGCATCGCCTGCAGGTAGGCGTTGAGGCTGTCGATGGCGATGAATTGCGCGCCGCCGATCTCGACGGCGTCGCGCACCGCCTGCGCGAATTCGCCGGGCGAGAGCTCGGCCGGGTCGACGTGGCGCATCTCCAGCTGGCCGCCGTCGATGAAGGGGCGCAAGTCCATGCCGAGCTTCTCGTTGCGCACCAGGAAGGTACCGATCCCCTCGTCGAACAGGTAGAACGCGGCTTTTTCGCCGCGCTCGAGCGCCGCCAGCATGCAGCGCACCGTGACCGAGGTCTTGCCCACGCCGGACGGTCCGATGACCAGGCTGTTGGTGCCGGCCGCCAGGCCTGCGCCCAGCAGCGCGTCGAGGCCGGCCGAACCCGTCGAGCGCGGCTCAATCACGAAGTTGGCAGGGTGCTCCATCGCCACCAGGCGGGGAAACATGCGGATGCCGCCGGTGTCGAGCACGTAATCGTGGTAACCGCCGCGGAATTTCAGGCCGCGCATCTTGACGACGTTGACGCGGCGGCGCTCCTTGCCGAACTCCTGTGCGATCTGCTCGAGGCTGATGACGCCGTGTGCAATGCTGTGCAGATGCTGGTCGGACTGGCTGGTCTTATCGTCCAACAACAACACCGTGCAGGCGCGCGACGTAAAGAACTGCTTGAGCGCGAGGATCTGGCGGCGGTAACGCAAGGGATTCTGCGCAAGCAGGCGCATCTCGGACAGGCTGTCGAACACGACGCGCGCGGGCTTGACCAGGTCGACGTGGTCCATCACCCCTCGGGAGGTCTCGTCCAGTTCGATCTCGGCCGGGTGCAGCACCGATTGCTGGGCGTCGGGATCGAGCGTGTCGTCGTCGGCCAGTTCGAAGATCGACAGCGCGTCGATGGACCAGCCGTGGCTTTCGGCCACGGCGTCGAGTTCGTCAGCGGTTTCGGAAAGTGTGATGTACAGGCCGGGCTCGCCTTTGGCAAGGCCGTCCAGGAGAAATTGCAATCCCAGCGTCGTCTTGCCGGTGCCGGGCGTGCCCTCGACCAGGTAGACGCGCTCGGCCGTGAGTCCTCCGTGCAGGATGTCGTCAAGTCCGGGAATGCCGGTGGAGATACGCCGGGTGGCCTTGCGCGCCGCACGGCGCGAATGAAGGGATTGGGTCATGGATGTGCAGTCGTGTTGCCGGGTACGGTCGCCGGCTGCACTCCGGCGCCGAAAGAACGCGCCTAGCCTTTTGAAAAAGACGCAGACGCCGTGTGGAGTCTGCAATCATTATAAAGCGAAATGTAGGGAAAACCTTCATGCCTTGCTGGCAAAGGCAAATTCGTCAAATCGGCGCCCCTGGGAATATCTCAACCGGGAACGTAAATCAACCTGAGCACGTCCTCGCCGATCCGGTCATTGGCCACCAGGCGCAGCGGCGGCCGCGGTCCGGCAAAATACGGTGTGCCATGCCCAAGCACGACAGGGTGCAGGTAGATGCGATACTCATCGACCAGTCTAAGCTCGGTAAGACTGTGCCCGCCTGCCCTTTCGCCTCCTCGATGAAGTGGCGGAAAAGCGTCGGGCTTGGGCCAAACGCCAAGTGATCGACATAGCCGTCCAGCGACTGGTTCATTCCGAACACGAGCCTGGCCATATTGATCTTCCTTTGCCCGCGCAGGCTAACGGACGTTGTATCCCGATACCTTCCAGCTCCCATCCGGCGTACGCATCGGCACCAGCGTTTCCACGGCCGCTGCCTGGTTGGCGAACTGGCTGTCGTACTGCACGAGGACGTACTCGCCGGCCGGCGCGCCGGGCAGGGCGCGCGTGAAGACGGCCGAGCGCAGCTTGCGCGACTTGACCACGCCCAGCTGCGCGCGCGCGGCCGCCATGGCGCCGGTAAACATGGGTTTGGTGGCCATGGCCTGGGACGCCGGCGCCATCTGGTCCCAGCTTTCGGACCAGTTGCCGGCGTCGGCCAGCGCCAGCCAGCGCGTGACACTCTCGGTGGCCGCCGCAATGGCGGCTGCATTGTCGTCAGCCGCAGCCGGGGCAGCGCCCGGCGACGCACTCTGGGACCAGGCAGCGCCCGGCAGGGCCATCGCAGACGCAAACAGCGAGGCAAGCAGCACGGCAGACATTTTCATGCGGGACCCTTTCGAGGAGCGTTGATGAAGGCGATGCTCGTCCAGTCTAGCATCGCCGCCGCCCTGAAAACTCACCAAAAGTCGCACGTTTCAATAAAATCAGAACACCAGGCGGCCCTCGATCGAATCATCCAGGGTCTTGCCGATCAGCGCCCCGACCGCCACCTTGGCGCCGGCCACCACGTCGCCGTGCTTGTTGTCCCAATAGTAGCCGGACTGCGGACGGAAGCGGATCACGGTGATGCGCGGATCGTCCTCGCCTTCGGTGAACCAGGTCTTGAGCATGCTGTTCCACAGTTCGTGGATCTTGGCCTTGTCCGTCAGGACCTCGGCCTGCCCTTCCAGCTCCAGGAAGCCGGAATGGGCGCCGACCTGGAAGTACAGCTTGGCGGCCGGGTTGCTGGCCAGCTCCTGGTTCTTGTGGCTGTCGCTGGCGCTCAGGAACCAGAGGTTGCCGGCGTCATCGGTCTGGCGCACGCTCATCGGGCGCACGCCGTTGGTTTCGCCGGTGGCGCTGGACGTGACGAAGAAACAGGACTCGGCGTCGTCGGCCATGTCCTTGACACGCTTGACGGCGTCATGGCCGCTCAGGTCGCGGCGGTTCTGTTCGGGCTGGTTGCGGTTGATGGAATCCATAGGTCTCTCCAAATGGCCGGGATGGCCGATGAGAAGACTCTAGGGCTTCCTCGGGGGCGCGTATGTGCGCCCCCGCACCCCGCACATCCCGTGCTCGCTTCAGCGCTGGATTTCCTTGGCATGCGGGACGTTGCGCACGTCCTCGCCGGCCTGCGCCTGCAGGCCGAAGGCGGTGGCGGCCACCAGGCCGCCCAGGGCGAGGACGGTGACGATGCGGCGGACGGTGGTGGAGACGAAGCGGCGGCGGGTCATGATCTTCCTTTATCATAAAAGCATCAATATCGTACCAGCATATCAGCTCGCCACGGCGCAAAATACGCGCATTGTCACCGTGCGCCCGCCGGCGCCAGCACGGGCGCCGACGCCGCTATCGCTTGCCCTTCCATTCCGCCATCGGCAACCGGCGCCGCTGCAGTGACGATCCCGGCCGCCGGCGCCGCCTCGGGCTCGATTGCCTCGTCAAGCATGCGCTCGCCGGCCAGCGCGCGCCGCATGCGGTCGCGGTCCAGCGCACCCACCCACTGCGCCACCGCCATCGTGCCCACCGCGTTGCCGATGGTGTTGGTGATGGCGCGCGCCTCGGACATGAAGCGGTCCACGCCGAGCAGCAGCACCATGCCGGCCACAGGGATCTTGCCCATCGACGCCAGGGTCGCCGCCAGCGTGATGAAGCCGGAACCGGTCACGCCCGCCGAACCCTTCGACGTCAGCATCAGCACGCCCAGCACCACCAGCTGGTCGACCAGGGTCAGCGGCGTGTCGGTGGCCTGGGCGATGAAGATGGCGGCCAGCGTGTAGTAGATGCACTGGCCGTCCGGGTTGAAGGTGACGCCGGCCGGCACCACCAGGCCGACCACCGGTTTCGACACGCCAGCGTGTTCCAGCTTGCGCATCAGTTGCGGCACGACGGACTCCGACGAGCTGGTGCCGAGCACGGTCAGGAGCTCGTCCTTGATATAGCGGAGGAACTTGAACAGGCTGAAGCCGGACCAGCGCGCCACGGCCCCCAGCACGACGACGATGAAGACGATGCAGGTCAGGTACATGCAGGCCATCAGCTGGCCCAGCGACACCAGCGAACCCAGGCCATATTTGCCGACCGTGAAGGCGATGGCGCCGAAGGCGGCCAGCGGCGCCACGCGCATCACCATGCGCACGATCAGGAACATGCCGTTGCAGAAGGATTCCAGCACGTCGACCATCGGCTTGGCATGGCGCCCCATGTGCGACAGCGCGATACCGAGCATGGTGGCGAACACCAGGATCTGCAGGATGTCGTTCTTGGCCAGCGCGTCGACGATGCTGGTCGGGATCATGTGCAGCAGGAAGTCGACGAAGCCGTCACCCTTGGAAGCGGCCGCCGTGTAGCTGGCGATGCTTTTGGTGTCCAGGGCATTCGGGTCGACGTGCATGCCGGCGCCCGGTTCGGCCAGGTTCACCACGACCAGGCCGAGCAGCAGCGCGAAGGTCGACATCACCTCGAAATAGATCAGTGCGCGCATGCCGACGCGCCCCAGTTCCTTCATGCTTTCCATCTTGGCGATGCCCAGCACCACCATCGCGAAGATGACGGGGGCGAACACCATCTTGATCAATCGGATGAAGGCGTCGCCCAGGGGTTTCAGGTCGGCGCCGAGCGCGGGATACAGCGCCCCCAGCAGCCCGCCGGCGATGACGCCGATCAGCACCTGGACATAGAGTTGTCCGAAAAAACGCTTGGCCATCATGTGTCTCCTTGTGTGCACTGCATGCCCTGCCCCTCCATGCTCTGTGGCTGGTAGGGGCAGGCCGGGGACCAGCTTGTTATGCGGCCTGGCGCTCCTCGGCCGCGTTCAGGCAATCGACCACGGCGCGCGTGACGTCGGCGGTGGTGGCGTTGCCGCCCAGGTCGCGCGTGTGCAGCGCCGGGGTCGCCGTCACGCTCTCGATCGCCGCCATCACGCGCCGCGCCGCATCATGTTCGCCCAGGTGCTCGAGCAGCATCACGACCGACCAGAAGGTGCCGACCGGGTTGGCCAGGCCCTTGCCCATGATATCGAAGGCCGAGCCGTGGATGGGCTCGAACATCGACGGGTAGCGCCGCTCGGGGTCGATGTTGCCGGTCGGGGCGATGCCCAGGCTCCCGGCCAGCGCCGCCGCCAGGTCGCTCAGTATGTCGGCGTGCAGGTTGGTGGCGACGATGGTGTCGAGCGTGGCCGGGCGGTTGACCATGCGCGCGGTGGCGGCGTCCACCAGTTCCTTGTCCCATTTCACGTCCGGGAATTCCTTCGATACCTGGACCGCGACTTCGTCCCACATCACCATCGCGTGGCGCTGGGCGTTGCTCTTGGTGACCACGGTCAGCAGCTTGCGCGGACGCGATTGCGCCAGCCTGAAGGCGAAGCGCAGGATGCGCTCGACGCCGACGCGGGTCATCATGCTGACGTCGGTCGCCGCTTCGATCGGGTGGCCCTGGTGCACGCGCCCGCCCACGCCCGAGTACTCGCCTTCCGAGTTCTCGCGCACGATGACCCAGTTCAGGTCTTCCGCCTTGCAGCGCTTGAGCGGACCGTCGATGCCGGGCAGGATGCGGGTCGGGCGCACGTTGGCATACTGGTCGAAGCCCTGGCAGATCTTCAGGCGCAGGCCCCACAGCGTGACGTGGTCGGGGATGTCCGGGTCGCCGGCGGAGCCGAACAGGATCGCGTCCTTGGCGCGTAGTGCATCCAGGCCGTCGGCCGGCATCATGACGCCATGCTGGCGATAGTAATCACCGCCCCAGTCGAAGTTCTCGAATGCGAACTGGAAGCGGCTGCTGCCGGCGGCGACGGCGGCCAGCACTTCCTGGCCGGCCGGCACGACTTCCTTGCCGATGCCGTCGCCGGGGATGGTTGCGATGTGATAGGTCTTCATGGGGTCTCCTTGGTTTTGATGGGTGCGGGTTGGTGAATCCACTGTAAGGGGTGGACGGACGCGCACCGCCGCCGTAAACTCAATCCATTGTTAACCCGGGATTCAACAATGAGCACTGGCTTCCAGCCGGCGGAACTGAGCTTCATGGTCGCGCTGGCCAATGGCGGCAGCCTGAGCGCGGCGGCGCGCGAACTCGGCATCACGACCTCCGCCGTCAGCAAGCGGCTGTCGCTGATCGAGGCGCGGGTGGGCGTGGCGCTGGTGAACCGCACCACGCGGCGCATGAGCCTGACGCCGGAAGGCGAGGTGCTGCTCGAGCATTCGCGCCGCATCCTGGCCGAGATCGCGGACCTGGACCATCTGCTGTCGGCGTCGAAAGGCGTGCCCCGGGGGCAGTTGCGGGTCAACGGCACCCTCGGCTTCGGGCGCCTGCACATCGCGCCGGCGATTTCCCGCTACGTGCTGCGCTACCCCGAGGTGGACGTGCAGCTGCAATTGTCGGTCGATCCGCCGCCGCTCACCGACGACCAGTTCGACGTCTGCATCCGCTTCGGCGCGCCGGCGGACACGCGCGTCATCGCCCGGCGGCTGGCGTGCAACCGCCGCCTGCTGTGCGCCTCGCCCAAGTACCTGGCGCAGCGCGGCGCCCCGGCCACGCCGGCCGACCTGGCGCGCCACAACTGCATCTGCATCCGCCAGGGCGACGAAGCCTACGGCGTGTGGCGCCTGCTGGACGGGAAAACGGCGCGACGGCAAGCTGGCCGCGATGCCGAAGCCGTGAAGGTGCGCGGCAACCTCACCACCAACGATGGCGAAATCGCGGTGAACTGGGCGCTGGACGGCCACGGCATCCTGATGCGCGCCGAATGGGACATCGAGCGCTACCTGAAGAGCGGCCGGCTGGTGCAGGTGCTGCCGGGCTACGAGACGCCGGATGCGGACATCTATGCTGTGTACCCGCAGCGCCAGCAGCTGTCGGCGCGGGTCAAGACCTTCGTGGAATTCCTGTCGGAGAGCTTCCGGGAATTCGCATCGGCCCGGCTATAGCCGCGCCAGCCGCCCGCCATCGGCCCGCAGCGCATCGCCGCACACGAAACGGGCGTCGTCGCTGGCCAGGAAGGCGATGACGGCGGCGATGTCCTCGGGCGTGCCGACATCGTCCTTGTGCACGACCTCGGCGCCGGAATGGACATTCGGGTTATCCCACAACATCGGCGTGTCGACCGCGCCCGGCAGCACGGCGTTCACCCGGATGCCCTTCGGCTTGCCCTCCAGCGCAGCCGTGCGGGTCAGGGACAGCAGCGCGGTCTTGGCCGCCGCATACGGCGCCACCAGCGGTTCGGTTTGCACCGCATGCACGCTCGATACGTTGACCACTGCTCCTCCTCCTTTCATCTTGAGGAAGGCCTGCTTGGTGAAGTAGAACGCGCCAAACAGGTCGACGCCGAGGATGCGCTGCCAGTCCTCCCCGGTCTGCTCCTCGATCGGCTTGAAGATCATCAGCCCGGCATTGTTGACCACGATGTCCCAGTGGCCGAAGCGCGCGATGGCGGCGTCGGCCGCGGCCGCGACCTGGTCTTCCTTCGACACGTCGCACACCACGGTGGCGATGCGCGCCGGCTCGGCGAGCTTGCCCAGTTCGGCGGCTGCGGCGTCGAGCGCGTCCTGGTGCAAATCGGCCAGCATGACGCTGGCGCCGTCGGCGAGGAGGCGGCGCACGGTGGCCAGGCCGATGCCGCCGGCGGCGCCGGTGACGATGGCGCTGCGTTGGGTCAGGTTCATGGCGGCGCTCCTGGAAAATTCAATTGCGACCATGATAGCCATGTCGGCAACCGGACCTCGCACGTCAATAATTTTGACATTGAGATTTCTCAATGTTACCGTTTTCCGATAGCGAACAAGGAGGCAGGATGCAGTTCCGTAACGTGTATTGGGATGCGGCATCGATGCGCAACGACGGCCGCTATCCCTCGATCCTCGCCATCGGCGATTCCTGGTTCTGGTATCCGTTCCCGGGCGGCTCGCTGCTGAATCACCTGGGGCCGATGGTCGCGCAGCACGACCATGTGATCCTGGCCTTCGGCAACAACGGCGCCGAAGCCTTCGACTACGTCCGCGGCACCTATGCCCGGCAGATCGACAACGCCCTCAGGCTGTACGGCAGCTCACTGTCCGCCGTGTTCATCAGCGGCGGCGGCAACGATTTTGCCGGCATCAACGACCTGCGGCCGATGCTGCTCGACGACTGCTCGGACTGCGGCAGCGCCGCCGCCTGCTTCCGCGACTCGTCCGAAGCCGGCAGCCTGGGCTGGCTGCTCGACAAGGTCGGCAAGAGCTACATCATGCTGATCGACAAGGTCATCGGTGCGACCTGGCAAACCGGCGTGCTCGACGCCGGCGGCAGGCCGGCCAGCGCCACCGGCGCCACGAAAATCATGGTTCACAACTACGACTATGCACCGGTCACCGGCGCCGGCGCCGGCGTATTCGGCCACGACTCGACCTGGCTGCAGCCCGCTTTCGTGGCTGCCCGGGTGGCGCCGCCATTGCGCGACGACTGCATCCGGCTGCTGATCGACCGCTTCACGGACATGCTGGGCTCGCTCGTGGCGCGTTATCCGGGCCGCGTGTTCCTGGTCGACAGCCGCGCCGCCCTGCAGCGCAAGGACTGGGCCAACGAGCTGCATCCGACCGGCGCCGGTTTCGGCAAGATCGCGGAGCGCTGGCGGCCGGTGCTGCGCGAACAGGGACTGGCGACATAGCGTATCCAGGTAACCTCCATGGCAGCGTTACATCGTTTCGCCCTGACGTTTTTTGCTCGATACGCTTGTTCGGCAGTCGGAATGCCTGCGACTCCTGCGTTTGCGCAGCCTTCTTGATCTTTCCTCTGGTTATTATTTGATTCGACAAAATGTCCGAACCCTGACCGGAGGCATCATGATCGTCGAATTTCGGCATGAAATTCCACAGCAACTGCGCTCGATGATGACCCTGGTGCTGGTCGACCGCATCGTCGAGATCGACGGCAACCGCTACCGCATCGACGGCTACGACAAGACCACGCGCGAACTGCGCGCCCGGCGCGCCCTGCCCAACAACCAGCTGGTGCCCCATACTGCCAGCGAGAAGATCTTTTTCCCCGACATACGGCATCTCGTGATCTGCGAATGATCTGCGCTGTGAATGACCTGCAAACAAGCGCCGGATTCACGGGCGCGGCCAGGATTTGCGACAATGCTGCCTTTGCTTACTGCGCGAAGGCAGCCCCGGCGCGCTCGATCACTCCATGGTTACTCCTGTCATTACCGCGGCCTTCAACGTCGGCCTCGGCGCCTCGCTCGGCGTTGCCGGCGGCCTGCTCGGCATCGGCGGCGGCCTGATCGCCATCCCCGTCCTCGCTTACCTGTACGGCATGGACCAGCACCTGGCCCAGGGTACGGCGCTGGTCATGATCGCGCCCAACGTGCTGCTCGGCTTCTACCGCTACCACCAGCGCAACAACATCGATCTGCGCTCGGTCGCCTCGATTGCCGTGTTCGCGATGATCGCCACCTACGTCGCCGCGCGCCTGGCCGCCGGCATCGACGCCACCCACCTGCGCATCGCGTTCGCGCTGTTCCTGATCGCGCTGGCCCTGTACTTTGGCGTGCGCCGCAAGGGCGCCACGGGCGGCGCCGATGCCAGGGAGACGCCGCACAAGCCGATGCCGAAGGCCGCCCTGCCCGTGCTCGGGGTCGCGAGCGGCGCCATGTCCGGCATCTTCACGGTGGGCGGCGGCCTGGTGATCGTGCCGGCGCTGGTCAGCCTGTTCCGCATGAAGCAGACCCGCGCCCAGGGCATGGGCCTGGCGCTGGCGGCGCCGGGGTCGCTGATCGCGCTGGTGGCGTACACGCAGGAAGGCACCGTCAACTGGTCGATCGGCTTGCCGATGGCGCTGGGCGGGGTGCTGAGCGTATCCTGGGGCGTGGCGCTGGCGCACCGGTTTTCGCCGGCGCGGCTGCGCATGCTGTTCAGCGTGGTGCTGCTGGGGACGGCGGCGATGATGCTGTATGCGGCGCGGTAGGCGACTCGCTTTTCAAGGCATCGAGAACCGCAATGTCATTGGCCGCGGTGTCGACAGGCCTGGTGCGTGTGCACGTATTGGCGCGCAGGCCCTCGCCGTCGGCGCTGGCGTAGACGAGATAGGTCTTGCCGGGCCGGTATTCATACTCGTGGGCTTCCGAAGATGTTATCCCATCGGGATACCGGTAGTTGACCGTATTCAGCCGGACTTCCTGGCTTCCGGTCCCTTTCCACCAGGTGCGCGCCGCCATCCTGATTACCAGCATTTCCCCGTTACCGCGCTCGGTATGTACCGGCACGTATTCCATTGCGGTGACGTGGCCGAGGAAAACCGCCGCGCTCGTGGAGAGAGCGTGCCTCACCTCGGCTTTTACGGGATCGGTTTCGCCTGGCGCCGGACCATAGGCGATACACCTGGCCTGGGCGTAACCGGATCCCAACACTGAAGCAAGAACCCATGCCGCATGGAGAAGGATATGGCGCATTGAAATTCTGCCTTCACATTAACGTTCAAGAACCTTGATCTTTTGAAGATTCAATCCGCAGTGCACCGCCAGCAATGGCCCGCCGCCCCACCTCCGGCAACATCCGCAATGACAGGCGCCGATTTCCCGCGCATCGGGCGATGTGAAATGAACTGCGCCGCACAGGCAATGTCCATTCATCTCTGCTCCTTGTATCCGATTTATCGGTATCAGATGGACATGCCGCTATCGGCAAGCCTCTGCGCGTGGCGCCGTTCCCGGCGAAGGACGCAGGTCTGCAAGACATTGACGGATTGATTGAGCTTGCCCGCCGGGGGCATCGTGAACTGCGTGCCGTAAAGCTGCGGGCGCTTTTCGGCCGTCGCGATCCGATCCGAAAGGTAGGCAATATCGATATCGAGCGGCGCCCCGTTTTCTTGTGCCTCTTTTTCCATGAATGCGAGCGCCTGCTTTTGGAAAGCAGGATCTTGATCGGCATGCTGGGCAATGATCCAGGCTGCGTGGGCTGCTTTCCAGCCCACCATCGGATCTGTTGGCCATCCCTTCGCAGCGATGATTGCAGCCAGCCGCTGTTGCCGGGCTGTCTCCCGGCCTTTATTTGCGCCACGGATTCAGAATCGTTCAAGTCCCGTATCCGCTTGATGAAAACACGAGCAGGGCTGCGCTGCCGAGACATACCGAGGCAACGCTATCCATGGACAAAGGATGAAACAAGGAATTCAATGACTTCAATATTGCTCCCATGCAGTCGGTAATGTCTCGATAGCGAAAAAATATCAGCGGGTCAGGCCGCTACCGGCCGCCGCGCATTCTTCTGCGCCTTCAGCACCAGTTCCGCAGCCAGCAATGCCTGTTCCTGGTGTTGTGCCGTCTCGGTCCGGTTGACGATGTCCGCTACAAAATTCCGCCCGAATGGCAGGTCGAGCTTGCTGCAATCCAGGTACCGCGTTTCCTTTCGATCGACGATCAGCAAATGGTTCGTGCCCTGCCGTCCGAGCGGATCGATATTCTTGCGCAGTTCGATATAGCCTTCGGTGCCGAGGATGAACAGACGGCCGTCGCCCCAGGTCGCCAGGCCATCGGGTGTGAACCAGTCCACGCGCACATAGCCGGTGCCGCCATTGCCGGTCAACAACATGTCGCCGAAGTCTTCGAACTCCGGGTAGGCCGGATGGGCGAGGTTGCCGGTCTGTGAGGCGACCACGCTTGCCCTGGTCGAGCCGGTATAGAACAGGAACTGGTCGGCCTGGTGCGAGCCGATGTCCGTCAGGATGCCGCCGTAGCGCTTGCGGTCGAAAAACCAGGCTGGCCGCGACGATGCCCGCAAGCGGTGCGGCGCCAAATTCACGGTCTGGATGACCTTGCCGATGGCGCCGGCCTGCACGAGCGCCCCGGCTTTCACGGCGGCCGGCACTTCCAGCCGTTCGGAATACATGACCGCGAACTTGCGCCGGGTTTCACGGACTGTCTTGCGCACGGCCGCAAGCTGGGCAAGGCTGGTAATGGCGGGCTTGTCGCTCAAAAAATCCTTCTCGGCCTGCATCACGCGGATGCCCAAGGGGGCGCGCTGGTCGGGCACCGGCGCCGCGATGACAAGGTGGATGGAGCGATCCTGCAGGAGGGCATCCTCGCTGGCTGCCTCGGGAATGGCCCCAAAGCGCGCACGGAACTCGGCGAGCTGCGCGTCCTTCAGGCCCTCCCTGTTCGTCGACAGGACCGAGACGAGTCGCCCGCCGCCGCGCAGAATCGCCGCAGTCATGCTCATGATGTGCGCGTGATCCAGTCCGATGACGGCAAAGCGGATGCTTTGGACGGGTGCCGCGGGGTTCGGATCGGGTTCCAGCACCTGGTGCCGGATGTTGTTCGGCGCCGTCTGGGCCAAGCCGGCACCGGCAACGGAAGCGGAGCCGGCCAGCCCTGCCACGTGGAGAAAGCGCCGGCGGTCGAAATGGTTCATGTCGGGGTTCCTCGCCCGAGCCGGTCCGGCGTGGAGTGCTTGCGCCCGGTCGTCGGCTCCAGCGTACCCGCACGCCCCAGCCCGAACGCCGGCATGTTGACATACACGCTCTCGCAGGCGCCCGCGGTAACCGCAGAGGTTTCGTGCCAGATGCCGACCGAGCCATCGGTGCCGACCGATCGATTGAATGCCTTCCACGCCGGCAGATGCGCCGCCTGCTTGCTGGTGGCGTAGGCCATCAACTGTTCCATCGAACGCCAGTACTGGACCAGGATGATGGTTCTGGCAAACCACATTTCCGCATGCAGGAAACCGAGTTCGGGCTGGCCCTGCAGTTCACTGATCATGCGCGGCATGGCGGCGGCGACAGGCCACCACTCGTGGGCCCTCCAAGGCTGGTTGATGCGCATGCCGATCAGGAATACGACGACGTCCCCGTCGATCGTGGCGGTCAGGCGTTCACGGTGAATCACACTTTTACTCCCTGAAGAAAGTCCGGGTGGACGCTGTTTGCCCGCCCCAACGTACCTGACTCGCGCCGACGGGCATCGTTATCTTTACCAGTTCATTCGCCAGGGTATAACCCGAGCTTTGCGGAATCCGGAAAGGCACGATGGCTGTTGTACCAACATTCTCCCATGGTCAGCAGTGATGTGAAACGAACATTTTTGCCTTGCATGCCTACGCCATCGATACGGAAATGCATCTCTCCATGATTGTGGGCGAAGTACGAGATCAGCCAGTATCCGGATACCGCCGCGGTCACGCGCGCGGCGACACCCCGGACGACGAAGGCCCATCCGCCCCAGAGATACAACAGGAGCGCGAATGGCGCCTGCTGCAGCATCCAGGTGCGTTCGAGGAAACGATAAAAGCCGTCGTGTGCGATGCGCTCCGTGCCATCCAGGCGCGCAGGATGCGCAGGCTCGAAGGTGCAATGGAGCTGCCACCATGCGTCACGCCAGATGGAGCGGCCGTGGCGCAGGTAGTCGTGGCATCCCGCACGCCGCTGCCCATGGTCGCGCAACTGGTGCTGGTACAGCGACATATGTCATGGCCCCGTCCTGCGCCAGGCGCCCTTCCATTTGATTGATCCGATCGCGCATAGTCGTCCTTCATTGATCAGGCCAGGTCCCGCAGCGCTTCGCGCACCGTCGGATAACGGAAGACGAATCCTTCCCTTTCCAGCCGCGCCGGCGCCACGCGCTGCCCTTCCAGCAGCAGATCGCCCTGCTCGCCCAACAAGGCGTGCATCGCCCACGCCGGCGTACGCAGGAAGCTTGGGCGGTGAAACAGCGCGGCCGCCGTCCGGCTGAACTGGCGCTGCGTGACCGCCTCGGGCGCCGTGACGTTGTAGGCAAGCGCATCGCGATCCATATCGCGCTCGGCAGCGCCGGCATGCCGCCGCCACAGGAAGGCCATGGCGCGTAGCAGGTCGTCGACGTGGATCCAGGACAGCCATTGGCGGCCGTCGCCGAGCGGACCGCCCAGGCCCAGCCGGATCGGCAACAGCATCATCGGCAGCGCGCCGCCATGGCCCATGACCAGGCCGAAGCGCATGCAGACCACCTTCACGCCATGCCGGCCCGCCTCTCCGGCCGCCGCCTCCCACTCCTGGCACAGGCGCGACATGAAGATGTCCTGCGCCGGACTGGCTTCGTCCAGCACCGCAGCGTCGCCCCTGGGCTGCACGCCGTAGTAGCCGATGGCGGAACCGGACAGCAGCAGGCGCGGCTTGTGCTCGGCCCCGGCGATCCAGTCGACCAGTTGGCGCGTGGTGCCGACGCGGCTGCGCAGCAGCGCCTGCTTGCGTCGCCCGGTCCAGCGCCAGCCCAGGATGCGGGCACCGGCCAGGTTGGCGATGACGTCGATCCGGGTCGACGCGGGCAGCGCATCCATGCGCGGGATGCAGCGCACCCTGCCGTCGAACAGCGCTGCGCCCTGCTCCGGGTTGCGCGTCAGGACCGTCACCCCGTGGCCCTCCGCGAGCAGGGCCTTGACCAGGCGCTGGCCGATGAAGCCGGTGCCGCCGGTCACCAGTACCTGCTGCGGCGTCGCGCTGAAATGGGGGGTATCGGTGGTAATCGAGGTCATCATGTCAGTCATTTCTGTAAAGAGAGAAATACTTCGATAAAAAAATGCCGCGGTTCGGATACAGCGGGGCCGCGGCGTACGGGATCGGCGGTTTATTCCGGGCTCAGGAGTTTGGCGACCTTGCCGCCCATCTTCAGGAAGCGCTTCAGAGTTGCCGGCGGCAAGTGCTTGTAGTCGTCGTAGCTCTCGACCAGCATTTCCAGGAAGGCCAGCACCTGGTCCATCCTGGCGCGCGTGGCGGCATCCAGTGCCTTGTCGTTTTCCGCGTCCATGGCGCACTCGCGCAGCACGGTCAGGGTCGGGTCGATCTCGCGCTTCTTGCGCTGCTCGATGATGACGCGGAAGATTTCCCACACATCCTGGTGGGCGACGAAATGGTCGCGCCGGTCCCCGGGCAAATGGATCACCCGCACCAGCTCCCAACTCTGCAATTCTTTCAGGCTATTGCTGACGTTCGAGCGCGCCACGCCCAGCGTGTCGACGATCGCTTCGGCGTTCAATGGCTCGTTGGCAAGGAAAAGCAGGGCGTGGATCTGGGCAACCGTGCGGTTGACGCCCCAGCGGGTACCCATTTCGCCCCAGTGCAGGATGTATTTTTGCGTCGTCGGTGTCAGTTTCATGCTTTCTCAACTCATTCTTTAATTTCTGCCATTACAGAAATTAAAGAACATAAATGATGAAAAGTCAAGCCGATGCCGCCGTCCGGCGCGCCGCCTCGACGAAAGCCTGCAGGTAATCGATGGCGCCATCGGCTTCGCGCACGCCCAGGAACAATTGCTTGGCGATCCCCTTCTCTCCCAGGCGCACCGGATTGACCGCCATCTTCGGCATGTACTCGGCCACCAGCCAGCGCGGCAGCGCCGCCACGCCGCGCCCGGCCGCCACCATCTGCAGCATGATGTCGGTGGTCTCGATGACCTTGTGCCGGCGCGGCATGCAGCCGGCCGGCTGCAGGAACATGTTGAAGATGTCGAGGCGTTCCAGCGGCACCGGGTAGGTGATCAGGATCTCGCCGGACAGTTGCTCGGGCGTGACGAAGCGTTCGTGCGCCAACCGGTGACTGGCGGCCACCACCAGCACCTGCTCGTAGTCGAACACCGGTTCGAAGCGCACCCCGGCGCGCTGCAGGGGGTCGGGCGTGACCAGGATGTCGATCTCGTAGCCGAACAGCGCGCCCAGGCCGCCGAACTGGAATTTCTGCTTGACGTCGACGTCGACGTCCGGCCAGTCGGCCAGGTAAGGCGCCACCACCTTCAGCAGCCACTGGTAGCACGGGTGGCATTCCATGCCGATGCGCAGCGTGCCGCGCTGCCCTTTCGCGTACTGCTGCATCAATCCCTCGGCATGCTCGAGCTGGGGCAGCAGCCGGTTGGCCAGGCCGAGCAGGTACTCGCCGGCCTGGGTGAAGCGCAGGTGGCGCCCTTCGCGCGTCCACACTTCGGTGCCCAGCTGTTGTTCGAGCTTGCGGATGGTGTGGCTGAGGGCCGACTGGGTCAGGCACAGCACGTCGGCGGCGGCGGTGAGCGAGCCGTGGCGGTGCACCTCGCGGATGACGGACAGATGGATACGTTCGAGCATGCGGATAAACCATGAACAATATTAATGGATGAGTGAAATCTTACCATTTCCGCTCATGGATACCCCTGACTATGATGGCAACAATCATCAACAGGAGTCATTCATCATGGTCACCACCCACAACCTCGGCTTCCCGCGCATCGGCGCGCGCCGCGAACTGAAATTTGCCCTCGAAAGCTACTGGAACGGCGCTTCCTCGCGCGACGAGCTGGAAGCGCTGGGCGTCCAGCTGCGCCAGCACCACTGGAGCCAGCAGCGCGGCCTCGACCTGGCGCCGGTCGGCGACTTTTCGTTCTACGACCAGGTGCTCGACACCAGCTTCATGCTCGGCAACGTGCCGGCGCGCGTACGCGGCCTGGGCGGCGATGACCTCGACAATTACTTCCGCGTGGCGCGCGGCCGTTCGCCCAGTGACTCCGCTTGCAGCTGCGTGCACGCCGGCGAAATGACCAAATGGTTCGACACCAACTACCACTACATCGTGCCGGAAGTCGACGCCACCACCACCTTCGCGCTCGATGCGTCGCGCCTGCTGGACCAGCTGCAGGACGCGCGCCGGCTCGGCATCGAGGCCAAGCCGGTGATCATCGGTCCGGTCACCTACCTGTGGCTGAGCAAGGCCCGCGACGGCAGCGACCGGCTGGACCTGCTGCCGCGCCTGTTGCCCGTGTATGCCGAGCTGCTGGCGCAACTGGCCGGGCACGGCGCCGAATGGGTGCAGATCGACGAGCCGGTGCTGGTGACGGAGCTGGACGCGCAGTGGCAGGACGCCTTCGCCACCGCCTACGAGGCGCTGGCCGGATCGAAGGCCAAGCTGCTGCTGGCGACCTACTTCGGCCAGCTGCAGGACAACCTCGACCTGGCCTGCCACCTGCCGGTGGCGGGCCTGCACATCGACGCCATCAACGGCCGCGCCGACGCCGAACGCGCCGTCCGGTTGTGGCCGCAGGACCGCGTGCTGTCGCTGGGCGTGATCAACGGCCGCAACATCTGGAAGACCGATCTGCATGCCACGCTGGAATGGCTGGAACCGGTGCACAACCAGTTGCAGGACCGCCTGTGGATCGCCCCCTCCTGCTCGCTGCTGCACGTGCCGGTGGACCTGGACAGCGAACAGACGCTGGACCGCGAAGTGCGCGCCTGGCTCGCCTTTGCGCTGCAAAAGCTGGACGAGCTGCGCATCCTCGGCCAGGCGCTGAACGCCGGCCGCGTGTCGGTGCAGGAAGCGTTGGTCGCGAACCACGCCGCGGTGGAGCGCCGCCGCACCTCGCCGCGCGTGCACAACCCGGTCGTGAAAGCGGCGTTGGCCGGCCTCGAACCGGCGCTGGGCCGCCGCGCCAGCGCCTATGCCGAACGCGCCGCCACCCAGGCCGCGCGGCTTCGATTGCCGGCGTATCCGACCACCACCATCGGCTCGTTCCCGCAAACCGGCGAGATCCGCCAGGCGCGCAAGCGCTACCGCCAGAACGAACTGGATGAAGGCGCCTACACCGCGCTGATGCGGGACGAGATCGCGCGCTGCGTGCGCGAGCAGGAAGCGCTGGGACTGGACGTGTTCGTGCACGGCGAAGCCGAGCGCAACGACATGGTCGAGTACTTCGGCGAACAGCTCGACGGCTATGCCTTCAGCGACGCCGGCTGGGTCCAGTCCTACGGCTCGCGCTGCGTCAAGCCGCCGATCCTGTTCGGCGACGTGCGCCGCCCGCGCGCCATGACGGTGGCATGGACCCGCCACGCGCAGTCCCTGACCGACAAGCCGATGAAGGGCATGCTGACCGGCCCGGTCACGATCCTGAACTGGTCCTTCGTGCGCGACGACCAGCCGCGCGCGGTGTCCTGCTACCAATTGGCGCTGGCGATCCGCGACGAGGTGCTGGACCTGGAGCGCGCCGGCGTACGCCTCATCCAGATCGACGAGGCGGCGCTGCGCGAAGGCCTGCCGCTGCGGCGCGCCGAGTGGAACGGCTACCTGCAATGGGCCATCGACGCCTTCCGCGTGGCGGCCAATGGCGTGCGCGACGAGACCCAGATCCACACCCACATGTGCTATTCCGAGTTCAACGACATCATCGGCGCGATCGCGGACATGGATGCCGACGTGATCACGATCGAGACCTCGCGCTCGAACATGGAACTGCTGGATGCGTTCGAAGACTTCCGCTATCCGAACGGGATCGGCCCCGGCGTGTACGACATCCACTCGCCCAACATCCCGAGCCAGGAACAGATCGTGGGCCTGATGCGCAAGGCGGCCGAACGCATCCCGGCCGAGCGCTTGTGGATCAATCCGGACTGCGGCCTCAAGACGCGCAAATGGGAAGAAGTGCTGCCGGCGCTGCAGAACATGGTGGCGGCGGCCAGGACGCTGCGCGCGACGCATTGATGGCGCACTGACGGCAGAATGAAAAAAACCCCGGCAGCCGGTGTTCGGCTGCCGGGGTTCATGCGCGGCCGACGATCAGTAGAAGATGATGTTGGCGTTGACGACGTCCGCGGTGCGGGCATCGAGGTCGGTCGTCGCGGTGGCGACCGGCACGCCGGTCGAGTTGGTGCCGAAGGTGGTGACCCTGCTGTAGCCGTTGGCCACGGCCTCGACCTTCCAGCGCCCAGCCACCGGCGTGGTCGCAATGGCGGCCAGCGTCAGCGGCAGTGCCGGCTTGTACAGTGCGTAGCGCAGCGAGGTGCGCGGCAGGTCGTTCAGCACGTAGTTGCCGGTGGCCTGGTCGACCGGCTGGAAGCGGTAGGTGATCACGGTGGCGGGATTGCCCACCGCCGCGACGGCATTGATCGACTGCGATGCCGCCACGAAGGTGCCGCTGTCCGGCGCCGCCTTGCCGGCCGCGTAACCGATCTGGCCCGAGATCTTGCTGACCGCGCTGGTGGTCAGCGTGATTGGCGCCGCCACGGTGGACACCGCGACGATGCTGCCGGCGTCCACCGGCACCTGGCCGATCACGGAGGCGGTACGGCCCTTGCCGGTCATGACCACGTCATATTTGCCCGCCATCAGGCGCGGCAGCAGGAATTCGCCGGTGGTGGGGTTCGGCACGGTAGTGGTGAAGATGGCGCCGCCCTGCTGCGCGGTGATCACCACGCCGCTGCCCAGCACCGCCTTGTCGACGAAGCCGCTGATGCCGTTCAGGGTGCTCGGCACGACGCGCGCGAGCGGACGCAGCACGTAGGCGGCGGCGCGCGGCTGGATCGAGGTGCAGGCGTCGAAATCGAACACGACGTTGGTCTTCTTGCCTTCCTCGACCTTCAGGTCGATCGGCATCTTGACGCCATCGGTTGCCAGGGCGCCGGGGATCTCCAGCGTCACGGTCGACGTGGCGCCGGCCAGCTTGATGGTGTTGGGAGCGACGTTGGCGGTGGTCGGGGTCTCGATCACCAGGCGCATCTGGGTGTAGATGCCGGTCGGCAGCGAGAGGTCGCCATAGGCGGTGGTGGCCCCGCCCAGTACGCTGGCCAGGTTGAGCAGGTTGACCTTCTTCGACGGCGAGAAGGTCAGCTCCTGCCAGCCGCTGGCGCCCGCCGCGGCCTGGGCATCCGTGTGGAAGCGGATCCGGGCGATGCTGACGTTGACTTCGTCGAGGCCGCACGAAGGCGCGTCGGTCATGGCGGCGACCGACACCGTGCCCATGGTCACGGGCGGGATACGGCTGGTGATGCCATCGCCGCCACCGCCGCCGCCGCAGGCGGCCAGCGCGGCTGCGGCAATCGCGGTCGATGCGATCGAACGGGAATGACGGAAGAATTGTGGTTTCATGATCTTGTCTCGTATGTTGTAGGTATGTGTCGTCCCTGCAGACGGCCGCCGCAGGCGCGGCGGCCGGTTCCTCTTATTCGCCGCCGAACTTGAAGTTCAGGCCCGCCATGAAGGTGGCGCCGGAGAACGAATCGGTGTACACGTTGGGCGTACCGTCGGCGAAGCTGTTGTAGCCGCCGGTGTCGCTGCCGGTGTGGATCTTGCCCAGGTTACGGCCCTCGGCGAACAGCTCGACGCCGTTCTTGAAGCGGTAGGCGATCTTCGCATCCACGTAACGGGTGCCGAGGCGGAACACCGGCGTGCCCGGGCTGTAGGTCGGGAAGCGCACCAGGGTCTGGCCGACGGCCGGATAGTTGTTGATCGCGTTGGTGTTGCAACCGGAGGTGCACGAGAAGGTGGTTGCCTTCACCTGCAGGCCGACCCGCATCGACAGCGCGCCGTCGTCGTACCATACCGACGCATTCCACGAGTGGTGCGGCTCGCCGGCCACCGGCAGCACGCCGCCGCTGATCAGGTCGAGCATGGCCCGCCCGTTCAGGGTCGACTTGTTGCGGGTGTAGTTCGCATCCACGCCGGTGTAGCGCAGGTACCAGGGCAGGACGGTGAAGGCGAGCTTGGACGACACTTCGAAGCCCTTGCGGGTGAACGGATCCTGGTTGGCCCAGCGGCGCTCGGAGAACTCCAGGTCGCCCAGCGGCGTGCCGGTCTGCGGATCGATGGCGTCGGAGCCGGCAAACGGACGCACACCCTCGACCTGCTCGACCAGGGTCGGCGCGCCGATGATGCCCTTCTGCTTGTAGACCGCGGCGGCCAGCATGATGTCCTTGTTCGGATACCACTCCAGCGACAGGTTCTGGTTATGGTTGGTCAGCGGCTTGAGGCCCGGGTTGCCCATGATGTCCGAGCAGGACACCGTGGCCACGTTGCCTTCCGCATCCAGCTCGTCCGACGGACGCGCATCGAAGGTGCAGGTGCCATACGGAATCAGGCGGCTGGCGGTCGGACGGGCGACGGTCTTGCCCCAGTTGTAGCGCAGCACCAGCTTGTCCGGCACGATCCAGGTGTTCAGGTTGGCCGACGGCAGGTAATCGGTCGAGCTCGCATTGATCGCGGTGTCCTTGCGATAGATGCGCGTGCTCATGCCGGCCGCGGCGTCCCGGTCTTGCGGGTTGTAGGCCGCGGTCGGGACGATCGAACGGAAGGTCAGCGAACCGTTGCCCACCACCTTGGTCTTCACCGCACGCACGCCGACGTTACCGTCGAAGCTGATGCCGAACGGCAGCGAACGCTGGGTGAACGGGAAGCGGTCGACTTCGAAGTTGGCCATCATGTAGCCGGCATCGACCTGCTCCGTGATCGAGCTCTTGGACTGGTCGTAGACCTTGCCGTCGCTGCCCACGCAGCTCTTGATGCAGTCCAGGTTGTAGTTCGGCACACCCAGCAGGGCGTACATCTTGTCGATGTCGAACTCGGTCCAGCCGTTCGTCAGCGAGGCCGGGCGGTCCGGATCGCCCGCGTAGAACTGCGCGGTCGGCTGCACGGTGTAGGCCTGCTTGAAGATGTCGCGGTACTGTTCCGGCGTGATCACGATCCGGCCCTGGCGGGCGGTGTTCGGGTCCGTGCTCGGGGTATAGCCGTACTGGCAGGGGCGGCCGCCCGGCGCCAGCGAGCCCGGGGTGTCCTGGCAGACCTGGAAGCTGGTGCGCAGGTTGTTGGTCGAGACGTAGATGCCAGGCTGGTAGCCGGCGGTGTTCCAGGTGCCGACCGCATCCTGCGGCGCGACGCCGCCGTTGCCCCACGCATCGTAGCCGCTCTTGCGGCGGTTATAGCCGACCTTGACCGACGGAACGAAGGGGATGTAGTCGCTGGTACTGACGACCAGGTCCAGCTTGGCCGTTTTTTCGTACGACTCGTTGACCTTGGGATTCTGCAACGACAGGGTCGTGGCATTGTTCACCAGGGGCAGCTGCGCCGGCGTATAGGCGGGGTTCGGCGGCGCGGTGTACGCACCGGCATAGGCGGTGACCGCGCCCGACGGACCCAGGGTCAGCCAGTTGTTCGGATTGTTCACGTCGACCGCGTTGTTCGGCGTGAAGTTCCAGATACCGTTCGACAACACGCTGGCGGTGGTCGGACCGACATAGGCGCTCTGGCCCATGCGCTTTTCGATGCGGTAGAACTCCGATTTGGCGTTACCCAGCAGGAATTCGGCGCGCAGGATGCCCTTCCGGTAGGTACCGCCGGCCTGCGTGTAATTGGACTTGGTGCCGGTCCGGATCGTGGTGTTGTCGACACCGAACAGGCCATCGGAGATGTCGTAGCTGGTGACGTGGTGGTTTTCATCCACGACCACCGAAGCCGGGTTGACGTTCGAGACCGCGCCATTGAGCGCGCCGGTCGAGCGGTAGGTCAGTTCGTTCGGGTACAGGTAGTAGCCGGACGCGGGGTTCAGGCCGCGGGTGCCCCAGGCGCCGTTGGCCAGTTGCGTGGTCGAGATCGTGTCGACGTAAGGGTTGCCCAGGAAACCGTTCGGTCCACGCACGAACGCGGTCCCGGCCGGGTTGATGTTGATCCCGCCGTACGACATGTTGGTGCTGTACGAGATGACTTCGCCCTTGCTGCGGCTGTGCTTGGCGTAGACGGTGAGGTTGTCGGTGACCTTGAAGTCGGCGCGGATGTCGCCGCTGGTGCGGTCGTCGTTCCAGCGGTTGACGAAGTAACGGGTGCTGCTCGGCACCCAGTCGTTCCACTGGCCCAGGCAGCTCAGCAGCGCAAGCTGGGTGATGTTCTGGGCGTTGGTGCGGCCATTGCTGCCGGAGCCAATCTTGGCTGCCACGTCGGCGGGCAGCAGCGGGAATTTCTGGTAGCACTCGGCCTTGGTCTGGGCCGCGGCCGAGCCTTCGAGCACGTCCTTCGGCGTCATGCTGACCCAGTTGCCCAGCGCCTTGTCGCTGTACGGCGAGGTATAGAACGGCGTGGTCGACGCCGGATCGTCCAGGTTGAGCGTGTCCGGGCGCAGGGCGACGGTCTTTTCCGGCGAATTGTCGAAGTCCATCGGCCGGTACTGGCCGACGTAGCCGTTGGTGCCGCCCTGGTTGATCGAGTGCGCTTCCTGGTTGACCCTGCTCTTGGACAAATTGACCAGCACGCCCAGGCGATTGTCCATGAACTTCTTGACGCCGACGAAGTTCAGGTTGGGGTTGACCTTCTTGTTGATCGTATTCTGCTGGCCCGCCACGCGGAACGAAAAGTAATCCTTCTTGAAGTCCAGGCCGTTGCGGGTCGTGATGCGTACGCCGCCGCCCAGCGAACCTTCGGTCAGGTCGGCGGTGGAACCCTTGATCACGTCCACGCTCTTGATCAGGTCCGAGGAAAGCTGGCGCATCTCGACGGCGCGGCCGGCGGTACTGTCGCCGGCGCTGCTGGCCGCCGCGCCGAAGCCGCCGACCATGTTGCCGCCGCCGGCCTGCTGCACGCCCATGCCGTCCAGCTCCACCCGGGTCAGTTCCGGACCATTGCCGCGGATCGACACGGTCATGCCTTCGCCATATTCGCCGCGGTCGACGGCCACGCCGGCGATGCGCGAGATCGCGTCCGCCACGTTACGGTCAGGGAAAGCGCCGACGTCTTCGGCAATGATCGAATCCTGCGCAGTGTCGGCATTCTTCTTGCGCGCAATGGCGCTACGCTGCGACTCGCGTGCACCCACCACCAGCACCTGGTTCACGCTGCCGGCGGCCGCTTCGGCTGCGGGCGCAGTGGTGGCCGCCGGCGCCGCCTGCTGCGCATAAGCGCTGCCGCCGGCCACCAGCGATGCCATGGCCATGGCAACGGCCTGGGTCACGCGTTTGATCGGAAATACGTCATGGGAATACGGCCTCATCTCCACTCCTTGTTGGTATCGTTATCGAGACGCCTGTCCTGGATGGGCTCCGGCGGCGCCTTGGACTTCACCTCTCAGCCATGTTTAGCAACGGCATTTGTTCAGGGTGATTGATTCCGATTGTATTTCGATCAACTAGGAATATTTACAGATGAGTAGTGCATTAGTGCAAATGCTCACCGTATTGACTGTTTCTTTTGCAAAATAGATACACCCCAAAATGGTGCACGATGCGCTGCAGTGCAGCAATTTTTCGTGCGAAAAGTGGGATATCAGAGGGAAATTCGATCGTTTGCACCGCAGAGGCGCAAAAACAATCAGGAGAGAATTGGCGAGAAAGCCATGTTGTCGAATATTTACGGATTCTAAGAAATCCGTAAATATTCGATGCGCGGAGCGATAATCAAATAATCAAAAAATTAGGAAAATTCCGACTTTTTGATATGGCGCGCAAATGTTTGATCATTTAATCACGCGCGCCGGCGCTGTTAGGACGCACTTTTCGGCGCACGTCCTGGCGCGGGTTCAGATGCGCTGGTCGAACACCTGGCGCAGGTAGGCAATGAAAGTCTCGTCGGTGCTGAAGCCCTTGCCCGGCGAATCCGACAGCTTGGCCACCGGCTGCCCGTTGCAGCGCACCAGCTTCATGACGATGTTGATCGGCTGGTGCTGGGTGTCGTTGGTGAGCTTGGTACCGATGCCGAAGCCGGTCTGGACGCGGTCGGCGAAGTGGCGGTACAGGTCCAGCGCCTTGGGCACGGTCAGCGCGTCCGAGAACACCAGGCGCTTGGTGCGGGCGTCGATGCGCAGCTTGGCATAGTGGGCGATCGCCTTTTCGCCCCACTCCACCGGATCGCCGGAATCGTGGCGCAGGCCGTCGAACAGCTTGGCGAAGTACAGATCGAAGTCGCGCAGGAAGGCGTCCATGCCGACCACGTCGGTTAGCGCGGTGCCGAGGTCGCCGCGGTATTCCTGCACCCAGTCTTCCAGCGCCTTTTTCTGGAAGTCGCGCAGGCGCACGTCGAAGGACTGGAAGGCCTGCATGTATTCATGCGCCATGGTGCCGATCGGGACCAGCTTCAGCTTCTTGGCCAGGTAGACGTTCGAGGTGCCGCGGAAGAACTGCGGCAGCTCGCGCGCCAGCGTCGCCACCACCTCTTCGTGCCACTCGCCGGAAAAGCGGCGGCGCACGCCGAAGTCGAAGAACTCGAAGGGATTGGCGCGCTTCGGCTCCTGTTCGAAGGCGCGCCACTCGTCGATCTTCTGGTCCAGGCGCCTGCGCGCCTCGGCAATCGCCTCGGCCTGGTCGAAGCGGCGGAAATACAGCTCGTTGACGATGTACAGCACGAAGATCTCGAAGCCCATCACGTGCACGATCGGGCCGGAGGCGCGGATGCGCAGGTGCGGGCCGTCGGTATCGACGTGGATGAACTTGCGCTGGAAGCGAAACAGGGTCAGGAAGTCGGCGAAATCGCTCTTGATGAAGCGCAGCGTGCGCAGGTATTCCACCTCTTCCTCGGTGAACATCATTTCGCACAGGTGATCCAGCTCGCGCTCGACCTCTTCCTTCAGCTCCGCCAGCGGATAGGCGGGCGTGTTGCGGCACTTGAATTCGTACTCGCCGACCGCGTTCGGGTGCATGTGCAGGAAAGCCTGCCACATCGTGAATTTATAAAGGTCGGTTTCGAGCAGGCTGCGGACGACTGGGGTCATGGCAAACTTTCTTGGGTTTTCTTCAGGCGGTGACGGCGGCCTTCTTCCGGCTGCGGCGCTTGGGCGCCAGCATGGTGCCGCTGCAGCCCGGGGTGCCGCAGCGGCAGGCAAACAGGCGCTTCAGGGCCGGGGTGTGCCGCTCGTCGTAAATGAGTGCGTAATTGTAGTTGAGTTCCTCGCCGGCCTCGATGTCGCGCAGGGCGTGGATGAAGACCTTGCCGTCGTCCTCGTAGGCTTCGCAGTTCGGCTCGCAGGCATGGTTGATCCAGCGCGCATCGTTGCCGCGCCTGCCGCCGTCGATCACGCGGCCGTCGGCCAGGCTGAAGTAAAAGGTGTGGTTGACCGGGCCGCCGCGCTCCGCAGCACGGCGGGTGGCGTCGTCCCAGCTGATGCGCTCGCCGCGGTATTCGATGATGCGTTCGCCGGCGGGAATGGCACGCAGCGCGAACACGCCGTTGCCGTGGACTGGGGATTGCCTGACTTCGTAGGAGACGGGCTGCTTGGATGCGGGCTGCTTCGGTGACGCCGTTTTTGCGGATGGGCTCATTACGGAAGGCGAATCATTGGCGAAGATGGTTGATCTGGCGACGCTTGGCGTGGATTGCATGTTATTGACCGCTCATTATTGCCCGATTTGCAGCAACAATGCCACACGGCTTTTATCGTAGCGCCAAATTGCATTCATTCCGGAACAACCCGAGCGCAGCGCCCTCACCTTCGCCGTCACCCTGCGCCCTCATCCTTCATAAGCGCGGCGCAGGGCCGCCAGGTCGATCTTCTTCATCGGCATCAAGGCCTGTATCACGCGGTCGGCACGCAGCGCATCCCCGGTGAGCCAGCCGGCGATCGAGCGCGGCACCACCTGCCACGACAGGCCGAAGCGGTCCTTCAGCCAGCCGCACTGGCGCGCGGCGGCGTCGCCGCCCTCGCCCAGCCGTTCCCAGTAATAATCGATCTCGCCCTGGGTGTCGCAATGCACCTGGAACGACACCGCCTCGTTGAAACGGAAGCGCGGCCCGCCGTTCAGGGCGGTGAAGGGCTGGCCGTCGAGCTCGAAGGCCACGCTGAGCACGCTGCCCGGCGGGACGCCGCGCCGGCCGGCGCTTTCGGCCCCGTAGTGCGACACCGCACTGATGCGCGCATTGCGGAAGATGTCGACGTACATCCTGGCGGCGTCCTCGGCCTGGGTATCGAACCACAGGCAGGGGCTGATGGTCGAGACGATGGGCATGGCGGTTTCCTTCGATCGGTTGCATTGCTGTTTGGCAGGCGCGCGCCCGCCGAGTTCCGTGACCGGCCGTGCATTGCGGCATACGCTACGGATACACTACGACGTGAAGTCTTCCTCGCGGTATTCGGCGCCGTTTTGCGCACCCGCAGCCTCGGCCCGCCGCAATTCGACGCGCCGGATCTTGCCCGAGATCGTCTTGGGCAGCTCGGCGAATTCGATGCGGCGAATGCGTTTATAGGCCGACAGGCGCTCGCGCGCAAAGGCGAAGATGGCGCCGGCCAGCTCGCGCGTCGGTTCCACGCCCGGGCGCAGCGCAATGAAGGCCTTGGGCACCGCCAGGCGCAGCGGGTCGGGACTGGGCACGATGGCCGCTTCCAGCACGTCCGGGTGCTCGATCAGCACGCTCTCCAGCTCGAACGGACTGATGCGGTAATCGGAGGACTTGAACACGTCGTCGTTGCGGCCGACGTAGAAGTAATAGCCGTCCTCGTCCACCGTGGCGGTGTCGCCGGTGTGGTAGTACCCCTCGCGCATCACGTCCGCGGTCTTGTCGGCGTCGCCCTCGTAGCCCAGCATCAGGCCGAGCGGCGTGCGCGCTTCGCCATCCCCGAGCCGGATCGCAATCTCGCCTTCGCTGGCCGGCTGGTCGTCGATGTCGAGCAGCGCGATGCGGTAGCCCGGCAGCGGCCGCCCCATCGAGCCCGGCTTCACCCGCTGGCCCGGCGAATTGCCGACCTGGCAGGTGGTCTCGGACTGGCCGAAACCGTCGCGGATGCGGATGCCCCAGGCGCGCTCGACCTGCTCGATGACTTCCGGATTCAGCGGCTCGCCGGCCCCGACCAGCTCGCGCAGCGGCGGCCGCCAGGCGCTGAGGTCTTCCTTGATCATCATGCGCCACACCGTCGGCGGCGCGCACAACGAGGTCACGCCGCAGCGCACGATGGTGTCCAGGCAGGCGCGCGCCGAAAAGCGCTCGTAGTTGTAGACGAATACGGTGGCGCCGGCGTTCCAGGGCGCAAAGAAGCAGCTCCAGGCGTGCTTGGCCCAGCCGGGCGAGCTGATGTTCCAGTGCACGTCCCCGGCCTGCAAACCGATCCAGTACATGGTCGACAGGTGGCCGACCGGATAGCTCTGGTGGCTGTGCAGCACCAGTTTCGGCTTGGCGGTGGTGCCGGAGGTGAAGTACAGCAGCAGCGGATCGGTGGCGCGGGTGGCGCCGTCAGGGGTGAATGTCTCGGGCGCCTGCCGGCTGTCCTCGACATTGCGCCAGCCTGCCGGCGCGCCGCCGACGGCGATGCGGGTAAAGTCGCCCCGCAGCGAAGCGAACTTGTGGGCCTCGGACGCCTGGGCGATCACATGGCGCACCTGGCCGCGCACCATGCGGTCTTCCAGGTCGCTGCTGGACACCAGCATCGTGGTCGGCACCAGCACGGCGCCGAGCTTGATCCCGGCGAGCATGATTTCCCACAGCTCGACGCGGTTGGGCAGCATCAGGAGCACGCGGTCGCCGCGGCGCACGCCGCAGTCGCGCAGCCAGTTGGCGACCTGGCCCGAGCGCGCGGCCATCTCGGCATAGCTGATCCGGCGTTCGCTGCCGTCGTCCTCGACCACCCACAGGGCCGGGGTGGCGTTGTTGCGCGCCTGGACGTCGAAGTAATCGAGCGCCCAGTTGAAGTCGTCGAGCTCGGGGGCACGGTAGCCGCGGTAGGCGGTGTCGTAGTCGCTGCGGTGCTGCTGGAGGAAGTCGCGCGCCTGGATGAAGCGCTGGTAAGGGGATGCAGCCATGGTCGTCTCCTGTGGTGGCGGAACTCTGCGGTTCCTGGTTTGCACCATTCTGCCACGGTGGGGGCGCGCACGGCGGTCCCGCAGCGTGATGCCGCGGGTGTGTCCTGTCGTGAAATGCGCGACGGCCGCAGGTCAGCGGCGCCGCATCTGCGTGACCGTCATCTCGTCCTGCGGCTGCATCATGTCGATCACGCGGCAGTCGCCGCACATGCGCATGCGGTCGAGGTTGCCGGCAAAGGCCGGATGGCCGGACAGGCGCGCCAGCATGCCCTCGATCATGCGCACGGTGCCGAAGGGCTTGCTGCAGCGGATACAGTGGAAGGGCTGGGTCTCGTTCAGCACCACCGGCTGCTTGCGGGTCTCGGCAAAGGACATGCGCGGCAGCAGCGTGATCGCGTTCTCCGGGCAGGTGTCGGCGCACAGGCCGCACTGCACGCAATTCTTTTCGATGAAGCGCAGCTGCGGCAGGTTCTGGCCATCCTGCAGCGCCGCCGACGGGCAGGCGCCGACGCAGGACATGCACAGGCTGCAGGTGGCGGTATTGACCTGCAGGGCGCCGAACGGGGCGCCCGGTGGCAGGGGGATTTCCGGTACCTGTTGCGGCGCATGGCGCAGCAGGTGGTCGAGCGCGTAGTCCAGCGTGTTGCGCTTGTCGGCGGCGACATTGTAGCCGGCGCGCTGCTGCGGCACCTCGCCGCGCGGCGCGTGCCGCAGCGCCACCGCCAGCTCCCGCGGGCTGCTGGCGCGCAACAGTTGCAGGTGCGGCCCGGCGTAACCGAGGCCATCCAGCACCGATTGCGCGATGCGCATCTGGGCGTCCAGCGCGGCCGTGTACTGCGGCGCGTCGTCGTCGGTCATCAGGACCGTGACGCCGGCGGCGCCGTAGGCCAGCGCGGTCAGCCAGACGTCGATGCCGGTCGACGCCGCATGGTGCAGCGCCACCGGCAGCACGCGCGCCGGCACCGGATCCGGCAGATTGGCCAGCAGCGCCGCGCCGCCTTCGGCGTGCAGCAGCACCGCCGGCTCGCCGCCGCCGGCCTCGAACCATGCTTTCAGCAGCGATTTCAGGCGTTCGCCGGTCTGGGCGGCGCTCGGGTAGGCGTAGCCCAGCGCGCCGCTCGGGCACACCGTGGTGCAGGCGCCGCAGCCGGCGCACAGGTAGGGATTCACCTTGATCAGGTCGCCCGCGCCTTCGATCGCGCGCGCCGAGCACACCTCGACGCAGGCGTTGCAGCCGGTGCGCTGGTTGCGGCTGTGGGCGCACAGGCGCTCCTTGTAGGCGAAATACTTGGGCTTCTCGAAGTCGCCGACCATCCCGGCCAGCGCGTCGACCGCCGCCGCGCGCGCCGCCTCATCGGCGCCCGGCGCGTAATAGCCGTGCGGCGGCTGGTGCGCCGCGATCTGGGGACTGGCGCCGAGGTCGAGCACCAGGTCGAAGCGGCCCTGTTCCGGCGCGCGGCCCGGCGCCTGCCAGGTGACGCGGAAGGCGCCCAGCCAGCCGGACAGCACGATGGCGCGCGCGTCGAACACCGGATAGATGCGCAGCGGCGGCTTGCCGTCGCAATCGGTGAGCAGCACCGTCACCGGCAGCGCGGCGGCCAGGCGATCGGCCCAGGGCAGGACATCAAAGCTGCTGCCGATGACGAGGGTCTTGCCGGCCGAGCGGTAGTCGACCGTGTCCAGGGCTTCGGGGCCGGCAATCGCGTCGAGCGCGACGATGGCCGCCACCTTGGCCAGGGCGTCGCGGCGCTCCTGCTCGGGATCGGCGCCCTGCCCTTCGATAAAGCGGATATTCATTGGATCTCTTGTTCAGGTAGTTGTTATGGTTGTTGCATCGGCATTGCCATTGTCGGACAAGGCCGGCGTTTCGGGCCGCACCGTTGGCGCGCATGCCGCCGGCGAGGCCGGGTGCGGGTCCGCTGCCTCAGCCTCAGCCTCAGCCTCAGTCTCAGTCTCGGCCTCAACTTCGGCCGCAGCAGGCGGCGCCGTACTGGCGGCGGGGATGCCCGCGGCGGCATCGCAGGCACGCCGCGCGGCGGCTTCGGCATCCAGTCGCGCCTGCGCATCCTCGGCCGCGCGCGCGAACAGGCTCTTCGAATGCTGCAGCGATTCGAGCATGCCTTCCGCCAGGGGGCTGGCCCTGGTGTAGTCGTCCATGTAGACGTCGAGCCGGTCGATCGCATTGAAATGCGGATCGGAGAACAGCTTCTTGAGGGCGGAACGGCGCACCGCCGCGTCGACGCCGCGCGCGACAAAGGCGGAATAATCGGATTCCGGCGTCAGGCGCGCCACGTCGTCCATGGTGGGCAGGCGGATGCCGGCGCCGGGCGCGGCGCCCAGTGCGCTGTCCGGTGGCATCCCCGTGGCCGGATGCGCGGCGTGGCCGCCGGGTGCGAACGCCGCAGGCATTGCCGATCCGAGTCCGGACGCGTCGGCCGGTGCGGTTGCAGCCGCGGGCCCGGACGCGGGCGCAGGCCCGGATGCCGGCTCGGGCTCGGGCATGCGCCCGTCCCTGGTTTCGGTCTTGCGGCGCGCCCAGCGGCGCAGGAAGCCTTCTTCGGACATGGGCGCTGCCGTCATCCGTGCTGGCGTCCGCGCCCGCGCGGCCTGGGCTGGTAGTGCTGGCGCAGGTAGCCGGCCAGCCAGGTGTAGACCTCGGCCGGCATGGCGACACCGTCGGCGTTCTCGCCCGAGTCGAACATGCGCGTGCCCTCGACGTAGCTGACCGAGGCGCGCACCGGCATCGCGCGGCCCTCTTCCATGCGCCACATCACGAACACCTTCGATTCCGGCGCCACGCAGTTTTCGTAGTAACCCTCGTTCTCGTCCGGATAGAGTTCCAGCTCCAGGCCCGAGACCAGGTAGTAGTCGCGCTCCGCTGATTCGCTCAGCACCTGCACCTGCGGCAAATTGCCGCGGTCGGGCACGATGCCGACGGCGGCCCAGGCTTCGTCGGCCCAGCGGTGCTGGAGTGTACGGCGCTGCATCAGCACCGCGATCGGCATGCTTCCCATCTTCATCGTGTGCTCGCTTTTTCGCTTTCTATTTCTTGCTGGCGTCGGGCGAACCCTTCTGGACCGTCGGCGCCACGCCCTGCGGCACGGCCCGGGTCGGGTGGGCCTTGACGTCCTCGCTCTGCGGCGCGGTGCCGTGCTTTTCGCTCTTGATCGACGGGCTGGCGCCGCCGCCGGCGGCAGTCGCGCCATGCTGGCCTTGCTGGCCGGGCTGGCCCGCCGCCGTCATGATGCCCGCTGCCCCGGCACCGGCAGCGGAAGACGCCGCACCCGATGTACCTGATGCACCGGATGCACTGGCCGCCGATGCGCCGGCCGGATTGCCCGCCGCGCCTGGCGCGGCTGCGGCGGCGATCGCCACCGGCGCATGCGTCTTCCAGCCCTGCGCCGCGGCGCGGGTACGCCAGCGCGCGCTCACCGCGTCCATCGAGGCCGCCAGGCTTTCCTTGTCCTTGGCCGCCTGGGCGTCGGCCTGGGCCTTCTTGGCGGCCGCGGCCTGCTGCTGGGCCGGCGTCGGCGCCGGCAAGGCGCCATGGGCGAGGCCCGCGCATGCGAGCGCCAGCGTGCCCGCCGCCAGCAGGGACGACAACGGAGCCGACAGCGGGAACGACAGTGCGGTCAACCGCATGGGAGGCTGCGCGGTGGACCGCACCTCGGCCCTGGTGGCCAGTTGCCTGGTGGTGTGCTTCATGATCGCGTCCTTTTCATTCGATGCGCCTGCTCAGCGTCCCGGTGCCGCCTGCGGGCCGCCCGGGTCGCGGTGCGCGGCGGCCGGTTGCGGCGCCTGCCCGGCCGGTGCGGCCGGCGGCGGGTTGTCGCCGGACGGCTGCTGGGTCGTGCCCGGCGCGCCGGCTGCGCCCGGGTCGCTGACGCCGGAAGTCGGGCCCTTGCCGCTCTCGGTGGTGGTGCCGCCGGTGCCGGCGCCCGAGGTGTTGCCGCCGGAACCACCGGCGATGCCCGGGGTGCCGCCGGCGTAAGTGGCATCGGTCTTCGGTCCACCGTTGGCCGTCATGACCTGGCCGCTGGTGCCGCCGCCGGCGCTCACCATGCCGGGAAACTTGGTCTGGCGCTGGGCGTTGTCGCCGTGCTGGCTGCAGCCTACACTTGCGACGACCAGCGCCGCGGCGGCGCCATGCAACAGTAAAGTGAATGCTTTCATCGTGCTGTCCTCAATGCGCCGGGCCTGGGCGCGGCTGCGGAACGCCGCCATGGCCTGCGCCACCATGCCCTGCGCCGCCGGCCGGCGGGCTGTCCGGCGGCGTATCCGGCGGCACGCGGTTGTCGAAGGTGCCCGGCGGCACCCCGGCCTTGACTTCGTCGTGCCAGATGCCGTGGTGGGCCTTGGCCCAGGTTTCGTCGACGGTGCCGTGGCGCATCGCTTCATACGCCCCCGGCGTGCCCCAGGTGCCGATGAAACTGTGTCCCATGGCGGCCGCGATGTAGAAGGTGGCGCCGACGATGTGCAGGGTGTTCGCCACCTGCAACATGTAGCGGGTCTGGCCGAAGCCGATGAAATTCAGGATCAGGCCGCTGACCGACATCACCAGTCCCAGTAGCGTGACGCCGAACCAGAACCAGCTCTTTTCGCCGGCATTGAAGAAGCCGGCCGGCACGTGGGTATGCGAGACCAATCCGCCGCCCTTCTTGATCCACAGCCAGTCGATGCGGCGGAAGAAATTACGGCGCAGGAAGGTGAAGAACATCAGCACCGAGCACACGATGAACAGCGGCCCGATGAAGTTGTGCAGGTACTTGAAGACCCAGGCGATGAAGGCGAACACGTCGTGCCCCACCAGCGGCATCAGGATTTTCTTGCCGAAGGTGATGAGCAGGCCGGTCACCGCCAGGATGATGAAGCTGATCGCCGTGGACCAGTGCACCCAGCGCTCCCAGCGGTTGAAACGCTGGATGCGCCGTCCGGTGTCGGGCGCGTCGGTGCGCGCCGGGCCGACCAGGCGGTAGAAGCCGACGATGGCGAGGAAGGTCAGCACCAGGATCGCGCCGAAGGCGGTGGCGATCGGGCCGTTGCGCCACAGGCGCCAGGTATTGCCGCCGCGCTGGACGATCACGTTGGCCTCGGTGCTGCCGTACTGGCCGAGGTAGTGGCGGTCCATGTGCACGCGGCCGGACGACTTGTTCGTCAGGCCCGGTTCGGGCGTGCGCGAATCGGCTTCGACCTGCAGCAGGGTCTGCTCTTCGGCGTAGGCCGGCTCGGCGCGGTTGTTGGGCACGCCGGCATGGGCGGCGGACAGGCCCAGGAACAGCATCAGCGCCGTGATCAGTGACAGGAATACGCGCATGCTCTGCTCCTAGGGGTTGGCCCGGTTGTATTCGTTCTGGTGCATGTTGCGGTTCTGGATCGTGCCCCACCATTGCAGCCGGTCGTGGTGGAAGTGCGTGTCGGACGGGCGGTTGTCGGTCTTGCCGGCGTATTCGCCGCGGATCCAGTTCGGATGCTGCTCGACTTCCAGGCAGCCGGCCAGCACGGCCAGCGCCGCCAGCAGCGCGCAGTATTTTGCGATCTTCACGGCAGCCTCCCCGGATCGTTCTGCGAAGCGCCCGGCGTCTGGTTGACGCGCGGGGCGTCGCCCTTGGCCTTGACCTCGCCGCCGCGCTTGGGCTTGCCGTAGGCGATCTTCCAGCCCCACAGCTCGGGACCGTAGCCGCGCGTCTCCACGCGCTGGCGGTAGATGTCGGCCACGATGTCGGCGTCACCGCCGATCAGCGCCTTGGTACCGCACATTTCCGCGCAGGCCGGCAGCTTGCCCTCGGCGATGCGGTTGCGGCCGTACTTCTTGAACTCGGCTTCCGAGGTGTCCGGTTCCGGGCCGCCGGCGCAGAAGGTGCACTTGTCCATCTTGCCGCGGTGGTTGAACATGCCGGTTTCCGGGAACTGCGGCGCGCCGAACGGGCAGGCGTAGTAGCAGTAGCCGCAGCCGATGCACTGGTCCTTGGAGTGCAGCACGATGCCGTCCTCGGTGTGGTAGATGCAGTTCACCGGGCACACCGCCAGGCAGGGCGCATCGGTGCAGTGCATGCAGGCCACCGAGATCGAGCGCTCGCCGGGGACGCCGTCGTTGATCGTCACCACGCGCCGGCGGTTCACGCCCCAAGGGGTTTCGTGTTCGTTCTTGCAGGCGGTCACGCAACCGTTGCAGTCGATGCAGCGTTCGGTGTCGCAGATAAATTTCATTCTTGCTGGCATGTCGATTCCTCCCCTACGCGCGCACCAGGCGGCACAGCGATACCTTGGTTTCCTGCATCATGGTCACCGTGTCGTACCCGTAGGTCCAGCCGGTATTGACCGCCTCGCCGCGCACGTTCGGCGCGCCGCCTTCCGGATAGTGCTTCTCGAGATCCTCGCCCATCCACCAGCCGCCGAAGTGGAAAGGCATCCAGACCAGGCCGATCGGCACCCGCGGCGTGACCATGGCCATCAGCTTCAGGCGCGCGCCGGTCGGGGTCTCGACCCACATGAAGTCGCCCAGCTTGACGCCGATCTGGGCCGCGTCCGACGGGTTCACCTCGCAGAACATGTTCTGCTGCAGTTCCGCCAGCCATGGGTTGGAGCGGGTTTCCTCGCCACCGCCCTCGTACTCGACCAGGCGGCCGGAAGTCATGATCAGCGGGTAATCCTTGGAGAAGTCGACCTGCTGCACCGATTTGTACAGCGTCGGCAGGCGCCAGAACGCGGCCTTGTCGTCGTAGGTCGGGTATTTCGCCACCAGGTCGCGCCGTGGCGACATCAAGGGTTCGCGGTGCACCGGGATCGGGTCCGGGAAGTTCCAGACGTTGGCGCGGGCGCGCGCATTGCCGTAGGGCGCGCAGCCGTGCGCGATGACCACGCGCTGGATGCCGCCGGACAGATCGGTCTTCCAGTTCTTGCCTTCGGCCGCGATTTTTTCCTCGGGCGTCAGGTCGTCCCACCAGCCCAGCTTTTTCAGGAACACGTGGTCGAATTCCGGATAGCCGGTGTCGATCTCGCTGTCCTTGGTAAACGAACCGTCGGCGGCCAGCAGGCTTTCGCCGTTGTGCTCGACGCCCCAGTTGGCGCGGAACGGCAGGCCGCCCTCGGCCACCGGCTTGTTCAGGTCGTACAGGATCGGCGTGCCCGGGTGCTTCATTTCCGGCGTGCCCCAGCACGGCCACGGCAAGCCGTAATAATCGCCCTTGCACGGGCCATCCTCGGCGCGCATCGTGGTCGGGTTGAAGGTGTGCTTGTTCTGCATGTGCAGTTTGAGGCGCTCGGGCGAGCAGCCCGTGTAGCCGATGGTCCAGCACGAGCGGTTGATCTCGCGCAGGATATCCTCGATGACCGGCTCGTTGTGCACCACCTTGATGTTCCTGACCAGCTCGTCCGCAAAGCCCAGCTTTTTGGCGAACAGGTACATGATCTCGTGGTCGGTCTTGCACTCGAACAACGGCTGGATCACGCGCTCGCGCCACTGGATCGAACGGTTCGACGCCGTCACCGAGCCGTGCGCCTCGAACTGCGACGCCGCCGGCAGCAAATAGACACCGTCGGTGCGCCCGTGCATCGCCGCCGTCATGCTCGGGTACGGGTCGATCACGACCAGCATGTCGAGCTTCTGCATGGCCGCCTTCATGTCCGGCAGGCGGGTCTGGCTGTTGGGCGCGTGGCCCCAGTAGAGTACGGCGCGCAGGTTGCTCGGCTGGTCGATGTACTTGTTGTCCTCGAGCACGGCGTCATACCAGCGCGACACCGTGATGCCCGGCTTTTCCATCAATTCCTTGGACCCGTAGCGCGACTTGATCCATTCGTAGTCGACGCCCCAGACGTTGGCGAAGTGCTTCCAGGCGCCCTCCGCCAAACCGAAGTAGCCCGGCAGCGAGTCGGAATTCGGGCCGACGTCGGTGGCGCCCTGCACGTTGTCGTGGCCGCGGTAGATGTTGGCGCCGCCGCCCTTCACGCCGATATTGCCCAGCACCAGCTGCAGGATCGACAGCGCGCGCACGTTGGCGGTACCGACGTGGTGCTGGGTGATGCCCATGCACCAGACCACCGACGATGGCCGGTTGGTGGCCAGCATCTCGGCCGCCATGCGCACCGCCGATTCCGGCACGCCGGTGACTTCGGTGACCTTGTCCGGCGTCCATTTCGCCACTTCCTTGCGCACGTCGTCCATGCCATAGGTGCGCGCCGCGATGTAGTCCTTGTCTTCCCAGCCGTTCTGGAAGATGTGCCACAACATGCCCCACACCAGCGGGATGTCGGTACCGGGACGCACGCGCACGTAGTGGTCGGCAAAGCGCGCGGTGCGCGTGAAGCGCGGGTCGATCACGATCATCTTCGCGCCCAGTTCCTTGGCGTGCAGGAAGTGCAGCATCGAGATCGGGTGCGCCTCGGCCGGATTCGAGCCGATGAAAAGCACCGCCTTGCTGTAGTGCAAATCGTTGAACGAGTTAGTCATCGCCCCGTAGCCGAAGGTCTGGGCCACGCCCGCGACCGTGGTCGAGTGGCAGATGCGCGCCTGGTGGTCGCAGTTGTTGCTGCCCCAGAACGAGACCCACTTGCGCAGCAAGTAGGCCTGCTCGTTGCTGTGCTTGGAGCTGCCGATGAGCATCATCGCATCCGGCCCGGCTTCCTTGCGCAGGTGCAGCAGCTTGTCGCCGATCTCGTTGATGGCCTGGTCCCACGAGATGCGCTCGTACTTGCCGTTAACCAGTTTCATCGGATAGCGCAGGCGGTGTTCGCCGAAGCCGTGTTCGCGCACCGACGCGCCCTTGGCGCAGTGGGCGCCCATGTTGATCGGCGAATCGAAGGCCGCTTCCTGGCGCACCCAGACGCCGTTGCTGACCACCGCCTCCACCGAGCAGCCCACCGAACAGTGGCTGCAGACGGTGTGCTTGATCTCGGTCTTGGGTTCGGCGGGCGGCGAGTCGGCGGCGGTGGCCGGTTCGATCACGTTCAGCGGCAGGTGCCGCGCGATCGCGCCGGCACCCGCGGTCACGCCTGCTCCGATCAGGAACTTGCGTCGTTTCAGGCCGCTGTCACGCGATGTCTTCACCAGGGTCATGGTGTCTCCTTGTTGACCTGTGTTCGGGTTACCAGTAGGCGGCGGTACGGTAGTAAGTCCGGATGTGCTCGGTTTCGTGGTAGCCGCGCGGCTTGGCCGGCTCCTCGGCCGGCGCAACGGCGGCGGCGGGTGCTTCGGCGGCGGCGGCCTGGCCGGCGACCACGGCCAGCGCGCCCAGCGGCGCCGCCCTCAGGAGGCTGCGGCGCGCCAGGTCGGGCTGGCCGGGCTGGCCGGGCTGTCCCGGCTGTCCCGGCTGTTTCTGTTCCTTGTCCATGGGATTCCTCATCTGCTCATGCCGCCATCACGTCGGCCGTGTCCAGCACCGAAAAGGCCTGGGCTTCGATCGACAGGAAGGCATCGGCCACGCCGGCGACGACGCGGTAGAAATTGGCGACCTCGGCCTTGGAAACATCGGCCAGGCAGGCCGCGTACCAGGGGCGCAGGTGCGCTTCGAAAAACTGCTTCTGGGCCAGCAACGGCTGGCGCGGGAAGCCCGGTGCCCCGGCGACCAGGAGGCGCATGGTTTCGCACAGCGCGCCCAGGTGGTCCTCGGATTCGCCGACGCCGGACGCGCGGCCCAGGCCCAGGCGCGCCAGGTCATGGCGCAGCTGGACCAGCGGCACGTCGTTCAGGTGGCCGGTCAGGTAAAAGGAGCCGAAGGGATTCAGCAGCGGGTCCCCGGTGCTGATGAACAGCAGCGAGAATTCGGCGGCGGCGGCCTGGGCGTCGACCACGCTGGCGGCCTGGGTCAATCTGAGCCAGGCGTCTTCCAGCGCGAATTCGCCGGCGGCGGACACCGGCTCGGCCCCGGCCAGCGCACGCAGCAGGCCGGCATCCGGCGGCGCCAGCCACAGGCGTGCGAGCAAGGCATAGAAATCGGCCCGGGCCTGGTCTTCGCCCGGCAGGGGTAGCGCGGCCGCAGCCACGGTGGGCTGGGCCACTGGATCGGATGAGGCTGACTGGTGCTGCGATGACATGACACTCCCATAAGCAAAGCCTTCATGGAAAGTGTAGTAGTTAGCAACAGCCAAGCGCGCACGCTTGGATTTTGTTGCTTATGCTTAACGCATGCCAGCCGCATGCATGAGCACGCGCAACACCAGCGCCACCAGCCCCAGCGCCAGCACGCCGCCCAGCCAGAGCGCCACCAGCCAGCCCAGCCTTCTCAGCCAGAGCGCCGGCGCCCGCATCAGTGATACCCTTCGCTGCTTGAAACCTTGCCGCGGAAAACGTAATAGCTCCACACCGTGTACATCAGCACCAGCGGCAGCACGATCAGGGCGCCGACCAGCGTGAACTGCTGGGTCAGCGGCGGCGAAGCGGCTTCCCAGATCGTGATCGCGGGCGGGACGATGTGCGGCCAGATGCTGATCGCCATGCCGGTAAAGCCGAGCAGCACCAGCGCCAGCGCGGCCACGAAAGGCATGCGGTAGGGATCGCGCTTGAGCGAGCGCAGCAGCAGGATGAAGGCGCCGCCCACCAGCAGCGGTACCGGAGACAGGAGCAGCATGTTCGGGAAACTGAACCAGCGCTCGGCCACCTGGTGCTGGGTCAGCGGGGTCCACAGACTGACCACGCCGATGGCCGCCAGCAGCGCCATCCCGCAGGGCCGCGCAAGACGCACCATGCGCTGCTGCAAATCGCCCTCGGTGCGCATCACCAGCCAGGTCGCGCCCAGCAGCGTGTAGGCGATCATCACGCCGAATCCCGCCGCCAGCGGGAACGGCGCCAGCCAGTCGAGCGGGCCGCCGGCATGGCTGCGCCCTGACACCGGAATGCCCGACAAGAAGGCGCCCAGCGACACGCCCTGGAAGAAGGCCGCCGTGACCGAACCGCCGATGAAGGCGACGTCCCAAATGGGCCGCTCGCGGTCGTTGGCCTTGAAGCGGAATTCGAAGGCCACGCCGCGGAAGATCAGCCCGACCAGCATGAAGATCAGCGGCAGGTACAGCCCGGACAGGATGATGGCGTAGGCCACCGGGAACGCCGCCAGCAGGCCGACGCCGCCCATCACCAGCCAGGTCTCGTTGCCATCCCAGACCGGGGCCACCGTGTTCATCATGATGTCGCGCTCCCGGCGCCCTTTCACGAAGGGGTAGAGCATGCCGATGCCGAGGTCGAAGCCGTCCAGCACCACGTACATGAAGACGGCAAAGAAGATGATGACGGCCCAGATGGCGGAAGTGTCGAAGTCCATGGCTATTCCTTTTGGTCCAGGCCGGCCGAGGCGTCCGCCTCCGGCACCGACAGCGGGCGCGCCGGCGTCCTGCCCTGCCCCGGCCCGCCCTGCGGCGCACGCTGCAGATCGAAGGCTTGCGGTCCCTTGCGCACCAGCCGCAGCACGTAGGCGATGCCGACCCCGAACACGAACAGGTAAGCGACCACGAACAGCGCCAGCGTCAGCGCCAGCGGCGCCGCACCGTGCTTCGATGCGGCATCCGCGGTGCGCAACACGCCGTACACGACCCAGGGCTGGCGTCCGACCTCGGTAGTGATCCAGCCGGCCAGCACCGCCGCCAGCCCGGCCGGCCCCATCCACATTGCCAGGTGAAGGAACGGCCGCGTCGTGGTCAGCCGCCCCTTGAAGCGCAGCCACAGGCTCCACGCGCCGAGCGCGATCATGAGCAGGCCCAGCCCCACCATCACGCGAAAGCTCCAGAATACGATCAGCGCGTTCGGGCGCTCGTTGCGCGGAAAATCCTTCAGGCCCCTGATCTGGCCGCCCCAGGTGTGGGTCAGGATCCAGCTGCCCACGCGCGGGATGCCGACGGCAAATTTCGTTTCCTCGTCCTCCATCGACGGCACGCCGAACAGCAGCAGCGGCAGCGCTTCGTCGCCCTCGTTTTGCCAGTGTCCTTCCATCGCGGCGATCTTGGCCGGCTGGTGCTGCAGCGTGTTCAGGCCGTGCATGTCGCCGACCAGCGCCTGGATCGGCGCGACGATCAGGACCATCCACATCGCCATCGACAGCATGGTGCGCAGCGCCGGCCCGTCGCGTCCGCGCAGCAGGTGCCAGGCGGCGCTGCCGCCGACGAACAGCGCGGTGGAGAGGAAGGCCGCGATCGACATGTGCGCCAGCCGGTACGGGAAGGATGGATTGAACAGGATCGCGAACCAGTCCACCGGCACCATGCGGTTGCCGACGATCTCATAGCCTTGCGGGGTCTGCATCCAGCTGTTGGCGCCCAGGATCCAGGTGGTCGAGATCAGTGTCCCGAGCGCCACCATGCAGGTGGAAAACAGGTGCAGGCCGGGTCCGACCCGGGTCCAGCCGAACAGCATCACGCCCAGGAAGCCGGCCTCCAGGAAGAAGGCGGTCAGCACTTCATAGGCCATCAGCGGCCCGGTGATGCTGCCGGCATACTCGGAAAAATAGCTCCAGTTGGTGCCGAACTGGTAGGCCATGACGATGCCCGAGACCACGCCCATGCCGAAGTTGACGGCAAAGATGCGCAGCCAGAAGTGATACAGATCGAGGAATACCCGGCGCTTCGTCTTCAGCCAGCACACTTCCAGCACGACCAGGTAGCTGGCCAGGCCGATGGTGATGGCCGGGAACAGGATGTGGAAGGACATCGTGAACGCGAACTGCAGCCGTGCCAAGTCCAATGCTTCCAGGCCGAACATGGGCATCCCCGGTATGGTCGAGTGCTGGAATTTACCATGCATGGAGGGCGCGCACGCTTGCCACGATGGGTCCGGTGCATGCGCACCGCATGGGATCAAGAACCGTGCGCCCCGATGCGACAGTGGCCGGCGGCTTGCTGGCGATGTGGCGCCAGGCCCGACTATAATCGGGATATTGACGCCAACTTCACTTCCATGACCGTACCCGCTCCCTCCGCCATCGCCGGCGCCCCGCTGAACCTGCAGGCGCTGAAGGCCGGATGCTCGGCCTGCAGCATGCACCAGCTTTGCCTGCCGATGGGCCTGGCGGACGCCGACATGGAGCGCCTGGACCGGATCATCGGCGGCCGCCGCCGCCTCGAGCGCGACGAGCGCCTGTACCAGATGGGCGAGCCCTTCCGCAACCTGTACGCGGTGCGCTTCGGCCACTTCAAGACCTACCAGGTGAACGCCGCCGGCGAAGCCCAGATCACCGGCTTCCAGATGGCCGGCGAACTGCTGGGCATGGACGCGATCAGCGGCGAGCGCCACCACTGCGACGCCGTCGCGCTGGAAGACAGCGAAGTCTGCGAGATCCCGTTCGCGCACCTGGAAGAGCTGTTCGGCCAGGTGCCGGCACTGCTGCGCCACTTCCATCGCATCATGAGCCAGGAAATCACGCGCGAACAGAACGTCATGTTGTTGCTGGGCAACATGCGCGCCGAGCAGCGCTTCGCCGTGTTCCTGGTGAACCTGTCGTCGCGCTACGCCGTGCGCGGCTACTCGCCCGCCCGCTTCCAGCTGCGCATGTCGCGCGAAGACATTGGCAACTACTTGGGCCTGACCATCGAGAGCATCAGCCGCCTGCTGTCGCGCTTTAAAAAGATGGGGCTGGTGCAGGTGGACAAGCGCGACGTCGTCCTGCTGGAACCGGCGCGCCTGAAGGCGATGGCGGCCGGGACCGAGCAGTGCAGTCCGATGGCGTGAAGGCGGGAATGGCCGCGTGACATTTCGCGCATTTTCCGGATGAATCGTTCATTACAATGACCAGCGCCTGACCTAAAAACAAACAGACAGGGGACGCAGGATGGACATGGACAGATTCATCAAGAAGTTCGTTACCGTTCCAGTGCTGGGCGCCGTCACCGCCTGCGCCACGCATACCGCGCCCATTCCCGCCTTTCTGACCCAGGCACTGTCCCACGAGAATATCGCCGCCGCGGCCAGCATCAGCTACCAGGACGTGGATGGCAGGGCGCTCGGCGAAAACGAATTCGCCGCGCAGCTCGAGAAGGACAAGGGCTTCGTCATCACCAGGTCGAGCGGCGGCAGCTTGCCGGATGTGACTGTGCGCCTGCGTCCCATCAATAAAAATCCCCTTTCCAGGCTGAAGATTGGCGAGACGCTGCCGGCGTTCCATCTGACACGACTGGATGGACTGGCCGGTCGCCGCGGATGCGGACCGGCTCATCGAGGAAATCGGTGCCAAAGCCTATCCTGCGATGGCCTTGTTCGACCCGCAGGGCAGGCTCGCCGACGTGTTCACCGGCGTGGGGCGGCGGGCCTATCCGGACATGTTCGATGCCTGGCTGGACAGGAAGATGCACGCAGCCGGCCAGGCCACGACCGCCGCCGTCGTCGATTTCAGGACTTGCCCGATGCCGATCTACCCCATCGACGAACTGCGGGCCAGGCACACGGGAACGGTCACGCTGAACTTCCTGGTCAGCCGTGACGGGTATATCAGGAAAGCCGAAATCAAGACCTCGTCGGGCTTTCCCGGACTGGACCAGGCCGCGATGGTGTCGCTGGTCCGATGCCGTTTCAAGCCAGCCATGTCGGCTGGGCCGCCCGTGGAGAGATGGTCGCCTGTCCAATACATGTGGAGCATTCGATGAACCAGCATGGCAATCCGCGCTCTTCCGGCTTGGTCCTTTTCCTGGCCGCGGCCGCCCTCCTCCCCGTACACGCACTTGCCGCCCGTATCCAGGACGCGCAGCAGGTGATGGGCCTCGACCTGAATGCCTGCCCGCGCCCGGCCTTTCCGGCCGCCGCGCTGGCGCAGCGCGCCAGCGGCAAGACCACGGTCGAAGTGCAGATCGGCGAGGCGGGCCTCGTCACCGACGCACGCGTGCTCACCTCCAGCGGCAGGAGCGACCTGGACCAGGCCGCGCTGGCGGGCATCCGCAGGTGCATGTTCCACGCGGTGGCGGCGACGGGCCAGACGCCGACCGGCTGGCTCAAGACCCAGTATGTATGGATACCCGGCGCGGCGAAGAACACCCAGGCCCGGGACCAGGCGCTGATCGGCCGGACGAAAAAGCTTGCGGAAGCAGGCGATCCGGCCGCGCAGAACACGCTGGGCACCTGGTACGAGCACGGCACCTACGGCAAGGCGGACCCCGTGCAGGCCGCCGCCTGGTACCTGCCGGCAGCCGAAAGCGGCAACGCCGCCGCGCAGAACAATCTGGGCGTGCTGTATGACCGTGGCGTCGGCGTGCCGCGCGACCGCAAGCAGGCGGCTCACTGGTACGCGAAAGCGGCCGAACAGGGCCATGGCTGGGCCCAGGCCAACCTGGCCTGGGCCTACCAGTACGGCACGGCGGGGGAACCGGATATCGACAAGGCCTTGTACTGGCTGACCAAATCCGCCGAGGGCGGACTGGCCGCGGCGCAGGTGCGGCTGGGCGTGCTGGCGATGCAGCGCGCCATGTCCGATGAAGACCGCAACGCGGCGGCGGCATGGCTTGCCCGCGCCGCGGCGCGGGATTACCCGGCCGGCGTCTACTACCTCGGCCGCACCTTCGAGCTGGGCCTGGGCAACGCGCAGGACGATGCGCAGGCGGCCGCACTGTACCGCAAGGCGCTGGAACGCAGCGGCGGCCGCGCCGAAATCGCACTGGGACAGCTGGTCGAGGCGGGACGCGCCGGCGCCACCGACCTGGACGGGGCGGCCCGCCTGTACCAGAAGGCCATGCGCTGGCGCTACCCGGCCGCCTACTACCACTACGGACGCATGCTGGAACAGCGCGGCGATACCGACCTGGCCGCCGTGGTGTTCCGGCAGGGCGCGGAAAAAGGCGACTGCGACGCCGTTGGCAAGTATGTGCAGATCAAGCAGCTTCAGGGGACGACGCCGGCGGCCGGCACGCCGGAAGCCGCCTGGAACCAGCGCGCGCTATGGTGTGCGGCGCGGCCGGAATTGCCGCCGCAGCTTTGATGCGGCCGTGAAGGGTCGGTGGCTCGAGAGAACTCGGCATGGCTTCCCGCCTGCGCGGAGAGTCGTTTCCGACAGTGCCGGGAACGACGATCAAAGCCGCTTCTCCATCACCACCGCCCGTATCGTGATCCCGCTGCGGTGCGCCACCATCCTGTCCCGCACCGCCCTGAAGCCGGCGCGCTGGTAAAAGGACACCGCATTCAAGGACGCCGACAGGTACAGGCGCTCCAGCCCCGCCTCCCGCGCCATCGCGTCCACCGCCGCCATCAGCCCGGCCGCGATCCCGCGTCCCTGCCAGGCCGGCTCGACGAACAGCGCATCCACCTCGCCGGTCTCGGCATCGAGCACGGCATAGCCCACCGCCCGCCCCGCGTCTTCCGCCACCACGCCGCCGCCCAGCCGCACCAGCACCGGCATCGACGCCGGCGGCCCGGCCATGCACCATGTCGCAATCACATCGGGCGGGTAATGCGCGGCGCAACTGGCGTGGACCGCACGCGTGCGCAGTGCCCACAAGGCGGGCAGGTCGGCGGGACTGGCGGGACGCTGGTTCGGCATCGTTAATCTCCAGGTCGACAGCAAGCCATACCACCATGCCACAGCAGGAACGGCTTGGAAAGCCGGCAGGCGGCCGTCGCGATGGCAAACTGGCGCACGATCTTGGCGCTATCGTTTAGACTGTTGTCCAAGATGCACTTCCTGATCGATAAGAATATGTTTTCAAAACACTCATCAGGAGAGTAGGTCTCTGAACAGGGTAAATCCTTGATCTGACTCAAATAGTTCAAATTGGGATGAGGTAGAAAGCGGAGCTTCGCCTCAATGTCGCTGAAAGCACAACTCTTAACTACTCGATAGGACTATTCCCATGCCCATCTCCGCCCAACTCCACGAAGAGCTCGCCAAACGCCTGCAACAGCAGCGCGCATCCGTACTGGCCACCGTCCACGCCCGCACCGACGGCGACACCGACGACCGCCCGGCCATTTCCCCGATGGCCCACATGGGCCAGAACGACGATGCGCCGGCCGGTGAAATGCTCAGCCACAACGAAGAGCACCTGGCCGAGCACGAGACCAACCTGCTGCACGACATCGATGCCGCCATCGGCCGCCTGGAATCGGGCGCCGCCGGCATCTGCGTGTCGTGCGGCTGCGATATTCCCGAAGCGCGCCTGCTGGCGACGCCGACGGTGCAGACCTGCGTACAGTGCCAGGAACGGATCGAGCAGGAACAGGGAACGGGGCGCGGGCCGACGATCTGATCTGATCCGGCATCCCTGCCCGCCTCACACCGTCTTCGAAAAGCGCGCCTGGCTGCTGCGCTCGGCCAGGTGGCGGTCGAACACCATGCACACGTTGCGGATCAGGAGGCGCCCCTTCATGCTGACCGTGATCCACTCGCGGCTGACGGTCAGCAGGCCGTCGCGTTCCAGTCCGGCCAGTTGCGCCAGTTCGCCCGCGAAGTACTTGTCGAAGACGATCGGGAAGGCCTGCTCGATGGCCGGGACCGACAGCTCGAACTGGCACATCAGCGTCTGGATCATGCTGCGCCGCAGGGCGTCGTCCATCGACAGCCGCACGCCGCGCGCCACCGGCAGTTCGTTGCGATCCAGTGCGTCGTAATAGGCGTCCAGCGTCTTGACGTTCTGGCTGTAGGTGGCCCCGACCGCGCTGATGGCCGACACGCCGCAGGACACCAGGTCGGTGCCGGCATGGGTCGAGTAACCCTGGAAGTTGCGGTGCAGCCGGCCCTGGCGCTGGGCGATGGCGAGGTCGTCGTCCGGCTTGGCGAAATGGTCCATGCCGATGTAGACGTAGCCGGCTTGCGTGAGCCGATCGATGCACAGCTGGAGCATGCGCAGCTTGGCGTCGCTGTCCGGCAGGTCGGCATCCAGGATGCGCCGCTGCGGCTTGAACAGCTGCGGCATGTGGGCGTAGTGGTAGACCGCGATGCGGTCCGGATCGGCCGCGATCACCTTGTCCAGCGTCACCCCCATGGTCGCCGGGGTCTGCTTCGGCAAGCCGTAGATCAGGTCGATGCTGACCGAGCGGAAGCCGGCATCGCGCGCGGCCGCGATGATGGCGCGCGTCTCCTGTTCCGGCTGGATGCGGTTGACTGCCTTCTGCACGTCCGGGTCGATGTCCTGCACGCCCAGGCTGATGCGGTTGAAGCCCTGGCGGCGCAGGCTGTGCACGCGTTCCACCGACACGGTGCGCGGGTCGACTTCGATCGAATATTCGCCCGCGTCCCCGGGCGCGAGGCGGAAACAGCGGCGCAGGTGGTCCATCAAGTCGCCCATCTGTTCGTCGGACAGGTAGGTGGGCGTGCCGCCGCCGAAGTGCAGCTGTTCGACATCATTCATCCCGGCGAACAGCCGGCCCTGCATCTCGGTCTCGCGCTTCAGGTAAGCCAGGTAGGTGGCGGCCTTGTCGCGCTTTTTGGTGACGATCTTGTTGCAGGCGCAGTAGTAGCAGGCCGTGTCGCAGAACGGGATATGCAGGTAGAGCGACAGCGGCCGGGCACTGCCGCGCGGCCCGGCCCCGGTGCGCAGGTCGGCCACGGCGCGCAGGTAGTCGCGGTAGCCGAAGGCGTCGGAAAAGCGGTCGGCGGTCGGGTAGGAGGTGTAGCGGGGGCCGGATGTGCTCAGGCGGGCGAGCAGGCCGGCGTCGAATTCGACGTTCGACACGGGGGCCGGGCCGGTCTTGGGCAGGTCTTGTAACAACATGATCGATCAACTCCTTGCATCACGTTGCCTATGCAACGTGGAAACTATGCGAAGAGTTTATTGATCGGGCTCAGCAATTTCCTTGACCTGCATCAAAAATTATCGAGCCAGTATCATTTAGCTGACCTTGAACACCGCCAGCGCCTGCGACAGATGCGCCGCCTGCGCCGCCACGCTGGCCGAAGCCGCGGCCGATTCCTCGACCAGGGCCGCGTTCTGGCGCGTCAGGCTGTCCAGCTCGCTCATCGCCGCATTCACCTGGGCGATGCCGTGGTTCTGCTCGCGCGAAGCCACCGTAATGTCGTGCATGATGGCGGCGGCGGCCTGCACCGAGGACACCACCTCGCGCATGGTCTGGCCGGCGGTGCCGACCAACGCGTTGCCCTGGCCGACCTTCTGCACCGAATCCTCGATCAGCGCCTTGATTTCCTTGGCGGCGCTGGCCGAGCGCTGGGCCAGCGAACGCACTTCTCCTGCCACCACCGCAAAGCCGCGTCCCTGTTCGCCCGCGCGCGCCGCTTCCACGGCCGCGTTCAGGGCCAGGATATTGGTCTGGAAGGCGATGCCGTCGATCAGGCCGATGATGTCCACGATGCGGTTGGCCGAATGGCTGATCTGGCCCATGGTCGAGCCGACCGCCTGCACCGCCTGCCCGCCCTGGCCGGCCACGCTCGATGCCGCGCCCACCAGGCCGTCGGCGCGCACCGCGCTGTCGGTGTTCTGGCCGGCCGCGGCGGCCACCTGCGCCAGGCTGGCGGCGGTCTGCTCCAGGCTGGCCGCCTGCGCTTCGGTACGGCGCGCCAGGTCCTGGTTGCCGGTGGCGATGTCGCGCGTCGCGCCCTCGATCGAGGCGACGTTCTCGCGCACGTCGCCGACGATGGCGGTCAGGTTGATGTTCAGCTGGCGCAGCGCCAGCAGCAGGCGGCCCATCTCGTCGTCGCGCCCGCGTTCGGGCATGTGAGCGAGGTCGCCGCCGGCCAATGCATACACGGCGTCGCTGGCCTGCCCCAGCGGCGCCACGATGGCGCGCTGCAGTTCGGCCCAGGCCAGCAAAGTCAGGCCAGCGCCGCAGGCGGCCAGCACGCGCCACAGGGTGCCGTCGGCGGCGGCGGCCAGCGCCAGCAGCAGCGCCGACTGGGCGCCCATCATCAGGCCCAGGCGCCGGCCCAGCGGCAGGTTGCGCAGCGCGCCCAGGCGCGCCCATGCACCGGCCTTCACCACCGCGCCGCGCCGGATCGCCAGGCCCTGCGCCTTGTTCTCGCGGAACTGGCGGTACAGGCTTTCGGCCGCCTTGACCTGGTCGCGGCCCGGACAGGTGCGCACCGACATGTAGCCGACCGTGCAGCCCTGCTCCTTGATGGGCACCACGTTGGCCACGACCCAGTAATAGTCGCCGTTCTTGCGGCGGTTCTTGACCATGCCGGTCCAGGGCTCGCCCGCCTGCAGCGTCGCCCACAGGTCGGCGAAGGCTTCGGGCGGCATGTCCGGATGGCGGACGATGTTGTGCGCCTTGCCCAGCAATTCCTGCAGCGTGAAACCGCTGACCTCGACGAAGGTCGGGTTGACGTAGGTGATGCGGCCCTTGGTGTCGGTCTTGGACACGATCGACTGGCCTTCCTTCAGCAGGTATTCGATGCCGGTAACGGGCAGGTTGGTGCGCACTGTTCAAACTCCTTTACTTTTATGGCAATAGACTATTGCTTAGCATCAATTCTATAGACGCAAGGCAACTATTTTCTTTGACTTAGGTCAAAAACGCGAACAAAACATGCTCAAGTGAGGAAAAAAACAGACGCTCTCATGCGGCCACGCAAAATGAGGTACGCTGCGCCCAGATAGCTGCCTGACCGCGTTTTATCATGCGCCCGCTTGTGTTTGCGCGTGTCCGTACGCCCGGTTTTCCAGCTATCCGCACGGCTTGTGCAATAACCCGCTCACCCTCATCTGGCATCGATGAACGATCATTCCCTCCTGCCCCGGCACCCCGACGTGCTGTACGGCCCGCACCAGCCCGACCTGCTGCGCAACGAGATCCTGGCCGACCTGCTGGAAGCGAGCGCCCGGCGCGCGCCCGGGCAGCTGGCGCTGGTGACGCTCGAGCGCCGCCTGACCTACCGCGAACTTGACGAACAGGCCAGCCTGGCGGCGTCGCGCCTGATCGAGGCCGGCATCCGGCCCGGCCATATCGTCGGCCTGTGGATGCCGCGCGGGATCGATCTGTTGGTGATGCAGGCCGCCATCGCCAAGGCCGGCGCCGCCTGGCTGCCGGTCGACGAGGACACGCCGGTCGAGCGCCTGCTGGTCTGCATGGAAGATGCCGGCTCGCCGGCGCTGGTCAGCAGCGAACGCATGCGCGAGCGCCTGGGCGGCGCGGCGGAACCGGTCACGCAGCCTGTCTACATGGCGGAAAGCCTGCTGGCCCCGGCCCCCGCCGGCTACGCCCTGCAGCGGCGCGGCGAAATCCCCGGCTCGGCCCCGGCCTACGTCATCTACACCTCGGGCTCGACCGGCAAGCCGAAGGGCATCCTGATCGACCAGCGCAGCATCTGCCATTTCCTGCGCTCGGAAAACGAAGTGCTCGGCGTGCGCGCCGACGACCGCGTCTACCAGGGCTTTTCGGTGGCCTTCGACATGTCCTTCGAGGAGATCTGGATCTCCTGGCTGGTCGGCGCCACGCTCTGGCTCGGCCCGAAGGAAACCGCCGGCGATCCGGAAGCGCTGCCGCGCCTGCTGGCGGAGAATGGCGTCACCGTGCTGCACGCGGTGCCGACCCTGCTGGCCCTGTTCGCCGACGACGTGCCCAGCCTGCGCATCATCAACCTCGGCGGCGAGATGTGCCCCGAGAGCGTGGTCGAACGCTTTTCGCGGCCGGGCCGGCAAATGTTCAACACTTATGGACCGACCGAGGCGACGGTGTCGGCCAGCCTGGCGCGCCTGGAACCGGGACGCCTGATCACGATCGGCACCCCGCTGCCGAACTACGGCCTGCTGGTCATCTCCACCGAATCGGACGCGAACGTGGACGCGTCGTCGCGCCTGCGCATCCTGCCGCGCGGCGACACCGGGGAACTGTGCATCACCGGTCCCGGCCTGTCGGCGGGCTACCTGGGCCGGCCCGACCTGACCGCCGACAAATTCCTGCCCAACCCCTGGGCCTCCGGCATTGACGACGCGCGCCTGTACCGCACCGGCGACCTGGCGCGCATCGAGCCGGACGGCCAGGTGGTGTGCCTGGGCCGCACCGACGACCAGGTCAAGATCCGGGGCTTTCGCGTCGAGCTGGGAGAAATCGAAGCGGTGCTGGCCCAGCAGGACGGCATCGGCACCGTCGCGGTATTGCTGCGCAAGGACGACGGCATCGACCGACTGGTCGCCTACCTGGTGCCGGCCACCGGCGCGCTCGATGAACAGCTGGCGCCGGCCACCTTGCGCCGTGCGTTGTCCGGCCGCCTGCCGCCCTACATGGTCCCCAGCCGCTTCGAAGTCCTGACGGTCATGCCGCGCCTGACCTCGGGCAAGATCGACCGCAAGGCCTTGAAAGCGATGGCCCTGAGCGCGCCGCTGCCGGGCGACCCGGTCGATTCCGACACGCCCGAGACGCCCGGCGAGGAAGCGCTGTTCGCCGCCCTGGCCGGACTGTTCCCGGGGCAGCCGGTGCGGCGCGAGCTCGACTTCTTTTCCGACCTCGGCGGCCACTCCTTCTTTGCCGCGCGCCTGGCCACGGCCCTGCGCGCCGATCCGCGCTTCGCCCACGTGACGGTGCGCGACATCTACCAGCACCGGCAGATTGGCGCGATCGCCTCCAGCCTGGACCAGGCCGCCGGCAGCACGACGATGGAAGCCGACTGGACGCCGCCCCCGCGCGCGAAACGCTGGCTGTGCGGCCTGGCCCAGATGGCGACCGTGCCGGTGCTGGTCACGCTGCGCATGGCGCAGTGGCTGGCGCCCTTCTTCACCTACCACTACTTCACCGGCGACCCGGGCGATTCGGTACCGCGCGCGATCGCCGCCTCGCTCGGCGTGTTCCTGCTGGCGACCCTGTTCGAATTCGTGCTGGCGATCGCCGGCAAGCGCCTGCTCGGCCGCCTGCGGCCCGGCTCGTATCCACTGTGGGGCGTCACCTATTTCCGCTGGTGGCTGGGCGACCGCCTGGTCGAGTCGGCGCCGGTCTACCTGCTGGCCGGCTCGTCGCTGTATGCCTGGTGGCTGCGGCTGCTGGGGGCGCGGGTCGGCCGCGACGCCGTGATCGGCTCGATGACGCTGCGCGCACCCGAGCTGCTGGATTTGGGCGACAACGTCAGCATCGGCAACGCCGTCAATTTCGAGAACGCGCGCGTCGAGCGCGGCCGCCTGGTGCTGGGGCGGATCACGCTGGCCGACGACGCCTGCGTGTCCTCGTACGCGATCCTGGAAGGGAATACCCGCATCGGCCGGCGCGGCCACCTGGAGGGCCAGTCGGCGCTGCAGGATGGCGCCGAGGTGCCCGATGGCCGCATCTGGAGCGGCTCGCCGGCGCGCGACAGCGGCGCCTTCGATCCGTCGACGCTGCCGCCGCGGCCCGTCGCCAGCCGCCTGCGCCTGCTAGGCGAAGCGCTGTTCTTCGTGTTCGGCATCCTGCTGGTGGCGACCGTGTTCTTCATGCCGGTGTTCCCGAGCTTCGTGCTGATCGACTGGTTCGACGAGCGCGGCGCCCTGTCCGCGATCCATGAGAACACGGTGTGGGGCCAGCTGGCGCGCTACTTCCTGCTGGCCCTGCCGGCAAGCAGCGTGCTGATCGCGCTGACGATACTGGTGTCGGCGGCGATCCGCTGGGGCTTCCTGCCGCGCCTGGAACCAGGCCGCTCTGCGGTGCACAGCAATACCTACTGCAAGAAGTGGCTGGTCAGCCACATCCAGGAATCGAGCCTGAACGTCCTGCACGGCATCTACGCCACCGTGTTCGCGCCCTTCTGGTACCGCCTGCTGGGCGCCAAGGTGGGGCGCGACGCCGAGATCTCGACCGCGCTGGGCGTGGTGCCGGACATGCTGACGCTGGGCGACGAAACCTTCATCGCCGACGCCGTCATGCTCGGCGACGAGCAGATCGACGGCGGCTGGATGACGATGGAGCCGACCGTGGTGTCGAACCGCAGTTTCGTGGGCAACGGCAGCTACATCCCGGACGGTACCGTGCTGCCGGAAGGTGTGCTGGTGGGCGTGCACACCTATGCCCCGGTCAACGAGCGCATGACGGGCGGCGACACCTGGCTCGGTTCGCCCGCGATCCACCTGCCGGCGCGCGAACAGGTCAGCGGCTATCCGGAACACCTGACCTACCGCCCGTCGCCGCTGCGGCGCCTGGGACGCACGCTGGTGGAAGCCTTCCGCATCGTCGCGCCGCATGCGCTGGTGATCGCGGTCGGCTACACGGTGGTGCTGGACCTGATGCCGATCGCCGGCGCCGGACGCTGGGGCGAAGTGCTGTGGGACCTGGCCTTGATCGGCCTGGCCTTCGGCATCGGCAACTACCTGTTCGTGCTGGTCTTCAAGTGGCTGCTGCTGGGCCGTTATAAAAAGCGCGCGGACCCGATGTGGACCCCGTTCGTCTGGCTGTCCGAAGGCGTGACCAACATGTACGAAGGCATCGCGGTGCCCAATTTCATGCGCTACCTGCGCGGCACGCCGTGGCTGCCGATGGCGTTCCGACTGCTCGGCTGCCGCATCGGCCGCGGCGTCTACATGGACACCACCGACATCACCGAATTCGATTGCGTGACCATCGGCGACCACAGCGAACTGAACGCCCTGTCCTGCCCGCAGACCCACCTGTTCGAGGACCGCGTGATGAAGATCGACCGGGTCGAGATCGGCAGCAAGGTCTATGTCGGCCCGCGCGGCACCGTGCTGTACAGCGCCAAGGTCGGCGACAACGCCCGCCTCGGACCGTTGACGCTGGTGATGAAGGGCGAGCACATTCCGGCCGCGACCAGCTGGCATGGCTTGCCGGCGGCGCCGCTGAGGGCGTGATGGGGGCCGCCGTTTCCGTTCTGTGGTGGCGCGCGGAGCTTGCTCCTTTGTTTGCGCCTGCATTTGCGCCCGCATCCGTGGCCGGGCAGGCGGCGCCGAGTGTCGGCGTCATCGGCGTGCGTGGCCAGCCGGAGCGCGAGACGGCGCGGCGCACGATCCGCGCGGCGCTGCAGGCCGCGCTTCGGACTGCGCTGGCCGGACGCGGTGATGCTGCCACCCGCGTGGTCCTGCACGCGGCGCCGGGTGAAGCGCCGTTCGCCATCGCCGATGACGGCGGCGCCGAGCGGCGGATTGCGCTCGCGATCAGCCACGACGGCGAATTGTCGGTGGCGACCTTTGCCTTCGATGGCGCGGTCGGCATCGACGTGATGCACATCGTGCCGGTGCCGGACTGGGAAGCCGTGGCGCGCGACTACCTGGGGCCGGCGGTGACGCGGCTGCTGGCCGGCTTGCCGGCGGACGAACGCGACGCGGCTTTTGCACGCGCGTGGAGCGAACGCGAGGCGCGCCTGAAATGCCTCGGCTTGCCGCTGGATGAATGGCATGCCGGCGGCGAGGCGGCGCTGCAGGCTTGCCGCTGCCTGCCGCTGGACCTGCCTGCGGGTTACGTCGGCAGCCTGGTGCTGGCGCCGCAGCCATCTTCCTTTTATTAGACCACTTGCCAATGTCGTGTCGGGTGTGCGGGCGTCGCACTGGCGGCTGTTTCTTGTTGGTTGAAAATGCATGTCGGTTAGTTGCACAAATAGGGACAGTCATCTCCATCTCTACATGAGTTCGCCTGCGGCGACAATCAGCTTGCGTCAAGTGTAAGATTGCAGTATGGACAATATCACCCACTCCGTCGTCGGCCTCGGTGTCGGCGCCCTGATCGACCGCAGCCTGCCCCCTGAACCCGATGCCGCCAGCGAACGCACGCGCCAGCGCATGCTGCTGACTATCGGCTGCCTGGCCAGCAATTTCCCCGACCTGGACCTGGTGCTGACCAAGCTGCTCGACGCCCCGCTCGGCTACTTGCTGCACCACCGCGGCCACACGCACACGCTGGTGGCGGCGATCGGCGAGGTCGCCCTGCTGCTGGGCCTGGTCTGGCTGCTGTGGCCGAACGCGCGGCGCCTGCTGCACGCCAGCGGGACAGCGCGCCACGGCGCCCTGCTCGCCGCCTGCGCCGGCCTGGTGCTGCACCTGTCGATGGACGGGATGAACGTCTACGGCGTGCACCCGTTCTGGCCCTTCGACGCCAACTGGTACTACGGCGACATGGTGTTCATCGTCGAGCCGGTGTTCTGGTTCGCCTTCGGTGCGCCGCTGGCGGCGGTCGTACCGCGCCGGCCCGTGCGCTGGCTGTTGCTGGGATTGATGGTGCTGATACCGATCGGCGCCACGCTGATGGGCTTCCTGCAATGGGGTTCGCTGGCCGCCCTGCTCGCGCTGGGACTGGCGCTGGCCTGGGTCACGCGCCATGCGCACGAACGGCATGGCGCGCGCGGCCGGCTGGCGCTGGCGGCGGGGCTGGCGGTGTCGGTCGCTTTTGTTGGCGTGCAGGCGCTGGCCGTGCAGCAGGCGCGCGCCATCGTCGCCGATGCGGTGCGCACCCTGGATCCGGGCGAACGCCTGCTCGACACGGCGCTGTCGGCCTATCCGGCCAATCCGCTGTGCTGGTCCTTCGTCACCGTCGCCAGCACGTTTGACGGAAGCAACGGTGGCGGCAGCTACCACCTGCGGCGCGGCCTGCTGAGCATCGCGCCGGGCATCAATCCGGTGGCGTCCTGCCCGGCATCGATCATCGGCGGCGCCGCCAGCGTTGGTGGGCCGCAACTGGCCTGGATGTCCGAGGAGCGCGAGCACCTGTCCACGCTGCGCCAGCTGGTGCGCCAGGATTGCCACGTGAATGCATGGATGCGCTTCGCACGTGCGCCGTCGCTGACCGACGGCATGGCCACGGATGCACGCTGGAGTGCGCCCGGCGCCAGCAACTTCTCGACCATGGACATCGCCGCCCAGGCGGACAGGCCGTGCCCGCATCCGGTGCCGGGGTGGGGGTATCCGCGCGCGGATTTGATCGGGTCGCACTGATGAACCTGCTCCAGCACGGTGGGCACAGAGTGCCCACCCTACGTAAATCTGCCTGTTGAGACAGCTTCCACGCGGCGCATCATTGCGCCATGCGCGGCCCTGCCCGCGCTTCCCGCATCACCCGGCGGAAGAAGTCCAGCAGCGCCGGCACGTGGCTGTCGAAACAGAATTGTTCACGCTGCGCCCATACCCGTTCGCGCAGCCGGCGCATGCGCGCGCCGTCACGCAATTGGGCCGCAAGGTCTTCGAAGCCGGCATAGAAGATGCCGATGTCGAGTTCACGCGCCAGCGTCTGCGCCGCCACGCTGTGCCCGCCGTTGTCGCGCTGGATCATCGGCAGGCCGGCCGCGGCCAGGGTCGAGATCCGGGCCGGGTAGTTCAGGTCGTCCCAGTCGGCGCGCCGCAAATCGCCGTGGTTGCGGCTGGCAAAACCGTGCAGCCAGCCGGCGTCGTAGCGGGAGAATTCTTCCACCCAGCGGTCCTGGGCCACGTTGCCGTGCAGGTGCAGGTGTTCCGGCGCCAGCGCCTGGGCCCTGGCGATCCATTCGCGCCATTGCCCGTGCGTGAATTCGCCGTAGAAATGCAGGTGGATGCCGTGCGCCGCCAATGCGGCCACATCGGGCGGATGCAGGCCGATCGGACGGCCGGGCACCACCGTGTGCAGGGCGCCATCGCCGTCGGACAACAGGGCGCCGGGCACCGCGGGTGCAGCATGGAACCAGTCGCGCTTGGGCAAATCGCCGTCGAGCACCATCGATGGCCGCGCAGTCGTGATGCCCGGCGCCGCCAGTTCGAACCAGTCGCGCATGGCGGGCGTGCTGAAGATGCGGCCGTCCGCATAGCGGTACAGGTCCAGCAACTGGGGCCAGCAACCCTTGTCGATGCAGATAAACGGCCCTTCCTTGAAATGCCAGACGAAGGGGATGCCGGGCGTGGCCATCAGGACCTCGTGCACGAAGGGCACCGCCTGCCAGTTCAGCAGGCCGTAGATGAGGTCCGGTTGCAGTTGCCGCAGCGCCGCGCGCCAGTCCTTGCGCGGCAGTTCCTCGACATGGCCGAAGGGCAGCGGCCCGATCGTGTTGAACCAGTAGGGCGTGTCGGTCCACAGGCCGTACAGGGCATGGCCCTGCTCTTCCAGCGCCAGCACGCGCTCGGCGTTGTAGGCCAGTTCCCCCACCAGCAGGATCTTGAGGCTGTCGGCGACGCGCGGCGTGGACGGCCGTTCGCGCAGGTGGCGGTACAGCGCCGGTTCGTCGATCGGGTTGCCGGTGCTGGCGTGGAAACGCAGCGGCTGCGCCACCCGGTAGTGCCGGCGGAATGGATTGACGCCGCCCATCGGTTCGCGCATCAGCTTGTGGCGCTGGCGCGGATGGTCGACCCACTCGCAGGTCGGCTCGCCGGTGCCGGTGAAGCCGCCGTGCAGACGCAGGCGCGCCCAGAACAGGCGGTCGAGGTCGTCGGATTCCAGTTCGGCGCGCTCGGTCCAGCGCAGGCCGCTGCGGCGGTGCATGACCTGCACCAGTTGCAGTGCCTCGCCCGCGATCTGGCCGGGGGACCAGCGGTTGTAGTGGTGGCGTACGCCGGAAAAGGCCAGTACCGCGGACGGCGTGTCGTCCTGCGCCTCGGCCAGCGCGCCGGCCAGCAGTTGCAGGTGGCGCGGATGGTAGACATCGTCGCTGGGCAGGTAAGCCACCAACGGCGCCGAAGTGGCGTCGAGCGCCGTGTTGAGGGCGTGGCCGAGCCCGCCGTTGCGCGCCAGCCGGGTGTAGCGGATGCGCGCATCGGCCAGGAAAGGCGCCACCGCCTGCGCGGTGTCGTCGTCGGAGCCATCGTCGACGATCAGCGCTTCCCAGGCGTGCAGGGTCTGGGCTTGCAGGCTGGCCAGCGCGCGGCCGATGAAGCCGGCCTGTTCGAAGCTGGGCATCAGGACGCTGACCAGGGGGGCACTTGCCATATCGGCTCTGTTATCGCTGGGTGAATGATGCTTCCAGCATAAGGGCCGGCATGGCGATGCCCTTGCGCGGCATCAGTCGTGCGCCGCCATCCATCCGATATCAGATCGGCCACGACCGTTTTCAATATAGAAAGACACCCAGACAATAGAAATGGAATAACTTGTTTTCCAGGCAGTTATTTGTGGCTTTGCAGCACTATTTATTGCCATGCTCAGCCGGCAAGCTATCTCGATTTACCCTCCTGCAATAAAATCTCGTCATCAGCCACCCAGTGGCGGCGCATGTGCAAGGCCATGTCGCCAGATGTCCCGGTAGAACAATCAAGAGGATAGTTTGATGAACAAGCAATGGGTTCGACTGAACCCGACCCTGCTGGCAATGGCTGTTGCCGGCATCGCCTGTGGCGCCCAAGCCCAGGCACTGCCTCCGGACACGAACGGCGACAGCGCCGAACTCCAGGAAGTGATCGTCACCGCCCAACGCACCGCGGCGCCGGAATCGAAGACCCCGGTGGCGATGAGCGTGTTGAACGGCGATGCGCTCGATCAGGCCGGCCTGGACAACCCGGGGCTGCTTTCCGACCGCCTGCCCAACACGTACCTGCAGAATTCCTACGACGGCCTGCGCATCACGATCCGCGGCGTGTCGAGCAGCGACGTCACCGAAAAGGGCGATCCGTCGGCCGCGTTCATGGTCGACGGCGTCTACCTCGCGCGGCCGCAGAGCCAGAACGGATCGTTCTACGACATCGACCGGGTGGAAGTGCTGCGCGGACCGCAGGGCACCCTGTACGGCCGCAACACCACCGCCGGCGTGGTCAACGTGATCAGCAAGGCGCCGGTACCGTATTTCGAGGGCGACGCCAACCTGAGCCTCGGCAGCCACGGCACGCGCAAGGCCGGCGGCATGGTCAACGTGCCGGTGAACGACGTGCTGGCGCTGCGCGCCGCGTTCACGGCCAACCGCCATGATCCCTACCTGCGCAACGGCCAGGGCACGGCTTTCCGCCCCGGCCTGGACCGCGACGACCGCGCCGCCCGCCTGTCGGCGAAACTCACGCCCGGCCACGGCGTGTCGCTGCTGCTGCGTATTGACACCAGCCGCGACGACAGCAACAACGACAGCACGGTCCCGGATACCAATTTCTACAGCGGCATCGCCAGCGGCAAGCCGGTGTGGAGCGACGACAGCACCGACCGGCGCCTCACGAACCGCTTCATCGCCCCCAACAACCGCCCGGAGCAGGGTTATTCGCACAAGACCGCGTCCAGCCTGTCGGCCGACCTGAACTGGGACCTGGGTCCGGTGACCCTGTCGTGGCTGGGCGCGCACCGCAAGTTCGAGCACGATTACCTGTACAACTTCTACTACCGCGTGGCGCCGACGGTTGCGCTGGGCGTGCGCCAGGACTTCCATGGCGACTACAGCCAGGATTCGCACGAACTGCGCATCGCCACCAACGGCAGCGGCCCGCTGTCCGCCCAGGCCGGCGTGTACTACTTCCGCGAGCATGCGAACGACGTCTACAACTTCCGCGACCTGGAACTGGCCGGCCTGACGCCGTACTACGTCTTCAACAACGACCCGGTGGATTCGCGCAGCAAGGCGGTGTTCGGCCAGGCCACCTACGCGCTCACCCCGAGCCTGCGCCTGAGCGCCGGCGCCCGCTACACGAAGGACGACAAGTCGCGCTACGGCTACGTCAGCTACCAGCGCACGGCCGTATTCAATGCCGCCACCGACTTGCGCGAACTGAGCGCGGGCGTGATCGGCACCGACAAGACCACCTGGCGCCTGGGTGCGGACTACGACCTGGCGCCGAACGCCCTGCTCTACGGTTCGGTATCGACCGGCTACAAGGCCGGCGGCTTCAACGACGGCTGCGTGGCCGGCGCGGTGCGCGAAGGCATTGGCTGCCCGGCCGCCAGCGCCTTGAGCGAACAGGCTCTGGTCTACCAGCCGGAAACCGTGCGCGCATATGAAGCCGGCCTCAAGACCCGCTTCTGGGACAACCGCGCCAGCCTGAACCTGACCGCGTTCTACTACGACTACCGCAACCTGCAACTGTCGGCGGCGACGGTGGTGAACGGCAGGCCGCGCTACGAGACCACCAACGCCGGCGAAGCGGCGGTGCTCGGCCTCGAAGCCGAAGGCCAGGTGCGCGTCACGCCGGCCGGGCGCTTGACCTATGCGCTGGCGCTGCTCGACGCCCACTACACCAGCTACACGCCGGACGGCGTGCACTCGTGGGCCGGCGTGAAGCTCGACCGGGCGCCGTCGCGCACGCTGTCGCTGGGCTACGAGCAGCGCTTCCCAATGTCCGCTGGCCAGCTGGTGGCGGGCGCCGGCACCCGCGCCAGCGCCGGCTACATCCTGAGCGTGCCGAGCCAGCAGCTGCAGTTCCGCGTGCCGGGCCATACCGAGTCCGACCTGCGCCTGGGCTGGGAACCGCTGGGCGCGCGCTGGACCTTGCAGGCGCGCGTGCGCAACCTCGAGAACAAGGTGTGGCCGCTGTCGATCGGTTCCACCGGTCTGACGGTGCCGACCGATCCGCGCACGGCCGACGTGCGCCTCGATTACCGCTTCTGATCCGCGCTGTCCGTACCACTCGAGGGAAAGCCTGACCTCGTCGACGCAGGGTGGGCACCCGTGCCCACCCTGCCATGCTCTCGTACCCGCATTGCCGGCCGCCCGCCATCCAAGGATAATCACGATGCCGATTTGCCAATTTGCCCGCGTCCTGCGCGCCTGGATCCTGTCCCTGCTGTTTGCCCTGCTGCTGCCCGCCGCCATGCCGGCCTTCGCCGCCGTCCCGGGCGCGCTGGCGCTGGACGACCGCAGCCCGCACATCGAAGGCTGGCCCGCGGCCACCGTCCTGCGCGACACCCAGGGCACGCTCGCCCCCGAAGCGGCCCTGGGCGCATTGGCGCGGTTCGAGAAGCCGGGCGGCGCCTACGCCACGCTGGGCATGGAAAAGGCCGTCGTGTGGCTGCGCATCCCGGTGCGGGTGGCGCCCGGCAACGACGGCACCTGGGTGCTGAAGATCGATTTCGGCCTGCTCAACCGCGTCGACCTGTACCAGGCGCGCGGCGGACGCATCGAGCGGCATGCGCTGGCGGGCGGCGCCCAGCCATCCGTCGATGCACTCGGCGGCCCGGCGCCGGCCTTCGTGCTGCGCCTGCAGCCCGGCGCGGACTACGAGCTGCTGCTGCGGGTCCAGACCAACGGACCGAAGATCCTGCCGGTTAGCTTCGAAAAGCCCGACACCTTCTTCCCGTCCGCGCTAGACGAACATATCCTGCAGGGCCTGCTGGCCGGCCTGACCCTGTGCCTGCTGCTGTACAGCCTGGGCCAGTGGATCAATTTGCGCGAGATCCTGTTCGCCAAGTATTCGCTGCTGGTCGGCGGCCTGGCGCTGTACAACATCGCCTGGTCCGGCCTGGGCGCCCACTACCTGTGGGGCGGCAGCACCTGGGCCACGGTGCACGCCACCGGCGTCATCTCGCTGCTCACGGCCTGCGGCGGCTACCTGTTCGTCGGCCAGGCGCTGGCCCGGCCCGGCATGGACACCATCTTCTCGCGCATCATGAAGGGCGGCGCGACCTTGTGCGTGATCGCCGCCGCCGCCTTCGGCCTGGGCCTGATCGAAGACCGCTACCTGGTCGCCATCATCGGCAGCCTGGGCATCATGCCGATGCTGCTCGGCCTGCCCGGCGCCTTCCAGCGCGCGCGCCGCGGCGACAAGGTCGGCATCTACTTCCTGATCGGCTGGGCGGTAAGCTTTTCCAGCTCGGCGATCCAGGCGCAGGTGATCAAGGGCGGCCTGGACGCCAACTTCTGGACCATGCATTCGACCCAGCTCGGCGGCACCTTCGACATGGTGGTGTTCATGCGCATCCTCGGCCTGCGCGTGAAGGGCATCCGCGACGCCATGCTGCGCGCCGAAGCCGCCACGCGCATGAAGTCCGAGTTCCTGGCCAACATGAGCCATGAAATCCGCACCCCGATGAACGCGATCATCGGCATGAGCCGCCTGGGCCTGATGGCGGACCCGGAACCGAAGCTGCGCAACTACCTGGGCAAGATCCTGGGCGCTGGCGAGCACCTGCTCGGCATCATCAACGACATCCTCGACTTTTCCAAGATCGAGGCCGGCCGCATGACGCTCGAGAAGGTGCCCTTCGATCTCGACGAACTGCTCGAGCACCTGGCCAGCCTGACCGCGCTGAAGACCGATGCGCGCCGCGTCGAACTGGTGTTCTCGGTGCCGCGCGGCGTGCCGGCGCATCTGGTGGGCGACCCGCTGCGCCTGGGCCAGGTGCTGATCAACCTGACCAACAACGCCGTCAAGTTCACCGAGGAAGGCGAGATCGTGGTCGCGGTCGAGGTGGCCGAACGCAGCGCCAGCGAGGTCACCTTGCGCTTCTCGGTCAGCGACACCGGCATCGGCATGGACACCGACCAGCTGGCGCGCCTGTTCCAGTCGTTCAGCCAGGCCGACAGCTCGATCACGCGCAAGTACGGCGGCACCGGCCTGGGCCTGTCGATCTCGAAGCAGCTGGTCGAACTGATGGGCGGCGCGATCAGCGTCACCAGCACGCCGGGGGTGGGCAGCCGCTTCAGCTTCACGGCGCGCCTGGGCATCGGCGAAGCCGGCGCCGGCCGCGCCGCCGTGACCGAACCCGTGTCCGCGCAGGCGCTGGGGAAAATGCGCGTGATGGTGGTGGACGACAACGCCGAAGCGCGCGACGCGCTGGTCGACATGCTCGACAGCTTCGGCGTCAAGGCCGACGTGGCCGCCTCGGGCGAGGAATCGCTGGCGCGCCTGTCCAAGGCGGTCGAAGCCGGCAAGCCCTACCAGGTGGTGCTGATGGATTACCTGATGCCGGGCCTGGACGGGCTGGAAACCATCCGCCGCATCCACGCCGACCAGCGCTTCCCGGCGCCGCCGGCGGTGCTGATGGTCAGCGCCTGCACCCGCGACGGCGTGCTGGCCTCGGCCGGCGAACTGGCGCCCGGCGCCTTCCTCACCAAGCCGGTCGGCCCCGCCCTGCTCTACCACAGCCTGGTGCAGGTGCTGCGTCCCGAACTGGCGGCCGCGCCGTCGTCGGTCGCGCCTGCGCCGGCCACGCCGGCGCGCGCCACCGTGGACCTGGCGCGCCTGGACGGCGCCCGCATCCTGCTGGTCGACGACAACGCCAACAACCGCGAGGTGGCGCTCGACTTCCTGAGCGCGGCGCGCATGCGCGTCGACACCGCCACCGACGGCGCCCAGGCCGTCGAGATGGCGCGCGACAACGACTACGACCTGGTGCTGATGGACATCCAGATGCACGGCATGGACGGCTTGAGCGCCACGCGCCAGATCCGCGCGCTGCCGCAATGCGCCGGCCTGCCAATCGTCGCCATGACCGCGCACGCCATGTCCGGCGACCGCGACAAGAGCCTGGCGGCCGGCATGGTCGACCACGTGGTCAAGCCGATCGATCCGGACCTGCTGTTCCGTACCCTGGCCACGTGGATCGCGCCGGAACGCCTGCGTGGGCGCAGCGTGCCGGCGCAGGCCACCGCCGATGAGGTCCCCACCGACGCCGCGATATCGGCCGCCGGCCCGGCCACCGGCAGCGCCTGGGCACCGGTGCACGGCATCGACTGGTCCCGCGCACTGGCCCAGGCCGGTGGCCAGCAGGCGCGCCTGCAGCGCCGCGTCGCCAGCTTCCTGCGGGAGTACCGCAAGGCGCCGCAGGCCATGCGCGACGCGCTGGCCGGCGGCGACTACGCGCCGCTGCAGGCACTGGCGCACAACCTGAAGTCGGGCGCGGCCTACATCGGCGCCGGGCCGCTGGCGGCGCTGGCCGGCGCGCTCGAGCAGGAACTGCGCGGCGCCGGCCAGGAACGCGTGCCGCTGCTGGCGCCGGACCTGATCGTGGCGCTGGACGGCATGCTGGGCGGCCTGGCGCGCAGCGGCGTCGCCATCAGCGAACCCACCGGCGCGAACGTGCCCCGGTCCGCGCCCGCGTCTGGCACAATGACGGACACAGCCGGCGTAGCGGCGCTGGTGGCGCGCCTGGAAGGCTACCTGGGCGCCGACGACGCCCGCGCCGAGGATGCATTGGCCGCGCTGGAAGCGGCGCTGCGGGCGCTGCCGCTGAACGCAGCCGCGGCTGAACAATACGCCGCACGACTGGCGGCGCTGCGCCAGGCGGTCGACGACATCGAATACGGCGCCGCGCTCGCCTTGCTGGCGGCATGGGCGCCGTCCTTGATCAACCAGGTGGAGTTGCAGGCATGAGTACGGGAACAGGCGAACGGGAACCGCAGAAGGTCCTGGTCGCCGACGACGACGCGATCAACCGCCAGGTGCTGGCCGAGCTGCTCAAGCCCGAGTACACGGTGCTGCTGGCCAAGAACGGCGAGCAGGCGCTGGAGCGCGCCGCGCGCCACGCGCCCGATCTGATCCTGCTCGACGTGGTGATGCCCGACCTGGACGGCTACGAAGTGCTGCGCCGCCTGCGCGCCGATCCACAGACCGAACAGATCGCGGTGATCTTCATCTCCGGATTGAACGGTCCCGAGGACGAGGCCAACGGCCTGCGCATGGGCGCCGCCGACTACATCGCCAAGCCCTTCAACGCCACCGTGGTGATGGCGCGCGTGGCGCTGCACCTGCAGCTGGTGCGCCAGCGCCGCATGCTGGAACGCCTGGCCAACGTCGACGGCCTGACCGAACTGGCCAACCGGCGCCGCTTCGACGAGCTGTACGAGATCGAATGGCAGCGCGCGCGCCGCAACGGCTGGCTGCTGTCGGTGGCCCTGCTCGACATCGACGCCTTCAAGCAGTACAACGACCGCTACGGCCACGTGGCCGGCGACCGCGCCCTGCGCACGGTGGCGCGCGCCGCCGGCGCCGCCCTGCACCGCCCGGGCGACCTGGCGGCGCGCTACGGCGGCGAAGAACTGGTATTGCTGATGCCGGACACGGGCGCCGCCCAGGCGCGCCACGTGGTGGAGACGCTGTGCGCCGCCATCGCCGGCCTGCGCCTGGAGCACGAAACCTCGACGGTGGCGCCGGTGCTGACCGTCAGCGTGGGCGGCGCCACGCTGGCCGCCGATGGCATCGAGACCGCGGCGGCCCTGTTCGAGGCCGCCGACTACCACCTGTACCGCGCCAAGCAGGGCGGGCGCAACCGGGTAGTGTGGCGCCCGGCCTGACAACAGGTAGAGTGGGCACGGGGCGCCACCCTACGGACAAGTTTTTAATGCCCGGTGCTGACCGATTCGCCGCCGACCATCGGACGCCCGTTGCGCGCATCCGGATACGCCCAGTACTTGACCAGCAGCGCCAGCGCGGCGAACACGCCGGCGATCGCGACCACGCCGAAGATCTGCTCGACGCCCATCTGGCGCCGCGCCAGCTCGGCCACCAGGAAGGAACCGGCCACGCCGCCGAAGCGGCCCACCCCCATCATCCAGGCCACGCCGGTGGCGCGGCCCTGGGTCGGATAGTAGGCCGCGGCCAGCGCCGGCAGCGAGGACTGCGCCGTATTCATCAGCGTGCCGCCGACGAACACCACCAGCATCAGCAGCGCCACGCTGCCGGTGGAAAAGCCGATGGCGTAGATGCTGACCGCGGTCAGGCCGAAGCACAGCGCGATCACGCGGTTCGGGTTGAAACGGTCCATCATCCAGCCCAGCAGGATGGCGCCGACGCCGCCCAACGGGAACAGCGAGGACACCAGCGTGGCGGTGCGCGCGTCCAGGCCGGCATCCTTGAACAGGATCGGCATCCAGTTGATCAGCGCGTAGAAGATCACCAGGCCCATGAAGTAGGCCAGCCACAGCATCAGGGTGCCGGTGATGAAGCTGCGCGACATGATGACTTTCAAGCCGTTGCCGGACGCCGCGGCGGCCGCCGATTTCTCTGCCATGAAGAACGACGGCGCTTCCAGCACGCTGCGCGAGATGTGCTTGAGCGCGTTGCGGATGCGTTCGGCCGGCAACCGGTTGGCGACCAGGTAGCGCACCGATTCCGGCAGCGCGAACAGCATGACCGCGGACAGCACCACCGGCACCGCGCCGCCCAGTTCCAGCACGCTGCGCCAGCCCCACTGCGGGATCATCCACGCGGCCAGGAAGCCGCCCAGCGCCGCGCCCAGCGGGAAGCCGCAGAACATCGCATTGGTCAGCAGCGAACGGCGCTGGTCCGGGCAATACTCGCTCATCAGCGTGACCGCGTTCGGCATCGCCGCGCCCAGGCCCAGGCCGGTGACGAAGCGCAGGATGGTCAGCTGCATCAGGTCGCCCGAGAACGCCGACCAGGTGCAGGCCACGCCGAACAGCGCCACCGCAAGCACCAGTACCTTCTTGCGGCCGAAGCGGTCGGCGCACGGGCCGGCCACCAGGCCCCCGGCGGCCAGGCCGAACAGCGCGGCGCTGAGCACCGGCGCCAGCGCGGCCCGGCTCAGGCCCCACTCCTTCAGCAGCGAAGGCGCGATGTAGCCGATCGCCGCGGTGTCGAAACCGTCGAGCAGCACGATCAGGAAGCAGATGGCGAAGATGCGCCACTGGAAGGCGGAAAACGGGTGCCGGTTCAGGAAGTCCTGGACGTCGACGGGCTGGCCCGCGCTAGCGCGGCCGTGGGCGGGTGTGTCCTTTTGCATGATGTGTCTCCATTCGGATGCAGGGTTTTGTTTTATGAATAATAGTTATACGTTATAACGAAATTTCGCGGAGGGCAAGCGTGCCGAGGCATTTCGGATACGGTCCGGACTATTTATTTTCTTTTATAATGGTTTTGTTTTTGCTGGATTACCATGTCCCCCACACGCAAACACGCCGAATTCGTCTCGGCTGTCCAGGAAGCGGCCGAGCAACCGCTGAAGCAGGATCTGCTCCTGAGCCTGGTCGGCTACAACTGCCGGCGCGCCTACCTCAACATCATGCCGCTGTTTGCGCAGCGGATGGAGCAGTACGACCTGCGCACGGCCGACTTCTCGGTCCTGAGCCTGCTGCGCGCCAATCCCAACATCACCCAGAAGCGCCTGTCGCAGGCGATCAACGTGTCGCCGCCGAATTTGGCGATCCTGCTCGACCGCCTGGAAGAGCGCGGCCTGGTAGTGCGCCAGCGCAACCCGCTCGACAAGCGCTCGCAGACGCTGGTGCTGACCCCGGGCGGCGCGCGCCTGTGCGCCCAGGCCGAGTCGACGGCGGCGGCACTGGAGCAGGATGCGACGGCGATGCTGTCGCCGCAAGAGCGCGAGCAGCTGCTGGCGCTGCTGCAGAAGATCTTCCTGCCTGCCCGATAACGTGCCTGCTCCCGCTCAGAACGCGCCGACGTAGTTTTCCGCCAGCGCCGTGCTCAGCGCGGTGGACGCCACCACGTTCTCCAGCTCGGCCAGCTGCACCTGGCGGTCGAAATTCGAGGCATCCTCGAAGGTGTGCAGCAGGCGCGTCATCCACCACGAGAAGAATTCGGCACGCCACACGCGCTTGAGCGCATCGTTCGAATAGCTGTCCAGCCCCGCGTCGCTGCCGCGCCGGTAGAAGCCGTCGAGCGCCTGGGCCAGCAGCTTGACGTCCGAGATCGCCAGGTTCATGCCCTTGGCGCCGGTGGGCGGCACGATGTGGGCGGCGTCCCCGGCCAGGAACAGGCGGCCCGAGCGCATCGGCGAGCACACGAAGCTGCGCATGCCGATGATCCCCTTCTGGAAGATGCGGCCTTCGTTCAGCGTCCAGCCGTCGTCGTTTTCCAGGCGCGCGTGCAGCTCGGACCAGATGCGGTCGTCCGACCAGTTCTTGACGTCGTCGCGCGGGTCGCACTGGAAGTACAGGCGCTGCACGGTGGGCGAGCGGGTGCTGACCAGTGCGAAGCCGCGTTCGTGGCGGGCGTAGATCAGTTCTTCCGACGACGGCGCGGATTCGACCAGGATGCCGAACCAGCCGAACGGATAGATGCGCTGGAAGTCCTCGCGCAGCCCGGCCGGCATCGCCGGGCGCGACACACCGTGGAAGCCGTCGCAGCCGATCACGAAGTCGGCCTCGATGCGGCGCGCCTGCCCGTCCTGCACGAAGCTGACCGTGGGCTGGTCGCAGTCGATGCCGTCCAGTTTGACGTCGCTGGTCTCGAACATCAGCGCGCCGCCGGCGGCAATGCGCGCGGCCACCAGGTCGATGATGACTTCATGCTGCGGGTAGACCGTGATCGCCTTGCCGGTCAGCCCGGTCAGGTCGATGCGATGGCGCTTGCCGCCGAAGGCCAGCTCGATGCCGTGGTGCAGCGACCCTTCCCTGCGCATGCGTTCGCCCACGCCGGCCTCGTTCAGGATGTCCATGCTGCCCTGCTCGAGGACGCCGGCGCGGATGGTGGCTTCGATGTCGGCGCGGGTGCGCGATTCGAGGACGATTGATTCGATGCCGTTCAGGTGCAGCAGGTGGGAAAGCAGAAGGCCGGCCGGGCCGGCGCCGATGATGGCGACCTGGGTGCGCATTGTTGTCTCCGTATGGTTATATTTGATAACTTCATCGTAGTGCGCGGCCGGCCGGATAGGAATGGATGAAATCGAAAAAAACTTGTACTATTTTTACATCCATGCCGTTTCACCCACTTTCAAAAAGCCGGTTCCGCCATGCCCACAACCCCTGCTTCGCCGTCCGCCGGCATCCCGCAATTCGCCCTGTACGGCGAGCTGACACGGGGCACGGATGCCGAGGGCGTCCATATCGAGCTGATCGAGACGCGCAGCCGGCGCTACGACTGGCACATCGACACCCATACCCATGCCGGCCTGTTCCAGGTACTTTTTTTATTCGAAGGCACGGTGCGTGCCAACCTCGGCGGCACCGTCCACGAGCTCGACGGGCCCGTGGCGCTGACCATCCATCCGTCGCTGGAACACGGCTTCGACTTTTCGGAAGCGGCCTACGGCTACGTGCTGACGATCGACCAGAATTTGCTGTTTTCCGCGGCCGGCGAGGATGGGCAATCGTTCGCGTCGCTGTTCGTGCAGGCGCTGGCGATCGGACTGGGTTCGGCGTCCGAAACGCGCGGGCGCATCGAGGCGCTGCTGCAGAACCTGATTGTCGAGGCGACCTGGCCGCGCCAGGGCCACAAGCTGATGCTGGAGTGGCTGACGCGCTGCGTGCTGCTGATGCTGGTACGGGTACAGGCCGATCGCCGCATCGCGGAAAAGTCGGGGCGCAACGATTTCGAATTGTTCAGCCGCTTCCGCGACGAGGTGGAGCGCCATTACAAGGAACAGTGGCGCGTGGGGCAGTATGCGGAACGCTTGCGGATTGCGCCGGTGCGCTTGAACCGGCTGTGCCTGAAGATTGCGGGGAAGTCGGCGTTCGATATTACACAGGACAGGTTGATGCTGGAGGCTTGCCGCAAGCTCACCTATATACCTTCGGGTGTGGCCGGGATTGCGTATGAGTTGGGGTTCCAGGATCCGGCATATTTCAGCAGGCTGTTCAAGAAACTGGTGGGCGTGTCGCCGAAAGAGTATCGGCAGCGGACGCAGGCGGGGTCCGAGGCTGCGGAATCCTGACGAGGCTGGTTGTTTCGGTAGTTGCAAAGTGGCGGCGTTTGGCGCAGGATGGATTCGTATGCTTGAGCCAACCTGACGAGGAGAACGGCGATGATCAAGGTGAGCGTGATGTATCCGAATGGGCCGGATGCGCGGTTTGATGAAGCGTATTATGTTGACCAGCACATGCCCATGGTAAAACAACTGATGGGAGATTATTGCAAGTACTACACTGTTGACAAAGCGGTTTCCGCTGGCTCGTCCGATGCGAATGCACCTTATATTGCAATGGGCCACCTGTTCTGCGAATCGGTTGAAGCTTTTCAAGCCGGGTTTGGGCCGCATACCAAGAAGATCATGGAGGACATTCCGAATTACACCAATCAGAGCCCAGTTATTCAGTTTAGTGAAGTCCTGGTTGGATGAGCGCAGCCTGGCCTCACTGCCCCCCAAGAGCACTTAATGAATACTTGCAAAACGATTCCATCAGTTTTCGCGCCGGCTGATTGAGTTCCCAGATAAAATTGTTCGATAACATTTTTACTTCACGATTGTTGAAATCGCGAAAAGTAATAAATTACTTATCCACAGCAAGATACGGAACATCAATCGGCTTTTGGCCTTCACATGAATGCTGCAATCGTGCCAAACCTTTAAAAAAATGGGGTGTAAAGTATTTGTTTCCAATGCGCCCGTCAAGTTCATGTATTGCAGTAAGGTCCCTGTAGGCGTCTTCACAGAGCAATGCTAGGACCAAGCCTCGCACACAATATCCTGCCTCATAACAGCGAGTGATTGTATTATAGAAATATGCCAGCTCCCAGGTTTCGTCATCGAAGCGTTCAGATATGTTCATTCGCATCTTATATTCTTGCGTTTCCGACGCTTGATCGCCACGCATAGCTACTGGCGTCCTATATGCGAAATCCTTTAAAGCAAAAAGTCTTTTTCTCGCAATTTTTACTGGCGTGGATAAACCCACCTCCAGCTGCTTGAATGTAAGCTCAAGAAGCTGTCGTTCATAGTCTCGGTCTTTCAATACCAACTCGTACGTTGCAAACCCGATCCCTAGAATCACGGCAGCGCTTTGCGCCAGTTTCGATACCAGTTCGATACGATCTGTCATGATTATGCTAGCTGGCGTCCAGAATAATTGCGCTGTAGAAGCAGGTCTGTTAAAAGATATAAACTACGTTGGCTCCTGCTGCTGACACGATTTGCGAGAAATAATCGATTAGATGTCCGCGGTCAACCAGCCTGGCTTGCGTGTTTGCTGATCTATTGTCGAACCGCCCGAGAAATCCTGCAAGGCGCCCTACAGCATCGCCCCCAACTCCACCTGCGTCTTGATCATCGCCGGCAAACACCGCTCCACCATCTGCTCCACCGGCAGCCGGCCCGCGTGCACGCTCACATTCATCGCCGCCATCACCTCGCCCCGGAAATTCTTCAAGGGCACGGCAATCGTCCGCAGTCCCAGTTCCAGCTCCTGGTCCACCACCGCATACCCCTGCGCCCGCGCCCGCGCAATCTCGATCGCCAGCCGCTCCTTGTTGACGATCGTATGCGGCGTCACCGGCTCCGGCACGGCCTGCTCCAGGAAGCGCTCGATATCAAGCTGCGGCAGGTAAGCCAGCAGCATGCGCCCGTTCGCCGTGCACCACGCCGGCACCCGCGTCCCCGGCTGCAGCGTGGCCGACACCAGTTGACCCGCGCTGACCGCCGCCACGCACACCAGCTGGTCGTGGTCGAGCACCCCGACCGAAGCCGCCTCCCCCAGAGAATATGCAAGCCGGTACAGCAGCGGCTGCGCAATGCGCGGCAGGCGCGCCGAATGCAGGTAGGACTGGCCCAGGCGCAGCACCGCCGGCGTCAGCGAAAACAGCTTGTTCTCGTGGCGCATGTAGCCCAGGTGCGTCAGCGTGATCAGGTAGCGCCGCGCCGCCGCCCGTGTCAGCCCGGTCGTCTCGGCCACCTCGGCGATGGTCAGGCGCGAACGCTCCTGGTCGAAGGCTTCGATCACTTTCAGACCCTTTTCCAGGCCGGCCACCAAGTCGCGGCCCAGGGGACCATCATTCACATTGCTCATGGCGGATATACCAAATAAACGTCGATTTGTGCGAGTATCGCACAATGTGTGCGCAGGGTGAATGCAGCAGTCATTGCCCGGCTTGTCGGCAGCACAGGCATTACCTACCATCTTCGTGCGACTCACCCAGAGCTCAACGCTCCAATCCGCAAGCCACAAAACGTCGTCAAGCCACGAAGGAGACCTGCTGTGAAATTCGATACCGTCGAACCGGGCGTCTGGCCCGAGCTGATCTATCCCGCCTACAAATCCACCGTCAAGCGCGGCCCGCTGCAACCGAATTTGCGCATCGAAGCGCCGGTGCCCACCAGCCAGAACATCGTCGCCGGCCCGCACATCCTGCTGCCGAACGACACCGACCTGACCGCCAACGGCGCCACGGGCGAACCGCTGGGCGAGAAGATCGTCGTCACCGGCCGCGTCCTCGACGAGGACGGCAAGCCGGTGCGCAATTCGCTGGTGGAAGTCTGGCAGGCCAATTCGGCCGGCCGCTACTGGCACAGCAAGGACCAGCACGCCGCGCCGCTGGATCCGAATTTCTATGGCCTGGGCAAGATGCTGACCGACGACGAGGGCCGCTACCGCTTCGTCACCATCAAGCCGGGTCCCTACCCGTGGGGCAACCACGACAAGGCATGGCGTCCGGCCCACATCCACTTCTCGCTGTTCGGCAACGTGTATGCCCAGCGCCTGGTGACCCAGATGTACTTCCCGAGCGACCCGCTGTTCGACTACGACCCGATCTTCCAGAGCGTGCCGGACGAAGCGGCGCGCCAGCGCCTGATCTCGAAGTTCAGCCTCGAGCACACGGTCGGCACCGAAATGCTGGGCTACGAATTCGATATCGTCCTGCGCGGACGCAACGCAACGCCGATGGGCCTGTAAGGAGACGACCATGAGCAAGATCACCACCTCGCAAACCATCGGCCCGTTCTCGCACGAGGCATGGCAATGGGCGGCCGACGCCTGCATGCCTGGCAACCTGAAATCGACCGGCCCCAGCGTCCTCATCACCGGCAACATCTACGACGGCGACGGCAATCCGATCAACGACGGCCAGATCGAAGCCTGGACCCCGGAAGGCGCCCTGACCGAACCCGAGCAGCTGATCCCGGGCCTGCGCCGCATGCCCAGCGGCGCCGACGGCGAATTCAGCATGCGCGTGCCGCAGCTCGACGCTACCCGCGGCGAGCCGATCGCCTACGTCACCGTGTTCGCGCGCGGCCTGGTCAAGCACCAGTTCACCGCGGTCTTCCTGGAAGACGACAGCGGCCTGGAACGCTCGACCATCCTGAACCAGGTGCCGCAGGAACGCCGCGCCACCCTCATCGCCCGCAAGACCGGCGACGGCCAGTACCACTGGGACATCCGCATGCAGGGCGAACAGGAAACCGCGTTCTTCGATTATGCGTGATCATCCGGGTTCAAGCCCGAGAAAGGAAGGCGCATGAGCGTATCGATCTTCGACAGTTTCCTCACCTCGCCGGACATGATCGCCGCCTTCGACGACGCGGCGGTCGTGCAGGCCATGTTCGCCTTCGAAGCGGCGCTGGCGCACGCCCAGGCCGAGGAAGGCCTGATCCCGCACGCCGCCGCCAAGGCCATCGGCGGCGTCTGCAACGCCCAGCTGTATGACATCCCTGCGCTGATCCGCGCCGGCCAGCGCGCCGGCAGCCTGGCCATCCCGCTGGTGAAGGAACTGACCAGGGCGGTGGCGCTGTACGACGAGGACGCATCGCGCCACGTCCACTGGGGCAGCACCAGCCAGGACGTGATCGACACCGCGCTGGTGCTGGTCACGCGCGACGCGCTGCGCATGGTCGACGATGCGCTGGGCGAGCTGTCCGGCCATCTGCTGAAGCTGGCGCAGGACCATCTCGCCACGCCGGTGCTGGCGCGCACGCTGATGCAGCCGGCGCAGGTCACGAGCCTCGGCTTCAAGGCCGCCGGCTGGCTGGCGCCGCTGGTGCGCGCGCGTACCCAACTGCGCGCCGCGGCCGCACGCGCGCTGCAGCTGCAGCTGGGCGGCGCGGTCGGCACGCTGTCCGTGATGGGAGAGCCCGGCGCCGCGGTGGCCGGGCGCATGGCGGCAGCGCTGCGCCTGAAGGTGGCCGACACCGCCTGGCACACCCAGCGCGACGAATGGGTGCGCCTGGGCCTGGAAGTGGCGGTACTGACCGGCAGCCTGGGCAAGCTGGCCACCGACCTGGGCCTGATGGCGCAGGGAGAAATCGGCGAGCTGGCCGAACCGTCCGGCAATGGCCGCGGCGGTTCGTCGGCGATGCCGCACAAGCGCAACCCGGTCTCCACGATGATCACCCTCGCCGCCGCGCGCCGCACGCCGCAGCACGCGGCGGCACTGCTGGCCTGCATGGACCAGCAGCACGAGCGCGGCCTCGGCAACTGGCAGGCCGAGCTGGCCGAATGGCCGCCATTGTTCCTGTCCGCCCACGGCGCCCTGCGCGCGCTGAACGAAGCCTTCGGCGGCTTGAGCGTCGACCGCGAGCGCATGCTGCAGAATATCCATGCGCTGCATGGCCTGGTGTTCGCCGAAGCCGTGTCGAGTTACCTGGCCGGCGCCATCGGACGTCCCAGGGCGCACGCGCTGCTGGAAGACCTGACCAAACGTGCCGCCAGCGGCGCCCAGGGCCTGGGCGTGCTGGTGCGGGATGCTGTGCAAGCCGATCCGCAGCTGGCCGCCCACGTCGACCTCGATCGCCTGGCCGCGCTGTTCGATCCCGTGCTGGCCGCGGAACCGGCGCGCCGTCTGGCCGAACGCCAGCTGCAGGCGCTGCGCCGCGACATGGCGGCGCTGGACGCCATCCACCCATTTCACGAGTAAGGTAGCCATGAGTTTCGATCCGCTTGACCACGATTTCGAACGCGGCCTGCAGAACCGCCGCAACGTCCTCGGCGACGCCTGGGTCGACCGTTCGCTGAACAACGCCAACGGTTTCAATGCCGACTTCCAGAACATGATCACCCGCTTCGCCTGGAACGAGATCTGGGGCCGTCCGGGCCTGGATCACAAGACCCGGCGCGCGATCGTCCTGTCGATCACCATCGCACTGGGGCGCTGGGAAGAATACGATTTGCACATCCGCGCGGCGCTGCTGGGCGACGAGGCGACCCGCCTGGCGCCCGACGAGATCAAGGAAATCCTGATGCAGTCGGCGATCTATGCCGGCGTCCCGGCCGCGAATACCGCATTCACGCATGCGCTGGCGATCCTGCGCGAAGTCGGCGACCAGATCGGCTACAAGATCGAGCCGGCAGCACCAAGCGCCGCGGTGCACTCCGGCGTCGGCCGCGAAGGCCGCACCGCATCCACGCCCGCCCTGCACTACAGCGTACGCGAGCCGAGGAACGGCAAGGCGCCGCGCCACACGGTGGTGCTGAGCCACGCGCTGGGCTGCGACCTGACCATGTGGGACGCGCTGGCGAACGGACTGGCGCAGGATTGCCGCGTGATCGCCTACGACCACCGCGGCCACGGCAGCTCGGACGCGCCAAGCGGACTATATGCGATGGCCGACCTGGCCGACGACGCCGCACGCCTGCTGCGCGAACTCGACACCGGGCCGGTGGTCTGGGTCGGTTTGTCGATGGGCGGCATGGTCGGCCAGGAACTGGCGCTGCGCCACCCGTCGCTGGTGCGCGCGCTGGTGCTAGCCAACACCACCAGCGGCTACCCGGATGCGGCGCGCGCGGTGTGGGAACAGCGCATCGCCACGGTGCGCGAGAGCGGCATCGAAGCGATCGCGGATGCGGTGATGGGGCGTTACTTCCACGACGGCTTCCGCGCCGAGAAGGCCGGCACGGTGGCGCGCTTCCGCAAGCGTGTGGTGACGACCGATGCCGAGGGCTATGCCGGATGCTGCAATGCGGTGGGCAAGGTGGATACCACGGCACGCCTGGGGCAGATCACGGTGCCGGCGCTGGTGATTGCAGGGGAACTGGACCAGGGGACGCCGGTGGCCATGGCCGAGACCCTGGCTGGGTCGATCCCCGGGGCATCGCTGGTTGTGCTGAAGGAGGCGTCGCACCTGAGTGCGATCGAGCAGCCGGAGGCGTTTGCGGAAGCGGTGAGCGGGTTCATCGGCAGCCTGTAATTCCCCGTCGTCCCCGCGCCCTTCGTCGTTCCCGCGCCAGGTTAACGCGTCGTCCCCGGCCTCGGCGGCCCCTTGGCGGGGATCCATGCCGAGCCGATCAAAGCCACCCGGCATGGGGTGGATAGCCCAGTGGGCTATCTACCCTTCGCGGGGACGACGGATCTTTTTTACAAATCCAGCACCAGCACCTTGGTCTTCGCCCGCGAACAGCACGGGGTGAACTGGTCGTTCGCCGCCTGCTCCTCCTCGGTCAGGTACACGTCCCGGTGATCCGGCACCCCTTCCAGCACCCGCGTCAGGCAGGTCCCGCACACGCCCTCCTCGCACGAATACGGCACGTCCACGCCATGCTCGGCCAGCACCTTGATCACCGTCTGGCCGGCGGGAATCGACACCACCTTCCCGCTCGACGCCAGCTTGACGTCGAAGGCCTGGTCGCCGCTGGTGTCCACCGCCGCCGCGCTGAAGTATTCCACGTGCAGCTGGGCCGCCGCCCAGCCCAGCGACTTGGCGCTGCCCAGCACGTGGTCGATGAAGCCCTGCGGACCGCACACGTACAGGTGGGTGTCCGCATCCGGACTGGCCAGCAGCGACGGCAGATCGAGCTTCTGCGCCGCGTCGCCGCTGTCGTAGTGGAAGTGCACGCGGCCGGCGAAATGCGGGGCGCCGAGGCGCTCCTTGAAGGCGGCGCGTTCGGGCGAGCGGGCGCTGTAGTGCAATTCAAAAGCGGCGCCCTTGGCCGCCAGCGCTTCGGCCATCGCCAGGATCGGCGTCACGCCGATGCCGCCGGCCAGCAGCAGCGTGCGTTTGGCGTCGACCAGCGGGAAGTGGTTCTTGGGCGCGCTGATCTGAAGGATGGCGCCGGTGTCAATGTGGTCGTGCATCGCCTGCGAGCCGCCGCGCGAATCGGCGTCGCGCAGCACGCCGATCTGGTAGCGGTGCGTTTCGCCCGGCGGGTTGCACAGCGAGTACTGGCGGATCAGCGAATCGGAATGATGCGCGCCCAGGTGCACGTCGATGTGGGCGCCGGCCTCGAACGGCGGCAGCGGCGCGCCGTCGAGCGGCACCAGTTCGTAGCTGCAGATGGCGTCGGCTTCGCTGGTCTTGCCGGCCACGCGCACCTGGATGGTGTTCGCGCTGTTATGCGTCGCTGCGTTCATGCCACCACCCCGCTCGCGGCGCTCACGGGTTGAGCCTGGGCCTGCACCTGCGCCTCGCGCGCCAGCCACCCATCGATGATACGGCGCGACTGCACGCCGCCGGCGTCGATGTTCAGCATCAAGAGCTTGCGCTCGGGATGGCGCAGGATGTTCTGCTGCTGCAGTTCGAGCATCTCGCGGTCTTCGCCGAAGATCTTGCCCTGGCCTTCGCGGATGGTGTTGGTGAGTGCCTGGTCCTGCGGCTTGAAGTTGCGCGCCATGCCCCAGAAGTACCAGTGCGAGGTCTCGGTTTCCGGCGTGATGAAGTCGACCACGATGCTCGACGCCTTGTGCTCGGCCGGGGCGTGGTAGCCGCCCTTGCCCGCATGCGCGACGCCGACTTCGATCATCACGTGGCTGGGCGCGTTGAAGCGGCAGATCTGCCAGCGGTCGACCGGCACGTTATCAGGCAGGCCGTTGCCGCGCAGGGCCGCCTGCCAGAACGGCGGCGCCATGATGTTTTCCATGAAGCGGCTGGTAACGACCTCTTCGCCCTCGACCTTGGTGGTCACCGGCGCCTCGTCGATTTCCTTCTGGCCGATGCTGGACGCGTGCACATAGGTCTCGTGGGTCAGGTCCATCAGGTTGTCGACCATCAGGCGATAGTCGCAGTTGATGTGGTACAGGCCGCCGCCATAGGCCCACTCGGGATTGTCGGCCCACTCCAGGTGATGGATGGTGGCCGGGTCGGCCAGCGCCTTGTCGCCGGGCCAGATCCAGATGAAGCCGTAGCGCTCCTCGACGGTGTAGCTGCGGATGCAGGGGAAGCCGCGCACGCGCTGGCCCGGCATGCTGATGGTCTTGCCTTCGCAGCCCATTTCCAGGCCGTGGTAGCCGCACACCAGGTTGCCGTCGCGGACGAAGCCGAGCGACAGCGGCGCGCCGCGGTGCGGGCAGAAATCCTCGACCGCGGCGACCTTGCCTTCCTTGCCGCGGTAGAACACGATCTTCTCGCCGCAGATCTGGCGGCCCAGTGGTTTACCTTCGATTTCGTCGGGCGTGCAGGCCACGTACCAGGCGTTCTTCGGGAACATGCTTGTCTCCTTTTATAAATTTATGCTCTATATTCAGTACACTGAATGTGAGAAAAGTATCACTCGTTTGCGCGACGAAGTAAACTAGGATTTCAAATAAATCGATGGTGCGTCGCACCAAACACCACATATATGCCGATAAGAAATATGCCTATGGATAAAGCCTCCGACAGCCAAGGTTCGATGCACGATTTGTACGAACACCCGGGCCACCTGCTGCGGCGCGCCCAGCAGATTTCGGTCTCGATCTTCTACGACGAAATGGGGACCGAACTCACGCCGGTGCAATATGCGATCCTGACCCAGCTGGCCGAAAATCCGGGCATCGACCAGGTCTCGCTGGCCGGCCTGGCGGCGATCGACACCTCGACCGGTGCCACGGTCTGCGCGCGCCTGGAAGAAAAGGGCCTGCTGGAGCGCAAGGTGATCCCGCACAACCGGCGCCAGCGCGCACTGACCATCACCACGGCCGGCGCGCACCTGCTCGATGCGCTGGCGCCGGGCGCGCAGCGGCTGCGCCAGCGCTTGCTGGCGCCGCTGAGCGAGGCGGAGCAGGCGCTGTTCATGGGTTTGCTGGCGAAGCTGGTCAACGAGAACAATGACCAGAGCCGGGCGCCGTTGAGTGTGGGACGAGTGGGATAGGAGCCGGATAGCAGCCGTCGTTCCCGCGAAGGCGGGAACCTATGCTGAGCTTCCGAAGTCTGTATTTCTGAAGCACTCAGAATACGTCACATCTACCAAATTCTGTCGTTCAGCTTGGGTCCCCGCCTTCGCGGGGGGTCGTTTCCGGCAATGCCGGAAACGACGGTGGCGACGCAGTGGCTAACTCATCCGCATTACCCACGTGAATCGGTCATTCGACGCCCGGATCCTTGAACTTCGCCACCTTGTCGAACTCCACGTTGAACACCCCGCCCTCCCCCTGCTCCGCCTTGCGGATGTACACATCCTGCACGATATCGCGCGTGGCCGGATCGATCGTGACCGGGCCGCGCACGCTGTTCCACGACATCCCCTTCATCGCTTCCACCAGCTTCGGCCCTTCGCTGTTGCCGTTGGTCTTCTTCAGCGCCGCATACAGCAGCTGCATGCCGTCGTAGGCGCCCACCGCATGGAAGTTCGGGCGCATGCCCTTGTTGGCCCTGGTGAAGGCGGCGACGAAGGCCTTGTTCTCGCTTGAGGGATGCGCCGCCGAATAATGGTGGCTGCTGACCACGCCCAGCGCGGCCTTGCCGATGCTCGGCATCAGGTCGTCGTCGAGCACGTCGCCGGTGGCGATCAGGCGGATGCCGGCGCTGGCCAGGCCCCGGTCGGTGAACTGCTTGAGCACCGCGGCGCCCTCGCCCGAGGGCACGAACACGAACAATGCGTCCGGCTTGGCGTCCTTCACGCGCGCCAGGAAGGGCGCGTAGTCCGGGTTGCGCAGCGGCGCACGCAAGGACGTCAGGACCTTGCCGCCGGCCTTGGTGAAGTCCTTGACGAACACCTTCTCGGCATCGATGCCCGGGCCGTAGTCGGCCACGAAGGTCACCACCGTTTTGATCTTGTTCTTGGCCGCCCACTGCGCCATCGGCGCCGTCACCTGCGGCAGCGTGAAGCCGGTGCGCACGATGTAGGGCGAGCGCTGCGGAATCACGGAGGTGGCCGCGTTCATCACGATCATCGGCACCCTGGCCTGGGTCGCCACCGGCGCCGCCGCAAAGGCGAGCGGGGTCAGGCCGAAGCCGGCCAGCACCTGCACCTTGTCGCGCGCCACCAGTTCCTGGGCGATGCGCTTGGTGACGTCGGGCGAGACCCCGCCGTCGTCCTTCAGGATGATCTGCACCTGGCGCCCGGCCACGGTGGCGCCGTTCTGCTGCATGAACAGCTTGACGGCGGCGTCGACCTGGCGCCCGGTCGAGGCGAACGGACCGGACATCGGGACGATCAGGCCGACCTTCAAAGGTTCGGCGGCGTGGGCGGCATTGCCGGCGCCAAGGCCGGCGGCCAGCATCGCGCTGCCGAGCAGGATGGTGCGGCGGTTCTGGTTCGGTTGTTTCATGCTTGTCTCCTTTGTAGTTATGATCTCCGCGTGGACGGCCGAGCCGTCCACCCTACCGATCGTGTTCATGCCACGGCCACCCGGTACCCGAGCAGGTTCAGGCAACCGCCACCAGCCGGTCCAGCTTTTCGCCATCGGCCAGCAGACTCGCGCTATCCGAGTCGTGCACGACGCGTCCGCGGTCCAGCACGATGGCGCGCGCCGTCAGCGACAGCGCCAGGCGCGCATGCTGCTCGACCACGATCACCGACATGCCATCGATCGCGACCAGGCGCCGGATCACGCGCACCAGTTCCTGCACGATGATCGGCGCCAGGCCTTCCATCGGTTCGTCCAGCAGCAGGATGCGCGGATTGGTCATCAGGGCGCGCGCGATCGCCAGCATCTGCTGCTCGCCGCCCGACAATTGGTTGCCCATGTTGGCGCGCCGTTCGTGCAGGCGCGGGAAGATCTCGTAGATGCGCGCCAGGTTCCACGGCCCGGGCCGCGCCACCACCGTCAGGTGTTCTTCCACCGTGAGCGAGGGGAACATGTAACGCTCCTGCGGCACCCAGCCCAGGCCCGCGTGCGCACGGCGGTATGTCGGCACGCGCGCGATGTCACGGCCTGCCCAGCGGATCGCGCCGCCGTGCAGGCGCGTCAAGCCCATCAGCGTGACCAGCAGGCTGGTCTTGCCGACGCCGTTGCGGCCCAGCAGGGCCAGGCTGTCGCCGTCGTTCAGCGCGAACGACACGTCTTCGAGCACGATCGATTCGCCGTAGCCGGCGCTCACCCGGTCCAGCGCAAGCAGTTCAGGCATGTTCGGCCTCCCCCAGATACACTTCCTTCACGCGTGGATCCGCCGCGATCTCCGCCGGCGTCCCTTCGGTCAGCACCTTGCCGCCCACCAGCACCGTGATGCGGTCGGCAAAGCGGAACACCAGGCCCATGTCATGCTCGATGAACAGCACCGTGACGTCGCGCGGCAGCTGGGCGATCACCTCGAACAGTTCCTTGCTCTCGGCCGAGGGAATACCGGCCGCCGGCTCGTCCAGCAGCAGGATCGCCGGTTGCGTGGCCAGCGCCAGCGCGATCTCGACCAGGCGCTGCTTGCCGTAGGCCATATTGCGCGTGACGCTGTTGGCTTCCTTCGTCAATTTCAGCGTGGCCAGCAGCGCCATCGCTTCCTCGACCACGTCGCCGTGCTTTTCCACGGTCTTCCACCACACGCGCTGCAAGCCGCGCCGCTCGCAGATCGCCAGCACCACCGATTCGAGCACGGTCATGCCCGCGAACAGGGTGTTGATCTGGAAGGTGCGCGTCATGCCGAGTTTTACACGCTCGTGCTGGGGCAATGCCGTGATGTCCCGATCGCCCAGCCAGACGCGGCCACTGGTGGGCGCCAGGGCGCCGGTGAGCAGGTTGATGAAGGTGGTCTTGCCGGCGCCGTTCGGTCCGATCAGCGCATGGCGTGCGCCCTGCTCGAAGCTCAGTGAGACATCGGTGTTGGCCTTGAAGGCGCCCCACTGCTTGCACAGGGCTTCGGTGCGCAGGGTGCGCGCAGATGCGTTCGATGCGCTCATGCGCCCTCCTTCCCGGCGCCCGGCCTGGCCAGGCGCACCAGTTTTTCCAGGCCGCCCAGGATGCCGCCGCGCGCGAACAGCACGATCAGCACCAGCAGCAGGCCGATGTAGAACTGCCAGTAGGCCGGATCCAGCCCGGCAATGTAGTCCTGCGCGACCATGAACACCGCCGCGCCGACCAGCGCGCCGTACAGGCGCCCGGTGCCGCCCAGCACCAGCATGATCAAGAGTTCGGCCGAGCGCGGGAAGCCCAGCACGTCCAGGCCGACGAACTGGGTGGTCTGGGCCAGCAGCGCCCCGGCCACGCCGGCGACCGCCGCGCCGATGGTGAACGCCACCTTCAGCCTCCGATCGACGTTGGCGCCGATCGCCGGCATGCGCTTGCCGCCTTCGCGGATGCCGCGCAGCGACAGGCCGAACGGCGAATTGACCAGGCGCCGCAAGCCCACGAACAGGATGAACAGCACACCCAGGCTGTACCAGAACGCGGTCTTGCCGTACAAGTCGAACTCGAAGGCGCCGAACAGCGGACTGGTGGCCATGCCGGACAGGCCGTCGACGCCGCCCGTCAGGAAGGCCGCCTTGTTGGCCGCCTCGAACAGCATCAGGCCGATGCCCAGCGTGACCATCAGGCGCGCCAGGTCCTGGCCGCGCACCACCAGGAAGCTGACGATGAGGCCGGCCACGCCCGCCACCAGCGCCGCCGCCAGCAGGCCGGAGATGGGTTCGCCCCAGCCGCGCACCGACAGCAGCCCGGCGGTATAGGCGCCCAGGCCGAAGAAGGCCGCGTGGCCGAGCGAGACGATGCCGGCGTAGCCCAGGATCAAATCGAGCGACAGCGCGAACAGGCCGATGATCATGATCTGGCTGATCAGGACCAGGTAGTCCGGGAACAGGAAATACGATGCCACCGGCAGCAGCCAGAACACGATCTCGAGCGGCTTCCAGCGGTCGTTGGGCAGGCGCAGCAGGCCGGCAAGGGGTGCACCCGCGCCGGCAGCGGCCGGCACGGCGCCGCGCTTGGCGTCGGGGTTCGAAAAGACACTCATGCTTTCCTCCGTACCAGGCCGAACGGGAACAGGATCAGCAGCACCACCATCAGCGTGTAGATGACGAAGGCGCCCACTTCCGGCACGTAGTACTTGCCGGCCACGTCGAACACGCCGAGGATCAGGGCCGCGATCAGTGGCCCCTTGATGGAACCGGCGCCGCCGACCGCCACCACCAGCAGGAAGTACACCATGTACTTCACCGGGAAGCTCGGGTCCAGGCCCAGCACGTCGATGCCCAGTCCTCCACCCAGGCCGGCCAGGCCGGAACCGAGCGCGAAGGTCAGGCTGAACACGCGGCTGACGTTGATGCCCAGGCCTTCGGCGGCGACCTGGTTGTCGACCGACGCGCGGATGCGCGCGCCGAAGCGGGTGCGCTCGATCAAGAGCACCAGCGCCGCCGTCACCAGCACCACCACGCCGATCAGGAACAGGCGGTAGGTGCCCAAATCCAGGCCAAGCACGTGCACCTGGCCGCGCAGCCAGTCCGGCAGGTTGACCGGCTGCTGGGTCGGGCCGAACAGCCAGGTGGCGCCGGCCACCGCCATGAAGGTCAGGCCGATCGAGAACAGCACCTGGTCCAGGTGGCTGGCCTTGTACAGGCGCCGGTACAGCAGGCGCTCCAGCACCAGGCCGGCCAAGGCGGCGGCGATGAAGGCGAGCGGCAGCGTGGCCAGGAAGGGCACGCCGAGTGTCGCCAGCAGCGTCACGCAGACGTAGCCCCCGACCATGGCGAAGGCGCCGTGGGCGAGGTTAATGAAGTTCATCATGCCCATCGTGACCGACAGGCCGACGCTAATCAGGAACAACAGGCTGCCGTAGGCAATCCCGTCGAACAGCACGCCGATCAAGTTGCCGACCATGTGTGCCTCCCGTTGCTACGGCGTTGCTTGTCCATGCTTGTCTCCTCCTGTCCTCTTCGGATCTCGTGGATTGCCCGCGGACCGCGGGCCTGTGGCGACACCTCTTCAGGCGCTCCTACACGCGCTCGATGACCATGGCGATGCCTTGTCCCACGCCAATACACATCGTGCACAGCGCATAGCGCCCGCCGGTGCGGTGCAGCTGGTACATCGCGGTGGTCACCAGGCGCGCGCCGCTCATGCCGAGCGGGTGGCCCAGCGCGATGCCGCCGCCGTACGGATTCACGCGCGGGTCGTTGTCGGCGATGCCCAGGTCGCGCAGCACGGCCAGCGCCTGGGAGGCGAAGGCTTCGTTCAGCTCGATGATGTCCATCTGGTCCAGGCTCATGCCGAGCTGCTTCATCAGCTTCCTGGTGGCCGGCGCCGGGCCGATGCCCATCACGCGCGGCGGCACGCCGGCGGTAGCCATGCCGACGATGCGGGCGCGCTTGGTCAGCCCGTATTGTTCGGCCGCCTCGGCACTGGCCAGCAGCAGCGCGCAGGCGCCGTCGTTCACGCCCGAGGCGTTGCCGGCGGTGACGCTGCCGCCCGCATGCACCACGCCCTTCAGCTTGGCCAGCGCCTCGATGCTGGTCTCGCGCGGGTGCTCGTCCTGGCTGAACAGGATGTGATCCCCTTTCTTTTGCGGGATCTCGACCGCCACGATCTCGTCCGCGTACAGGCCTTCGCGCTGGGCGCGCGCGGTCTTCTGCTGGCTGGCCAGCGCAAAGCGGTCCTGGTCTTCGCGCGAGACCCCGTAGTCGACGGCGACGTTCTCGGCGGTTTCCGGCATCGAATCGGTGCCGTACAGGTGCTTCATCTGCTTGTTCGGGAAGCGCCAGCCGATGGTGGTGTCGTAGATCTGGGCGTTGCGCGAGAACGCGGTCTCGGCCTTGCCCATGACGAAGGGCGCGCGCGTCATCGACTCGACGCCGCCGGCGATCATCAGGCGCGTCTCTCCGGCCTTGATGGCGCGCGCGGCGATGCCGATCGCATCCATGCCCGAGCCGCACAGGCGGTTCACGGTGGTGCCCGCCACGTCGGGCGGCAAACCGGCCAGCAGCGAAGACATGTGGGCCACGTTGCGGTTGTCTTCGCCGGCCTGGTTGGCGCAGCCGAAGATCACGTCGTCGACCTGCGACCAGTCGACGCCCGGGTTGCGCTTCACGAGTTCGCGCAGCGGGATGGCGCCGAGGTCGTCGGCGCGCACGTCCTTCAGGGCGCCGCCGTAGCGGCCGATCGGGGTGCGGATGGCGTCACAGATAAATGCGTCGGTCATGTTCATGCTCCTTGCGCAGGCTGCGCCGAGGGGGCGACCAGAGTCGCGCCGGTGACGGCCTGCAGTTCATCGAAAGTGAGGCCGGGCGCCATTTCGCGCACCAGCAGGCCGTCCGGGGTGACGTCGAGCACGGCCAGGTCGGTATAGATGCGGTTCACGCAGGCCACGCCGGTCAGCGGGTAGCTGCATTCGGGCACGATCTTGCTCTCTCCCGTCTTGGTCTGGTGGTCCATCATGACGAACACCTGCTTGGCGCCGATGGCCAGGTCCATCGCGCCGCCCACCGCCGGAATCGCGTCCGGGGCGCCGGTGTGCCAGTTGGCCAGGTCGCCCTTCTGCGATACCTGGAACGCGCCCAGCACGCAGATGTCGAGGTGGCCGCCGCGCATCATCGCGAACGAGTCGGCGTGGTGGAAGTAGGCGCCGCCGGTCAGCAGCGTGACCGGCTGCTTGCCGGCGTTGATCAGGTCCTCGTCTTCCTCGCCGGGCGCCGGTGCCGGGCCCATGCCGAGCACGCCGTTCTCGCTGTGCAGGAAGACTTCGCGGTCCGCCGGCAGGTAGTTGGCCACCTTGGTCGGCAGGCCGATGCCCAGGTTCACGTAGGCGCCTTCGTGGATGTCCTGCGCCACGCGCGCGGCGATCTGGTCGCGGGTATATCGGTTGATGCTCATGCTGCCTCCTTGACGACGCGCTGGACGAAGATGCCGGGGGTGACGATCACTTCCGGATCGAGTTCGCCGAGCGGTACGATCTCGGCCACCTGGGCGATGGTCGTCTTCGCGGCCATCGCCATGATCGGGCCGAAGTTGCGCGCGGTCTTGCGGTACACCAGGTTGCCCCAGCGGTCGCCGCGCAGCGCCTTGATCAGTGCGTAGTCGGCGTGGATCGGCGACTCCAGCACGTACTGGCGGCCGTCGATCAGGCGCGTTTCCTTGCCTTCGGCCAGCAGGGTGCCGTAGCCGGTGGGGGTGAAGAAGCCGCCGATGCCGGCGCCGGCCGCGCGGATGCGCTCGGCCAGGTTGCCCTGCGGGGTCAGTTCGAGTTCGATCTCGCCGGCGCGGTACAGCGCGTCGAAATGGTGGGAGTCGGCCTGGCGCGGGAACGAACAAATGATCTTGCGCACGCGCCTGGCGGCCAGCAGGGCCGCCAGGCCGGTATCGCCGTTGCCGGCGTTGTTGTTGACGATCGTGAGGTCGCGTGCGCCATGGGCGATCAGCGCGTCGATCAGTGCGGATGGCATGCCGGCGTTGCCGAAGCCGCCGATCATGATGGTCGCGCCGTCGGGTATGTCCGCCACCGCGCGCTCCAGCGATTCAAAAGTTTTGTCGATCATGTTTGTACCTCATGGTGTGCGCGCTTCAGTCCGGCGCACTTGTAAAAGACATCTCGATGTTCGATAATCGCACACATGATCGATTACCGATCATTCCAAGTGTAGCCATGCGATGGTCCCAAGGTCAAGCAAAAACACCAATCGCATCCACGCCGCATCCACGCCCTACTCGCTTAGAATGCTGCCATGACCACTTCGAACACCGTTTCCATCGCGCCGGACGAGCGCGAGCCGAGCATTGCCGAGCAGATCGACGCCCTGGCCGACCCCAGCTTCATGACCTCGCTGGCGCGCGGCCTGGCCGTGCTGCGCGCCTTTTCCGATGCGCGCAAGCCGCAGACCATCGCCCAGATCAGCCAGAAGACCGGTATCCCGCGCGCGGCGGTGCGGCGCTGCCTGCACACCCTCAAGCAGCTCGGCTACGTCGACGCCGAGCTGAACAACTTCACGCTGCGGCCGAAGGTGCTGACGCTCGGCTATTCCTACCTGTCGTCGACCCCGCTCACCGTCTCCAGCCAGCCCTGCCTGAACGGCATCAGCCGCGAGCTGGGCGAATCGAGCTCGCTCGCCGTGCTCGAGGAAGGCGAAGTGCTGTACGTCGCGCGCGCCGCCACCACCCGCGTGATGTCGGTCGCGCTCGGCACCGGCAGCCGCCTGCCCGCCTACTGCACTTCGCTCGGCCGGGTCATGCTGGCGCACCTGCCGCCGGCTGAACTCGACGCCTACTTCGCGCGCGTGAAACTGCGCCCGATGACCGAACACACCGTCACCAGCCAGAAGCGCCTGCGCGAGATCCTGGCCGGCGTGCGCCAGGACGGTTATGCCGTCATCGACGAGGAACTCGAAGTCGGCCTGCGCTCGATCGCGGTGCCGGTGCGCGGCCCCTCGGGCCGGGTGCTGGCCGGCCTCAACGTCGGCGCCCAGGCCGCCCGCGTCAGCGTCGAGCGCATGAAGCAGGAGTTCCTGCCGGTGCTGCAGCGCGGCGCGCAGGAACTCTCAGTCTTATTGCCTTAAACAAGCCGAGCAATTGCAGTGCATTTCTCCTGCTGCCTTAAGGGGCCTCGACAAACCGTAGCGAGCGGCAGCAATGTTGGCCGAGAAGCGCAGCTGTACTTGAGTACAGCGAGCATCGCAGGCCGACAGTGCAACGCGCAGTAGGGTTGTCGAGGTCCCCTCAGAACGAATGGCGCAGGCCGAGCATGACGCCGTTCTGCGCGAGGCCCGCGCCCACGGTGCCGCCGGCATCCAGCGACACCGCCGACGCGCCCTTGTTGTCCATCCGCCCCACTGCCGTGTACACCGCGGTGCGCTTCGAGAACGCATAGGTCAGGCGCGCCACCAGCATGTTGACGTCCGAATCCGAATTCTTGGTGTCACGGCGCGCGCCCTGCACGTCGAGCGTGTACGAACCGATCGGATGGCTCACGCCCAGGTAGTACAAATCGGAGTCGACCCGCCCGGTGGCGGCATTGGTCTCGCGGTCGACCACGCCGGCGCCGATCCTGGTGGCGCCCACCATCAGGTAGCCATTGAGGGTGGTGCGGATGTCGGTGTTGGCGCTGCTGCTCAAACCGCCCGCCGCGCCGGTGTTGCCGTACATGCGGTCGTAGGAGCCGATCACGCCCCAGGTCCTGGCTTCGTAGCCGAGCAGCCCGGTGTACTGGCGGCAGGCCTTCGAATTGCCCGCCACCTCGCCCGCGCAATTGGTCGCGGCCGGCCCGCCCGCGCCTGACGCGTCGCGCCCGAAGCTCCAGGTCGCGCCCACGGTGAAGCCCTTGAAACTGCCCATGTAGCCGATCGCATTGTCGCTGCGCGCATTCGGCAGGTAGGGGTCGATGCTGCCGATCGCGAACAGGTGCGGCCCCATCACGTCGGTCTTCAGCGCCGAGATATAGGTCATGTTCTGCTGGCGCCCCAGGCTCAGGGTGCCCCACGCGCCCTTCAGGCCGACCAGCGCCTGGCGTCCGAACAGGCGGCCGCCCTGCTGCTGGGTGCCGGTGTCCATGGCCAGGCCGTTTTCCAGCACGAAGAATGCCTGCAGGCCGTTGCCCAGGTCCTCGCTGCCGCGGAAACCCAGGCGCGACGGGAAGGAGTTGGTCAGCGACGGCATCTTGACCATCGAGTCGCCGGCCGCGTTGACGTTGGTGAGGTAGGCCACGCCGCTGTCGACGAGACCGTAGATCTGGACCGATGTCTGGGCATGGGCGGCGGACGTGGCGAGGCCGCACAACAGCGCGGCTGCGCTGCAGAGGGTGTGCTTCATGGTGTCTCCGTAGGTTTTGTTGGTGCGCGTCTTTTTCGTGCGCTTTTTAATGCGTTCGATTATCGAACATCGAGTTGCTAATCGAACGCTAAATAAATACTATGGTTGTGTACCCGGCGTTGTCAACAAAAAAGCATGGCGGTTTTCGATGTGTCGGTGACAAGTCACGACGGCGGCGGGAGCGAAGGTCAAATCCAGAAAAAACACAGGAGACACTTCATGAAACGCAGGACGATTACGGCGGCAATGAGCGCGATGGCCACCCTGGCGGCGCTGCCCGCGCAGGCGCAGTCACAGGGCACGATCAGGATCGGCGTGATCGCCTCCTTCTCCGGCCCCTTTGCGGATTACGGCAAGCAGATGCAGGGCGGGATCAACGCCTGGATCGCGCAGCACGGCGACACCGTGGCCGGCAAGAAGATCCAGCTGATCTACAAGGACAGCACCGGCCCGGCGCCGGAAGTGGCCAAGCGCCTGGCCCAGGAACTCGTCGTGCGCGACAAGGTCGATTTCCTGGCCGGCTTCGGCCTGACCCCGGAAGCGCTGGCGGTGGCGCCGATCGCCCAGCAGGCGAAGACCCCGATGATCGTCATGAACGCCGCCACCTCCATCATCACGACGAAATCCGACTACATCGCGCGCGTGTCGATGACGCTGCCGCAGATCTCGGCGCCGATGGGCGACTGGGCGGTGAAGAACGGGATCAAAAACGTCGCGACGGTCGTCGCCGACTACGGCCCCGGCATCGACGCCGAAAAAGCCTTCAGCGAGCGCCTGCGCAAGAACGGCGGCAAGGTGGTCGAGGCCACCCGCGTCCCGCTGCGCAATCCGGAATTCGCGCCCTTCATCCAGCGTATCAAGGATGCGAAACCGGACGCGGTGTTCGTGTTCGTGCCGGCCGGCGAGCAAAGCATCGCCTTCATGAAGGCCTACCGCGAGCGCGGCCTGGCCGGCGCCGGTATCCGCGTGATCGCCACCGGCGACCTGACCGACGACCACGTGCTGCCCACGATGGGCGACGCCACCTTGGGCGTGATCACGACCTTCCATTACTCGGCCGCGCACAAGTCGCCGCAGAACGAGGCCTTCCTGAAATCGTTTGCGAAGGCCAATCCGGACGGCGGCCGGCCCAACTTCATGGCGGTGGCGGCCTACGACGGCATGAATGCGATCTGGCAGGTCAGCCGGAAGCTGGGCGGCAGGATCGATGGCGACAAGGCGATGGCGGTGCTGAAGGGGATGAAGATCGACAGCCCGCGTGGTCCGGTCACGATCGACGCGCAGACGCGCGACGTGGTGCAGACCGTGTACGTGCGCAAGGTGGAGAAGGTGGATGGGCAGCTGTACAACGTCGAGTTCGACCGGTTTGTGGATCAAAAAGATCCGGGGAAATGATCGTCCCACGTACGGCAGCGCAGCCCGTCGTTACCGCACAGGGTTGCGCCGCCCCCGAGCAGAGCTACGCCGTCCCCGCGCAGGCGCGGACCCATACACAGTATCCGGCGTAGCTAACTGTGCTGAAATTGCGTACTCAGCATGGATCCCCGCCTCCGCGGGGACGACGTATGAGCTGAACGACGGTTAAATGCCCTGCACGCTCAACGCCCGCACCGCCGCCCTCAGCTGCGCATGCAGCTGCGCCCGCTCCTCCTTCCCGAGGTCCCCGACCATCAGGCTCTCCACCGCCGCCACCTGCGCATCGCACTCGAGCAGGATCGCGTCCCCGGCCGCCGTCAGGCTGATCTGGATGATGCGCCCGTGCGCCGGGTCCGGCTTGCGTTCGATCCAGCCCTTCCCTTCCATCTGCTTGACCATCTCGTTGGCCGACTGCGGCGAGATCATGGTGCGCGTGGCGAGCTGGGCGTTCGACAGCGAGCCGTGGGCGCGGAACACCGACAGCGCGGTGTATTGCGGCACGCTGAGGCCGAACGGCGCCAGGCTGTCGCGCAGACGCTGGTTCAGCACGTGGTCGAGGCGGCCGACGAGGTAGGCCAGGCCCATCGGTTTTGTCGTTGTGGATGGGGCCGCGGATTTTTTTACGATTGCCATAAAAAGGTGCTTGTCACAGAAAACGGGTGCGTATAGTATAAGGCACATATCAGGAAGCCTGATACTAAACCTACTAAATAAGGAGACATTCTATGTCCAAATACGAAGCCCGCTGGCAAACCGTCAAGGTCGACGTCGAGAACGGTATCGGCTGGATCACCCTGAACCGTCCGGAAAAGCGCAACGCGATGAGCCCGACCCTGAACCGCGAGATGATCGACGTGCTCGAGACGCTCGAACTGGACGACGAGGCCCAGGTGGTGGTGCTGACCGGCGCCGGCGAGGCCTGGACCGCCGGCATGGACCTGAAGGAATACTTCCGCGAGACCGACGGCAAGCCCGAGATCATGCAGGAGCGCATGCGCCGCGACTGCTCGCAGTGGCAGTGGAAGCTGCTGCGCATGTACAGCAAGGCGACCATCGCGATGGTCAACGGCTGGTGCTTCGGCGGCGCGTTCTCGCCGCTGGTGGCCTGCGACCTGGCGATCAGCGCCGATGAAGCCGTGTATGGCCTGTCCGAGATCAACTGGGGCATCCCGCCGGGCAACCTGGTCAGCAAGGCCGTGGCCGACACCATGGGCCACCGCCAGGCGCTGCACTACATCATGACCGGGGACACCTTCACCGGCAAGGAAGCGGCCGCGATGGGCCTGGTCAACAAGAGCGTGCCCAAGGCCGAGCTGCGCGACGCCGTGATCGAACTGGCGAACAAGCTGATGGAAAAGAACCCGGTGGTGCTGCGCTACGCCAAGACCGGCTTCAAGCGCTGCCGCGAACTGACCTGGGAACAGGGCGAGGACTACCTGTACGCCAAGGTCGACCAGTCGAACGGCCGTGACCCGGAAAAGGGCCGCAAGGAAGGCCTCAAGCAGTTCCTGGACGATAAGACCATCAAGCCGGGCCTGCAGACTTACAAGCGCGGCTGAGTCATAATTACTTAATAAATATAACAATCGCGGCGGCGCCTGCTGGACGGGCAGCCGCCCTCATTCCAATCAATGGAAGCTCGAAAACCGTAGCGAGCGGAAGCAATGCGAGTCGAGAAGCGCAGCTGTACGAACGTACAGCGAGCATCGCCGACTCTCAGTGCCACGCGCAGCAGGTTTGCGGGCTTCCATCACTGAGGAGACCTCAGATGTTCACTGCAGATTTGCTGCTGGGCGGCCAGGCACGCGCCGCCTCCAGCGGCGCCACCTTCGAGCGCCGCAATCCCGCCACCGGTGAAGTCGCCACCCGCGCCGCCGCCGCCACCCTGGACGACGTCGACGCGGCCGTGAAAGCCGCCAGCGACGCCTTCCCGGCCTGGTCCGCCATGCAGCCGGGCGCCCGGCGCGCCCTGCTCCTGAAAGCCGCCGACAAGATGGACGCGCTGCGCGGCCAGTTCGTCGAAGCCGCGGTGGAAGAAGCCGGCGGCGCGCCGATGTGGTACCACTTCAACGTCACGCTGGGCGCCAACATGCTGCGCGAAGCCGCCGCCATGACGACCCAGATCAGCGGCGAAGTCATCCCGTCCGACGTGCCCGGCTCGCTGGCGATGGGCGTGCGCCAGGCCTGCGGCGTGGTGGTCGGCATCGCGCCCTGGAACGCCCCGATCATCCTGGGCACGCGCGCGGTCGCGATGCCGCTCGCCTGCGGCAATACCGTGATCCTGAAGGCGTCCGAGATGTGCCCGGCCCTGCACCGCCTGATCGGCCAGGTGTTCGTCGACGCCGGCTTCCCCGAAGGCGTGGTCAACGTCATCACCAATGCGCCGGACGATGCGCCGCAAATCGTCGAGCGCCTGATCGCCGCGCCGGCGGTGCGCCGCATCAACTTCACCGGCTCGACCAAGGTCGGGCGCATCATCGCCCAGCAGGCCGCCAGGCACCTGAAGCCGGTGCTGCTCGAACTGGGCGGCAAGAACCCGGTCGTGGTGCTGGACGACGCCGACCTGGACGCCGCAGTCGAAGCGGCCGCCTTCAGCGCCTTCTTCAACCAGGGCCAGATCTGCATGTCGGCCGACCGCATCCTGGTCGACCGCAAGGTGGCCGACCAGTTCGTGGACAAGCTGGCCGCCAAGACCGCCACCCTGAAGGCCGCACGCAGCGATGCGCCGCTGGCCGGCATGGTCGACCCGGGCGCCGCCACGCGCGTGGACGCCATGCTGCAGGACGCCCGCGCCCGCGGCGCGAAAGTGACCCAGTCCAGCCAGGGCGTGGACGGCAACATCATGCAGCCGGCGATCGTCGACGACGTCACACCCGAGATGCTGGTGTACCAGGAAGAGTCGTTCGGCCCGATCGTCTCGGTGCTGCGCTTCGACAGCGACGAGGAAGCCATCAAGCTGGCCAACGACAGCGAATACGGCCTCTCGTCCGCCGTGTTCTCGCGCGACATCGGCCGCGCGATGGCGGTGGCGCAGCGCATCGAATCGGGCATCTGCCACATCAACGGCCCGACCGTGCACGACGAGGCGCAGATGCCTTTCGGCGGCGTGAAGGGCAGCGGCTACGGGCGCTTCGGCGGCAAGGCGGCGATCGCCGAATTCACCGACCTGCGCTGGATCACGGTGCAGACCACGCCGCGCCACTTCCCGATCTGAACGGAGGCCGCCATGAATCAATCATTGATTGAACCAGGCGGCGCGGCGAAACGGCGGCACGTGGAGCTCGGCAATCCCGAGATCGCGGCGTACCAGGTGGACGGCACCTGGCACGTCGACGCCGTCACGCCGCTCGATCCGCTGCCGGCGCGCTTCACCGATCGCCTGGTCGACGGCGCGCGCAAGCATCCGGAGCGCACCCTGGTGGCGCGGCGCGGTGCGGACGGCGCATGGATCCGCCTGTCCTATGCCGACGTCCTGCAGCGCGCGCGCCGCATCGGCCAGGCGCTGCTCGACCGGGGACTCTCCGCCGAGCGCCCGCTGGCGATCCTGTCCGGGAACGACCTCGAGCACTTCCAGCTCGCGCTCGGCGCCATGTATGCCGGCATTCCGTTCTCGCCGCTGTCGCCGGCGTACTCCCTGGTCGCCACCGACCCGGCGAAGCTGGCCGACCTGATCGCGCAGCTGACGCCGGGCGCGATCTTCGCCTGCAACGGCACCACGTTTGCGCGCGCGATCCAGGCGGTCAAGCCGGCGCACGCGGAACTGATCCTGTGCGACGGCGACGTACCCGGCCACGCGGCCACGCGTTTCTCCGATCTGCTGGCCACCGAGCCGATTACCATCGACGCCCGCAACGCGGAGGTTGGACCGGACACCATCGCCAAGTTCCTGTTCACCTCGGGCTCGACCAAGAAGCCGAAGGCGGTCATCACCACCCACGGCATGTTGACCAGCAACCAGCAGATGCTGCTGCAGACCTTCCCCTTCTTCGGCAAGGAGCCGCCGGTGCTGCTCGACTGGCTGCCCTGGAACCACACCTTCGGCGGCAGCCACAATGTCGGCATCGTGCTGTACAACGGCGGCACGCTGTACATCGACGATGGCCGCCCGACCGCGCGCGACTTCGGCACCACGCTACGCAATTTGCGCGAGATCGCGCCCACGGTCTACTTCAACATCCCGGCCGGCTGGGAGATGCTGACCGAGGCGGTGGAACAGGATGCGGCGCTGGCCGGCAACTTCTTCTCGCGCGTGAAGCTGTTCTTCTGCGCCGGCGCCGGTTTGTCGCAGGCGGCCTGGGAGCGGCTGGATGCGGCGGCGATCGCCTGCTGCGGCGAATCGATCCGCATCATGACCGGCCTGGGCATGACGGAAACCTCGCCTTCCTGCACCTTCGGCACCGGCGCCATCGTCCGAGCCGGATACGTCGGCGTGCCGGCGCCGGGCTGCAAGGTGAAACTGGTGCCGGTCGGCGACAAGCTGGAAGCGCGCTTCCACGGCCCGCACGTCACGCCCGGCTACTGGCGCGCGCCGCACCTGACCGCCGAAGCCTTCGACGCCGACGGCTACTACTGCACCGGCGATGCGCTGCGCTTCGTCGACGAGAGCCGGCCCGAACTCGGCTTCATGTTCGACGGCCGCATCGCCGAGGACTTCAAGCTCAGCTCCGGCACCTTTGTCAGCGTCGGGCCGCTGCGGGCACGCGTCATCAGCATGGGCGCGCCTTATGTGCAGGACGCGGTGGTCACGGGCCTGAACCGCCCGGTGATCGGCCTGCTGGTGTTTCCGCGCATCGACCATTGCCGCGAGCTGTCCGGTCTTGGCATGGATGCGTCGGTGGTGGAGGTGCTGGCCAGCGAACCGGTACGCGGGTTTTTCGCGAACCTGTTGAACGAGCTGAATCGCGATTGCGGCGGTTCGTCCAAGCGGGTCGACCGCCTGCTGCTGCTGGCGGAACCGCCCTCGATCGACGGGCGCGAGCAGACCGACAAGGGCTCGATCAACCAGGCGGCGGTGCTGCAGCGGCGCGCCGCACTGGTGGACGCCTTCCATGATGGGACGGAAACGCAAACAATATTCGCTGCGTAAATTCGTCGTCCCCGCGCAGGCGGGGATCCAAGCTTTGCATCGGCAGCCAGAGAAACTGGGTTCCCGCCAAGGGGGCCGCCAAGGCCGGAAACGACGTTTTAAATGACTGGCAATAACGGCGTTCCGACCTTTTCATAATATCTATAACGACAAGGAGACGATATGAAACTGAAGACACTGGCGTGCATCGGACTGGCCTTCCTGCCCTTCACGGGCGGATCGGCCCATGCGCAAAGCGGCGACACCATCCGCATCGGGGTCATCGCGGCCCTGACCGGGCCGTTCGTCAACATCGGCAAGCCATTCGAGGACGGCATCAAGACCTACATGGCGCAGTACGGCGACAAGGTGGCCGGCAAGAAGATCGAGATCCTCTACCGCGACGACGGCGGCAGCAACGTCGAACTGTCCAAGCGCGCGGCCCAGGAGCTGATCGGGCGCGAAAAGGTCAGCTTCCTGATCGGCTTTTCGCTGACCCCGAGCGCCCTCGCGGTGGCCCCGGTCGCCACCCAGGGCAAGGTGCCGATGATCGTGATGAACGCCGTCACCACCGGCATCACGGCGAAGTCGCCCTACATGCTGCGCACCTCGATGACGATGCAGCAGATGACCGAACCCTTCGGCGACTGGACCGCCAAGAACAGGATCGGCAAGGTGTATTCGCTGGTGACCGACTACAGCACCGGCCTGGACGCCGAGAGCCGCTTCACCAAGGGCTTCACCGCGGGCGGCGGCAAGATCGTCGGCTCGGCGCGTGTGCCGCTGGCGAACCCGGACTACTCGCCCTTCGTGCAGCGCATCAAGGACCAGAAGCCGGACGGCATCTTCTTCTTCGCGCCCGGCGTGGAAGACGGCGTCGGCATGCTCAAGGCCTACAGCGACAAGGGCCTGGACAAGGCCGGCATCAAGTTCCTCGGCGTGGGCGACATGACCAGCGACACCCCGACCCTGCAGGCGCTGGGCGAGCGGGCCCTCGGCGCGGTCACGGTGCTGAACTACTCGACGGCGCTGGACAACGACGCCAACAAGTCCTTCCTCAAGGCCTATGCCGCCGCCCTCCCCAACCGCCCGGCGCCGACCTTCGTCACCGTGGCCGCCTACGACACCATGGGCATGATCTACGAGACCATCCGCAAGCTGAACGGCCAGGTCAGCGGCGACGCCGCCGTCAAGGTCTTGAGCGGGATGAAGTGGAACAGCCCGCGCGGCCCGATCAGCATCGACCCGAAGACGCGCGACATCGTGCAGAACATGTACATCCGCGAAGTGAAAAAGGTCGACGGCAAGCTGGTGAACGCGCCGATCGGCGTGCTCAAGGACGTGATGCCGGACTGACGGCGCGCGTACCCCCATCAATGAATCCGACGCGGCCCGCGCTGCCCCTGCGCGGCCGTGCGGACCCGTTCGTCCCGACGTAAAGCAAGCATTCCGACATCGACAGAGGAGACACACGAATGAACCTGCGACACATGAGCGGCATGGTGGCGGCGCTCGCCATCTTCGGACTGGCCGGCTGCGGCCATAGCGACGACAACGATCACGATGACAATCCGGGCGGCGGCGGCGCCCAGACCCTGCCCCAGCTGTCGGCCGCGACCGGCGCCACGCTGGCCAGTTGCGCCGACCTGGCGGGCAAGCTCTCGCATCCCGACACCACCATCGCGGCGGTCAACGCCATCGCCGCCGGCACGGTGACGGTGGCCGGCAAGCCGGTTCCGGCCCACTGCCAGGTGCTGGGCCGGATGTTCCAGCGCACCAGCAGCGTCGACGGCAAGGCATACGCCATCGGCTTCGAGATGCGCCTGCCGCTCAACTGGAACGGGCGCTTCTTCTACCAGGCCAACGGCGGCGTCGACGGCAGCGTGGTCACGGCGCTCGGGCCGGTGGGCGGCGGCGGCCCGCTCGACAATGCGCTGAACCAGGGCTTCGCCGTGATCAGCTCGGACGCCGGCCACGGCGCGGCCACGCCCTTCTTCGGCATCGACCCGCAGGCGCGGCTGGATTACGGCTACGCGGCGGTCGGCAAGCTGACACCGATGGCCAAAGCCTTGATCCGCAGCGCCTACGGCAAGGCGCCGGACCGCTCGTACATCGGCGGCTGCTCGAACGGCGGCCGGCATGCGATGGTAGCGGCGGCGCGCTACGCCGACCAGTACGACGGCGTCCTGGCCGGCAACCCCGGCTACCGGCTGCCGCTGGCGGCGATCGCCAACATCGCCGGCGCCAAGACTTATGCAGCGCTGGCGTCCACCCCGGGCGAGCTCGGCACCGGCTTCACCCAGGCCGAGCGCGCGCTGGTGTCGAACGCCGTGCTGGGCAAGTGCGACGCCCTCGACGGCGTGGCCGACGGCCTGGTGCAGGACACCAAGGCGTGCCAGGCGGCGTTCGACTTGAACCGCGACGTCCCGACCTGCGGCGGCGCACGTGACGGCAGCTGCCTCTCCGGCGCCCAGAAGAGCGGCATCGCTGCTTTATTTGCCGGCGCCAAGACCGAGACCGGCGCCACGATCTACACCAGCTTCCCGTACGACGCCGGCTTCGCCACCAACGGCTGGGCCAGCTGGAAGTTCACGTCCCCGATCGAGCGTGATGCCGGTGCGGTCGGCCTGATCTGGAGCGTGCCGCCGGAAGACGCAGCCACCTTCGACGGCCGCAGCTTCGCCCTGAACGGCAATCTGGCGACCATGCTGGCCCGGGTCGACGCCACCAACGCGGTGTACCTCGAATCCGCGATGTCGTTCATGGTCCCGCCGAACGCGTCGAACCTGGGCACGCTGAAGAACCGCGGCGCCAAGATGCTGGTCTACCACGGCACCAGCGACCCGATCTTCTCCAGCGACGACACCACCGCCTGGTACGAAGCGCTGCGCAGCGCCAACGGCGGCGACGCCTCGAACTTCGCGCGCTTCTTCCGCGTGCCCGGCATGAACCACTGCTCGGGCGGCCCGTCCACCGACCAGTTCGACATGCTGACGCCGCTGGTGAACTGGGTCGAAAAGGGCCAGGCACCGGACACGGTGACGGCCAGCGCGCGTGGCAGCGGCAATGCCGGCGGCGTGAATGTGGACCTGCCGGCGCTCTGGTCGGCGTCGCGCACGCGGCCGCTGTGTGCGTATCCGAAGGTGGCGCGCTACAAGGGCAGCGGCAGCGTGGAGGATGCGGCGAGTTTCAGCTGCCAGTAAAGGGTTTGCCCGGGCCGACAATACCGGCCCGGGTCCGGGCGCCGCAGCCGGGCAGGCGCGTACCGAGGTTCATGTCGCGTTCGCGGCGCGCCCCCTCAGCAACTGCGGCAGGGGCTTGCCCTTCACGGCATCGGGAAAAAGGATGCGCTTCATGCGCTCGGGGTCCGCTTCGAACACCTCGGCGCAGGTTTGCGCAATCAGGCTGTCGAGTCCCAGCGTGGGTTTCAAGTCGCGCCCCTCGAGCAGGTTGGCCGGGGCCAGTCCTGGCCAGTCCGTGACGACGCGGCCGCCCCGCACCGCGCCGCCGATGAGCATTGCGGCAGCCCCCGTCCCATGATCGGTCCCGCCAGTCCCGTTCACAGCGACAGTCCGGCCAAACTCCGTGGCCACCAGGATGACGGTCTGGTCCCATACGGGGCCCAGGCCCTGGCGCAGTGCGGCCACAAGACTGTTCAGCTTATCCAGCTGGGCGGCGAGGCGGTCATTCTGTGCACTATGTGTATCCCAGCCACTCGTTTCGATCATGGCGATCCTTGGACCGTCTTTCCTGCCGAGGAAGCTGGCCGCAATGCGGCCCAGCTCGGCCGGCTCCTGGCGCCCCGATTCCTGAGTCATTCCGGCAGCTATGTTGCGTGCCTCGCGCGCTGCGGACCATAGCGCATGCAACTGTGCATCTTCCCCGTACAGCTGGTCCACGCGCATCAACAGATCGTCGCTTGCCTGTGGCAGCGTCGACGGCGCATAGGATGGTACCTCGATGTTGCCGCGCATTGCCGTCGGTACCGTCGTGGCGAAGGCGATGGCATCCTTGCCCGGGCGCGACCGGGCGCCCAGGAGGCGATTGATCCAACCGTCCTTCAACACATAGGGCGCGCTGCCTCCGGTCTCCAGAACGTTCTGTCCATCGAAATGCGAACGGTCGCGATAGGGCGATGCGACCGCCTGGAAAAAGGCGGCCTGTCCGGACTTGTAAAGTCCCGCCAGGTCCGTCAATGAAGGGTGCAGTGCGAACGTAGCGTCCAGCTTGAATGCCGCTGCAGGGTCGATCGCAAGTGCGCCGCGCCGCGCGGCATACGCCGGCTCCGCATACGGAATGACGATGTTCAGGCCATCGGCGGCGCCACGCTGAATGATGAAAACGAAGCGCCGCTCGGTCGCTGCTTGTGCAAACACGAGATTCGGTGCCGCCAGCAGCGCTGCGGCACGCAGGAAATGGCGTCGACTTGCAAGCATGTTATCTCCTCAGGAATTCGGGCGATGCCAGCAGCAGGGCCAGCGCAGTGGCAGGGCTTTCGGATCGTGCGATCGCGTTCTTCGTACGCTCGCCGAGTGCCCCGGGAAGCACCCGCGGCGCGAGTGCGCGTGCATCGATCGTGCCACCGAGCTCTGCCACGAAGCGTTGAGCGACCTCCACTCGTCGCAGCAAGGCATCCGGCGAGGCCCAGGTGGCGTCCAGGTCGCCAAAGCCGGCCGGCGATCCGGGCCGCCATACCGGCTGCCCCATCTGGTTCATCAGGTTGCCAAGCTGCGCGGGCGCGATCTCGCGACGGCCAAACGCGCGTAGGCTCGAGATGGTCCAGTCCCAGGGCGATTTGAACTTGCCCCTGCCCGGAAGCCATGTTTCGGGCGACGTCACCAATGCCCGGTAAACGCTGCCCAGGTCGCCCTCCGTGCGCAGGAAGACATCGGCAAGGCGCCGCACCAGCGTTGCCGGCGGATCGTCGGCAACGAAGTGGCGTGCGAGTCTGGTGGCGATATGCAGGGCCGTTTCCGGAGCCACGGCAAGGTCGCGGAGGATGGCATGTGCCTGCTGCTCTCCGGCGTCGGGATAATCGCGGCCGAGCACTTGCCTGCCGCCCGGTTCATGCATGGCCTGGACAAAGCGGAAGGTCGGCCGAGCGCCAGCGGGGGCGCCATCGCCGGGAAGCGTCCAGCCGGTCAGAGCGCGCGCCAGTTCCGTCACGTCGCCCTGTGTATAGCCGGTACGCACGCCGAGCGTATGCAGCTCGAGGATCTCGCGTGCCAGATTCTCATTGAGGCCCTGGGCACTCTGTTGCCTCATGCCAGCACGACGCGCAAGCAGGCTGTTGGCACCGGTGGAACGTGCCTGGTCGAGATACAACAGCATCGCGGGATGGCGAACCGCTGCCAGCAGCAAGTCCTGAAACCGGCCCAGAACGCGCGGCCGGATCGCGTCCGCCTCGAAACCTCCCGCCAGGCCGATCACGAGCAACTTGTCCACCGATACCGCGAAGTGATTGGCCCAGAAATGCACGAGGCGCTCGACAAAGGGGGTCGCAGTCCGGAGGGCGCTGGCGGCGCGCGCGCCCACTGCTGCCACATACGCATCGCGGCCCTTGCGGAGATAGGCTTCGCGGATGCCACTGCGCTGCCCCTCCGGCGCCTGCCGTACTGATTGCTGTTGGTCCAGCCAATCCTTGACCAGGTCCGGTGTGTGCTGGACGCGTTTCCACGGATCAGGCACTGGATCGTAGGTTTCCAACTGGGACAACAGCCAGCGGCGCGGGTCCCCGGGCGGCGGCTCGTCGAGCCTCGCTCCCAGGCCCAGACGGTTAAGCGCAATCGATTCGACACTCATGGGTTTAGCATTCGACCAGAGATACAGTATGGATGACTTTGGACTATCGGATTGAAAGTCACATGACTGTATTCCGTCGAGCTGGCGGAAAAGTTCCAGGTTCGGAAAATGATCTGTGCAGAGCGGAATGCGGCTGGCCGGGAAGCGTGCGAGGTTTCCCGGCCAGCTTGCCTTCAAGGTGTACCGAAGAATGCGCGGCGGGCCGGTCGCGTCGGCATCGACGCAGACCTTACATATCGTCGAACAGGTCGATCGCGATCTTCGCCTGCTCCGACTGCTGGATATCTGTATTGTTCAGCAGGACCACGGCCCGCCCATCCTTCGGGTCGTAGGCCAGCAGGGTCTTGTAGCCGCCGGTGGCGCCCGCTTCCCAGGCCAGGGTGCGGGCGCCTTTCTTCGTGGCGACCGTCTTCACCTTGCCGCCCAGCGCATAATCTTCGGACGGCACCTGGATCGTCATGAGTTCCCTGCGCGCCTTGTCCGACAAGAGCTTGGTGGAATACACGGTGTCCGCCAGCGCCACCAAATCGCGCGCGGTGCTGTACAGGGTGCCGCTGGCCGCCACCATCGGCGGCGCGGGCGGCGTCTTGCGCGCGCCGGTCGCGGTGTAGGCCACCGCCATGCCGACCGCGTCCTCATACCCGGTGTCCGCAAAGCCCGTGTCGGGCACGTTGGCCGGCGTGAGGACGAGCTCCGCCACCGTCTCGGTGAACGGCTTCCCGTTGGCGCGTTCCACCACGGCGGCCACCAGCACCCAGTTGGTGACCGAGTAGTCCCACTTCTGGCCCGGTTTGGCCTCGAGCGCGCCGGTCCCGAAGCGCAGCGCCGCCTCCACGGGACCGATTTCCAGGGTGCCGACCGACGGGTCCTTGCGCAGCGCGGCCTGCAAGCCGTTCGGAATGCCGCTGCGGTTCGACAGCAGCAGGCGCAGCGTCACCGCACCGGTCTCCGGCGGCAGTTCGGGCAGGTGGCGCGCAATCGGCGCATCCAGGTCGAGCTTGCCCAGGTCGACCAGGCGCAGCACGGTGACGGCGCTGATCCATTTCGTGGCCGAGCCGATCATGAAGCGGGTGTCCCTGGTGTTGGCCTGCGCTTCCTCGCGCAGGGCCAGGCCGCCGGCGCGCGTCACCAGGGGCGAACGGGCATCCTTGCGCACCGCCACCACGCCGCTGTAATCCCGCGGGACGTGACGGTCGATCACGGGACCGGTGGTGAGATTGGCCACGGCGGCGCAACCGGACAGCAGCGACAGGGTAGACGCGACGGCGACGGGCGCCAGCCAGGAGGGGAGAAAACGCATGCGGACTCCGGAACGAATGAGCAGGCTGGCATTGTAGCCGCACAGCCGTATTGACGGCGGTACCGTAGCCGCCTGCCGTAGTGTTTCTCTTTGTAAGCGTATTTTCGACGATCGTGGGCCATCCGATACGGGGCGAGCCGAAATATTCTGGCGGAAGGATGCTTGTATTGATGAGACTAGGGCGCCTTAAATTCGTCCTACGAATACCTTTTCCTGTTCAGCACGCGGCTTCCCGACCTCGCTACCCAGGTGCATCGATTCTTCTCCGGACTGGACTGGTACTCGACGCATTCATAAGCGATGCCGGGACAGGCGTTGTCGAACTGCATATACAGCGATTCCCAATTGGTGCCGGCCGGAACCGCTGGCGCCGAGCCCGCTCATCCAGCATAGCGAATTTCTGTTCGGAAAAAATCACATATTGTCACCGTGCTGAATCAACCGTCATTGGCCGTCTGCTGATGAGCGCGGTAAACCACTGCCGAGTGGAACAATCTCGCCAGCCAAACTGACAAACAGGAAGCCGTCCACCGATCATCGGTACCGCCTTCGTCCAGATGTTTCACTATCCTGCAACGGCGTGTCGTTATCGCTACACGGCAATATTTAGTCGCACTATTTACTTCACTTATGAAATATTCAGGAGTAAAATTTTGCTGGTGGTGAAAATTTTTGTACCGTATTTTCGTAACGTATAGGTGAACAACATGAAAAAGACTTGCCTCATCCCCGCCCTGCTCGTCGCCCTGCTGTCCGGCTGCGCCTCCACCGGCGGCAACGACCCGGTGCGCCAGCGCGTGCTGGCCGACCTCGAACAGGCCCGCGCCGACGGTTCCTACCCGCTGACCGAAGCGCAATACATCTACCCGAACTGGGATAAATCGACCCGCACTTCCGCCCGCTGAGCCCAAGCACCCTTAGTCAGTTTACAATCAGTCTTTTGACGAACTGCAAGGAATGCCGATGAGCGACTTTGGTCCGACCGAAAAACGATTACGGAGAGTCCGGTCGCGCATGCCGGATTTCCCGTTCGAGCAGATGCTGCTGGTACGTATGTCCTACCACTTGCAGAAAACCCTGCGCGACCGGACCAATGCCGCCCTCAAGAAGTTCGAACTTGCCGACACCGGCTACCTGGTGCTGGCGATCCTGTACGGCAGCGCCGACGAGACCTCGACCGCCACGGAACTGAGCGAAGCCTGCCACGAAAAGCCCGCCAACCTCACCCGCGTGTGCGACGAGCTCGTGGGCAAGGGACTGATCCAGCGCGGCGCCAAGCCGGGCGACCGGCGCGCCGTCATGATTTCCCTGAGCGACGCCGGCCGCGCCCTGGTCGAGAAGATGCTGCCGGAAGTCTCGCGCAGCGCCAGCCAGGCCTATGCCGGCTTCACGCCGGCCGAACTGGAACAGATGGCGGCGCTGCATGCACGGGTGCTGGCCAACCTGGAATAGCGCGTATTGGCCTTTTCTCATGCGCACCAAGCATGAATACCCATGGAAATTGTTGAGTCTGTATCATTAACGGATTGACCCCATCCCGCTCAGCTTTTCCATAGGACGCCCAGGTGGCCCGAGACAACATCAACGACATCCTCGTGTTCTTCGCCGTCGCGCGCGAACGCAGTTTCACCCGCGCCGCCGCCAAGCTCGGCATGACGCAGTCGGCGCTCAGCCACATCATCCGTTCGCTCGAGGAGCGGCTGGGCGTGCGCCTGCTGACGCGCACCACCCGCAGCGTCTCGCCCACCGAAGCCGGCGAGCGCCTGTTGCTGAACGTGGCGCCGCGGCTAGAGGAAATCGAGGCCGAGATCGCGGCGGTCAGCGAGCTTGGCGACAAGCCCGCCGGCACCATCCGCATCACCGCCATCGACCACACGGTCGACACCCTGCTGTGGCCGCGCATCGCGCCGCTGCTGCCCCAGTATCCCGACCTGCACGTGGAGATCAGTTCCGACTACCGCCTGGTCGACATCGCCGCCGAACGTTACGACATCGGCGTGCGCCATGGCGACCAGGTCGAGAAGGACATGATCGCGGTGCGCCTGAGCCCCGACGTGCCGATGCGGATCGTCGGCTCGCCCGACTATTTCAAGTGGCACAGCAAGCCGGCGACGCTGCAGGAACTCATGAAGCAGAACTGCATCAACCTGCGCCTGTCCGGCAGCGGCGGCCTGTACGCCTGGGAGCTGCGCCACGATGGGGAAGACCTGGAAGCGCGGGTGCGCGGCCAGGCCGTGTTCACCAGCGTCTATCCGATGGTCGATGCGGCGCTGGCCGGCTGCGGCCTGGCCTTCCTGGCCGACAGCCTGGTCGCGCCGCACCTGCGCGAAGGCCGCCTGGTCAGCGTGATGGAAGACTGGTGCCCGACCTTCCCCGGCCTGCACGCGTTTTATCCGAGCCGCCGCCAGGCCTCGCGCGCGCTGGCGCTGGTGATCGACGCCATCCGCCACAAGGAGTAACGGCGGGAGTAACGGCGGCCCGGATACGGCTTAAACGATGGCCGGCATCTTCGCCAGCATCTTGTCCAGCGTGACCGGATAATCGCGCACGCGCACGCCGGTGGCGTTGTAGATCGCGTTCGCCACCGCCGCGCCGACGCCGCACAGGCCCAGCTCGCCCACGCCCTTGGCCTTCATCGGCGAGGACATCGGATCGGTCTCGTCGATGAAAATCACTTCCTGGTGCGGGATGTCGGCATGCACCGGCACCTCGTAGCCCGCCAGGTCGTGGTTGACGAAGAAGCCGGCGCGCTTGTCGACGGCCAGGTGCTCCATCATCGCCCCGCCCACGCCCATCGTCATCGCCCCGATCACCTGGCTGCGCGCCGCCTTCGGGTTCAGGATGCGGCCCGCCGCGCACACGGCCAGCATGCGCCGCACGCGCACCTCGGCGGTGGCGACGTCCACCGCCACTTCGACGAAGTGGGCGCCGAAGGTCGATTGCTGGGTGTGCTTTTCCAGGTCGCCGTATTCCATCGTGTCCTCGCCGGTGATGGCGCCGCCGGCCGCCACCTCAAGCAGCGCGACCGCGCGCCCGCCCGCACGCACGCGGCCATCGCTGAATTCGGCCGTGGCCACATCCAGCCCCGCCTTCTGCGCGATCTGCTCGCGCAGCTTCACGCAGGCCGCATACACGCCGGCGGTGGCGCTGTTGGCGCCCCACTGCCCGCCCGAGCCGCTTGACACCGGATAATCCGAATCGCCCAGGCGCACCTCGATGCGCTCCAGTGGCAGGCCCAGCATCTCGGCCGCGGTCTGGGCGATGATGGTGTAGCTGCCGGTGCCGATGTCGGTCATGTCGGTTTCGACGGTCACCTTGCCGTCAACTTCCAGGCGCACCCGCGCCGCCGAGCGCATGTTCATGTTGTTGCGGAAGGCGGATGCCACGCCCATGCCGATCAGCCAGTTCCCTTCACGGACCTGCCCCGGCTGGGCCTTGCGCTTGTTCCAGCCGAAGCGCTCGGCGCCGGTGCGCAGGCATTGCACGAAGCGGCGCTGCGAGAACTTGCGTTCGCGGTGTTCCGGGTCGACCGTGGTGTCGTTCACGACGCGGAAGGTGACCGGGTCCATCTTCAGTTTTTCGGCCATCTCGTCCATCGCGATTTCCAGCGCCATCATGCCTGGCGCCTCGCCCGGCGCGCGCATCGCGTTCGCTTCCGGCAGGTCGAGCGTGGCCAGCTTCAGGCGCGTCAGGCGGTTCGGCGCCGCGTACAGCAGGCGGGTCTGCTGCACCGCGGTTTCCGGCTGGCCGCCCGGCAAATCGCCGGACCAGCTTTCGTGCGCGATGGCCGTGATCTTGCCCTCGCGCGTGGCGCCGATGCGGATGCGCTGGATCGTGGCCGGACGGTGCGTGGTGTTGTTGATCATCAGCGCGCGCTGCAGCGCCACCTTGACCGGGCGATTGGCCGCCTTCGCGCCCAGCGCGGCCAGCACCGCTTCTGCGCGCAGGAACAGCTTGCCGCCGAAGCCGCCGCCGACGTAGGGCGACACCAGGCGCACCTTGTCTTCCGGCAGGCCCAGGGTCTTGGCCAGGTCCTTCTTGCCCCAGTTGATCATCTGGTTCGAGGTGTACACGGTCAGCCTGTCCCCTTCCCACATCGCGATGGACGCATGCGGCTCCATCATCGCGTGGGTCTGGTCGGGCGTGGTGTAGGTCGCGTCCAGCTTGACCGGGGCGCTGGCGAAGCCCTTGTCGAAGTCGCCGGCTTTCGTTTCTGGCTTGTCTTCCTTCTTCGGCAGCACGGCCGCATTCATCGCGCTTTCCAGGTCGTGCACGCCCTGCTGCTTCGCGTACTCGACCTTGACCAGGCCGGACGCGGCGCGCGCCTGCTCGAAGGTCTCGGCCACGACCACGGCCACGGCCTGGTGGTAGTGCTGCACTTCCGGCCCCGCCAGCAGGCGCGCGGTGTTGAAATCGCCCTTGCCGATCTTGCCGGCGTTTTCATGGGTGACGACGGCCAGCACGCCCGGCGCGCGGCGCGCGCCAGCGGTGTCGATCGAGACGATCTTGCCCTTGGCGATGGCGGCGCCCACCACGTAGCCATAGGCGGCGTTCGGGGCCACCTTGTGCTGTTCGTAGGCGTAGGGGGCGGTGCCGGTGGTCTTCAGCGGGCCGTCGATACGGTCGGTCGGCTTGCCGATGACCTTCAGCTGGTCGATCGGATTGTTGGTCGCCGCTTTGGTGAATTTCATGTTGTGTCGCCTTTCGTTCAGCTCTTGCGCGCTTCGGCCATGATGGCGCCGAGCGTGCGCTCGACCAGCGGGATCTTGAATGCGTTTTCTTCGGTGGTGCGGGCGCCGGCCAGCAACTGGTCGACCGTGGCCTTGGCGCCGTTCCTCATCTGCTGCTCGGCCGCCGGCACGCGCCACGGACGGTGGGCGACGCCGCCCAGCGCCACGCGGCCGCTGCCGTCCGGCTGCACCACGGCCGCCACCGACACCAGCGCGAAGGCGTACGACGCGCGGTCGCGCACCTTGCGGTAATAGTGTTTCCCACCCAGCGGCTTGGGCAGCGTCACCGCGGTGATCAGCTCACCCGATGCCAGCGTGTTTTCGATGTGCGGCGTGCCGCCCGGCAAGCGGTAAAAGTCCGCGATCGGGATCACGCGCTTGCTGCCGTCAGGCTTGACGGTCTCGACGCCGGCATCCAGCAGCTGCATGGCCACCGCCATGTCGCTCGGGTGGGTGGCGATGCAGAATTCGCTCTGGCCGACGATCGCATGGCCGCGCGTGTAGCCGCCGATGGCCGAGCAGCCGCTGCCCGGCTGGCGCTTGTTGCACGGCTGGTAGGTGTCGTAGAAGTAGGGGCAGCGGGTGCGCTGCAGCAGGTTGCCGGCGGTGGTGGCCTTGTTGCGCAGCTGGGCCGAGGCGCCGGCCAGCAGCGCGCGCGACAGCACGGCGTAATCCTTGCGCACGCGCGCATCCGAGGCCAGGTCGCTGTTCCTCGCCAGCGCGCCGATGCGCAGGCCGCCTTCCGGCGTCGCCTCGATCTTGTCCAGGCCCAGGCCGTTGACGTCGACCAGGTGCGGCGGCGTCTCGATTTCCAGCTTCATCAGGTCCAGCAAATTGGTGCCGCCGGCGATGAAGCGCGCACCCGGGATCTTCGCAGCCGCGGCCGCGGCTTCGGCAGGTGTCGTCGCGCGTTGGTAGGTGAATGCCTTCATGCCTTGCCTCCTGCGACGTTACCGCCGGCCACTTCAGTAATGGCGTCGATGATGTTGGAATAGGCGCCGCAGCGGCAGATGTTGCCGCTCATGCGCTCGCGCAGCTCGTCGATGGACAGCAGCGGCTGGGCGTTCAGGTCGCCGGTCACGTGGCTCGGCACGCCGCGCTTGATCTCGTCCAGCACCGCCACCGCCGAACAGATCTGGCCGGGGGTGCAGTAGCCGCACTGGTAGCCGTCGTGCTTCACGAAAGCCGCCTGCATCGGGTGCATCTTCTGGGGCGTGCCCAGGCCTTCGATGGTGGTCACTTCCGCGCCTTCGTGCATTACGGCCAGGCTGAGGCAGGAATTGATGCGGCGGCCGTCGACGATGACGGTGCAGGCGCCGCACTGGCCCTGGTCGCAACCCTTCTTGGTGCCGGTCAGGTGCAGGTGTTCGCGCAGCAGGTCGAGCAGGGTCGTACGGGTGTCGACGTCCATCTCGTAGCGCTGGCCGTTCACGCGCAGCGCCACCTTGTTCTGCACGGGGGCCGGCGTGGTGGCTGCAGCGCCGGAAGTGGCGCCCGAGGTCTGCGCGGTGGCCACGGCCGGAATCGCCGCCGCGGTGGCGGTCAGCGCGCCGCTGACCAGCAGGCCGCGCCGGGTCGGGTTGATGTCGGGGGAATCGTTCATGTCGTTTATTCTTTGTTAAAAATGGTGGATGTTAAGGCAAGGCCGGGCCGCCATTCATGGCGTGCCACGCATGGGTTCATGTCGCTGGCTCATCAATGGCGCGCACGGCCGGCCAGCACGGCCAGTCCGGCGGCCGCCACCAGCATCGCCGCACTGGTGGCGAAGGTGGCGCGGTAGCCAATGGCGTCGAACAGCAGGCCGCCGACGGTCGCGCCCAGCATGATCGACAGCTGCACCACCGCCACCATCAGGCCGCCGCCCGCCTCCGCATCGCGCGGCAGGACCCGGGCCAGCCAGGTCCACCAGCCGACCGGCGCCGCGGTCGCGACCAGGCCCCACAGTGCCAGCAGCACCGCGGTCACGCCCAGCGAGCCGCCAAAGACGATCAGCGCCAGCGCGATCGCCGCCAGCACCAGGGGCATGATCGCCAGGGTGCGGTACAGGTTGGCCTTGAGGACGCCGCCGATCAGCGTGGTGCCGACGAAGCCGGCCACGCCCAGCACCAGCAGCATCAGCGACAGCGCCGAGACGCCGGCGTGGGTCACGTTTTCCAAAAAGGGGCGCAGGTAGGTAAACAGCGTGAACTGCCCCATGAAGAACAGGCCGGTCGCCGCCATGCCGAGCATGACCGCGGGCCGCCCCAGCAGCGAGAAGATGCCGGCGCCACCCGCCTTGCCCGCGGCAGGCATGGCCGGCAGGCTGGCCAGCTTCCAGCCAAAGGCGATCACCGCCACCGGCACCAGGCAAAAGAAGGCGCCGCGCCAGCCCACCACGCCGCCCAGGAAGCTGCCCAGCGGCGCCGCGATCACCGTCGCCAGCGCATTGCCGCCGTTCAGGATCGCCAGCGCGCGCGGCACCTGGTCGTGCGGCACCAGGCGCATTGCGGTGGCGGCCGACATCGACCAGAAGCCGCCGATGGCGACGCCGATCAGCGCGCGGCCGAGCATGAAGATGCCGTAGCCGGGCGCAAACGCGGCAATCGTGCCGGAAGCGATCATCAGGAAGGTCAGCGCCAGCAGCAGCACCTTGCGGTCGAGGCGCCCGGCGACGCTGCCGACGCACAGGCTGGCCAGCAGGGCAAAGGCGCCGGAGATGGCGATGGACTGGCCGGCCTGGCCCTCGCTGATGTGGAGGTCGGCTGCCACCGGGCTCAAGAGGCTGACCGGCATGAATTCGGAAGCGACCAGCACGAAGGCGCCGAGCGACATGGCAAGGACGGCGCCCCATGCCGCGGGCTTTTCCAGGTCCTGGACGGGACCGGAAGCGATATCGAGTTTCATCATGGAGTGCGATGCTAGCGCGCCGGACGACAACGGCGTCCGGCGCGAGGAACGACCGGCCCGCAGGCCGGAAGGAAAATGGATCAGGCGGCCAGCGTGGCGCTGTCGATCACGAAGCGGTACTTGACGTCACCCTTGAGCATGCGCTCGTAGGCGGCGTTGATCTCGTCGGCACGGATCATCTCGATGTCAGAGACGATGCCGTGCCGGGCGCAGAAGTCCAGCATTTCCTGGGTTTCCGGGATCCCGCCGATCATCGAGCCGGCAATCGCGCGGCGCTTCATGATCAGGTTGAACACCTGCGGCGACGGGTGCGGCGTCGACGGCGCGCCGACCAGCACCATGGTGCCGTCGCGCTTGAGCAGGTTGAGGAAGGCGTCCAGGTCGTGCGGCGCGGCGACGGTGTTGACGATCAGGTCCAGGCTCCTGGCCTGGGTGGCCATCGCGTCGGCGTCGCGCGAGACGATCACTTCGTGCGCGCCCAGGTCATGCGCATCCTGGCGCTTCGATTCCGAGGTCGTGAACGCGACCACGTGGGCGCCCAGCGCGCGCGCCAGCTTGATGCCCATGTGGCCCAGGCCGCCGATGCCGACGATGCCGACCTTCTTGCCCGGACCGGCGCCCCAGTGGCGCAGCGGCGACCAGGTGGTGATGCCGGCGCACAGCAGCGGCGCTACCGCGGCCAGCTGCTCTTCCGGGTGGCTCACGCGCAGCACGAAGCGCTCGTGCACCACCACCTGCTCCGAGTAGCCGCCCAGCGTGTGGCCGGGGACGTCGGCGGTCTGGCCGTTGTAGGTGCCGACCATGCCGTCGCAATACTGTTCCAGTCCCTCTTCGCAATCGGCGCAATGCTGGCAGCTGTCGACCATGCAGCCGACGCCGACCAGGTCGCCGACCTTGTGCTTGGTGACGTGCTCGCCCACCGCGGAGACGCGGCCGACGATCTCGTGGCCCGGCACGCAGGGGAACAGGGTGCCGGCCCATTCGGCGCGCACGGTGTGCAGGTCCGAATGGCAGACGCCGCAATAGGCGATGTCGATCTGGACGTCGTGCGCGCCCGGGGCGCGGCGGGTGATGTCCATAGCTTCGAGCGGTTTGTCGCTGGCGTAGGCGCCAAAGGCTTTAACGGTCATGAACAATATCCTTTACGTATATTTTTGCAATGTCGCATAGTAGCCTTAAATTCATGCGAAAAACGTAGGGAATTTTGCATGGGCTTATGAATGGTGATCATGAATGACTGTGGGTGGCGGTATCGCCGAGCGGGCTCAGGTAGTCATCATCGCTGAGCTTCTCCAGCCATTCGACGTTCTTGCCGCCGGCCGCTTCCTGGATCGCGATGTGCGTCATGGCGGTGCCTGGTGCGGCGCCGTGCCAGTGCTTGACGCCGGGCGGGTCCAGATCACGTCGCCGGGGCGGATTTCCTGTACCTGGCCGCCCCACTGCCGCACCCGCCCCACGCCGGCGGTGACGACCAGCACCTGGCCCTGCGGATGCGTATGCCAGGCCGAGCGCGCGCCCGGCTCGAAGGTGACGCAGGCGCCGGAGGTATTCGATGGAGGATGGGCCGGGAACAGCGGGTCGACGCGTACGCTGCCGGTGAAATTCCGGGCCGGGCCCTGGCTCGAGGCCTGGGTGCCGGCGCGGATGACCGTCATGTCCCTGGCGGCGCCGTTCGTGCCGCTGGCGCCGGCAGGTGGCGTGGTCTGCGCGGCCTGCGCGGAGGCCGATCCGGCCAGGAAGAGCGACAGGGCTGTCGTGGCGAACAGTTTCATGGCGTCCTTTCGTTACGTGTCTGGGCAAAGGAAACCAATATAACTTTTACAAATTGATGAGACCATGTGGCAAACCCGGCATGACCCCATGAGATATTTTCATGAATGGACGACAGCCCCGCGGGCGTCTACAGGGTCCTGGCCACCAGCCCCACCGTGATGCGCCGCCCCGGATAGTAATAATTCTGCAGGTTCGGCGTGCCGTCCGCATACGGCGACGCGCCGATGCTCGAGGTCTGCGTCTGGTTGGTCAGGTTGCGCGCCTCGATGAAGAACTCTAGGTTGCGGCGCCAGCGCCAGGCGATCTTGCCGTCCACGTAGCGGGTGCGGTCGGTGTAGTTCGGCGGCCCGGGGTTGTAGGCCGGGGTCTTCCAGGCCAGGCCCGCGTTCGGGTAGGCGTTCAGGGCATAGCCGACCGGATTGTCGCCGCAGGGCGCGATGCAGTTGAGTTTCGCGCCCACGGTCTGCACCGCCACGCGCGCCTGGTCCCTGGTCCGGATGTCGAACGGGATCGCGGCCAGCGCACGCCCGGCCGCTGATGCCGACGATCACCGGCGCGCCGGTCCTGCCTACCTGCCCAGCTTGTCGGCCACGGCGAGGATCTGTCCTCGGTGACTTCGGTGCGGAAGGCGTTCCACGGGTTCCAGCCCATGGGCGGCGTGAGCGCGGTGGCGGATGGCGGCGGCCCATCCTGCGCCTTGCCGGACAATAATCAACTTGTTGACCGGTTCGATTTTCATGGATCCGGCCTGATCCATGCGTTTTTGTCATCAAACTGAAACCTGCTTGCGTTATGATGCAGACTTATTCTCGTAAATTTCCGCAGGAATCTACGACTTTCCACCGGTCAATGCGACCGGTGGTTTTTTTGCGCTTATGCCGGCCGACTGACGCCGCTTGATCAAAGCGCCGGATCGAACCCGCCCTTGCGCATGTCGATCACGAAGCGGTAACGCACCTCGCCCTGCTCCAGCCGGGCGAAGGCCTCGTTGATCTACTCGATCCCGATCACCTCCACATCCGCGACGATGCCATGCTCGCGGCAGAAGGCCAGCATCTCGTGCGTATCGCGGGTGCCGGCCGCGCCCGAACTGGCCAGCCGGCGCCGTCCCATCGTCGGCATGACGGGCGCGAAGTCGAAGCTGTCGGGAATGCCCAGCGAACAGAGCGTCGCGTCCAGCTTCAGGGCCTGGATCATCGGCGCCATCGGGCAGGTGGTGGAGACGGTGTCGAGGATGAAGTCGAAGCGGTGCGCCCGGGCCTGCATCTGGCCGGCGTCGGTCGACAGCACGGCTTCGTGCGCACCCAGCGCCAGCGCCGCCTCGAGCTTCGCGGGCGAGGACGTGAACGCCACAGGTCGTCGCCGGCATGATCACGATGGCGATCGCCACCGTCAATGCATCGGCCGTCAATGCGTCGGGCCGCGACGCATCAGCTGACAAATTCAAGGCGACCTGACCGCCAGCCGCGCCAGCCCGCGCAGGCCGGCGTTGGCGTTCCAGCGCACGTCGGGTTCGGCCAGCGCCAGCGCCGGCCAGCGCCGCATCACGCCGGCCAGCACCACCTCGGCTTCCAGCAGCGACAGCCCGGCCCCGATACAGACGTGCGGCCCGCTGCCGAACGACAGGTGGCTGCCTTCGCGCCGCTCGATGTCGAAGCGATCGGGTTCCGGAAAACGGTCCGGGTCGCGGTTGGCGGCGCCGATCAGGGCCAGCACCAGGTCGCCGCGGCGCAAGGTCTTGCCGTGCAGCGTCAGCTCGACCGCGATGCGGCGTCCGGTGTACTGGACCGGGCTGTCGTAGCGCAGCAGTTCACGCAGGGCCAGCGTCATCGAGGCCGGCTGCGCGCGCAGCGCCTCCCACTGCGCCGGGTGGCACAGCAGCGTGTACAGGCCGTTGCCGAGCAGGTTGCGGGTGGTCTCGTGGCCGGCGAACAGCAGCATCGCGCATTGCGCCAGCAGTTCGCCGTCGGCGCGCAGTTCGCCCGCCAGCTCGGCCTGCGCCAGCCGGCTCACCAGGTCGTCGCCGGGCGCCTCCCTGCGCGCCGGCAGCAGGGCGTCGAAGTAGCGCACCATCTGCAGCAGGCTGCGCTGGGCGGCGCGCAGCTGTTCGCTGGAGGGCTGCAGCGCGCCGATGAAGGCGGCCAGGTCGTCCGACCACGCCATGAAGCGCGCTTCATCCTTGCGCTCCATCCCCAGCAGCAGCGCGATGACGCGCGAAGGCAGCGGCCGGGCCACCGCGGCGACGAAGTCGAAGCCGGCGCGGGCGTCCAGCGCATCGAGCAGTTCATCGGCGAGGCGCTCGACCGCGGGCCGCAATGCGCGGATCAGGGAAGGATGAAAACCCGCCGCCATCGCCCTTCTCACGCGCTGGTGCTCGGCACCGTCCAGGAACACCATGGCGCGCCCGAACAGGCGCTGGAAGGTGTCCAGGCCGGCCTGCGCGCGCGGATTGCGGAATGCCGCGTCGACGCCCGGGATGCGCTTGACCCAGCCGCCGGTGCGCTGCGACGAAAAGCGCGGATCGTGCAGCGCCACTTCAACGTCGGCGTGGCGGGTCAGCAGCCAGGCGCCCTGGAACACGTCGTCGCGCCACAGCACCGGGCCGGCGGCGCGCAGCCTGCGGTAGGCCGGATAGGGATCGTGCAGGAAGGCGGCGTCGAAGGGCGGCTGCGGTGGCTGCGCGCCGTTCCGGATTTCCAGCGGGTGTTCGAGCGTCTCCATCCATCCTGCTTTCATGATGTGCTCACGGGTGAGCGGGGTTCTGTTCCGGGCCGTCCTGCCCGTGGGGCCCGTGATCGCGATAAGCCTCTGGCAGGCGCGCGCCCAATGCGGCCTCCGCCTTCAGCACATGTTCTTCCGCCAGGTCGAATGCCATGCTTGCTTGACCTTATTTATATACATGCCGTCATGATAATGGCTCAAGCGGCTCTTATTTTGCATGGGCAAAAAAAAGTCCGCCGAAGCCAATCAGCGGACTGAAGAGATCACTTGGGAATCACATGTCAAGAGGACACTTGCATCTTAGCGGCGCCCTGTTTCAGCGGTATGACACATGAAGCGCGACCCACGTCATGTGCCCGTCACACAAGCGCACTACCATGCATCCGTCTGCTGAAACAGGACGTTCCAGTGACAGCCTCAGTCCGGTCGGCTCGAGAACCGGCACCAATTCCAGCCACCGCCATGCCGGCGTGTGACGCTCCTGCCTGCTAGCGGGCAAGCCGAGATATCGATGAATCGCATTTCCGGCATCATGAAAAGTGATTGGACGCGGATTGTGCGGTGCAGCATCATGCACCTGTCTCCTCTATTCTCCTCCAGGAATAGATTCAGCCCGCCGCTTGGCGGGCTTTTTTTTGCCCGTTGCCGGCCAGGCCCTTAGAAATAATAGCCGGCCTGCAGATTCACGCGCCGGGTGAATCGATCGTACTGGCTGGACGCCGAGGCCAGCCCACCGTTATCCGGCGACATGTAGGGATGGTGCTTGCCCAGCATGAAATCCGCGTAGAAGGTCCACTTCCCCGCCGAAAACGACATGCCGGTCACGTTTTGCACGGAAGGTCCGTAATTGCCGACGTGTTTGCGCAGGATGCTGTAGTCGTTGTAGACCTTGAATCCACCAAACGGGCCGAGCTTGCCGGGAATGTCGTGGCTGATGTTGGCGATATAAATGCTGCCTTTGGTGGCGATCGGGTACGGATAGCCGAAAGCGCCCAGCATCACGAAACTGTTGGGATCGAGGCCGCCGTAGGTCTGGTTCGCCTCGTGCGCGGTCCGGTAGCGGTAGCGCAGCGCCTGCAGCATGGTGTCGAAGGAACCGACCTTGCCGCGGTAATGCACCGCGAAGGCATTGCGCCGGGTGTCCTTGCCGGCGCCGCTGCGGATGGTTCCGGTCAGCGCGGAAACGCCGAGTTCGTGCCGTGCCTGCGCATCGACGTGCCAGGCCAGTCGCGCCACCGCGGTATTGCGTTCGCTGTCGTGCTGGCCGGTGCCGTACCCCTGTTCGTCGTCGTCCGCGACGATATTGTAGGTGTAGCGGTTCGATGCCCCCGCCGTATTCGAACTGCCGCCGTAGGAGCCGCCGTCACGCGGATAAAAGCCGAGTTGCCATTCAAGCTTGCCGGGACGGCTGGCATAGGTCACGCCCAGGTCGTATTTGTCTTCGAACCCGGTGTAGAACGCGATCGATGAATAAAAGTTGTTCGAGGCGAGGGGATACAGGCCGAAAGGCACCAGGTCCAGGCCGACGTGCATGGTGCTTTTGTCGGCGAAGCGCAGGCCGGCCCAGGCGTGGTGCAGGAAATGCTGCGAATAACCGCCCTGCCCCTTGGGATAGTTGTTGTAGCGGTACTGGGCCGAGCCGATCACGCCGCCGTCGTCGTAATTGACGTCCAAACGCGCCGTATCGAGACCGAAAAAGCCGCTCGAATAATCGTCCTGCCAGCTTTTATAAACATAATTGAAGCGGATGGCGCCGCCGATCTTCAGTGGAGACACAGGCTTGCCGGCAAACACGGGAAAATGCATCAGCATGCTCGCGCCCAGGATCATGGCGCAGCACGAACGTTTCGTGGAATTCAGGGACATAAGGTTGACTTCGGTACCGATGCAAGGCGATGCAGCGGTGAGGGAAACCGGCATGATAACAAATCAAATACATTTGGACAAATGTATTACGACCTGATGCGCACGGCGCCTGCAAGCGTCAGGCGCGGCCGATCCCGGCGGCGGCGCCGTACATGCGCTCGAATTCGTCCATCGGCAAGGGACGGCCCAGCAGGTACTCCTGCGTCGAGGAGCAGCCGCCGTGGATCGGGAAACTGCGCTGCGCCTCGTGTTCGGCGCCCTCGGCCACGATCTCGAGCTTGAGCTTGCGCCCCAGCGCGCTGATGGCCTCGACGATCGGCCCCGACTCCGGGTCGGTGCCAACGTCGCGCACGAACAAGCGGTCGATCTTCAGCGCCGCCAGCGGAAAGCGCTTCAGGCAGGCCAGCGAGGAATAGCCCGTGCCGAAATCGTCGAGGGAAAAGCCGATGCCATGGGCGCGCAGCGCGTGCATGCGCTCGGTGATCTGCTCCATGTTTTCGGCGGACACGCTTTCGGTCAGTTCCAGGTACAGCTGTCGCGCGGGCGCGCCGGTACCGCCCAGGATGCCGGCGACCGCGGGGGAAATCGGGATCGCGCATCTGGTGCACGCTGACGTTGACGGCCAGCTTCAGGCGGCCGAGCGCGGGATCGTGGTGCCAGCGCGCCAGCGCGCGCCGGCTGGCCGTCAGCGCTTCGGCGCCGGCTCGACCAGCATCAGCTTGCCTGTTTTCGGATCGCGGAACACTTCGCCGACGCGGTCGTAGCCGCTGCCGTCACGCGTGATACCGTCGGCCGGACGTTCGATCTGGCGTCCTTTCTCCATCGGCCGCGGCGGCTTCAATGCGCCATTGGACCCGGCAATCGCGGCGATCAGGCCGCAGGCGAACACCAGCATCACGTCGACCAGGTTCACCAGGCTGGCGCGCGGGTCTTCGTCGCTGTGGTCGAAGCGCGCGTCGAGGTGGGAATACAGGCTCAGGCGCCTGCGCGCCGGCGGCCTGGGATTCATGTTGCTCATGCCGCCCCTTCCATCGCATCCAGCGTTTCCTCGTACCAGCGACGGCGCAGCTTGCCGATCACCAGGCCGCCGATGCCGGCCACCAGGCCCAGCACGGTGGCGTCGAACGCCACCGTGACGGCGCTGGCGAGTTTGGCCGGATCGCCGGCGCCCAGCGCGGCCAGGCCCGGTCCGAGCGGGATGATGGTGGCCATCAGGCCCAGCATCGGCGGGATGCGCGCCAGCAGGTCGGCGCGTTCCAGGCGGTGGCGGGCGATCTTCTGCACCTGCGCCACGTCGCCGCCGGCGCGCAAGCGGCCGAGGCCGTGGTAGCGTTCGCCGACGGCGATCCCGGCCTCCACCAGCGCGATGGCGCAGGCGGCCAGCAGCGCTGCCAGTGCCGGCATCAACAGCCAGTTGACCGCGTCGTGCAGCCAGGCGAACGATAAAGATTCAATCATGTGGAGCTCCTTGCAGGTTGGGGTACATGGCGGCCGCGCCACAGGCCGAGCGCGAACAGCGCGATGCCCGCGGCGAACAGCGCCAGCAGTTGGATGATGCGCAGCGCCGGCGCAACCGGTGCTTCGGCTTGTTCGTGCAATTCGTAGACGCGCGGCGCGGCCTGGGTTGCGGGCATCGACGCGGGCGCCGGCGCGCCGGCCTGCGCCGATGGTGCCCGCTGTGCCGACCGTGCCGCCGGCGCGCTTGGGGCATGCCGTGCCCTATCCTGGGCGGCGACCGGTGCGGACGCAGTCACCGGCAGCATCTCGCCGCGCGCCCTGGCCAGCGTCACGCCCAGCGCCCGGGCATCCGCCGCGTCCAGCTGCGGCGCCAGCCATTGCCACATCGGGTGCTCGGGCGCGGTATGGCCGCTGCCCGGCAGGCCGTTGGCCGCCACCAGGCGCGCCAGTTCGCCGCCCATTCTCCGGATCGTGGCGGCATCGGTCTTCCAGTAACCCTTCTCGGCCGCCACCATGAAGATCGCCAGCATGTGCGCCTTGACGTGCGCATTGTGGCGCTGGCCCAGGAACTGCGGCAGGCCGAGGCGGTGGGCGTCGTCGAAGTACACGGCCTTCACTTCGTCCCAGGCCCAGTTCTTCACCAGGTCCGGGCGCGTGACCTGCCAGCCCCACAGGTTTTCGAGGAATTCCTGGCCCATGGTGCGGGCGCCGGCGTAGCCGTGTTCCATCAGCGGCTTGAGCCAGGCGGGATTCAGGAAGCGGCCGCGCAGTTCGCCCAGCAGCGCCGACGCCAGCGGCTCGACGTCGGCGCGGCCCGGCTGGGCGTGCTGCAGGATCAGCGCGTCCGGCACGCGCCCGGTGCGCCCTTCCACCGCCAGCGACAGGCCGCCCAGGTAATCGAAGGCGTCGTTGTTGTCCAGCAGGCCGTACAGGTTGCTGGCGCGGCCGTGGTAGGTACGGGCGATGCCGTCCAGCGCCACGTCGAAGGCCGCGTGCTCCGACTCGCCGCTGGCGTCCAGGCCGTAGGCATGGCCCATGCGGTTGCGGTAGGCGGCGCCGATCTCGTCGCGTTCGCGCCAGGCGCCCGAGCGTTCGGTCAGGCGATTCACGCCGGTGCCGTAGGCGCCGGGCGCATCGCCGAACACGCGCCGCGCGGCGGCCCGTCCGGCGTCAGGCCCGTTCATGCCGCCCTGCGCCAGCGCGCGCTGGCGCACCAGCCACTCGGCCGCCACGCGGTTGGCGCCCACCGGTTCATCGCCCCAGGCGGCGCCGTTCAGCGGAGCCAGCGCGGCCTGCAGCGCGGCGCGCAAGGCCGGGTCCTGGCCCGCCAGCGTGTTGCTCGACGCCGCCAGCGCCAGCCGGCCGGCGCGGTCGATCAGGCGGATCAGGTTCGGGTACAGATCGCGGAACAGGCCGGACGTGGTGACCAGCGCATCGCGCCGCCGCTTGCCCGGGACCAGGCGCACGTCGGTGACGATGCCGCGCGCATTCCAGACCGGTTCCGCGCCCATCATCGCCAGCGCGAAGGCCACCATCACGCCTTCGTCGCGCACCGCATCCGACGCCCACAGGATGATGCCTTCGCTGCCGGGGGCATCCGGCGCGCGCGCGATCGCCTTGGCGGCCAGGTCCGCGCCGAGCTGGTAGCCGAGCCGGGTCGGCAGGATGTCGCCGTCCACCGCATGGAAGTTGCGGCCGGTGGGGAGCGATTCCGGCGAGCGCAGCGGATCGTTGCCCTTGCCCGGTTCGATGAAGCGCCCGTCCAGCCCGGCCAGCAGGGCCGCCATCTCGCGCCGCGGCGACTCGGCCAGCTTCGCCGCCACCGCCGGATCGTCGATGCCGCCCTTCTTCATCGAATCGAGCATCAAATCGAGCGAGGCCTGCGTCCACGGGCGGCCGAACACGTGCAGGCCGTACGGCATGAATTTCTCCTGCAGCTTGGTGAGATAGTGGCCGATCTCGTGGGCCAGCAGGTCGTCGTCGGCCGCATCGTAGCCGATGCCGCGCACCGCCAGCACGTCCGCCATCGACGCTTCCAGTTCCGCCTTCAGGTTGAGCGCCACCACCCGCTCGCGCATCAGGCGCGCGGCCTGCGTCTTGAGCGATTCGGAATCGGCGGCCTCGTAGCTCTCCACCATCTGGCGCAGCGCCAGCAGTTCGTCGTACAGCGGCGTGCTGGCCAGCGGCGGCGTCAGGTGGTCGACGATCACCGCCAGGCCGCGGCGCTTGGCCTGGGTGCCTTCGCCGACGCCATCGACGATGTAGGGATAGATGCCCGGCAGGTCGCCGGCGATGAGGCTGGGATAATCGTCGCCCGCCAGGCCCACGGCCTTCCCGGGCAGGAACTCGTAGGTGGAGTGGCGGCCCACGTGGACCAGCGCGTCGGCCTTGAAGCGGTCGCGCACCCAGTGGTAGAAGCCCAGGTACTGGTGCGGCGGCGTGATGCTGGTGTTCGCATGCAGCAGCTCCTCGTCGACTTCCCAGCCGCGTGGCGGCTGCGGGCCGATGAACACGTTGCCGAACACCAGGCCGGGCACCAGCAGCTTGCCGCTGTCGACCATGACCTTGCCCGGCGCCGGCCCCCAGCCCTTCAGGCCTTCGATGCCATAGCCCGCCACGCGCCGGCTCAAGGCGGCGAAGGTGGCGCAGCGGCGCGCCGCGCGCACGTCCAGGCAGACTCGGTAGCCGTCGCCGAGCGCCGCCAGGTCACGCATCGCGGCCTGGCGCTGCGGGTGGTCGGCGCCTTCCACCAGGTGCTGCAATTCCTTGACGATCACGTCCACCTGCTTGCGGCCGAGCGCCCATTCGCCGGCCGCCTCGGCGTCCAGCACGTCCGCATGCAGGCGCCCCAGCAGGCCGCTGGTCATTTCCTGCTGCACCCGCGGCGACAGGGTGCGGAACCACGTCGCGTAGTCCGCGGCGCTGACGTTGTTCACGCTGGCGCCCAGTTCGCGCAGCGCGGCGCGGTCCTCGGGCAAATTGACGCCGTGGGCCATGATCTGGTCGAGCAATGCCTGCGGCGATGCGGGCAGCGTGCCGACGCTGTAGCCGGCATCCTTCAGCGCATGCAGCATGTCGAACAGCGAGGCCGGCACGTCCAAATTGTCGGCGCCGATGTTCTGGCGGCCCGGCGGATGGTTGTAGTAGATCAGGGCCACGCGCTTGTCGCGGTTCGGCTTGTCGCGCAGCGCCAGCCATTTGCCCACGCGCGCGGACAGCCGGTCCACTTCCGCCGGCAGCAGCACCGGCGGGCGGTTCTCGATGCCGGTCAACCTGTCCTGCTGCGGCTGGCCCAGCGCCGCCACCACGATCGGCTGGCCGATGCCCTGCAGTTCCGGCAGCGCCACGCGGTACTGCACCGAGTCCGGCGGCAGGCCGTCCGGGGAAAGGCGCCACTGCAGCGCGGTGCGGTCGGACAGGCGGATCGCCTTGAACACCGGGACGTCGAGTTTTTTCAGCGCTTCGCTCACGGCCTCGCGCCCTTCCGCGGCGCCCACCACGAAGTCCTGCAGCACCACCAGCGCCGCCGGTTTGGCGGGGGCGACCAGTTCCGGCAGCCGTTCCAGCGCCTCGCGCGACGCGCCGCCCCAGCGCGTCAGCACCTGCACGCATGCCTGGCCGTGGGCTTCGATGCCGCGGCAGACGGCGGCCGGCACGGCGGCATCCATGTTCGACAGATCGAGCACGACCACCGCCGGCCGCGCCGCCAGGCCGAGCTGCGCCGCATTGCCCCAGGCGGCCCCGTCGTTCAACTCCCTGGCGCCCACGCGCAGGCGCAGCGAGGGTTCTGGCTGGGGCGGGCCCAAGACGCTGGACGGATGCAGGCGGTGGGCGAACAGCGCTTCGGTATTGTCCATGCCGCCCGCCTGCCACACCCGGCGCGCCGCCAGCCAGTACGGCGCGGCGGGGTGCGCCTGGGCCGCCTGCAGCGCCGCCGGCGGCGGCGTCTCCAGCGACAGATCGCGCAGCGTATCCGGCGGGAAGTCGCGCATGCTGCCGTGCCGGTCACGGCTCATCAGGCTGAGACTCGCATCGCCGTTGAGGGCGAGGAAGGCGGTCCGCGGCCCGGCGTACCTGGCCAGCGCATCCTTCAGGCGTTTTGCCGGGTCACCGAACAGGGACACCGCGAGGATCGTGTCGGCCTGGGTAAGCAGCTTCGCCACGCCGCGCTCGTCCGCCGCCATGAACTGCGCCGGCGTGCGCAGCACGATGCGGTCCTGCGGATGCGCGGCCAGGTGGCGGTGCGCCGCTTCGATCGCGGCCGGCGCCGCGCGTTCGGTCACGATGGCGAACAGGGTGGCGGCGTGCGCGCCGGCGCAGGCGAACACGCACAGCAGCATGGCGAAAAGCCGGAGGGGTCTGGAAATACGCAATTTGGTTCAGCCGGTGGCGGCGCACGGCGCCGCGAGTCACGGGCGAACGCGCTTTCCCGAGCCATGGCGGTACCGGCCGCACGCACCGCGGCAGGCAACAGGGTCGGCAAGGAAAAAACACGGCGCCCAACAGTCAGGACCACACCCCGGGTCCCGCGCTATCCATCGTGAACGGCCGGTCTTCTGGCTCGCCGTCATCCTTCCCTGTCCTTGCCTTCCCGTGCGATGCACAGTGGCGCCCGGACAGGGTCGTCCGGCTTACAGCAGCGGGGGCTGCGCCGGACTGGCGCGAGACGACGTCCCGCGCTTCACCGGCTTCCCGTTTCACCCTTGCCCCGGTTGGGGGTCGGGCACCGTTCACATAATGCGGGTTATTTTACATGCAATGCCCTGGCGCTGTCACCGTCATCGGTCCTTAATGCATCTTTCTTGCAATAACTGAACGACTGCATTACTATCGCAACCGCTTTGCAATAATTTTGCAACCAACTTGCATGAGAGAGGACGCGGGAACACCCATGATCCATGTAGAAAACCTGAGCAAACGGTATGGCGAACGCACCGCCGTCGACCGGCTCGATTTGCGGGTCGAGGCGGGCCAGGTGTATGCCCTGCTCGGTCCGAACGGCGCCGGCAAGTCGACCACGATCGGCTGCATCCTCGGCTTCGTGCAACCGGACGGCGGGCGCATCGTGCTGGCCGGTTCGTCCCTGCAGCCGGCGGAAGCGGCGATCCGGCATGCCGCCTACATCACCGAGAACGTCGCCCTCTACGAGCGCCTCTCCGGCGTGGAAAACGTCGCCTTCTTCATGCGCCTGCTGGGACGGCGCCCATCGGTGGCCGGGATCGAGGCGCTGCTGGCGCGCGTCGGATTGCCCGAACACGCATGGCACCGCCTGGCGCAGGGCTATTCCAAGGGCATGCGCCAGAAGGTCGGCATCGTGATGGCGCTGGCCAAGGGCGCGCGCGTGCTGGTGCTGGACGAACCCACGTCCGGGCTCGATCCGGAGGCCAGCGTCACCTTCGGCGCCCTGATCCGCGAACTCGCCGACGAAGGCACGGCGGTGCTGATGGCGACCCACGACCTGCTGCGCGCGCAGGAACTGGCGGACCGCTGCGGCCTGCTGGCCGGCGGCCGCCTTGTCAGTGAATGGAAACCTGGAGAATTGAATGCAGGCGAACTCGAACGCAACTACCTCGCCGGCCTCCCCGGCCGTGCCTGACGGCGCCTGGCGCGCCGCCTTTATCGGCGCCTGGCAGGCCGATTGGCGCGAGCGGCGCCGCGACTGGCGCGTGGCCCTGGTCATGGCGCTCGGACTGCTGCTGGCGGTCTGCGCGGCCTGGCTGGCGGCGCTCGACCTGCAGCAGACCCGCGCCGCGCGCGCCGCCGCCGCGGACGCCGAAGCCCGGCGCTGGGTCCAGCAGGGCAGCAAGAACCCGCACTCGGCCGCGCACTACGGCATCTACGCGTTCAAGCCGCTGGCCACGCTGGCGGCGCTCGACCCCGGCGTCGAGCGCTACGTCGGCGCCGGCGTCTGGCTCGAAGCGCACAAGCAGAACGACATGGTCTACCGCCCCGCCGCCGACGGTGCCGGCGCCGAGCGCCAGTTCCGGCTCAGTCCCGCGCTCCTGCTGCAGGTGCTGGCGCCGGCGGCGATGATCTTCCTCGGCTTCGGCATGTTCGCGGCCGAGCGCGAACGCGGCATGCTGGCCGCCCTGCGCCTGAACGGCGCCCCGTTCGGCGCCCTGGCAGCGGCGCGCGGCGCCGTGCTGCTATGCCTGGCGCTGGCGCTGTCGGCGCCGGCCTGCGCCGCCATCGCCGTGCTCAAGCTGGCCGACGGCGGCACGGAACCGTTCCTCGATGCCGGCGCGCGCGCCCTGGTGTTCGGCGCAGGCTACCTCGTGTATCTCGCCACCTGGGCCGCGCTGGTGGCGGCGGTGTCGGCCCGGGCGCCGACGCTGCGCGCCAGTTTGGCCCTGCTGGTCGCCGCCTGGACCGTCTCGACCCTGGTGCTGCCGCGCGCCGCCATCGAACTGGCCCAATCCGCCGCGCCGCTGCCCACGATGCAGGCGTTCCGCCAGGCCGTCGACGAGGAACTGGGCATGCCGGACGACCCGCAGGACGCCGAGCGCCACAAACGGCAGCTGCTGAAGCAGTATGGCGTGGCCGACGTCAGGGACTTGCCGGTGAACTGGACCGGCATCAGCCAGATGCGCAGCGAGGAACACGGCAACCGCGTGTTCGACCGCCATTATGGCCGCCTGTTCGACGCCATGCGGCGCCAGGACGAGGCGATGGCGCTGGCCGGCTGGATCTCGCCGGCGGTCGCCATCGGCATGCTGTCGAGCCACCTGGCCGCCAGCGACAGCGCCAGCCACGTGGCCTTCCTGCGCAGTGCCGAGGCGCACCGGCGCCTGATGCAGGCCATCCTGAATGGCGACCTGGCGCGTCATCCGGACCGCAATGGCTTGAAATATGAAGCCGACGCCACCCTGTGGCGCAGCATGCCGCCGCTGCGTTTCCATTATCCGCGGGTGGACTGGGGCGCCGTGCTGGCGCGCCAGCTCCTGCCGCTGCTGGCGGCGCTGGCCGCGAGCCTGGCGCTGGCCGCGGCCGCATTGCGCCGTCTTCGTACCGGAGCCACCCGATGAGCCGACTGTTTGCCCTTGCCGCCTACGACCTGCGCGCGCTGCGCCGCGAACGCGGCGCCGTCCTGCTGCTGGCGGCGGCGCTGCTGCTGGCGCTGTACGGCCTGTTCGAAGGCGCGCGCCTGCGCCAGCACGTGCAGCAGGCCCAGCACGCCGCGGCGAGCCAGGAAAGCGCTGCGCGGCATGCCGCGAACGCCCTGGCGGCGCGCTACTTCGCCGCGCCTGAGTCGCCGGAGTTTGCCGGCCTGCTGTGGTACCGCACCCCGGTCGACGTGCGCGGCTACGCGCTGCGCGAACACGTCGGCTTCGCCGCCCTGCCGCTGCTGCCCGGCGCCGCGCTGGCGATCGGCCAGGCGGACCTGCAGAGCAGCTATGTGCGGGTGCGCGCCGAATCGATGGAATCGGTGCGCACCGCCGCCGAGATCGAGCATCCGGCGCGCCTGGCCGCCGGCCGCTTCGACCTGATGGTCTTCACGGTGTACCTGTGGCCGCTGGTGCTGCTGTCCCTGTGCGCCTCGGTGCTGACCCAGGACCGGGAAAGCCTGCGCCTGCGCAGCCTGCTGCTGCAGGGCGCCGGCACCGCCCGCATCCTGTTCGCACAGGTGGGCGCGCGCGCCCTGCTGGCCACGGTGCTGCTGGTGCTGGTGACGGGCGGCGCGGCGCTTGCCGGCGGCGCCGTGCCCGCCAGCGCCGGCGGACTGGCCGCGCTCGGCGCCTGGAGCGGCATCGTCCTGCTGTATTCCGCATTCTGGGCGGCCGTGGCCGCGGCGGTGTGCGCCTTCGCGGCCAGCCGCACCAGCGCCGCCTTCGCCGGCTTCGGCCTGTGGCTGCTGTTCGTCGTCGTGCTGCCGGGGATGCTCGACGCCGCCACCCGCGCCGCCGCGCCGGTGCCGCCGCGCGAACGCTACGTACAGGCGCTGCGCGATGCCGCCGACCGGGTCGCCGCCGACCGCGTCAACAGCCTGGCCCGCTTCTACGACAGCCATCCGGAGTGGAAACCGCGCCGCACCGCGCTGGGCGATGTGTCGTCGAGCGTCTCGCGCCTGCAGCGCGCCCAGGAACTGGAGAAGGCGATGGCGGGCGTCGAACGTGAATTCGCGGCCGCCAGTGCCGCGCGCGCCGGCCTGTTCGCGGCGCTGGGCATGCTCAGCCCGGTCACGCTGGCGAACCAGGCCTTCGTTGCGGCCTCCGGCAACGATACCGTGCGCCACCAGGCCTTCGTCGCCGAAGTGGCGCGCCACCAGTCGGCGCTGCGCGACTGGTTCCAGGCCGCGATCCAGCGCGCCGCGCTCGGCGACGAACAGCGCCCCTGCCCGCGCGCCTGCCTTGGCGGCTATGGTTTTCGCGACTTCGACCGGGTGCCGCGCTTTGCCGCGCCCGCGTCCCTGTCGCACCCACCGGACATGCCGATGCGCACCTGGGCGCTGGCGGCGTGGCTGGCCGGCTTCGTCCTGCTCGCCTGGTTCGGGCTGCGCCGGGAACGGCTGGGCCAGCGCCTCTGAGGTTCGACCTCTGACATCGCCTGCAACACACCTGCCTTTTTCTCTTCACAGACTGGAGTATCGATGCCGTACCTGCCCCGCCTCACAACGCCGACCGCCCCGCGCATGCGCACCCGCGCGCGCGCGGCGCTGCTTGCCTGCGCATTCGCCGGCCACGCCCATGCGGACGACGCCGCCCGGGCCGGCGACCGCACTCAGGTCGTCGAAGTCAAGGGCAGCAAGAAAGAACAGGACCGCACCGCGCCCGGCGCCGGGGCGCGCGCCCTGCCCGGCAGCGTCACCACCGTCACCGCGCAGGACATCGCCACGCTCAACGTCGGCCGCGACATCTCGAACATTTTCCGCCGCGTGCCGGGCGTGGTCGCCCACAACATCGACCAGGGCGATACCGGCAACGGCTTTCGCATGCGCGGCTTCGCAACGCAAGGCACGCACGGCGCCGACACCGCCATCCATATCGATGGCGTGCCGCAGAACATCCCGTCGAGCCAGGCCGGCGCCGGCCACGGCCCGGCCTTCCTGGAGTGGCTCACGCCGGACATGATCGCCAGCGCCGACGTGGTCAAGGGACCGGTGTCGGCCCTGTACGGCGACCAGAACCGCGCCGGGTCGGTGGCCATCGCCACGCGCGAGGGCGGCACCGACACGCCGTCAAGCGCGGCGCTGACGCTGGAGAGCTACGGCGGGCGGCGCGCATCGCTGGTGCTGTCCGGCGACCATGGCGCCGTGCGTTCGCTGCTGGTGGCGGACCGCTACCTCAGCGGCGGCTTCCGCCACGGATCGCACACCAGACGCGCCAACGTGTTCTGGAAGCTCTCGACCACGATCGGCGACGGCGTCTACAGCCTGCGCGCCAATTACTACGAATCCGATTACGCGGGCGCCGGCTACCTGTCGCTCCCGGCGCTGCAAACCGGCCTCGATCCGCACGCCACCATGTACGGGCTGCCCGGATTCGGCGATGCGCACCGCAAGACCCTGGTGTTCAACCGCCGTCCCGCGTCCGGCGATGCTGGCTGGTTCGCGACCGCCTACGTTGAAGACTTCCAGCGCAGCCGGGCGATCCAGACCGGCACCACGCAGCACACCTACGGCTATGACGACCGCGTCATCCGGGGTGCGCGCCTGGGCCATGCCTGGACGGTCGGCCGGTCCGCCATCCTGACCGTCGGCGCCGAGACCCGCAAGGACAAGGGCGAAGCCTACCGCCGCCAGTACCAGTCCCTCCTGCCGACGGCACGCTACGTCAACAGCCAGGACCTCGACCTGCTCACCTGGGGCGTGTTCGCCCAGGGCCAGGTGCGCGTGCTGCCGGACCTGAAGCTGCATGGCGGCATCCGCTACGACCGCTTCGACTACGGCATCGTGAATCTCAAGCTGCCGGCGGCGGGTACCGGCTACCAGGGCTCGGTCGTCACGCCGAAATACGGCGCCGTCTGGAACGCGTCCGACAACCTGGAAGTCTTCGCGAACGTCGCGCAGGGCTTCCGCTCGCCGGCCGCGGAGCAGATCAGTTCGAGCGGCAGCCTGGGGCCGCTGGGCGCTGCCGGCGGCAGGATCAACGCCGGCATCGACCCGAGCAAGGTGCGCTCGCACGACCTCGGCTTCAATGCCCACGCAGGCCGGGATTGGACGATGTCCGGCGCGCTGTATTACATCACCAATGACGACGAGATCGTGAATACGGCGCCGGACGTGTACCTCGCTTCCGGCCGTACCACCCGCAAGGGTTTCGAGTTCGACGTGCGCTACCAGGCCAGCCGCGCCCTGGGCGCCTACCTGAGCTACGGGCGCATCCTGCGTGCGCGGCTGGACAACCCGGCGCCCGGCGCCGGCGCCCTGCTGTCGGTGCCCGCGCGGACGTGGAAAGGCGGCGTCGAGCACCGGCGCGCCCTGGGCCCGGGCGCATTGACCGTGAACGGCGACGTGTACGTCACCGCGCGCAATCCCTACTACATGGGCAGCCCGCTGGCACAACGCGACATGCCGACCTTCGTGCGCTACGACCTGAAGGCAACCTACGACCAGGGCAAGCTGCAAGGCTCCCTGTTCTTCACCCTGCAGCCGCACGAACTGGCCAGCGACATCGCCTACGGCACGGCGGCGGGACTGCTGGTGTCCACGGTGCCGCGCACGCAAGGCGGTGCAACGCTCCGCTATTTCTTTTAAAATGCAAATGATTTGCAAATATAACAGGCATTCAACCATGTGCGCATCCATCACCCGAGCACCCTTGCCTCTTCTTCGGCCAAAGGAACCGTCATGAACAGGCTGGCTGGAATCGGCGACGCCGCCGGCGTGCTGGCCTCCGCGCTGTGCGTGATCCACTGCCTCGCCATGCCGCTGGTGCTGGTGGCGCTGCCCGCGCTGGCTGTCGGCGAGATGGTGCACCAGGTGCTGGTCGGGGTCGCGCTGCTGGCGGCGCTGGCCGGCCTGGGGCCGGGCTACCTTGCGCACCGGCGCACGCTGGTGCCGGCGCTGGGGGCCGCGGGACTGGCGTGCCTGGCCGGCGCCGCCTTCCTGGTCGGCCCGCGCTACGGCGCACGTGCCGAGACCTTGATGAGCCTTGCCGGCGCCGCCCTGCTGTGCGCCGCCCACCTGCGCAACCGCGCCTGCTGCCACTGCCGGCACGGCTAGCGGCGGGGAGGAAGCCCACCGTCGGCCATGTTAAAATCCTCCTCAAGAGGATATGACCATGCAACTGACCACGGAACAGCAGGCCGAAGAGCTCATCAGGGCAACGGGCGCGCGGCTGACCCGTCCCCGCACCCGGGTACTTGTGTTCCTGCTCGAGCAGGACGGGCCCCTGACCCACCACGAGATCCAGGAACAGCTGCCCGGCGAGGCGCTGGACACGGTCACGCTGTACCGCGTGCTCGAATGGCTGACCACGCACGGCATGGTGCACCGCATCGTCGGCGCCGACCAGGTCTGGCGCTTCAGCACCAGCGCCGGCAAGCCGCAGCACGACCACGCCCACTTCCAGTGCACCAGCTGCGATTCCGTCACCTGCTTCAACGATGTGCCGCTGCCGCGCCGCGTGAAGATGCCGGAAGGCTTTACCAGCCAGGAAGTCGACTTTCTCATCAAGGGCGTGTGCCCGCGCTGCAGCGAAAAATAAGGTCAGCCGCCGTCAGCGCCGCAACTCGCTCATGATCTTCTCGGCCAGGAAGTCGCACGGCGGCCGATTCGACTTGGTGCTGCGCGCCAGGATCATTTCCAGCGCGTCGATGTCCGGCAAGCCCTGCGCCTGGCCGAGCAGGCTGAAGTGGGCCGGCACCGCGCAGCGCGCCAGCGGCGCGATCGCCAGCCCCGCTTCCACCATGCTGAGCAATCCCATCACGCTCGGGCTCTCGTACGAGGTCCGGTACGGAATGCCGGCGCGCTCCAGGCTGCGGATCGCGTTTTCGCGCGCCACGCTGCCGGGCAAGAACACCGCGATCGGCAGCGGCCGCTCCTTCCAGATGTCCTGGGCGCTGGGCGCCGCCGCCCAGACCGTCGGCTCGAAGCGGATGAATTCCCCCGACAGGCCTTTGACGCGCGTGGCGCAGACCAGGTCGACCGACCCATCCTGCACCAGCGGCGCCAGCGCCACGCTCGGCAATCCCACCACCTGGATCTCGACCTTCGGATAGGTGGCGGAAAACTTCTTGAGGATACCCGGCAGCAGCGACGAGGCATAGTCGTCCGGCACGCCGATCACGACGCGCCCGGTGATGTCCGGCCGAACCACCGCGGCCCAGGCTTCTTCGCGCAGGGCCAGCATGCGGCGCGCGTAGGTCAGCAGCACCTCGCCGTCCTGGGTCGGCGTCAGGCTGCGCGGCCGGCGCACGAACAGCGGCTTGCCGAGCGCGGTCTCGAGCGTCTTGATCTGCATGCTCACCGCCGATTGCGAGCGGTGCACGACTTCCGCCGCGCGGCTGATGTTGCCGGTATCGGCCACCGCCACGATCATGGTCAGGACGTCCAGGTCGAGTGCTTTCATGAATAAAAAATAAGTATCAGATAAATTGATAGATACCTTCAATATTATGCGATTTTCTTGCACCACGCCGTGGTGCATAGTGTCTGCAAAGGAGCCAGACCATGAACGCACGAATCGATCCATCCATCCTTGCACTGCCCGAGGTGTACTACGCCACCCTCCCCTCCGGCATCCGCATGCCCTACGTGGCGTCCGGGTCCGGCGAGCCGCTGGTGTTCGTGCACGGATCGCTGTGCGACTACCGCTACTGGGATCCCCAGACCGCCGTGCTGTCGCGGCAGTTCCGCTGCGTGTCCGTGAGCCTGAGCCATTACTGGCCGGTCGACGACGCCTCCATGTACACCGATTTCAGCTGGAAGAACCACGTCGCGGAACTCGCCGAATTCATCACGGCGATGGACATCGGCCCGGTGCACCTGGTCGGCCATTCGCGCGGCGGCTGCGTGGCCTTCCACCTGGCGCGCGAGTACCCGTACCTGGTGAAATCGCTGACGCTGGCCGATCCGGGCGGCCCGCTGCAGTCCGACGACGGCGCCCCGGAAGCGGCATTGCCGCCGGCCACCGAAGCCCTGCGTGCGCAGGTTGCCGGCCTGATCGAGGATGGCGCCATCGAGACCGGCCTGGAAATGTTCGTCGACTCGGTCAGCATGCCGGGCATCTGGCAGAAGAGCCCCGCGGGTTTCCGCACGATGGCGGTCGACAACGCGGCCACGCTGCCCAAGCAGTTCCGCGATCCGCTGCCGGCCTATACCCGCGCCGCGGCAGGTGGCGTGAGCTGCAGGACGCTGCTGATTGCGGGGCAGAGGAGCCCGCGCATGTATCGCGACAACGTGGACAGCCTGGTGGAATGGATGCCTAATGCAGAGAAACGGACTATCCTGGGCGCGTCGCACGGGATGAACGTGACGCACCGGGCCGAGTTCAACCGGATGATCGAAGCGTTCGTCGGACGTGCGGACTGACGACGCGGTGTGCGGCTGCCGGCCCGGCATGGATAGCAAGCCAGGCCCGGACGCTCCGCCCTGCAGAGATATCGGTTTCCCGAATTGCCGACATCACGAACGACCATTGGACCGATAGCGCGGCATGCGGCACCATCCACCCGTCTCCTCTATTCTCCTCCAAGAATAGATTCAACCCGCCTCCTTGGCGGGTATTTTTTTGCCTGAACACCAGGCATGCCGCTTGAGATGAATCAACCCCACGGCAAGCCGCACAGGCTCGATACGAGGGAGCAGCCTAAGATGACCCGTTTGGATCCCGGGAGATCGTCATGGCCATGCAAGCACAGCAGGATCAGGATGCAAGCCCCTTCACCGAACACGACGCCGCCCTCGACGGCGTGACCCTGCATGTCCGGATCGGCGGCGCCGGCTTTCCGGTCGTGCTCCTGCACGGCTTTGCCGAGACCAGCCACATGTGGGATCCGGTATTGCCGCTGCTGGCCGCCAGCCACACCGTGATCGTCCCCGACCTGCGCGGCGCCGGCGCCTCGTCGAAGCCCGACGGCGGCTACGACAAGAAGACGATGGCGCGGGACATCCATGCGCTGCTCGGGTCGCTGGACATCGACAAGGCCACCATCGTCGGCCACGACATCGGCATGATGGTGGCCTACGCCCATGCCGCCCAGTACCCCGAGAACACCGGGCGCGTGGTGCTGATGGATGCCTTCCTGCCGGGGATCGGCAACTGGAAGGCCATGTGGCTCATGCGCGATTTGTGGCACTTCCATTTCTATGGCGAGGTCCCGCTCGCGCTCGTGGCCGGACGCGAGCGCATCTACCTGGAACACTTCTGGAACGACTTCGCCGCCGATGCGCAGCATTCGGTACCGGAGGCGGACCGGGAACGCTACGCGGCCGCCTATGCCCAGCCGGGGGCGATGCGCGCCGGCTTCGAATACTTCCGCAACTTCGAGCGCGACGCCGAGGAATTCGCGCAGATGGCGCAGCGACGGCTGCGGATGCCGGTGCGCGTCATCGCCGGCGAGAAATCGGGCGGGTCCTTCCTGGTCGAGCAGGTGCGCCTGGTTGCCGACGACGTCGAGGGCGCCATCGTGCCCGGCAGCGGCCACTGGCTGCTCGAGGAAGCGCCCGAGCTGGTCGTGCCGCTCCTGCGCGACTACGTGAACTAGCTGTTCGATACGGCGTCAGGCATGGCCGATCCCGCCGCCGTACGCGTGCTCGAACTCGGCCATCGGGACCGGACGGCCCAGCAGGTAGCCCTGCATCGAGGTACAGCCGCCGTGGACCAGGAAACCGCGCTGCGCCTCGTGCTCGACGCCCTCGGCCACGATCTCGAGCCTGAGCTTGCGCGCCAGCGCGATGATGGCCTCGACGATCGGCGTCGATTCCGGATCGACGCCGACGTCGCGCACGAAGGAGCGGTCGATCTTCAGCGCGGCCAGCGGAAAGCGCTTGAGGTAGGCCAGCGAGGAATAGCCGGTGCCGTCCAGGATGGCGGCGACCGTGTCCGGAAAGCCGGGATCGCGCATCTGGTGCATGCTGACGTTGACGGCCAGTTTCAGGCGCCCGAGCGCCGGATGGCCGCGCCGTGCAGCGAGGGCGCCAGTCCCTCCAGCACCACGATGAATTCGTCGCCGCCGAGGCGGACCAGCTGGTCGCCGTGGCGCACCGTGCAGCGCAGCCGCCGGGCCACCTGGCGCAGCTGCATGTCGCCCTGGTCGTGCCCCATCGTGTCGTTGAGCAGCTTGAAATTGTCCATGTCGAGGTAGAGCAGCGCGCCGTACTGGCCCGAGCGCTGGCCGCGTGCCAGCACCGGCACGTAATGGCCGTCGTGGTGGCGCAGCCGGAACTCGACGCTGAAGCCGTCGCGCGCACTGGGCAGCAGCTCGGCGACGTGGTCGGCATGGCGGTCCGGGGTCGTGCGAAGATCGGCAAGTGATCGCGGGATGCTAGCAGCTTTGCCGCCGGATGGCGCGCGCCTGGCGCCTGCCGGCGGCCTGTTCAGTCCAGACTTAGCGCCGTCCGCTGCGCGTCGCCACGTCCAGCCACACCGCCAGCGTCAGGATCGCGCCCTTCACGATCATCTGCCAGTAGGTGTCCACGTCCAGCATCGACATGCCGTTGTCCAGGCTGGCCATCACCAGCGCGCCGACCAGGGCGCCGTGCACGGTGCCGGCGCCGCCGCGCATCGAGGTGCCGCCGATGAAGCAGGCCGCGATCACGTCCAGCTCGCCCGATGTGCCGGCCGAGGGCGAGCCGGCGGCCAGCCGGGCGGTATTGATCAGGCCCGCCAGCGCGCACATCAGTCCCATCAGGCCGAAGACCCACAGCTTCACCGCGCGCACGTTGATGCCTGACAGGCGCGTCGCTTCCATGTTGCTGCCGACGGCGTAGATGCGGCGCCCGAACACGGTCTGGCGCGCGATGTAGCTGAACACGCCCAGCAGCGCCAGCAGGATCAGGACCGGCAGCGGAATCCCTTCATAGCTGTTCAGGGTCGAGACGAAGCCGGCCAGCACGATGCCGATGACGGCCACCCGCGCCGTCGCGCGCCACACCGGGGTGACCGGCAGCTTGTGCCGCACCTGGGAGGCGCGCTGGCGCCAGGCCAGCACCGCGGCCAGCGCGAACAGGACAGCGCCCAGCGCGATGCCGAGTCCGGGCGGCAGGTAGGCCTGGCCCAGCTGTTCGAACGCCGGCGACACCGGCGCGATGGTCGAGCCGCCGGTGATTCCGAGCACGATGCCGCGGTAGGCCAGCATGCCGCCCAGGCCGACGATGAACGAGGGAATGCCGGCATACGCGGTCAGGTAGCCGTTCAGGAAGCCGAGCAGCAGGCCGCCGCCCAGCACGATTGCGATCGAGAGCGGCAGCGGCAGGTGGTGGGTCACGTCGAGCACCGCCGCCATCCCGCCCAGCAGGCCGAGGAGCGAACCGACCGACAAATCGATCTCGCCGGCGATGATGACGAACACCATGCCGCAGGCCAGGATGCCGGTGACCGACATCTGGCGCATCAAGTTGGAGATGTTGCGCGCCGAGGTGAAGCCGCCGTCGGTCATCCAGCTGAAGAAAGCCCATATCACCCCGATCGCGACCAGCAGCGCCAGGATCTTGTACCGGGTGAAGACCTGCTTGAGATCGAGCCTTGCGCCGCCGGCCGCGGCCTGTACGTTCCTGTGTGCCTTATCCATGTTGCGTTCCCTGTCCGATTGCGGCCGCCAGCACCTGCTCCTGGGTCAGCCCCTGATTCACGAAATCCCCGCGCAGCCTGCCTTCGCCCATCACCAGCACGCGGTCCGATACGCCCAGCACTTCCGCCAGCTCGGACGACACCATGATGATGGCGATGCCCTGCGCGGCCAGCTCCAGCATCAGCCTGTAGATCTCGAACTTGGCGCCGACGTCGACGCCGCGCGTGGGCTCGTCCAGGATCAGCACCCTGGGGCCGGTCAGCAGCATCCTGGCCAGCACCGCCTTCTGCTGGTTGCCGCCCGAGAGCGCCGTGATCGGCAGCGCCGGGCTGGCGGTCTTGAGCGCCAGGCGCCGGATCTCCGCGTCCACCGCGCCCGCCTCGCGCTGGGCGTCGACGCGGGACAGCCTGGACAAGCGCGACAGCACCGACAGCGTGATGTTCTCGCCCACCGACAGGTCGCGCACGATGCCGTGGTGCTTGCGGTCTTCCGGCACCAGCGCGAAGCCGGCCGCGATGGAGGCGGCAGGCGTGGACGTATCCACGCGCCGGCCCTCCAGCCAGACCTCGCATTCGTAGCGCCCCGGGTACGATCCGAAGATGGCGCTGACCAGTTCCGTGCGGCCCGCCCCGACCAGGCCGGCGATGCCGAGGATCTCGCCGCGCCGCAGCTGGAACGACACGTCGTCGACCTTCCTGCGCCGCGGCTGGTCCGGGTCCTGGTCCGGATCCCAGCAGGTGACGTGGCGCGCTTCCATCACCACCTCGCCCACCGCGTGCGGCAGCTGCGGGTACAGCTGGTTCATCTCGCGCCCGCACATCTGGGCGATGATGCGGTCCACGTTCATCGCCCCCATCGGGGTGGTGGCGATGTGCCGGCCGTCGCGGATGACCACGATGGTGTCGCAGATCGCCGCCACTTCTTCCAGCTTGTGCGAGATGTAGACGCAGGCCACGCCCCTCGCCTTCAGGCCGCGCACGATCTCGAGCAGGGTCGCGATCTCGGCCGCGGTGAGCGAGGCCGAGGGTTCGTCCAGGATCAGCAGGCGCGCCTTCTTGTTCAGCGCCTTGCCGATCTCGATCAGCTGCTGGTGGCCGCCGCCGTAGTTCTTCACCGGCAGCACCACGTTTACCTCAAGCAGTTTCAGCTCGCGCAGGATGTCCTCGGCGCCGCGGTTCATGGCCGGATAGTCGATGCGCCCGCCCGGCAGCGTCGGCTCGTGGCCGAGGAAGATGTTCTCGGCCACAGACAGTTCGGGCACCAGCATCAGTTCCTGGTGGATGATGATGATGCCGGCCGCTTCGGTCTCGCGGATCGAGTGCGCGCGCAGCGGCCTGCCGTCCAGCAGGATCTCACCGTCCCAGCTGCCGTGCGGGTAGACCGCGGACAGGACCTTCATCAGGGTCGACTTGCCGGCGCCGTTCTCGCCGCACAGGCCGATGCACTCGCCGGGGCGGATCGCGAGATCGATGCCGTCGAGCGCGGGCACGCCGTCGAAGCGCTTGGCGATGCCTTTCATCTCAAGTAAATAAGGAGACATTCGGGACTCTTTGTCGTTGGCTTACGAACGTCGTTCCTGTACAGGCGGGGGCGACGGTGCTGGTGGGGCGGGAACGACGTGGATGGTTTATTTACCCGCCAACTGCCCCTGGCTGTAGAACCCATCCTTCACCAGCACATCCACATTCCCCTTGTTCAGCAAGATCGGCTTGAGCAGCAAGGTATCCACTTTCTTGAAACCGTTGTCGAGCTGCGCGTTGTAGGCCGGCTTCTGGTTGCGCACCAGGCGCACCGCCAGGTCGGCCGCGCTGGCCGCGATCTGGCGCAGCGGCTTGTAGACGGTCATGGCCTGGGTGCCGGCGATCACGCGGCGCACCGCGGCCAGGTCGGCGTCCTGGCCCGACACCGCCACCTTGCCGGCCAGCTTCTGGGCCGCCAGCGCCTGGATCGCGCCGCCGGCGGTGGCGTCGTTGGAGGCGACCACGGCATCGATCCGGTTGCCGTTGGCGGTCAGCGCGTTCTCGACGATGGCCATGGCTTCCGACGCGCTCCAGTCCTTGACCCATTGCCGGCCGACGATCCTGATGTCGCCCTTGTCGGCCAGCGGCTGCAGCACCTTGAGCTGGCCTTCGCGCAGGATCTTGGCGTTGTTGTCGGTCGGGGCGCCGCCCAGCAGGTAGTAATTCCCCTTCGGCTTGACCGCCACCAGCGACTGCGCCTGCAGTTCGCCCACCGCCTTGTTGTCGAAGGAGATATAGGCGTCGACGTCGGCATTCAGGATCAGGCGGTCGTAGGACAGCACCTTGATTTTCGCCTTCTTGGCTTCGCGGATCGCGTTGTTCAGCACCGTGGCGTTGTAGGGCACGATGACCAGCACGTCCACGCCGCGCGAGATCAGGTTTTCGATCTGGGCGATCTGGCGCTGCTCGCTGGCGTCGGCCGACTGCACGTAGACCTTGGCGCCGAGCTTTTCGGCGGCCTGGGTGAAATAGTCGCGGTCGCGCGTCCAGCGCTCCAGACGCAGATCGTCGATCGAGAAGCCGATCTTCGGGTGCTGGGGGTCGGCCTGCGCGGCACCGGCGGACAGCAGCATGGCGCAGGCCAGGGCGGCGGCCTTGATGCCGGTCCGGAGCGCTGCGGGGATGGTGATCTTCATTGTCGTGTCTCCTGTTGATGTCATGTTTTTATCCCTGGCCTGGCGTCGCCGTGTTCAGGCGCCGTACCAGCCCGCGTCGACGAAGTATTCGCGGCCGCTGCAGCGGCGCGCGCCGGCGGATGCCAGGAACAGCGCCAGCGCGGCCACGTCCTGCATCTCGACCCGCTCCGGAATGCATTGCCCGGCCAGGATGCGCGCCTCTTCTTCTGCGTCGTGCCACAGCGCCTGCTGGCGCGGCGTGCGTACCGCCCCCGGCACCACGGTGTTGGCGCGGATGCCGTACTGGCCGAGCTCGCGCGCCATTCCGCGCGTCATGCCTTCGATGCCGGCCTTGGCGGTCATGTACAGGCCCAATTGCGTGTGCGGCAAATGCCACGAGATCGATCCCATATTCAGGATCACGCCGTGGCCCTGCCGCTTCATGCCCGGCACCACGGCCTGGCTGCAGAAGAAGGTGTGGCGCAGATTGACCGCCATGCGGTTTTCCCAATAGGCCGGCGTCACGTCCTCGATCCGGTGGCGGTCGTCGTTGGCTGCGTTGTTCAGCAGGACGTCGACGCCGCCGGCTTCGTCGATGATGGCGGCGAAGCCGGACGCCAAGGCGTCGAGATCGGCCAGGTCGCACTGGATGAAGCGCGGCGCATGGCGCGCCTCACCGGGCGCATCAGCCAAAGAAGCGGCGAGCGCCTGTCCGGCCTCCGCGGCGATGTCGAGGAAATATACGCGGGCGCCCTGCCCGGCGAAGGCGGTCACCAGTTCGGCGCCGATGCCGCTTGCGCCGCCGGTGATGACCACCCGTTTGCCCTTCAGGTCGGGATAGGTCGCGTAGACCGGGACTGCTTGTGTCTCATGGAGCATGTGGATCTCTGGCGGCGCAGGTTGTTGTCATCGGCCGAGTCTACGGTTCATGCCGCGAGCATGTCATCGCAATAATCACCGACGGCCATTACGAAATTCACTGTGCCGTGCGGACAGCCCAGGGCGCCCGATTGCGAAATCCGCCAAGCCGCATAGCGATTCTGGCCAGACCGGGGCCGCCGCGTCGCAGGCGCGGAAGCGCTCTGCTACGCTTCCGGCTCCATGCCGCCGCGCGATTATTCGAAGGAGATCTGATCATGACGCCATCCACCAAGCGCCGCCACTTCATGCAGGCCATGGCGGGCGCCGGCCTGGCACTGGCCAGTGCCAGGCACGCGGCCGCACATGCCGCCGAATCCACAGCGCAATCCGCAGCCGGCGCGGCGCCGCGCCTGGCCGCCGCGCCGGACCCATGGCGCGAAGCCCAGGCCATCATCGACCGCTTCGCCGCGCCGCTGGTATTCCGCAAGGAGGACTTCGTCATCACCGCCTTCGGCGCCCGCCCGTGCGCGCTGGCGCAGGTGGAGGCCTGGGTATCGTTCACCAGCAAGGCGACCATCGGCACGCCCGCGCCGGGCGCCGCCGACTGCCGTCCGGCCATCGCCGCCGCCATCGCGGCCTGCCACCGGGCCGGCGGCGGCCGTGTGCTGATCCCGGCCGGGAACTGGCTGTGCAAGGGCCCGATCGTGCTGCTCTCCAACGTGAACGTGCACCTGGCCGCCGGCGCCCACGTCTATTTCGGCACCGACCCGCTCGACTACGCGCGCCACGGCGAATTCGACTGCGGCCCGAACGGCAAGCTCACGCTGACGCGCTGGGAAGGCAACGACTGCCTGAACTATTCGCCGCTGGTGTATGCCCGCGGCCAGGACAACATCGCGCTCACCGGCGAGGACTGGACTTCGATCCTGGACGGCCAGGCCGGCGTGCCCTTCCCCGACAGCCCGGATTGCTGGTGGTCGTGGAAGGGCCGGGTGCGCAAGGGCATCGCGCACGTGCCGCATACGCCGGGCCGCACCGAAGTCGCCCTGAATCCGCTCAACCCGGCGTCCTTCGTCGAACTGGCGGCGCGCCTGGCGCCGCACCTGACGCCGGAACAGGCCCGCGCGATCCAGGGCGACGACCCGCGCTTCCAGGTCGAGACGCACCTGCTGCGCGTGCTGAGCGAGGCGCGCGTGCCAGCCGAGCAGCGCGTGTTCGGCATCGGCCACTACCTGCGCCCGCACATGGTCCAGTTCATCAGCTGCACCCGGGTGCTGTTCGCCAACTACCAGACCACCAACACGCCGTTCTGGCAGCACAACCCGGTCGACTGCAGCCGCGTGCACGTGAAAGGCATCTTCGCCAACAGCATGGGACCGAACAGCGACGGCTTCGACCCGGAATCGTGCCGCGACGTGCTGATCGAAGGCTGCCAGTTCAATACCGGCGACGACTGCATCGCGATCGACTCCGGCAAGGGCACCGACATCCAGTTCGGACCGTGCGAAAACATCGTGGTCCAGCACTGCCGCATGCAGAGCGGCCACGGCGCGCTGACGCTGGGGTCGATCATGTCGGGCGGCATCCGCAACGTGTATGCCCAGCACCTGGTGTTCGAGAACGCCAACTGGAAGACCGATCCGCTGAACATCGCGATCCGCCTGAAGACCAACATGAGCCGCGGCGGCTACCTGCGCAACTTCCATGTGCGCGACGTGCAGATCCCGAACGGCATCCGCACCACGCCGGCCTTCTACAAGCCCTCGCCCGGGTCCGGCATCCCGGCCGATACCGCCGCCACCGGCGCCGGCGCGGTGATCACCTTCGACTGCGACTACGACCAGGGCAACGACACGGTGCGCACCCGGCCGCCGACCGTCGAAAACGTGCACATTTCCGGGATCAAGGTCGGCAACGTGGCCACGCCGGAAGGCAGCTTTTCGTGCTGGCAGCCGCTGGTGATCGTCGGTCCGGTGGCGTCCACCTACAATGGACCGGGCAAGCCCAATGTGCTGCCGGTGACCGGGGTCACGATCAGCGACTGCGACTTCGGCAACCCCGTCAACAAGGCGCAACCGGCCTTCATCTACAACGCCAGGCATGTCGTCTTGAAGAACGTGAAGGTGAGCGGGAAGACCGTCAACCGGACCTTCTGAACATGCCCTGCCCGTCAGGCGCGGCTGCGCGCCGGGTCGATCTTTTTACCGTCCACTCCCTGAATTTCGCCATTCAAGCGCGTTTATGCTCCATTCGTCGCAGCGGTCCCCATGCTCATCAATTTCTTTTTACAGTAAGGGTCACGGCCACCTTGCTGAACGATGCGCCGCATGAGAGCCGCTTCCATCCCATTTCATAAACCATCAGGAACGCAATGGATTTTCGATTGATTCCCTTCGCCGTATTGGCTGCCGGCGTGGGCGGCACGGCGCTGGCGCAGCAGACCGGAAACGCAGCTGCGCCGCAGCAGGTGACCGGCAAGGCTGCCGACAAGGAGGCCGCCAAGCCGATCCAGCAAGTGAACATCAAGGGCCAGGCCGAGGACTACGATCCGCGCCGCGACGACACGGCCAGCAAGACCGTGATCAGCAACGCCGAGATCATGAAGTACGGCGACACCAATGTATTCGACGTGCTCAAGCGCGCGCCGGGCGTGACGGTGATCGGCAATTCGATCCGCATGCGCGGCCTGGGAAATTACACGCAGGTGCTCGTGAATGGCGAGCGTCCACCGCCGGGGTTCTCGCTGGATACGCTGCCGCCGGAACAGATCGAGCGCATCGAGATGATCCGCGCGGCCTCGGCGGAATTCTCGATGCAGGCCATTGCCGGCACCGTCAACATCGTGTTGAAGAAAGTGGTGGCGAAGGCGCAGCGCGATTTGCGCGCGAACCTGTCGCGTGCCGACGACCAGCGCGATGCGCTGCTGCTCGGCACGCTCGCCAACCGCACGGGCAACCTGTCCTGGTTCGTCAATGGCGTGATGGGCCGGACGCTGCGCGACGCGCCCAGCGGCGGCGACGACGATTTCACCAATGCCCAGGGCGCCGTGACCCAGCAGCGCGACTGGTGGCGCCGCAACCGGTCGGGCAATTCCTTCCTGGGCGTCCAGCCGCGCCTGAGCTGGAAGCTGCCGGGCGACGACCAGTTGAACGCGAATGCCTTCATCCAGGTCGGGCGCTCCCGCGGCGACTCCCGGACCGAGTACACCAACACGATCGGCCAATTCAGCAATCCCGATTATGTGGACCTCACCAGCCGGAACGTCTCGCGCACGCGCTTCTTTGGTGGCGAACTGAACTGGGTCGCGAAGCTGGGTGGCGGCAAGCTCGACGCCAAGCTGAATGTCGCGCAGGGCAAGGTCACCAACGACAACGCGTCACTGTCGGCCACCGTGGACGATGCGGTCGTGCTGGACCGCGATTCGGACAGCACGAGCGACTACGACACCGTCAGCAGCACGGGCAAGTACACGCGCACGATGTTTGACGGCCATGCCCTGGCGACGGGCTGGGAAGTCAACCGGCAGGCTACCCAGGACGACGTCCTGCGCGTGGAAGGCATCGTCGGCACCACACAGCGCGTCATTACGGAGCACTTCGAGCCGCGCGTGCTGCGCTATGCCGCGTTCGCCCAGGACGAGTGGAACGTCACCAGGAACTGGTCCATCTACCTGGGCGCACGCTGGGAAGCGATCCGCACCGACAGCGAAGGCACCGGCCTGGTGGCCACGCAGTCGAAGAGCCACGTGCTGAGCCCCGTGGCGCAGACGCTCTACAAGTTCCCGGACAAGAGCGGCCGCCAGCTGCGGCTCGCGCTGACCCGCACCTACAAGGCGCCAAGCACGCAGCAGCTCACGGCGCGCCGCTACGAGGCGGCCGAGAACACCCGCTTCAATCCGGACTCGAGCGGCAACCCGGACCTGAGGCCGGAGCTGGCCAATGGCATCGACATCACGTACGAGCACTTCTTCGCGCCGAGCGCCGTGTTCTCGGTGGGGACGTCGCAGCGCCGCATCCGCGACTACATCCGCACGCGGCTGACCCAGGATGCACGCGGTTTGTGGCTGAACCAGCCGCTGAACGACGGCAAGGCCACCGTGCGCACGCTGGACATCGAGCTGAAGTTCCCGCTCAAGGCGGTGCTGAAGAACGGTCCGAACGTCGACCTGCGCGCGAGCGTCAACAAGAACTGGTCGCAGGTCGAGACGGTGCCCGGACCGGACAACCGGCTCGACCAGCAGGTGCCCCTGTCCGCCAACCTCGGCGCGGACTACCGCGCCGACAAGCAGACCTTCGGCGCCAGCCTGGCCTATCGCCAGGGCAGCCCCGTGCGCGCGTCCGCCGAGCAGACCATCCGCCTGTTCCAGCGGCGCGACCTGGATGCGTACTGGCTGTACAAGTTCAACCCGGGCCTGCAGTTGCGCCTGTCCGCCAACAATCTGCTGGGTGAGGATAACTACGGCTATTCGCGCTACGAGGACGAGAATGGCGTGAGCCGCCAGGCCAGCCGCACGCCGGGCTCGGTGAAACTGGGTGCGAATCTCGAGATGAAGTTCTGATGGCGACGCGTGCGGAACATGTCCTGCGCCTGTTCCGTAAGCATACCCATCAACGCATCGCAAACAGTGCTACCACGCCTTGAGGCGCTTCGTCGCCAAAAAAGCGCAGGTGGTTTTCAGCACTCTGCGTAGCGACAGCAGCGCTGCGTGAAAACAGCGCCAGTTCATAAGCTGTCAGCGCTGCATCGATGTCACCCGGGTGATCGCGCAGGGCATGTGCAAGTTCGGCGCCGTCAAGAATGGCCTGGTTGGCGCCCTCGCCTGCAAACGGCGACATCAAATGTGCAGCATCACCCGCCAGCGTGACGCCAGGCGTGCGTTCCCATCGATGGTCGACCGGTAACGCATAAATAGGGCGGACGACTGGCGCAGTATCGCTCTCGGTCACCAGCGCCAATAGCGGCGCCGCCCACCCGGCAAACTCGGCTGCGATGCCTCGGAGTGCGTCTGCTGGACGGTTAAAGTCGATTGCGGCAATCCATGACTCAGGCTTATTCAAAGCAATGTAAGTCTGTAGCGTGCCATTTGCATGGTGATGCGCCAGGATTGCCTTGCCTGGCGCAACTGCCATCAGCGTACCCGAGCCGATGGCCGCAGTGATTGCGGGATGCCGGGCCGGACCGTTAAACAGACAGGTCTCGACAAAGGACGTGCCGCTGTATTGCGGCGTGGCGGCAGACAGCAGCGGGCGTACCCTCGACCAGGCGCCGTCGGCCCCGACGAGCAAGTCCGTATCAACGATGGCGCCATGAGCGAACACTAATTGATGTCGTCCGCCGGCAAGTGGAATGGCCTGCAAGAGCTTGTGCCCCCATTTGATGGCATGGGTCGGCAAGGAGTCGATCAGTAGCTGTCGCAACTCACCCCGCTCGACCTCGGGCTTTGCGCTGCCGGCCGAGGCAGGTTGGTCGAACAACACCGTGCCGTGTTTGTCGACGATGCGCTTTGCATCTTCGCCAGGAAGCGCAAGGGCAAGAAACGCTTCGTGGAGTCCCGCTGCCTTCAAACCTGACTGTCCATTGTATTCGTGGATGTCCAGTAAGCCACCTTGCGCTCTTGCGGTGGACGATGCGTCGCCTTCGTAGATGGTGGCTGGTATGCCGTTGATGTGCAAAACACGCGCTAGCGTCAAACCCGCCAGGCCGGCGCCGACGATGGCGATGTGATGGATTGGTGAAAAAGGCTGTCGTGCATGGTAGGCCATCATGGTGCGTTCCGATCTGAACGTACGCGACAATGCGCGCAAGCCCGTAGAGTTCCGATGAAGTCAGGGGAAACGCTGGCCGGCCTGGCAGAGCTGCTTAGCGGCGTATATGCGACTGGCTAACTGTTTTACGGTAAAGCCATTCGTTTTTCGCGGTGTTCAACATTAAGATTCTCATAGACAATGCTCATGTGTCAAGGTTCGTTTTTGGCCGACTGCTGGTGGTCGCGACCGGCAGCTTCCGACCCCAAAGCAGACCATCACACACTAGGGCTGGCTTCGGCGACATATACGTTCAACTGAAATTGGTGCTATAGTCTAGCGCACTAGATACTCGCACTACAGGGAATTCATGAGTAAGGATGCATCTGAAATTCGCGGCGAGGTCGGTCAGCAACTGTCCTTTGCCTTGTATGGCGCGGCTAACCGCATGGTGCGGCTGCATAAACCGCTGCTCGACCCTCTCGGGTTGACGTTTCCGCAGTACCTCGTGATGCTTGAGCTCTTTAGTCGCTGTTCGAGGTCTGTTGGCGAACTGGGTGCGGCGCTCGACATGGACACTGGCACGATTACGCCTTTGCTCAAGCGTCTGGAGGCGTCCGGCATGGTGACGCGCTTGCGTGACCGGGCCGACGAGAGGCGTGTCGTCGTCAACCTCACGGACAAGGCGCTGGCATTACGCGATGAGGTGTGGGGCATCACTGACAAAATCAAAACCGCCTGCCAGCTCACCGATCAGGGGTTGGCCGAACTGCGCGTCACGCTTGGCGCGCTGGCGCATCCAGCTAGTAATCCCAGTTCAACAAACCATGAGGATATGTAAATGAAAATCGGAATTATTGGTGCCGGACATATCGGTGCCACCATTGCAAAAAAGTTGGCCGCTATCGGTCACGATGTCAGGCTGGCTAATTCGAAGGGGCCCGAGTCAATCCGTGGCCTCGCCCGTGACCTCGGCGCGGCTGCCGTTAGCAAAGAGGAAGCTGTGACAGACGTGGATGTGGTTGTCCTGTCCATTCCTTTTTCAGCCTATCCGAGCCTGACTGATCTCTTCCGCGACGTTCCGGCCGAAGTGACGGTGATCGACACATCGAACTACTACCCATTCCGCGATGGCAGCATCGACGCAATTGAGAGCGGAACGCCAGAAAGCGTATGGGTCAGTGAGCAGATTGGTCGGCCTGCCGTCAAGGCATGGAACGCAGTGTTAGCGTACACGCTAGCGGAGAAAAGCCAGCCCGAAGGCACGCCAGGGCGGATCGCCATTCCGGTCGCAGGCGACGACGAAAAAGGCAAGACTATTGCCATGCAGCTGGTCAATGCTACCGGATTTGACGCGATCGATGCCGGCATGCTGGCGCAATCATGGCGGCAGCAACCTGGTACGCCTGCATACTGCACCGAACTGACGGCTGCCGAGCTGGTGCCCGCTCTGGCTGCGGCCAACCAGGAACGGGCACCAGCGTACCGTGAAGCATTAATCAAAGAGTTCATGGCCGGTCATGGCAAGCTGACGCACGAAGACATGGTCATGCGAAATCGGGAAGTTACTGCTGGACATTAAGCATGAGGCGATCATGACCAAATCGACGATGATTATTGGGCTGCATCTGGGGAATGGCTATGGTTCGCAGCCGGGTGCCTGGCGCATGCCATGGGTCGATCCAAGGAACTATGCGAGCTTCGATGCGAAGGTACGCCACGCGCAAGCGGCCGAGCGTGGAAAGCTTCACTTCCTGTTCCTGCCTGACGGCCCGAGTCATGTTGCTGATATCGAGAACGAAGCGCCGCATTTCAACCTCGATGTGATGATGACGCTCGCGGCCATCGCTCGTGGCACCGAGCGTATTGGACTAGTTGCGACCGGTTCCACAAGCTTCAACGAACCCTATAATCTCGCTCGGCAGTTCAAGGCGCTCGATGTCATGAGTCATGGACGGGCTGGCTGGAACGCGGTCACATCGAGCGGCGAAGACGTGGCGGCGAACTACGGCGTACGACTTCCGTCCAGCCAGGACCGTTACGGCCGGGCGCATGAGACTGTCCAGCTCGTACAGGCACTGTGGGGCAGCTGGCAGGAGGATGCGTGGGTGCACGACCAGGCCACCGGGCAGTTTGCCAAGGCAAGCAAACTTTCACCAATCAACCGGGGCGGCAAATTTGTCGCTTCACGCGGCCCGCTATACATTCCTCCATCCGAACAAGGCCAGCCCGTTATCTTCCATGCCGGTGGCAGCCCGAATGCCCTCGAACTGGCCGGGCGCTTCGCCAGCGCGGTCATCGGCGTGGCCTTCTCGATCGATGACGCCCGTGCGCAACGGGCAGCGTTCCGGGATGCGGCCGCGCGCGCTGGACGCGATGCGGATGAGATCAAGTTCATTGCCGGACTGATGACTACGATCGCCTCGAGCCGCCGCGCTGCACTCGACCGCCGAATTGCACTGACTGCACGAACGTTTCCGCAAAGGGTGGCGTACTTGCAGCAAATGCTGGGTGTGCGCCTCGATCCAGCGCGGCTCGACCAGCCGCTGTCGAAGGAACAGCTTGCAGGTGCCCGTCCATCAGCAGCCGACCCTCGTTCGATGAATGCACTGAAGATTGCGCGGGAGGGGTGGTCCCTGCGCGATGTTCTGGCGCATGGCGTTATCGACTACCACCCGGTCATTGCGGGGCCTGCCGTCGAGGCCGCCGATCATATGCAGGAATGGTTTGAATCTGGCGCAGTCGACGGTTTCTGGGTGTCTCCTGACATCTACGAGGATGGAATCGATGCGTTTGTCGACAGTGTGGTTCCCATTCTGCAGGAGCGGGGACTCTTCCATATGGATTATGCAGGAACGACATTACGCGACCATCTTGGGGCGCCATCACAGTACGGTTTAGATAACCGGGTAGCAGACTAACTTTTTCCTTCCCCATACCTGAAACTTGAGCCAATGCGGGGAGTTTTGCACTACCCGCAGAATCGCCCTTGAAGGACTGCTTATGGCCGACAAGGGACGGTTGGATTGGCCCATTGTACGAAGTTGTACCTCCCAGAACAAGCAAGGGATTATCAGGTACACGCAATCGCCGATCCGGACAATCGCTCGTCGGGATCGGCGCTGATTTTCCAGCCCGTTCCATGACCGGAACGAGCCAGCCATGTCACCTCAAAACGGCTTCAAGACCTGCTGCCCGCTGATGCTGACCCGCGCCGCCGCGCCGCCAGCCGGCCTTGCGCCGCCCGGCTGGCCGCCGCCGACCCACAGCTCCGCGATCCCTGCAGGCACCACCCGCACGCCTTTCGCATCGACGATGCTCAGGGCCTGCGCATCGACGTTGAAGCTCACCCTGCGCGTTTCGCCCGCTTTCAGGTGGATGCGCTGGAAGCGCTTGAGCGCGCGGACCGGCGCGCCGTCCAGCTTGCGCGCCACGTACAGCTGCACCACCTCGTCGCCGTCGCGGCCGCCGCTGTTGCGCACGTCCACCGACAGCTCCACTGCATCGCCAGCCTTGAGCGCGGCCTTGCTGAGCTTCGGCTTGCCGTAGCTGAAAGCGGTGTAGCTCAGGCCATGGCCGAAGGGGTACAGCGGCTCGCCGGTGAAGTAGCGGTAGGTGCGCCCTTTCATGCCGTACTCGGCAAACGGCGGCAGCTGGTCGGCGGACTTGTAGAAGGTGACCGGCAGGCGTCCCGCCGGGCTGAAATCGCCGGCCAGCAGTTCCGCCACCGCCTGGCCACCCTCCCCGCCCGGATACCAGGCCTCGACGATGGCCGGCAGGTTGGCGTCGGCCCAGTTCACGCTCATCGCGCTGCCGTTCATCAGCACCAGCACCACCGGCTTGCCGGTCGCGTGCAGGCGCTCGAGCAGCTTTTGCTGGGGCGCCGGCAGGTCCAGCGTGGTGCGGTCGCCGCCGGCAAAGCCCGGCGCCTTGACGCTCATCGCCTCGCCTTCGAACCGGGCGGTCAGGCCGGCCACGAACACGACCACGTCGGCCTCCTGCGCCGTCTTGAGCGCGAGCGCGTCGCTGGCGCTCGGACGGCTCCATTGCAGCCGGTGGTCGCCGCGCGTGCCCTTCTGCATGGCCTCGACGCGGATCTTGTAGACCTGGTTCGCATTCAGCTGGATGTCGGTGTCCGAGGTCGGCCAGGCGATGTCCCAGACGTCGGCGACCAGTTTGTCGTCGACCCAGATGCGGTAGCCGCTTTCGCCGGAATAGCGGAAGTTGTAGGCGCCGCCGTCGCTCGCGCGCAGGTAGCCGGTCCAGCGCATCGCGGTGGAACGCTCCTCGCGCGTCGGCGTGCCCCAGGCGACCCTGGCGCTGGTCTCGGCGCGCACCGCCACCGGTGTACCCGCCACCTTGGTGCCCTTGAATTCTTCGGCCTGGAGGCCGGGCCGGGTGCAGGCGGCGTCCGCGCAGAAGGCGGCGTCGGGGACGTCCTCGAGCGGCGGCCCGACCCAGCCGGTGCCTTCGACGAAGGTCACCTGCGACTTGGCGAACCGCGCCTTGATCCCGGCATATACGGTGATCGGCTGCGACGGCGTGCCGTTGTAGTTGCCGACCAGGGAATCGACGCTGTCGGCGTTGGGGCCGATGACGGCGATGCGCGCCGGCGCCGTCTTGAACGGCAGCAGGCCATTGTTCTTCAGGAGGACCATGGATTCCCTGGCGGCCCGGGTCGACAGCGCACGGTGCGCCGGCGTATCGAAGTCCCTGGCGGTGATGCCGGCATACGGCCCCTGGCCCGGCGCGTCGAGCAGGCCGAGGCGCACGCGCGCCACCATCAGGCGCCGTACCGCTTCGTCCAGTTCGCCCTCCGCGACCAGGCCCTGCCTGACCGCCTTGACCGTCACCGCCGGATCGGCCGTCTCCCTGGACCCGGACGAGCAGAACAGATCGGTGCCGGCCTTGATCGAGAGCGCCACCGCCTCTTCCGGCGTCTTGACGTAGCCGTGCTTGTTGGCCATGTGGATGTCGGCGATGGCGGCGCAATCGGAGACGACGTGGCCGTCGAACTTCCAGTCGCCGCGCAGGATATCCTTCAGGTAGTGCGTGTTGGCGCAGGCCGGTATCCCGTCGATCGCATTGTAGGCGCACATGACCGATTGCGCCCTGGCCCCGGTGACTGCGGTGTGGAAAGCCGGCAGGTAGGTATCGACGGCATCGTGCAGCGAAGGCCGCACGTCGAAGCTGTGGCGGTCCGGTTCCGGGCCGCTGTGCACCGCGAAATGCTTGACGGCGGCGACGGTCTTGGGATGCTCGGGATCGTCACCCTGCAGGCCGCGGATGAAGGCGGCGCCCATCTGCGCGGTCAGGACCGGGTCCTCGCCCCAGGTTTCCTGGCCGCGGCCCCAGCGCGGGTCGCGGAAGATGTTCACGTTCGGCGACCATACCGTGAGGCCCGGTCCGCCGGCGATGCTGCCGTCGGGCCGGCGCTTCGCCAGATACTTGGCGCGGAATTCGGTGGCGGTGGTGTCGGCGATTTCACGGATCAGCGCCTCGTTCCAGGTGGCGGCCATGCCGATCGCCTGTGGGAACACGGTGGCTTCACCGGTGCGCGCCACGCCGTGCAGGCCCTCGTTCCAGTAGTTATAGGCGGGAATGCCCAGGCGCGGAATGGCTGCCGCGCGGTGCTGGATCTGGGCCGCCTTTTCTTCCAGCGTCATCTGCGCCACGAGTGCCGCCGCGCGCTGCTCGGCCGCTGAAGGTAACTGGGTTTGCGCCAGGCTTTGCGCAGATGCCGACGTGGCCAGCGCCGCGAATCCGTATGCAAGGAAGCGGCTTGTGGCGCCGCCGGAATGGAACCTCATCTCATCGTCTCCGGTTGTTGTGCTTTAATGCCGCGAAATGCTAGCAGAGCACGATCCGGCGGGCGAAGACCGGCAAGCGGTTTGGAGGAAATCGATATGAGCCTTGGTGGATTTGATGTTACGAAAACCGGGAACCGCCGCAGAATTTTTGCAAGCTGAAATTTTATCGATCGGCCAGACCATAATGCTCCAGCCCGACGATACCTGAGAGCACACCGATCGATGTGCCGGATCCATCCAATGGAGACAAACAACATGAATAACAATTTCGCCCGCCAGCTGGGCCTGATCGCGGCCACGACGGCCGCCACGATCGCACTGAGCGCCTGCGGCGGCGGCGGTGACGACAACACGCCGGCTTCGTCTCCGGTGACCAAGGGCACGATCGCCGTCAGTCTCATGACCGATGCACCGGCTTGCGGATTCGACGCGGTCAACGTCACGGTCAGCAAGCTGTGCTTGCGGCAGGATGCGAACACCGATCCGAATGCGACCGGCTGGACCGAGCTGAATTTTCGCCGGCCAGGAAGATCAATATCCTCAATCCGGCCAGCGTCCTGAGCGCCGTCACCACGGCGCTGGGCGACGTGGAACTGCCGACCGGGCTCTACACGCAAATGGCCCTGGTCCTGGATCCGAATACCGGTGGCGGCGCGCATACCGTCCGCCTGGCCGGCCAGCCGGCCGAACTTCCCCTCGACACCGCGGCGGCGTTGGCCAACGGCGTCCGGGTCCCGCTCGATATGAAAGTGGAGGATGGGAAGAAGCTGGACCTGCTATTCGATCTCAATGCCTGCGAATCGATCCAGATGCGCGGCGCCACCTACGTCCTCAAGCCGCGGCCCCGGCCGCTGCCAACTGTCCTGAACGGGGTTCAGGGATTCATCGACAAGACCGCCCTGGCCGGCAACGTGGTGATCACCACCCAGAAGGGCGGCACCATCCTGGCCACGACCGTGCCCAACCCGGCCACCGGCGAATTCGTGCTGCCGCGCCTGCCCGCCGACAGTTACGAGGTGGTCGCGCAAGCCAATGGCCGGGCGACCGCCGTGATCGGCGCGGTGCCGGTGGCGGCGACCGGCTTCACCAGCGTGGCGACCGCGTCCGCGCCGATCCCTCTGGTCACGAGCGCCGTCAGCACGATCTCGGGACAGGTGAGCTACACCGCCCCCGCCGCCGCCCCGGAGGATGGCACCTGGGTCATGGCGTCCCAGAGCATTTCCGCCAACGCGGCCGTCGGGAACGCGGCGATTACCGTCACCAACCGCCTACAGGCGGTCGACCTGGCAACCGGCGGCTATGTCCTCACCAACCTGCCGCGCGCATCGGTCCAGTTCGCGCTGTACAAGCCGGCCCGGCCGCTGACCCTGGCGCCGGCGGCGACCAGCGCGGGCAACGGGCGTTATCGCATCGAGGCGCTGGCGCCCGGGTATCTCAACAAGACCGGCACATCCGCCAACATCAATGTGAGCGGCGCGAATGCAACCGGGGTGAATATCGCCATGCCCTGAGAGGGCGCGGAAGGCGGACGACAGGATGCGTGATGGGACCCGGTGTAGTGCCCATGGACCGATCCGCCAGGACGGAGACGCATGCAGCGATGGGTTCAACGCGTGAATCGATGCGCATACAGGATGAACACCTGCAGGAGAAGTGCCCTCAAGCGCCTTCAGGCGCGCGCCGGGTCCGGCAGCCGGTCGAGCAGCTTGTCCAGCGTGATCGGATAATCGCGCACCCGGATCCCGGTCGCGTTGTAGACGGCGTTGGCGATCGCCGCCGGCACGCCGCTGATGCCGAGTTCCCCCACGCCCTTGGCTTTCAGCGGGCCGGCGGTGGCGTCCACCTCGTCCAGGAAGATCACGTCCTGGTGCGGGATGTCGGCATGCACCGGCACTTCGTAGCCGGCCAGGTCGTGGTTGACGAAGAAGCCGGCGCGCTTGTCGACCACCAGGTCTTCCATCATCGCGGCGCCGGCGCCCATGGTCATGCCGCCGAGGATCTGGCTGCGCGCCGCCAGCGGATTGATGATGCGCCCGGCCGCGCACACGGCCAGCATGCGCCGGATGCGGATCTCGCCGGTGGCGGCGTCGACGCCGACCTCGACGAAGTGGGCGGCAAAGGTTTGCTGGGCGTAGCGTTTTGACAGGTCGCCGTATTCCATCGCATCCTGCGCGACCAGGTCCCCGCCTGCCGCCGCTTCCGCCAGCAGCTTGCTGGCGCCGCCGGCGCGCACGCGTCCACCCAGGAATTCCACCTCGGCCCCCGTGAAGCCGAACCGCTGCGCCACCAGCTGGCGCAGCTTGACGCAGGCCGCGTACACGCCCGCGGTCGACGAGGCGGCGCCGAACTGCCCGCCCGACCCCGCGCCTTCCGGATACAGCGAATCGCCGAGCTTCACCACCACCTTGTCCAGGCCCACGCCCATCATCTCGGCGGCGGTCTGGGCCAGGATCGTATAGCTGCCGGTGCCGATGTCGGTCATGTCGGTCTCCACCGTCACGACGCCGTTGCGGTCGAGCCGCACGCTGGCCGCCGATTTCATCACTGGCGCGCCGCGGATGGCCGAGGCCATGCCGATGCCGACCAGCCAGCGGCCGTCGCGCCGCGTAGCCGGCCGGCTGCTGCGCTGGTCCCAGCCGAAGCGCGCGGCGCCGGCGCGCAGGCACTCGACCAGCTGGCGTTTCGAATAGGGTTTATCCGGCGACTCCGGATCGACCTGGGTATCGTTCAGGATGCGGAAGGCGACCGGATCGAGGCCCAGCTTTTCCGCCATTTCATCCATCGCGATTTCGAGCGCCATCATGCCCGGTGTCTCGCCCGGTGCGCGCATGGCGCTGGCCTCCGGCAGGTCCAGGTGGGCCAGGCGCAGGCGCGTCATGCGGTTGGCGCCGGCGTACAGCAGCTTGGTCGGGGCGGTGGCGGTTTCCGGGCGCTCGCCCAGGTTGCCGGACCAGCTTTCGTGCCCGATGGCCGTGATCCGGCCGTCGCGGCCGGCGCCGATGCGGATGCGCTGGATGGTGGCGGCGCGGTGGGTGGTGTTGTTGAACATCAGCGCGCGCTGCAGCGTGACCTTGACCGGCCGCCCCAGCTGCCGGGCCGCCAGCGCGGCCAGCACGGCGTCCGACAGGACCGATCCCTTGCCGCCGAAGCCGCCGCCGATGTAGGGCGAGACGATGCGGATGTTCTCCTTCGGGATGCCGAGGATCTTGGCCATGTCGCGCTTGCCCCAGCTGACCAGCTGGATCGCGGTCCACAGCGTCAGCTTGCCGTCCTTCCAGGCGGCGATGGTGGCGTGCGGCTCCATCATCGCGTGCGAGTGGTCCGGCGTGGTGTAGCTGGCGTCCAGTTTCACCGGGGCAGCGGCGAAGGCGGCGTCGAAGTCGCCGACCGCGGAACTCATCGACGGCTTGTCCTGCAAGGGTTGCTGCACGGGCGGCTTGGCGCGGGCTTGCCCGAGGTCGAAGCTGCCCTTGGCGCGCACGTACTTCACGCGCACCAGCGAGGCCGCGGCGCGCGCCTGCTCGAACGTTTCGGCGACCACGATCGCCACCGCCTGGTGGTAGTGGTCGACCTCGGGACCGGCCAGCGCCCTGGCCACGTAAAAGCCGCCGACGCCGAGCTTGCCGGCGTTTTGCGCGGTGACGACGCCGAGCACGCCGGGCGCGGCCTTCGCCTGCGCCACGTCGATGGAGGCGATGCGGCCCTTGGCGATGCCGGCGCCGACGATGTAGCCGTAGGCGGCGTTGGGGGCGGCCTTGTGCTGTTCGTAGGCGTACGGCGCGCTGCCGGTGGTTTTCAGCGGGCCGTCGATGCGCTCGGTCGGCTGGCCGACGATTTTCAGGCGGTCGATCGGGTTGCGGTTTGCCGGGGTATCGAATTTCATGGGTAGCTCGTCCTCGCTTTCGTCAAGTAAGCAGTATGCCGGACAGCGCCGTCTCCGCGCGCCGCATTGCGCGTCGCCGCCCGGTCGGTCCCGCCGCATCGAGTACCCGGCCGCCCATGGCGGCGCCGGGCTACCTGGCCAACCCGGCTTGAGCGGCTCTGGATGAGCCGCCGGGAAGAAAACCGGAGGCGAAGACAGGCATCGAAGCTGTCTCGACGGCTTTGGAAACCCTTGTCCGTCAATGGAATCAGTAGATCGTTTCCACCACATTCCCGATCGGTGCCCTGGCTGGTGTCGACGCCGCCGCCACCGCTTGCGCCGTACCGCGACTGCCCGATGCATACGACTTGGACGGCGCCCGGCGTGACACCTGGGGCAGACGCCGCGCCCCGGTCTTTCGGGCCACGGCGGACCTGCCAACCGCGGCATACGCCGGCGACCTGCCCGCGCGGCCGGCACGGTCGCCATTACCCTGGACTGCACTGCGATGATCGCGCGGGGGCATATCGACCTGCGTCTGCCGATCGCCCGCAACCGGACCAGGCTCAACCCGGCCCGACTGGTGGTAGGCAAACTGGCGCTTGGCGTCATCGCCGCCATCCTGCTGCTGGACAGCCGCGACGGACGCCGCGCAGGCGGTCTCCAGCCATCTCAGTTCCGCCGCCGGCAGCGTCACCTCGGCGGCGCGGCCATCGACGACCACGGCGACGGCGCTGCGGTCCCAATTCGCGTACGCCACCACCGGTCCGGCGGGCTCGCTGATTGCCGCATTGCGGATTTCGATCACGCCCAGCAGCGCGGGAAATTCCCGTTCGCGCTGCTTGAGCGCAAGCGTGCGCTTGACTGCCAGCACCGACAGTTCGGCCAAGCGGCCTGCCATGTCCGCTGACGCCGCGCAGCGCTGCGCCTTGCGGCCATCGGCAAACGTGGACAACATTTCGAACGCCGCGGTTTGCAGGGACCGCTGCGCCGTCGTCATGCCCCATGGCGTGACGTAGGTGAACGACAGCACGTCGTCCGGCACGAAGCCCAGGGGGGTGCCGGAAGACATCTCCGCGTGCGGCGGCGCGGGCCTGGCCACCAGCGCGGTTGCCAGGGCAATCCCGGCGCCAAATATCCCGGCGCCGAGCAACGGCGTGCGCATGCTTGCATGAAGTCTCATCGGATATCTCCTTGACGATAAGACATGATTGCATGGTTAATTTTATTGCAACTTAGTTACCATCAACCATGATGCGAAGATAACAAGAAGCGCGCCACCAGGCAGCATCGTCAACGAGACCAACGAGGCGCCGCAAGTGTGCCCCTGCCGGTCGTGTGTCATTGCCTCGTCATGTACACGGTTTACATTGGCGACGTCCTGCAGCCTTATCGGCATGACAACAACAAAGCAACACGCGTTGCATACGCGCGTCCCCCAACGTCCACAAATAACCGTTATGACTTCACGACGCAGTTTCCTGCGCAACAGCGCCCGCGCGGGCATTGCTGCCGCCACTTACGCAGCCTTCCCGCCCGCCATCCAGCGTGCGCTCGCCATCCCCGCCAACAACGCCACGGGCACCATCCGCGACGTCGAGCACGTGGTGATCCTGATGCAGGAGAACCGCGCGTTCGACCATTATTTCGGCACGCTCGCCGGGGTGCGCGGCTTCGGGGACCGCTTCCCCATTCCCCTGCCCGAGGGGCGCAACGTGTGGCAGCAGCGCATGGCGAACGGCAACGTGATGATGCCTTTCCACCTGGACGGCAGCGTGGGCAATGCCCAGCGCGCCAACGGGACGCCGCATGACTGGAACGACAGCCAGCTGGCCTGGGACAACGGCCGCATGGACCAATGGCCGCGCTACAAGAACCCGATTTCGATGGGCTACTTCAAGGACAACGAGATTCCGTTCCAGTTCGCGCTGGCCAACGCATTCACGCTGTGCGACGCCTACCACTGCGCGATGCACACCGGGACCGATGCCAACCGCTCGTTCTTCCTGACCGGCACCAACGGCGCGGTACCCACCGGCACCGCCTTCGTCACCAACGAATGGGACGCCATCGACGGGCTGCCGGGTGGCGTGAATACCGGCTATACCTGGACCACGTACGCCGAACGCCTCGAGGCGGCCGGCGTGAGCTGGATCAGTTACCAGAACATGCCGGATGAATGGGGCGACAACATGCTGGGCGCGTTCCGCCAGTTCAGGCGCGCCAACATCGCGTCCGGCTATCCGGTGTCCAGCGGCGGTTCGCCGGGACGGCCGTACACCAACACCGGCCAGGCCGTGCCCTACCACGCCTACGACGCGGCGGGCGACAACCCGAACAACCCGCTGTACAAAGGCATCGCCAACACCCTGCCGGGCGCCCAGCCCGAGCAGTACCTGGACGCGTTCAAGCGCGACATCCGCGAAGGCAAGCTGCCGCAGGTGTCGTGGGTGAACGCACCATCGATCTATTGCGAGCACCCCGGCCCGTCCAGCCCCGTGCAGGGCGCCTGGTTCATCCAGGAAGTGCTGGACGCATTGACGGCCAACCCCGAGGTCTGGAGCAAGACCGTCCTGATCGTCACCTACGACGAGAACGACGGCTATTTCGACCACGTGCCCTCGCCCTCCGCCCCTTCGCCCGACGGCAAGGGCGGCTACGCCGGCAAGACCACGCTGGCGCAGGCTGACCTGGGCCCCGAGTACTACACGCACGCCCGGCCCCTGGGGAGCACCAGCCAGCCGGCTGCGGACGGCCGCGTCTACGGCCCCGGTCCGCGTGTGCCGATGTTCGTGATCTCGCCCTGGAGCCGTGGCGGCTGGGTCAACTCGCAGGTGTTCGACCATACCTCCGTGCTGCGCTTCCTGGAAGCGCGTTTCGGGGTCAGGGAACCGAACATCAGCCCGTACCGCCGTGCGGTCTGCGGCGACCTGACCAGCGCCTTCAACTTCGCGACGCCCAACACCGAGGTGCTGCCGGTGCTGCAGGGCCGCAGGAACAAGAGCCAGGCGGACGCCCTGCGCACCGCACAGCAAAGCCTGCCGCAGATTACGCCGCCCTCGTCGCCGCAACTGCCGGTGCAGGCTGCAGGCACACGGCCGTCGCGTGCGCTGCCTTATGAACTGGCGACCACCTGCGAAGTGCAGGCCGGCGCCACCATGGCTGGCGCGCGGGTGGCGCTGAACTTCATCAACAGCGGCCGCCAGGCCGCCGTGTTCCACGTGTACGACCGGAAGAACCTGGCGGCGGTACCACGCCGCTACACCGTGGAGCCAGGCAAATCGCTGTCGGATGCATGGGCTCCCGCGGTCGGGGGCGGGTACGACCTGTGGGTGCTGGGGCCGAACGGCTATCACCGTCACTTCGCGGGCAGTGCGCTGCGCGCCGTCGCCGCCGGCCAGCCGCGTCCCGACGTGCACGTACGCCGCGACGCCGCCACCGGCGAACTGGTGCTGCGCTTCGTGAACACCGGCGCGGCGCCGTGCACCTTCAACCTGAACGCGAACGCCTATGCGTCGCTGCGCCAGCTGCACACGCTTGCGGCGCGCACCGAACTCGTGGTGCGTGTTCCGGTGGCGGCCAATGGCTACTGGTACGACTTCAGCGCCACGGTGTCGAGCCAGCCCGACTACGTGAGACGCTTTGCCGGCCGCGTCGAAACCGGCCGGCACACGGTCAGCGACCCGGCGCTGGGCCGGGCCTGACCAGGATTACGCAAACTGCGTGCAGCCTGCACGGCGCGGGCTGCCGCCCTCTCCCCAATTCAACAGGAATTTCATGCAACTCATCATCCGCAAATTCGTCCGCAGCTTCGCCGTGAGCGCAGCCCTCGCGCTGTGCGCCCCTTTCGCCTCGGCGACCGTGCTGAATTTCGACGACATCACCGGCCCCGACGACTACGCTGCCGTGCCCGCCAACTACGGTGGACTGGACTGGTCGAATTCGGGCCTGTCCGTCATGACCAGCGAGCTGTGGCCGTTCACGGCCCATTCCGGCCAAGGGCGGGTCACGACCGACTGGATCGACGGCGGGCCGGTCGCAAGCACCATCCGCTTCCTCGCGCCCACGGTCTTCGACGGCGCCTGGTTCTCCGGCTACAGCGACAGCAGCGTGCGCTTCGATTTGTACTTCGAGGGCCGGCTGGTCGCCAGTTCGGCTTCGCTGCAACTGTCGGAGGCGCCGGCCTTTCTGGACGCCGGCTGGGATAGCGCCATCGACACGGTCGTCGTGTCCAGCGGCTTCCAGGCGTCGTACGTGATGGACGACTGGAGTTTCGAGGCCGCCGCAGAGGTGCCGGAACCGGGCTCGCTGGCGCTGGTGCTGGCCGGCCTCGGGCTCGCCGGCACCGTGCGGCGGCGCCGGTCCGAAACCTAGGCCGCGCATCCTATTGGCTCGCATCGGGCTCGATCGGCTGACATGCTGGATTCGCCTGAGGCGATGGTCATATGGTGGGGGAATGATCTGCGCCAGATATACAACGACGCTTGCTCCCCGAATCGAAAATAATGGGCGTGTATCCCCGCTCGGCGAAACGTACTGGACCTACTCATTCACGCCGGTACGGGACGATGCTGGAGCGTTCCGGGGCGTCCTTGTCATCTCCACCGAGAGCACAGGTCACGTTCTGGGCGCACGCCGGCAAAAAACCCTGGACTGGCTGCGTCAACGCTTGTCCAGCGTCGATACGAACGACGCGCTGCACATGACAGTCGCATCGGCATACGAGCTCAACCCGGGCGATTTTGAGGCTGTCACCACGATCTCGACTGCGGCGACAGTGAGCTTTGCAACGTCAGTAACCCGGACGCGGCTATGCATTACCTCAACAGACGTGGGTGTCGATGCCGACATTGCGGTCGGGTTCGAACTTTCGCCGAGCATCCTGATCGGCCTGGCCACCCTCCTGATCAATGCACTCTTCGTGACCTTCGCCAGGAAGCTGATCCGCCAGATCATGATTCGCGACCGGCTTGAAGAGAAATTGCAAGACTATTCCGAGCAACTGCGCCAGCATAACGCAGGCCTGGAAGTGCTGGCGCATACCGAGAAACTGACCCGGATCGCCAATCGCCGGCGGTTCGACGACCTGCTCGAGCAGGAATTCAAGCGGGCGCAGCGCGGCCATGCGCCCTTGTGGCTGATCCTGATGGACCTGGACTTTTTCAAGCAGTTCAACGATCACGACGGCCACGCCGCCGGCGATGCCTGCCTGCACAGCACGGGCCAGGTGCTGTCGGCACTCGTCGCCCGCTACGGTGGCAATCGCCCATGGGTGTCGTCACGGCCCAGGGAATGCCTGGTCTGGCGCGCCCGCTGGAGGATTTGCGACCTGTTCTGAATCAGCTTTCTGAAAGCTGTATCTTCAGGTCCGAACATGGCCTGTGCGATCACCGCACGAGAGCGCTACCAGCGCTTCTCTCAGGGGACGCCAATCGAAATTCTTTTCAGATTCCACAAATCGCCGTAAAGCCTCAAGCCGGCCTATGCTTGATGCCTTTTGTCCACCTTTTGCCCAAAGCCGAGCACCCAAGGATATCGCGACCTGCAAGGCCTGATGTCCGGTGTCCAGTGAAGCGCCAGCACCTGCATGGTGCTGCATTGCCATCAAGCGGTTCACCGCCAAAGGATGCTGGCGCTCGCCGTCATCCCGAAGCGTGTCCACATACGTATGCAGTTGGAGCAACAAGCAGGCGGCATGGCTGAGCGCCAACCGGAAACCCGGTGGAACCGCATCGAGCGCGAACCTGTCCGCGAAGAGCTCTTCTTCTTTGTGGACATCAAGCGCCTCCGGAACAGCGAACTCCCACTGCACATCCGCCGAAAGACACCCGGAGCAATGCCCTTTCCGCTGGAACTTGACGTGTCCCAACTCATGAAGCAGGACGAACATGATTGCCGCTTCCAGCACCACCTCGGCGCGATGCCGGGTGGCGGTGTCCAAACCACCCAGCACGTCTGGAACCGGTCTTGCTTCGAGATGTGACAGTGCGGCGCTCGCATTGATGTAGGCCGTCATCCGTGTGAGCAGCGTCACGGTACGTGCGAAGGTTTGTGCGCCGAGCGCGGACTTCACAGCCGCTGAATGCCTCAGGCGTTCAAGCGCCGAATGCAACTGACCAGCGACGCTGCTCAGGCGCAAAATTTCGATCAGGCCCAGACTCAAAACGATGGCATATCCGTTCTGCCAACGGTACAGCGCTGCAATGCTGCCTGGAACAGGCAAGAGGAAAAATTGTACTTCCTCATCAGCGTATGCGCCCTCACCGAGGATACCTTTTGCCTGCGCACGCCGCTCTTCCAGAAAGGCCGAAGACAGGACCGAAAGTTGCTCGTTCGTAACGCGGACATGGGCCAGTCGAGCTTTCAATCCTGCTGCGCCGATTGGAACAGCGCCCACGGTCCTGTGTCGCCAAGCCGTGTCCAAGCCATCAACAATGACACCAACATCGTCAGGGGACACCGGCCGCATGGCAACCTCATGTTATGGGTTGGCAGGACGAGCCGCAGCGCGCAATTTTGCTTCCAGCTGAGCCTTGTCCTGGGCATCCTTGATACTCAAGGGCGTTTCGTTCGCAACGCACTGCGCCGACGGACTTGCTACCAGCGCATCATAGACCGCATTTCCGACGACACCAACGGCGACGTCCAGCGAAAAAGTCAACACAGCAACAACGATGATCTCGCGCGAAACGGCGCCCGCACTTGAATCAGAGAACACCTCCGACACTGCAAGTGGCCCGGCATCTTTCGCGAGGTCCCTTAGCACTGCCAGCAAAGCGTCGGCTTCTTGCGCGCTCGACGTTACAAACGTCAAGTCAATTATCTGCTGAGAAGACATAAGGTTCTCCCGATGTTATATGACGACCACGGTGGTGTCGACACTTCACGAACTATCGCAAGGCCGACAATCGTGCAACCTGGTGCGCGCATTGCAGCGACGTCCGGCACGCTCTACTCAAGTGAATTCGTTATCGTGACACGTCTTTCTGGCCAACTACTTGGACAGAAAAATCGTCAGTATATTCGGGCCCCACGCTGGCATCGGCGCTGTCGAACTGGACGAACAGCACCGGGTGCGAGCCGCCCTCCTCGCTGTCCACGATGCTGCCCTCGGGTGTTACGCAGAGTGCGCTGTTCGGCCGGCTTGGTGGCGGACAAGAACCACTGGGCGTCGGCCGACGGGTATCCGGGTTCCGGCCGCCTGGTGGCCGGTGCGCCGCGAACGGTCGTGGTGTCGGAGACCGTGGACTTCTGACCGCTCAACAAGATGAGTTTTATCCGCGACGCCCACAGGGTCCGGCCCGGCCGGTTCCATAATACCGGCTTCACGTCCCTATAAAAGGAGCCAGCGCATGGACCTGTCCCGGCGCAGTTTCGTGAAGCTCGCGCTGGCCGGCGCGACACTGGAGCCATGCGCAGGCACGGCGCAATCCATTGCCGTCCCCGCGCTGGAGACGGTCTGGATCGAATGGCAGAGCAATCCGCTCGCGCTGGACACCTCCAGGCCGCGCTTCAGGTGGACACTGGCCGCGCCGCCCGCCACGCGCGGCCTTGGGCAGTCGGCGTTCCGCCTGGTCATCAGCGACGAGCAGGAAACAATCGTCTTCGATACAGCGCGTACGGTTGGCACCGGGATGACATTCCAGCCGGCGCAGGACCTGCCTTTGAGAAGCCAGCACCGGTACCGCTACCGGCTGCAGGTCTGGGACCAGGACGGGACTGCACTGGCGGCCGCGACCGGCAGCTTTGCGACCGGCCTGCTCACGCCGGCCAACCGGCGCGGGCAATGGCTGGCGAACGGGGAGTATGCCGCGCCCCGGCACGCGATCGAAGGCCGCGGCCAGCGGGTGGACAAGGCCGCCCCGCTGCCCTTGTTTCGCAAGCAGCTGCAAATCCGCAAGCCGGTGCGCCTCGCGCACCTGTGCATCGCCGGCCTCGGACAGTACCAATTCTGGATCGATGGCGAAAAAATCTCGCCGGACGGACTCAACGGCGCCTGGACACATTACGACAAGCGCGTACTGTACGACGCCTACGATGTGACGGCGCAGCTGGTGGCGGGCGAACGCCGCCTGGGCGTTGCGCTGGGCAACGGCTTCTTCAACGTCGAGGCGCTGGACGGCCGCTACTCGAAAATCGACGGCACCTTCGGACGGCCGCAAATGTGGTGCCAGCTGCGCATCGTGTACGCCGACGGCAGCGAAGAGATCGTCGGCTCGGACGGCAGCTGGGAAACCTGCATCGGCGGCACTCTGTACTCTTCGATCTATGGCGGCGAAGACTACGATGCGCGGCTGGACGACGGCCGCTTCGGTAGCGGCGCCTGGACGCCGGCAACCGTCATCAAGGGTCCGGCCGGCGCGCTGGAAGGCAGCACCTTCCGGCCCATGGTCGTACGCCGCGTCCTGGCCCCGGCATCGGCGGCGCAGCTGCGGCCAGGCGCCATCGTCTATGACTTTGGCCTGAACCACGCCGGGCGCCCGCAGCTCCGTTTCGACAACCTGCAGCCCGGCACCGTGATCCGGATGATGCCGGCCGAGCTGCTGGGCGAGGATGGCGGCGCCGACCAGCAGAGCATGGTGGGCGGCAAGGCGCGCGGTTACCGCGGCATCGCCTTTACCTACACCGCGCGCGGCGGCGCCGGCGAGACCTGGTCGCCGCAGTTCACCTACACCGGTTACCGCTACCTGCAGGTGGAAGGCGTGGACAGCGCGCGCATCGAACACGTCGAGAGCCACTTCCTCAGCGCCGACGTGGCCACGACCGGCAATTTCACTTGCTCGGACCGGCGCATGGACCACATCCACCGCCTCATCCGCCAGGCGCTGCTGAGTAACAGCGCCAGCGTGCTGACCGATTGTCCGCACCGGGAAAAACTGGGCTGGCTGGAACAGATTTATCTGAACGCGGCCACGGCGCTGATGAACAGCGGCATGGTCCGCATCCACGAGAAGATGGCGGCCGACATCCGCGATGCCCAGGAACCGGATGGCAAGGTACCGACCATCGCCCCGGAATTCATCAAGTTCCTGGACAAGGACGGCAGGGACACCCGGTTCCGTGATTCGCCGGAATGGGGTGCGGCACTGATCCTGGGCGCGTGGGCGGTCTACCGCCTGCATGGCGATTCCGGCATCCTGCGGCAGAACTATGAAGCCATGACGCGCCGCGCCGCCTTCATGCAAACGCGGCTGGGCAAGGATGGCCTGATCGACTACGGCCTGGGCGACTGGTACGACATCGGCCCGAAGAATCCCGGCATGGCCCAGCTGACCAGCCGGAAAATGACCGGCACCGCGACCTATTATGCCGAGCTGACGACCCTGGCCGGGATCGCGCGCCGGCTCGGCACGCAGCACGCGGACCTGTATGCCGGCAAAGCCGGCGCCATCCGGAAGACCATGCTGGACCGGCTGTTCGATCCGGCCCGCGCCACCTTCGACACCGGCTCGCAGACGGCGCAGTCGATGGGACTGGTGCTGGGCTTGTTCCCGGATACCCACCGCGCCCGGGCACTGGCCGTGCTGGTCGACGACATCCGCGCGCGCCGCAACCACGTCTCCGCAGGCGACATCGGCTTTCATTACGTGGTGCGGGCCCTGCTCGACGGCGGCCGCTCCGATGTGCTGTACGACATGCTCACGCGCACCGACAAGCCCGCCTATCTGGAGCAGGTCAGCAATGGTGCCACCGCCCTGACCGAAGCCTGGGACAGCTGGCGCGAAGGGTCGCAGAACCACTTCATGCTGGGCCACGCGGAAATCTGGTTCTACCAGGGGCTGGGCGGACTGGATCTCGATTGTTCGCGCCGGACCCCGTTGGCGCAGGCCAGGGGCATCGGCGCCATCAGGACGACTGGCAAGGCGACCGTGCTCGTGGCGGCGTCAGGCAATTATGCGTTCAGCTGGACGGTTTCGTAGATCACGAGAGTATCGAACAAACGCCGCTGGATATCGGGCGCCGGTAACGCTCGACGGAATGTCGCCAAGCTGTTCTGAATCAGCCCGCAAGGGGCTGGATGGAGGAAATTCGAGAGGCGAGGACAGGAATCGAACCTGTCTCGACGGCTTTGCAAGCCGTTGCATAACCGCTTTGCTACCTCGCCATGACTCAATCCTACGCCTGCCGGCGCGGCAGGCTTTGGAATGGATCAAATGGCGAGTCCGACGCTTTACGCCAGGATACCCGGCCCGATCTCGCGCACCGACTTCACACCGGTCAGCACCATGCTGGTCTTCATGTCCTTCTCGAAGATCGACAGCAGGTTGCGCACGCCGTCCGCGCCGTGCACCGCCAGCGCATAGATGAAGGCGCGGCCGATCAGCACGCCATCGGCGCCCAGCGCCAGCAGGCGCACCACGTCCAGGCCGGTGCGCACGCCGCCGTCGGCGAAGATGGTCAGGTCGCCCTTGACCGCGTCCGCGATCGCGCGCATGGCCCGCGCCGTCGATTGCGCGCCGTCGAGCTGGCGCCCGCCGTGGTTCGAGACCACGATGCCGTCGGCGCCGAAGGCCCTGGCGTCGCGCGCGTCTTCCGGGTCGAGGATGCCCTTGATGACCATCGGGCCGCTCCACTCGTCGCGGATCCATTGCAAGTCGGCCCAGTCGATGCCCGGGTCGAAGTTGGCGGCCAGCCAGCCGATGTAGTCGGCCAGGCCGGTCGGATTGCCGCGGTAGGTCGAGATGTTGCCGAGGTCGTGCGGCCGCCCGCGCAGGCCGACGTCGAGCGCCCAGCGCGGGTGGGTCATGGCCTGGAACACGCGGCGCAGCGGGCCGTTGCGGCCGCTCATGCCGGAGTGGGCGTCGCGGTAGCGCGCGCCCGGCACCGGCATGTCGACCGTGAACACCAGGGTCTTGATGCCCAGTTCGCGCGCGCGCCGCAGGTAGTCGCGCATGAAGCCGCGGTCCTTCAGCACGTACAGCTGGCACCACAGCGGCTGCGACGACTGCTCCGCCACTTCCTTCAGCGGGCAGACCGACACGGTGGACTGGATGAAGGGGATGTTGCGCTCGGCCGCCACGCGCGCCGCCTGCACCTCGCCGCGGCGCGCGTACATGCCGGTCAGGCCGACCGGCGCCAGCGCCAGCGGCAGGCCCTGCTTCACGCCGAACCATTCGGTGGACAAATCGAGCGTTTCGGAACCCTTGAGCACGCGCTGGCGCAGCGCCACGTCGTGCAGGTCGTCGACGTTGGCGCGCAGCGTGGTCTCGGTGCCGGAACCGCCATCGAGGTAGTGGAACAGGAAAGGCGGCAGCCTGCGGCGCGCGGCTTCGCGGTAATCGGTGGCGGAGGAGATGATCATTTGTCTGCGTTCAGGATGGAAAACCAGCGCTGAAGATTGTAGAGCATCTCGGCCGGTACGGCGACATCCGGGCCGGATTCGCGCAAATCGGTGATCGAAACGACCGCGTTCCGATCAAGCCTTGCGCGCGCCTCACTCCAGCGCGCGGTTGCGCGACTCCATGTCCACGCACAGGATCGCGACCGCGCCGGCAAACAGGAAGCCGGAGAGCATCGCCAGCGCCAGCGTGAAGTGGGTGGCCATCACCGGCGCCACGATCGCCGGCGCCAGCAGCCCGCCGAAGCGCGCCACCGCCCCCGCCACGCCGGTGCCGCTGGCGCGCAGGCCGGTCGGGTACACCTCGGGCGTAAACGCGTACAGCGCGCCCCAGGTGCCCAGCAGCGCAAAGCTCATCAGGAGGGTCGAGCCGATCACCAATGCCGGCGCGCTGCCCAGGCTGTAGCACATGCAGCCCACGCTGCTGAGCAGCAGGAAGCCCACCAGGGTCGGCTTGCGTCCCCAGCGCTCGACGCCCCAGGCGGCCAGCGCGTAGCCGGGCAGCTGGACCAGCGCCAGCACGATCAGGAATTCCTGGCCGCGCATGAAGCCGAAGCCCTGCGCGCTCAGGCGCACCGGGAGATAGACGAATACGCCGTAATAGGCGACCGAGATCAGGCCCCAGGCCAGGAACAGGGCGATGCTGCGGCGGCGCAGGCCGGCGGAAAACAGGGCGGACAGCGAAGGACGCGCCGCGCTGTCCGGCTGCAGCGGCGGAATGTCCACCTTGCGGCCATTGGTGTCGGCCACGCGCTGCAGCACCTTGCGCGCCTGTTCCGGCTGGCCGCTGCGGTTCAGGTACATCGGCGACTCCGGCACGTACAGCCGCAGGACCACGCCAACCAGCGCCGGCAGGCCGGTGACGAAGAAGATCAGGCGCCAGGCGTCGTCGCCCCACCCTTGCGCGGCCAGCGCCAGCACCGCCAGCAGGATGGTGCCGCCGGCCCAGAAGGATTCGAGCAGCACCAGCCAGCGCCCGCGCCGCTCGCTCGGCAGGAATTCGGCCATCATCGTGTAATCCACCGGCAGCGTGCCGCCCACGCCGATGCCGGTCAGGAAGCGCAGCGCCAGCAGCCAGGTGAAATCCGGGGCAAAGCTTGATGCCACGCCGCAGCAGGCGTCGACCACCACCGCCATCATCAGCACCGGCCGGCGCCCGATGCGGTCGGCCAGGCGGCCGAAGGCGAAGGCGCCGATCAGCATCCCGGTGAAGAACACGGTGCCGGTCTGCAGCGCCTGCGGCATCGCGATGCCGAAGGTGTTGGCGATGGAGGGCGCGGTGAAGCCGATCGACAGCACCTGCATGGCGTCGGCCAGCCAGACCAGGCCGAAGATCACGAACAGGCGGTACTGGAATTTGCCGACGCCCGCGGCCAGCATGCCCTGTTCCAGGGTCGCGGCTGGCATGCCCTGGTTTTCCGTGGTGGCGAATGTGGCCATGCGGCTCCCTAACCGTCGAGATGATCTTGCCGCTCAGGGTAACTGAAAACGGTAACCGACCCCTGTTTCGGTGATCATGTAGCGCGGCTGCGCCGGGTTGTCTTCCAGCTTGTGGCGCAGGTGGCCCATGTAGATGCGCAGGTAATGCGCGTTGTCGGCCTGGTTCGGGCCCCACACGGCGCGCAGCAGCTGCGGCGTGGTCATGACCTTGCCGGGATTGGCGACCAGGGTCGCCAGCAACCGGTGCTCGGTCGGCGTCAGGCGCACGGCCTGGCCGCCTTTCGTGATGCGCCGGTTCTGGACGTCCACCACCACGTCGCCGAAGCGCACCTTGCCGTCGCCGTCGGTGGCGGGGCCGCGCCGGCGCCGCTGCGAAGCGCGCACCCGCGCCAGCAGCTCGCCCACGCCGAACGGCTTGGTGAGGTAGTCGTCGGCGCCCTGGTCGAGGGCGCGGATCTTGTCGTCTTCCTCCACCCGCGCCGACAGCACGATGACCGGTACCGCCGACCATTTGCGCAAATCGCCGATGAAGTCGACGCCGTCGCCGTCGGGCAGGCCCAGATCCAGGATCACCAGGTCCGGCTTGCGCGTGCCGGCTTCGACCAGGCCGCGCTGCAGGGTGGCGGCTTCGTGCACCTGCCAGCCCTCCTGCTCCAGCGCGCCGCGCACGAAGCGGCGGATATGGGGTTCGTCTTCCACCAGCAGGGCAACCCCGACAAAATCACTCATGCTATTCCTTGATGTCCATCTCTTCGTCCGGCAAGTCATCGTCCGACACATCAAGCGCCGGCGGCGTCCCGAGCGGCAGCGTGAATACGAACACGGCGCCGCCGGGCGCCCTGGCGGATGCGCCGCCGTCCGTCCTGGCCGCGTGGATCGTGCCGCCGTGCGCGCCGACGATGGCGCGGCAGATCGCCAGGCCCAGGCCGACCCCGGGCTTGCTTGATTCGCGCTCGCCGCGCGTGAATTTCTCGAACACCGCCTCTTCCCGGCCCGGCGGCAGGCCCGGTCCGTCGTCGCTGACAGTCACCTGCATCCAGGCGCCATGCAGCGCGGCCGATATCGTGACCGTGCTGCCCGGCGGTGTGTATTTCCCGGCATTTTCGAGCAGGTTGGCCAGCACCCGTTCGATCAGCACCGCATCGTAGCGCACCAGCGGCAGGTCAAACGGCACCCGCGTTTCCACCCGATGCCCGGCCAGCGCGGCGCGGCTGGCGCGCAGCGCGCTGCCGATCACTTCCTCGATCGGCTGCCACTGCAGGCGCAGCTTCACGTCCCCGCTTTCGATGCGCGCCATGTCCAGCAAATTCGTCACCAGCATGCTCATGCGGACGGTTTCCGCGCGCAGCGCGTCGGCCATGGCGTGCTGCGCCGGCGCCAGCGGCGGGTGCGAGGCCGCCAGCGATTCGGCCTGCGCCATCAGCGACGTCAGCGGCGTGCGCAAGTCGTGCGACAACGCCGCCAGCAGCGAATTGCGCAGGCGCTCGGATTCGATCCGCACCAACGCGGCCTGCGCCACCTCGATGTAGTGCACCCGCTCCAGCACGATCGCGGCCAGCGCGGCGAAGGTGTCGAGCTGCTGGCGCTGTTCCGGCGCCAGCAGCCACTGCATGCGGTCGGCCTCGATCGCCAGCACGCCGCGGGTGCGCATCGGCGCCACCAGCGGCATGTAGAACACCGGGTTGCCCGGCAGGGTGTCGGTGCCCATGCCGGCGTTCTCGCCGCGCTCGAAGGCCCACTGCGCGATGCCGGTGTCCAGGCCGGCGATGACATCGGCGCCGCCCTCACCGCCATCTTCCCCGGCATCTTCCGTCAACCGGACCCGCCCCTCGGCGTCCGGCAGCAGCAGCGCGGTGCGGGCGCCGAAGGTGCGCCGGATGGCGTCACGCGTGGCTTCCTGGATCTGTTCGGTCTGCAGCACGCCGGACAGGGCGCGCGCGAATTCGTACAGCGCGCGCGTGCGGCTTTCGCGCCGCGCCGCCACGCGCGCCTGGAAGCGCAGCCCGGCCGTCAGGTGGCCGGTGATCAGGCCGACCGCCAGCATCACGCCGAAGGTCACCAGATACTGGAAATCCGAGATCGCGAAGGTGAAGCGCGGCGACACGAACAGGAAATCGAAGCAGGCCACGCCGACGCAGGTGGCGGTCACCGACGGGCCGCGGCCGAGGCGCACCGCCACCAGCAGCACCACCAGCAGGAACAGCATGGCGATGTTGGCCAGTTCCAGCCAGGCGATCGCCTGCATGGTCGCCACGCCCATGCCCAGGCTGGCCAGCGCCGCCACGCCATGCTTGAACAGGACGCGGCGCGCCGGCATGCCCGGCGCCGCGTCGGACAAGGCAGCCGCGCCTGATTCCTGCGGCGCCCTGCCCTGCGCCTGCGCGACCTCGACCAGTTCGATGTCGGGCGCCAGGCGCGCGATGCGGCGGCCGCGCGCCATGCGCCAAGGCCAGGGCCAGCCGACGCCTGCCAGGCCGCGGCGGCCGCTGTCGCCCGGTCCGCCGTGGCGTCCAAGCACGATGCGCGACAGGTTGTGGCTGCGCGCATACTCGACGGCGGCCGCTTCCATCGTGTCGCCGGACAGCACGGCGGTGGCGGCGCCCAGGTCGCGCGCCAGCTTCAGGGCGCCAATGGTCCGGGCACGGCACGCGGCGCCCAGGCGCTGCAGGGCCGGCGTCTCGACGTAGACCGCATGCCACTCGGCCCCGAGCTGGGCGGCGAGGCGCGCCGCGCCGCGCACCACGCCCTCGGCCCCTGGTCCGGGCCCGACGCAGGCCAGCAGGGCGCTGCCGGTGCGCCATACCGCCTCGATCGACTTTTCGGCGCGGTAGGCGCGCACGTCGTCGCCGATGCGCTCGGCGGTGCGGCGCAGCGCCAGTTCGCGCAGCGCGATCAGGTTGCCCTTGCGGAAGAAGTTGCGGCCGGCCCGCTCCGCCTGCGCCGGCTGGTAGACCTTGCCGAGTTTCAGCCGGGCCAGCAGTTCGTCGGCCGACAAATCGACCAGCACCACCTCGTCGGCCTCGTCGAACACGGTATCGGGCACGGTCTCCGCCACGCGCACGCCGGTGATGCCGCCGACCACGTCGTTCAGGCTTTCCAGGTGCTGCACGTTCACCGTGGTGAACACGTCGATGCCGGCCGCCAGCAGCTCGATGATGTCCTGCCAGCGTTTGGGGTGGCGCGATCCGGCCATGTTCGAGTGCGCCAGTTCGTCGACCAGCACCAGCCGGGGATGCCGCGCCAGCGCCGCGTCGATGTCGAATTCCTCCAGCAGCCTGCCGCGGTGCCCGATGCGCTTGCGCGGCAGCACCTCCAGTCCGTCGAGCAGGCAGGCCGTCTCGGTGCGCCCATGGGACTCGGCGATCCCGACCAGCACCTCGGCGCCGGCCGCGGCCAGCTGGCGCGCGGCGGACAGCATGGCGTAGGTCTTGCCGACGCCGGCCGAGGCGCCGAAATAGATGCGCAGCCGGCCGCGCGCGGCCCGCTGCGCCTGTTCGTGCATCCGGGCCAGCAGCGCATCCGGATCGGGCCGCGATGCCTCACTGGGAATGCTCATGCGGGTCGTCTCATAACAGGCAGCCTCATTGCGCGCGCACCCGGACGCCGTCCAGCGCCAGGTTCAGAGCCAGCACATTGACGCGCGGCTCGCCCAGAAAGCCCAGCACCGGCTCCTGGCGCTGCGCCTCGATCAGCGCGCGCACCTGCTGCTCGGGCAAGCCGCGCGCGGCGGCGATGCGGCGCGCCTGGTACTGCGCCGCGGCCAAACTGATTTCGGGATCGAGGCCGCTGGCCGAGGCGGTCACCAGGTCGACCGGGACCGGCGCCCGGTTGCCGGGGTCGGCCTGCCGCAGCGCCGCCACCCGCGCCTTGACGGCGTCGATGAGCGCCGGGTTGGTCGGTCCCTGGTTGGAACCACCTGAGCCGGCGCCGTTGTTCGGCACCGGCGCGGTGGCCGACGGCCGGCCCCAGAAATAGCCCGGCCTGGAGAACGGCTGGCCGATCAGCGTAGAGCCGAGCGTGCGCCCGCCGGCCTCGACCAGGCTGCCGCCGGCCTGGTGGGCAAAGACGGCGCGGCCGATGCCGGTGACCGCAAGCGGATACAGCACCCCGCACAGCAGGGTCAGGGCGCCGAACAGGACCAGCGCGGGACGCAGGATCGCGGCGCCGGGAACGGCGGAACTGAGAGAAGATGACATAGTGGTTTCCTTGTTCGTGCGGTTCTAGATGAGTCCGAGCGCCGCCAGCAGCAGGTCGATCGCTTTGATGCCGATGAACGGCAAGATGATACCGCCAACGCCGTAGAGCAGCAGGTTGCGGCGCAGCAGCGCGGTGGCGCCGATGGCGCGGTAGCGCACGCCGCGCAGGGCCAGCGGGATCAGGAACACGATGATCAAGGCATTGAAGATCAGCGCCGACATGATCGCCGACGACGGGCTGCTCAGCTGCATCACGTCCAGCGCCTTCAGCTGCGGATAGGTGCCGACGAACGCCGCCGGGATGATCGCGAAGTACTTGGCGACGTCGTTGGCGATCGAGAAGGTGGTCAGGGCGCCGCGCGTCATCAGCATCTGCTTGCCGATCTCGACGATCTCCAGCAGCTTGGTCGGGTTCGAATCGAGGTCGACCATGTTGCCGGCTTCCTTTGCGGCCTGGGTGCCTGAATTCATCGCCACCGCCACGTCGGCCTGGGCCAGCGCCGGGGCGTCGTTGGTGCCGTCGCCGGTCATCGCCACCAGCCGGCCCTCGCCCTGGTAACTGCGGATCAGCTGGAGCTTGTCCTCGGGCGTGGCCTCGGCCAGGAAATCGTCGACGCCGGCTTCGGCCGCGATCGCGGCGGCGGTCAGCTTGTTGTCGCCGGTGATCATCACGGTCTTGATGCCCATGCGCCGCAGTTCGGCGAAGCGCTCCTTGATGCCGCCCTTGACGATGTCCTTCAGCTCCACCGCGCCCAGCACGCGCGCGCCGTCGGCCACCACCAGCGGCGTGCTGCCGCGCCGTGCGGCTTCCTCCACCAGGCGAGTCACCTCCGGCGGGAACGGCATGCCGAGGGCTTCCACGTGATGCCGGATCGCCTGCGCCGCGCCCTTGCGAATTTGGCGTCCTCGGCGCGCCTGCACGCCCTCGCCCAAATCGACGCCGCTCATGCGGGTGGCGGCGGCAAACGGGATGAAGGTCGCGCCCAGGTTTTCCAGTGCGCGCTCGCGGATGTTGAAGCGTTGCTTGGCCAGCACCACGATGCTGCGCCCTTCCGGAGTCTCGTCGGCCAGCGACGCCAGTTGCGCCGCATCGGCCAGTTCGCGCTCGCTCACGCCCGGCGCCGGCAGGAAAGCGGACGCCTGGCGGTTGCCGAGCGTGATGGTGCCGGTCTTGTCGAGCAGGAGCACGTCGACGTCGCCGGCGGCTTCCACCGCGCGCCCCGAGGTGGCGATGACGTTGGCGCGCATCATGCGGCTCATGCCGGCCACGCCGATGGCCGACAGCAGGCCGCCGATGGTAGTCGGGATCAGGCACACCAGCAGCGCGATCAGCACCGTGATCGTGACCGGCGTGCCGGCACCGGCCACCTCGACCGCGAACAGCGAGAACGGCAGCAGCGTCACCGTCACCACCAGGAACACGATGGTCAGCGCCACCAGCAGGATGGTGAGCGCGATCTCGTTGGGGGTCTTCTTGCGCCTGGCGCCTTCCACCATCGCGATCATGCGGTCGAGGAAGGTCTCGCCGGGGTTGGCGCCGACCTTCACCACCAGCCAGTCCGACAGCACGCGGGTGCCGCCGGTGACGCTGGAAAAGTCGCCGCCCGATTCGCGGATCACCGGCGCCGATTCGCCGGTGATCGCGCTTTCGTCGACCGAGGCGACGCCCTCGACGACCTCGCCGTCGATCGGCACCACGTCGCCGGCTTCGACCAGGATGTGGTTGCCCTTGCGCAGGTCCGTCGCCGGACATGGCAACCAGGTCGTGCCGTGCTTTGGCGTGGCCAGCTTCTTGGCCGTCACGCTCTCCTTCAGGCCGCGCAGCGACGCCGCCTGCGCCTTGCTGCGGCCCTCGGCCAGCGCTTCCGCGAAGTTCGCGAACAGCACCGTGAACCACAGCCAGCTTGCTGCAGCCAGGATGAAGCCCGCCGGCGCTTCGCCCTGGCCGAACAGCGCCTGCAGGTACAGCAGCGTGGTGATGATGCTGCCGACCCAGACCACGAACATGACCGGGCTGCGCAACTGGGTGCGCAGACCCAGCTTTTTGAAGGCGTCGACCAGGGCCGGGCCGGCCAGGGAGGCGTCGAACAGGGGCCGGCCCTTGGCGCTGCCCGCCGGGGCCGGCGGCAGCTGCGCCGTCGACGCCGTCGACGCCGTTGATGGAGGAAGTTGGGACATATTCATACTCCGGTTTTATTTTCCGAACAGCTGCAGGTGTTCCGCCACCGGCCCGAGCGCCAGCGCCGGCACGTAGTTCAGCACCCCGACCAGCACCACCACGCCCACCAGCAGGCCCACGAACATCGGTCCGTGCGTGGGCATGGTGCCGGCCGTGACCTGCAGGCGCTGCTTGGCCGCCAGCGAACCGGCAATCGCCAGCACCGGCACGATCACGCCGAAGCGCCCGAACCACATCGCCAGCGCCAGCATCAGGTTGTAGAACGGCGTGTTGGCGGACAGGCCGGCAAAGGCGCTGCCGTTGTTGTTGGCGGCCGAGCTGAACGCGTACAGGATTTCCGAGAAGCCGTGCGCGCCCGGATTGGCCACGCCGGCCTTGCCGGCATCCAGCATCACGGCGATGGCGGCGCCGGCCAGCACCAGCAGCGGGGTGACCAGGATCGCGATCGAGGTCATCTTCATTTCGTGGGCCTGGATCTTCTTGCCCAGGTATTCCGGGGTGCGCCCGATCATCAGGCCGGCTATGAACACCGCCAGGATCGCGAACACCAGCATGCCGTACAAACCGGAGCCGACGCCGCCGAACACCACCTCGCCGAACTGCATCAGCAGCAGCGGCACGGCGCCGCCCAGCGGCGTGAACGAATCGTGCATGGCGTTGACCGCGCCGCACGATGCGGCGGTGGTGACCGCGGCGAACAGGGCCGAGGCGTCGATGCCGAAGCGGGTCTCCTTGCCTTCCATGTTGCCGCCCGCTTGCAGCGCGCTGGCCCCCTGGTCGATGCCGAGCGCCGCCAGTTGCGGATGCGCCGCGTGCTCGGCCGCGATCACGGCGGCCGTCATGACCACGAACAGCGCGCTCATGGCGGCCAGGATCGCCCAGCCCTGGCGCCGGTCCCCGACCAGGCGGCCGAAGGCGAAGCACAGCGCGGCCGGGATCAGGAAGATCGCCACCATCTGGAACAGGTTCGACAACGCGGTCGGGTTCTCGTACGGATGCGCCGAATTGGCGTTGAAGAAGCCGCCGCCATTCGTGCCCAGCATCTTGATCGCTTCCTGCGAGGCCACCGGCCCCATCGCGATGGTCTGCGTCGCCTGGGCGCCCGGCTCCAGCAGCTGCGCGGTCTGGTAGCCGGCAAAATTCTGGATCACGCCCTGCCCCATCAGGAACACCGCGAACACCAGCGACAGCGGCAGCAGCACGTACAGGGTGCTGCGGGTCAGGTCGACCCAGAAGTTGCCGATCGAGCGCGCCGACCTGCTCGAGAAGCCGCGGATCAGCGCGAACACGACGGCGATGCCGGTGGCGGCCGAGAAGAAGTTCTGGCAGGTCAGCGCCAGCATCTGCGTCAGGTAGCTCATGGTCTGCTCGCCGCTGTAGCCCTGCCAGTTGGTGTTGGCGACGAAGCTGACGGCGGTGTTGAAGCTCGAATCCGGGCTGACGTTGCCCAGTTCTTGCGGGTTGAGCGGCAGCCAGGCCTGCACCCGCTGCAGCAGGTAGACCACGAGCACCCCGAGGACATTGAAGGCCAGCAGCGCCACGGCATAGGTTTTCCAGCCCATGCCCTCGCCTTCCTTGACGCCGGCGGCGCGGTACAGGGCGGTCTCGATCCGGTACAGCCATTCAAGCCCGCGCACGCGGCCGCGCTCCGCCACGCGCGCCAGCAGGCGGCCCAGCGGCCAGGCGAGCAGCAGCAGGACCAGAAAGAAGGCCGCCATCAGCGGGATGGGACTGGCAAGCGAACGGATGTCCATCACAAGTCCTCCGCATTGAAAAGGGCATACAGCAGATAGGTCAGCAGCCCGGCGGCGGCCAGCGTGCCGATCAGGTAGAAGATATCCATGCTCACCTCAGAAAGTCTTGCCGATGCTGGCCACGAATGCCTTCCTGGCCAGGAACTTGCCGTTGGCCGGGGATGCGTAGGCGGCTTCGCCGGCGTTGGTGGCGATGTACGCCAGCGCCAGGGTGGCCACGCCGAAATCCTTCGTTACGCCGAGCTTGTAGTCGGTGTAGCTGGCCTGGTCGTTGTTGCGAACGTCCTGGCGGCCGGCGTGCAGGTTCAGCACCAGGCCATTGCCCATGTCGAGGTTGGCGCCGAGGTCCAGGTAGCCGCTGCGGCGGCTGTCCACGAAGCCGAACAGATTGGTCAGCGCCAGCGAATACTTGACGTACGCGGGGCCGTAGCCGAGCTGGCCGTAGGCTTCGCCGGTATTGGCGTCCGCGAAACCGGGGACGTCCTTCAGGCCGTTGCCGGGGTAGAGGTAGCCGAGCACGCCCACGTCATAGGCGACATCGGCGCCGAGCCGGCCGCGCTTGCCGGCGTAGATGTCCCATTCGATGCCGCCGCCGCCGCCCGCATCCCTGGTCCACTTGATGGTGGACAGCCAGGTGCCGGCATACAGGCCGCTCGGGTTGTGCACGTAGTCGGCGCCGCCCTGCAGGGCCGGTTGCAGGCGCGTCTGCGAGACGGCGCGGTAGCGGTAATCGGACGCGAGCGCGGCGTTGAAGCTGACGCTGTCCGCCGGCTGCGTTTCCTGGGCCCGTGCCGACGGCGCGAGTGCGGCGGACGCGGCCAGCAGGGCGAAGGTGAGGCGGGTGGGAATAGTGGCGATCATGGCCGCGCTCCGGCTGGGCGGGTGTTCGTACTGCCTGGTATGCATCGTGTACTCCTCGTTGCCCATGGGGCGATGCAGAAGAGTCTAGATGCGGGGGTATAAAAATTTTCTAAAAAGAAGGAGGCCGGAAATAAACGCCTTGTATATGCGCGGGCGCGGCCGCCCTGACGCGGGACGTTTTTTTACAAAATTTTTATGCCGCGGACGGTAGGATGCGCGCTCGACAGCACGCAAGAGGACCGGTCTTGGATTTGCAGAACCCGAAGCAAAAGAACCTGGCCGGCCTGGCGCTGGCCGCCATCGGCATCGTCTACGGCGACATCGGCACCAGCCCGCTGTACACGCTCAAGACCGTGTTCGACCCGGCGCACGGGCTGGCGCTCACGCCGGCCAACCTGGTCGGCGTGGTGTCGCTGATCTTCTGGAGCTTGAGCGTCATCGTCTCGTTCAAGTACGTGACGCTGGTGCTGCGCGCGGACAACCATGGCGAAGGCGGCATCATGGCGCTGCTGGCCCTGGCCCTGGGCGGCATCGGCGCGCGTCCGCGCCTGCAGTTCGGACTGCTCCTGATCGGCGTGTTCGGCGCCGCCCTGTTCTACGGCGACGGCGTGATCACGCCGGCGATCTCGGTGCTGTCCGCGGTCGAGGGCCTGGAAGTGGCCACGCCGGCGCTGCGGCCCTGGGTGGTGCCGATCACGATCGTGATCCTGGCCTGCCTGTACGCCGTACAGCGCCACGGCACCGCCGGCATCGGCCGCTGGTTCGGCCCCGTCATGCTGCTGTGGTTCGCGGTGCTGGCGCTGATGGGCATCGTGAACATCGCGCGCAGCCCCGAGATCCTGGTGGCGCTCAATCCCTGGCACGCTCTGCGCTTCTTCATGGAGAACCGCGGCATCGCCTTCCTCGCGCTGGGCGCCATCGTGCTGGCGCTCACCGGCGCCGAGGCGCTGTACGCCGACATGGGCCACTTCGGCCGCACGCCGATCCGCCTGGCCTGGTTCTTCGCGGCCTTCCCGGCGCTGGCCCTGAATTACCTCGGCCAGGGCGGCCTGCTGCTGGCGCGCCCGGAGGCGATCGACAACCCCTTCTTCCAGCAGCTGGGCGGCTGGAGCATCTATCCGCTGGTGCTGCTGTCCACCATCGCCACCGTGATCGCGTCGCAGGCGACGATCTCGGGCACCTTCTCGATGACCAAGGAAGCGATCGCGCTGGGCTTCCTGCCGCGCATGCGCGTGGTGCACACCTCGGAGCGCGAGATCGGCCAGATCTACATCCCCGCCGTGAACTGGCTGCAGCTGCTTGCGGTGCTGCTGGCGGTGATCGGCTTCGGCTCGTCGGAGGACCTGGCGTCGGCCTACGGCATCGCCGTCACCGCCACCATGCTGGCCACCACCATCCTCACCTTCTTCGTGATCCGCTACCGCTGGCGCCTGAACCTGCCCCTCTGCATCGGCGCCACCGGCTTCTTCCTGCTGATCGACATCGGCTTCTTTTCGGCCAACATCCTCAAACTGATGCACGGCGGCTGGTTCCCGCTGCTGCTCGGACTGGTACTGCTGACCCTGATGCTCACCTGGCGCAAGGGGCGCCAGCTGGTGTTCGACAACCTGCAGAAGCACGCCATCCCGCTCGACGCCTTCCTGGCATCATTGTTCGTGGCGCCGCCGGTGCGGGTGCCGGGCACCGCGGTGTTCCTGCGCGGGGAAAGCGACGGCGTGCCGCATGCGATGCTGCACAACCTGTCGCACAACAAGGTGCTGCACGAGCGCATCGTGTTCCTCACCGTGCACATCCTGGACGAGCCGCGCGTGGCGCCCGCCGCGCAGGTGCGCGTCACCGCGCTCGGCCACGGCTGCCACCAGGTCGACGTGCGCTTCGGCTTCAAGGACGAACCCGACCTGCCCGCCATGCTCGCGCTGTGCGCCGCCCACGGCCTGCCGTTCGAGATGATGCAGACCTCGTTCTTCATCGCGCGCCAGACCGTGATCTCGACGCCGGGCGAAGGCATGGCGCCCTGGCGCGAACATTTGTTCGTCGCGCTGCAGCGCAACGCACGCGATGCGGCCGACTACTACCGCATCCCGAGCAACCGCGTCATCGAACTGGGCACGCAGGTGGAAATCTAGGCATAGGCCCGGTACCGGAAATTCCGAAAACGCACTTCGCCGGCGCCGACCGCATACAGCGCCGGTTTCAGGGACATGAAGCCGCCGCGCACGTTGTGGTGGTAGCCGGACACCTCGTAGCCGCGCGGCCCGCGTTTCCAGGTCTTGCCGTCGCCCGACATGTGGATGCTGACCACGTGGCGGCGGTTGCGGATGCGGAGGAACAGCCGGCTGCCGTACGGATTGGCGAAGCCGCCGTGTTCGGTGCCGTAGCGGTGCATCTTGAACAGGGCGGCGTCGAAGCCCAGGCCGCAATACAGCTTGTGGTCGTAGAACAGCAGCAGGCCGCCGCGCGTGCTGGCGTCGACCTCGATCTCGCATTCGAACTCGTAGTCCTGGTCGGGCGCCACGAACACCAGCGGCGCACTGTCAGACGGCTCGGTTCCCCTGCCCTTCAGGTGCAGCGTGCGGTTCCTGCGCGCCAGGCGCGCGGTCTCGTCCGGCGCCGGGCTGAAGAAACTCCACTGCACGCCGTACTTGTCGGTCGAGAAGTCGTCCGACAGCGCCATGCCGTGCGGGCCGGGAGTGCCTTGCGCAGGGATCGGGATCGGCCGCGACAGATCGCCGCCGCCGAATTCCGGCCAGCCGTCGCTCGACCACGACACCGGCGCCAGCAGCGCCTGGCGCCCCAGCGTCCAGAAACCGTTCTCGTAGCCGTGGTAGACGCTCCACCAGTCGCCGCCTGGTCCCTGCACGATGGTCGCATGGCCGCGCGACCACCAGCGTTCGTCGACGCTGGTGGTGCGCACCAGCGGATTGCGCGGATGGTGTTCCCACGGCCCGTGGATCGAGCGCGAGCGCGCGGCGATCACCATGTGCCCGGTCGGCGGGCCGGACGTGCCGCCCACGGCCAGGATCAGGTAGAACCAGCCACCGTGGCGCAGCACCTTCGGCCCCTCGGGCGAGAAGGCTTCGACTTCCCAGTCGTCCGGGTAGCGCCACGGTTCGTACACGCGCTCCGGCTGGCCGAGCGTGGACAGGCCGTCGTCGGCGAGGCGCACCCGGTCCACGCCGGACAGGAACAGCCAGCGCGAACCGTCCTCGCCGACCGCGTGGCCGGGGTCGATGTGGCGCGGCAAGTTCAGGTCGATCGGGTCCGACCAGGGTCCGCGGATGTCGTCGGCCCAGATCACCCAGGACGTCGTCTTCGATCCGGCCACCTGGGTCTTCTTGGTCGGGATGTACAGGTAATAGCGGTCCTTGTGTTTGCACAGTTCCGGCGCCCACACCGAGCCGATGTTTTTCTTCAGCGCCGCCGTCAGCGGCTGCCAGTTGACCAGGTCCTTCGAATGCCAGATCACCAGGCCGGGATAGGCGTCGAAGGTGGAGAAGGTCATGTAGTAATCGTCGCCGTCCTTCAGGATCGACGGGTCCGGGTGGTCGCCGGCCACGATCGGGTTCAGGAAGGTGCCGTTGCCGAGGTCGGCCTTGCGCTGGCCTTCCTGGCCGCGCGCCCAGCCCGGCCAGGCGCCGCCGGCGCCGGCGCTTAGTCCGGCTGAGGTGACGGCGGATGGCGCGGCCGTGCTTGCACTCGTGTTTGTGCCCGTATTTGTGCCCGTATTTGTGCCCGTGCTCGTGCCGGTACCTGCACCTGCGCCGGGGCCCGCCCCCAGCAGCAGCGTCCCCAGTCCCGCCGATTTGATCGCATCCCGCCGTGAAACCATGCCGTCTCCTCTCCTGTTCTTGTGTCGATGGGTGGCGTCGTACGCCTTTTGTCATGAAGTGGTCCAGCCGATTCTGGAGACAGTCGACAACTATTGCAACTTTTTTATGTTTGCTTAACTTCAAAAAAGTGAAACGTAACAATGTTTCGTAGTCACACAAATACAACACATGACGCGCGTCACCGGGACACACAAACTGCTACCATGTTGCCATTTGTAAATAATTAGTGCTTGCAGTTATTACTCGAGCAAGCTTCAGAAAGCGCTCCATGAAGAGTTTTGACGATATGGCACAGTGGCGTGTACGGGTGTTCACGTCGCTGATGTCGGTCGTACTCGTGCTGGGATTCATCACGGCCGTCCCGGGCGCCGTGCTCGCCATCCGCCAGGGCTTCCCGGAAGTGGCGTTGATGAACACCGTCGCGCTGGCCTGGATCCTGGCCATCTGGCGCCTGGACCGCCTGCCGTACACCGTGCGCGTCATGAACTTCCTGGCCATGCTGTTCGGCGTGGCCGTCGGCTCGATGATCACGGTCGGCCCGCTCGGCCTGTGCTACCTGATGGCGCCGCCCGTGATGGCGGTGATCCTGCTCGGCGTGCGTCCCGCGCTGGTCACGCTCGGCATCAGCGCCACCTGCATGATGGTGCTGGGCCTGGCCGGATACAGCCAGATGACGGTCGCCAGTTTCGAGCGCGATTCGCTGCCGGGCGTGGCCATCTTCACCCTGAACTTCACCTGCGTCGGCGCCCTGATCACGCTGACCTGCGGCACCCTGCTGAAAGGCTTGTCGGGCTCGCTGAACGACGTGCGCGACTTTGCCGGGTCGCTCGAGGAAGGCCAGGCCGCGCTGCATGCGCTGAACGGCGAACTGCGCCTGACCTCGGCGGCGCTGGCCGGCCTCAACGAAATGGTGCTGATCGCGAAAGTGGTCGAAGGCGCCGGCGAGACACAGCCGATCATTTTCGCCAACGCCGCCTTCGAGCGCCGCAGCGGCTACCGCGCCGACGAGGTCATCGGCCGCAGCATGCGCATCCTGCACGGGCCGGAGACCGATGCGGCGGCCGTCGCCCGCATCGTGGAGGCGATGGCGCGGCGCGAGCCGGTGTCGACGCAGCTGGCGGTATACACCAGAACCGGCGAGTCGTGCTGGGTCGAATTCGACATGGTCCCCTTCGCCAGCGAAGGCGGCCCGATCACGCACTGGGTGGCGGTGGCGCGCGACATCACCGAACAGCGCCGCTCGGCCGATGCGATCCACCGCCTGGCCTTCTTCGACGTGCTGACCGGCCTGCCGAACCGGCGCCTGCTGATGGAGCGCCTCGATACGCTCGTCACCCGGGCGCACGACGGCCGCGGCCTGGGCGCCGTGCTCTACCTCGACCTCGACAACTTCAAGCGCGTCAACGATGCGCGTGGCCATGCGACCGGCGACGCCCTGCTCAAGCACGTGGCCGCGCGCCTGACCGGCGCGGTGCGCAAGTGCGACACCGTGGCGCGCCTGGGCGGCGACGAATTCGTGGTGCTGCTCGAAGACCTCGGCGCCGACGGTCCCGCCGCCACCGCCGCCGCGCTGGCGCTGGCGCAGCAGGTCGGCGCCGCGCTCAGGGAAGTGGCCGAGATCGATGGCCAGCCGTATCACTCGTCGGGCAGCATCGGCGTGGCACTGCCGACGCGGCCGGGCCAGACCGTGCACGACCTGCTGCGCGAAGCGGACACCGCGATGTACCACGCCAAGGCCGCCGGCCGCAACAGCGTGGCGCTGTTCGAGACGACGATGCTGGCCGCCGCCGAGGATACGCTCACGCTCGAGCGCGACCTGGCCGACGCCCTGCACAACGGCGAACTGGCGCTGCACCTGCAGCTGCAGGTCGACCACCACGACAAACCGATCGGCGCCGAGGTGCTGCTGCGTTGGCGCCGCGCCGACGGCGTGCTGGTGCCGCCCGACGTGTTCATCCCGGTGGCCGAGGCCAGCGGCCTGATCGTGCCGCTCGGCGCCTGGGTGCTGCGCCAGGCCTGCCAGGCCTGGCTGGAACTGGAGCGCGCCGGCCATGCGCTGCCATTGTCGATCAACGTCAGCCCGCGCCAGTTCCGCCAGGCCGACTTCGTCGCCAGCGTGCGCGCCGCGCTGCGCGATACCGGCGTGCCGCCGCAGCAGCTGATCCTGGAAGTGACCGAAGGCCTGCTGGTGGATGACCTCGACGAGACGGCGGCGCGCATGCGCGAACTGGCGCAGCTCGGCATCCGCTTCTCGATCGACGACTTCGGCACCGGCTATTCGAACCTGGCCTACCTGAAGAAGATGCCGCTGTACGAGCTGAAGATCGACAAGGGCTTCATGCGCGACATGCCGCACGACATCAACGGCACCGCGATCGTGCAATCGATCCTGGCGATGGCCGGCCACCTCGGCCTGCGCGTCGTGGCCGAGGGCATCGAGACCACCGAACAGGCGCAGTTCCTGGCCGAGAACGGCGAGCCCTACATGCAGGGCTACCTGTTCTGCCGGCCGATGCCGCTGGCGGACCTGGTCCAGCGCCTGGCGGCGCGCGACACGGCCGATACCGCGGCGGACGTGGCGGCCATCGAGGCGTAAGCGCCGCCGGGCGCATCGAACGGCCACGCGCCGAGCCGCACCGTCAGTCGGCGCGCACCTCGACCAGGCCGCGGATCGCCGCCATCAGTGCCCGGGCGCCGGGCGAGGCGCTGCTGTCTGCGCGCTGGGTGATGCCGATCACCCGCGTCGTGTTCGGCAAGGGAATGTCGAGTACCGTCAGCGTGCCGGCGGCGATCTCGTACTCCAGGATGCTGGGCGAGATCGCGGTCACCTGGTCGGTATTCAGCAGCACGCCGCGCAGCAGGGCAAGGTCGCTGGTTTCGACCGCCGGCACCGGCGCCGCCAGGTCCGCCAGCTTGAACGCGAGGTCGAGCTGCTTGCGCGCGGGCGTGCAGCTGTTCGACAGCACCCAGCCGAACGCCGCCAGGTCCTCCAGCGCGGGCGCCGCCAGGCACGTGAGCGGATGGCCGCTGCGGACCATGATCGCCATGCTGTCGTTGAACAGGGGCTCGCCCTTGAAGTCGCGCGCGTGGTCCGCCGGACGCAGGGTGCCGAAGATGAAGTCGATGTCGCCGGCGCGCAGCTTGGACGCCAGCGAGTCGTAGGGCCCTTCCACGGTGGCGACCTGCAGGTGCGGGTGCTGCGCCAGGATGCGCGCGATGGCCTTCGGCAGGATCGAGGTGCGGCCGAGCGGCAGCGCGCCGACCACGACCCGCCCCTTGGTGGTGCCCTGCAGCGCGGCCAGGTCGGTTTCGACCTGGCGCAGCTCGAGCAGGGCGCGCTTGACCCGGAAGAACAGCAGCTCGCCCTTCTCCGTCAGCACCATGCCCTTGGAAGTGCGCCGGAACAGGTGCATGCCGAGATTGCGTTCGAGGTCGTTGATCGCGCGGCTTACCGCGGGTTGCGTGATGCCCAGATCCTTGGCCACGGTCGGCATGTGGCCGGTCTCGGCCAGCTTGACGAAGGCTTCCAGGCGCGTTTCGTTGAACAGGCTGTTCGGGAAGTGGAGATGCAGGGCATGGCTCGACTCGCGGGTCTTGCCCGAGATCTCGTTGATGCCGGCTTCGAACTCGTTCAGGGCGCGCGTCGCCCGGTACAGCAGCGCCGTACCGAAGGCATTGCACAGCATGCCAGACGCCTTGCGCTCGAACAGTTCGACGCCCAGCGCGTCTTCCAGCGCATGGATCGAGCGCGTGATCGCCGACTGGGCCTTGTACAGGTGTTCCGATGCCTTGGTCACGCTGCACAACTCGGCCACGGCGATCACCGCTTTCAGGTGGCGGAAATTGACCAGGCAGGAAAAGCCGGATTTGACAGGCATGCCGGCCGCCGGACCGGGCATGCGCTGCTTGTTCCGTACGCCCTGCAGCGTGCGCTGCAGGGCGGGTGACGCGAGTGCCGCATTGGTGGTCATTGCTCGTCCTCCATCACTGGGTTGGCACGTACCGGTTGGCACGTCAGGCCGATTCCGGCACGCGCCGGGTCTTGAGGAAGTCGTCGAGGCTTTCGCCGCGCATGATCGCGTAGACCTGCAGGTTCGACATCTTCTGCACGCGCGCGAACTTTTCCAGGACGAAGAACGAGACGCCGTACCTGACCAGCCCGAGCCAGTCCTGGCGCCGCACCAGTTCCCGCTCTTCCACGCCGAGCCGGGATTCGTCGAACGCGGCCTCCAGGTCGCGCGCGACCAGGGCGCGGAACGCCGGTTCGCGGTGGCGCCAGAAGAAGCGGTTCAAATTGAGCGCCTTGACGCTGTGCCCGATGTCGAAGGCATAGGTGCCCGGGATGTCTTCCACGCCCAGCAGCTGGGTGTTGGCACGCTCCATGACCGGCGCCGGCGCGCGGCCGTCGTCTTCCTGCTCGTACACCGCCACCGCCATGTTGGTGGTGGTGGCCAGGTAGTGGTTCTGGTGCACGCAGCGGATGTTGTCGGTGAGCGCGCCGCGCATCGCCATCCACATGATGACCTCGGCGCTCTCGGCGCCGCCGCGGCGGATCAGGTCCGCATGGGTCAGCGCGTTCAGCGCTTCCGGCTGCTTCACGAACAAATCGAGGAAGGTCTCGTCCCACTCGGTGTCGTTGAAGCCGGTGCGCTCGCCGTGGATCTGGTGCGACAGCCCGCCGGTCCCGACCACGACCACCTTCAGGTCTTCCGGGAAGGATTCGATGGCGCGCCGCACCGCCTTGCCCAGCTTGTGGCAGCGCGCCGCAGTGGGCAGCGGGTGCTGCAGCACGTTGATGGCGATCGGCAGGATCGCGCCCGGCCAGTCCGGTTCGTGCGGCCACATCAGCGCCAGCGGCGAATTGCAGCCATGGTCCAGCGGGCGGTCCTGGAACACCGCCATGTCGAATTCCTCGTTCACCAGGCGGTTGGCGACGTGCTCGGCCAACTTGGCGTGGCCGCGGACGTTGGGCAGCGGCCGGCGGCCGGCGCCTTCGTCGGCCATGTCGAATTCGGGCGCCACGCCGATGGCGAAGGTGGGATAGCAGTCGAAGAAGAAGCTGTTGGCGTGGTCGTTGTAGAAGAACACCAGTACGTCCGGTTTCTTCTCCGCCAGCCAGGCCGCGACCGGCTCGTAGCCCGCGAACAGCGGCGCCCAGGCCGGGTCGTTCTGGCGTTTTTTGTCATAGGCGAGGCCAATGGTGGGGACGTGGGAGGTACCGATGCCTCCGATGATGGTTGCCATGTTTGTCCTGTGTCGGAATCGTTGACCGCGCTCAGGCGGTGGTCACGGCGGCTTCCTGGGCCGGCAACGAGGCAGGCGCGGCATTGTCCCGGGCTTCCTCATTGGCCAGCTTCAGCAGGATCCTGCGCATGGCGATCCCGGGCCGGTCCGGACCGAAACTGAGTTCCTCGAACGGCTCGGTTTCGCGCTCCACCGTCTGCTGGATCCAGGTCAGCGCATCGACGTCTTCCTGGTAGGCCACGGTCGAGGCCTCGACCAGGAAGCGGTCCGCGCCGGCATCGTCCAGGTTGCAGTCGCGGCTGTTGAACCACCAGTAGTGGATGCTGCCCTGGGTTTCCGGCGTATAGACGTGGGTGATGGTGAAGCGGTATGCCTCGCGCTCGCCGTCGCGCACGTCCTTGTTGACGATGCGCGCATGGGCGTAGTGCAGCGCCGGGCTGGCGAAATAGCCGTCGGAATGGCGGTCGACGATGCGGTCCTTCAGGCGCATCGGCACGCCATAGATGTCCGGAGCGGGCGAATCGAGCAGGCTGCGCACCAGGTGCACCACGTTGCCTTCGATGCGCACGTCCATCGTGGATTTCGAATACGCCGGGGTGCCGATGCCGGTACCGGCATGCAGGATGGGGAAATGGGTCTGGTCGAGCAGGTTCTCGTGCATCGCCACGTAGTTGGTCGCGACGTGGAACCGGCCGCTCACGGTCTTCCAGACCGGCTCGGCCAGCCACGGCGTCTCGGGCACGGTGGCCGGATCGGCCTTGGCCGGGTCGCCCATCCAGACCCAGACCAGCGGCGCCTTTTCCACCACCGGATAGGAGGCGATGCGGGCGTTGGATGGCGCATTGCTCATCGACGGCATGAACACGCATTTGCCGTTCGGGGTGAAGTGCATGCCGTGGTAGCCGCACACCACCTGGTCGCCCTCGAGCCGGCCCTTCGACAGCGGAAAATTGCGATGCGGGCAGCGGTTCTGCATCACCACCGCCTGGCCATCCTGGGTGCGGTACATCAGTACGGTCTTGCCGAGCAGGGTACGCTCCTTCAGTTCCCGTCCGACTTCATCGCTCAAAGCCGCGACGTACCAGCAATCCCTGACCAGCGGCGTCGTATGGTCGGCCATCTGCTGCTTGCGCAGCGGTGTCTTCTGCAACATGCCTGTCTCCTCGTTCTTGTCGTGTTTTCCATTTTATTGATGAATAGGCTGATAAACTTATTCAAAATTTGAGTATCACTTTTCTCCTTTTGGAATAAGTCATGGATGCTTTCCTCAACACGAAAACCTTCGTGCTCGTGGCCCGATACCAGGGATTCAGCGAAGCCGCGCGCCAGCTCGGCGTGGTGCCTTCGGTGGTGGCGAAACGCATCGCGCAGCTGGAAAAGGCGCTCGGCGCGCGCCTGTTCGAGCGCACCACGCGCAGCGTGCGGCTGACGGAAGCGGGAGAAAAGCTGTTCGCGCGCGCCGGCGTGCTGGTGGCCAGCTTCGACGACCTGATGCAGAGCGTGGAGCGCGACGAATCCCGCCTGGTCGGCCACATCCACGTGATGGCGCCGAACACGCTGACCCTGACCTACCTGGGCCAGGTGTTTACCGACTTCCTCGCGCAGCACGAGAAAATCACGATGGCGATCACGCTGGTGGACGAAGCGGTCAATCCTGCGGAACGCGGCGTCGACATCGCCCTCAACGGGCGCAGCGCGAGCTACGAGGGGGTGCTCGACATTCCGCTGTGCTCCACCCAGGTGATCGCATGCGCCGCCCCCGCCTACCTGGCGCGCAAGGGGGAACCGGCCCACCCGGCCGAACTGGTCGACCACGACTGCCTGGTGTTCCGGGCGAACGGCATGAGCTGGCAGTTCCACAGCCCGCGCGGCGCGATCCACGTCGACATCGCGCCGCGCCTGTTCGCGGACGACAACATGACCCTGTTGCGGGCCGCGGTGGCCGGCCTGGGCATCACCGTCATCCCGCGCTACATCGCGCGCAATGCGCTGTCCACCGGCGCGCTGGTGAAGGTGATGGCGGATTACCCGTCGCAGGAAAACTGGTTCAAGGCCTTCGTGCCGCGGCGCCGGCTTGGCGTGGCGCGGGTCACGGCGCTGGTCGAGCATCTCAAGGCCAGGATGCAGACCACGGCGTGGATCGACGAGATCGTCCTGGAAGACTGGCTGCCGCACGCCGCCGGTGCTTCAACGATACACAGCCGTCGTTCCTGCGCAGGCGGGAACCCAAGCGATGGCTCCGAAGTCGATTCCTTATGAAGACCTCGGTCTTTCCAACGTACCGCATTCGGATGTTCAGCTTGGGTCCCCGCCTCCGCGGGGACGACGGGGCTTGTCGCGGAGACGACGGGGTTATGGCGGGGGCGAAGGAGTTGAATATTCCGGGCAGTCCTGCGTCAGATCCAGAATGCGCCGCGCCGCTCGGCGAAGCGCCAGCCCTGCGCCGTCAGCCGGAAGCTGTCGCGGAACACGCCCGGCACCGGCGTCCTGGCCGCATCCGGCGCCGGCGCGCCCTGCGCGGGCCGGGCCGCTGACAGCAACAGGATGCGCGAGCGGCCGCGGGCCGTACGCGCGTCCAGCACGTCGATGACGACGTCGCTGCACACGTGAAAGGTGACGGTGTCGGGCGGGCGCTTGCAAAACGCCTCGAGGATCGCCGCCCGCCCCTCGATGGCGCGTTCGGGCGCGGACGGGCGATATAGCACGGCATCCTCGGTGAACAGCGCCACCAGTTCCTCGAAGCGGCGTTCGTCGTTCAGCCAAGCATACTGCGCGATCAGGCGGGCGCACGCCTGCTGCGCCAGCAGCTCGTCAAGCGCCTGCGATTCTTCAGGCGCCCGCATGGACCGCCTCCGTACTCATCGCCAGCCAGTCACGCAGCGCGGCCAGCACGGCGTCGGGCTGCTCCATCATCGACATGTGGCCGCAATCGTCGACCAGCCGCAGCTCGGCGTGCGGCACCAGTTCCGCCATCCGTTCGTGGCGCTCCGGCGGGCTCCAGCCGTCCTGCCGGCCGCACAGGATCAGCGTCGGACAAGCGACGTTTTGCAGCACCCCGGTCGCGTCGGGCCGGGCGAGCAGCGCGCGCGTCTGCGCCGCGTAGATGCGGCCGGACATGCGCCCCACCATGTCGAACACCGCCTGCACCAGGGCCGGCTGGTTGCGGCGCCGCGGCGCCAGCATCGGCAGGCCCCAGGCCGCCGCGATCGAGTCGATGCCCTCTTCCAGCGCCTGGTCGACCAGGACCGCGCGCCGCGCCGCCTCGCCCGGCGCGGCCGCCTCGTAGCCGGTGTCCAGCAGGGCCAGGCGCTCGACCCGCTCGCCGGCCTGGCGCATCACCTCGAGCGCGACCCGGCCGCCCATCGAATGCCCGGCCAGCGCGAACCGGGGCGGCGCGTCCTTCAGCACGTGGGCGGCCATGGCCTGGATCGAATCCTGCTCCACGAACTTCACGACGCGCACGTCATGCTCGCGTCCCAGGGCCTCGGCCTGGGACGCCCACACCACGTCGTCGCACAGCAGGCCGCACAAGAGAATCACGTTTGTCATAGGTTGCATGAACTCATCAAGGTTTTACATCGGCATCGACGGCGCGGACGCCGCCATTACGCCGCCAGCATCCGGTGCGGATCGATGACGAATTTCTTCGGCACGCCGGCATCGAACTCGCCGTATCCGCTCGGCGCCTGGTCCAGGCCGATCACCTGCACGTTGACGACTTCGGCCACGTTGATGCGGTCCCACAGGATCGCCTGCATCAGGCTGCGGTTGTACTTCATGACCGGGGTCTGGCCGGTATGGAAGCTGTGCGACTTGGCCCAGCCCAGGCCCAGGCGGATCGACAGGCTGCCATGCTTGGCCGCCGCATCGACCGCGCCCGGATCGTCGGTCACGTACAGGCCCGGGATGCCGATCTTGCCGGCCGCGCGCGTGATTTCCATCAGCGAGTTCAGCACCGTGGCCGGGGCCTCGTGCCGGGCACCGGCATGGCCGTGGCCGCGCGCCTCGAAGCCGACGCAATCTACCGCGCAGTCGACTTCCGGCGTACCCAGGATCTGTGCGATCTGGTCGGCCAGCGTGGCATCCTGCGACAGGTCGATGGTCTCGAAGCCGACCGCGCGTGCATGCGCCAGGCGCACCGGGTTGACGTCGCCCACGATGGTCACGGCCGCCCCCAGCAGGCGCGCCGACGCCGCCGCGGCCATGCCGACCGGACCGGCGCCGGCGATGTAGACCGTGCTGCCCGGCCCCACGCCGGCCGTCACCGCGCCGTGGTAGCCGGTGGGCAGGATGTCGGACAGGCAGGTCAGGTCGCGGATTTTCGCCATCGCCTTGTCGCGGTCGGGGAACTTGAGCAGGTTGAAGTCGGCGTACGGCACCATCACGTACTCGGCCTGGCCGCCGATCCAGCCGCCCATGTCGACGTAGCCGTAGGCGCCGCCGGCGCGCGACTCGTTCACGTTCAGGCACACGCCGGTATGCTGTTCCTTGCAGGTGCGGCAGCGACCGCAGGCGACATTGAACGGCACCGACACCAGGTCGCCCTTCCTGAGGGTTTCGACGTCGCGCCCGACTTCCAGCACTTCGCCGGTGATCTCGTGGCCGAGCACCAGCCCGACCGGCGCCGTGGTGCGCCCGCGCACCATGTGCTGGTCCGAGCCGCAGATGTTGGTCGACACCACCTTCAGGATCACGCCGTGCTCGATCTTGCGCCCCTTCGGGTCTTCCAGTTTCGGGAACGGGATGTCGTGCACTTCGACCTTGCCCTGCCCCATGTACACTACGCCGCGATTGTCCGCCATGTCCATCTCCTTTGTCAGAATGAATGCCTGATGCCGGCCGTGAAGCCGTCCTGCGTGCTGCCCGCCACCACCGTGGCGCCGGCGCTCAAGGCCACCGCCGCGCTGCCGCGGTTGCGGACCTTGCCCGCGCCCGCGTAGGCCACGGTGCGCCTGGAAAAGTTGTAGTTCGCGCGCAGCAGGAACATGTCGGTATCGTTCACGCTGCGCCGGAAGTCGAGGCGCGCCGCCTGCGCATCGAGCACGAAGGCGGTGGTCACGAACCAGCTCGCGCCCAGGTAGCTCAGGTCGCTGCGCGGCGCCAGGGCGTTGCCCTCGTTATTGCGGCGGAATACGCCGCCACCCACCTTCACCGGCCCCACCCTGCCGTAGGCGCCCAGGTGCCAGCGCGTGTCCGACAGCGCGCTGCTGGCCGGCCCGAACGCGGCCGCCGCACCGGGTCCGCCGTTGTAGGTGTCGTAGCCGGCCACCGCGCCCCACGCCTTGGTATCGTAGGCGAGCATGGCGTTCCAGCCGCGGCAGGCCCTGTGGTCGGCCGCGTTCTCGCCGCCGCAGCCGGTCGCCGACGGGCCACCTGCGCTGGAGGCGTCGCGGCCCAGCGTGTAGCCGGCGCCCACGGTGAGGCCCTTGAAGCTGCCCTTGTAGGAAATCGAATTGTCGTTGCGCAGGTTCGGCAGCAGCAGGTCGAGCGCGCCGATCGACATCTGCGCCGGTCCGATCACGTCGGTATCGAACATCGTGAAGTACAGCATGCTGTAGGTGCGGCCGGCCGAGACCAGGCCCCAGTCGCCGGCCAGGCCCACCCAGGCCTGGCGCCCGAACAGCCGGCCGCCCTGGTTCAGGCCCCCGGTATCGGGCTGTAAGCCGTTCTCCAGGTTGAACACGGCCTTCAGGCCGCCGCCCAGTTCCTCGCTGCCGCGAAAGCCGATGCGCGACGGGAACTGGCCGCCGGACAGGCCCGGCATGCGCGTCTGGCTGGCGCCGTTCGGCGCGGTATTGGTCAGGTGCTCGACCGCGGTGTCGATCAATCCATACACCTGGACCCCACTCTGCGCGCATGCCGGCGCACTGCCCAGGATGCCCACTGCGGCCAGCATGCCCAGCATATCCTTGCTGAATCTGTGCTTCATTTGTCTCCTCCGTTGTGGATCGCCGCGCGGCAGCTTCTTCGCCTGGTGGCGTGCTGCTCGATGTGTGTGTCCCGACAGCGTGCGGCGGGTGCGCTGTCAGTCTGTTGCGACCTCGTTCTGCGCCAGTCCGAGCAGGCGGCCCATGTGCGCCTCGTCGGCCAGGAAACCGGCGCTGGCGCCCTGGTGCACGATGCGTCCGCGGTCGAGCACCACCACCCGGTCGGTGACCTCGAGCGCCATGTGGGCATGCTGCTCGACCAGGATCAGGGCCAGGCCGCTGGCCTTGAGCGCCTTGATCGCATCGAGCAGCACGTCCATCATGACCGGCGACAGCCCCTCGAGCGGCTCGTCGAGCAGCAGCAGGCGCGGGTTGCCCACCAGCGCCCGCCCCATCGCCAGCATCTGCTGTTCGCCGCCCGAGAGCTGGTTGCCGAAATTGGCGCGCCGCTCCTGCAGGCGCGGGAACAGCTTCCAGACCTGCGCCACGTCCCACGGGCCGGGCCGCAGCGCCACGCGCAGGTTCTGCTCCACGGTGAGCGAGGCGAATATCTCGCGCTCCTGCGGCACGTAGCCCAGGCCGGCGGCATTCCTCCGGTGGCTGGCGAGCCCGGTGATGTCGGTCCCCTGCAGGCGGATGCCGCCCCGGGACAGCGTGGTCAATCCCATCAGGGTAGCCAGCAGCGTGCTCTTGCCGACCCCGTTGCGTCCGAGCAGGGCCAGCGATTCGCCCCCGTCCATGGACAGCGACAAATCGTCGATGACGACGGCGTCGCGGTAGCCGGCGCGCAGGCCGGCGATCTCGATCAATCTAGTCATGGTGGCGCCGTCCCAGGTAAACGTCCCGCACCCGCTGGTCCTTGCGGATCTCGTCGACCGAACCTTCGATCAGCACCGCGCCCTCGACCAGCACCGAAATGCGCCGGGCGAAGCGGAACACCAGGTTCATGTCGTGTTCGATGAAGACGATCGACATGGCGTCCGGCAGGCGCTCCAGCAGGTCGAGGATCATGCCGCTCTCGCCGTTTGGAATGCCGGCCGCCGGTTCGTCCAGCAGCAGCACCTTCGGCTCCAGCGCCATGGCGATCGCGATCTCCACCAGCCGGCGCTGGCCATAGGCCAGGTCGGCGATCTTTTTGGACGCCAGCGCCAGCAGGTTCAGCTCGTCCATCAGGCGCACGACGTCGGCGGCCACGGCGGCGTCGCCCGAGCTCCGGCCCCACGGCTTCCAGCTGCGTCCCAGGCGCTGCGCGACCGGGATCGCCAGGTTCTCGGCCACCGTCAGGCCGTTGAACAGCGTGTTGATCTGGAAGGTGCGCACCAGGCCGCCGCCGACGCGGCGCTGCGCCGACACCGAGGTGATGTCGCTGCCATTCAGCAGGATCGCGCCGCTGCTGGGCTTGAACATGCCGGTGCACAGGTTCACCAGCGTGGTCTTGCCGGCCCCGTTCGGGCCGATCAGGGCGTGGCGCGCGCCGTGCTCGATCTTCAGGTCGACGCTTTTGGTGACCTCGATCGCGCCGAAGCGCTTGCACAGGCCGCGCGTCTCGAGGGCGTAGTTCATTGCGTAATTCATTGCGTGCCCTCCTGCGCCGCGCGGCGCCTGCGTTCGTCCAGCGCCATCAGGCCGCCCGGCGCGAAGCGCACCAGCAGGATCAGCGCCAGGCCGACAAAGAACATCCAGTGGAAGGGATTGACCTCGGCCGCCCGGTCCAGCATCAGCATGTAGAGCGGGATGCCGATGAAGGCGCCGTACAGGCGGCCCACGCCGCCGATGATCAGCATGATCAGGATGTCGCCCGAGAGCTGGAAGGTCAGGCGGTCCAGGCTGACGGTGCGGGTGATCTGCGCGCCCAGGCCGCCCGCGATGCCGGCCAGGAACGCCGACAGCGCATACGCGGCCACCAGCCGCAGGTGCACCGAGGCGCCGACCAGGTGCATGCGCCGGGTGTTCTCGCGGATGCCGCGCAGCGACAGGCCGAACGGCGAATTGACGACCGTGCGCACCACCAGGAAGACCAGGAACAGCACGCCCAGCGCGTACAGGTAGGCGGTCTTGCCGAACAGGTCGAACTGGAACACGCCGAACAGCGGGTCCGGCATCACGCCCGACAGGCCGTCGGCACCGCCGGTGACGCTGCCCCAGGCGTTGGCCACCTCGTGCAGCAAGACCGTTACCACCATGGTCAGCATCAGCAGCGCCAGGCCGTGGGTGCGCAGCAGCAGCCATCCGGACAGCAGCCCGACCACGCCGGCCGCCATGCCGCCCGCCAGCAGGCCGCCGAGCGGCTCCGGGGACACATGCAGGTTCCAGTAGCCGGCCGCATAGGCGCCGACGCCGAAGAAGGCGGCGTGGCCGAGGGTGTTGATGCCGGCAAAGCCGAGCGCCAGGTCGAGCGACAGGCCGAAGATCACCATGACCAGGATCTGGGCGCCCAGCGACAAATACGTATCGAACGCGAAGAAGGCGACGATGGCCGCGATCCAGGGCAGGACGTCCATCGCGCCGAGCCGGTAGTGCGGCAGCGCGGCGGCGGGAAGCAGGGTTCGGGGTTGCAGATTCATGCCGGTCTTCCAAAGAGGCCATGGGGGCGCACCAGCAGCATCAGCAGCGTCGCCAGGTAGATCACGATGCCGCCGCCCGCAGGCAGGTAATAGCGGCCGAGGGTATCGATGAGGCCCAGCAGCAGCGAAGCCGCCAGGGTGCCCTTGATGCTGCCCAGGCCGCCCACCGAGACCACGATCAGCACCGGCACCAGGTAGTGCAGCGCATAGAAGGGTTCGAGCGGGAAGATGTCCGCGCCCAGCGCCCCGCCCAGGCCGGCGAAGCCGCAGCCGACCGCGAAGGTGAGCGCGAACAGAGTCTTCACGTTGATGCCGATGCAGCCGGCCATCCTGGCGTTGTCGACGGCGGCGCGCAGCCGGGCGCCGGCCTCGGTGCGTTCCAGCGCGAACCAGATCAGCGCGCCGCAGGCCGCCGCCACCGCGATCAGGAACAGGCGATAGACGGGCAGCGCCAGCGGACCGGCCTGCACGCTGCCGCGCAGGCCCTGCGGCACCGGGATGTTCTGGATCGAGGAGCCGAACAGCGCGTTGGCGGCGGCGATCATCACGAAGGTCAGGCCGATGGTCATCAAGACCTGGCCCAGTTCGCTCTGGCCGTAGACCCAGGCATACACAGTGCGTTCGAGCACGGCGCCGATGGCCATGGTCCCCAGCACCGCGAGCGGCACGGCGGCGGCGAAGGGCAAGTCCATCTGCGCGGTCAGCGCATAGGTGAGATAGCCGCCGGTCATCGCGAAGCCGCAATGGGCCAGGTTGACGACCCGCATGACGCCCATCGTGATCGACAGGCCCACCGAGATCAGGAACAGGATCATGCCGAAGGCGACGCCGTCGAACAGCACCGTCAGCAGGGAAGCGAACATGGAAGACACGGTCGCCCCTCCTTCACTGCACCTTGGTGCCGGGGTCCCGGATGGCGGGGTAGGTCTTGAACGGCTGGTTGACGTAGGCGCCGTTCACCTTTTCCACGCGCCGGATGTAGACGTTCTGGACCAGTTCGCGCGTGCTCGGGTCGACCGTTACCGGGCCGCGCGGGCTTTCCCACTTGTAGCCCTTGATGGCGGCCATGGCCTTGTCGCCGTCGCGCTTGCCGTCGGTGGCGCGGATCATCTGGAAGATCATCTGCATGCTGTCGTAGGCCGAGATCGAGCCGACGTTGGGAATGCGGTCCTGGCCGTACTTCTGCTTCAAGCCGTTGACGAACTGCTGGTTGGCCGGCGTGGTGCCGGCCGGCGAATAGTGCAGCGCGGTGACGATGCCGGCGGCGGCGTCGCCGTAGCCGGCCAGTTCGCTTTCCTCGGTTTCCGCGGTGGCTTCCAGCTTGATGCCGGCCTTGTCCAGGCCGCGCTCGACGTAGGCCTTGATGAAGGCCACCGACAGCGGGCCGACCGGCATGAACATGTACATGGTGTCCGGCCTGGCTTCGCGCGCCTTCTGCATGTAGGTCGAGAAGTCGGTCGTGTTCAGCGGGATGCGCAGTTCGCCCACGATGGTGCCGCCGGCCGCGGTAAAGGCCTTACGGTAGGCGGCGATCGCGTCCGCACCCGGCGCATAATCCGCGGCCGCCAGGAACACGCGTTTCGCGCCCTGGGCCGCGGTCCACTGGGCCAGCGGCGTCGCCACCATCCACTGGGTATAGCCGGAGCGCAGCAGGTAGGGCGACCTGGCCAGCACGCCGGACGTGCCCGAGTTGTTGATCACGGTCGGCACCCTGGCCTGGGTGGCGACGTCCGCCACAGCCATCGCGGTCGGCGTGAATTCGAGGCCGGCGATGTACTGCACCTTGTCGCGCACCACCAGTTCCTCGGCCAGCTGGCGCGCCCGGGCCGGGTTGTTGCCGCCCACGTCCTTGTAGATGACCCTGACGGTGTGCTGGCCGACCTTGCCGTTCTGCTGCGCGACGTACAAATCGGTCGCTTCCTTGATGTGCTTGCCCCAGGTGCTGTAAGGCCCGCTGAAAGAGGCGATGACGCCGATACGTACTTCATCGGCATGGGCGGCGGACATGCCGCATACGAGTGAACAGCCGGCGAGCAGGGCCGGGACGAGGCGGAATTTCATCGTTGTCTCCAAAGAGTGATTGCACGTGCGCAGTCGGTGACCGGCTGGTGGTGCTTATAGGTATGGGGCAATCGGTGATGAAATTATTGCGTGCGCAGGCAGGCCGCCTCATGCCGTTTCTTACATGGGCGCATCGAAAAATGTTATCGCCGCGGCACGTGTGGGCGAAACGGAAATGCGGACAAAAGGGATGCAGGCCGGATGACACGGTCAGGCCCACAGCAGGTCGGTGCTGTCGCGGCCAGCATGGCGATGCGGCGGCGGCTCATGGTCCGCTTCATTTTTTGCCCAGCTTGTAGGCGATGATGGCGTCGCTGTTGCCGGTCTCCATGAAGGCGTGGCCGGTCGCCGCGATCAGCACGTACTGCTCGCCATTCACCTCGTACGAGATCGGATTGGCCTGGCCGCCGGCCGGCAGCACGTCCTGCCACACGGTCCTGCCGGTGCGCACGTCGATCGCGCGGAACAGGTTGTCGGTGGCGGCGCCGATGAACACCAGGCCGCCGGCGGTCACCACCGCGCCGCCGTTGTTCGGCAAGCCGATGTTGAACGGGATGCCGGACGGGATGCCGAAGGGGCCGTTGCGGCGCGCCGTGCCGAGCGGGCCGTCCCACACGGTCTTGCCGGTGTCCAGGCTGACCGCGCGGATGCCGCCATAGGGCGGCGCCGTGCACGGCACGCCGGTGCCGATGTTGCGCCAACCGGCGTTGACGCTGATGGCGTACGGCGCATGCACCTGCGGATAGACCGAGGCCCCGCCCTCTCCCTTGCCGGCCGCGGCGGCGTTGGCGGTCTTGCTGGCATAGATAGGCTGCACGCCCATCCTGTCGGCGGTGGCGCGCGGGATCAGCTGGCTGCGGTTCGGGATGTCGTTGTAGTTGGCGATCAGGAGGCGCCGCACCGGATCGATCGCCACCGAGCCCCAGTCGGAGCCGCCGTTGTAGCCGGGGTACTGGATCCACGGCCGGTCGCTTGACGGCGGGGTCAGGTAGCCGGCGTAGTTCGACTGGCGGAACTGGATGCGGCACATCAGCTGATCGACTGGAGAAAAGCCCCACATGTCGGCTTCGGTTTTCGGCGCCTTGCGCAGCGTATGCCAGAGCGACACCGGCTGGGTGTCGGCGACGAAGCCGGGTTCCACCGAACCGAGCTTGGGCGCCTTGACTTCGCCGATCGGCGTCAGGGGCGCGCCGGTGGCGCGCTCAAAAATGTAAAGGTCGCCCTGCTTGGTCGGCAGCAGGATCGCCGCCACCGGCTTGCCGTCCTTGCCCGGGTAGTCGAGCAGGCTGGGCTGGCTGCCCAGGTCGTAGTCCCAGAGGTCGCGGCGCATGGCCTGGAAATGCCAGACGTCGCGCCCGGTGCTCACGTCCACCGCCACCAGCGAATCCGAATAACGGTTCTCAAGGGCGCTGCGGTTCGAGCCGTAGTAATCGATCGATGAATTGCTGACCGGGAGGTAGACCAGGCCCAGCTTCTCGTCGCCGACCGCGGTCGTCCACATGTTCGGGGTGCCGCGGGTATAGGTCTTGCCCTTTTGCGGCCCGTGGACGTTGTCCGGATTGGCCAGGTCCCAGGCCCAGGCCAGCTGGCCGGTCATGGCGTCGTAGCCGCGGATCACGCCCGAGGGCGCATCCTCGTCCTGGCCGTCGCGCACCTGTCCACCCACGACGATGATGCCGCGCACGATGGTCGGCGCCGCGGTCGGCGAGTACCAGCCGGGCACCTTCGGTCCCAGGTCCTGCCACAGGTCGACCTGGCCCTTGTTGCCGAAGTCCAGGCAAGGCTTGCCGTCATGCCGGTCCACCGCGACGATGCGGCCGTCGAGCGTGGTGCTGACCACGCGCGACTTGCACGCCGCGCCTTCCGGCAGCGCCGCCGCCGTGTACACCGCCACGCCGCGGCACACGGCGGCGTGGGCGATGGCGTCACTTGGCACCTTCGGATCGAAACGCCACTTTTCCTTGCCGGTGGCGGCATCGGCGGCGATCAGGATGTTCTTGGCCGAGCACATCAAGAGGTCATCGCCGATCTTCAGCGGGGTGTTGGCGGGCGAATAGCGCTCGCCCCTAGCCGGCAGGTCACCGGTGTGGAACACGAATGCCCGCTCGAGCCGGTTAATGTTGGCCGGCGTGATCCGGGCCAGGGCGCTGTAGCGCTGGGCGCGGGCGTCGCCGCCATAGTATGCCCAGTCGCCCGCGCCGCTGCCCGCCGCTGCAGCGTTCGACGCCAGCACGTCCGCCGGGCCCGCATCGGGCAGGACTTCACGCGCGACCAGGACGCCGAGCCCGGCCAGCGTGGCGACGCCGACGACCAGGCCGCTCGCCTGCAATCGGCCGAAGCCGGCACGGTGCGCGGACAGCTTGCCGCCAGCACGCGATCCGGCGTTCGCGGCCGGCTGGCGCGCCGGCAGGAGCGCCGGCGAGATGAGCAGCGTCAGCAGGAACAGCACGGTGACGCCCACCACGCGCGGCACCAGCCCCCAGCCGTCGAAGCCGACTTCCCACAGCGCCCAGGCCAGCGACGCCGCCCAGGTGGCGGCCACCAGCGCCTGGCCGGCGCGGCGCCGGCGCAGCAGCATCCAGGCCGCGATTGCCAGGGCCAGGCCCGCCAGGCCGTAGTACCAGCTGCCGCCGACGGCGATCAGCCAGACGCCGCCGCCCAGCATGGCCAGGCCGAACAGGCCGATGAACAGCGGGACGGCGATGGCGGCGATGCGCCAGCCCAGGCCCAGGCCAGGGGCCGGAGCGATACCGGCGCGCCCGGCCTGGATGCCGTCATTGCTGCCTTTGTCATGGTCATGGTTAGTGATCGAGTCACGCATACGATTCCAGTTTCTTGCATTAATAAGGAGAACAGCCGAGGAGAACAGCCGCGGAGAATGGCCGAGAACAACGGCCGGTGAGCGCCGACGGGAAGAACAGCGGCCGGCAGGACGCCGGCCGCGCGGCCCGTCACTGCACCGGACGGTCGGCGCCGAACACCTGCAGCGCCGCGCCCACCACCAGCAGCGCGCCGACCACCGTGAACGCCATCGCGAAGCCGCCGGTGCCGGCCACCACGTAGCCGGTCGCGATCGGCGCCAGCAGGCCGAACAGATTGCCGACGGCGGTGATGAAGCCGGCGGCGGTGCCGACGTCGTCGCCGGAACGCACCAGGTCGTTGACCAGCGACAGGTTCAGCGACACCGCCGAGGCGCAGGTCGCCAGCGACAGGGTGATCACCAGCAGGATGGCTGCCGTGCCGGACAGCAGGGGCACCAGGAAGATGACGGCCGAGGCGAGCAGCACGGCGGCCACCGCAAAGCGGCGCTGCCCCGATTGCGCCGCTTTGCCGCGCACCGCCAGGTCGCTGCAGCGGCCGATGACGATCGCCAGCACCGCCGCGCCCAGGTAGGGAATCGCGGTGTACATGCTGCTGGTCATGACGCTCAAGCCCTTCTCGGCCTGCAGGTAGTTGGGCAGCCAGGTCAGGAAGAAGTAGGTGGCGTACACCGCGCAGCCGTGCGACAGTCCGATCGCCCACATCGTGCGCGAGCGCACCAGGCCGCGGATGCCGAGCGGCGCGCTGGCCGGCGCATGCGCCGATGCCGCCGCCTCGCCTGCCGTGCCGCCATCCTGGATCTCGCGCAGCTCCTCGGCGCCCAGCCAGGATGCCTTCGACGGATGCTGGTACCACCTCAGCCAGGCCGCCAGCCACACGCAGCCGATGGCGCCTGCCACGACGAAGGCCAGGCGCCAGCCGAAGGCGGTGATCAGCCAGCCGAAACCGATGGCGCCCACGGCCGGCCCCACCAGGCTGCCGCTGTGGAACACGGCGGTGGCCATGCCGCGTTCGCGCAGCGGCATCCAGTCGCGCACCACGCGCGCGCCGGCCGGATAGGTGGTCGCTTCACCGGCGCCCATCACCAGGCGGCAGCCGAGCAGCGAGAAGAAGCCGGTGGCGAAGGCGGTGCAGACCGTGGCCAGCGACCAGACGCCGATACCGTAGCTGTTGACCTTCTTGGGCCCGTAGCGCCCTACCAGGTAGCCCATCGGGATCAGGGCGATGAAGTACAGCCAGACGAAGGACGACAGCAGGTAGCCCATGGCGATGGGCGAGATGTTGAATTCCTGTTTCAACGCCGTCGAAGCGACCGACAGCGAAATCCGGTCGATGTAGTTGATCAGGGTGAGGGTGAACAGGAACACGTAGATCCAGATCCGCTTCTTCTGGCCTACCGATCCCTTGGCGATCGACGCAACTGCTCGGTCCATGCTTGTCTCCGTATGTATTCTTGTATGTCCTGCCGACGTTGGCCGCACAGCGGCCGGCGGTGCTATTTCAGCCAGCCGCGGATGTTCGCCGCCATCACCTCGGTCGAGATGCCGTAGCGGTCGTGCAGCGTGGGCAGCGCACCGGCATCCAGGAAGCGGTCCGGCAGCGCCACGTGGCGCACCTCGGGCTGCACGCGTGCCTCCAGCAGGGCCATGGCGACGGCTTCACCCAGGCCGCCGATGCGGCTGTGGTTCTCGGCAATCACCACCAGACGGCCGGCGCGCCGGCACTCCGCAAGGATGGTCTCGACGTCGAGCGGCTTGATGGTGGCGACGTGCAGCACGCCGACCTCGATGCCGTCCTTGCGCAGCACGTCCGCCACCTCGAGGGCGCGCATGGTCATCAGCCCGGTCGAGACCACCAGCACGTCGCGGCCGTCGCGCAGCAGCTTGGCCTTGCCGATCTCGAACTGGTAGTCGTACTCGTCCAGCACCAGCGGCACCCGGCCGCGCGACAGGCGCATGTAAACCGGACCTTCGTGGCGGACCATGGCGGCCACGCACTGCGCGGTCTCGAGCGCGTCGCAGGGGTCGATCACGGTCAGGCCGGGAATGGCGCGCATCATCGCGATGTCCTCGGTGGCCTGGTGGCTGGGGCCGTAGCCGGTGGTCAGGCCCGGCAGCGCGGCACAGATCTTGACGTTCAGGTTTTCCTCGGCGATGACCTGGTGGATGAAATCATAGGCCCGGCGCGTCGCGAACACGGCGTAGGTGGTAACGAAGGGAATGAAGCCTTCCTTGGCCATGCCGCCGGCGGCGGCCATCAGCAATTGCTCGGCCATGCCCATCTGCAGGAAGCGCTGCGGGTATTCGCGGGCGAAGATATGCAGGTCGGTGTACTTGGCCAGGTCGGCCGTCATGCCGACGATGCGCGGGTCTTGCGCAGCCTGTTCGACCAGCGCATGGCCGAAGGGCGCCGGCTGGGTGCGCTGGCCTTCCGAGGCGATCGAGGCAATCATCGCCGAGGTGGTCAGGCGCGGCTTGCCGGCTTGCGCTGCGCTTGCCTGCATTGTGCTTGCTTGGGTCATCGTTGGCTCCCCTGGGCGTAGGTGGCATCGAGGTCGGCGATGGCCTTGCGCCATTCGTCGGCCTCGACCCGGATGAAGTGGTTCTTTTCGCGGGCTTCGAGGAAGGGCACGCCCTTGCCCATCAGGGTGTCGAACAGGATCACGCGCGGCTTGTCTTCCTGCACCGCACGCGCCCCGTCGAAGGCGTCGATCACCGCCTGCAGGTCGTTGCCGTCGACGCGCTGCACGTGCCAGCCGAAGGCCTGCCACTTGTCGACGAGCGGCTCGAACTGCAGGATGTCGTGCGACGGGCCGTCCGCCTGCTGGCGGTTGATGTCCACCAGGTTGATCAGGTTCGCGAGCTTGTGGTGCGAGGCGGACATCGCCGCTTCCCACACCGCGCCTTCGTCGAGTTCGCCGTCGGACATCGAGTTGTAGACGAAGGCGCCGCTACCCTTCATGCGCAGCCCGAGCGCCTGGCCGACCGCGATGGCCAGGCCCTGCCCCAGCGAGCCGCCCGAGATTTCCATGCCCGGCGTGTAGGTGGCCATGCCCGACATCGGCAGGCGGCTGTCGTCGGCACCGTAGGTCTCGAGTTCTTCCTCGTCCAGCACGCCGGCCTCGAGCAGCGCGGCGTACAGGGCGATGGCATAGTGGCCGTGCGAGAGCAGGAAGCGGTCGCGCCCTTCCCATTCGGGGTTTTCCGGACGAATGTTCATGGCGTGGCAATAGGCGGTGGCCAGGACATCGGCCCAGCCGAGCGCCTGGCCCACGTAGCCCTGCCCCTGCACTTCGCCCATGCGCAGCGCGAAGCGGCGAACGCGCCAGGCGTGCGTGCGCAGCCTGTCGTATGCGGTCGTGGTTGGGGTCGTGCATGGGATGGTGCGAGCGGCCTGGCCGACCGCGACGCTGACAGCGTCTGGCATTGTCTCCTCCGATATGATGTGGACGCTTTCATGCAAAATATTCACAAGAAGCGCATTAGTTTGCATGCATCTGACGGTGCATATAGCTGTATTCTTACGTAAAGAAACCCGGGCCACAAAAGAATTGTTTGCAATGACTCATGAATCAAATTCACCCATGAAGCAGTTCCGCCGCATTCCCCTGGCGGCCTTGCGCATCTTCGAATCCGCCGGCCGCACCGGCTCGTTTGCCGCGGCGGCGGACGAAGTGGGGCTGTCGCCGAGCGCGGTGAGCCACGCCATCCGCAAGCTCGAGGAAACGGCGGACGTCAGGCTGTTCCTGCGGACGACGCGCTCCATCACGCTGACGCGCGAGGGGCAGCTGCTGCTGGAGCACGTGCAACGGGGATTCGAGGAGATGCAGCGCGGCTTCCAGCGCGCGCTGCCGGACGAGGGGGTGGTGCCGCTGCGCCTGCACACGGCGCCGACCTTCGCCACCCAATGGCTGATGCCGCGCCTGGCCGGCTTCATGGCGGCGCACCCGGGCATCAGCCTGCGCTTTTCGGCGGACACGAAATACGCCACCTTCGATGGCGACGACTGCGACATCGACATCGTCTACGGCGAGCCGCAATCTTCACCGCACGAGAAGATCCCGCTGCTGATCGAGGAACTGACGCCGCTGTGCACGCCGCACCTGGCCGCCGGCATCCGCAGCGCCCACGATTTGTACGCGCTGCCGCTGATCCAGAGCGCCGGCCAGTCGGTGCGCTGGGAAGGCTGGTTCGGCGCCAACGACATGGCGGTGCCGGGCGAGTTCGCCCTGGCTTTCGATCGCAGCGGGATGGCGATCGCGGCCGCGGTCGACGGGCTGGGCGTGATCATGGAATCGACCCTGCTGACCGAGCGCGAACTGGCCGCGGGCACGCTGGTGGCGCCCTTGCGCGACCGCAGCACGTCGGTGCGCTACGTGGGCCACTACCTGGTGCACCCGAAGCGCCACCGCCAGCACGCGGCGTTCGCGCAGTTCAAGCGCTGGCTGCTGCTTGAGCTGGCCAGGTCCGCCGCGGCCATGCAGGACCGGCCGGACGCCGGGGAAGTTTAACGTGCCTGCAGGGCCGCGATGCGCTCTTCGATCGGCGGGTGGCTGGAAAACAGCGACAGCGCGCCCTTGCCCGAGATGCCGAATGCCGCCATGTTCTTCGGCAGTTCGCCTTCGGCCAGGCCTTTCAACCGGCGCAGCGCCGCCACCATCGGCTGCGGATTGCCGATGATGCGCGCGGCGCCACGGTCGGCGCGGAATTCGCGCTGGCGCGAGAACCAGGCCACGATCACGCTGGCCAGGATGCCGAACAGGATCTCGCACACCACCACCGTCACCATGTAGCCGATGCCGGGGCCGCTGGCCTCTTCATCGTTCTTGCGCAGCATCTGGTCGACGAAGTAGCCGACGATGCGCGCCAGGAAGATGACGAAGGTATTCACCACGCCCTGGATCAGGGTCAGCGTGACCATGTCGCCGTTCGCGATGTGCGCCACTTCATGCGCCAGCACCGCTTCCACCTCTTCATGCGTCATCGATTCGAGCAGGCCGGTGGACACCGCCACCAGCGAGCTGTTTTTCGTCGCTCCGGTGGCGAAGGCGTTCGGCTCGCCCTGGTAGATGGCCACTTCGGGCATGCCGATGCCGGCCTTCTGCGCCTGCGCGGCGATGGTGCCCACCAGCCAGGTTTCGGTGGCGTTGCGCGGCTGCTCGATGACCTGGGCGCCGGTCGACCACTTGGCGATCGGCTTGGACAGCAGCAGCGAAATGAAGGAGCCGCCAAAACCCATCAATGCGGCAAAGGCCAGCAGCATGCCCAGGTTCAGGCCGTTCGAGGTCAGGAAGCGGTTCACGCCCAGCAGGCTGGCGGTAAGGCTCAGGACCAGTACGATGGCCACGTTAGTCACGAGGAACAGGATGACGCGTTTCATGATTGTCTTTCAAAGAATATAAATAGAATAAATTTTTTTTCCGTGCCGGCTCAGGTCTCTTGCGCCTGCGCCTGCACATCGAGGCGCCGGATCGCGACCCGGACGATGCGCCGGCCGTCCACTTCCAGGATCTCGTAGCGCAGACCGTCCACCTCGATCGCCTGCCCGGCCTCGGGCAGCGTCTCGAAGCGCGCCAGCAGGAAGCCGGCCAGCGACGTGTAGTCGGCGTCCTCGCTCAGCAGCGCATCGGTTTCCAGCATCTGCGCCAGCAGGTGCAGGTCGGCGCCGCCGTCGGCTTCCCAGCTGTCCGGCGCCTGCCTGCGGATCGCCGGCTGCTCGTCCTCGTCGGGGAATTCGCCGGCGATCGCTTCCAGGATGTCGATCGGCGTCAGCAGGCCCTGTCCACGACATGTCCGAGCGCGGCGTGATGATGGAACGGAGCGAGCGGTCGGCCAGCGTCAGCACGCCGCTGACCATGTTGCGTTCCTCGACCGCAAACACCTCGTGCTCGACCGGCTGGCCATCGACGGCGTCGTCTTGCGCGGCTTGCGCGGCCAGTTCGGCGCGCTTGCGGTTGCCGAGCAGGCGCAGCACCGATTCCGCGGTGCGGGCCCGGAACGGCACCCGCGCCTGGCTCTTGAGCAGGTTGCGGCGCGCGAACTGGTTCAAGGCTTCGATCACCACCGAGAAGCCGATCGCCGCGTACAGGTAGCCTTTCGGGATATGGAAGCCCAGTCCCTCCGCCACCAGGCTCAGGCCGATCATCAAGAGAAAGCTCAGGCACAGCACGACCACGGTCGGGTGTGCGTTGACGAAGCGCGTCAGCGGCTTCGAGGCGAGGATCATGATGCCGATCGAGATCACGACGGCGGCCATCATCACCCACAGCTCTTCCACCATGCCCACCGCCGTGATGACCGCGTCCAGCGAGAACACGGCGTCCAGCACCACGATCTGCGCCACCACCGCGGCGAAACTGGCGTAGGCCTTCGATTCGGACTGGGTGTGCACCACGCCTTCCAGGCGTTCGTGCAGCTCCACGGTGGCCTTGAACAGCAGGAACAGGCCGCCGAGCAGCAGGATCAGGTCACGCCCGGAGAGCTTGAACGGGCCGAGCGAGAACAGCGGCGTGGTCAGCGTGACCAGCCACGATACGATCGTCAGCAGGCCGAGCCGCATCAGCATCGCCAGCGACAGGCCGAGCAGGCGCGCCTTGTCGCGCTGGTGCGACGGCAGCTTGTCGGCCAGGATGGCGATGAAGATCAGGTTGTCGATGCCCAGGACGATTTCCAGGAACACCAGGGTCAATAGACCCACCCAGACGGTGGGATCGAAAAGCCATTCCATGTGCTTGCCTTATCAAGAGAGATAACCGAATGAAGACGCCGGATGCCCGGCGCCGGCGGGCGTGCACGCATGCAGGCGCCGGCCGGGCGGGACGGATCGGACGGATCGAACGAAGGGCGAATGCCCTGGTCAGGCCGCGCGTGGCGGCTTTATGGGAGGCGCAATGAAATGGCGGGGCCGGTCCGCGTCATGGGGCGGAAACGCCGCGGCGGGCGGGCCGGCAAACGGCGGGGCCAATGCGTGGCCGACGATGTAGTGGAGTTCCGCGCCGGAGGGCGGCTCGTCCGGGTCGATGTCGCAGCTGGTTTCGCAATCGGTGGTAGCTGCGGTGCCGGCGGAGGCGCCGGCAGAGGAGTCAGGGGCGGCATCGGCATCGACCGATCCTGCCAGCGCCGCCACGAGGTCGTGCGGAAGCGACGCGACCGACATCGACAGCGCAAACACATTCAGGGGGAACAGCAGGATGAGGAAGATGACGAGGACTCGTCGCATACAAATCGGTCGTGACACGTGACGGTGCGAGTATAGCATGCCGGCCTGGCGCCGGCGCCACGACCGGACCGGCGCCGACACCGGCGCAATGCTAGAAGCGGTAGCGGACGTTCAGCCGGATGTTGCGCTGCGCACCGGGATTCACCCACACCGTGCTGTAGGAACTGGCGTAATAGCGCTTGTCGAACAAATTGTCCACGTCCAGCCTGAAACGCAGGCTTGGATCGGGCGACCAGGCCGCGACCAGCCTGGCCGTGGTATACGCAGGCAGCGTGAAACCGCTCGATTCCACCACGTCGCCCATGCGCGCGCCCACATAGGTAAAGCCGCCGCCCAGCATCGCCGTGCCGCCCCCAAACGCGAAGCGCGGCGTGAGCAGCACGGTGGCGCCGTGCTTCGGAACGTTCGGGAAACGGCTGCCGGTAAGGATCGTATTGTCGCCGCGGGTGACGATGGCATCGGTGTAGGCGTAGGCCAGCGACAGGCGGACATCGCGGGCGATCTCGCCGGCCATGTCCACTTCCACGCCCTTGCTGGCGACTTCGCCGGCCGGGATCGAATAATCGGTGTCGCGCGGATCGTAGGTCAGCACGTTCTTCTTGGTGATGCGGTACAGCGCCACCGTCGTGCTCAGCCTGACGCCGGCGCCATCGATCTTGGCGCCGATCTCATAGGACCGGCTGCTCTCGGCCGGAAAGGCGTCATTGTCCCGCGCTATCCATCGTGAACGGCCGGTCTTCTGGCTCGCCGTCATCCTTCCCTGCCCTTGCCTTCCCGTGCGATGCACAGTGGCGGTTGGACGGGGTCGTCCGGCTTACAGCAGCGGGGCTGCGCCGGACTGGCGCGAGATGGCATCCCACGTTTCACCGGCTTCCCGTTTCACCCTTTCCCCGATCGAGGAATGGGCACCGTTCACTTGATGGGCGTTATTCTACATGCAAGGTCATGCTGCTGTCACCGCCTGGTAGACGAGGCTGGGCGCCTGACGTTCGCCCATCCGTTGCCGTTATAATCTCGGCCATTTCATATCCCTGCGCCCCATGCCGGCCTGCATGACGTGACCTTCCAAAACACGCGATTCACGACCGATCCATCGCCGCGGCGCCGCGCCATGCTGGCCGCCGCCGGCGCCTCGCTTCTGCCCTGGCATCCCGCCGGCGCCGACGACCGCGGCGGCGCGCATACCCACGCCAGCGAATTCACCGCGACCGCGGCGGACGTGCTGACCGTGGTCGGCCCGTGGGAAATGACCGGGCTCGATCCCTCGCGCTCCGGCTACATGTTCCAGCGCATGGAAGTGGTGGAGACGCTGCTCGACGTGAACGACCGCGGACGCCTGCAGCCGCGCCTGGCGACCGCCTGGCAGGTGTCCGGCGACGGCCTCGAATGGCGCTTCACGCTGCGCGGCAACCGGCGCTACCACGACGGCACGCCGGTGACCCCGGACAGCGTGCTGGCCTGCCTGCGCCGCGCCCACGCGCGCCCCGGCGTGCTGGGCCTGGCCGGCGTCCAGGGTATCACGCAAGAGCGCGGCGCCATCGTGTTCCGGCTGCAGCGCCCGTTCGCGCCGCTGCCCTGGCTGCTGGCCCATTACTCGGTCCAGATCCTGGCGCCCGCCTCCTTCGACGCGCGCGGCAACGTGGTGCGCATCGTCGGCACGGGCCCCTTCCGCATCGCTTCCATCTCGCTGCCGCAGCAGTTCGACGTGGTGCGCTTCGACGGCTATGGCGGCCTGGCGATTCCGGGCCGCGTGCGGCGCGCCCGCTACATCAGCGTGGCGCGCTCGGAAACGCGCACACTGCTGGTGCAGAGCGGCCAGGCCGACCTGGCGTTCTCGCTCGACCCGCCCAGTATCCGCGCGCTGCAGCGCAGCCCGAAGGCGGCGCTCGTGACGGCGATGCTGCCGCGCACCACCTTCATCAAGCTCAATAGCGGCCACCCGTTCCTGGCCGACGTGCGCGTGCGGCGCGCGATCGCGCTGTGCGTGGAGCGCCAGGGCATCGCCCGTGCCCTGCTGCGCGATGCGGACCTGGGCGCGACCCAGCTGTTCCCGCCGTCGATGACAGGGTGGCACGACCCGCTTCTTTCGCCGCTGCGCACCGATCCGCAGGAAGCGCGGCGCCTGCTCGGGGACGCCGGCTGGCAGCCGGGCCGGGACGGCATCCGTTTGCGCAACGGCCAGCGCCTGGAACTGACCCTGGCCACCTTCGTCGACCGCCCCGAACTGCCGGTGATCGCCGCCGCGCTGCAGGAAGAGATGCGCCAGATCGGCATCGCCGTGCGCGTGGTGATCGGCAATTCCAGCGACATTCCCGCCGGCCACCGCAGCGGCAGCCTGCAGATGGGGCTGGTGGCGCGCAACTTCGGCAACGTGCCCGACCCGGTGGCCACCCTGCTCCAGGATTTCGGCCCGGACGGCGGCGACTGGGGCGCAATGGGCTGGCGCAACGGCGAGGTGCCGGCACTGCTGGCGAGAATGGCATCGGGCGGGCCGGCCGCATCAACCGCCCCGGCTGCTTCCACCGCATCGCCCAGTGCGGCCGGGCTGGCTGCCGGACGCGCCGATCGCGCCCGGGTGGCGGCCGTGCTGCAGTCCGAGCTGCCGGTGATCCCGGTGGTCTGGTACCGCCAGGTATGCGCCACCAGCCGGCGCATCGCCGGCGCCAGCATCGATCCCTTCGAACGCAGCTACAGGATCTCGCACCTCCAATGGACATGACAACATCGACGGTTCCCGCATGGGGCCGGTATGGCAGGCTGCTTGCGCAGCGGCTGCTGCAGGCGGCGCTGGTGGCGCTGCTGGTCGGCACCCTGTGCTTCTTCATGACGCGCATGCTGCCGGGCGACATGGCCTACCGCATCGCCGCCGGCCGCTATGGCTACGACATGGTGACCAGCGCCGCCGCCGACGCGGTGCGGCTGGAGCTCGGCCTGGACCGGCCCTGGCTGGCCGCGCTGGGCGACTGGTGGGGACGCCTGCTGCGTCTGGACCTGGGCGTCTCGCAGGTGACCGCGCAGCCGGTGGCGCGCGAAATCGCCTGGCAGCTCGGCCCCACGCTGCGCCTGTCGCTGCTGGCGATGACGTTCTCGCTGCTGATCGGCCCCACACTCGGGGTGCTGGCCGGCCTGAAGCCGGGCGGCCTGCTCGACCGCGCCACGCTCGCCGTCTCGACCGTGCTGCGGGCGCTGCCTTCCTTCCTGCTCGGCCTGGTACTGGTGCTGGTATTCTCGGTCAAGCTGGGCGTGCTGCCGGCGGCCGGGCATGACGACCATGGCAGCATCATGCTGCCCGCGCTGACGCTGGCGCTGGGGATGGCCGCCGTGTCCTGCCGCGTCGCGCGCGATGCGATGGTGCAGGTGCGCGGCTCGGCCTACTTTGCCTTTGCCCTGACCAAGGGCCTGAACCTGCGCCAGGCGCTGCTGCGCCACGGCCTGCGCAACGTCGCCGCGCCGGTGGTCGCCTACCTCGGGGTGCAGCTGGTGTACCTGGTCGAAGGCGTGGTGCTGGTGGAAACCATCTTCGCCTGGCCCGGCATCGGCCACGCGCTGGTGCATGCGATCTTCGGGCGCGACGTGCCGATGATCCAGGGCACCGCGCTGGTGCTGGGCCTGATGTTCGTGCTGTTCAACGCACTGGTCGACGCGGCCTGTGCCTTCATCGATCCGCGCCGCCGCGCATGACCACGATGCATTCTCTTTCCTCCGACGATTTTCTTGACCTGGCGTCCGCACGCCGGCGCCCCAACCGCGCGCAGCTTGCCGGCATCCTGCTGCTGGTCGTGATCGCGCTGTTCGCCCTGTTCGGTCCCTGGCTGGTCGACATCGACCCGGCGCGCCAGCAGCTCGAGCGCTTCCTGGAAGCGCCCAGCCTGGCGCACCCGCTGGGCTTCGACCAGCTGGGCCGCAGCATGCTGGCGCGGCTCGCGCACGGCACCCAGCTGTCGCTGGCGCTGGCCCTGGTCAGCGTGCTGTCGGCGGCGCTTCCCGGCACCCTGCTCGGCCTGCTGGCGGCCTGGCGCGGCGGCTGGTTCGAGCGCGTGCTGGCGGCCATCGCCGATGCCGTGCTGGCCCTGCCCGGCCTGCTGCTGGTGCTGCTCCTGGCCGCCTTTGCGCCGGGCGGGTTCTGGCCGCTGTACGTCGGCATCTCGCTGGCGCTGTGGGTCGAATACTTCCGCGTGGTGCGCGCGGCCAGCCGCATCCTGCTGGCCAGTCCCCACGTGGAAGCGGCGCGCCTGCTGGGCTTCGGCCCGGTCCACATCGTGCGCCGCCACCTGCTGCCGGAACTGCTGCCGCGCCTGTTCACGCTGATGCGCTTCGGCTTTGCCGGCGCGGTGCTGGCGATGTCGGCGCTGGGCTTCGTCGGTGTCGGCCTGCAGCCGCCGACGCCGGAACTGGGCGTGATGATGATCGAGATGCTGCCCTATTACGGCGAGGCGCCCTGGCTGGTGGGCGCGCCGGTGCTGCTGCTGTTCCTGACGCTGCTCGGGCTGCTGTTGCTGTCGCCTGAGAGGGACGCATGAGAGACCACCACATGAACCAACACGCCACAATGCCCGCCCTGGCGGTGGACGGCCTGGCCGTGCTGCACGGCGAGCGGGCGCTGGTGCGCGATATCTCGTTCGCGATTCCCGCCGGCGGCGTGCTGACGCTGCTGGGCGAGAGCGGCTCCGGCAAGTCGCTGCTGGCCCAGGCCATCATGGGCAATTTGCCGCCGTCGTTGCGCTGCGCAGGCCGCGTGGCCATCGGCGGCGAATCGACCGATGCGGCGGACCAGCGCAGCCGCCATGCCGGCTGGGGCCGGCGCCTGGCGCTGCTGCCGCAGGAACCCTGGCTGGCGCTGGACCCGACCATGAAGGTGCGCGCCCAGGTGGCGGAAACCTACGAGCTGGTCAGCCAACCGGCCGCCGGCCGCTGGACGGATGGCGAGCAGGCGCAGGCAAACGCGCGCACGCGCGCCGGACGCGCCCTGGCCTCGCTTGGCCTGCAGGATGCGGCGCACAAGTATCCCTTCATGATCTCGGGCGGCATGGCGCAGCGCGTCGCCTTCCTCGCCACCCATGCCGCCGGTGCGCCGCTGATGATCATCGACGAGCCGACCAAGGGACTGGACGCCGACCGGCGCGGCGAAGTGCTCGCGCTGCTGCAGGCGGCGCAGGCGCGGGGCATGAGCCTGCTGTGCATCACGCACGACATCTGGCTGGCGCGCGCGCTGGGCGGGCAACTGGCGGTGATGCGCGACGGCGGGTTGATCGAACAGGGCGATGCGGCCCGGGTGCTGGCGGCGCCGCGGCGGGACTATACCCGGCTGCTGCTGGCGGCGGACCCGGCCGGCTGGCCGGCGGGCGCGGGCACAGGCTCGGAATCTGCTGCGGAATCTGCTGCGGAATATGCTGCCGAATCTGCCACCGGATCTGCCGCTGCCGCCAGTGCCGCCACCGTGCCCGCTGCCGAACCGCGCCTCATCGTGACGATCGACGGCATCGCCAAATCGTTCGGTCGCCAGGTGCTGTTCACCGGCGTCGACGCCCGCATCGCCGCCGGCGAGATCGTCGCCGTCAGCGGCCCGAGCGGCTCGGGCAAGACCACCTTCGGCAACATCGTGCTGGGCCTCCTGAAGCCGGATGCCGGCTTTGTAACGCGCGCCGCCGGCCTGGCGCCGACCGCGTTCCAGAAGATCCAGCAGGACCCCGGCGCCGCCTTTGCGCCGCGCATCAGCTTGCGCCAGTCGCTGCGCGACCTGGTCAAGCTGCACCGGCTGGACTGGGCGCTGCTGGACGACATGCTGGCGCGCATGCGGCTGGCACCGGCCCTGCTGGATCGCTTGCCGCACCAGGTCTCGGGCGGGGAATTGCAGCGCATCGCGCTGGCGCGCGTGCTGCTCATGAAGCCGGCATTGATATTCGCCGACGAGCCGACCTCGCGCCTGGACCCGGTCACGCAGCAGGACGTGTTCGCGCTGCTGACGCAGCACGTGCGCGACAGCGGCTGCGCGCTGCTGCTGGTCACGCACGACGAGGATATCGTGCGCAGCGTGGCGCGCCGGCGGATTGTTCTGGAGAATAGCGGTGCTGCGGCTGGCGCGCAGCCCGGCGGATAAGGTTCAGCGAACCACTTCCGCCCGGCTCATGCCTGCGTCATGACCGCCGTTTCGACCCGCTTCGGCGCCGGCAAGAACGGCCAGGCACGGTACGCAGCATCCGGCCCAGTACGGATCGATCGCCAGGCTGCCGCCGGGCTTGCCGTCACGCCGCCAGACGATGGCGGCGCCCCTGTTCCAGGGCCGCAAACAGTTCCGGCATGCTGACCGACTTCGTCAGGTGGAGATCGAAGCCGTTGCGGCTGGTCAGGGCACGGCTTTCACTGTCCCCCCAGGAAGTCAGGGCAATGATGTAGACATCCTCGAGCTTCTTGACCTGACGCAGCATCGGCGCCACTTCATTGCCTGAAAACTTGGGCATTCCCAAATCGAGGATCACGATATGCGGCTCGAAGGCCATGGCAACGTCGAGCGCCATGAAGCCATCGTAGGCGGTGCTGGTGGTATAGCCCTGCATGGTCAACAGATCGCTCAGCGTATCGGCTGCATCGCGATTGTCGTCTACGACAAGGACTCGGGTATTAAGATCAACTGACATTGGACAATCGATAACTGAACGATAACTAAGGAGCGCATGTTCGGCGCTGGCTTGAGGTATCGGCGAGGTCGGGGCCGACGGATGACCGGTATCGGGCGATACCATCGCCGCGGCGCAGGACTGCCTGGCCCCGATCAGGTTCGGATTGTAACATGGTTTTCTCTAGGAAATTAACGTTGTAATTAACCAACAGTATCCAACGCTCGGCCAGCGCGTGCTGCGGCTGTCGGACTACCGCAGGCTGGCCGAAGTCGTCGTCTCGGCGATCGAAGTCAACGAAGGCCGCGACCGCGACACGGTGGCCAGAAGCTGGTCCGGCGACACCTCGGTCGTGGTCGCGCATGCGCTGGGCGCCCTGCCGAAAAGTCCCGTCCGGGCCCTGCTCGGGCTGGTGCGCTTTCAACCGGGAAGGCATCATGCACGGAAGCGCGCTAGCCGTCATCGGCGCCAGCTACGGCGACGAAGGCAAGGGACTGATGACCGACTACCACGCCGCTCCTGCCGGCAAGTACGGGATCGTGGTGCGCTTCAACGGCGGCGCCCAGGCCGGCCACACCGTCACCACGCCGGACGGCCTGCGCCACGTGTTCTCGCACGTCGGCAGCGGCGCCCTGACCGGCGCCGCGACGTTCCTGGCGCGCCACTTCGTATGCCATCCGACCATCTTCCTGAAGGAAGCCGCAACGCTGCTGGAGGCCGGGCTGGCGCTGGCGCCGGTCTTCGCCGACGACCGGGCGCCGCTGTCGACCCTGTACGACATCCTGGTCAACCAGGTGGTCGAGCGCCGCCGCAGCAACGGGCGGCACGGCAGCTGCGGTATGGGATTCGGCGAGACCATCGAGCGCAACCTCGACCCTGACTTCGCCTTGAGCGTGGGCGATCTGCGCCACGGCGCCGGCTACCTGCTGCACGGCCTGGACGCGATCCGCAAGGACTATGTGCCGCGCCGCCTGGCCGCGCCCGGCCATGCTGGCGGATTGGGGACAGCTCGTGTTCGAAGGCGCGCAAGGCCTGCTGCTCGACCAGGAACGCGGCGCGTTTCCGTACGTGACACGCTCGCATACCGGCATCCGCAATGCGCTCGACGTTGCCGCGGAGGCCGGAGTCGACACATTGGACGTCACCTACGTGACACGCGCCTACCTCACGCGGCATGGCGCCGGTCCGCTGGCCAATGAATTGCCGGGCCCGCCCTACCCGGGCATCGAAGACCGCACCAACATCCCCAACGAGTTCCAGGGCACGCTGCGCTTCGCCCACCTCGACCTCGACCTGCTGGTGCAAACCATCCGCACCGACTTTGCCGATGCCCTGCTTTATCCGGACATTGCCGCCAGCCTGCACCTGGCCGTCACCTGCCTCGGCCAGGTCGGGGCGGCGCTGTCGTATGTGGAGGATGGAACCTTGAGGACTGCGGCGCCGGGTGAGTCGGCCCTGCGCCTGGCCGGACGGCTGGCCGCCGGCGCCGTGTATACCGCCTGGGGACCAGCACGGGACAAAGTGAGGATGCAAGATCTTGAACACTCATCTTGAACGCCCATCCAGAATTGTGTCGCACGGTTGATATTAAATTTTTACTATTTAATACCCAAAAGTATTAAAATAGTATCATCAAGTAAAGGCAGTGCGTCCCATGGAAACCCATCCGTGGCGGACGCCCATTATTAAATAGCGCTACCCGATCCGGAAGAAAATCTTGGCTACGTTGTCTCGTTGGGGCTGCATCCGGATCCCGTCTTTCCTCTCCTGCCGCAAGCCCCTTCCTGCTGGCCACCATTTTCGAGACACCCATGACATTTGATCAGGCAAGCGTCGTCGCGCTCATGCAGGGCGACCATCACGACCCTTTTTCCGTTCTCGGCATGCACCGGCACCATGGCGATCTGGTCGTGCGCGCTTTATTGCCCGGCGCCGCCACGGTGGATCTCATCGACGCAAAAAACCGGCGCAAGCTGGCCAGTCTCACGCCCATCGATGGCAGCGACGTGTTCACCGCCGTCATCCCACGCCGTAAAAACCCGTTTGCCTACCGCTTGCGCGTCCACTGGAATACGCACCAGCAGGAAATGGAAGATGCCTACCGCTTCGCGCCGATCCTGGGCGAGATGGATGTCTGGCTGCTGGCGGAAGGCACGCATCACCGGCCCTACGAAAAACTGGGCGCCCATCCGATGGAAATCGATGGCGTCGCCGGCGTCGGTTTCGCGGTATGGGCGCCGAATGCGCGGCGCGTCTCGGTGGTCGGGGATTTCAATAACTGGGATGGGCGGCGCCACATGATGCGCGCGCGCGGCGCTGCCGGTGTGTGGGAAATCTTCATTCCCCACCTGGTGGCCGGCGACCTGTACAAATTCGAAATCAAGGCGCAGGACGGCGAATTGCTGCTGAAGTCCGATCCTTTCGCCTTCCGCGCCCAATTGCGGCCGGAAACCGCCTCGGTGGTCGACAAATTGCCGGCGCTGTTTCCGAGCTCGCCCGCGCGCCGGATGGCCAACAGCCTGGGAGCCCCGATCAGCATCTACGAGGTGCACCCCGGTTCCTGGCGCCGGGTGCCGGAAGAAGGCAACCGCTGGCTGACCTACCGCGAACTGGCGGACCAGCTGATTCCGTACGTAAAGGATCTGGGTTTCAGCCACATCGAATTCATGCCGGTCAGCGAGCACCCTTTCGATGGCTCGTGGGGCTACCAGCCGGTCGGCATGTATGCCCCGACCTCGCGTTTCGGCACGCCGGACGATTTCCGCTATTTCGTCGAAACGGCGCACGCCAACGGTATCGGCGTGCTGCTGGACTGGGTGCCGGGCCATTTTCCATCCGATAAACACGGCCTGGCCCGTTTCGATGGCACCTGCCTGTACGAACATGCCGATCCGCGCGAAGGGTTTCACCAGGACTGGAACACGCTGATCTACAACTACGGGCGCAAGGAAGTCCTGAATTACCTGGCCGGGAATGCCCTGTACTGGATCGAGCGTTTCGGCATCGACGGTTTGCGCGTCGATGCGGTCGCGTCGATGCTGTACCGCGACTACAGCCGCAAGGACGGCGAATGGATCCCGAACCAGTTCGGCGGGCGCGAAAACCTGGAAGCGATCGAATTCCTGCGCCGGGTGAACCAGCTCGTCTGCGCCGAGCGTTCCGAAGCCGTCATGATGGCGGAAGAATCGACCAGTTTCCCGAACGTGTCGCGCCCGCTGGAAATGAAAGGCCTGGGTTTCCACTACAAGTGGAACATGGGCTGGATGAACGACACCCTGAAATACATGCAGGAAGACCCGGTCAACCGAAAGTACCACCACGACAAGATGACCTTCGGGCTGGTGTATGCCTTCACCGAGAATTTCGTCCTGCCGCTGTCGCACGACGAAGTGGTGCACGGCAAGGGCTCGCTGCTGGACCGCATGCCCGGCGACGAATGGCAGCGCTTCGCCAACCTGCGCGCGTATTACGGCTTCATGTGGGGACATCCCGGCAAGAAGCTGCTGTTCATGGGCGGCGAATTTGCGCAGGACCGCGAATGGAATGTCGAACGCAGCCTGGACTGGCATCTGCTGGCCAACCCGCTGCACCAGGGCGTGCAACGCCTGGTGCGCGATTTGAATGCCGTCCAGCGGCACTATCCGGCATTGCACCAGCTCGACGTCGAGGCGCGCGGCTTCGAATGGATCACGCATGAAGACCGCGAAAACTCGGTGTTCTCGTTCGTGCGCAAGGCGGCCAATGGCGATGCCATCCTGGTGCTGTCGAATTTCACCCCGGTGCCGCGCCACGGTTATCGCATCGGCGTCAGCCAGCCGGGGCGCTACGTCGAAATCCTGAATACCGACGCCACCCACTATGGCGGCAGCGGCCTGGGCAACGGCGGTTTGCATACCGAAGCGGCCGGTGCCCACGGCCGAGAGCATTCGCTGAGCCTGACCGTCCCGCCACTGGCGACCATCATGCTGAAACTGGAGTCTTGAACGGATGGCGGACGCAACACAAATGAGCCAGGCACTGAGTCCGGGCGTGGCATATCCACTGGGCGCGCACTGGGATGGCCAGGGGATTAACTTCGCACTGGTGGCGCCGCACGCGCAATCGGTGGAACTGTGCCTGTTCGATGCCGGCGGCACCCGGCAACTGGCGCGCCTGCGCCTGCCCGCCTGCCGCGACGGCGTCTGGCACGGCTACCTGGATGGCGCCGGCCCCGGCCTGGTCTACGGCTACCGGGTCGCCGGACCGTACGCGCCGGAGCAGGGGCAGCGCTTCAACGCCAGCAAGGTGCTGCTCGATCCGTACGCGCGCGCGGTGGTGGGCGAATACCTGGCCCAGCCGGAATTCCAGGACGGGTCCGACAATGCGGCCATCGCGCTCAAGGGGCAGGTGGTGCACGACGCCTACGACTGGGGCGACGATGCCCCGCCGCGGGTGGCGCTGGAAGACACCATCCTCTACGAAGTGCACGTCAAGGGCTTCACGCGCCTGCATCCAGAGGTGCCGCCGGCGCTGCGCGGCAGCTATGCGGGGCTGGCGCAACCGGCGGTGCTGGATTACCTGCAGCGCCTCGGCGTGACCACGCTCAGCCTGCTGCCTGTTCACGCCCGCGCCGACGAGATGCGCCTGCAGCACATGGGCCTGTCGAACTACTGGGGTTATTCCAGCATCGGCTTCTTTGCGCCCGAGAAGCGCTACTGGTCGGGCCAGCCCGGCAGCACGCCGACCGGCGAATTCCGCGACATGGTCAAGGCCCTGCACGCACGCGGCATCGAAGTCGTGCTCGACGTGGTCTACAACCATACCGCCGAAACCGACGAAGCCGGCCCGACGCTGAGCTTGCGCGGCATCGACAACGCCTTGTATTACCACCTGCGCGGCGACGATCCGGCCCTGTACGAAAACTGGACCGGCTGCGGCAATTGCCTGAACCTGGCCCAGCCGCGCGTGCTGCAGCTGGTGATGGATTCGCTGCGCTACTGGGTCGAGGACATGCATGTCGACGGCTTCCGCTTCGACCTGGCGCCCATCCTGGCGCGCAGTGCCGATGGGTTTTCGAAGGCCGCGGCGTTCCTGGCCGCGGTACGGCAAGACCCGGTGCTGGCGCGCGTCAAGCTGATCGCGGAACCCTGGGACATCGGCCCGGGCGGCTACCAGCTCGGCAACTTCCCTGCCGGCTGGCTCGAATGGAACGACAAATACCGCGACACCATGCGTGCATTCTGGCTGCAGCCCGCGGAACCGGTCGGCGCGCTGGGCGAATTTGCGCGGCGCTTTGCCGGCTCCAGCGACGTGTTCCAGCATGACGGTCGCCAGCCGGTGGCCAGCGTCAACTTCGTCACCGCCCACGACGGCTTCACCCTGCGCGACCTGGTCAGCTACGACCACAAGCACAACGAGGCCAACGGCGAGGACAACCGCGACGGCCACCAGCATAACCTCAGCTGGAACTGCGGCGTCGAGGGTGCCACCGACAACGCCGAGGTGCTGCAGCTGCGCGCGCGCTTGCAACGCGCGCTGATGGCGACGCTGGTCTTTTCCCAGGGCACGCCGATGCTGCTGGCCGGCGACGACATCGGCCACGCCCAGGGCGGCAACAACAATGCCTACTGCCAGGACAATCCGGTGTCCTGGCTCGACTGGCAACAGGCCGATCACGCGCTGGCCGGATTCACCGGCCGCCTGATCGCGCTGCGGCGGCGCCAGCGCGCCCTGCGCCGCGCCAGCTGGTACGGCGGCGCCATCCAGGCCGACGGCCATGCCGACATCACCTGGCTGCACCCCGACGGCACCGCCATGACCGAGGCGGCGTGGCGCGACGGCGGCGGCTGCATCGGCATCCGCCTGGGCGCGCAAGGAAGCGCAGCGCCGGGAACCCAACAACCGGGCGATGAAACCTGCCTGCTGCTGGTGAACGCACAAAACCAGGCCGCCGAATTCGCGCTGCCCGATGGACCATGGCGCATCCTGCTCAACAGTGCCCTGCTCGACAGCGCCCTGCCCGATGTGCCGCCGCACGACGCCGGCGGCCGCGTGGAGGTGCCGGCGCACGCCGTCTTGTTGCTGATAGCGCTGTCGTAGGGAATGCACACCGAAAGGAGGCACCGACATCAACCAGCCGATCATTATCAAGCGTGTCATCGATCATAAAAACAACCGGAGGCAATATGACTGAGTTCAACCCGAGACAACCCGAACGCAGGAAATCCCAGCTGTACCACCGCCTGCCGGAACGCGCCGTCGTGCTGGTGCTGGCCGGTGGCCGCGGCTCGCGCCTGCAGCAGCTGACCGACAGGCGCGCCAAACCGGCGGTCTACTTCGGCGGCAAATTCCGCATCATCGATTTCGTCCTGTCCAACTGCATCAATTCCGGCTTCCGCCGCATCGGCGTGGTGACCCAGTACAAATCGCACTCGCTGCTGCGCCACCTGCAGCGCGGCTGGAGTTTTTTACGCGGCGACCAGAGCGAATTCATCGACCTCCTGCCGGCCCAGCAGCGCGTCAATGAAGACCACTGGTACCGCGGCACCGCCGACGCGGTGTTCCAGAACATCGACATCCTGCGCTCCTACAATCCCGAGTACGTGGTGGTGCTGGCCGGCGACCATATCTACAAGATGGATTATTCGCTGATGCTGCGCGACCACGCCGCCACCGGCGCCTGCTGCACCGTCGGCTGCATCGAAGTGCCCAAGGCGGAAGCATCGGCCTTTGGCGTGATGGCCATCGACGACAAGCGCACGATCACCGACTTCGTCGAAAAGCCGGCCGATCCGCCCACCATGCCGGGCAGGCCGGACACCACGCTGGCCAGCATGGGGATCTACATCTTCAATGCCGAGTACCTGTATCAACTGCTGAACGACGACGTGGCGAATGCCGCCTCCAGCCACGACTTCGGCAAGGACATCATCCCGCGCGTGGTTGCCGAAGGCGGCGCGGTGGCGCATCCGTTCAGCATGTCCTGCATCCCGAACGGCGACGGCGTGCCCGCCTACTGGCGCGACGTCGGCACCGTCGACGCCTTCTGGTCCGCCAATCTCGACCTGGCGTCGATTTCGCCGGAACTCAACATCTATGACGCCGACTGGCCGATCTGGACCCACCAGGAACAGCTGCCGCCCGCCAAGTTCGTCCATGACCGCGACGGCAACCACGGCATGGCGGTGAACGTGCTGGTGTCGGGCGGCTGCATCGTGTCGGGTTCGCACCTGGCGCTTTCCGTCCTGTTCTCGAACGTCCGGGTCGACTCGTTCTGCCACATCGACCAGGCCGTGATCCTGCCGCACTCCGTAATCGGGGAAGGCTGCCGCCTGACCAAGGTCGTCATCGACCGCGGCGTGCGGATTCCCGCGGGGATGGTCATCGGCGAGGATCCGGAGATGGACGCGCAGCGTTTCCACCGCAGCGACACCGGCGTCGTGCTGGTCACGCAAGAGATGCTGAACAAACTTTAAAGCAAAAACTTCAAAACAAGGTAAGGCGCCGCACGGACACGGCGCCACCAACCCGGCAGCATGACCGGATGGGCGGACACAGGACTCATGATGCGCGTATTACACGTTTGTACTGAAATTTATCCACTGTTGAAAACCGGCGGGCTGGCGGACGTCGCCGGCGCCCTGCCGGCCGCGCAGATTGGCCTGGACTGCGATGCGCGGGTACTGGTGCCGGGCTTTCCGGCGCTGCGCGGCGGCATCCTGCGCCAGGCACTGGTGGCCGAGCTGGCGCCGGCGTTCGGCGCCGCGGCGATACGGCTGTATCGCGGCGTGCTGCCCGACAGCGGCGTTGCAGCCTACGTGATCGACGCGCCGGAACTGTATGACCGGCCGGGCAATCCGTATGCCGACGCCGGCAACCACGCCTACCCCGACAATCTGCAGCGCTTCGCCCTGCTGGGCTGGCTCGCGGCGCGCCTGGCGGAAGGACTCGATCCGGCCTGGCAGCCGCAGGTCGTGCATGCGCACGACTGGCACGCCGGGCTGGCGCCGGCTTACCTGAAGGCGGCGGAACAGGCCAGCGGCCGCAGGCTGGCCGGCAGCGTGCAGACGATCCACAACCTGGCCTACCAGGGTAACTTCCCGAGCCACATGTTCGGCTACCTGGGCCTGCCCGCGCATTTCTTCGACATCAACGGCATCGAATTCCATGGACAGTGCTCGTTCCTGAAGGCTGGCTTGTTCTTTGCGGACAAGATCACCACGGTCAGCCCCACCTATGCGCGCGAGATCCAGCACCCTGAACAGGGCTGCGGCCTGGATGGCCTGCTGCGCACCCGTGCCCGCGACCTGGCCGGCATCCTGAACGGGGTCGACGACGCCGTGTGGAATCCGGCGACGGACGCCTTGATTCCCAGCCATTACGATGCCCGGTCGTTCGCCGGCAAGCGTGAATGCAAGACGGCGCTGCAGCGCGAAGCGGGCCTGGCCGTGCGCGACGATGGCCCCCTGTTCGTCGTCGTCAGCCGCCTGACCGAACAGAAGGGACTGCACCTGGTCCTGGCCGCCCTGCCCCTGATCCTGGAGCGCGGCGGCCAGATCATGCTGCTTGGCAGTGGTGATACGGCATTGGAATCCGCCTTCCAGGCCGCCGCCGCGGCGCACCCGGAATCGGTTGCCGTGCGCATCGGCTACGACGAACAACTGTCGCACCGCATTATCGCGGCCGGCGACGTGATCCTGGTGCCCTCGCGTTTCGAGCCGTGCGGACTGACCCAGCTGTATGGCCTGAAGTACGGCACCCTGCCGCTGGTGCGGAAAGTGGGCGGGCTGGCCGATACGGTGGTCGACAGCTCGCTGGAAAACCTGGCCGATGGCCTGGCGACCGGCTTCGTGTTCGAGACCTTCGATGACGCCGGCATGAGCGCTGCCCTGCGCCGCGCGTTCGCGCTGTATCAACGCGACGCCGACTGGAAGCTGGCACAAGAACGTGACATGAAGCAACAATTCGGCTGGGAAACAGCAGCTGCACAATACGCGGCGCTATACCGGCAGATTGCCGCCTGAGCGCCCCGGCGGCCGCACTTCCCGACATGCATGACGACACCCGGTGTCGACAATAACTCCTACCCTGAACGCACACGCAATGAATCTTACCGACCTCAATCACGACGATTCGCCCAGCGACGTCGCCAAACTCAAGCGTTCAATCGCCAACAAGCTGATGTACACAGTGGGCAAGGACCCGTCCGTGGCGCAACCGCGGGACTGGCTGCATGCGACCGCCCTGGCGGTGCGCGACCGCCTGCTGGAACGCCACACCAAAACCGGGCATGCGCAAGCCCGCCAGGACGCCAAGCGCGTGTATTACATGTCGATCGAATTCCTGATCGGCCGCACGTTCACCAATGCCCTGCTGGCGCTGGACATGCATGAAGACGTACGCCAGGCGCTGGCCGAACTCGACGTCGACGTCGACAAGCTGCCCGACCTGGAACCGGACGCCGCCCTCGGCAACGGTGGCCTGGGCCGCCTGGCCGCCTGCTTCCTCGATTCGATGGCCACGCTCGGCCTGTCCGGTTTCGGCTACGGCATCCGCTACGACTACGGCATGTTCAAGCAAAGGATCGTCGATGGCCGCCAGGTGGAAACGCCGGATTACTGGCTGGCCGGCGGCAACCCGTGGGAAATCGCGCGCCCGGACGTGCAGTACCGGGTGCGCTTCGGCGGACGCATCGAACAGAGCGGCGACAGCGTGGCCTGGGTCGATACCCAGGACGTGATGGCGATGGCCTACGACACCATCGTCCCTGGCTATGCCACCGAAGCCACCAACCTGCTCCGCCTGTGGTCGGCGAAGGCCGACGATGAATTCAACCTGGCCGCCTTCAACCAGGGCGATTACGTCGGCGCGGTGGAAGGCAAGAACAGCGCCGAGAACGTGTCGCGCGTGCTGTATCCCGACGACTCCACGCTGGCCGGCCGCGAATTGCGGGTGCGCCAGGAATACTTCTTCTGCGCCGCCAGCCTGCAAGACATCGTCAAGCGCTTCCTGGAAAAACACAGCGATTTCGACCGCCTGCCCGAGCACGTCGCCATCCACCTCAACGATACGCATCCGGTGCTGGCCGTGCCCGAACTGATGCGTATCCTGATCGACGAACAGCAGATCGCGTTCCCGCGCGCCTGGGCGATCACGCAAAAGGTGTTCTCGTACACCAACCATACGCTGATGCAGGAAGCCCTGGAAACCTGGCCGGTCGACATGCTGGGCCGGCTCCTGCCGCGCCACCTGCAGATCATCTTCGACATCAACGCCATCTTCATCGACAGCATCAGCGCCGAATACGGCTCCGACGTCGAACTGATGCGCCGCGTGTCGCTCATCGACGAGAACGGCGAGCGGCGCGTGCGCATGGGTTACCTGGCGGTGGTGGCCAGCCACAAGGTCAATGGCGTTTCAAGCCTGCATTCCGACCTGATGAAGCAGTCGATCTTTGCCGACTTCGCGATGATGTATCCCGACCGCTTCAACAACAAGACCAACGGCATCACGCCGCGGCGCTGGCTGTCGCAGGCCAACCCCGCCCTGTCGGCACTGATCGACGAGCGCATCGGACGCGACTGGCGGCGCCACCTGGAACAGATCGCGGCCCTGCGCGACACCGTCGACGATCCGGTGTTCGCGCTGCGCTTCCGCGCCGCCAAGCTGGTCAACAAGCAGCGCCTGGCCAAGTGGGTGGCGGACAACCTCGGCCTGACGCTCGACCCGACCTCCCTGTTCGACGTGCAGGTGAAACGCATCCACGAGTACAAGCGCCAGCTGCTCAACGTGCTGCACGTGATCACCCGCTACAACCGCATCGTCGCCAACCCGGACGCCGACTGGGTGCCGCGCACCGTGGTCTTCGCCGGCAAGGCGGCGTCGGCGTACCACATGGCCAAGCAGGTCATCAAGCTGATCAACGACGTGGCGACCGTCATCAACAACGATCCGCGCGTGGGCAACAAGCTGAAGGTCGTCTTCATCCCGAACTACAGCGTCAGCCTGGCGGAAATCATCATGCCGGCCGCGGATTTGTCGGAACAGATCTCCACCGCCGGCACCGAAGCCTCGGGCACCGGCAACATGAAATTCGCCCTCAACGGCGCCCTCACCATCGGCACCCTGGACGGCGCCAATGTCGAGATGCGAGAGAACGTCGGCGCCGACAACATCTTCATCTTCGGGAATACCACGGGCGAAGTCGAAGCGCTGCGCGCCCAGGGTTACCAGCCGCGCCGCATCTACGAGGACAACGCCGAACTCCGGCAGGTGCTGGACCAGATCCGCGACGGCGTGTTCTCGCCGGACGACAAGGGGCGCTTCCAGGGCATCTACGACACCCTGGTGACCTGGGGCGACCATTACCTGCTGCTGGCCGACTACGCCAGCTACATCGCCACCCAGGACGACGTCGACCGCCTGTACCGCCAGCCCGACGCATGGACCCGCAAGGCCATCCTGAACGTGGCCGGCATGGGCATCTTCTCGTCCGACCGGGCGATCGGCGAGTATGCCGAACAGATCTGGAATGCGCGCCCGGTGAACGTGGAGGTGCAGGCGATGCGCCGTGGCGCCGACCGGCGCGCCCAGGCGGATCAGGTCCAGCAGGGCAGCCTGACCTGATTCGTCGCTCTCAGGCCGCCTTCACGGCGCCATACCAGGCGCCGTAGGGCGGCAATTCCACCCATGCGCCGTCGCGGCTGCCCGGCAGGCCGTGGCCGTCGACATCTTCGGCATCCACGGCCTCGGGCCATTCGAAGCGCACCGCCTGGTTCGACAAATTGAAGGCCGCCAGCATGGCGGGCGCCGTTTCGTCAGCGCCATCCAGCGTTGAATCCAGGTCGCGGCGCAGCGCCAGCACCGGTTCCGGCGCGTCGAAGAATGCGATGTCGCCACGGGTGAGCTGCGGCTGGCGGCGGCGCCAGGCGATGAAGCGGCGCGCGAATTCGAGCGGCGACTCGGGATCCCCCTCCTGCTTCGATACGGCCGCCGCCAGGTGGGGCGCGGCCACCGGCAGCCACGGCGTGCCGTCCGTGAAGCCGGCGTTCGGCGCATCCGCCGTCCACGGCATCGGCGTGCGGCAGCCGTCGCGGCCCTTGAACTCGGGCCAGAACGCGATCCCGTACGGATCCTGCAGCGCTTCATAAGGCACGTCGGCTTCCGGCAGCGCCAGTTCGTCGCCCTGGTACAGGCAGGGCGTACCCTTGAGCGACAGCTGCATCGCCAGCACCATTTTCGCCAGCGCCGGTGAAGGATTGGCGCCGCCCCAGCGCGTCATCACCCGGACGCTGTCGTGGTTGCCGACCGACCACGAGGCCCAGCCGCCCCGCACGCGCGCTTCGAAGGCCTCGACCTGGCTGCGCACGTGCCCTGCCGAGAAATCCGGCGTCAGCAGGTTGAAGCTGTAGGCCATGTGCAGCTTGTCGCCGCCCGAGGTGTAGTCGGCCATGACGGCCAGCGCATCGTCGGCGCCCACTTCACCGATCGAGATCGCACCGTATTCGTCGAGCAGCGCGCGGATCCGGCGCAGGAAACCGATGTTTTCCGGCTGGGTCTTGTCGTGCACGTGGGCCTGCATGCCATAGGGATTGACGTCGGTCGCCATCATGTTGTCGACCCGGGTCGCCGGCGGATTGCTGCGCAGCTGGCGGTCATGGAAGTGGAAATTGCACGCATCCATGCGCACGCCGTCCACGCCGCGCTCGAGCCAGAAGCGCAGCGCGTCGAGCTGGGCCTGCTGGACCTCGGGGTGATGGAAATTCAGGTCCGGCTGGCTGGCCAGGAAATTATGCAGGTAATACTGCTTGCGGCGCGTGTCCCATTGCCATGACGAGCCGCCGAACACCGACAGCCAGTTGTTCGGCGGGTTGCCGTCCGCGAGCGGATCGGACCACACGTACCAGTCGCTCTTCGGGTTGTCCCGCCTTAGACGGCTCTCGGCGAACCACGGGTGGGCATCGGACGTGTGCGACATCACCTGGTCGATCATGATCTTCAGGCCCAGGCGGTGCGCCTTGTCGATGAGGCGATCGAAGTCGGCCAGGGTGCCGAACAGCGGGTCGACGTCGCAGTAGTCGGCGATGTCGTAGCCGAAGTCCTTCATCGGCGACTTGAAGAACGGCGACAGCCAGACGATGTCCACGCCCAGGCTGGCGATGTAGTCGAGCTTTTGGGTGATGCCGGCCAGGTCGCCGACGCCGTCGCCGTTGGTGTCCAGGTAGCTGCGCGGATAGACCTGGTAGATGATGGCTTCGCGCCACCAGGGCGTTGTCTCGTCGGCTCGAATCGGCATTGTGGGGTGTCTCGTGAGTAATTTTTAAAGGGAAATCTAGCTAGTTTTATTCCGTTAATACATATCCAACACGCATTAATTAAGATTTTTCCTACTTGATATTTAAGAGTTTTCTTATATCATTAGGAAATGCTGAAGTTTATTATATGACAATAAGCTCATCAAAAATGCCGGTTCGGCGCTGACGCTATCTCCTCGCCGCCATGATCATGGCCGGCGGCATCGATAAGCGGCATGTCAGCCGATGCCAGTTGAGCGGAGACGACCATGTTGACCCAGCATTCTCCACGATTCGTCCAACTGATGTCCTCGAAAGAGGAAATACTTGCGGGTTGGCTTGCACAGGTACGAAAAGAAATTCCCTACGCGTGCAGCATGCCGCTGCCGGCATTGGTCAATACCCTTCCCGAGTTCTACGAGCACCTGGTCCTGAGCGTGCTGGGCGACGCCAGGGGATTCGACCATTCCACCATCGCGACCGAACACGGCGGCCAGCGGGCGCGCGTGACCCGCTTCAATGCGGGATCGATCGTCCACGAATTCCAGCTGTTCCGTTCCGTGGTCATCGGCGCCTGGCACCGGATCGGCATTACCCTCGAGCTCGACGAAGTGGGCCGCCTGAACAATGCGATCGATGTCGCGCTCCGGGAATCCCTGACCGGGTTCTCGATATCGCAAGTGCAGATTCGCGAACAGTTTTTCTCCGCCCTGACGCACGACCTGCGCACCCCGCTTGCAGCGGCATCTGCTGCCGTCAGCCTGATACACAAGACCAACGACCTGGCGCGCGTGCAGCGCATGGCCGAGATCGCCATGCGCCAGCATGCCACGCTCGCGCACATGATCGGCGACCTGCTCGACATGATGGTGTTGAATGCCGGCCCCAGCATGCTCGACGTGACCGATACGGAACTGTACGAACTGGCGGCCGAGGCGGTCGCCAGCGTCGCCCTGTCCTCGGGACGCGAGCTGCGGCTGAGCGGTGCGCCGATATGCGGCCAGTGGCACAAGGTGGCCATGCGCCGGGCGATCGAGAACCTGCTCAACAATGCCGTCAAGTACAGTGAAAAGGAGTCGCCGGTCGACATTACGGTCAGCGCGAAGGACGGGTATGCGATCGTCGCCGTCACCAATACCGGGCCGCCGATTCCCGAAGACCAGAGCGAAGCCATCTTCCAGCTGTTCCGGCGTTCCCGCGCCGATATCGGGCGCGGCATCGCGGGATGGGGCATCGGCCTGCCCTACGTGCGTACGGTCGCGGAACAGCACGGGGGCAGCGTCACCGTCGAAAGCAATACGTTAGACACGACGTTCTCGCTGGCCGTGCCCCTGGACCGCATCTGAGCGCGCCCGGCGACGCTCAGGAGCGCGGGACGGCCTGGCCGTGCCGCGCCGCCAGCTGCTGCCTGAGCTTCCAGTCGCGGCCGTAGATATCGGCGGCAAAGCGCGCGCCGCCGTTGCTGTCGACCATGGCGGTGGCGTAGAACAGCACCACGGGCACCGGACGCGCCAGGTCGACGTGCCGGGTCGGCCCCGGCTGCAGCGCGTCCTGGATGGTGTCCGCGTTCCACTGCCGCTGTCGGCCGAGCACATACTGCGCCAGCGCGGCCGGATGCTCGACCCGGATGCAGCCGTGCGACAGATCGCGCCGGCTGCGCTGGAAGGCTTCGCGCGCCGGAGTCGAATGCAGGTAGATGTCCATCGGGTTGGGCAGCGCGAACTTGATCGCGCCCAGCGCATTCTTCGGCCCCGGGCGCTGGCGCACGCGCGCCTTGCCCGCTTTCAGATCGGCCATGCTCGCGTTTGCCGGCACCGTCTCCATCTCGTTCTGCGCCAGGTAGGCCGGGTTGCGCGCCATCTTCGGCAGGATTTCCTTTTCGAGGATGCTGCGCGGGACGTTCCAGTACGGGTTGAACTCGAGGTAGCGCATCTGGCCGACGAACAGCGGCGTTTCGGTCTTGACCGCGGCGCCGACCACCACCCGCATCTCGAGCGGGGCCACGGCATTGCCGCCGTTGCCGCCATTGTCCATCGCCCACAGTCGGTAAGCCGGCAAATCGACCATGATCATCGGCCCCGGGCCCAGATCCGGCAGCCAGCGCAGGCGCTCGAGCGTCAGTTCGAGCTGGCGCACCCGCTGCGCCGGCGTCACGTTCAGCGCGTCGATGGTGCCGCGGCCCAGCACGCCATCCTCTTCCAGCCCGTGGCGGGCCTGGAAGCGCTCGACGCCCTCCTTCATCCGTTCGCTGTAGACGCCCTCGCCAGGTGGCGGCGCATCGGCCGGCAGGTCGCCCAGCAGCACCAGGCGCATGAACAGCGCGTTTGCTGCCGGATAGGCGCCGCCGGGCTTGACCTTGGCGGGCGGTTTCGGCAGCGCCGGATACGGCTGTCCGGCCAGTTCGCGGTAGCGCGCCAGCGCCGCCTTGACCTGCCCGTACTGCCGCAGCTGCGGCTCGGCCGCCTGCACCGCGGCCTGCAGCTTGCCGGCCGCGAGCCCGGTACGCAGGCGCTCGACCGGATCGTAGGCCTTCAGGCGCGGATCCGACTGGCGGGTGTGGTATTCGGAACGCACGCGGCCCACGCGCAGGTCGGCCAGGTAGTGCAGCATCGCCGCGGTGAGCGCGACGTCGAAACGGGCGCTGCCGGTGCCGCCGGCGCGCAGCTGACCCTGCAAGGCGTCGGCGTCGTAGTCGCGCGGGTCCAGGCCCTGCAGCCTGGCCTGGCGCAGCACCCACAGCGCGGCCGCGGCGGTCGACGGGTTCCAGGCCGGGGCGTACTTGCGCGGCGCGTAGAAACGGTCGAGCCAGGCGCGTTCGTCGTAGAGCCCCGAGGGTGGCGCAAAGGACTGCCTGGCCTGGACGGCCAGCGCCTGGATGGCGGTCGGGACAGGTTGCGCGAATGTGGCACAGGGAGCGAGCGCCGCAGCGGTACAGAACACGAGCGCGGCGCGGATTTTATGGCTGAGCTTCATTGATGCTTTCGGACTGCGGTAACCGTGCGTTACCGGGCTGCATCATACCCTGTGTGCATGACGCTGCCCAGCAGCAGATCGACAATCGCGGCCACTGCTATTCGCCGTCTTTACCGATCTGCCGCTGCAGGAAGCGCTCGACACGCCCCCAGAAATCCAGGCGCGTCTGCGTCAGCTTCCAGCCATGGGCTTCGTCGTCATACACCACCCACTCGACGTTCTTGTTGGTCCGCCTGATCGCGTCGTACAGCTTGCGGCCGTGGTAGAGCGGCACGCGCAAATCGGCGCCGCCATAGGCCAGCAGCAGTGGCTGGGTCAGGCGGGCGGCCTGCTTCAGGGGCGATGTGGCGGCGAACTGGGCGGCGTCCCTGACCGGGTCGCCCACCAGGGTCGGCATGCCGAAGCGCTTGAAGGCCTCGGACATGTCGCTGTCGCGGGTCCAGTCGCCGGTGTACAGCAGGTCGATGTCGGTCACGCCGACCCAGTCGATCCCGCACTTGTACAGGTCGGAATCGCGGATCAGGCCCATCAGCGTGGCATAGCCGCCGTAGCTGGCGCCGGCGATGCAGATGCGCTGCGGATCGGCCTTGCCCTGGGCGATGGCCCAGCGGGTGGCGTCGGCGATATCGTCCTGCATGGCCAGCCCCCATTGCTTCCAGCCGGCGCGGAAGTGGTCCTCGCCGTAGCCGGTACTGCCGCGGAATTCCGGCTCGAGCACCAGGTAGCCGCGCGAGGCCAGGAACTGGCTGTCGCTGTCCCAGCGCCAGTCGCGCCCGCGCACGTAGGGGCCGCCGTGCACCAGCACGACCATCGGCAGCTTCTTGCCCGCGCTGTCGTTCGGCACCGTCAGCCAGGTCGGGATCGGCCTGCCGTCGCGCGCCTTGATGCTCACCAGGTCCTGCGCGGCCATCCGGCCTGGCTCGATGGCCGGGTAGCTGCTGCCGAGCCTGGTGAGCTTGCCGGTCTGCTGGTCGAACAGCATGAAGACGGACGGTTGGCGGTCCGACCACGACTCCACCAGCACGAACGGCGTTTCGGAACGCGCGCCGACGCTCAGGACGTTGACGTGGCCGGGCAGCAGCCTGTCGACGGCGGCCTGCGCCTCCTTCATGGCCGGATCGAACCATGCCGCCCCGACGGTATCGGCCGTATAGCGCACGCCGAGCAGCTTGCCGGCCTTGGCGACCAGTTCGCCGTCGAAATCGAATTCCTCCAGGTCGACCAGCGGACGCTCGGCCAGCTTGCCGGCGGCAAGGTCGTAGGCGAACAGCGCAAGCTTGTCGCGCTGCTGGCGGCTGGTCACATACAGGACGCCCTCGGGGCTGAAGGCCAGCGGCGTGAACGCACCAGCGGCGCCCAGGAAGGCATCCTGCACGGCCACCTTGCGCCAGCGGCCTTCCCTGGGATCGAGGTAATGCAGGGTCTCCAGGTTGCCCTTCACCGTGGTGGCCAGCACGGGGCGCCCCTTGGCGTCGAGCCACCAGTCCTGTGTCTTGTCTTCTGTCTTGCCGTCCTGCGGACCGACGACCGGCTCCCAGCGCCCCCTGACGGTATCCAGCTTGAGCAGCTCGACCCGGTCGACGTTGTGGTCGTTCCCGAACTCGATTTTCTGGACATAGACCCAGTTCGAATCCTGGGCGCCGGCCTGGTCCAGCATGAAGGTGTTCCAGGGCAGCCGCTCGCGCTCGCTGCTGGTATAGCCATCGGAGAAGAACTTGCGCCCCGCCACTTCCACCAGTTGACGTTGCAGGGTGCCGTCGGCGTTCACGGCAAACAGGCCGGGCGCAAAGCGCTCTTCGCCCGGCGCGGTGTTCTTGTCGCGCGAATCGTAAATCAGCCGCTCGTCGTTGACCCATTCGAAGCGGCCGATGTCGGCGCTCGAGAAGCCGGCCACCAGCTTGACCGACTGGTCGGCCAGGGTCACGACGCCGAGCTGGTCGCGGCCATTGTCGTTGTTGACCAGCATGGCCAGGCGCTTGCCGTCGGGCGATAGCTTGGCGCTGCGCATGCTTGGGTTGTCGAAAAACGCGGCAATGGGGATGGGTGCCTGGCCGGCCTGGGCCGCTGTTGCGATCGGGAGCGTCAACAGCAGCAGCGCGGCGCTGCCGAAGGCTGCGGCGCCGGCTTTGAGGAAAGTGATGCGCATGGTGGAAGCGTGATTGAAAGGTGCAATATGGTAGCGCGGCCATATTGTTTCTTCCAGCGCAATATTTAGTGAGAATCCAAGGGATATCGCCCCCCCTGGCCAAGCGCGGAATCCGACGAAGCAAAGTCGAAATGCTTAGTTCCGTTCGCCAGCCAGCCCATCTATATTCTGAGGCCGCACCGCACAGCAAGCGACTGAAGCAACTGAAGCGACCGATATGAATTCCGCCTTGATGCCACCGCCCCACCCGCCATCGCCGGCCTTGCGCCAGCAGTTCCTGTCCACCGAATTCCGCCGCAGCTACGGCTGGCTGGCGGCCAGCATGCATCGCCTGGTCGGGTGCCGCAACGATGCCGAGGACCTGGCATCGTCGGCCTTCACCGAGCTGGCGGAAATCGAGGCGTTCGAGCGTATCCGCCAGCCGCGCGCGCTGCTGACCACGATTGCGCGCCGCCTGACCTTCGAGTTCTGGCGCCGCCGCGACCTCGAGCGTCATTACCTGGACGAGCTGGCGCGCCAGCCCGACTTCCACGACGCGTCGCCCGAGGCGCTCTACCTGGCGGTGGAGGAACTGGTGCGCATCGATGCCGCCCTGCACCGCCTGAGCGCACGGGCACGCGAAGCCTTCCTGCTCAGCCAGTACGAAGGCCTGGGCTATGCCGAGATCGCCGTGCGGCTTGGCGTCTCGGTCAGCATGGTGCGCAAGTACGTGGCCCAGGCGCTGGACGCGTGCTGGGCAGCGCCATGACGGCCGCCCGCCCCGCCGCCGAACGCGAAGCGATCGATTGGGAAGTGCGGCTGCGCGGCGCCGTCCCAGAACCGGACGAGCTGCGCGCCTTCGCCGCCTGGCATGCGCTGCCCGCCCACGCCGCGGCCTGGGCCGCGCTGCAGCGCCGCCTCGGGCGCATGGGCGGACACGGCGCCGCGGATGCCGCCGCCATCGCGCAGGCGCTGCGCAGCCCCACGCAGGACCGGCGCCGCGCCCTGCGCGCCGGCTTCACGCTGGGCGCCTTCGCAGTCACGGGCTGGGGCGGACTGCGCGCCATCCATGCGCTCGGCCTGGACGCGGACTGGCGCAGCCGCATCGGCGAGCGCGGCGAGGGCATGCTGGCCGACGGCACCCCGCTGCGTTTCGACGCCGCCACCCGTATCGACCTCGGCGGCGATAGCGCCGCGCCGCGCCTGCACCTGCGCCAGGGCCAGCTGCTGGTGCGCACGCGCCGCCCGCTGGCGGTGGCCGCAGGCGACGCCATCCTTTCCACAGATGGCGCGGCACTTGCGGCCGGCCGCTTCGGGCAACGCACCGTGGTGGCGGTCAACGGCGGTGAAGCCACCCTGCATCCGGCCAGGGGCATGCCGCAGCGCCTGGGCGCCGGCCAGTGCGCCCATGTCGATGCCGACGGCGTCCATCCATCACCGCTGTCCTTCGCGGCCGCCACCGCCTGGACCCGCGGCATGCTGGTGGCCGACCGCCTTCCATTGCCGGATCTGCTCGACGCCTTCGGGCGCTACCACAACGGCCTGCTGCGCGCGCGCGGCGCGGCGGCCGCACGCGATATCAGCGGCGTGTTCCGGCTGGCCGACCTGGACGGCGCACTGCGCCAGCTGGCGGCGGCGCTGCCGGTGAAGGTCGAGCGCTACGGCAGCCTTGTCACCGTTGTATCCTAGCGGCCGCACGTCCCGATTCGCATCCTGAAACAGATCGCAGATGACTTCCTTGTCCAAGCCCGACTCCCCTCCCCGGCATGCGGCGCCGAATGCAAAACCCTGTTGCGCCGCCTCGCGCGCGCGTCCTGGGTCTACCCCGGCCGCGCCGGCGCCGGACGCAGCGCCGGCGCGTGCATCGGATGCACGCCCCACGGTCGCCTTCCCCGCCGTCAGCTTCCTGATGGGCACCGACTACCCGGGCGCCAACCGCGGCGATGGCGAAGGCCCGGTACGGCCGGTCTCGCTGCCGCCGTATGCGATCGACGTCTATCCGGTGACCAATGCCGACTTCGCCGGCTTCGTGCACGCGACCGGCTATGTCACGCAGTCCGAACGCTACGGCAACTCCTTCGTGTTCCAGGGGCAGATTCCGCAAGGCCGCTACGACGAACTGGTCGAGGACACGCTGGCGGCGGCGCCCTGGTGGTGCCTGGTGCAGGGCGCGTCGTGGCGTACGCCGGAGGGCCCGGGTTCGACCATCGACGAACGCATGACGCATCCGGTGGTGCATGTGTCCTGGAACGACGCCATGGCCTACGCGGCCTGGAGCGGCGGCACGCTGCCGACCGAGGCGCAGTGGGAATACGCGGCGCGCGGCGGCCTCGAACAAAAGCTGTATCCCTGGGGCGACGAACTGACGCCGCAGGGCCGGCATCTGTGCAATGTCTGGCAGGGCGAATTCCCCGACCTGAACACCGCGGAAGACGGCTTTGCCGCCACCTGCCCGGTCGACGCCTTTCCGCCGAACGGCCACGGTTTGTATTCGGTGACTGGCAACACCTGGGAATGGTGTGCCGACTTCTGGGGCGCCGGGTGCGGCGACGCGCGCGTGATGAAGGGCGGTTCCTTCATGTGCCATGCTTCGTATTGCAACCGCTACCGGCCAGCCGCGCGCACCCGGAACACGCCGGACAGCGCGGCCTCGAACATCGGCTTTCGCTGCGCCAGGCCGGCGCCCTGACCGGCCCCCGGCCTAGGCCTTGGCCGGCTTGGGCTTCGGCGCGGCGTCGGGCGCCGGGTCCGGGTACTCGACGGAGGGCACGTGCTCGCGCGCCATGCCCTCGGCCATCCGGGCGACGATGTCCGGATGCGCGCCCGCCAGGTTCCTGCTCTCCTTCGGGTCGACCGACAGGTCGTACAGTTCGAGCGGACCGTTGCGCTTCAGGCACACCGCCTTCCACTTGCCCCAGCGCGCCGCCTGGCGGAACTCGGGGTCGTAGTATTCCCAGTACAGGAAGCGGTCGGCCGCCGGGCGCTTCGGATCGACCAGGAAGGGCTTCAGGCTCACGCCGTCCGACTTTTCCGCCGGCGCCTGCGCCAGGTCGAGCGCGGTCGGCAGGAAGTCGGGGAAGTAGACCGGTACGTCGCTGACGGCGCCGGCCGGTATCCTGCCGGTCCAGCGCACGATCCACGGGTCACGAATGCCGCCTTCGTACATGTCGCGCTTGTAGCCCGTCAGGCCGCCGTTCGAGTCGAAGAAGTCGGCCACGCGGGTCTGCTGCGTGGTCGGTTCCGAGCGCGGGCCGTTGTCCGAGGCGAAGAAGATCACGGTGTCCTGGTCCAGCCCGGCGCTGGCCAGCTTGTCGAGCAGCTGGCCGATGCCGCGGTCGAGATAGTGGATCATTGCCGCGTAGGTCTTTTCATCGTCGGCCCAGCCCTCGCGCTCGGCATACGGCCCGAAGTCGGGCGCCGTGAACGGCGAATGAGGACTGTTGTAGGCCGCGTACAGGAAGAACGGCCCGTCCTTGTGGCGCTCGATGAAGTCGATCGAATCCTCGGTCACCATCAGGGGTTCGTAGCGGCCGTGCCTGCCGTTCGCGTTTTCGGGAATGTCGACCAGTCTGTCGCCATGCACGCGCTGCGCCGGCCAGTAGCCCTGCGTGGTCTCGAACTGGATCAGCCAGCCCTTGAATTCGTCGAAGCCAAATTTTGGCGGCGTGGCGTTCGACTCGAAGCCGTCGAGGTGCCACTTGCCCATCAGGCCGGTGCGGTAACCGGCGCCCTGCAGGTACTGGGCGACGGTGCGGTCGTCCGGCGTCAGGTTCGGACGCCTCCAGACCTGCGTGCCGCCCCACTTGGTGCCCGTCTTGCCGCCGGCGATGGCGGTGTTGTCGCGGATGCGGGCGTGGCCGGTGTGCATGCCCGTCATCAGCGCGCAGCGCGACGGGCCGCACACCGGCGCGCCCGCATAGCCCTGGGTGAACAGCATGCCCCCCCTGGCCAGGCGGTCGATATTCGGCGTGGCGATCTTGCGCTGGCCATAGATGGCAGCGTCTCCATAGCCCATGTCGTCGGCCAGGATGAAGATGATGTTGGGACGGCGCGCACCCGGCTGGGGTGCGGCGATGGCGGGCGCGCTGGCGATGGCCGCCAGTGCGCTGACGATGAATTCCCTGCGAAGCATGTCGGTCCTTTGTCCTTGTTGTCAGTAGCGGTAGCCAAGCGTGACGCCCAGTGTACGCCGCTCGCCCAGGTAGCCGGTCACCGAGCCGTATTCATTGTTCACGAGGCGCTTGTAGTAGGTCTTGTCGAAGGCATTGTTCAGCCACACGGAGACGTTCCATTCGCCGCGCGCGGTCTTGCCCGACGTGCCCGCCGAGAACGCCGCCAGCCCATAGCCCGGCACGCGCGAGAACTCGGAATTGTCGACCGTGCCGTACATCCAGCTGCGCCACGCGTACCGGCCGGAGACGAAATTCCTCAGGCCGTTCGACGTGGTCCACTCGTAGCGCGCGCTCGCGTTGGACGTCACGCGCGGCGCATTGAAGACGCGCTCGCCGCTCAGGTTGCAGGCGCTCGGCGGATTCGCCCCCAGCAGGATCTCCGGCGGGCAGCGCGCCTCGGTGTAGTCCGTGTAATAGGTGTCGTTGAACACGGTGGCCGCGTCGAACTGCCAGTTGCGGTTGGGCGCCCAGTGCACGGTCGCCTCGGCGCCGCGCGATATGTAGCTGCCCGCGTTCAGCAGGTAGACCTGCTGGTCGATGGGGTCGTAGCCCTGGGTCTGGAAATCGCGCACCTGGGTCAGGAACACGTCCGCCTTGACGTTCAGGCGCTTGTCGTCGACATCGGCCTTGAGGCCCAGCTCCGCGCTCGCCGTGCGTTCCGGCCGGATGATCAGCGAGTCCAGTCCCGCCTTCGCCGCCGCGCCCGACGAGATGTTCAGGCCGCCGGACTTTTCGCCGTAGGACGCGGCCGCGTAGGTGGAGAGGCCGGGCGCGGCCCGCCAGGTGGCGACCACGGTACCGGAAGGCAGGTTGTTGGTCTGCTCCAGGTAGCCGGAGTTGAACGGATTGCGGTTGTAGCGGATGAAGCCACCGCCCCGCTCGTCGTGGTTCAGGCGCGCGCCGGCCGTGATGTCGAGGTCGTCGCGGACGTGCCAGGTGCCCTGGACGAATGGCGACAGCGACCGGTCGCGCAGCAGGCCCAGGCGGATGACGTCCAGGTTGCGCGAGACGCCGGCGGCGGTGCCCAGCCACGTATCCGGCACCGTCGTGTCGGCGTAGCGCGTGTGCGCCTCGATCGCCAGTTTCTGGCCGAGGTAGGTCAGGCCGTAGGCGTAGTCGACGGCGCCGCCGGTGGGCGAATCCACGCGCAGCTCCTGTGACCAGCTGCGGTCACGCTGCTGGAAGCCGCTGTCGGCATAGATCCGCACCGACTGGTAGTCCGCCAGCGACGGCGCGGCATGGAAGTAGCGCAGCGACGTGACCGAACGCACGCGCCAGCCGCTCTCGAGCCGCCACTCGGCCAGCGCGGCGGCGCCGCCCTGCACGATATGCTGGCGGGTCTCGTCGTCGAGGTCCACGTCGGGGCCGAACACCACGTTGTTCCCGATTGCCCTGGAGCGGGCCAGGTAGGTGTCGATGCCGTTCACCGCATGCGTGGCGAACAGCACCGGCGTCGGTTCGCTGTTGCTGTTGTTGTAGTCGGCCGACAGGCGCAGCCTGAAGCGGTCGCCGTCGCGGTACAGCAGCTGGCCGCGTCCGCCATTCGAACGGGCGCCGTTCAGGCGGTGGCCGTTGCGGATGTTGGTGACCGCGCCGTCGCTGCCGCTGCCGAGGAGGTTCAGGCGGCCGGCCCAGCTCTCCGACAGCGGACCGGACAGCACCGCCAGCACGCGTTTGTAGTCGTGCTGGCCGACGGATGCCGAGATGGACGCCTCCGGCGCGAAGGTCGGTTCCCTGGTGTGGATGTCCAGCACGCCGCCGGTGGCATTCGCGCCGAACATCGTGCCCTGCGCGCCGCTCAGCACGTCCGCCCAGGCGATGTCCCCCAGGCCCGACAGCATGCCCGGCCGCGCCAGGTAGACGCCATCGACGTAGATGGCCACGCTGCTCGGCATGCCGATATTCTGTTCGCCGCTGGTCTGGCCGCCGCCATCGCCCACGCCGCGGATCGTGATCTGGGTGTCGGCCGGATCCGTGCTCTGTACGTTCAGGCCCGGCACCAGCTGCTGCAGCGCCTCGATCGAATTGATGTTCTGCTGCTCGAACTGCTCACCAGTGACGCGGTAGGTCGAGGTCGGGGCGCGGCGCGGATCCGCGTCGACCGTGTCCTGGCCGCGGCGGGCGCCGCTGACGGTCACGGTGGCGACGGCGGCCGGCGCCGCAACGACTGCAGACATGGGCGCGGCCGGCGCGCCGGCGTCGAGCGGCGCGGGTGCGGCCAGGCTGGTGCGCTTCAACGGCAGCGCCGGCACCGGCCTGGCCGGCACGCGGCGGATCGTCAGCGCGCCATCCGGCTTGGCGGCCAGCTCGAAGCCGCTGCCCTGCAGTGCGCGCTGGATGGCCTGCGCCGGGCTGTAGCGGCCGACGACGGGCGCCGCATGGGCGCCATTCAACAGGGCCGGGTCATAGGCGATGGACACGCCGCTATCGGCGGCGATCGCCAGCAGGGTGCGCTCCAGGGGCGCCGCGGGCAGCTGATAGTCGCTGCGCGCGGCGTCCTGGGCGGCGGCGGTCCCCGCAAGGCTGGCCAGCACGGCCAGCGCAAGGGTCGTCTTTTGAAGCGTCTTGAACAAGGGAAGTCCTCATGGCTGTCTTTGATACAAGCCTTGTGCAACGAGAATCGAAAAGCGTCAGCGGAAAGTGAAAATTTTTTGCGCCAGCCTGTCTCATCCGGCCTGTCATCCCCACGACATAATGTTCAATTAACATCAAATCCTTCCTTCCCGTATTGCCAAACGAATATTAAGGATTCGATTCCATGAAATTGTCGATGCACGCTTGTCTCCTGCCCCTCGCAGCCCTGATGCTCGCCCCTGTCGCCGCCCAGGCAGCGCCCTTGCCGACGCTGACCGGCGATCGTCCCCTGGTGATCGCCCATCGCGGCGCCAGCGGCTATTTGCCGGAAGAGTCGATACAGGCTTACCAGCTCGCCATCAGGATGGGATCGGACTACATCGAGGGTGACGTGTACCTGACCGCCGACGGCAAGGCAGTGATGCTGCATGACGGTACCCTGAACGCCACCACCAATGTCGTGGCCTACGCCGCGACGCATCCGGAAATCGCCGCCCTGCGTTCCGCGAACGGCAGCTACGACGTGACGAAATTCACCCTGGCGCAGCTGCAGCAGTTGTCGGTCACGTGCCGCAATGCCACCGGCTACTGCACCGACAAGACCTATTTCGATCCCGCCATGTCGTACACGGTCGCCACCTACGAAGCCTTCCTCGACCTCGCCTACGACCACTACCTGGAGACCGGCATCGTCACCGGCGTCTTCCCCGAAGCCAAGCAAAGCGGACTGGCGGTGGCGCAAGCCATCCTGGCCGGCCTGACCGACGCGAAGTACAACGGCTACTTCACCACCGAAGGCCGCGCCCTGACGCAGTCGTTCAACGCGGCGCAGGTGGAATACCTGAACACCAACTCCTCGATCCCCGTCAGCTACCTCGGTGTCTGCCCCACCACGGCGGCGGCGGCGGCCCAGGTTGCCGCCATTGCCGACGGCATCGGCCCGTCGAGCGGCCAGCTCGGCGCCGCGTGCGTGAATGCCGCGCACAATGCCGGCCTGACGGTGATGCCGTACACCTACCAGAACAATCCCGCCAGCTATGAGACCGCCTACAACCTCGGCGTGGACGGGGTCTTTACCAACTTCCCGGATATCGCCGCAAACGTGCGCGACCAGGTGTTCGGACCGGAAACGCCGGTGCCGGAGCCGCAATCGCTGGCGCTGATCGGCCTGGGTCTTGCCGGCATCGCGGCCTTCAAGAAGCGCAAGCAGGCTTGAATCGCGGCTTTGAAATAAAAAACCCGCTTGCGCGGGTTTTTTATCAATTTTTTGCGGTAAGCGGATCGCCCTGGCCCTGATCGTCCTGCCAGCCGCCGCCGAGCGCCTTGTACAAGGACACCGTCGCCTGCAGGCGCCGCAGTTTCAACATCGCCATGTCGTTCTGCACGTCCGATAGCGCGCGCTGCGTATCGAGCACCGTCATCAAGTCTTCCGCGCCCAATTTATACCGGATTTCCGACAGGTCGTACGCCTGGCGTGCCTGCTCCAGTTCGGCTGTCTTCAGGTGCCGCTGCTCGTCCAGGCTGCGGATCTGGCCCAGCGCCGATTCCACTTCCGACAATGCGGACATCACGGTGGCCCGATACACCTGCACCAGTTCCTGTTTGCGGGCGATGGCGATGTCGCGTTCCCGCTTGAGCCGGCCGCCATCGAAAATCGGCGCCATCAGCGAGACGCTGACATTGGCGAGCAGGTTCGGTGCATTCAGCAGCGACAGCAAGGCGCTGCTTTGCGCGCCCATCGCGCCGGTCAGGTTAATACTGGGGAACAGCTTGGCCCGGGCGACGGCGACGTCGGCATTGGCGGCGGCCAAACTGGCCTCGGCGCGGCGGATATCGGGCCGGCGCGCCAGCAGCTCGGACGGCAGGCCCGGCGACACCTCGGGCAAGGTCACCGTATCCAGTCCCTGCTGCAGTCCCTGCTGGCCGACCGAAAATGTCTGCGGCGTCTTGCCGAGCAGGATGGCCAGCGCCGCCTGCGCGTCGCGCTCCTGCTGCATCAGGTCCGGTATGTCCGCTTTCTGCTGCGCCACGACCGAGCGCTGGCGCGCCAGGTCGAGCGGCGAGGCCGCGCCCGCGCTCTGCTGCGCCTCCACCAGGGCCAGCACACGCTCGGCATTCGCCACGTGCCCGCGCGCCACGGCCAGCCGGTCATGCAGCGACAGCACCTGCAGATAGGTCGAGACGATGCCGCTGGTGACCGTCAATGCCACGATCTGGCGGTCGAAACGGTTGGCCTCGAGCGACGCTTGCGCGGACGCCACGCTGGCCTTGTTCTTGCCCCAGAAATCGACTTCGTAGGAAACCTCCAAGCCGATATCGGCAGAGGTGCTGGCGCTGCCGCTTCGGATCGGCAAGGCACGGTTGGCGCCGCTGTAGAAATCCGCAGTGGGCAGCAGCGACACGCCGGCGATGCGCGCCTGCGCCTCCGCCTGCCTCACGCGCGCGAGGGCGCCCGCGAGTTCCAGGTTGCCGGACTGGCCTTCATCGACCAGCTGCGTCAGTTCAGGGCTGCCGAAGCGCTGCCACCAGTTCTTGTCGGGCCACTCCGGATGGTCCGGCGTTCCAGCGGCGGTCCAACCGGCTGGCAAATCGACCTTCGGCGGCGGCTCCGCGATGGGCGCACGGCTGGCGCACCCCGTCAGCATGGCGCAAGCCAGGCCGAACAGAAGACTCAAGGCGCGATGCGTCATTGGCGTGCCTCAAGCGCCGATGCCACCGGCGACCCGGCGCCGGCATCCGCCGCAGCCGGCGCCCTGGGCACCGGACCGCGCAGCACCTTGTCGCCGGCGTCCAGCCCGGACAGGATCTGCGCCTGTTGCGCGTTGCGCAAGCCGACCTTCACCTTGCGGGCGCTGACGTGTTGGCCGGCATCGAGCACACTGACGTCGTACAGGCCGTCCTCGTCGGGTTCGCCCAGGCAATTTGCCGGCAGCAGCAGCGCATCGCGCGCCTGTGCGACGACGAACTGCACCTGCACACTCATGCCGCTCATCAGTTGATGGTCCGGATTCTTGACCTCGAACAGGACAGTATAAAAAGCCTGCTTGCCCTGCTCGCCCGTGCCATCGGCCGGAATGGGAATGACCTGGCGCAGCTTGCCCGACCAGCGTTTTCCGGGATAGCCAGGGGTCGTGAAACTCGCCGCCATGCCGCGCCGCAGGCGCGTCACATCAGTCTCCGCGACGCGCGCGGCCACCGTCATGTCCGACAGGTCGGCAATCCGGAGCAGCGCTGCGGCAGGTTGCGCGGCGCTGACCATTTGTCCCGCGCGCGCAGTCAGCGCCACCACGGTGCCGGCTATCGGCGACCTGAGCAGCGTTTTCTGGCGCGCTTCCTCATCGATTTTCAACGTGGCTTCCAGCTCATGGATCTGCGCCGTGATCGCATCGACGCGCGCGCTCGCCGATGACGCGCTCATCCGTGCCGATTCGAAGGCTTCCTCGCGCGTCGCGTTCTGCGCTTTCAGCTGGGTCTGGCGCTTGAACTGGAGCTGGGCGAATTCAAGCTGCGCGCGCTGGTCGGCCAGGTCGGCCTGCAGCCGGGCCATCTGGGCGCGGTTGCTTTCGACTTTGGCCGGTTGCTGGGTCGGGGTAATTTCGAGCAAGACCTGGTCGGCCTGGACCGTGTCTCCGATGGCGACCTGCACCTCTTTCACCTGTCCGCCGATCTGGGCATAAGTGTCGGCCCATTTGTGGAGTTGCAGCTTGCCGGCGGCGTCGACTGTCTGCTGGATGTCGCCGCGGTGCGCGGTGACGGTGTCGAGCTTGACCGGCGCGGCTGGTGCCGCGGGCGGCGCCGGCCTGGCTGCCTGCGCCGACACTGGACCGGCGGCGAGGACAGCGGCAAGCGAAAGCAGCGCCGCGGCCAGGGGGAAGGTTCTGTCTTGTTGATCAGCAGCCATGGGAGCACATCAGAAATAGGCCGAGTATACACATACTGGCAATTGCTTGAGCGCTTAGTGTGGCGCCGGACGGCATCGCCGCCGCTGCTTTCATTCAATCTACGCTATGCTTGCCTGCTCGACAGTTTGACCGGAAACGCATGGAGCGCGCCTGATGTTTCACCTGATGTTCAGTCTACCCTGCCTGCTCGTGCTGGTGCGCTGGCTATGGCCGCTGCCCTTATCCCGGCGCACCAAGCTGGCCGGCGCCGTCATCCTGGTGCTGGCCTCGCAATATCACCTGTGGTCGCGCGTTTCTTCGGGCAGTGTGTTTTCGCCCGAATTTCCGAGATTCCTGATCATCTTGTTCAACTGGGCGTTTGGCGCCATGCTGCTGCTGGCCGTGTTCCAGCTGCTGCTCGATATGGGCGCCTCGGTCGTCACACTCATGCGGCGCAGGCGTGTGCCGATCGCTGCGCGCCTGCGGGGCGCGATCGGCATCGCCGCCATGCTGCTGGCCGCTCTCGGCGTCATGCAGGCGATCGAGTCGCCGCCGCTGAAGGACGTGCAGATCGAGGTCAAGGACTTGCCGCGCGAATTCGACGGCTACCGGGTGCTGCACCTGACCGACCTGCACATCAGCCGCCTGTTCGACGCGGCGTGGACGCGCCAGGTGGTCGGCAAGGCCAATGCGCTCGGCGCCGACCTGATCGTCATCACCGGTGACCTCATCGACGGCAACGTCGCCCAGCGCGAAGCCGACGTGGCCGCACTGCGTGACTTGCGCGCTCCGGACGGCGTCTGGGTCATTCCCGGTAATCACGAGTACTTCTTTGGCCACCGTGCATGGATGGCGTATTTTGCGGGGCTCAACATGACGCCGCTGGACAACAGCCATGTGATCATCAGGCGGGGTGCCGGGCAAGTGGTGCTCGCCGGCGTGAACGACGTGACCGCCCCGCGCACTGGCGCCCCGGCGCCCGACCTCGATGCGGCGCTACGCGGCGCGCCGGCTGGCGTGCCGGTCATCCTGCTCGATCACCAGCCCAGGAATGCCCGCTTCTCAGCCAGCCGTGGCGTTGCGCTGCAATTGTCCGGCCACACGCATGGCGGCATGATCGTCGGACTCGATCGTGTGGTGGCGCGGGCGAACAATGGTTTTGTTTCGGGCCGCTACGATGTCGGCGGCATGACGCTGTACCTGAACAATGGCACGGCTCTGTGGCCGGGCTTCGCACTCCGGCTCGGCGTGCCCGCCGAGCTGACCCGCATCACGCTGCGGCGCCAGGCGCCCTGAGGGCGTATTCGTGTACCCGCATCGCGATCCCGCCCGAGCCGAACATGCGCAGCGACCCGCCGCCGGCCTGTTCAGCGACCAGCGCGGTCAATGGGCCAAGCAGCGTGTAGAACTCGTCGGCCGTGCAGGTCGGCAGGTGGATGTTCAGTACGCGCGGATCGTAGTAGCGAAAGGCGAGTTCGCGGCCGTCCTCGGTGCGCACGCGCAGGAATTTCTTGAAATGCAGGCGCTGCTGGAGCAGCGTCACGTCAGGCGCCGCCACGGTCAGGATACCCCACGCCCTGCCCCAGCCACGCCGGAGAGCAGCCAGTAGACCTGCGCGCCCTTCGGATGGTCGCCGTCCGGCCGCAGGATGGCGGTCAGCGCTTGCAGCGCGGTCTCGTTCATGCTGCGGCCTCCAAGGCGATCCCCCAGGTCCCGCTGGCGACCCTGCGCGCGGCAGCTTGGAGCACCTCGTCGTCGCTCCACCGCGCCAGGTCGACGCCGTCGTGGCCGTCCAGCGTCAAGGCGTGGCGCAAGGCATGCAGCCGGCCGGCGTCGCGGAAATAGCGGTCCATGAAGCTGCGTGCCCGCCATGCATCCGTGCCGGTCCACCATGCCTGCAGGTCGCTGCCTGGTCGCGCTACTGGCTGCTGTCCGAAGGAATGGAGATGGATGCGGCGGTCGATCTCGTCGATGATGATGTGCATAATGCGGCAGGTGTTGAGACGGCGGTTGCGGCGACGCGGCGGGCGCCATGTCTCGAGCCGCTGGGACTGACTTTCCCGCAATACCTGGTTCTGCTCGAGCTGTACAGCGGCGCGCCACGGTCGACGGCGGCTCGGACACGCCCTGCACGACCTTGCCGAAGACCGCCGGGTTGGCGTCCAGCTTCTGCTTGAAGGCCACGGTGGAGCGCCTGGCCGGGTCGAAGGCCGCGCCTGCAGCGATCAATTTGCCGTTGTCACGCAAATAAGGCGCCAGGATCTTTGCAGGCGCCTTGCGTGCATTACGAATCAAGGGCTGTGCGAGAACCACTGCTTGCTCGGAGAGGAACGGGCATGCGCTTTGGCAGCGGCCTCAAGACTCGGGGTTAGGATCGGCCCGGTCCGGGTCTTTCCCGCCATCCAGTATCACGGCCGCTCGCTCCATGCGCATGCTGTCCGACAGCGACCGGCGGTCTTCCTCGTCGGCCTGTGGCGGATCGAGCATGTCGGCAAGCATCGCGTGCAGCTCGGGCGTATCCCAGGGCAGGCCACCGCGTTGCCTGACATGGATGTAATGCCGGATTTCGCTGTCCTGCCCCGGGGTCAACGGCAAGCCGCGAAACGTGTTTGCAGGTTCGGACGCCATCTTGATCCCTCCTTGAATCCAGCGACAGGCATCCCGACCCTACGCGCATTCCCTTCACACGGGCGCACGGCAGACTGCGACGAAAAACACTGGTTCGGCGCCATTACGGCGCGTATGATGAATCGCAGCGGCGGATGACGCGACTGCAGGACGTCATACCCGACGCGTCGCCCTCCAACGTGTTGCCATGGAGGTGCGATGCAGATCAACGAGCGCCAGCGGCGCAGCGACGAGCCGACGGCGAATGCCGTGGCGCGCGCACTCAACATCCTTGCGGTGCGCGATGCCGAACTCGCCAGGCGCTACATGCGGCACAAGAATGTGCCGGACCATGTGATTGCCCGCGTCCTGGGCAATCCCGCACGGTGCCGCCGCGAGAGCGCCGGACAATCGGTATCGGAAGCGATCACGCCGTCCCCACCGGACGCTCAGTAATACCATGGCCACGGCCACGCCCAACCGCAAGCGCAGCCGTCGATGACACGAAACACCGAAGCCGACACGGACGTCCGGCAATGACGGGCCCTGCTCACCATGTCGCGCGAATCGATGCAGCCCGACGAGCCACTCACGGTGCCGGCACTGGCCGGCAACTAGCGCAGCTGGCACACCAGCGCATGGCAAGCGCGCGTACGATAATGCCGCACGGCTATTTATTAATGCCAAATTGACAATTCTCCCGTGGCCTGTATATTCGTTTGGCGTCAGGGATTATGCGCATCGGGTTGAATGAGGCATTAACAAGACCCGTTGCGCGAGCGGAGGCAGCATGCCCTATCGAGTCCTCATCCTTTCCTCCAGTACGCACGACGTCGAGGCGCTGGAGCATGCCCTGGGCAATGCACGTGACGGCCCCTTCGATGTCGAAAGTGGCTCCACCCTGACGGAAGGCATGCGCCGAATCTGCAGCGGCGGGGTGGATGCGATCCTGGTGGATCTGGACCTTCCGGACGGCCAGGGCCTGGCTGTCTTCGATCAGCTGGCCGCGGCCGCACGCCACACGCCGATCCTGACGCTGTGCGGGCTCGACGACGAGGCCAACGCGGTGGAAGCAGTCCAGCGCGGTGCCCAGGGCTGGTTGTCGAAGGGTTTCTTCGACAACGCCCTGGTGCCCCAGGCCCTGCGTAACATCATCGAGCGCATGAAGGTGGAACACCGCCTGTACGTCGCGCGGGCACGTGCGGAAATCACGCTCAACTCGATCGGCGACGCCGTCATCTCGGTCGACATGGCGGGCCGGGTGGATTACCTGAATATCGCGGCCGAACTGGTCACCGGCTGGCCGCGCGGAGAGGCACGCGGGCGTCCCGTCGCAGAAGTGCTCAGGCTTATCGACGCTGTCAGCGGGCGCGTGATCACCGATCCCGCCGACCATATCCTGCACAGCAACCAGGCAGCGAACCTGACTGGCGACGCCATCCTTGTTTCGCGCCATGGCCGGCGCATTCCGATCGAAGACTCGGCCGCTCCCATCCACGACTGGGATCGCCAACTGGTCGGTGCCGTGATGGTGTTCCGCGACATTTCCGACACCGTTGCGCTGACATCGAAAATGCGGCACCTGGCGCAGCACGACTTCCTCACCAACCTGCCCAATCGTTCTCTGCTGAACGATCGCATCACGCAGGCGATTGCACTGTCCAGGCGCAACGACACGCGCCCGGTGCTGCTGTTCCTTGACTTGGACAAATTTAAACATATCAACGACTCGTTGGGGCACGGGGTCGGGGACCAGTTGCTGCAAGCAGTCTCGGAACGCCTGGTGCACTGCGTGCGCACATCCGACACGGTCAGCCGTCATGGCGGCGATGAGTTCGTGATCTTGCTTGCCAATGAACGGCGCCCACAGGATGCGGCGCTTGCGGCCGAAAAGATCCTGCTTGCGCTGTCGGCGCCTTTTCGGATCGACACCCAGGAACTGCATACCTCGACCAGCATCGGCATCAGTGCGTTTCCACTCGACGGTACCGATGCCGCCGCCCTGGTCAAGAACGCCGACACCGCCATGTACCACGCCAAGGAACTCGGGCGCAATAATTACCAGTTCTTCCGCCAGGACATGAACACGCGCGCCGTCAAACGGCAACTGGTCGAAACCAGCCTGCGCCGGGCGCTCGAACGCGGCGAATTCAAGCTGTATTACCAGCCCAAGATCGACCTGCAAACGGACCGTATTACCGGCGTCGAAGCCCTGCTGCGCTGGGAGCATCCGGAATGGGGACTGGTGATGCCCGAGCGTTTCATCACGATTGCCGAAGAATGCGGCCTGATCATTCCAATCGGACGCTGGGTATTGGGCGAAGCCTGCGCGCAACTGGTGCGCTGGCGTGATATCGGCATGCCGGACGTGTCGGTTGCATTGAACATTTCCGCACTGGAGTTTCGCCATCGGGATTTTTTCACGCACGCACTCGAGATCTTCGACGCCACCGGCGTGGACCGGGCACATGTGCAGCTCGAGTTGACCGAGAGCGTGTTGATGCACGATGTGGCTGCCAGCGCACACCTGTTGAGCAAGTTCAAGGCAATGGGTGTGCAGATCGCCGTGGACGACTTCGGCACAGGGTACTCCAGCCTCAGTTACTTGAATCAATTCCCGATCGACATGCTCAAGATCGACCAGTCGTTCGTCAAGGCGATCGATGGCGGGTCCGGACGCAACGGGGCGATCGTCAGCGCCGTGATCGACATGGGCAAGAACCTGCACCAGCGTGTGATCGCCGAGGGTGTCGAGGACGAGGCGCAGCTCGCTTTTCTCAGGAAGCACCAATGCAACGAGGGCCAGGGCTTCCTGTTCAGCCACCCGCTCGATGCGGCGCAGATGGGAACCATGCTCGACAACGGCAGGTCCGCCTGACCCGTCGGTGCCGGGTCAGCCGTCAGCCGGGCCCGCAGGCAATACCGTGCGCCGCCATCCGCAGCCGCTCTTCCGCTCAGGAAGGTAGAAATATGCGCGCATGATAAGTATCAGCAATCTTTCGAACCGGCGCTCATGGTGAATTCGCTCAGTCCGACACTGCCTGCTGCACCACGGGCAAGATGAATCTCAGGCACGTACCCTGCCCGCGCCCGGCGCTGTCGGCGGACACCATGCCGCCGTGCGCCTGGGTCACGCTGCGCGCAATCGCAAGGCCAAGGCCCGCGCCCGAGGGCACGCGCCGGGGGTGCTTGGAGAACTTGCGAAACGGCTCGAACATGGACAGCAGTTCGCCGGCATCAATGCCGATCCCGTGGTCGGTCACCGTTATCTCGAGGAAAATCCCATCGACGGCGACTGCCAGCGAGATCCTGGCGCCGTCATCGGAGAATTCGCTGGCATTGAGCAAGGCATTACCGAGCGCCTGCGCCAGCCGATCCGGATCGCACCACAGGACGGCGTCCCGGGCGCGCCCTGTGACGCCGGTCTCCATCTGCAGCGTCTGGCCGCGTTCGCGCAATACGCAGTCGACCACGTCGCGCGCACCAGCCAGCACCTCGTCCACGCTGGCGGCACGCATCGAGACCGGAATGTCGCATGCCTGCTCGATGCGGGCACCGTCGAGCAAGTCGTCGATGAAGCGCGCGAGTTGCCTGGTCTGGCGCTCGATCACGCGCGCCATCCGGGCAATCCCCAACTCGCCGGGCTGGCGCCGCAAGAGCGCAGCGACCGCCATGACCGGAGCCAGCGGGTTGCGCAACTCATGCGCCAGCATATGCAGGAAATCCGACCGGCCGTCGCGGGCAAACCCGACCTCGTTTTCAAGGCGTCGTCGCTCGCTGATGTCCGTCAGGGAGCACAGTACCCCTGCGGCGACGCCATCTGCCCGGCCAACCGGTCGCGCATGGATCACCACGCAGCGCCGCTGGCCATCGGCGGACTCCGCCACCAGCTCGGTCGGCGGCGGCGCGACGCCGCTGCGCGCCGCCAGCGCAGCGGGGGACGCCGACTTCTCGAGCGCGCTGCCATCGGTCCGATACAGCGCCTTGAACCCGTCCCAGTGTCCATTCTCGACCGGAGGGGGACGTGCGCCCCATAGCCGCCCGGCGGCGCTGTTGGAATGCAGGACGGCCCCGTGCGGCGTGCAGCAGTATGCCGGACAGGCGATCTCCTCGATCAGTTGGCCGTAGGCGCCGAGCGTCAGGCTCCCGCTCAGGTCCGTTGACCGCCGCATTTCATGCATCCGTGTCACATCGCTCCCCTGTTGATCATTTTTCATCATTATGGGCGCCACTTGCTGAGCCGAACGTAGGACATACACCGGCGCCCCTGTCATCCGTGTCGCCGCAGCGCGCCGGACAAGCTGCTAGTCGCGTAGGATGAACACCTGAGCATGCGCCACGGCGATGCATTTTCGGGAACGGGACCATGGAGTACGGCGAACGCTTCAACAGCATCACCCACGCGGTCGGCGCCTGCCTTGCGGCGGCCGGCGGTACGGTCTTGATCACGGTAACGGCGCGCAGCGGCGATCCATGGAAGATCACCAGCGTCAGCATCTACGCAGCCACGTTGCTGGCCCTGTATCTCACGTCGAGCCTGTACCACGGCGTGCGCGGCCTGGCCAAGGACGTGCTGCGCAAGCTGGACCATTGCGCCATCTATCTCCTGATCGCCGGCACTTATACGCCGTTCACCCTGGTGACGCTGCGCGGCGCCTGGGGCTGGTCGATGTTCGGCGCCATATGGTCGCTGGCGCTGCTCGGCATTGTCCAGGAAATCCGGTATGCCAAAGGTGCGCGTATCCTGTCCCTCGTCATTTACATGTCGATGGGCTGGCTTGCGGTGGTCGCCATCCAGCCCCTGATCGCGGCCCTGGGGCGGGCGGGATTCGCCTGGCTGGCGGCGGGCGGCCTCTTGTATACGGCCGGTATCGCTTTCTATGCCACCGACCACAAGCTGCGGCATGGCCATGGCATCTGGCACGTATTCGTCCTCGGCGGCAGCACCTGCCACTACATCGCGGTCTTGCTCTACGTCGCCTGACCGGCACCCCGAAAAAAAAGGCCCCGCAGGGCCAGGATGAATCGTGACGGTCAGCGTGGCGAGGACGGATCCCTGTTGCCGGCCTGGGGGCCGCTGCCTTGTACATTGCCGGGGAAACTGGGCGGGCCGGCCTGGCCATCGGGTTTTTCGCCTGCGCCGTCCGTGCCGCTTTGCAGGTTGCCCTGGAACCGGGCTCCGGTGCGCGCGCCGCGCTCGGCCTCCTGCCTGAACGCGTGGCGCAAGTTCTTGTCGGTTTCTTCTGCCGCGGCGCGGGTCACGTCCTCGGCCAGCGCGCGCGCGGTACGCGACATCTCCTGCACATGCTGCTCGGTCACGCGGCTCAGGTCGACCTGGGTGGCAGCGGCAAGCTGCGACAGTTGCTGCTGGTATGCGCGCAGCTTGTCGCTGCCCGGCTGGACACCCGCTGCGGCTGCCGACAGCGCGTCGGTCGGACGCCCGGCGGCCAGCATGCGCTGGGCAGTGCCTGTAATCTCCGCCAGGAGGGACTGGCCGAGCTGCATGTTCAGCTGAAAGACCTGCTGGAAGGAGCGCGACATGGTTTGCGACAGCTCGTTCATGAATGCGGTCTGGGCATCGAAATGCGAGCGCATGGCGGGATTGACGGATTGCGCAGCGCCGAGCCGAGCCGAGCCGGGCCGGGCCGGGCCGAGCGACACTTTACGCTTTGATACGAATCACAACAGAATCGAGGCATACTGAAGCCTTCAACGTTTTTTAAGCTAACTGATGTCTGAGCATGTACCGGAGTTCGATCATTTACCCCAGGATAGCGAGACGGTCGCCCTGCTGCGCGGCACCGATTGGTCATCGACCTCCCTCGGTCATCCCTCCACGTGGCCGGAAGTCCTGCGCCTGCAATTGAACATCTGTTTCGAGTCGGCCTTTCCGATCGCCGTCTGGTGGGGACCCGACCTGGTCCAGTTCTACAACGACGGCTACCGTCCGATCCTTGGCACCACCAAACATCCCCGGGCCTTCGGCGGGCGCGCGCTCGACACCTGGCCCGATATCTGGCCGACCATCGGCCCCATGGTCCGGCAGGTGGTCGAACAGGGCATCGCGGTCAAGGGCGAGGACATGCCGCTCATCCTCGAGCGCAACGGCTATCCCGAGCTGTGCCACTTCACCTTCTCCTACAGTCCCATTCGTGACATCAACGGCCAGATAGACGGCATGTTCACGGCCGCCGTCGAAACCAGCGAACGGGTGCGCGTGGAACGCAGGCTGGCATTCCAGTTGCGCCTTGCGGATGCGCTGCGAGCGATCCATGACCCGGTGGAGATCGCCGAGTGCGCCGCGGCGATGCTGGGCGAACATGTCGGCGCCGGCCGTGCCGGGTATGGCAATGTCGACATGCGCCTGCGCAGCGTCGCCGTCGACGCCGAGTGGACCGATGGGCGCATGGCCAGTCTCGCGGGCGGCAGCCTCGCCCTCGACAGCTTCGGGTCGGACATCATCGACGAGCTGAAGGCCGGGCGGACGTTTCGGTTGAATGACGTCGGCACCGATGCGCGGACGGCGCCTTGCGCGGACGCTTACGCAGCGATCGGCACGCGCAGCCTCATTCTCGTGCCACTGTTGAAGCACGGCAGGTTGCAGGCGATCCTTCACCTGCATTGCGCCGGATCGCGTTTCTGGACAGCCGCCGATGCGACGATTGCCGAGGATGCCGCCCAACGTCTCGGCGATGCCATCGAGCGTGCCGACGCCGAACGCCGGTTGCGGGCCGAACGCGTCAGGCTGCAAGCCGTCGTCGACACGATTCCTGCCGGCCTCATCATGATGGACGAGGACGGCACGCTGCTCATCGAAAACGACGAGTGGAAAAGAACCTGGGGCGGCAATGCCCAGCTGGACGGCGGAATCGACTACGACCGCTACAAAGGATCGTGGGCGGATACCGGCGAGGCGGTCGCCATGGAGAAGTGGCCATGTTTCGTGTCACTGAAAGAAGGCGCCGCCATACGCGACGTCGTCATCGACATCGAGCGCTTCAACGGCACCCGCGGCACCATCGTCGTCTCCAGTGCCGCGATCCGCGACGACAGCGGGCGTGTCGTCGGCGCCGTCGCGGCGAACATGGACATCACGGAACTCAGGGCCGCCCAGATGCAGTTGCTGGAGGCCGACCGGCGCAAGGACGAGTTCCTCGCCATGCTGGGCCACGAATTGAGAAACCCGCTGGCGCCGATCTCGACTGCGGCGGAAATGCTCAGGATGGTTGCCCGTGGCGACGCGAAGATCGTCAAGGCCACCGAGGTCATCGGACGCCAGGTCAGGCACTTGAGTGCGCTGGTTGACGACCTGCTGGACGTGTCGCGCGTCACCAGGGGCCTCGTGCAACTGAACAAGGACGTCGTCGACCTCGATAACATCGTCGACAGCGCTGTCGAGCAGTCCCGGCCTCTCATGGAGTCAAGGAAACATTCGCTGCTAGTCCGTCATGAAGACACACATCCACGCGTAAACGGTGATCGGAACCGCCTCGTCCAGATCGTCGCCAATCTGCTCAATAACGCGGCCAAGTACACACCGGAGGGTGGCGTCGTTACACTTACAGTCCGCAATGACACCCGTCATGCATTCGTGGAAGTGCAAGACAATGGCATCGGCATCGATGCAGGCTTGTTGCCCCGCATTTTTGACTTGTTCACACAAGCGCAGCGAACGCCTGACCGTTCGCAAGGCGGCCTCGGTATCGGACTGGCGCTCGTGAAGCGTCTCGTGAATTTGCACGGTGGCGAGATCTCGGCCGCAAGCAACGGACCGGGAACCGGGGCCAGGTTCACGGTGTCGCTTCCCTTGCCGCCCGGGGTCCGGTCGGCATCCCGCTTGTAAATCCGTGCTATGCCGCGGCGTTGCCGGCGACGCCCGGCGATGCGGACATCGTAAACGTGAAGCACACCTTGCCCCCCAGGCAAGTGACGTCGAGCGTGCCCCCATGCGCGCGTGCGATCTCGGAAACGATATAAAGCCCGAGTCCCAGTCCTTGCTGGGCCTGGCTGGACGGCGAGCGCCAGAATGGCTTGAACAGCTGCGGCACGACATGTGCCGGCAACGGTTCCCCATCATTGGTCACGGACATGAAAAACCTGTCATCCGTGCAAGTGACGAGTACATTCACCGGCGCGCCAGGGGGGCCGTGGACGATCGCGTTCTTGACCAGGTTCGACAGCAGTTGGCTGAGTCGTCCCGGGTCGCAGCGCAAGCTGATGCCCGGCTGCACGAGCGCCACGATGTCCGCTTCCGGATGGACTTCGCGTAGTTCGGCAACGACTTGCGTGAAGTGCAGTTCCAGCCCATGTTCATCACGGACATTGAGTGCGATGCCGCCACCGAGGCGGCCGCGCGTGAAGTCGACCACGTCGTCGACCAGCACCGACATCCTGCCGACGCTGCGGCGCATGCGCTGAAGGATGCCCAGGATGGAAGGGTCCGTCGACTTCGATCCGAGCAGTTCGACGCCGTGCTGTAGCGCGCTCAGCGGTGTACGCAAGTCATGGCCCAGCACGGCAATGAATTGCTCGCGCAGTTCGGCAGTCTCGCGCTCGGACAGCAGGGCGGTTTGCGCCAACGCATGCTCGTGCTCGGCTTCCAGCTGCGTTGACACGAGTTGGGCAAACAGCTCGAGCGTGGACAGCATCGCCGGGGTCGACAGGCGCATCGGTTTCGGATCCAGCCCGCACAGCGTGCCGAAATAGCTGCCGTCGCGCCGGAAGATCGGGACCGAGAAATAACTCTGGAAACCATAGATCCGGGGCGTATGATGATCGCGGTACTGTTCGCTCTCGTGGACGTCGTCGATGACGATGGTTTTCGCGGTGCTGCGCACCTCGTCGCACAAGGTCGTGGTCACGTCGAGTCCGCTGCCAACCTGCAAGCCGAAATCGAGCTTGTCCCGGACCGCGCACGTCGTCCACGACGTTGCCGTCACGTGCGCGATCGCGACGAAACCCAGGCCGGTGAGCGATGCGACCGTCTCCAGGATTTGCGGCACGGCGCTGATGGCCTGGATCTCGCGCACATACGTCACCACCTCTGTACTCATAGCTGAATTAGCCTGGCAATTGCAATCGACTCGTTATATTAAACATTTGCCGGCTTCATGCCAACTGCAGGACCTCGGCAGCTGTCGTAGCACGATTGCCACGAAACTGGCTGCCCCTCCAGTTGCGCCGGATTCAGTGCCGTCATTGGCGACGCAATTTCTCTTCCTTCTTGAGTTTTTTGTCTGCCTTTTTTTCCTTCGGCGTCTTGGCCGCTTCCTTTTTCGTGGATTTCTTTGCGTCTTGGCTCTTGCTCATCATTTTCTCCAGTCGGATACAGCGACGATCTCTTCCATCTGCCCTGCTGGCGGTCCCGCCTTACCCCGACAGCGACCGCGCCAGGTCGAACGCCCGCAGATGCTGGGTAAACAGCACGTAGCCGACCGGCTTCGCCAAACCCAGGTCGAAGCCGATCTTGTCGATCTCCCCTATCGTCAGCGCGCTATCCGAGCTGGCAATGGCGATCAGGAAAGTATTTTTAAGCGAAGTATCTTGCCGGATGCTTCGCGCGAAAGACAGTCCGCGGCTTGGCATTGGACCTATATCCGCGGAAATCACATGCGGCACGAATTTCCTGGCCATGTCGAACCCCGCGTCATGGTTCGGTGCGTGCCGGATGTCCCAGGATGGATTGGAAAACTGTGCCAGTGCCACGAACGTGTCGAACACGCGCTCGTCGGCATCAATGAGAAGCACCCGCAACTGCATCCTGGAAGCCATCGGGGTCGTCATGGTGTGCCTTGCAGGGTTGGCGCAGCGGCGCCACGAGAGGGAAAAGCAGCAGTCGCCGCACATGCTGCCCCAGCCTTGGTGGTCATCACTGGGCACTCCTTGGCAGGTCCAGACTAAGAAAGTCATTCGCCGACCTGGGAGGCATCGGATCCTGGGCGCTTGAGCGTCCGACTATAGCACCCTTTGGAACAAAGTCATCGAATGCATCACAGGCTAGACGCAGCCGCGGTCTTGCTGCCCGCCTTCAAGATCTCGGTTCACCGTACTTTCGTGTCGCGCGGAATTGCTTTGCCCGGGTCAAGTGGTGTACGGCGCATCGTGCTAGCATGCCTGTTCATTAAGGAGAATGCCATGCAAGACGACCGAAAACACTTGCTGTTCATTCAACTTAAATCCACCACCAAGACCCGCATGGTTGGCTGCCGCACGGCCGGGATGCACTTTCGCGGATTTATCGGTCACTCGAAGACAGGCTTGATGGGCGATCCTTCGTATCGCGAACTTGCTTGCGATACGCTTTGCAGAACGTCAGGCGAAGCAATGCGGACCGCCCACGACCTCGCACGTATCCTGGCCCTCAGGTACGGGTATAGCGGTGCGTAGCTGTTGCGCCGAGCCACGACCTTTGAAACGCTCTCGGCCCCGATTCCCTTGGACCGGCATCACCGAGGATGGCGCTGCCTGTCCGCGACATGCATGAGCTGCGCGTCGGCGCCTGTCGGCCGCAATATTTCCCAAAGACCGGTGGGCATGACCAATCTGGCGTGCTGGATAGCCGGAGCATTTTACGAACCGTTTAACGACAGTCGGAGAAAACATGCGCACAATGCCTTCCTTTGATTACAAGGGGTATGCCGTAGTCGTAAACGCCCTGCCCGCTGCGGAAAACCGCTACTACAGCGTTTTCGCGATACACCGCCACGTGGCGAACAGCTTGGCCGTGCAGGCGCCCGCAGCTTGCCAGCAGGGAATCGAAGATGGCGTGATTTGCGATACCACCGAACTGGCCTATCAGGATGCGCGCGATCGGGCTCGACACTGGATCGACGCGCACCCTGCCCTGAGCGCGACACACGGCGACACCGGCACGAATTCAGGCGCTCCGCCGAGACAGTCATGGCCTACTCCAGAAGGAAAAACATGTACGCTCCCATAGCATTGCCGACTACCGACCTGAATAATTTTCGTCTTGCTTACAGGGCGTGGCGAAGGGCTATCGATGAATACGATGCCCGGCTGCAGAAGATTTGCGATGGTCGCGAAACCGCGGGCGTGGACCTTCAGCGATTCGTCAGGGACCTCCAGATCAAGCATGCCCGCTTCGTGGAATGCTCGCAGCGAATTTGCCGTCCGAAGTAATATTGCTGTTTCGGGACGGGTGCCGTCCCTCACGTGGGTTGAATGCTCCTTCGTGCCCCGCATCCGCAACTGCTCCGATCGAAAAATGGAGCAAGGACGATGTATGAGACGTCTCCAGATGCAAGTTCTGGCAGAGCTGCTGGTTGAAACAGTGGATGTCCGCGCCTTGCGCGGCGCCGGCCGCGCGATCACATGTTGATGGCGCGGACCAGACGCACGCCCCATTCCTCGTCGGGATTGGTTGTGCCATCCCCAAGTCGCTCCTGCATGACCGCAACGCCGAGATCTCGGCGCTTCGGCAACCTGTCTCGCTCTGCAGCATCCAGGGCAGTACCGATCTCGGCATAGGAAAGATCGGTGCAATAGACGGGCGCTCCCGGCTGCTGGCGCCACGAATCCGCGAGCGCGCCGGCGTCGAAAGCATCCAGACCGGTATCATCGACCAGCGACATGGCTACCTTGCGATCGTGGTCTCGATCCGAGGCCACCGGAATGGCGATCCGATCGGGCGCTCCGGCAGGCTTTGCCTTCCTGGCCAGAGAAGCCGAGCCGATCGCGTTCCATGCCTTGGCGATAGGGCGACCAAGCTGCTCGGCAACCCACAGGCTCTCCACCTGTCCACGCTCGATGGCGTCGATCTTTTCATCGCGGAACGGATAATAATTGGAGGTGTCGATCACCACTGTCTCCTCCGGGAGGCGAGCGACCAAGGATGCGATGCCGGGGATGCGGTTGAGCGGGATGGATAAAACGACCGCATCCACATCGATGAGTGCGTTTTCAGTGGATACCGCACGTGCGCCAAAGGACAGAAGTTTCGCATCGATCGTCTCCGGGCCGCGCGAATTGGCGACCTTTACCTCATGTCCGGCCTGGCTTAAGCGCATGACGAGCGTCTTGCCGATGTGTCCCGTTCCCAAAATGCCGATTTTCATGAATTCCCTCTCATTGATGATTTCCTTGCTGTCATAATATGAAGTAACTCCTTTAACCGCAAGAACCCACCAAAAAGTGGGTAACACACTAAAAGGTAAGTGTATTTTGAGTCGCGACTGGAAATGTGAGGATCCGAAACAACAGCTTGTCTGGGCCGCCGCGACGAGCGAAGCGCTGCGCGTGCTTGAGGGTAAATGGAAGATCGTCATCATCTTCCAGCTCTTTGCAGCCAAGCAGCCGCTTCGATTCTCGGAACTGGAACGCCGCGTTGAAGGCGTGAATCAAAAAATGCTGATTCAACAACTCAAAGAGCTGGAAAAGGACGGCATCGTCATACGAAAAATCTATTCGCAAGTGCCTCCCAAAGTCGAATATGCACTTAGCGACATGGGACTGGCGCTCGGCCCTTCAATTGAAGCCCTGATTGACTGGTCATTACTGCGTAGAGAGGTTCTTGATGCCGCCTCGGCAGATTGATTGCCGACGGCGATCGTCCATGGCCACGACATCCCACATCAGGATCCCGGCAATGCAAGCAATCAAGTAGAGGTGCCGATGGAGCTCTTTCAATCAATGCGCCTGTTCGCCAAGGTCGCACAGCTTCAAAGCTTCACCAAGGCCGCCGAGTCCCTGCAGATCGGTCGACCGCAGGTCACGCTGGCCATCAACCAGCTCGAAGCGTCGCTGGATGTACGACTGTTTCAGAGAACGACACGCAAGGTCAGCCTGACTGCCGAGGGCGAGGCCTTTCTGGCCAAGGTTGAAGAGATTCTCGGCGGGGTCGAGGAAGCGGTGGCGATGTTCCGGGCTCCAGGGAACGCCGTAAGCGGACGGCTCCGGGTCGATATTCCTTCGGCGTTTGCCGTAGAGGGCTTCATGGCGTCGCTCAGCCAGTTCCGGAATACGTATCCTAAGGTATCGATCACGCTGGGAGTGAGCGATCGCTCGGTCGACCTCATCGCCGAAGGCGTCGATTGCGTGCTGCGCATCGGCGAACTGCCGAGCTCGAGTCTGGTGGCTCGCCGCCTGGGCGCACTCTTGATGATCACCTGCGCGGCGCCGGCCTATCTCGAGAACGTGCCGCCGCTCGAGCAACCGGACTGTCTTAACCAGCATGCGTGCGTCAATTTCCTGTCCGGGATCAGCAAACGCATGCTGCCATGGCACTTTCGCCACGATGGGGTGAGCAGATCGCTGCTACCTGACAGCTCGATGCTGGTGACCGATGCGTCCGCCTATGTCCAGTGCGCCCGCTCCGGCTTCGGCTTGATTCAAGTGCCGGGAATTCTGGTAGATCGGTATCTACGCGATGGGACGCTGGTGGAGGTGCTGACGGCATTTCGGCCCGCCCCGCGCCCCGTCTCGCTGGTCTATCCCAGCCGGTCGCATGTTCCGCCACCGCTGCGGGCCTTTTCGGATTGGCTCCAGCAGCACTTCCTCGCCATCGACCGCACCTGGCTTGAGTAATCGAGGAGTGAACAGGTAGCATCGTCTACCAGTACGACAAAAAGCCCCGCGGCATGCGGGGCTCTCGGACGCACATCGTTATGCGCCTGTGTGACTTTTACAACTTGACCACGATCTTGCCGAACTGCGTGTTGGACTCGAGGAAGCGGGTTGCTTCGACGATCTCATCGAATGGGAATACCTTGGCAATCTGCGGGCTGAGCTTTCCAGCGCTCAGGCCTGCGGTGATGAATGCCTTGGCACGGGCAAGTTTCTCGTCATCGGCGGTCACTTCGATAAATTCGTAGCCGCGAATCGTCGTGTGCTTGCCCAACACGTGCAGCACCGGCACCGGGGTTGTGTCGTGACTGAGTGCTCCGTAGATGAACACGATCGCATCCTTGCTCGTCGCCTTGACGATGTTTTCGAAGTCGGGGCCGCCGACCGGATCGAAGACCACTCGTGCACCGGCGCCGCCAGTGATGCGCAGGATCTCCGCGGTGATGTCGTCCAGGCCGGTCTGCAGAACATGAGTGAAGCCAGCCTGCCTCAGTTCGTCGACCTTCTCGCCTTTGCGGGTAATGGCGATCGGGGTGGCGCCGACGGCGGCGGCGATCTGCATCGCGGCCAGTCCCACACTGCTCGATGCCGCCGACAGAACCACGAAGTCGCCGTTGTCCAGGTGGGCCAGGTCGATCAGTGCGCCCCAGGCAGTCGTGAACGGCATCCAGGTGGCTGCTGCGGCTTCATAGCTTACGCCAGCAGGATTCTTGACCACGGCGCGGGCCGGGGCGATCACGAGATCCCCATACAGGCCGTACTGGTCGAACATGAAGGCCGGGATGACGGCAACCGAATCGCCGACCGCCAGACTGCTTACCTCCGGTCCGACCGCGTCGATCACGCCCGATGCCTCATAGCCCATCGTGGCCGGGAAGGTGGGCTCGATCACGTAGCGACCAGTGCGGTACATGCTCTCGGCGCGGTTCAGACCCAGCGCGCGGACGCTGATGCGTACTTCGCCAGCCTTCGGCTGGGGAGTGGGTACCTCGTCGATTTGCAGAACTTCAGGACCACCGGTTTTGTGAAAACGAACATGACGTGCCATAACTCTTCTCCTGCTTTAAAAACGCCATCAAGGCGACGTGGAATGGGTGATTGACGGGTCCGCTCACGCTTGCGTCGTAGGTTGACGAGCCGAACTGGACACAGCCGAACTATAAGGAGGAGCCCGATCGTCGAGAAGATCGGATGGCGGAAACTGACTGTTTCGGGAATTGATAACTATCGCGATATTTTGCACGGCGCGGCCTTATCGCTGGATGTCCGCTGTTGGCCTTGAAATCAACCTGTCTAGGCCGTTCGGCTCGGCATAGGACGTTACTCAGCTGAAAGGTTCACGTTGTATCGCGCCAATTGGCCAAGCGCATGCAAAGTCCAGGCTGGGTATTTGCCGTGCATTAAAGTGGAAGGCACAGTCAAGCCTGGAATGACTACGTCCCGCGTCGCGACCACTGCAGACGACTCATGGAGAATCTCGCCGAATGAGGAGCAAGACCTGATCCGGATCAAAACTCGAATAGGAAACAAAAGGATGGAGGCGAGGACGGGAGTCGAACCCGTCTAGACGGCTTTGCAGGCCGCTGCATAACCGCTTTGCTACCTCGCCCGAGGTGATCTTGACGATGCTGACGTGGCCGGTTATTTTCCACATCAACACGGGAAGGAACTTCCCTGAATTCTGGAGCGGGAGAAGAGTCTCGAACTCTCGACCTCAACCTTGGCAAGGTTGCGCTCTACCAACTGAGCTACTCCCGCATTGGAGCCCTACTATTTACTAACAACACCGTACGACAACTGGAGCGGGAGAAGAGTCTCGAACTCTCGACCTCAACCTTGGCAAGGTTGCGCTCTACCAACTGAGCTACTCCCGCTTAGGAGCCCTACGATTGACAACCACACTGCGAGACAACTGGAGCGGGAGAAGAGTCTCGAACTCTCGACCTCAACCTTGGCAAGGTTGCGCTCTACCAACTGAGCTACTCCCGCATGGAGTCTTACAATGCTTACAGCTTACTACTGCCCCGGCATCGATCTGCATCGACTGGAGCGGGAGAAGAGTCTCGAACTCTCGACCTCAACCTTGGCAAGGTTGCGCTCTACCAACTGAGCTACTCCCGCATCGCTGGAACAATCGATTATCTCAGATTTTTGACTACTTTCCAAGACAACCTTTTTTGCTGCGTTACCGACACCGATTTCGCAAACGTTGGAGCGGGAGAAGAGTCTCGAACTCTCGACCTCAACCTTGGCAAGGTTGCGCTCTACCAACTGAGCTACTCCCGCTTTGTTTCGTTTGCTGCTTTCGTTTGTTTCGTAACGTTCGCAACAGGCAGGCATTATAGAGACCCTGAGCTATGTGTCAAGGATGAGTTGTTAAAACCTTATAGCGTTCCCGATTTTTCCTTGATCAGCGGCCAGGCGCGGCGCAGGTAGTAGAACATCGACCAGACCGTCAACACGCCTGCGATCCACAGCAGGATCTCGCCGGCCAGGTGCATGTCGAGCACTACGAACAGCGGATCGTGGAACAGCAGCATCGGAATGGCGACCATCTGGGCGGCGGTCTTGATCTTGCCCAGCGAGCTGACCGCCACCGACTTGCGCGCGCCGATCTCGGCCATCCATTCGCGCAGCGCCGAGATCGTGATCTCGCGGCCGATGATGATGAAGGCGATGATCGCGTTCACCCTGCCCAGCTGCACCAGCACCAGCAATGCGCCGGCCACCATCAGCTTGTCCGCGACCGGATCGAGGAAGGCGCCGAAGGCCGAGGTCTGGTTCCAGCGCCGCGCCAGGTAGCCGTCGAACCAGTCGGTGACGGCGGCGACGATGAACACCGCCGTGGCCGCTAGGTTGCGGTCGGCCAGCGGCAGCCAGTGTTCGGGAAGGTAGTAGACGCCAACGACCAATGGAATCAGGGCGACCCGCAGCCAGGTCAGGAGAATCGGGATGTTAAGGGGCATGTGATGAGTCGGGGAACGGGTGATCTGTGAGCCGGCGTCTTGTCGGGCTCGCGCGCCGCTAGTCTACATGGGTCTTGCTTTTTAGACCAGTTGGGCTCGGCAGTGGCGCGCGGATCAATACACCCTCAGTGCAACTGCCGGTAAATCTCTTCCGCCAGCGTACTCGAAATCCCTTCCACCGACATCAGATCCTCGACGCTGGCGTCGATCACGCCGCGTAGGCCGCCGAAGCGCGCCAGCAGCTTCTGGCGGCGCTTGGCGCCGATGCCTTCGATCTCTTCCAGGCGCGAGGCCTGGCGCGCCTTGGCGCGCTTGGCGCGCATGCCTGTGATCGCGAAGCGGTGCGCCTCGTCGCGGATCATCGCCACCAGCATCAGGGCCGCCGATTCCTTGCCCAGCTCCTGCGGGTCGCGGCCGTCGGCGAAGATCAGGGTTTCCAGGCCCACGCGGCGCCCCTCCCCTTTCGCCACGCCGACGATGCTGCTCACGTCCAGCCCCAGCTCCGAGAACACTTGCCGCGCCATCTCGACCTGGCCCTTGCCGCCGTCGATCAGGGCGATGTCCGGCATCACGCCGTCGCCGCCCGCCACCTTTTCGTAGCGCCGCATCAAGACCTGGCGCATCGCCGCGTAATCGTCGCCGGGGGTGATGTCGTTGATGTTGTAGCGGCGGTATTCGCCGTTCTGCATCTGGTGGTGGTGAAACACCACGCACGAGGCTTGCGTCGCTTCGCCGGCCGTGTGGCTGATGTCGAAGCATTCGATGCGCAGGGTGTCCAGTTCCTCGCTGTCCAGGCCCAGCACTTCGGCCAGCGCGCGCGTGCGCGACTGCTGGGAACCCTGCTCGGACAGCAGGCGCGCCAGCGAGATCTCGGCGCCCTTGCAGGCCATCTCGAGCCACTGGCGGCGCTGCCCCTGCGGCTGGAACACCAGGTTGATGCGGTGCCCGCACTGCTCGGTCAGGGCCACGATCAGTTCCGGCATGTCGAAGTCGACGTTCAGGATCAGAATGCCCGGGATGAACTTGTCGGCGTAGTGCTGGGCCAGGAAGGCGGCCAGCACGTCCACCTCGATCGAGCTTTCGACCAGGGTGTCGCCCATCGATTCGCCGATCGCCTCGCCGACCTGGGTCGGAAAGTAGGCGCGGTCGCCCAGGTGGCGGCCGCCGCGCACCATGGCCAGGTTGACGCAGGCGCGTCCGCCCTGCACCACCACCGCGATGACGTCGACGTCGGCGTCGCCGGTCGTCTCCATGCTCTGCGCGTGCAGCACGCGCGACAGCGCCTGGATCTGGTTGCGCACGCTGGCGGCCTGCTCGAACATCAGGTTCTCGGCGAAGGACAGCATCTTCTTCTCGAGCTCTTCCATCACCTCGGTCTGGCGCCCGCGCAGGAATTTCGACGCGTTGTCGACGTCGCGCTTGTAGTCTTCCGGCGTGATCAGATCGACGCAGGGACCGCTGCAGCGGCCGATCTGGTGCAGCAGGCAGGGCCGGGTGCGGTTGGCGTACACGCTGTCCTCGCAGGTACGCAGGCGGAACACCTTCTGCAGCAGCTGCATCGATTCCTTCACCGCCCAGGCGCTCGGGAAAGGTCCGAAGTACTGGTTCTTCTTGTCCAGCGCGCCGCGGTAATAGGCCATGCGCGGGGCGTCACCGCCGGTGATCTTCAGGTAGGGATACGATTTATCGTCGCGGAACAGGATGTTGTAGCGCGGCTTGAGCGTCTTGATCAGGTTGTTTTCCAGGATCAGCGCTTCGGCCTCGCTGCTGGTGACCGTGGTCTCCAGGCGCGCGATCTGCGACACCATCATCGCAATGCGCGGGCTCGACAGGTTCTTCTGGAAGTAGCTCGATACCCGGTTCTTCAGGTTGCGCGCCTTGCCGACGTACAGGACCTTGTCCTCGGCGTCGAAATAGCGGTACACGCCGGGCAGGCCCGGCAGTTTGGCGACGGTGGCCAGCACCTGTTCGCGCGCCGTTTCGCTCGGGCGCACGGGAGATTGCGCATCCTTGGTCATCGTGGCGTTCAATTCCTCTTTCATGGCTTGCCAGGTGTCCGGGCGCGCGCGCGCGGGCCCGGGCTTTTCCAAAACTTTAGACACTTGCTTGTACTGATTGGCAGAATAAACAGGCTGACGGATCAGGCGGGCACGCCTTCTTGGGCCTGGGTCACGATGACGAAGGCGACGCCGTAGTCGGCTTCGTCGCTGATCGTCACCTGGGCCGTGAGCCGGTGCTGGCGCATGAATTCGTCGAGCGCCCCGCTGCAGACGATGACCGGCTTGCCGCTTGGGGCATTCAACATCTGCGCCGAGCGCCAGGTCATGGGCATGCGCATGCCCAGCCCGATCGCTTTCGAGAACGCTTCCTTGGCCGAGAAACGGGTGGCCAGGAAGCGCAGCCCGCGCACCTCGTTCTTGGCGCGGCGGGCATGGTATTTTTCCAGTTCCTGCGGTCCGAGGATCTTCTCGGCGAAGCGTTCGCCGCTGCGCGCCAGCGCCGCCTCAACGCGCGAGATCTGGACGATGTCGGTACCGATCCCGTAGATCATGATCAGGTTTCCGGCTGCGGATGGCCGAGCGCGACGCCGAGGCGGGCATCGACCATGATCGATTTCATTTCGCGGATCGCGTGCTCCCAGCCGACGAACAGCGCGTGGGCGACGATCGCGTGGCCGATGTTCAATTCGTGGATGTCGGGAATCGCCGCGATCGGCTGCACGTTGGTGTAGTGCAGGCCGTGGCCGGCGTTCACGCGCAGGCCGTGCTTGACGCCCGCCTTCACGCCGGCGTGGATGCGCAGCAGTTCATGGGCCACCATGGCCTCGTCCTCCGCTTCGGCGTAGCGGCCGGTATGCAGCTCGATCACCGGGGCGCCGACCGCGGCGGCGGCGGCGATCTGGGCGTCGTCGGGATCGATGAACAGCGACACGCGGATGCCCTCGGCCTGCAGCTGGCGCACCGCCGCCTCGACTTCCTTCTGGTAGCGGATCACGTCCAGGCCACCCTCGGTGGTGACTTCCTCGCGCCGCTCGGGCACCAGGCACACGTCCTGCGGCTTCACCCTGCACGCGAAGTCGATCATCTCCTGGGTCACCGCCGCTTCCAGGTTCATGCGCGTGATCAGCTGCGGGCGCAGCGCGATCACGTCGGCATCCTTGATGTGGCGGCGGTCTTCGCGCAGGTGCAGCGTGATCACGTCGGCGCCGGCCTGCTCGGCCAGCAGCGCGGCGCGCAGCGGGTCCGGATAGACGGTGCCGCGCGCGTTGCGTACGGTGGCGATGTGGTCGATGTTTACGCCCAGGTCGATGACCGGGCCGGCGGGTTGCAGGAAGCTCATGGTTGTATTCTTTTTAAAGCTGCATTAAGTCGATAAGGATCTGACGCGTGTTCAGCGGCGCGCCACCCAGGTGGTAAGCCAGCAGGAAGCGCATCAATTGCTTGCTTTGCGCCTGCGTCTGCGAATCGCCGTAGTCTTCACGCTCCATGTCCATCAGGGTCTTGCCCGACACTACAGGCCAGGTGTCGGACGCCACGGCCGTACGGGCGCCGCGCTCGGGATCGACCACATAGCGGCCTTCCGGCTCCACCGGCGCCCGGGTATTGCTGCATCGGGTCAGGTCGGCCGCCACTCCAGTTTCCTTAAGTAGGGCCCGTTCGAATTTTCGCAAGGCGATTTGTGCGGGTTCGCCGTGCGCCAGCTCGATCAGCGTGGATACGTAGTGGTCGAACAGCTTCGGATGCGGGTCGTCGCGCGCCAGCAGCTTCACCAGCAGTTCGTTCAGGTAGAAGCCGCACAGCAAGGCGGTCTTTTCCAGCGGCAGCATGCCGCCCACCCATTCGGCGTCGATCAGGGTGCGCAGTTCCGACTTGCCGGAAAAGGAGATGGAGAGCGGCTGGAACGTCTGCAATACGCCGCGCAGCTTGGACAGCGGCCGCTTGGCGCCCTTCGCCACCACGCCGATGCGCCCATGGTCGCGCGTGAACATGTCGACGATGAGGCTGGTTTCCTTGTAGGGATAGCTGTGCAGCACGAAGCCGGGCTGGCCGGCAATCCGGTGGCCCAGCACCTTGCCGTCGCGGCCCGGTGGGCGGCGCTTGTCGGAGCGGGCCGGGGCCGGCGCCGCGGCCGGCAATGCCGCGACTGGCGCAACTGCATACGGTGCGCGCGCTTCCTGCACGCTGTCGGGGAGATCGTCGTCCTGGCCGGGCATGCGGTAAGTATAGCCCGCTTATTCGTAGCCGTAGGCGCGCAGCCCGGCTTCGTTGTCGGCCCAGCCGGATTTGACCTTGACCCAGATTTCCAGGTAGATCGGACCGCCGAACAGTTTTTCCATATCCAGGCGGGACTGGGTCGAGATTTCCTTCAGGCGCGCGCCCTTGTTACCGATGATCATGGACTTGTGCGTATCGCGCTCGACCAGGATCGCCGCGAAGATGCGGCGCAGGTTGCCTTCCTGCTCGAACTGCTCGATCAGGACCGTGCTGGTGTACGGCAGTTCGTCGCCCAGCAGGCGGAACACTTTTTCGCGCACGATCTCGGCGGCCAGGAATTTCTCGCTGCGGTCGGTGATGTCGTCCGGGCCGAATACCGGCGGGTTTTCCGGCAGGTGGCGCTGGATTTCCTTTTCCAGTGCATCGACCTGGAAGCGCAGCTTGGCCGACACCGGCACGATGGCCGTGAAGTCGCGCAGGGCCGCCATCTTTGCCGCGAACGGCATCAGCTCGGCCTTGTCCTTCATGCGGTCGGACTTGTTGATGACCAGGATCACCGGGACGTTCTTCGGCAGCAGGTTCAGCACCTGCTGGTCGGCTTGGCCGAACGTGCCGGCCTCGACCAGGAACAGGATCACGTCGCTGGCGGTCAGCGTATTCGAGACGGTCTTGTTCAACGTCTTGTTCAGCGCGTTGGCGTGGCGGGTCTGGAAGCCCGGGGTATCGACGTAGATGAACTGGGCCTCGTCGCGGGTCTGCACGCCGGTGATGCGGTGGCGCGTGGTCTGCGCCTTGCGCGACGTGATCGAGACCTTGGCGCCGATCAGCACGTTCATCAGGGTCGACTTGCCGACGTTGGGACGGCCGACGATGGCGATGTAGCCGCAGCGGAAGTGTTCCGCGGCGCCGGCGGCGTCGGTCGCGCCATCGGCCGCGCTGGTGGTCACGCTGTCGCTCGTGTTGTCGCTGATGTTGTCGCTGATGTTGTCGGTCTGCTCGACGGGCTTTTCGGTATTCATGCTTGCTTGCTTCCTGCCTGGTGTTGCTGCTTGGATGGGTGCTCGTCTGCCTGTATCGGCAGCTCGCTCTGGGCGTTGTTCTGGTCCGCGCCCGGGTCGGCGCTCTGGTCCGTTGCGATCCCGGCCAGCTTCAGCTGCGCCGAGCGCTGCCGCGCCTTGCGCACGCCGCCCGGCCCCTTCTGCACGGCCTGCTCGGCCACGTCCAGCGCCAGGCGCGCCGCGGCCTGTTCGCCGGCGCGGCGGCTGCCGCCGCGGCCGAATACCTGGATGCCGAGCTTGGGCACCAGGCATTCGATCTCGAATTCCTGGCTATGAGCGGCGCCATGGGTGGCCACCACGTTATAGGTCGGCAGCGAGATCTTTTTGCTCTGCAGGAATTCCTGCAACAGGGTCTTGGCGTCCTTGCCGAGGGTGCGCGGGTCGACCGAATCGAGCAGCGGAATGTAGAAGGCGCGGATCACGTCGCGCGCGGCGTCGAAGCCGCTGTCGAGGAAGATCGCGCCGAGCAGCGCTTCCAGGGTGTCGGCCAGGATCGAGGGACGGCGAAAGCCCCCCGACTTGAGCTCGCCTTCGCCGAGGCGCAGGCATTGCGACAGATCGAGCGCCTGGGCGATCTCGAACAGCGACTGCTGCTTGACGAGGTTGGCGCGCAAACGCGACAGGTCGCCTTCCGGCAGCGACGCGAAGCGCTCGTACAGCACCGACGCCACCACGCAGTTCAGGACCGAGTCGCCCAGGAATTCGAGGCGCTCGTTATGCAGACTGCTGTGGCTACGGTGGGTCAACGCCTGCTGCAACAGGCTGGGGTCCCGGAAGGTGTAACCTAGGCGCGTTTGCAATAACTGAAGATTCATTGTCATATCAATTGGTTGGGCCGGCGCAAGCCGGTATCCCTACCCGCCCTGCGCGGCAAATTACTTGGCCGGATCGGCCTGGGCGGCAACGCCGCTCGGATCCGTGGTGCCAGCGAAATCGATCACCAGGCTGACGTTGCCGGCCAGCGGAATGCGCTTCTCGTATCCGAAGCTCACTTCCGTCGCGCCGGCGTCGTTGCGCTCGATGACCAGGTCGCGTCCCTGGATGGCGGTGACGTTGTTGATGCCCGCGTTGCGGTCGAACGCCGCCTGCATCTCGCGCACGCTGCCGCCGGCGGCCTTGGCCTGCGCCATCGCGCCCTTGACGGCGCGGTACTCGAGGTAGGCCGGCGTGACCTTGATCGCCAGCAGCGCCAGCGCACCGATCACGGCCAGCACCACGATCAGGCCACTCAGCGATACGCCGGCCTGCGCGCCCATCCGGTACTGCCTGCCGCCGAAGCGGCGCTGGTTTGCGCCCATCTTGTCTCCGTACTCAGTGGATGCCGCCGATGCGTTTCCAGTCGCTGAAGTTCATCCAGACGAACACCGCCTTGCCGACGATGTTGCGGTCCGGGACGAAGCCCCAGTAACGGCTGTCCGCACTGTTGTCGCGGTTGTCGCCCATCATGAAATAATTACCCTCAGGTACGACGCAGGTGAACTTGTCGTAGGAGTAGCTGCAATTTTCATGCTGCGGGAAATCTTCCACCGAGCCGAGGTTGATCGGCCGTGCGCCCTCCATGTTCAGGATGCGATGCGGCGCTTCCTTTAACTTTTCCAGGTACTGCTTGTGGTACACCGGGCGTTCGTCGTCGAGGTAGTCATCCATCGCCTCGTACGCGACCGGCTGGCCGTTGACGGTCAGGCGCTTGTTCTCGTAAGTGATTTTATCACCGGGCACGCCGATGACGCGCTTGATGTAATCCTGGCTCATGTCCTTCGGATACTTGAAGACCATGACGTCGCCGCGCTGCGGGTCACCGACCTGGATGATCTTCTTGTTCAGCACCGGCAGGCGGATGCCGTAGTCGAACTTGTTCACCAGGATCAGGTCACCGACCAGCAGGGTCGGTACCATCGACGACGACGGAATCTTGAACGGCTCGAACAGGAAGGAACGCAGGACGAACACCAGCGCGATCACCGGGAAGAAGCTGCCCGAATACTCGACCCAGGTCGGCTGGCGCAGGATGTTCGCTTCCAGCGCAGCGCGGCCGGCGGCGCCGCTGTCGCCCTTGATGCCGTCCGCGGCCAGCTTGGCGTGGCGCGCGTCGTACTCGGCCAGCGCCTTGTTGGCGCGGGCACGGCGCTGCCTGGCCAGGACGAACACGTCCAGGCACCAGATGACGCCGGTGATGACCATCAGGACGAACAGGATCAGCGCAAAATTGCCAAGAATCAGTTGCAAATTCATATAGTTATTTGTCTTCGACTTGGAGGATAGCCAGGAACGCCTCTTGCGGGATCTCCACCGAGCCCACCTGCTTCATGCGCTTCTTGCCGGCTTTCTGTTTCTCGAGCAGCTTCTTCTTACGCGAGATGTCGCCGCCGTAGCACTTGGCCAGCACGTTCTTGCGCAGCGCCTTGACGTTCTCGCGCGAGATGATGGTGGCGCCGATCGCGGCCTGGATCGCCACGTCGAACATCTGGCGCGGGATCAGTTCG